>Ga0265297_10000028_pt1 | contig 647104 bp, 644 predicted proteins | sample Munlanlwell13791_FD_192502 | JGI IMG/M metagenome (GOLD analysis project Ga0265297, IMG submission 192502) | Leachate microbial communities from a municipal landfill in Southern Ontario, Canada - Leachate well 137-91 | ecosystem: Engineered > Solid waste > Landfill > Unclassified | place...
ACTGGTGCAAACAAGATACGGGAGCGCGCCCAAGCGCGCGGTGCCTATAAATCTTTCTTCTTGCAACCGTGAATAGTATTGGGTAGAATTATAGCGAAAGTTCGTTGAGAAGAACCAAGGGGAGCCAAATTTGCCCAGCTGATGAAAATCGGCTGGGCATTTTTTATGGGCAAATTCACGACCCCTTGAGGAGGAACGAGCGAAGCGAGTGATGACCCGCGAAGGGGAGCCTAGCCGGCGAGCGACTGGTTCGATTCAAAATATTCCTTGTCTAGCTAATTGTAAGCGTTATACTTAAAGTTATAAAGGATGTTCCTTTTGGGACGCCCCCCAATCCATAAAAACATAATAAATAAATGAAAAGACGAATCAAAGAACAAAGTGTTATCTTTTACAGTGTAACGAAATGGGTATTCCTATCGGTAATTGTTGGATGTATGGTAGGAGTATCTACCGTAATATTTCTAAAAGCGTTAAGCTGGTCATTGGATACGGCCAGTCTGCATAGGCATTACTTTCTCCTTCTGCCACTTGCTTTATTCCTAAGCGCACTCATTATCAAGTTCCTCGCACCTGACGCCGAAGGCCACGGCACAGAGAAGGTTATCGAAGCGATTCACAAAGATAACGGAATTATTAAAGCCGCTGTTGTGCCGGTGAAGCTCATTTCGACCATTATCACACTCGCTTTAGGCGGGTCTGCCGGTAAGGAAGGGCCTTGCGCTCAAATTGGCGCAGGCATCGCTTCTACATTCGCTAGAATATTTCGTTTCGACGCCCATGATCGCAAGAAACTGGTCATCTGTGGTATTAGTGCCGGGTTTGCTTCTGTTTTTGGGACTCCGATTGCGGGAGCCCTTTTCGGAGTAGAGGTGCTTTTTGTGGGTACTATTCTCTATGACGTTATGTTGCCGTCTTTTATAGCCGGTGTGATCAGTTATAACGTTTCTTCATCGCTTGGCATTCGTTACTTCCACCATACGCTTGCGACACCGCTTAATTTTTCAGCGGTGTTTTTCTATCAAATTATTATTGCCGGAATCTTTTTTGGTTTATGCTCTTTCTTTTTGATTGAAATACTGAATATCGGCAAGAAAGTTTCGGAGAAAATTAAAATCTGGAAGCCGCTGAAAGGCTTAATAGGCGGGGTAGTTTTGATTGTGATCGCTCTATTATTTTCTACTGATTATTTGGGATTGGGGCTTAATACAATAGAATCTTCTTTAAACGGGCAGTCGCTTCCATGGTATGCGTTTATACTTAAATCTTTTACGACCAGTATGACGCTTAATTTCGGCGGTAGCGGCGGGATAGTGACGCCGATATTCTTTGTCGGTTCAAGCGCCGGAAATATATTCGCCCAAGTGCTACGTTTGGATGTTGTGCTTTTTTCGGCTTTAGGGTTTGTGGGACTCCTGGCAGGTGCGGCTAATACGCCCATTGCCGCCAGTATCATGGCGATTGAGCTTTTTGGGCCCCAGATTGCGCCCTACGCGGCTTTAGTGTGCGTAATTAGTTTTCTTATGACTGGCCATAGGAGCGTTTATCCTTCACAAATTCTGGCGTTTAAGAAGTCGAAATTGATTGATATTGAGCTTGGTAAGGAGATTGAGAAATCCAAGGTTCTAAAGGCGGGATTGCGGTAAGCCAGCCGGGGCTTGGAGACTTGGGGAGCCAATCTTAGAGTAGCCCTACTCATATGAGTAGGGCTATTTTTTCTTGATTTGTTTAAAAAATCATGTAAGATAGGATCAGAAATTAGAATAAGGGCGATGAGGTTCGCCTAAACTGCCCTCAAAGCAGGGCTGATGACCTCTACTCAGAAAAGTAGAGGTTTTTTATTTAATTTTATATTATGGGAAAATTAATTTATTTAGCAATCGGCGGCCTAACCGGCACATTTGCCAGATATTTTCTGGCAGGCGCTGTTTACGGATCATTGGGAACGAGATTTCCGTACGGAACCTTAATCGTAAATCTTTCCGGTTGTTTCATTATAGGTGTCCTGACAACCGTTGCAGAGAATAAATTTTTACTTAATCCTAATTTGAGGGTGTTATTGATGATAGGATTTTGCGGAGCGTTTACAACCTTCTCCACATTTATATTTGAGACATCGAACCTGATCAGGGATGGAGAGACGTTAAGGGCGTTTATGAATGTAATCTTGAGTGTCATAGTTGGTTTTATTGTATTTAGAATGGGTGTTCTCTTAGGCGATATTTTGTAATTTTATGAAAAGGAGATAAGATGAAAATACCGGCGGATGGAAAGCTTTTGAGGATTTTCATTGGTGAGGCTGATAAGTGGCAGGGGAAGCCACTCTATGAAGAAATCATTCTTCTCGCCAAAAAGAATTCGATGGCAGGCGCGACCGCCGTAAAAGGCTTTATGGGATTTGGATGTAAAAGCCATATGCATACGACAAAACTATTGCGTCTATCTGAAGACTTACCGGTTATAATTGAAATTGTGGATAGCGAAGAAAAAATTAACCAGTTCTTGCCTTTCCTTGATGAGATGGTGCATGAGGGCTTAATTACTATTGAAAAGGCGAATGTGGTAATGTATAAGGCTGTAAAATAGTAAACAGACTGCCGCAGGTCACCCCTTGCCTTTCAAAACGCCGCTCCTGTTAAATTCGCATTGACAGGAGCAATTTTTTCGGCTATATTATTAGCATATGCTAATAACTAAAAGGAAGGTCTATGCCCAGGCCATGTAGATGCAGAAGAATAAGATGCAGCCCGGACACAAACTACTTTAAGCCGCGCGGTATCCCCTTGGATACGCTTGAAGAAGTAAATCTCACCTTGGATGAATTAGAGGCGGTCAGGCTTGCTGATTTTGACGGCCTTTATCAGGAAAAAGCAGCCAAGAAAATGGATGTCTCCCGGCAGACGTTCGGCAATATTATAAATTCAGCTCACAAGAAAATAGCAGATGTTCTTTTAAACGCTAAAGCATTAAAGATAGAAGGGGGCATGGTTAAGAAAGTTAAGTAACTGGAAAAAGGGGAGGGCAGTAAAATGAAAATATGTATTCCAACAGAAACGAATGATGGCAAGGGCGCGGCGGTCTATGAGCATTTCGGCAGCGCGCCGTATTTCACTATCGTTGATACAGAGAAAAATTCCGTAGAGGTCATCAATAATGCGAATCAGCATCATGCACACGGTATGTGCCAGCCAATGAACGCGTTAATGGGAAAGTCAATTGACGCTGTGGTTACCGGCGGAATGGGCGGCCGGGCAGTCCAAAAGCTGAATGAGGGCGGGATCAAGGCTTATCGGGCTATTCCCGGAACAGTTGCAGATATTGTAGATCAATTTACCAAAGGCGGGCTTGAGGAGATAACCGTTGAAAATGCCTGCGGCCAGCACGGCTGCCATTAGGTAGGAGGCTTTATGAAAGATATATATAAGATATCGTTAAAGAAAGCGATAAAGTCGTGACTTTTTAGCAAAAATAACAAGGGGGAGCCAAATTTGCCCGGTTGATGAAAATCGACCGGGTATTTTGTTTGTAGTTAAATATCCCTTGTGTAAGCTTAAGCGGGAGCTATAATTGAATAAAATGTCTTATCATTTAGGTGAGGGTAGAGTTAGGAGAACGCTATGGATAATAAAAAGGCAGTAAGGCTCTCCGGATTGGTGAGCTATCATAAGGGTTCTATTGTAAGTAAGGAGATCATTAAGAATAAAAAGGGGACGGTGACGCTGTTTGCGTTTGATAAGGGGCAGGGATTGAGCGAACATATCGCGCCTTTTGACGCTTTGGTTTATATTTTAGACGGCCGGGCCGAAATCAGGATTTCCGGAAAACCCCGCGTTATGAAAAAAGGCGAAATAATCATTATGCCTGCGCATAAACCACATAGCGTAAAGGCGATCGCTAGGTTCAAAATGCTATTGGTAATGATTAGGGGATAGGGGGGGGCAGCGCGTCGCTGGGCATTTTTTATGGGCAAATATTTGTTGTCTAACTTTACAGCAGAGTTATAATTAAGTAAGCCTTGTCTATAGGCTAAAAAAGGAGGCGGATATGAATACCTCTATTTTCATCGCCAGAATTTTCGGCCTGTTTTATCTCATCGTTGGGATAGGTTTTTTGTTGAACCGCAAAGCATTTCAGGATGTGATTGATGATTTTTGCAAAAGCGCAGCCTTGCTCTTTTATGGCGGATCATCCGCTCTCATCATCGGGATAGTAATTATCCTCACTCATAACTTATGGGTAGCTGACTGGGCCGTGATAATTACGGTCATCGGCTGGCTCGCGCTTGCCAAAGGCATATGGATAATCGTTTTTCCCGGCGCGGCCCTCAAGTTCATGCAAGCTTACCGGAAAAATAAAAACATTTCTATGTTCCATCCGTTTGCCGCGCTCATCTTAGGCGCTGTTTTGATTTTCTTCGGATTCTTCGCGGGTAGCTTCCCTAAATGCGGCATGTAAAAACATAATATGGTGATATTGCTGCTTTTTACTTTCCTTGCGGGGTTTGTCACCATTTTAGCCCCTTGCATTTGGCCGCTGCTGCCTGTTGACAGCTCAATTGCCGGCGCAGACGTAAAAGACAGCCGGCTTACTTTGGATGAAGAGCGGCTCTATAGCTTGATAGATTTAAGGGGCAAGGTAGAATCCCACTTACTACGTTTGGAATTTGACGGCGACGGCATTTCCGTTTACGCTTTTACTTTTGGATAAGGAGTGAATAAATGAAGAAAGAAAGCCTGCTCCGCTTTTTATTCATCCTTATCGGAGCGTCGCTGGTTATACTCATTACTGTCTTTGACCGGCAGATGAGCCCTCACCCCGCCCTTGTCATTTACTATCTCATACCTGTTTCTCTGGTAACGTGGTTTTCCGGTCCCGTGGCGGGACTATGCCTGGCCTTGCTTAGCGTATGGGGCTGGTTCAATAACGGCATGTTTCATATCCGCTCTTTATTCCACTACGAATTATTTTTCTATTTGCATGTTACGTTCAGGATATTATTCTTGTTGGCTGCGGTATACGTCATGAATAGGCTAAAAAAATCCCTGAAAAAAGAAAAGGAACTAAGCGAGCGCAAGACCTATTTCGTGGCAAGGGTTTCTCATGAGCTCAATAATCCGTTGACGATCATTCGGGGATCTCTGGAATTCGTACTCAATGGGTTAGCCGGCGGAATAAACCCGCAATAGAAAGAAATACTCGCCAGCGGGAAAACGGCTGTACTCCGGCTCATCCGGCTGGTGAAGAATTTATTGGACATTTCCAAGATTGAAGCGGGAAAGATTGAATTGGAGCGCAAGGAAATAGACATCGCTTCGCTGATAAAAGAGACAATAAAAGACTACAAGGGTGAATTTTCTAAAAAACGGTTGTTTCTTGAAACAAGCATTCCCGATGACATCGGCCTGCTTTGGGGCGATAGGGATAAGATAGAGCAAATTATGATTAATCTTCTAAGCAACGCGGCAAAGTATACGCAGGCCGGCGGGCTTGTGCTTGTTAGGCTTAGCGGGTCAGATAACGAAGTACGCTTTGAAATATCCGATACGGGGCCGGGCATTGCGAAAGAAGATATACCCAGAGTGTTTGATAAGTTCGAGCGCCTTGTGGCTGATAGGGAAGACGGCGCCGGTTTGGGGCTTTCCATCGTAAAGGACATTGTTGAGCTTCACCGGGGCAAGATCTGGATTGAGAGCAAGGTAGGTAAAGGCACCACATTCATTTTTGTTCTTCCAAGGGATTTGAGAAAATGACGGGATGCCGGCAGAAAGAAAGTTTACATGTTTAAATTAAGCCGTTTTTTAACTTGAAAAGTGCCGGGAATATGTTATATTTTACCTAAATATAAGGCCGCATTATAGTTTCGTCCTGTCTTGGATGAGGCAGGTATTTTTTTGTTGATTTAATAATAAGTTTTTCAAAGTCCTAATCAAAATCCCAAAAATTGAACAGGAGCAATGTGATGCACGCTAAGACAACCAATAAAATCGTATCGTTATTTTTATCTCTTATTTTTTTATTTTCCCAGACCGGCATAGCACAGGCAGCAGCAGAGTTAAATTTAGCTGCTTACCTGAGCCCGCCAAGTTATTCCTCCGCCGATAAATTGCGGCTGCCCAGCCTGCGTTATTTTTCCTACGATAACCTCACAAATAATCTCAAGATCGTTTTGGACAAGGGCGATTTAACGCAAATGAGCCAGGCTGAAGTGCAGGATTCCGCGCAGCAGGCCATGGCCTATTTCCTGATCGGCGTCACGCTTCCCGATGAATGCTTTTGGGTGAACTTGCGGCCGGATTCCCCCGAGAATATGATTGATGATTATCTTGTCCAGACAGACGTAGGTAAGATCATGCTTGAGGCTGACGTAGAGCTCAAAAAAGACACTGCCCGCTTTACCTCTCCGCAGACACCCGAAGGAAAACTTTATTGGGATAAGTTATATCAGAAAGCCGGAGAGATATTCGGCAGCGAGAATATCACTATTCCTACGCTTACCCGTCCCTGGATCGTGCCGGGCGAAGTAATTGTCCGCGAAAGCGCTGACAGTGCCTATATTTATAAGGCCGGCTTAAAGGTAATGCTTGAACAGGACCGCTTAAAAAATTCAAGCGTATATAATTTTTCTGATCCCCGGATGAAAACCCTCAATGAATATTCATCCCAGCTTATCCGCGAGTTGATTATTCCTAAGCTTACCAAAGAAGTAAATACCGGCCGCAAATACGCTTCATTAAGGCAGGCTTATTATTCTCTGATCCTGGCGCGCTGGTTCAAGACAAGGTTTTACGGCAAGGGCGGCACTTATGCTTCAGCGATCAATAAAAAGAACCTTAATGGCCTGACTTCTAAAGACGCCTGGTCAAAGCTGGCCTATTTTAATGCCTATCAGAAATCTTTTAAGCAGGGTGAATACAACCTGCAGGTGCCGGTAGCCACTTTGGCCGGCCAGAGTATTAGAAGCTATTTCAGCGGCGGCGTTAGTTTAGTAAATGCGGATTTAAGCTTTCCGCAAGGCACAATGACCGTAAATTCAAGTCCGATCATCGGGCTTTCCAGCCCGAATGATTTTTTTGGGAAATTCAGCGATGATCCGTCATTTGTTTCTTTTAGGGGGAGCAATGCCGATCCTGCCATGCTGATCCCTGAATTGCAAAACTCCTCTCCCATACGCCTTGAGAAAGTAGATCCCGAAGAAGCAAAATCGTTTGGGAAAGAGATGAATGAAATTTTTGAAATTGATCAATCTATTGCCGGGGTCGCAAAGAACCTAAAAGCAACGCGCGAATATGAAAATGCAGCCGAATACATACAGCAGGAAGCGGCGATTAAGAAATTGCTTGAAACCGAGCGGTATAAGATCCGGGTTGTGCTTAGCTCTGATTACGGCTCTCCGGTGTCGGTTATGATCCCCGACGATCTCACCGTGAAGAAGGAAATCTATGAAAAATATATCGCCAAAATTTATGCCGAAGGCCAGGCTTTGCGGAACGGGCGTTCGCAGCATCTGTATGTAGAAGCATACAATGCCTCCGGCAGGCGCTTGCCGAAAGAAGAAAAGGCAATATCCGAGGCAATAGATGCCTATTTTAAGACGCTCGGTTTCCGGTTATATGGCAAGGCCAATGCAGGCAACCCCGTGATAGTTGAAAGAAAACCGGATAAATTTACCCCTGAAGCTACTGTTGGCCTGGATAACTGGCTTGAAAGCGCTTATCACGATAAATTGGTAACAAAAAGGGAAGGCGCGGTAACGCTTGGCATAGATATCGGCGGCCAGGGGATGAAGGCAAGGATACGCAGGAATGGAAAAGATGTAACTGAGGAAGTGCTCGCGGGAATGCCGGACACAGAAGAAGCGCGCTCATCCGACAAGTCGCTCCTCTACCGTTATTCTTACCTTGGCCGGAGCGACAGCGGCTTATTGTTTAAAGAAAGATTGGTGGAATATGCCGGAGAATTAAAAGATGCCGTGGAGAACAAATACGGTAAGGGAATTATCGGAGGCGTATTCATCAATATGCCCGGCGCTCCTGATTACAAAGAAGGCAGGATGGGCAGCATAGGTGGGCTTTCTGCTAATTTCAATGAGGATTATATGGCGCAGGGCATCAGCGAAGTTAACCGCTTTATTCCTGAATTGATCGGTTTATTTGATAACGCCGTTGTCGGTTTTGGCAATGATATGACCGGTTGGGCTTATTCGCTGCTTGCCGCAGCGAAGTCCGCGCTTACTAAAGAGGATGCGGAAAGATTAAAAAATACCTTAATCGTATTTGACGGCACAGGCATTGGCACGCTGTTGATCAAAAACGGGAGCGAAGTGACCGGCGCAAATGAATGCGGGCACCTTATAGCAAACGTCAATGCGCAAGAGAAAGACTCGCGGGCCCCTGATTCGCCTTTTGGTTCTTTTGAGGATATGGGCGGAAGCGTGAGAGGGATATTGGCTATGGCTAGGGAGCTGGGCTTAACTGAAAAGCTTGTTGCCCTGGGGTTGGAAGAAAAGAATATCACCCCTAAACATATAGGGTTGGCTGCCACAGGCATAAACCCCGTAACTAATGAGCCCTGGTCGCTGATGTCTAACGGAGGCATAGAGATCCAGGGTATTGCGCAGCAGGTTTGGGATCGTATTGAGCAGGTTGAGGCAGCGCAGATAATTTTGTTATATAGGTTGACCGGGGAAACCAATGTTGTTTTTGGCGGCGGCACGGCAGCCGGAAAAACAGGCGAGCTGAGAGTGGCGCATCTGCGCAGATATATTGAGCAATATAGCCGGATGCTGGGGATTACGGATAAAATTGAAGTCATCCTGGCTGACGGAGAAATAAATGCTGCGGATGGCGCGGCATTAAAAGCAGAACAGTTGTATAATCGATATGCCCAGGCTTCGTCGACTTCCAGTCCGCTGAGCGTTGAAGAGCTGGATAGGATAATGAAGCAGGAGCTCACCCTGCGCGGGTATGATTTGAAGAATAACAATGGGCAGATACTGATAAGCCGGCAATATTTAGAGAGGGCTCCGGAGGCAAGCCTCCATCCCGTGGGACAAGATACGAGCGCGTTTGATGTCCTTCGCCGCGGCGATGGGGAGAAAATTACGTTTTTTATAGATTATAAGCCGGAAGCCATTACGGTCCGTGCCTGGGATGAAGAATTAAGGAAGCCGCTCGATTTGTTTGATATAAACATTAAAGCCGGAACAGTAGTTAGCGTGTTTTCTTCAAAGCCAACCAGTTCGCCGATGAAAGCTGAAGATGCGACAAAAGGGGGCATTGACTTCCGTAGTATCCCGCTGACCATCCAGCCGATCGGCAATTTCGGCAGCATTGTCCTTCAGGCGCCGCAGGCCGCAGTGCTGGAGAATATTAATCCCGACGCGGAGATGAAACAGCTCGCCCGGATGGTACAAAGCGGCATGCTGCCGTCCGGCCAAAGAGTAAAAGAGCTGATCTATGCCTGCTATTATAAAAATGAATTGTCCCAGATGCAGGGTGGCCTGGTCAGCTGTCTTACGGATATCTGCCGACTGCAGGAAGAACAGGGAGTCTTTGCCGAACCGGAATTAAAAGAAAGTCTGGTATTATTAGAATTTATATAGTATAATAAAAATACATCCCACCTTAGTTTATCCAAATCAGACGCTTGGTTTTTCTCCAGTGTTATTTTGAAAGAATAAGGAGAAAAAATGACCGATCAAATCAGGTCAAGCAATGGTCTTTTGCGCCTCGCGTCATTTCCCGAATTAAACCCGAATCCCGTAGTTGAAATAGGCCTGGACGGTACGCTCTGCTATTCCAATCCTGCCGCACAAAAGAGGTTCCCTGATCTATGCGATTTAAAATTCAAGCATGCGTTCCTTTCCGGCATTAAACAGGAATTGCAGGCCGGCGTAAAAGACGGAAGGTTTTCTTTCAATCGCCAGGTCAATATCGGAGGCATCTGGTATGCCCAGAATATATTTTTCGTTGAGGAAACTAAAAACATCCGTATTTATGCTTATGATATAACGGTAAACAAGCAGGCGGAAGAGCGCTTAAAGGAATCTGAAGAAAAATACCGTACCTTAATGGATGATGCCGGAGACGCAATATTGTTGGCAAATATTGAGGGGTACCTGGTAGAAGCCAATAAGAAAGCAGAGAAGCTTTTGGGTTATAAAAAAAGCGATTTATTGGGTATGCACTTTACCATGCTGCATCCCCAAGAGGAGATCAGGCGGGCTGTTCCCGCTTTTCAGAAAATCTACCGTAACGGTTCGGGAAACCTGCTTAACAGCCTGTTCAAACAAAAAGACGGAAAATTGGTCCCGGCAGATATAACCGGCAGCGTGATAAGCTACAGAGGCAAAAAAATAATGCAGGTGGTTATCCGCGATATCTCCGACCGCAAACGCGCGGAAGAGGCCAGGGAAAAGGCGCGTGAGGATTTGGAGATCCGCGTGCAAAAGCGCACTTCGGAACTGGCAAACGCGAACGTGATGCTGCAGGAGGAGGTTACCCAGCGTAAAAAAGCGGAAGAGATGCTGCGGCAGAGCGAAGAGCGCTACCACAGGATCATTTCTACGATTACCGACTATATCTATACGGTGCGCATGGAAAAGGACGGCAGCGTAGCCACTATTCATAGTCCGTCGTGCGTGGCAGTGACCGGCTATACGGTAGAAGAATTTCAGTACGATCCGTTCTTATGGCTTAACATGGTGCATAAGGACGATAAAGAGCTGGTTTTTCAATGGTCAAAGCATATCCTTGATGGCCATGGGGTTGATCCTTTGGAACACCGCATAAAACGAAAAGACGGCCAGATCCGTTGGATCAGGAATACGGCTGTTTTTCATTTTGACGATAACGGCAAACTTGCTTCTTATGATGGGGTAGTACAGGATATTACTGACGCAAAGATCGCCGAAGATGAAAGGGCGCACGCCAATGCCTTGAAAACGATCATTGAAAATAGCCCGGATGTGTTGCTGGTTACCGATATTTACGGCAGGATCATCCAATTCAACAAAGTACTGGTGGAAAACCTTGGATTTAATGAAGAGATCATTGGCCAGCCGCTGGCCGATCTTATTGCGGAGCCTGACCGCAAGAAGATTGCTCAAGGCATAAAAAAATGCTTAAACGAGGGCAGGGTGGGCGGCATAGAAGTAAAATGCTTGACCGGGAATAGGGGGGAATTTTTTGCTTTAGTCAATATTTCCCTGCTTCAAGACGCGGGAGGTTTTCCCGCCGGCCTGATTGCCGTTATCACGGACATCACCGAGCGGAAAAAAATGGAAGAAGCTAAAGACGAAAGCATTAATATAATTTCCCATGAATTGCGCAGCCCACTTGCCGCCGTAAAAGAAGGGGTTTTGATCATCCTTGACGGTTTGGTCGGGGATGTCGGCGCCTTGCAGCAGGATGTCCTGGTTACCGTAAAAAACAATGTTGACCGGCTGGTATATTTTGTTAACAGCATCCTTGACTATCAAAGGTTGAATTATCCGAAGATCGCGCTCGACATAACGGAAGCGGATATCAATAACGCGGCAATTGAGGCAAAAAACGGGATGAGTATTCTGGCAAGAAGCAAAAATATTGAGTTTTTAATGGAGCTGGATAAAGGATTGCCTCCGGTAAAATTTGATTACAGCATGATCATACAGGTGCTCACAAACCTGCTTAATAACGCGGTTAAATTTACCGATAAGGGTTGCATAAAGATCAAAACCGGCAGGCGCGGCGATACGATCGGCGTATGCGTGGAAGATACGGGCATCGGGATCAAGCAAGAAGAGATCTCCGGCTTATTTAATATTTTCTGCCAGGCTTCTAACGGCAAAAAGGCGCGCAGCGGCAGCGGGCTGGGCCTGGCAATATGCAAAAAAATCATTGAGCACCACGGCGGAGAGATCTGGGTGGAATCCGAATACGGTAAAGGCAGTAAATTCTATTTTACCCTGCCGGCATGATAAATTTCTAATATAATTATTTATTTTACTGCATATTCTGGTATAATCCTTGCTGATGAAAAAGAGAAGGGTTGTGATAACCGCAGTAGGCGTTGTATCTTCCATCGGCATCGGCAAGGATGATTTCTGGAAAGCCAACCTTGCAGGCAAGTCCGGCGTAAGCGCAATCACCCATTTTGATCCTTCCCTACTTGGCTCAAAAGTCTCCGGCCAAATAAGAAATTTTAATCCTGAAGATTATATGGATCGCGACACGGCAAAAAAGGCCGATAGGTTTGTGCACTTAGGCCTTGCCGCGTCAAAGCTGGCCTTTGATGACTGGAAGGGAGATCTTGACAAAGAGGATCGCGTGAGGATCGGCGTGATCTACGGGTCAGGGCTAGGCGGCGTTTTATTCCATGAAGAGCAGATGATCAGGGCTTATGATAAAGGCAGCCATAGGCTGCATCCTTTATGCGTGCCGCGGGTCAGCCCCAATGCCGTGGCTTCGCAGATCGCGATCTATTTTAAATTATTAGGGCCGAATATGGTAATTTCCAATGCCTGCGCCTCCGGAACAAATGGCATTGGCGAAGCATACAGAAAAATTCAGAGCGGAGACGCGGATATGGTGGTTACCGGAGGGGCAGAGGCGCCGCTTACGGAGTTTACTTTCGGGGCGTATGACGCGATGCGCGCGCTTTCAAAGCACAACGCAGAGCCGGAAAAAGCCAGCCGGCCGTTTGATGCCCAACGCGACGGTTTTGTCCTGGGAGAAGGCGCGGCAACTCTGGTCCTGGAAGACTTGGAGCATGCGCAAAAAAGAGGCAGCCATATTTACGCCGAGATCACGGGTTATTTTTCAAATTCCGGGGCTTATCATATGGCAATCCCCGAGCCGACGGCAAGCGATATCAGCCGGGCCATGGCCGGGGCAATAAAAGACGCGGGCCTGACAATAAAGGACATTGACTACATCAATGCCCACGGCACATCCACAACGTTAAACGATAAAGTCGAGACAAAGGGGATAAAGGATGTTTTCGGCGAAACAGCCCGGAAGATCCCGATTTCTTCCACCAAATCCATGGTCGGCCATTCCATCGGCGCTGCCGGAGCGATTGAAGCAGTAGCCTGTTGCCTGGCAATAGAGGACCAGATCGCTCCCCCGACGATCAACTATGAGAATCCCGATCCCGAATGTGATTTGGATTATGTCCCTTGCCAGCCCCGGCAGGTAAAGATCAAAAATATCCTTTCTAATTCTTTTGGCTTTGGCTCAAACAACGCCTGTTTAATATTCAGTAAGTTTAAAGATTAAAAAAAAGTTGACAAACAGGGCGTTTATATTACAATACCTTTTAATGAATAAATTTACGAAAAAAAGTTTGTTCATTGCAATGTCATTGGCAATGCTCGTTCCTGCCGCAGTTTGCCGGGCAGAGGAACCGGAGCAGAAGAAATGCTTTACTGCCGTTGAATTTTTTACCGGTTTCGGGAAGTCAAAATTACACGCGCAAGGGAATTATTTCCTTGCGCCTTTTATTTGCGCGCTGGACTTTGACATTAAGCCGAAAATAGAAAAGCTGGGTGCGAAATTCTTCCCCGGCCTGGTCCAGTTTCAGCTTGAGCCGTTCATTTCTGCCGCTTACAGCCCGCGCGCGAATATAGAAGTCGGCAATACCTTTATGTTTAAACTGGGAATTTTGCCGGAGACGGCAAAGTTTCAGCCATATATTAAAGCGGGCATCGGGTTCCTCTATATGAGCCAGCATACCCGCGAGCAGTCCACGCAGTTCAATTTTGAAGAGCAGGGGGGGATTGGCGCGCATTATTTTATCAAGAAGAACTTCGCGATCAACGCAGATTGCCGCATCCGCCATGTTTCCAACTCCGGGATTGACCAGCCCAACCACGGCATAAATAGCATGTTCTACCTCGTAGGCGTTACCTACCGGTTCGACTAATCATCCTGCATGCATAACATACGTCTTTCCAGCTTATCGCAATGCCTTGTATTTTTTGATTTTGACAATACAATCACGCATTTTGACGTGCTGGACGATATTATCAAGCGTTTTTCCGTGAATAAAGATTGGATGGAGATCGAAAAGGCGTGGTTAAACGGAAAGATCGGCTCGCGTGCCTGCCTTGAAGGCCAACTGTCAGGGGTAAGGATAAATAAGCAAGAACTGCAGCGTTATCTTTCGGCCGTAAAGATAGACCCGCATTTCCATAAGATCTACGCTATACTTAAGCGCGAAGGAATAAGGCCGGTGATCTTAAGCGACAATTTCAGCCCGGTAATAAAATTCATCCTTAAGGCTAATGGCGTGGGCCAGATGAGGGTATTTGCCAATAGCCTGCGTATACGCGGGAAGCGGCTACTGCCGTCGTTTCCGCATACAAACAGCCGCTGCAGCAAATGCGGCCACTGCAAAAAGAAAAACTTGCTAAAAAGAGGGGTTAAGGATAAAATAATCATGTATATCGGAGACGGGCTTTCGGATATCTGCCCGGCGGAAAATTCCGATATCGTATTTGCCAAAGGCAGGCTCCTTAAGCACTTTAGAAAGAAAAAGAAGCTGTGCGTTGCGTTCAATAGCCTAAACGACATTTATAATTATTTCAGGGGGTTGGAGAAATGAACCAGAAGCAGGCAGCAGCAAAAAAGGGCGCTTCAAAATCCCGCGACGCCGAATTATTGAAGCTGGAAGCGGAATATTGTTCCTGGGGCGATACCGTGCATTACGCGGAAAAGCTCAATATCTTTGACCGCTCTGAAGGCATATATCTTTACGACCGCGAAGGCACGCAGTTCCTTGACCTGCAGATGTGGTATTCCGCGGCAAATTTCGGCTATAAGAATGAACGGCTCGATAATGCCCTGAAGAGGCAGATTGATAAGTTACCGCAGTTGGCCTGCCAGTACCTGCATGAAGAAAAGATCATGCTGGCAACCAAGCTCTCCCAGAGGGTCGGCAGGATTTTTGAAGAAAAGGGCAGGGTGCATTTTAATGTCGGCGGTTCGGCGGCAATAGAAGACTCCTTAAAGCTTGTGCGCAGCTATTCCGGCAGGAACCTGGTATTCGCGTTCATGGGCGGCTACCACGGCAGGACATTAGGCGCTTCGGCAATTACCTCCAGTTACAGGTACAGGGAAAAATTCGGGCATTTTGCCGACCGGGCCCTGTTCATACCGTATCCTTACTGTTTCCGCTGCCCCTATGAAAAAAAACGCGATTTCTGCGACTTGTATTGCCTGCGGCAATTCGAGCGGTTGTTTGAGACTGAATATCATTCGGTGCTGAATATCAAGACCGGCAAGTGTGAATTCGGGGCATTTTACATTGAACCTGTGCAGGGCACCGGCGGTTATATCGTGCCTCCCGTGGAATATTTTACCGGCCTGAAAGAGATCCTTGAGCGGTATAATATATTGCTTGTCGATGATGAAGTCCAGATGGGATTCTTTAGGACAGGGAAATTCTGGGCGATTGAACACTTTAACGTTGTCCCCGATGTCGTAGTTTTTGGTAAGGCGCTGACAAACGGCCTTAATCCGCTTTCCGGGATCTGGGCTAAAGAAAAATTGATCTCGCCGCAGGCATTTCCGCCCGGCTCAACCCATTCAACCTTTTCTTCAAATACGCTGGGCACAGCGGTAGGCCTGGAAACGGTAAAATTGATCGAAGAGTCTAATTTCAGCGTTGATGTACCTAAAAAAGGCGAATATTTCATATCCCGGATGCGCAAGCTTACTAAAAAATATCCCCAGGTCGGCCATGTCGGCGGATTAGGCCTGGCAATACGCGTTGAAATTTGCCAGAAAGACGGCTTTACCCCGAACAAAGAATTGACTGACGCGATAACCAATATCGGCCTTTCCGGAAATTTAGACGTCGGAGATAAGAAGATGGGGCTTATATTGGATGTCGGCGGCTATTATAAGAACGTCTTTACAATAGCTCCGTCGTTGTATATTACGGAAGAAGAAATTGACCTTGCGGTAGACCTTTTTGAGGAAGCGCTAAAAAAAGGCATTGCCAAGGTTTCTTAACAAAGGAGGTACGATATGGGGCCTATGGGTCTGATGTTCATGCTAAAAACTATGGGGCTGGCGGCGTTTATTTCTACCGTATTGCTGTTGGCGGTAAGTTTCTTTGTGTTGGTTACGGCGCGTAAGGCTGAAGAGCAGTGGCTTAAGGTGTTTGGATATGTAGTGGCGATCTTACTATGGATTTCTGCGGCGATCGTATTTTCCGGCGTAATGTCCGCTATGGCTTCAAAAAAATGCCCGCGTTCTCCGATGAAAATGCAGGGGATGATGAAAGACCGTAAGTTTATGAAGATGAGAGAAAAAATGCCGGAAGCTCCTATGCCGGCGCAACCCGAACCTGGGGAATAATGGACTGGAAAATATTTTTTGCGACTTTCGGAGCGATATTTTTCGCTGAACTGGCGGATAAAACTCAACTCGTGGGTATCGGGATGTCTGCGAAGACAGGCAAGGCTGTTAATGTCTGGATGGGTTCAGTGGCAGCCTATATGGTGGTAACCGCTATTTCAGTCATTATCGGCTTAATTGCCGGTAGCTTCCTTAAGCCGGAATTGATCAAGATCTGCGGCGGAACGCTGTTTATCGTAATGGGCATCTTAATGCTCGCAGGTAAGCTTTAATAAATAGGGACAGAGACTACTTTTTTACGAAAGATAACTAAGAAAAAGTAGTCTCTGTCCCTATTTATTTTAGGATTATTTCAATGCGGTTTAAAGGTTTGTTGGCGAGCCGGAGAAAATCCCTGCGCCGGATCACATAGCGTCCGGCGTTCAATCCTGCTGCAATAGTTTTTCCGTTAAAGCGGATGTTTTGGATCAAATGCTTTCCGCAATCTTTTTTCCCACGGTTTATGAATATCGCTTCAATCTTTCTCGCGCAAAAATTTGTGGTTATGCCGGCAATGCCCTTTGCGCTGAATTGCGCCCTAGCCAATTTCGGCTCGATCAATAAGTCTCCGTATTCTCCCCGCAACCCAAAGGCCTGCGTAACCATTGTCAGGATAAACCAGCTGGCTGATCCGGTAAGATAACTGTACATGCCTCTGCCCTGGCTGTTGAAATATTCCGGCAAGCAGGGATAGATCTTGCTCTGCCGGGAATTTACTGCCATACGGTATATTGAATCCATAACTACGTATGCTTCGTTACTAAAGCCTCTTTTATACAGCGCGTAAGCGAACATCACGCACATATGGTTAAAGAACGCGCCGTTCTCCTTCTCTCCGTAAGCAAAAGAAAACGCCCTGCCCAAAGCATACTGCTCATCTTTAAAATCCGTATTCAGGCGGAATCCGCCGAGCTGTTTATGCTGAAGGTATTTACGGCAGCTCTTGAATAACGTTTTAACCTGTCCTGCCGCGGCAATGCCGCTCATCACTGCAAAAACCTGCCCGGTCAAGGTCATGCGCAGTCGCCCGCCCGTCGTTCCTTCTACCCGGCGTTTGTTGTTATCGTAATAGCCGTTGAAAAATCCTTCTTTCAGCCATTCGGTTTTTCTGATGTGGCTGGAGATCCAATCCGCTTTTCTCTTTAAGTCGTTCACCAGCTTGTCTGCGGGGACATTGATCAATTTTCCGCTGACTTCTGTTTTAACGGCGCTAAAATATTTTTCAAGGAGAGAAAGCTTTTGTTTAATACTGGAATAATCAATGGGCTTGCGGCTTGTTGAATCAAGCAGGATGGCGATTTCTTTAAGCAGGGGAATATTCTTCAGCCCCGTTTTTTCTATTATTTCGCATAAGCTGTTCAAGTTTTGCGCGTACATCGCGCTGAAGGCCACGCTTTCGCCGTTTTCGCTTGCCATATCCAGGCCGTCGTTCCAGTCCGCGCCTTCCAGCCTGATGTGGTTATGCGGCCCGACGTTAAAAAACTGTACGAGGTTTTGCGCAAGGATATGTTCAAGCACTGTGCCGGAATAAATTTTTCCGGATTTAGTTTTCAGCTGTTTGCCGTAGTTTTCCGACCACGCGGGGTCTTTTTCCCTGCCGCGGCTAAGCTGGCAATCACGGAAATAAGCGATTTTTTCAAAAAGAACTTTCAGGTCCGATGTTTGGTGGACGTATAAAAGCGTGGTGATCAGCGGCCAAACGCCGTGGTCCATCCATACGCGGGGGATATTATTGCGGTCGGCAATAAATTCTCCGGGTTTTGCGCCGATGATCGTGGCATTAGAGCCGTCAATCCTGACGCCCCGGAAATTATTGATTAAAAGCGGCCGCACTTCTTTGGGGTCATGCAAAATAAGAGAAAGGCAATCCTGCCATAAGTCCCGCCAGCCCCTGCCGCCTTTGCCGTAATCAAAATCCGGCAGGAAAGAGCAGCCGTATATCTTGCGTAGCGTCGGCTGCGTATTTACCCAGCGGAACCAGTTGTTAAAATCAGCGTCGGAAAAAGCAATTGAATTGCTGCTGCTGATCTTTTGCCAATAAGCCTTGGTTTTATTCAAGGCAGCAATAGCCTTTTGCTCTGAATTGAATTTTTTAAATATTGTAAGCGCGCTGTTTTTTCCTTCGGTTATGCCCATGACAATGATATAGGAGCAGGTTTGGCCGGGCTTGAGCAGTTTAGTTTTAAACCTTAGCCCTGCCATCGGCTCTTTGCCTTGCGGATTAAGGTTTTTATCCGGGAGGAGATTTTTAAATACGGCGGCCGGCGCTTCCAGGTCAGAGCCTTCTCCGCAGAATTCTTCTTGCGTGGGATAAATATATTGCGGCGCAAGAGACCTGTCTTCCGCGCCGAAGACAAAATAAGAAGCCGCATTCTTCTTATGGCCAGATTCGTCAAACAGCAGGGTGGGGGTTACGATTACGCCATTCTTAGCGATCGCTACCCGGCTTAAGAGCGAAGTTACGTGGCGGTGGTCATGCAAGTTGGCAGCTGACCTGCCGTAAATAGGGACTGCCGCCGTCGGCGTAAAAGTGATTTTTTTAGAAGAGGTGTTCGTTATTTTAACGAGCATGATTTCAACCGGCTCTGCGCCTGACGGCACAAAAGAAGTGATCTGCGCCCTTAGCCCGGTTTGTTTGTTTTCCCGGGTAACTGCCTGCCAGAGCAGGCCTGCTTCCAATTGGAAGTTATCACGTTCTAATGCGGCATTATCTTTTGACACGCCGCCGGCTGACCAGACTTTTTCGGGGCTTATGTATATCCAGAAATTGCGGCTGGACCTTAAATTGCCCAGCCTTGCGCGTGAAGCAGGTTCCAGCAGGAAAGAATTAAAATTGACTTTTATGTCTCCGTGCAGGTCAGGGGTGATGGATGACATGAATGGCAGGCTGTTGCAGAGGGGAAAGTAGAGGGTATTGATATCGCGGGCGTTTTCCGAGATAAATGACCCGTCGTTATCGGTAAAATTCCAAAGCGGCTTATCCATAGGCTCTAAATTTATCACAGCCGTCTGCCTTTTGCAAGCCTTTTTCACCCATTGCCCGAAACGCTGCACTTGTTAATTGAACCTGCCGGCTCTTTTCGCGTCGTGTGCCGTTTCCTTACCGTAGGCGGAGGACGCCAAAGGTCTTTCGTGAGCTCGGCGGCTGCGGAACTCGCCCGTCGGCGCTTACGCGCCAGGACGGGCTCAAACATCCTCGCCGTCCGAACCTTTTCACGTTCGGATTCCCTCGCTCCCGAAAGCTGCTTTGGCTAAACGGCACAAACTCCGCTTAAAGAGCGTCAGGTTCATTTACGAGCGGAACGCTATGCTTATGCGAAGGGCTTTGTGAGCGCGCATTGCAAACTTTTGCCAATTTCACTTTTAGAGATAGGCCGGCAAGGGCTTACGGCGAGCGGAAGCCCTAATGTTACGAAAGTATGCTTGAGAGCGAGCCGTAAACCGTAGCCGACGGCAAGATGTTTGCAGCGCGCGAGCAAAGCCCTGAAGCATAAAGCATAGCGATTCATTAAGTTGGTAAATGAAAAAATACGATTGCCTGGCGGGTTTCTGTGATATAATAATGCATTATTTCCTCACGGTTGCTTCCGGTTAACTTATTATGAAGAAAAGGCTTAAGTTCAATTATAAAGCGATAATTTTTGACATGGACGGCGTAATTACCAACACTATGCCGTATCATTTTGATGCCTGGCTGAGCGTATTTAAAAGCGCGGGAATTAAGGTAAGCTGTTATGATGTTTACGAGCGGGAAGGCCAGGACGGCTTTACGACGATAAAAGAGCTTTTCCGCAAGCATAAGATAGCTTTTAGCGTAGATAAAGCAAAGCGCCTGCTGCGGCGTAAAGAAGAGTTATTTAAAAAAACCGTAAAGATAAGGTTTATCAAGGGCAGCAGGCCGTTTATAAGGAAGCTAAAGAGCCGCGGATTGAGGCTGGGTTTAGTTACCGGCACATCGCGGCATGAGATGGAAAAGATCCTGCCGCTATCATTGCGCAGGTTTTTTGAGGTGATCGTTACCGGCGATGAAGTCTGGAAAGGAAAGCCGCATCCCGAGCCGTTCTTAAAAGCGGTAAAAGCGCTGCGGCTGAAGCCGCAAGAGATCATGGTCATTGAGAACGCGCCGTTTGGCATCCGCTCGGCAAAAAATGCCGGCTTGTTTTGCGCCGCGCTTGAGACCTCTCTGCCCAAAAAATATCTTTTGGCGGCAGACATAATTTTTAGTTCTTTTAAAGAATTAGGCAAGGCAGTTTTTGAAGAAAGAGAGCAGGCAGGATGATGATGTTACGTAAGCAAGCTATCGCGCCACTGGCAGTATTTTTGATCGGCGCGGTATTTTCTTTGCTTGCGTTTTTTTATGTATATGACCACGAAAGGCAGCGCCTTGAATATAATTTTATTCAACGCAGCCATGACCGCAGCGAAAGGTTCATACATGAAGTTAATATGCACGTGGAGGTACTTTATTTTTTAAAGGCCCTCTATGCCGCGAACTCCAGCGTTAACCGCGAACAATTCCATAAATATACCGAAACCATCCTGCTGCATCACCCCGACATCCTTTCTCTAAGCTGGATACCCCGCGTTGCCGGCGTGCAGCGCGAAGACTTTGAAGCTGCCGGCCGCAGGGAAGGCTACGCGGATTTTCAGCTTACGCAGCTTGACAAAGATAATAACCTGGAAGGAGTTTCCGGGCGCCGCGAATATTTCCCCGTTTATTTTGTTGAGCCATTTAACGAGAATAAGATAATTTTCGGTTTTGACCTTGCCTCTGATCCCAACCGTAAAGCAACGATGGAACGCGCAGCGCTTACAGAATCCGCAGCTGCTACTGCCCGCGTTAAGCTGATAAGGGGATCCGCTAATTTTGGCTGCCGCCTGTTCTTGCCGGTATATTTTAATTTCTCGGAACATAATACTCCCCAAGACCGCATTAATGATATCCGCGGGTTCGTTTCCGTATTGTTTGATATCGGCAGGTTAATGGATGAATCTTTTACCGGCTTAAGCCCGGCAGGCATTGATGCCTATCTGTTTGATTCAACCGACGCGGGCAAGGCCGCAGAATTCCTTTATTTTCATCCTTCGCGCATGCGCACAGCTCCCATCAGCCTTGAGTCGGCACAAGCAGCGTCAAAGGGCCTGCCGCAATGGAGCGCGGAATTCGGCGTTGCCGGGCGCAGGTGGCGCCTTGTCTGCCGGCCGTTGCCTGAATTATTCGCCCCCGGTAAATTCCGGCAGGCGTGGCTGGTCTTTGCGGCATGTATGGCCCTGGCGTTCCTTTTATATTTCTATGTCCGTGAACTTATCGGCCGTTCCGCCAAGGTCAACGCGCTGGTTGAGCAGCGCGCCGCAGCGCTTAAAGAAAGCGAAGAGAAATATAAGACCCTCGTGGAAAATGCCAACAGCATAATCATGCGTATGGACAGCGCAGGCAAGATAACTTTCTTTAACGAATTCGCGCAGGAATTTTTTGGCTACAGCCGGGATGAGGTCATCGGCAAAAACGTCGTCGGCACGATCGTCCCGGAAAACAGCGCCGAGGGAAACAGTTTAGCTACGATGGTCCGGGATATCACCGCGCAGCCGGAAAAATACATCAACAATGAGAATGAGAACATGCGCCGCAGCGGAGAGCGGGTGTGGATCGCCTGGACGAATAAAGCGGATTACGATAGGAACGGCAGGATTTCCGGCGTATTGTGTATCGGCAACGATATTACCAGGATTAAAGAAGCGCAGCAGGCATTAAAGCAGGAAAAAGAAATGGCGGAGCTGCTTTATAAGATCGTGCCGAGCGCGATCTTTACCGTTGATAAAGAATGCCGCGTTACCAGTTGGAATAATAAGGCCGCGGAATTGACCGGCTATACTGCCGAAGAGATCATGGGAAAGCCGTGTTCGGTCTTCAGTGACCTGCCGTGTAAAGATGAATGCGTATTCGTGCCGTTTGCCGTTACCGGCCCGGTAACCAGCAGGGAATGCACCATCGTCAGAAAAGACGGCGCGGTGCGCGCGATATTGAAGAATATTGACGTGATTAAAGATAAAGACGGGAAGATAACCGGCGCGATTGAGAGCTTTGAAGATATCACTGAGCGCAAGGGCACGGAAGAAGAACTGCGTAAGCGGCTGCGGGCGATCGAGCAGAGCCCAAGCGTAGTAGTGATCACCGACATAAAAGGCAATATAGAATACGTTAACCCGAAATTCACCCAGCTTACAGGTTATGCCCCGGCAGACGTGATCGGCAGCAACGTGCGGATATTAAAATCCGGAAAAATGCCGTCCGATAACTACAGCCAGCTCTGGAACACCCTGCTTGGGGGAAAAGAATGGCGGGGAGAACTGCTTAACCGCAAGAAAGACGGGGAACTTTACTGGGAGTCCGCTTCAATATCGGCGATCAAGAGCCCCGAGGGCCAGGTTGAGCATTACCTGAAAGTCAGCGAAGATATCACCGAGCGCAAACACATTGAAGAACAGCTTAACCGCGCTTACCAGATGACCTGGGATATCCTGGCCAATGCGCCGTTCGGCATATACCTGGTAAACAGCGAAGGAAACGTTGATTTTGTCAACCCGGCGATGCTGGCAATTTCCGGCGCGACATACGAGCAGTTCCGCCGCTTAAACGTATTAGACCTGCCGACATACAGGCAGATCGGCATTGATGAAAAGATCAGGGGGTGCCTGAAAGGCGAGCGGTTCTTAATGGAAGCCGTGGAATATACTTCTTATCTTTCTCATCGCATCAGCGTCAGGAACTTTATCGGTATCCCGCTTGTAGAGTCCAACCAGCGCAAGGCGCTGATCATCGTTGAAGATATCAGCGAGCGCAAACGGCTGGAAAAGCTTAAAGACGAATTCGTCAGCAACGTTTCCCATGAATTGAGAACCCCGCTTTCCATAATTAAGGAAGGTATCAGCCTTGTCTTAGACGGGATTCTGGGCGAGGTAAACCCCAGGCAGGACAATGTGCTGATCACCGCCAAAGACAATATTGATCGGCTCTCCCGCATCATTGACGAGCTGCTTGATATATCCAAGATTGAATCCGGCAAGCTTCAGCTTAAGCGCTCAAGGATCAATCTCGTAGATTTAATAAAAAGGACAGCCGCGGGTTTTGAGATTAAAATCAAAGAAAAGCGGCTGGACCTGCGGATGAATTTTTCCGGGGAAGAGATCTTTGTCTATGCCGACGTAGATAAGATTACCGAAGTATTTATTAACCTGCTGGGCAACGCCGTAAAATTTACCGAGCGGGGCTATATTGAGATTTCCGTCCAGGACAGGAAAGACGACGTGGAGTGTTATGTTAAAGATTCCGGGATGGGCATTGCGGAAGAGAACCTTCCGAAATTATTTGATAAATTTCAGCAATTCAGCAGGGTCAGCGGCCCGGGCGAAAGAGGTACCGGCCTGGGGCTGTCGATCGTTAAAGGCCTTATAAAGATGCACGGTGGAACGATCAGGGCAGAGAGCAGGGTGGCCGAAGGGACAAAATTTATTTTCACCCTGCCTAAGTCCGAAGAGATCGTTCTATAGAAGGAGGAGAGATGGAAAAGAAGAAGATCCTTGTAGTGGACGATGAGCCCGATTTCTTGAAGATCATCAAGATACGGCTTGAGTCCGACGGCTATGAAACATTGCTTTGCGACAATGGCAAAGACGCCCTCAACATCATAAAAAAAGACAAGCCGGATGCGGTGCTGCTGGACATATTGATGCCGGAGCTAGACGGGCTTGAGGTTTTAAGGACGATCAGGAAACAGGATAAGAACCTGCCGGTGTTTATTATTACCGCTTTTTCTAATAATGAGCGGTTTGAGCTGGCAAAAAAATTCAACGCCTCCGGTTTTATCGTCAAGACAAGCGATCTTGGGGAAGAAATCGGCAACATCAATAGTTTTTTAAGGCTGGCGGACAATTATAAAAAGAAATAGTTGAAATTTCCCGCTGTCCTGCTTATACTGCTCATAAGGCAATAACCGACTGGAGGGTAGTTTTAAATGTGCCCGGAAAACAAAAACGGAATAAAGATATCAGGCCTGCTTAAGGAGAAATTCATCAGCTTGGATTTGGAGGCCCGGACAAAGAACGAGGCGATTGCCGAGCTGGCCGGCCTGATCGCCCAATCCAAAAAACTGAAAAATAAAAAGGCCTTTTTTGAAGCGATCATGGAGCGCGAGGCGCTTGGCTCAACCGGGATCGGAGACGGCATTGCCATCCCGCATGCCAAAACAAAAGTTACCAAGGGCTTTATCCTCGCGTTTGCCCGTTCAGCCGCGGGTATAGACTTCGGCGCGTTAGACGGAGAAATGACTTATCTTTTTTTCATCCTCGCTTCCCCCAAAGAAGAAGTGGGCACTCACCTGAAGATCCTGGCTGATATTTCCCATTTGGTAAAAGATAAGTTCATTATCGGCCTGCTTAAAAAAGCCAGGGATAAAAAAGAAATATTGAAGATCATCTTCAATGCTGAAAAACAACGCGGCTGATAACATGCGGATAATAAAGGGCGTATTTTTATTCGCGGTCTTGGCGTTTTCCTGTTTCCTGCCGGAAGCCTCCTGCCAACCGGAAAGCCAGCGCACGCTTTACGTTTTCCATTCTCCCGGATGCCATAAATGCCTCAAAGCAAAAAACGAGACCATCCCCGCGGTAGAAAAAAAATTCAAAGGCGTATTCTCCGTAGAATACTTTGACATCAGCGAAATGGCCGGTTATGAAATGATGCTTGGGCTTCGGGATAAGTTCAGCCCGGGGTTAAAGATAGAGGTCCCGGTATTTTTCATGAACGGGAAAATGCTCAGCGGCGCTAACCTTACGCAGCTGTCGCTTGAGGATTTTATCGTATCTGCCGTAGCCGTGCCGGCCACCCCCGCAGGCCCGCTTATGCAAACCAGCCTGATGGAGCGCTTTAAGGGGATAAAGCTGGCCACGATCGTTAGCCTCGGGCTTGTCGACGGAATAAATCCCTGCGCCTTCACGGTGATCGTGTTTTTTATTTCTTTCCTGGCCCTGCAGGGCTACGTTAAAAGGGAACTGGCTGTCATCGGGTCTTGTTTTATACTGGCCGTATTCATTACGTATATATTGATCGGGCTGGGCGCGTTCACTTTCCTTTACCGTTTAAGGGAGTTTTGGCTTATTTCCCGGCTGATAAATTACAGCGTCGGCTCATTCAGCATTGCCGTAGGTTGCCTGGCGCTGTATGACTATTTTAAATTTAAAAAGACCGGGCAGACCGAAGGCCTTAAGCTTCAACTGCCCAAAGCCGTTAAGGATCAGATACATAAAGTGATCGCCGGGACTTACCGGGTGAATAAAAATTCGCCTTCCGGCATTAACAAGCGCCGCATTGGCGCGTTGATCATCAGCGCCCTTGCCACCGGATTTTTGGTCACCTTGCTTGAAGCGGTCTGCACCGGCCAGACTTATCTTCCGACGCTAACCTTCATTTTAAAGACCACTTCCCTCAAAGCCCATGCCCTGGCTTATTTGTTGATCTATAATCTGATGTTTATCCTGCCGCTGGCAGTAATACTTATTCTCGCTTTATTGGGAGCAACTTCAGAGCAATTCGCAGGTTTCCTTAAAAAACATCTCTTGAAGATAAAGTTCCTGATGGCAGCCTTATTTTTTGCCTTAGGCATCTTTTTATTCTGGAGGGCTTGATGGTAAAACGTCCGGCTGCTTTTTTATTCCTATTTTTATTTTTGGCATGTTGTTGTACGGCAGTTGCTGATTCCGGCGGAGAAAATGAAACAACCTGGGATTTTGGCAAGGTCAAGGCAGGCGATGTTGTCAAACATGACTTTGTGATCAAGAATGATTCGGCCGATATTTTGCGGATAAAAGAGATCAATAGTTCCTGCGGCTGTACGGTATCGCGGATAAAAAAAATGGTCATTAAGCCCGGAGAATCCACGGTCATTGAAGTAAAGCTTAACAGCAAGGGTTATAGCGGCAAGATAAAACAGTTTATTTATGTGTCTACCGATAATCTTGACAAGCCGGTGATCCGGTATATAATAGAAGCGGAAGTCATAGACAGGCTTGAAAATCCCAAATTACAAACCCCTAATCCTAGAAAATCCCGCTAATTTATCGTAACGGAGGTAAATAAAATGTTCTTCCTGAACTTACGCATGTGGTTTCTGGTCGCGGTGCTCTTTAGCATAGTTTACGCGGTCATTGTTATGGCCGGCACGTACCTGGGCATCGGCAATTTCTATTTTTATCTTGGCGTATCGCTGGCAATGATGCTTATCCAGTATTTTATCGGCCCGAAGATCGTGGAATGGTCAATGCGCGTGCGCTACATCAAAAAAGAAGAGCATCCGGAATTATTCCGCATGGTCCAGGATCTGTCCCGGCGCGCAAATATCCCCATGCCCAGGATCGGAGTAGCGCAGATCGCCCTTCCGAACGCTTTCGCGTTTGGAAGAAGCATCCGCGACGGCAGGGTGTGCGTTACCGAAGGCATACTGCGGCTGTTGAATGAAGAAGAACTTAGGGCGGTGCTCGGGCATGAATTGACCCATCTAAAAAACCGCGATGTCCTGACGATTACCGTCCTTTCGGTGATCCCGATGATCCTATACCGCGTTGCCTGGCATTTTCTTTTTTATGGCCGCAGGCGCGATGATCGCGGTGGTAATACCGTATTGATCGGCTTGGCGGCGTTCATTTTTTATTTCATCACTAATCTGCTCGTGCTTTATGCTTCGCGGATCAGGGAATATTTTGCCGATCGCGGTTCTGTAGCTTTAGGCAATAAGCCCCAGGCTTTGGCATCTAGTCTCTACAAGCTCGTTTACGGGGCTGCGCGCATGGATAAAGAATCCCTGCGGGAGTCGGAAGGGCTAAAGGCATTTTTCGTCAATGACCCTTCGCGGGCAATGAAAGAGATCAGGGACCTGCGGCAGCTAGACATTGACAAGAGCGGCACGATTGATACCGCGGAGCTGGAAACCTTAAGGAACAAAGCCGTAAAATTGGGCGCAGGGGACAGGATAATGGAATTGCTCAGTACGCATCCCAATATGTTAAAGCGGATCAAGCGGCTTTCCGAATATAGGAGCGGGCAGGGTCAAGAAATGTAAGTCTCTGTTTTTCAATGAGTTATATTCCAGCCTTGACAAAGTCCATATCTTGGTGTATACTTAATACACTCATATTCCGAAAAGGCAAACCTACTGAAAGGTAGGGACCCCGCCAGTTACAAGCGCGGTTGGTGGGTCCCTCGAAGCCCATAGTATAAGGTGGCTGGCTTTGAGGGAGCAAAGCTACGGATCTAAAGAAAAGAGGAAAATCTTTTGATCGCCGGGCTACCGAAGACAAATCTCTAGTTGATTGAACCGGACTTAACCGGATAAAACCGGAAGGCCCGGTTTTTACTTTAGCGGCCCTAAAGCAGCCGCTAAAGTATTTCGCTGGACATAATTTACGTTAGGCTGGTGCTCAATTTTTACAACAAGAGGATGGCAACGTGGTCGCAGGAAAAATCAACTCTCTGGACATCATCAAGGGCATAGGCGCGGGGCTCTGCCTCCTGGATAAGAACCTGCGCATTGTTTGGGTCAATAAATGCCAGGCAGAATGGTTTGGCGAGCTTGATGATATCCGCGGCAAGCACTGCTATAAGTTATTTGAACACCGTAATCATCCCTGCCGGGGCTGCCCGGCCTTAAAGGTTTTTAAGGATGGAAAAGTGCATAAAGCCGTAAGGATCGGCAAAAAGATCGACGGGACCAGCCAACACGCGCAATTGACTGTCAGCCCGATCAAAGATAACCGTAATCGCGTAGAATACGCGCTTGAGGTCATACAGGATATCAGCGAGCAGGTCGAACGGGAAAGAAAGAGCAACCGGATGACGCGTAAATTACAGCGCATCCAGCACCGCTTGTCCGGGGCAAACCGCAGGCTGCATAACAGCATCTTGCGCCTCAAGGAGATCACCAGGGACGAGCTGCAGCATAATCACCTCCTGCATAAAAAATACCTGCAGAGTAAAGACAGACTGGATACCGTAAAGAAAGAGCTGCAGGATATTTTTAAAGTTAACCGCACGATTTCCGCTTCAGCCGACGCCGAAAAGACCTTTTCCATGATCACGCGTTCAATCTGCGAGCTGATGAATACGGATTGCTGCGTGCTGCGCATTATTGATGAAGAAAAAAAAGCGCTGACCGCGGCTGCCAGTTACGGCATACACAACGGCCTCAAAAGAAATCTCTTGGACGTCAAACTCGGAGACGGGATAAGCGGCAGGGCGGCGTTGGCGCGCAAGCCCGTAGTGATCAATGACCTGGGCAGGAAATCCGGGGTAAAATATCGCGACAAGAACGCGCGCGCTAAATACCGGGAATTGGCGCAAAGCTTAGGCTTGCAGTCAATGATTTCCGTGCCGGTGATCTTTGACGGAAAAATGCTCGGCGTGATCTCAACCTATTCGCGCCGGAACCGCTGTTTTGAAGATGACGAAGTCAGGGTTTTGAGCATCTTCGCTTCGCAGATCGCCATCGCCATGCATGAATCAAAGCATTTTGAAGAGATCCATCAGAATTATTTCAATACCATACATGCGCTGGTGCGCGCCATTGAAGCGCGCGACCCTTATACGCGCGGCCACACCGAAAGGGTAACAAAATACGCGGTTGAATTCGGCCGCAGCCTTAAATTGCCGGAATCCCAGATCGAGATCCTGCGCTATGCCAGCGAAGTGCACGACGTGGGAAAGATCAGCATCCCGGATTTTATCCTGAACAAACCCGGTAAGCTTACTCCTTCGGAAAGGGCAATGATCGAGCTGCATCCGGTAAAGGGCGCGGAAATGCTTGAGCCGTTGGAATTCCTTAACCCGGCAATACCGATCGTGCGCCACCATCATGAGCGCTACGACGGCACCGGCTATCCGGATGGATTGGAAAAAGACGATATCCCGCTTTTATCGCGCATCCTTGCCTGCGCAGATTCTTTTGACGCGATGACTTCCGAACGCCCGTACCGCAGGAGAAAGCTCAATATTGAGCAGGCGATCATGGAAATCAAGAATAACTTCGGCTCGCAATTTGACCCACGCATTGCCCAGCGTTTTATCAGGACGCTGCGCGCTCACCCCGTTTTCAAAGCCCTTAATTAACGCCAAATACCCCTCTTTAAAAAGTTTGACAGCCTCTGAATTCTCGTATATAATTGACAGATTGAATGGTTACGTTAATTAATAGGATAACCCTATGGAATTAAACGAGATTATACAACAAAAGCAGGAAAAACTTGCTTCTTTAGAAGCCAAGGGCGTGCCGGTTTATGGCGCTGCCCCGGCAGGCAGAAGCGACATCGCCGCTATATTGGCGGATTTTAAAGAAGGGGCAAATGTAACTGTCTGCGGCAGGCTGATGGCAAAGCGCTTGCACGGCAAGGTCATTTTCTGCGACTTAAGGGATTCTACCGGAAGGATCCAGCTTTATATCAAGGCTGACATTGTAGGTAAGGAATTATTTTCTTTGCTTGATGATGTGGAAGTCGCCGATATTGCCAGCGTAAAGGGAGAGTTGTTTAAGACCCATACCGGAGAGCCTACGGTCAAAGTAGTAGAATTTGTCCTGTTGTCTAAGGCGCTGCGGCCTTTACCGGAGAAATGGCACGGCCTTAAGGACGTAGAGGTGCGTTACCGGCAGCGTTATCTTGATTTGATCTCAAACGAAGAAGTTAAAAAAGTATTCTTGACGCGCTCAAAGATCATCCGCGCGATCAGGAATTTCCTTGATACAAAAGGGTTCATTGAAGTTGAGACTCCGATGATGCATTCGGTGCCAGGCGGCGCGGCAGGCAGGCCGTTTGTCACGCACCATAATGAATACGATATGGACCTCTACCTGCGCATTGCTCCGGAATTATACCTTAAGCGCTTAGTCGTCGGCGGTATGGACAGGGTCTATGAAATAAACCGCAGTTTCCGCAATGAAGGGGTTTCTACAAGGCATAATCCGGAATTTACCATGCTGGAAGTTTATGAGGCGTATTCCGATTATCAGGGAATGATGCGGCTCTGCGAAGAGTTATTCACGCATGTGGCAAAAGAAGTATTGGGCCAGGCAAGTTTTGAATATCAGGGCAGGACAGTGGATCTGGCAATTCCCTGGCAAAAACGTTCGTTCTTTGAGATCGTCAGGGATAAATTCGGCATACTTCCTTCGGATACTGCCGAGGCAATGTTGAAAAAGTTACACGACAAGGGCTTTGCCAAAGACGCGAACCGGCTCACCCGCTCGCAGATCGCCAAGATCATTGAGGATTTGCTTGAGCAGGAGATGAGCGCGGGCCCGACTTTTGTCACTGATTATTTCGCGAGCATGTGCCCGCTGGCAAAGAACCGTCCGGATAACCCGCTGATTTCCGAAAGGTTTGAATTATACGTCGCAGGCATGGAAGTCGGAAATGCCTATTCGGAGCTGAATAATCCGATTGAGCAGAAGAAGCGTTTTGAAGAAGAAATAAAAGAGATCAAGCCGGAAGAGAAAAAAGCAGTGGACGAAGATTACGTGCTGGCGCTGGAGCACGCCATGCCTCCTGCCGGGGGGCTGGGTATAGGCATAGACCGACTGGTAATGCTTTTTACCAATCAGCCTTCGATCAGGGACGTGATCTTGTTCCCGCTCTTAAGGAATATTGAGTAGATGCGCGCGGAATTATTCATCAGCTGGCGGTATCTTGTTACCAAACGCAAAGAAAAATTTATTTCCCTGATCAGTTTTATATCGGTGGCAGGCATTGCCATCGGCGTAACCGCGCTGATCGTAGTAATCGCGGTAATGACCGGTTTTGACCGCGACCTACGCGATAAGATCGTGGGGAATTTTTCGCATATCACGATCACCGGCTTTAAGGGCATCAATGAGCCGGAATACGACGGCCTGCTAAAAAAAATTGCGCCTAATTCTCACGTGAAAGGCGTCAGCCCGAGCGTGCAGGGCCAGGTGCTCTTAAAAGAAGGGAACAGGTTTTTTGCCGTAGCCTTAAAAGGCATTGAGCCTTATACCGAGCCGCAGGTTACAAAGATTGACAAGTATATTACTGCCGGTTCCCTTGATGCGCTGGGCAAAGAAGGCATTATCATCGGCAGCGAACTTGCCGCGTACCTGGGGATAAAACTTGGTTCGGCGATCACGGTCTATTCGCCCACGGGCAAGCAGTTCAAATTGAATGTCGCGGGGATCTTCAATTCCGGGATGTACGACTACGATTTGAACCTTACTTTTGTGCAGATAAAGACCGCGCAGGAATTACTGGGCATGGCAGGCCAGTTTACCGCCGTATCCGTTAAGCTGGATGACCTTTACCTGGCGGATAAGGTCAGGGATGAGCTGGTTTCCGTTTTAAGCTATGATTACAGCCTGAAGACCTGGACGGAAACAAACCAGAATTTTTTTGCCGCGCTCAAGCTTGAAAAATTGGCGATGTTCGTTATCCTGACGCTGGTCATCCTTGTGGCGTCGTTTAACATTATCAGCACGCTGATCGTGCTGGTGGTGGACAAGACCAAGGATATCGGTATTTTGAAATCCATCGGCATGTCGAGCAGCCAGATCAGGAATATTTTTACTTTAGAAGGATTTATCATCGGCGGCTTGGGTACGTTCTTGGGCGCAGCAGGAGGGATTGGCCTCTGCAGTTTGCTTAAGAAATACCAGTTCATCAAACTGCCGCAGGATATTTATTATATTGACCGGCTGCCCGTAGCCATAGAGCTTTGGCCGGATATCGCGCTGATTGTTTTGGCGGCGATGGTAATCACAATGATCTCTACGATCTATCCGGCTGCCAAGGCAGCGGGATTAAAACCCGTAGAGGCATTAAGGTACGAATAGGCCATAATGATCTTAGAAGCAAAGGACATTCATAAGGTTTATAACGACGGCAGCAAAGTTGTGCCGGTGCTTAGGGGAGTAACCTTAAGCGTTAAAAAAGGCGGCTTTGTCGCGGTTACCGGGCCTTCGGGCGCGGGTAAATCTACCTTGCTGCATATTTTGGGCGGATTGGATTCTCCGACCAGCGGCAGCATCGCGTTTGAGGGAAAAGACCTTGCCAGGATAAGCGATAGCCGGCTCTGCCGGATAAGGAACAAGCAGATTGGTTTTGTGTTCCAATTCTATCACTTGCTGCCGGAGTTTACGGTTTTAGAGAATGTGTTGATGCCGGCATTGATCAGCCAGCAGCATGCATCTGCCGGCAGGCAGTTAAAAAAAGAGGCGCTAGGGCTTTTAGAAGGCGTAGGATTGAGCGAAAGGATTGCGCATTTTCCTTCCCAGCTTTCCGGAGGGGAAAAACAGCGCGTAGCGATCGCGCGCGCCTTGATCAATAAACCGGAGCTGCTTTTTTGCGATGAGCCGACAGGAAATCTTGATTCGGAATCCGGCAGCGGCATTGCCGCGTTGATCAAAAAGGTAAACCTGGAAAATAAAACAGCGGTTGTCCTGGTTACGCATAACCTTGAGCTGGCAAAATCAGCTGAGCGGGTGTATCATTTAAAAGACGGCGTGTTGGTCAATTAACGTTAACGCGGGAGTAACTATGAAGATCTATATCAACGGAAAATTCTATGAAAAACAGGACGCTAAGATATCCGTGTTTGACCACGGCCTTTTATACGGCGACGGGGTATTTGAGGGTATCCGTTCTTATGACCGTCTGGTATTCAAATTAAAAGAGCACATTGACCGGCTGTACGAGTCAGCGCATTCAATCATGCTCAAAGTCCCGTTGACCAAGGAGCAGATGATTAAAGCAGTGGTGGCTACGTTGAAAGCCAACGGCCTGGATGACGCTTATATCCGGCTGATCGTGACCCGCGGCGAAGGCGACCTGGGGCTTGACCCGCGCAAATGCACGGGGGGCCCGTCACTGATCATTATCGCCGATAAGATTAAGCTTTACCCGGAAAAACTCTATAAAGAAGGCCTGGAGATCATGACCGTGCCGACGATCAGGAACCTGCCTGAGGCAGTGAACCCGCAGATCAAATCCCTGAATTACCTGAACAATATTCTGGCAAAGATCGAAGCGACAAATTCCGGATGCGAAGAAGCGATCATGCTGGATTCCCTCGGTTACGTTGCCGAATGCACGGGAGATAATATTTTCATCGTAAAAGACAGCCATCTTTATACGCCGCCGCAATGCATGGGCAGCCTGCGCGGGATCACTCGCGACGCGGTGATTGAGATCGGCCGCAAGAGCAAGAACCCGGTGCATGAACACGTGCTTACGCGCCATGAGCTTTTTATTTCCGATGAATGTTTCCTTACCGGCACAGCCGCGGAGATCATCCCGGTGGTAAAAGTTGACGGCCGCGTGATCGGTTCGGGCAAGCCCGGCAAGCTCACGCTCAGCCTGATGAAAAAATTTAAAGAAATGACCAGGCGGGAAGGAGTAAGGTATTAATGCTTTGCGATATCTGCAATAAAAACCAGGCTACTGTCCATTTGACCGAGATCGTTGACGACCAGATGACCGAGCTGCATCTTTGCGAAGAATGCGCGCGCCAGAAAAGCGAGCAAATGGAGCAGCAGTTCGGCTTAAGCGATCTTTTGGCCGGCATGGCGGAATTCACCAATAAGCCGGTGCAGGATAAAGAGGTAATGACCGCCAAATGCAAAAAATGCGGGCTTACCTTTGCCGATTTTAAAAAGATCGGCAGGCTCGGCTGCAGCGAATGCTACAGCGCGTTCCGGCAATACCTCGCGCCCCTTTTAAAAAGGATCCACGGCTCAAGCAGCCACGTAGGCAAGAGCCCGATAATGATGGCGCAGAAAGTTACGGCGCCGAAAAAGGATAAAGAAACCGGCGTTATTGATGACCTTGCCGGCCTGCGGCAAAAGCTGCAGAAGGCAATTGAGGCGGAGGAATTTGAAGAGGCGGCAAAGCTGCGCGATCAAATCAGGAACCTGGAAAAAAAGGAATAGATTATGAAACTAGACGATTTGATGAACCATACAAGCGAATGGCTTAAGGGCACCGGCCCGAATTCCGACATTGTTATCTCCAGCCGCATCCGGCTGGCGCGCAACCTTGATAAATTCCCCTTTCCGCACTGGGCGAGCAAGAAAGATTCGCAAGACATATTCCTGACGGTAGAGGACGCGAGGGCAAAGATAGATTTTTTAAAAAGCACGACCACTTTCCGGCTGGCAGAACTTGACGCCGTGGACAAGCAGTTCCTCGTTGAGCGACATTTGATGTCTTATGAGCACGCGCAGCGCACCGACAGCAAGGCAGTGATCATTGACGATGAGGAAATAATTTCTATCATGGTCAATGAAGAAGACCATATGCGCATACAAGTCATGCAGTCCGGTTTTAATATCTTTGAGGCATGGAATATTATCAACCGTATTGATGATGCCTTAAGCGAGAAGTTGGCCTACGCGTTTTCTCCCGAATGGGGATATCTGACCTGCTGCCCGACCAATACCGGCACAGGCATGCGCGGTTCGGTAATGCTGCATTTGCCGGCGCTGGTAATGACGCGGCACATTAACCGGGTCCTGGCTGCGATCGCCAAATTAAGTTTTACCACGCGCGGGCTTTACGGCGAAGGCACGCAGGCAAGCGGCAACTTCTTCCAGATCTCCAATCAGGTGGCTTTAGGCCACAGCGAAGAAGAGATCATTGATAATATCAACGGCCTGATCCGCCAGATCATTGAGCAGGAACAACAGGGAAGGGAATCGCTCCTGCAAACCAATAAGGCGATGCTTGAGGACCGGGTCAACCGTTCATTCGGGATTTTAAAAAGCGCTTATATCATCTCAAGCCAGGAGACCGTAGAGCTTTTGTCAATGGTCAGGCTTGGCTCTGACCTGGGGATGATCAAGAATATTGACCGCAGGACGATCAATGAATTATTTATCATCACGCAGCCGGCGCATTTGCAAAAGCTGGAGAGCAAGAAGCTCACCCAGCAGGAAAGGGACGTGCGCAGGGCTTCGTTGATCAGGGAAAGATTAAAAATATAACCGGAACATTCGCATATCAGGAGGTTGGCAATGTTTAACAGGTTCACGGAACGCGCAAGAAAAGTGATTATTCTGGCAAAAGAAGAAGCAAGGCGTTTTAACCACGATTATATCGGCACAGAGCATATACTTCTCGGCCTGATCCGCGAAGGCGAAGGCGTTGCCGCGGCAGTGCTGCAGAAACTCGGGGTGTCGCTTGAAAATATCCGGCTGGAGATAGAAAAACTCGTGCAGCCCGGCCCGACCACGCAGATCATCGGCGATATTCCTTTTACTCCCCGCGCCAAAAAAGCGCTTGAGCTGGCTGCCGAAGAAGCGCGTTCTCTCGGGCATAATTATATCGGCACAGAGCATATACTTCTCGGTCTGATCCGCGAAGGCGAAGGCGTTGCCTCGCAGGTGCTTTTAAATCTCGGCCTTGACTTAAACCGCGTGCGCAGCGAAGTAATGGAACTTTTAGGTTCTGCGCTTCCCGGCATGTCAGGCGGAGCAGCCCAGCAGGCAAAATCAAAGACTCCCGCGTTAGATGCTTTTGGCAGGGACTTGATCGTCCTGGCAAGGGACAATAAGCTTGATCCGGTAATTGACCGTAAGCCGGAGATTGAACGCGTGATCCAGATATTAAGCCGCAGGACAAAAAACAATCCCGTGCTTTTAGGCGAAGCCGGCGTGGGAAAAACCGCGATAGTTGAAGGCCTGGCGCAGGCAATCATTGCCGGAAATGTCCCGGAGTTATTAAGGAACAAGCGCATCGTTGTCTTAGACTTGGCGCTGATGGTTGCCGGGACCAAATACCGCGGCCAGTTTGAAGAGCGCATCAAGGCAGTAATGGAGGAGATTAAACGTTCGCAGGACGTGATCATTTTTATTGATGAGTTGCATACCCTCGTGGGAGCGGGTGCGGCAGAAGGCGCCATAGATGCCTCCAATATTTTAAAACCGTCGCTTTCACGCGGAGAAATGCAGTGCATCGGCGCGACTACGCTTGACGAATACAGGAAATATATTGAGAAAGACGCGGCTTTGGAGCGCCGTTTCCAGACGATCATGGTTGAGCCGCCTTCGGTCAGCCAGACTGTAGAAATACTTAAAGGCCTGCGCGATAAATACGAGGCGCATCACCGCGTAACTTTTAAGGATGAAGCGCTTGAGGCAGCGGCAAAGCTTTCCGACCGCTACATTTCCGGCAGGTTCCTGCCGGATAAGGCGATTGACATTATTGACGAAGCGGGCTCGCGCGCGCGCCTGAACGTTTTGATCGTGCCGCCGGAGATCAAACAGCTGGAAGAAAAGGTTGAAGGCATCAGGAAAGAAAAAGAATCGTTCATCAAGAGCCAGGATTTTGAAAAAGCCGCTTCCCTGCGCGACCAGGAAAGGGTAGCGCGCCAGGAACTGGAAAAACTGAATAAAGAATGGTCGCAGGCAAAAGATAAAATGCGGCCGGAAGTAAATGAAGAGGACATTGCCAAGATCATCGCGCAATGGACCGGCATCCCGATTTTCCGCTTGGAAGAAAAAGAAGGCGAAAAACTCTTAAAGATAGAAGACGAGCTGCATAAGCGCGTCATCGGCCAGGACGAAGCGATTGATACGATCGCCCACGCGATCCGGCGTTCGCGCGCCGGGATCAAGGATCCCCGCCGGCCTATCGGCTCATTTGTTTTTCTCGGGCCAACAGGCGTAGGAAAGACCCTGCTTGCGCGCGCCTTGGCGGAATTTATGTTCGGCGATGAGGACGCGTTGATCCAATTGGACATGTCGGAGTATATGGAGAAATTCAATGTTTCCCGTCTTGTCGGCGCTCCTCCGGGATATGTCGGCTATGAAGAAGGCGGCCAGCTCACGGAAAAAGTCAGGCGCCGGCCGTATTCGGTGATCCTCCTGGATGAGATTGAAAAAGCGCATCCGGACGTATTTAACCTTCTGCTTCAGGTATTTGAAGACGGCAGGCTCACGGATAGTTTCGGCAGGAAAGTGGACTTTCGTAATACCGTGATGATCATGACCTCTAACGTCGGGGCTGAAACCATCCGTAAAACCAGTTCACTTGGTTTTAAGGCCCAGAAAGAAGAGATCACTTATCAGGAAATGAAAGAGAAGCTTCTGGAAGAGGTCAAGCGCACGTTTAAGCCGGAATTCTTAAACCGTCTTGACGACATCATCGTATTCCGGCCGCTGGTAAAAGAAGATTTGCAAAAGATCGTGGAGATCGAGATCAACCACGTTGCCTTGCGGCTTAAGGAGCAGGGCATTGGCCTTGAGGTTTCCCAGGAAGCAAAAGACTTTTTAATTGAGAAGGGTTTTGACCCGGTTTTCGGGGCAAGGCCGCTGAAGCGCACTATCCAGAGGTACCTGGAAGATCCCCTGGCATCCGAGATCATCTCAAAGAAATTCAAGGATGGCTCAAATGTAAGGGTCTCGCGTAAATACGAGGAGCTGGTGTTTGAGCAATGATCAATAAATTCTTTATCAGTATCGGCAGGAACGTGATTTCGCTGATGCACTTTATCGGCGGATTAAGCAACCTGGCAGCGCAGACTTTTTACTGGATGTTCATCCCGCCGTTTAAACGGATGCGCATGATCGACCAGATGAAGCGCACGGGCTTTGACAGCCTGCCGATAGTTTCCATGATCGGCTTGTTCATCGGTATGATCCTCGCCCTGCAGACCGCGGTATTGATGCAGCGCTTGGGCTCGGAGATGTACATTGCCAGCATTGTCGCGCTTTCCCTGGTCAGAGAATTAGGGCCGGTAATTACCGCTTTAATCGTTGCCGGCCGCGTGGGCGCTGCGATCACCGCGGAGATCGGCTCAATGCAGGTTACCGAGCAGATAGACGCGCTTGAGGCATTCGCCACTAACCCCATTCAATACCTGGTAGTGCCGCGTTTTCTGGCCTTAAGCTTGATGCTTCCCATACTTACGCTATACGCCAACCTCGTCGGCATATTCGGCGGGTACGTGCTTTGCGTTTATAAGCTGGGCATATCCTCCAGCTTATATATCAAGATCACTACCGAAGCGCTGCTCTATAAGGACCTTTTTACCGGCTTGGCAAAAACGGTATTTTTCGGGATGATCATCGCGTTTGTCAGCTGTTATGAAGGCTTTAACGTTGAAGGCGGGGCAGAAGGCGTAGGCAGCGCCACGCGCCAGGCAGTTGTCGCTTCGTTTATTTTGATCATTGCCGCGGACTGCTTCTTTACCGCGCTGTTTTATTTTATTTTCCCGTAAAATGATAGAGATAAAAGGCGTCTATAAAAATTTCAATTCGCATAAGGTGCTGGACGGGGCAACGCTTACCATTCCCGACGGAAAGACCTATGTGATCATCGGCCGCTCGGGCTGCGGCAAAAGCGTCCTCTTAAAGCATATCGTCGGCATATTAAAGCCGGAAAAAGGCCAGGTGATCGTTAACGGCCTGGATATGGATAAAATAACCGAAGCTGAATTGAATGCCTTACGCATGAAGATCGGCCTGGTCTTTCAGGGAGGCGCGCTTTTTGATTCGCTTACCGTCGGCGAAAACGTAGGCTTCGGCCTGATCGAACACGACCACTTAGAGAGGAAGGAATTATTGGAACGGGTGGAAGAATCGCTTTGCCTTGTCGGCCTCTGTGGTATTGAGAATATCATGCCTTCGCAGCTTTCAGGCGGCATGAAAAAGCGCGTGGCGCTGGCGCGGGCGATCTGTATTAAACCGGAGATCATCCTTTATGATGAGCCGACTACCGGCGTTGACCCGATTACCGCCGACAGCATCAATGACCTGATAAAAAACCTGCACGATAAATTAAAGGTCACTTCTATCGTTGTTACGCATGACATGAAAAGCGCTTATAAGGTCGCCGACAGGATCGCCATGCTCTATCAGGGTAAGGTGATTGCCGAAGGTACTCCCGAAGAGATACAGGCAAGCGATCACCCGGTAGTGCACCAGTTTATCAACGGCCTGGCGCAAGGGCCGATAACCGAAACTATAGACCAGTTTAAAGCAGTTTGATGTGCATATAATATTGTCCCCCGCCCAATCGCTTAAAGATTTTGTTAGAAATCTTTAAGCAGGCGTGGGATTAATTCGGCCCAACAATACTTTGCCGAATTCGGCAAAGTATTGTGGTTTTAATTTAAGGAGGCACTAAGATGCTCTTTGGCAAGACAAAACTTGAGTTTAAGGTAGGGATATTCGTATTCTGCGGCCTGGTGATCCTGACAGTGTTTGTTTTGTCTATTGGCGGGTTCAAGACTTGGGCTTCTGGATACCGCGTTAAATTCACTTTTAATTTTATTAACGGCGTTAAGCTGGGCGCTCCTGTGCGCTTTGCCGGGCTTGATGTAGGCCAGGTCAAAGACATAAAGCTTATTCCCATAAACGGGAAAAAGACGCAGGTAGAGGTGCTTGTCTGGGTAAAAAATGACGTGCGTATCCCGGTTGACTCAACTATCTGGGTCAATACCCTCGGCCTTTTGGGCGAGAAATACATTGAGATCATGCCCGGCAAGGAAGCCGAAAATATCCTGCCCGCAGGCGGCCTTATTATCGGAGAAGATCCGCTTGCCATGCACGAAGTAGGCGAATTGGCAAAGAAGATCGCCGATGACATTGACGCGCTGATCGTCAAGATCAAGAGCGGGGAAGGCACGTTAGGAAAACTCTTTACCGATGACGCGCTTTATACGGAAGTAGAATCGCTGGTCCTTGATTTAAGGAAACATCCGTGGAAGCTCCTCTGGAAAACCAACGAATAGTTTTTCATGAAGACCAAAACCGTATTCAGCTGCCAAAGCTGCGGGTTCCAGTCGCCAAAATGGCTGGGTAAATGCCCGGATTGCAACAGCTGGAATTCTTTTGTAGAAGAAGATTATTCCGCTCCTTCGGGTAAGGCAGGAGAAAAGGTTGCCTTATATAAGGACGAACCGGTCTTATTAAAAGACGTAGAAATATCCGAGGCCGCGCGGATCAAGACGCGGATCGCGGAATTGGACCGTGTGCTCGGCGGAGGCATTGTCCGGGGCTCGGTCATCCTTATCGGCGGCGACCCCGGGGTCGGCAAATCCACTATTTCGCTGCAGTTGTCCAATCAGGTTACCGAAGCAGGCCATAAAGTGCTTTATGTCAGCGGCGAAGAATCGGTAGCGCAGACAAAATTGCGCGCCGAGCGCCTGGGCAAGGCCGGTAACGATAAATTATACATCGTTAACCAGACTGACCTGTCTTTTATCGTCGGCCATATAAAAAAGCTTAAGCCTGACATTGTGGTCATTGATTCCATACAAGTGATCTTTGACCCGCAGATAAGCTCATCAGCCGGAAGCGTCAGCCAGGTCAGGGAGAGCGCGGGTATATTGACCCAGCTTGCCAAGACCGGCGGCATATCCATTTTTATCATCGGCCATGTTACCAAGGAAGGCACGCTTGCCGGGCCGCGCGTTTTAGAGCATATTGTTGATACCGTGCTTTATTTTGAGGGCGACCGGTTTTCCACGCACCGCATCCTGCGCGCGGTAAAAAACCGTTTCGGGTCCACGAATGAAATCGGCGTATTTGAAATGGATTCCGAAGGCCTGAAGGAAGTTAAGAACCCTTCGGAGATATTTTTATCCGAGCGGCCAAAGGACGTCTCGGGTTCAGTGGTGGCAACAGTACTGGAAGGAACAAGGCCGCTTTTAGTTGAGATCCAGGCATTGGTCAGTAAGTCCAGCTTTGGCTATGCTGCGCGTAGGGCGCAGGGTTTTGATTTTAACCGGCTCAATCTTTTGATCGCGGTTTTGGAAAAGCGGCTTGGCCTGCATCTTGAAGCAGAGGATGTTTTCGTGAATGCTGCCGGCGGGATCAAGGTTGAGGATCCGGCCGTAGATCTGGCAGTAGCGATTGCGATTACTTCGGCGTTTCGCGAACAGCTGGTCATGGCTGATACCGTGGTCTTAGGCGAAGTGGGCCTGGCCGGTGAGGTCAGGAGCATTACGCATGTTTCAGCAAGGATAAATGAGGCGCAAAAGTTAGGTTTTAGGCATTGCGTGCTGCCGGAAAATAATTTTAAAGGCCGCGGCATGAAAATACCCGGCATAGAGCTTTTGCCGGTTTCCACGCTTAAACAAGCGATGGATGTCATATTGAATAAATGACCCTCCGGAACTTTTCCGTTAAGGAGGGTCATCCTGAGGCCCGCAGGGCCGAAGGATCTAAGGAGGTTGCACCATGAACATATTATTAGTCCGTATTCTTTTTGCTTTCGGCAATATGCTGATCGGTTATCAGACAATGATGAACCAAGGCAGGGGCATTATCGGCGCGCTTCTGGGTTTGGCAGCAGCGCTGGTAATCATTTTCCTTGAGATCGGGATGCGCAAAGTTTCCGTGCGCGGGCTTTCCAGCGCGGTGTTCGGCCTGATCCTCGGGCTTATCATGGCAAAACTGGTTACTGACGCGTTTAGCCTGGCGCCGATCTCACCCGATCAACTTACCGGCATCCGCGTTACATTAACGCTGGTATTTTGCTATTTAGGCATGGTGATCGCCCTGCGCGGGAAAGATGAATTCAATATTATCATACCTTACGTCCGGCTGCGCAAACAGAATCAGGCTGAAGAAGCCGTGCTTTTGGACACCAGCGTGATCATTGACGGAAGGATACTTGATATCTTTAAAACCAAATTCCTGGAAGGAAAGATCATTATCCCGAAATTCGTTTTAAAGGAATTACAGCAGATCGCCGACTCTACCGACCCGATGAAGCGCCAGCGCGGCCGCCGCGGGCTTGAGATCCTGCATACTTTTCAGAAAGAGGCAGCGCAGGACATTGCCGTCAACGAAGAAGATTTTCCGGAGATCGCGGAAGTGGACGCGAAACTGGTCAAGCTGGCAAAACTTTTGGATGCCAAGATCATGACCGTAGATTTTAATTTGAACCGGGTGGCTACTTTTCAGGGCGTGAAGGTATTGAACATTAATGAGCTGGCAAACGTCTTGAAACCGGCGGTATTCCCCGGCGAGCAAATGCACATCAAGCTGATCAAGGAAGGCAAGGAGCATAACCAGGCTGTGGGCTATCTTGAAGACGGCACAATGGTAGTCGTGGAAGACGCGCGCCGGATGATCGGCCAGGACGTGAAAGTCGTAGTTTCTTCCGTGCTGCAGACCCAGGCAGGCAGGATGATCTTTACAAAGATAGAGAGGTAAGGTTTGGTTTCCGCGATTGTAGTTGCCGCCGGTAAAGGCAAGCGGCTTAAGTCAAGGATACCCAAGCCTTTGATAAAGCTTGGCAGCAAGCCGCTGATAATTTATTCGCTTCAGGCTTTAAGCCGGAACCGGGCAGTAAAAGAGATCATCGTCGTTGCCAATCCCTTAAACGTTAAAGCGATTGCTAACGCGATAAAAAAATACCGGATTAAAAAAATAAGCAGCGTGGTATTAGGCGGCCGCAGGCGCCAGGACTCGGTTTATAACGGTTTAAGAAAAACATCCCCGGCAGCAAGCCTTGTGCTTGTGCATGACGCGGCAAGGCCGTTTATTAACCGGGCAGTTATTTCCGCGTCTTTAAAGCAGGCAGCATCATGCGCAGCGGCAATTGCAGCTGTGCCGGTTAAGGCAACGATAAAACAGGTTACAGGTTACAGGTCACAGGGCACAGGTAAAATATTTGTAAAAAAGACGATTGACCGGCGGGATATTTGGGAAATCCAGACCCCGCAGGTTTTTAAGAAGGAGCTGCTTTTAAAGGCATTCAGGAAATTCGGCAAGGCTGATGTTACGGATGAGGCAATGCTGGTTGAGAAAACGGGTAATAAAGTGGCGGTTGTGTTAGGAACTTATAGCAATATTAAAGTTACCGGCCCCGAAGACCTGATCATCGCAGAGGCGATCATAAAAAATGGAAGAATATAGGACAGGCATAGGTTATGACATCCATCGTTTAGCCGAAGGAAGAAAACTTATCCTCGGCGGCATTGAAATACCTTATCCCAAGGGGCTTTTGGGCCATTCCGACGGAGATACGCTTTTGCATGCGATTGCCGACGCGCTCTTAGGCGCTACGGCAGAAGGCGATATCGGCGAGCATTTCCCCAACACCGACCCCAAATACCGCGATATTGACAGCGTGATCATCTTAAAGAACGTGCTTGACCTGATCAGCAGGAAAGGCTTCAGGATAAATAACGTGGATACGGTAATTGTGGCGCAGGAACCCGCTCTTAGCCCGTTTAAGAAAGATATACGCAAACGGATTGCTGCGATATTGGGCATTGCCGAAGATGCTGTTGGCATTAAGGCAAAGACCAATGAAGAATTAGGCGAGCTCGGCAGAAAAGAAGCAATTGCCGCATACGCAGTAGTAAACTTAAGTAGGGGGGAGAGATGACGCTATTAATAAACATAATCTCCATTTTGATCGTGTTAATAACGCTTAAACTGATCATTATTTCTATATTCTTCTTTGGAGATATCAGGAGCGCGCAAAAAAGAGACCCGGCAGCAAAGGGTTTTCTTGAGGTCCTACTTTTATATCAGGGCTTGCATGCCTTGGTTGCTTACCGCGTGTCGCATGTTCTATATAAGCTGCACCTGTTCTTTATTGCCCGCTTGATCAGCCAGATGGCGCGCTTTACTACCGGCATTGAAATACATCCCGGAGCAAAGATCGGCAAAAACTTCTTTGTTGACCATGGTATGGGAGTGGTAGTAGGCGAAACGTCAATTATCGGCGATAATGTGCTTTTATATCAGGGTGTTACCCTGGGAGGCACGGGCCTTGAAAAAGGCAAGCGCCACCCGACTATCGGCAATAACGTAGTCATCGGAACAGGCGCAAAAGTCCTCGGCAATATCACAGTCGGGGATAATTCTTATATCGGAGCTAATGCCGTGGTGATCAAAGATGTGCCTGCGAATTCCACGGTAGTAGGCGTACCCGGAAGGATCACTAAGCAAGAAGGTAAAAAAATAGAGATCAGCCTTGACCATATACATGTACTTGACCCGATCATGCAGAATATAGAAGAACTGGAAAAAAGGGTCAAAGAGCTGGAAGCCAGGAATAAATAATAAGGACTAGCGTGCCTATATATATACAAAATTCCCTTACCCGCAAAAAAGAAGAATTTTCTCCTCTAAAGCCTCCGGCAGTAAATATGTACACCTGCGGAGTAACTGTTTACGACGACTGCCATATTGGCCACGCCCGCAGCCTCTACATTTTTGACGTGATCCGTAAATATCTTAAATACCGTGGGTACAACGTTAAATTCGTCCGCAACATTACCGATATTGACGACAAGATCATTAACCGCGCCAATGAGCTCAAAGAAAATTGGCAGGAATTGGTAAAAAAATACATCAGCCGTTATTATGAGGACTTGGCCAGCCTGGGAGTGGAAAAGGCGGATTTTGAGCCGCGCGCCACGGAAAACATCAAGGCAATGATCAATCATATCACCGGCCTGATCGAGCTGGGGTTTGCATATGAAGCAGGCGGTGACGTATATTTTAGCGTGCGTAAATTTTCCGAATACGGCAAGCTATCCGGCCAGAGCATTGATCAGATGGAATCCGGAACGCGGATTGATCCTTCAGATTTTAAAAAGGACCCGCTTGATTTTGCGCTTTGGAAAAAATCAAAGCCGGGAGAGCCGTTTTGGCCAAGCCCATGGGGCGAAGGCAGGCCGGGCTGGCATATTGAATGTTCGGTAATGAGCGTAAAATATTTACAGGTGGATACTTTGGATATCCATGCCGGCGGCAGGGACCTGATCTTCCCACACCACGAAAATGAAATTGCCCAGGCAGAGGCGCTTTCCAACAAGCCGTTTGCCAAATACTGGATCCATCATGGCCTCTTAACGATCAACGGACAAAAGATGTCCAAGTCTTTGGGTAATTTTGTAACGATCAAAGACTTTATGGATAAATATAAGAATGCCGATCTTCTAAAATTATTTTTCTTGACCGCGCACTATTCTCATCCGATTGATTATACGCAAGAGAAAATAGAAGAAGCAAGAAAGGCGTTGGAGCGGATCGTTATATTGATGAATAAGATCGCAGACAGCAAATTACAATCCAAAAGTAAAAAATTTGAAGAGATAGATAAGATCAAGGCAAGGTTTATTGAGGCAATGGATGATGATTTTAATACGCCGCAAGGCTTGGCAGCGATATTTGACTTAGTAAACCTGACGAATAAGCAAATCAATAATGCGGATTTTGTCATTGTGGCAAAAGATACGCTTAATGAGTTATTGGGTATTCTTGGGATTTCGCTTTTTGCCGCGCCTGCATCCGGGCTGGATGACAAAAACATAGAAGCAAAGATCGCTGAACGTAACCGGCTCAAGAATGAAAAAAAGTATAGCGAGGCAGATGGCATCAGAAAAGAGCTTGAAGCACAGGGCATCATTTTAGAAGACACAAAATCCGGCACTGCCTGGAGAAGGAAATTATAGGTAATAGTAGGAACCGTCCCTAACGTTTTGAAAGGAGCATGCTATGGGAGCTTTAATACCGTTAATATTCTTACTCATTATCGCCGGTTTCTATTCTTTCATTGCTTTGATCTGGTGGAAGATCTTTAAGAAAACCGGGTTCCATCCGGCGCTGGGAATTTTAATGCTCGTTCCTTTCCTTAATCTTGTTATGCTGGCATTCCTGGCATTCAGGGAATGGCCGGTGCGCGAAAAATTATCGCATTACAGCGCTAGCGGAGTTATCCCTCAAAAGTCGCTGGCTATGCCGCTGATTGTGGCGATCGTTTTTGCTGCGGTTATACCGGTAACGCTCTTATTTATTGCGATCGCGGTGCCGAATTTTATGCGCGCCAAGTTAATCGCGAATGAAGCTATGGCGCAGGCCGTGGTAAAAAACGTATCTCAGGCAGTAGAAGATTATGCTTCCGCAAATAACGGTGTTTATCCGACGAATGAAGTTACCTTGAAATATCCGGTTGGGTCTGAAGTGTCGTATGACGATAAGACGATTGAAGGGTACAGCTATTCGGTGAATTTGCGCCAGGATGGTTATGAAGTGGCGGCAAGCCCTGAAAAATGCGGGGTTACCGGTTTTAACGTGTTTTTGGCGGAAACAGGCGGCAAGTTAGCAGCCAAAGACTGCCGGTAGGGCTTTGTAGGGACTGTCCCTAACGTTCTTTCATAATTTTGCGTCTGTCTTGTGTGGTTTCTCGCGGGGACGCTCGCTCCGCCCCTGCGAGGCGGAGCATCGCTCGTGAGTCGGCTTTCGCTCTGCCCTAACGTAAGTGAGGGCATCCTTGCCCGCTCAAGCCTCCTACGCCCCGCTCAAAACCACCACAAGCCTACCGCAAAATTGATAAACGTGCGCTTCGAACAAAAACCGTAAATTTTAAATAATATGCGCTTCCGAAATTATTCGTAAACTTGTAGTTGAAATTATGAAAAATCCAGATTTTAATGTAGAAAACGATAAGATATTCAAATATTTTGTAGAGCAAATGGGCCCAGCTAATTATGAAATATTTAATTCTGAAGAACCAATGCCATTTGTAGTGGCACAGCCTCCTTATAGAGGATTCTATACTTGTATTTCGACTAGTGCGACTATTGACATTAAAACAGTTTCCTATCGGAATCTCGAACTTGCCCCTGATGCTCCCGTAGTTGTAATGCGCAATATGAGATATTGCGATCACAACGACAAGCCACATCTTAATTCAGATGATACCGTATTTTTTGCGCATAAAAGTGGTCGAATCGGAAGAGTGGTAAGAAAAGACGCAGAAGATCACTATAAAGAAATTGCTAAAATTGGGGGGCTAGAACATATTGCAGAGGCGTTTCATTTACCTAAAGAAACGAGTGGGCCAATAAGCCAATATGTTGAAAATGGAGCCTCAGTTCCTATCAGAATTGATTGTCCACCTAAAGATAAAATTGCTTTTATAGTAGATTTAACAAAGAAAAGTTTTAAGGTGGTGCGAAAAGAGTAGCTTTTTTTGGAATTTCGGGGACGTAATACTTAATTATCGTTTAAGCGGATGGGTTGGGTTGGTTTTTTGAGCAACACAAGCCAGCCGCTTTAGGGGAAAAATATGAAAAAGATTGCAGCGTTTTTATGCGTAGTTTTATTAGCAGGGACTGCGTTTGCGGCAGATTTTGTGCTGAAGAGTCCGCAGCTTCAGGAAGGCGGCCAGCTTGGCATGGAACAGGTATTTGCCGGTTATGGCTGCACCGGTGAGAATATCTCTCCCGCTTTATCGTGGGAAGGCGCGCCTGGCGAAACAAAAAGTTTTGCCGTTACAGTCTATGACCCGGATGCCCGCAAAGGAAACGGATGGTGGCATTGGGTGATCTTTAATATCCCGGCGGATGTTAACAGTCTCTTGCAGAATGCCGGTGATCTTGCTTCCGCTTTGGCGCCTAAAGGAAGCGCGCAGGTTAAAAGCGATTCCGGCAAGCCCGGCTATAGCGGAGCATGCCCGCCGGCAGGGGATAAGCCGCACCGTTATATATTTACCGTCTATGCTTTAGATGTTGAAAAAATGCCTATGGATGAAAATACTTCAGGAGCCGAAGCAGGCCCCAATTTAGATCAGCACGCGATCGCAAGGGCAGCGATAACCGTAACTTATTCCAGATGAGAGTAAAATATATCGCGATAGCATTATTGGACGGAATTGGGGACGTCCCAAAAGCGGAATTGGGGACGTCCCAAAAGGGGACACCCTAGTTATATTTTAATAGGGTGGTACCTTAAAGGACGTCCCCAGTGACGTCCCCAGTGAATGAAGCTTATGAAAAGATTAAGGTCGGTTTTATTTATCGCGGTGTTCGGGATTATCGGATTGTGGGCGCAGACTGCTTACGCAAGGGTCTCTTACATGCCCAGAATATCCAAAGCCGCCGCAGCGTATCCTAATGACAAGTTTGCCGTAGTCGGAAGCCGGATAATGTTTTATGGCGGTATTAGCATACTAGTTCTACTGTGCATAGGCTTGGCCGTGTTTGCCTATAAACTAATACCCAAAACAGAAAAAATCAGGACCTGTCCGGTAGAAGAATTTGTTCACGCCAGGCAGATAGCTATTTATTTGCCGCGCAGCAATGATATTATCCTGAAACCGGGCTCTAAGTATTTTACTGAACTGATCAATAATTTTACCGGCGATAAAAAGGCAGCTTCCGACGATGACAGGTACAGCGATAAGCTTTTTCTAAAAATAAAAAACAGGCGTTACGCAATTGAGGCATCTCTGGACGGCTGGAATTTTGAAGGAGAACTGCGGAATTCCCGCGTCTTAAGCAACCCTTTAGAGGTAAGAAAAATCATTGATTCCCTCAAAGAAGAGTATTTAAAGAAATAGGAAGATCGTTAGAATAAAAAATGAAAGCGAAGTATTTAGGAATAACGTTATTAATAAGCGTAATGCTTTTACCGGCTGCTGCCTTGGCGATTGATACGGCTGACTGGCAAATATATAAGAATGAAGTTTACGGATACGAGATCAAGTATCCGCTTATTCACGCTTACCTGCCGCTGGAACTTCGCCCGGTTGGCGGTGAAAAAGACGGCCGGGAAATCAAGGTATGCTTTGCAGAAACCTCTGTTCACCACGGCATAGTTGTTAAGGTGTATCCCGGCAAAAAAATAAGCAAGATCGCTTCAATAGAAGGGATCAAGGCGCCTTCTTTTAGGGATATAAAAGACGGCCTTCCAATAGCGCATAACTGGAGCATCACGAAAGTTAACTCACGGGATGCCATAAAGCATCGAGGAGATGTTGTTATTACCATTATTACCAACGGCGCCGTATTTTATATCTATCCGTGGTATAATTTCAGCGAGTTCTTTGCCGAGGACGTAATTTCTACGTTTAAATTCAATGATTTATATGCGTAAAAAGTATATTACGATAACCTTATTGATCTGCGCGATAGCTTTACCGGCTGCTGCTTTTGCGCAGATCAGCGATGATGTTTCAACCTGGATAACGTATACGAATGAAGCCTATGGGTATGAGATTAAATATCCCCCTGAAATGGAGCTTATACTTGGCGGCACAGAGTTGGAAATAAACGACCGGGAATTTGTCATCCGCGTCAAGGAAAGCGATGATGACAGCGGCATATCCGCGCAGCTTTATCCGGGAAAAGATTTAAGCGCGATTGACCCCGGCGGCTTAACTCTGCCGTCTTTGATAGATTTAAGAGTAGGTGCGGTGGAATACAAGAAAAAAATAGATAAAGTCGGGGTCTATGCCTATAAATGGAACCTGGTAATGATCAATGGCCAGGAAGCCATAAAAGGAGAAGTATATTTTGAATCTACGGCTGAAAGAATGGGTATGTTTTTTATAATTGATGAGGCATTCTTCAGCATTGAGCCGTGGACTGACTTCAGCGAAACACTCGCAGAAGAAATAATCTCAACTTTTAGGTTTAATAGATGAAAGGTAAATTCATTACATTTGAAGGCTCGGAAGGCTGCGGCAAGAGCACGCAGTCTAAATTGCTTTGCGAATACCTACAAACAAAAGGCCACAGGGTAACTTTTTTGCGCGAGCCCGGAGCAACTAAGATCAGCGAGAAGATCCGCGATATCCTGCTGGATGCCAAAAACGACGGCATGTCCGTTCCGTGCGAAATGCTGCTTTATATGGCTGCGCGCGCGCAAATCGTAGAGGAGATCATTAAGCCGGAACTGGCAAAAGGAAGGATCGTGATTTGCGACCGTTATCTTGATTCTACGCTTGCCTATCAGGGCTATGGCTTAGGAGTTGACGTTGGCTTGATCAGGAGCGTGGGAAAATTTGCCACACAAGGTATTATGCCGGACCTGACCATTCTTTTGGATGTTCCGGTTAAAAAGGGCCTTAATTATCGTAATGGCGCCAAGGACCGCATTGAGCAAAGGTCTTTAGCGTATCATAATCGCGTAAGGCGCGGGTATTTCAAATTAGTAAAAGCAGAGCCGGCAAGAATAAGGGTGGTTAAGGTAGATAAAGATAAAGAAATTACCCAAAGCAGGATCAGGGCATTGATAGATAAATATGTCATTTAATCATATCCGCGGCATTGCACAGCCGCTGGCAATTATCCGGCAATACTTAAACGATACGGAGAAATCCTCAAGCCGCAGTTTTCTTTTTTGCGGGCCGGAGGCAGTAGGGAAGCGGGTTATGGCATTAACGCTTGCCAAGGCAATCAATTGCCAGGACCAGTCCGGCGATGCCTGCGGGAGCTGTCCGTCCTGCCTGAAAATAGAGCAAGGCAACCACCCGGATATCCATCTTATAGACGATAGCGGCACCGGCTCAATAAAGATAGAGGATATCCGCCAGCTGCAAAAAGACATTGGCTTGCGGCCGTATGAAGCGCTGAAAAAAGTCTTTATCATTGATAACGCGCATAACCTTACTGCCGAGGCAGCAAACGCGCTTTTAAAAGTTTTGGAAGAGCCGCCCAAAGACAGCCTGATCATACTGATCACTTCTAAAACAGCGCTTTTGTTTAAGACCATTATTTCCCGCTGCCAAACCATAAAGTTTTCTCCGATGCAAAGGCAAGCCTTAAAAGAAATACTCATGCGCGAGCATGGCTTGGAAAGCGCCAAGGCGCATTTTATCGCCTATTTTTCCGAAGGCAGGATCGGCCAGGCATTGGAGTTAAAAGATTCCGCGATATTTGAGGATAAAAATAAGATCATTAATGAATTTTGTTTTAAAACAGGCCGTAGCAGCCCGCGCATTGCGGATAAACAGGAACTCCGCGCTGCGCTAAATACGCTGGCAGTCTGGTTCAGGGACCTGTATCTTTTAAAAAGCGGACTGGCACACGCGCAGCTAGTCAACGTTGACCGTAAGGAAGACCTGCTTAAGGTAGCGCGCGCACGGTCTTTCGCGGAGCTGGACGCAGGGCTGGCAAGTATTTCCGACGCCCTGCTGCGATTGGAACAGAACATCAATATAAAACTGTTGCTGGCTAATCTTCAGTTAGCCGGCTAAAATTTAGAGGAACCTATGGATAAGACAGTCTTGGTGAGGTTAAGGGATTTCGGCCAGGCGTATTTTTATAACGCCGGCGAAATGGCAGTGAAAGAAGGCGATTTTGTGATCGTAGAGCATGACCGCGGCCTTGATTACGGACAGATTGTTTCTCCGAAAGAGGCAGCGGCAGATAAAGAGTCCAAGGAACCGCCGAAAAAGATCATCCGTCAGGCAACTCCCGCGGATATGAAGCAGGTTGACGATAACCGCACAAAGGCAAAGGACGCTTTTGCCACTTGCCTTAAAAAGATTGCCGAGCATAAGCTGGATATGAAACTGGTGCGGGCGGAGTATTCCTTTGACCGCACAAAGATCGTGTTTTATTTTACCGCTTCAGGCAGGGTTGATTTCCGCAACCTCGTTAAAGACCTGGCAAAGATATTCAAGGCACGCATTGAGCTGCGCCAGATCGGGGTCAGGGATGAAGCAAAGATATTCGGCGGGTTTGGCCCCTGCGGCAGGGAACTTTGCTGCGCGCGTTTCCTAAAAGATTTTGAGCCGGTAACCATCAAAATGGCAAAAGAAGAGGGGTTGCCGCTTAATCCCCCGAAGATCTCCGGGCTTTGTGGCAGGCTGATGTGCTGCCTTTCTTTTGAATACGAAACCTATAAAATATTAGCCAAGGGCCTTCCGCACGAAGGCGAGCGCGTGCACATCCAGCAGGGTAAAGGAAAAGTGCTTAGCGTCAATGTTTTTAAGCGCTCTGCCATGATCGAGCTGGAAGACGGCACCGTAGTTGAGAACAAATACAAATGAAAAATAATTTTAAGAAATTCTATATCACTACTCCGATCTATTACGTGAATGCCGCCCCGCACATCGGCCATTCCTATACTACGATTGCCGCGGACGCCCTGACGCGCTATATGCGCGGCAAGCTGAATCCGGGAAGCGTCAGGTTCTTGACCGGCAGCGACGAGCATGGCCAGAAGATCCAGAAAGCAGCGGATGAGGCAGGCTTAAAGCCGCAGGAATTCGTGGATAAGGTCGTGGTGCAATTTAAAGACCTTTGGAAAAAACTGAATATTTCCAATGACGATTTTATCCGCACTACTGAACACCGGCACATCCGCACTGTCCAGATAATATTGGATATCCTGCGTAAAAAAGGCGATATTTATCAGGCGGAATACGAAGGCTGGTATTGCCAGCCTTGCGAAACTTTCTGGCCGCAAACCCAGGTTACTGACCAGCTTTGCCCGGATTGCCAGCGGCCGGTGGAAAAGATTAAAGAACAGAATTTCTTTTTTAAATTATCCAATTACCAGGACAGGCTCATAGAGCATATTACGAAAAACGAAGACTTTGTCCGGCCGGAAAGCCGCAGAAATGAAGTATTAAAATTTTTAGAGCAGCCGCTGACCGATCTTTGTATTTCCCGGCCAAAAGAGCGCTTGAGCTGGGGTATTCCTTTACCGTTTAGCCCGGATCACGTGACATATGTTTGGTTTGACGCTTTGGTGAATTATCTTAGCGCCGTAGGTTCTTTTGACGACAAAGGTAATTACACTTCAGACTGGTGGCAGCCGGATTGCCGGGTGGTGCATTTTATGGCCAAGGATATTTTGCGGCAGCACGCGGTTTATTGGCCGGCAATGCTTATGGCTTTGCGCACAGCAGGGGTTTCCGGGATCAGGCTTCCGGATACGGTGTTTGCCCATGGCTGGTGGCTGATGGCGGATATGAAAATGTCCAAATCCCGGGGCAACGTGGTTTCGCCGTTTGAAATGATCAATAAATACGGCCTGGATACTTACCGTTATTTCTTATTGCGCGACGTGCCGTTCGGCTCAGACGGGAATTTTTCCGAAGAGGCGATCGTTAAGCGGTTTAACAGCGACCTTGCCAATGATTTAGGTAACCTTATTTATCGCACGCTGACAATGGTGGAAAAATATTATCAGGGAGAAGTCCCGCGCGTGAATATTCTAAGCACGGCCTATGACGCAAAAGGCGAGGCGATCAAGGCCCGCTTAAAAAAGCCGCTGAGCGATGAAATAGACGCGATCTTTCAGCCGGGGCAAAATTTTAATTTTTCCCAGGTGCTGGAAAAGGTCTGGGAACTGGTCAATATGGCTAACAAATACGTGGAAGAAACCAAGCCGTGGAATCTTGCCAAAGAAGGCAAGGCGGACCAGTTAAAGGCCTTTATCCGTTTGCTGGTAGAAGTCATACGCGACGTTACTATGCATCTTTATCCTTTTATGCCCCAAACCGTGGACATCATAGAAGAGCAATTGGGAACGGATATAATCAAGAAAGGTGATCCATTATTCCCTCGTATAGATACCAAACGGCCGTCACCTAATACCTGACACCTACCACCTAACACCTATGTTAATAGATACGCACTGCCATCTTGATTTTCCGGAGTTTGACAGTGACAGGGATGAAGTCCTAAAGCGCGCAAATCTTTCCGGCATTGGTTATGTCATCAACGTTGGCTCAAGCATTGAAGGTTCGCGCAAGTCGCTTGAACTGGCAAATAAATATGGCTGCGTTTACGCGGTAGCCGGCATACACCCGCATGAGGCAGATAACCCCGGCAAGGAAGCGATCGCGGAGATCAGGAAAATCGCTTTAAGCAGCAATAAAGTTGTGGCAATCGGCGAGATCGGCCTTGATTATTACAGGAATTTTTCAAAGGCCGAAAACCAGCAGCCACTTTTTGTTTCCCTGATTGAACTGGCCAAAGAATTAAATTTGCCGCTGGTCCTGCACAGCCGGCAGGCAGAGGCGGATACTTTAAGCATCCTTAAAAAATATCTGCCGCTTAAGGCAGTGGTGCATTGTTTTTCCGGGGGAGAAGAATTTTTAAAAGATTGCCTGGGCTTAGGATTTTTCGTTTCGTTTACCTGCAATATCACTTATAAAAAAGCGGAAAATCTAAGGGCAGTAGCCAAGCTGGCGGCGCTGGAAAGAATAATGCTGGAAACCGACTGCCCTTATTTGTCGCCGGAAGGCATGCGCGGCAAGAGGAATGAGCCATCGTCGGTTAAGCTGCTGGCGGAAGAGATGGCGAGAATAAAAGGCATCAGCCCGGAACAAGTTGCCGAGGCTACGACTGCCAATGCCGTACATTTTTTTAAACTAGAGACATAGGTTAAGGTTAGGGCCAGGAAGCCGGTATGGCCTAATGGTTAAGGTTAGGTTGTTGCTACTTAACCATAACCTATTTACCATACTGGCCTCTTAACCTTAACCCAATAACTTAACCAAGGAACTATGAATACTAAGGTTGCTATAGTAAAGTGCGATACCTATGAGCAGCAAACGGTCTCAAGCCGGGTAAAAGAAGTTATTGATCTAGCCGGCGGGATCATCTCTTTTGTCAGGCCGCAATCCCGCGTCCTTGTTAAACCCAATCTCCTGATGCCGATCGGGCCGTCAGCCGGAATAAATACGCATCCGGAAGTTGTCCGCGCGGTGATCAGGGTATTAAAAAGCATTGACTGCAAAGTTTTCCTCGGAGACGGGCCGTGCGCCTTAAAAGATATCCCGGACAAAATGGATGAAGTTTACGAAACATCCGGGATGACGCGGGTTTGCTGGGAAGAAGGCGTTGAATTGCTCAAGTTTGAGCAGAAGCGCTGGCGGAAAAGATTCCCGCTTGCCGCCTTTTTGGATGAATGCGACCACGTGGTCAATGTGCCGAAATTTAAAACCCATAATATGATGGTTTTGACCGGAGCGATCAAAAACCTCTTTGGCCTGGTTTGGCGCATGCATAAGATCGAAATGCATAAAAAATATTTTTACCCTCCTGAATTTGCCGGGATCCTTGTGGATATTTACGAAGAAGTAAAGCCGGCTTTGACGGTAGTAGACGGCATCGTGGCAATGGAAGGAGACGGCCCGGCAACCAGCGGTAAGCTGCGCAAACAGAATATTATTGTAGCCGGAAAAGACTGCGTTGCTATAGACAGCGTGCTGGCTTCCATTATGGGCCTTGAGCCGAAGGATATTTTAACTACCAAAGAAGCTGCTGAAAGGGGTTTGGGCGAGGCAGATATAAGATCCATTATCATTGAAGGAGAGCGGCTAAAGGACATCATTACTTCGCCTTTTGTCCTGCCTGCTTCGTCTTCCTTATTAAAAAAGATCCTGCCTAAGCCGATCCTGGACATGGCCAGGAAAATGATCAAGTTCTATCCCTGCGTTGACCGGAAAAGATGCATCCGTTGCGCTGCATGCGTCAAAGGCTGCCCGAACAAAGCGATCAGCATGGGAGAGAAGGGGATTGCTTTTGATTACACGAAATGTATTTCCTGTTTCTGCTGCCAGGAATTTTGCCCGGAGGCGGCAATTAAGGTAAGGAAGAACTGGTTTATGAAGATAGCTGGACTATAGCAGCGGGTCCTGCCTGCCGATTCATCCCGCTGTGCATTGACACTTATCTTCTTTTACCATATAATAGAAGTCTAAAAAAAGGATAAGCGATGTTACCGGATAAATTGGGGCATTTTGACGGTTTTGGAGGCAGGTTTGTTCCGGAAACCCTGATGTATGCCCTTGATGAGCTGGAAAAGGAATACCGCAAAGCAAAAAAAGACGCTTCTTTTCTCCGCGACTTTAATTATTACCTGCGTGAATACGCAGGCAGGCCCACCCCGCTTTTTTTCGCGAAAAAATTAAGCCAATACCTCGGTTTTAAAGTCTATCTTAAGCGCGAAGACCTTTTGCATACCGGCGCGCATAAAATAAACAATACCATCGGCCAGGCCTTGCTTTGCCTAAGGATGAAGAAGCAGCGCGTGATCGCGGAAACCGGCGCAGGCCAGCACGGGGTTGCCACTGCCACGGTTGCCGCGTTATTCGGCTTAAAGTGCGACGTGTATATGGGCGAAGAAGACATCAGCCGCCAGGCCCTGAATGTTTACCGGATGAAATTATTAGGCGCCTCTGTCGTGCCGGTAAAAAGCGGTTCAAAGACGCTCAAAGACGCGATGACCGAGGCCTTGCGCGACTGGGTAACCAATGTGCGCCAGACCCATTATGTTATCGGCACAGTTGCCGGGCCGCATCCTTATCCTGAATTAGTCAGGGATTTTCAGTCGGTGATCGGAGCCGAGGCAAAAAAGCAGATCTTAGAAAAAGAAGGAAAGCTGCCGGACTACCTTGTTGCCTGCGTAGGCGGAGGCAGCAATGCCATGGGCTTGTTCCATACGTTCTTTAATGATAAAAAGGTCAAATTTATCGGAGTTGAAGCAGGCGGCAGGAGTAATAAGCCCGGCGAGCACGCAGCCACCCTTGTTACCGCTTCTATCGGCGTGCTGCACGGCGCAAAATCCAACCTCCTGGAAGATAAATACGGGCAAGTCCTGCCTACACATTCAATCTCTGCCGGCTTGGATTATCCGGGAGTAGGGCCGGAACATGCCTATTACAAGAAGATCGGCCGGGCAACTTATGTTGCGGTAAACGACAAGGAAGCATTGGAAGGTTTTCAGCTGCTCTCGGAAAAAGAAGGGATCATTCCTGCCTTGGAATCGGCGCACGCGGTCTTTTACCTTACAAAATTGCGTAAGAAATTTAAAAAGAATTCCGTGGTGATCGTTTGCGTCTCCGGAAGGGGCGATAAGGACATGGGTATTGTCACGGAGAAATTAAGGATATAGATGGCGCGCATAGAGCGAAAATTTGTTGAATTAAAAAAATATAAGAAAAAGGCGTTTATCGCCTTTATCACCGCAGGTTACCCCAGCCTTTCAGCCACCGAAAAGCTTGTCGTTGAATTTGACCGTATCGGCGTGGATATCGTGGAATTAGGAGTGCCGTTCTCCGACCCGATGGCTGACGGCCCAATGATACAGGAAGCGTCAAAGGCCGCGCTGGATAAAAAAGTCAATCTTCCGGATATTTTACGGCTGGTAAAAAAGATCAGGGGGCAGGCTTCCATACCTCTCTGCCTGATGACCTATTATAATCCCGTATTTTGCTACGGGCAGGAAAAATTTGCCAAAGATGCCGTAGCAGCCGGGGTTGACGGCGTAATTATTCCGGACCTTCCGCCTGATGAGGCAGGGGATTTTATCAAGCAGGCAAAGGCAAGCGGATTGGATACGATATTTTTAGCCGCGCCCACTTCCACGCCGGAGCGCATAAAGCTGATCGCAAAGGCCTCCCGCGGTTTTATTTATTATGTGTCTTTGACCGGCGTTACCGGAGCGCGCAAGCAGCTTCCGCAGGATATTTCCCGCCAGATAAAAATTATCAAGAAATTTACCGCTAAGCCGGTATGCGTGGGTTTTGGCGTTTCCAGCCGCAGCCAGGTGCAGGGGATCAGTAAGATCTCTGACGGCGCGATCGTCGGCAGCGCGATCGTAAAGAAGATCAAAGAGAATCTCAGCCGGCCGGATATGGTAAAAAGAGTAAGCAGCTTTGTTTCCAGTCTAAAAGGCAGATAAGTAAAAATGTATAAAAAAGATAAGTTAGCTAACGGCTTAAGGGTGATTACCAATAATATGCCCGGCAGGGAGTCGGTATCCGTGGGTATCTGGATAAAAACCGGCGGCAGATATGAAACCGTGGTAAATAAAGGCATCAGCCACTATCTGGAGCATCTTTTATTCAAGGGCACAAAAAAATATTCCTGCCGCAAACTCAAAGAATCCATAGAAGGCGTAGGCGGTTCCCTGAACGGCTTTACTTCCGAGGAGCTTACCTGTTATCTGGTAAAACTGCCGCGGCAGTACCTAGGGCAGGGCCTGGATATACTCTCCGATATGGTGATTAACCCGCTTCTGCCTGAAGCAGAAGTGGAGAAAGAGCGGACAGTGATCCTTGAAGAGCTGAAAATGTACCGCGACCTGCCGCAGAGCTATGTATATGACCTTTTAGATGAATTATTATGGCCGAAGCAGATCCTCGGGATGAGCGTTATCGGTTCTGTTGAGTCGGTAAATGCCATTAAGCGCGATGACCTGCGGCAGTACCTAAGCCTGCACTACACGCCGGCGAATATCGTAGTCAGCGCGGCCGGGGCGCTGTCCCACGATAAAGTCGTCAGGATGGCAAGAAAAGATTTTTCGCATCTTAAGCAGGGCAGTGTAAATACTTTTGTCGCGGCGCAAGAAGCGCAGGCCCAACCGCAATTAAAGCTGCTGCATAAAGATACCGAGCAGACGCATATTGCCATGGGGTTCCATAGTTTTAAACGGGAAGACCCGCTTAAATACGCGCAGGCGCTCCTGCATATAATATTGGGGGCAAATATGTCCAGCCGCCTCTTTAATGAGGTGCGCGAGAAAAAAGGCCTTGCCTATGAGATCGGCACCCAGGTCAAGCGTTTTGACGATACCGGGGCATTTCTTGTGCACGCCGGAATTGACAATCATAAAGTAAGCAAAGCCCTGAGGGTAATCTTAAAAGAGCTGAAGAAAATAACTGTCGGGCAAGTGTCCGCGGATGAATTTAAACGGGCAAAGGAATTTTACCTTGGCCAGCTTGAGCTTGCACTGGAAGATACAATGGACCATATGCTTTGGATCGGTGAAAGCACTGCCGCGTTAGATAGAGTCCATACCTTAAAAGAGGTGATTAAAAAGGTAAATCAGGTCAGGCGCGAAGATATACGCCATACCAGCCGGATTATCTTTCAGGAAAATAAGATCAACCTGGCAATGATCGGGCCGCTTAAGGAGGAAAAGAGCATTATTAAAGAATTGAGGTTGGGTTAGTATGCTGTCTGTGCCGGTCATAGTAATCTCTCTTTTTATAATTACGTTGCTCTCATTTTTTATTTCCGCTTCGGAAACCGCTATCATTGGCTTAAGCAGGATACGGCTGCGCCACATGATCCTTAAAGGCGTTAAGCGCGCGCAGAGCATCCAGCGGCTTAATGCCAAGATGGACAGTTTTATTACCGCGATACTCGTCGTTAATAACTTCGTGAATATCGCGATGTCGGCGATGATCACCGCGATATGCGTGCAGGCGTTCGGTTTCAAGTGGGGGGTGCTCATTGCTACTTTGGCTTCCGGGCTTCTTATTGTTACGCTTTGCGAAATAACGCCAAAGATCCTTGCCATAAAGCATACCGAAAAAGTCGCGGTTTTTGTCGCGCCGATCTGGGATGTATTTGTTGACGTATCCCGCCCGGTGATCGGATTTTTTACCGTGATCAGTAACTTTATCTTGAAAATATTCAGGATCGGGACGGGAAAACGGTCTCCGCTGATTACCGAAGAAGAACTGCGGATGATGATCGAGATCGGCAAGGAAGAAGGCGTTTTAAGCGATGAAGAGCGCAAGATGCTGCATCGCATCTTTGAATTCGGCGATATCAAGGTAAAAGACGTGATGGTGGCGAGGGAAAAGATGATTGCCGTGGCGGCAAATACCACTTCTGACCAGCTGTTGGATATCTTTGTGGAAGAGGGCCATGCGCGGCTGCCGGTTTATGAAGGTTCCAAAGCCAATATCATCGGAGTAATTTACGCCCGCGACCTGCTTTATATCTTAAGGGATAAAGGCTTATTCCTGCTGCAGGACCTGCTGCATAAGCCTTATTTTGTGCGTGGATCTTTGAGGGTAAACGAGCTCCTGCGCACATTCCAGAAAGATAATGTCCAGATCGCGATAGTGGTGGATGAGCATAATAACGCGCTTGGCCTGGTAACCCTTGAGGATTTGCTTGAAGAGATCGTAGGTGAAATAGAAGAGAAGGTGCATCATAACGGCCGTAAATAAAGCGGCAAATATTGACACATCGGTTAAGCTATGGTATAGTAACAAAAAATGCAAAGGCAACTAAGCGATTTGCCTGCTACTAAAGGAGGAGTAAGATGGCGGAAAAAGGATATTGCGTAAAGTGCAAAGCTAGCAAAGAGATGAAGGATGAGCAGAAGGTCACGATGAAGAACGGCCGCGCAGCAGTAAAAGGAAAATGCCCCGATTGCGGCACCGGCATGTATAGAATAATGGGTAAAAAATAACCTCTTTAGGGGGTAAGCAACATAGAAGCGAAGAAATTAGCACTGCGTATTGCAGCCGTCGCGAAATCAAAAAAGGCTCAAAAAGTGCATGTCCTTGACATGCGCGCTGTCTGCGGTTTCTGCGATTATTTCGTTATTGCCAGCGGCACTTCACTGCGGCATACAGGCGCGATAACTCAGGCCATAGATGAAGCAATGGATAAGGAGGGGGTAAGGTCCCTTTCCCGGGTTTCCTATAATGACGAATCCGGATGGATGGCGCTGGATTATTCCAGCGTTGTCGTTCATGTCTTCTACAAGCCGGTAAGGGAGTTCTACGCCCTTGAGCGGCTCTGGTCTGATGCCAAGAAGGTAAGAGTGCCTGCAAGCGCGGCAATATAGCCCACCCACCGGTCGGTAAGTAAAATGATTAATACCCAGAACGATCTGCAGGCGCTGATACGGTCTTGCCTTAAGGAATTAGGCGAGTTCACGGCGGAGCCTGTGATCTATCTGGATATACCTCAAGACAGCCGTTTCGGGGACTTGACCACAAACGTTGCCATGCAATTGTCCCGGCAGCTGAAAAAATCCCCGCGGGAGATCGCCGCTGCCTTGATCAGCTGCATTCAAAAACACCTGCCTGCAAGCCCGTTAAAAGATCACATCAAAGAAATAAAGGTTGAAGGAGCCGGCTTTATTAATTTTTATTTTAATGACGGCTATTTTTATCGTGAGCTTAAAGAGATCATTGCAAAGGGGAGTTCTGCCTTTAAACTGGATTTCGGCAAGGGCAAAAAAGTCCTTATTGAATTTGTCAGCGCCAATCCCACAGGGCCTCTTTCCGTAGCCCACGCGCGGCAGGCAGCAGTAGGCGATGCCTTGGCCAATGTCTTTAATTTTCTCGGATATAAAACTAAAAAGGAGTATTACCTTAATGACGAAGGCAACCAGATCAATATCCTCGGCCGTTCCGTAGGTTTGCGTATTAAGGAATTAAGGGGAGAAAAAATAGAATTTCCCGAAGACCATTATCAGGGCGATTATATCTATGATATTGCCCGCGAGGCGATCGCCAAAAATATAGAGGCTGATAAGCTGTCGGATTACGCGGCAAATTATATCCTTGAGATCATTAAAAAAGAACTGGATGATTTCGGGGTGAAGTTTGATACCTGGTTCAGCCAGAAAGCGCTGGGCAAAAGCGGAAAAGTGGAAGCTGCCTTAGAAAATTTAAAAAAGCGGGGTTTTATCTACGAAGAAGAAGGCGCAGTCTGGTTTAAATCCACGGCTTTTGGCGATGATAAGGACCGTGTGGTGATAAAGAGCGACAAGTCTTATACCTACCTTACGCCCGATATCGCTTATCATCAGGAAAAATATCTCCGGGGGTTTGAGCAATTAATAAATCTCTGGGGCCCGGATCATCACGGTTATATCAACCGGCTGAAAGCCTCGGTTGCCGCCTTTGGTAAGGACCCGGGATCTCTATCCATAATCATTGTGCAGCTGGCAACTATCTTCCGGGATGGAAAGCCCGTGCATATGTCCACGCGCCGCGGCCAGTATATTACCTTGCGCGAAGTGCTTGACGAAGTCGGCTGCGACGCGGCAAGGTATTTTTTCATTATGCGCCGGACCTCAAGCCATCTTGATTTTGACCTTGATGTCGCCAAGAATCAATCTTCGGAAAACCCGGTTTATTATGTCCAGTATGCCTACGCGCGCATCTCAAGCATCTTGCGCGAAGCAAAAGAGAATGCGGCCAAAACAGAGCCTGATTTGAGCCTGCTTAAAGAAAAAGAAGAAAAGGAATTGATCAGAAAATTATGCCAGTTTCCCTGCATGCTTAATATTTGTTTGAGCACCGAAGACCCCTATATGGTCACGGTTTATTTGCAGGCCCTGGCAGAAGCCTTCCATAAATTTTACGACTTGCACCGCGTGTTGGGCGAAGACAAGCAGTTGACCGCGGCGCGGCTGGCCTTGCTTTCTGCAACACGGATCGTGATCGCAACAGGCCTTGAGCTGCTCGGCGTATCAAGGCCGGAAAAGATGTAGGCTTAGTCAATGCATGCTGCCAAAAAGCTAAATCTGCTCACTGCCAATGCCCATGTCCAGGCTATTTTATGCAAAGAGATGGGCATTTCCCGCGTCCTGGCCCAGCTTTTGGTAAACCGCGGCATTTCCTCCTGCCATGAAGCGGAAAAATTCCTCAATATAAAATTAAGCGATTTACGCGACCCTTATTCATTCGGCGATATGCGCCGCGCCGTAGAAATCATCCGTCAGGCAGCGAAAAATAAGGACAAGACAATGGTTTTTGGCGACTATGATGTTGACGGCATAACTTCCGTTGCCCTGCTTAAGAATACGCTCGCTAAAATCGGGATCAATGCTTTGCATTACATCCCGCACCGCATTAAAGAAGGTTATGGCCTGACTAAAAATATCCTGCATACTGCCAAAGAAAAAGGGGTTAAGCTTTTGATCACTGCCGATTGCGGCACTTCAGGCATTCAACAGGTCGGGGAATTGCGTAACGCGGGCATTGAAGTGATCATTACCGACCATCATGAGCCTTCAGGCGTACACCTGCCCCCAGCCTCGGCGATGATTAATCCCAAAATAAAAGATTGCAGTTATGGATTTCGCGAGCTTGCCGGGGTGGGAGTCGCCTATAAATTATGCCAGGCGCTTTCAGGCAGCGACCTTATTGACGATTTGGACATTGTTTCTTTGGGCACGATCGCCGATGTTGTGCCGCTCAAGGATGAGAACCGGGTGATCGCCAAATTCGGCCTGGCGCGACTTTCCGGGACCAGGCGGCCCGGGCTTAAAGCCCTGATTGAAACCAGCAGGATGCGGAATAAGAAAATGAATTCTACTTTTGTCGCTTATATTTTGGGGCCGCGCATAAACGCAAGCGGCAGGATGGACACCAGCGACGCGGCTTTAAGGCTCCTGACTACGCTTGAAGAGAATGAAGCCGGCGAATTGGCAAAATTCCTGGAAAAATTAAACCGCGACCGCCAGAAAATAGAAGCGGAGATCTTAGGCGAGGCTTTCAGTCTGATCGAAAAAGAAGTCAATTTTAAGGACCATAAAATAATCGTCGTTGCCGGGGAAGGGTGGCACCAGGGAGTTTTGGGCATTGTGGCGTCAAAAGTCGCGGACAAATTTTACCGCCCGACGATCGTTATTTCGCTTTCCGACGGCTTATGCAAGGGTTCAGGCCGCTCAATAAAGAATTTCCATTTGTTTGAGGCGCTATTGGAATGCCGGGAGCTTTTGAATAATTTCGGCGGGCATTCCCATGCCGTGGGCTTGAATATCCACCGGGATAAATTGCACGGATTTAAGCAAAAGATCAATGATTTTGCAAAAGAGACTTTAAAGTTGGAAGATTTGCTGCCCAGCATGGAAATTGATATGGAATTAGCTTTAAGTGACTTAACCGATGAAATGGTTGCGGAGCTTGAAATGCTTGAGCCGTTTGGGACAGGTAATGCGCAGCCGCTGTTTATCAGCCGCAACCTTACGCTCAAGGGCATTCCGCAGATATTGGGCAAGGATACGATAAAATTCTGGGTCAGCGACGGCAGCCATACGTATCAAGCAATCGGTTTTGGCAAGGCGGCCTTAAGAGAAAGTATGGTTAACTCTGCGTCTTTTGACCTGGTTTATACTCCCCGGTTTGACACTTGGCAGGATTCAACCAGCATACTGCTTGAAGTAGAAGATATATTCTGCAGGGGTTAAGCTTTAAGCTTTGATCAAAGCGCCTTTTTTAATGCACCTGGTGCAGACGTATACTTTGCGCGGATGGCCCTTGATCAGGATGCGCATTTTTTGCAGATTAGGCAGAAATTTACGCTTGTTGGCGCGGCTGACCTTAGAGCCGGTGCCGCCTTTTTTCTTGGCTAAGCCTTTGCGTACAAGAACTTTACCTGCCATGGCACCTTTGCCGCATAACGCACATGCTTTTTTCATGAGATTACTCCTTTTAAATATATTAGCGTTGATCCCCGGCATCTACTTAAACAAAAAATTCTTGAATATGCCGAGGATAATTCAATCAATAACGTAAGCTAAATAAAGTTATTGATTGAATTAGTATACTTGAAAATAGGCTATTGTCAAGATACAATAGAGATAGGTTTAAATGAACCTGTCAGTTCTTTTCGCTCAGTGTGCCGTTTGCCCTAAGATAAATAATGGGCCGCCAATGATCTTTCGCATTTCGGCGGCGGTGAACTCGCGCCTTTTGCTCTAGCAAAAGTCGCTCGGACATACACCGCCGTCCCGATATTGCCGCCTATTCAGGCGGCATCGGGATTCCCGAAAGTGCTCAAGCTCCATTGGCTAAACGGCCCAAACTTCGCTCAAAGAATCGACAGATTCATTTATAAGTTAATCGTTATGATTTTGCGGCTAACTTGGCTTGCTTTGAGCGGCACGTAGGAGGCTTGAGCGGGCATGGTTGCCCTTACTTACGTTAGGGCAGAGCGAAAGCTGACTTCCGAGCGAAGTCCCGCCTCGCATGGGCGGGACGAGCGTTGCTGCGAGAAGCAAGGCAAGGCAGACGCAAAATCTCTACTAATAATGGATAAAATATTAGAAGGATTGAATAAAGAACAAATTGAGGCGGTTACGCATAAGCAGGGGCCGCTTTTGATCATTGCGGGCGCCGGCACCGGAAAAACCACGGTGATCACGCAGCGTATTGCCTGGTTATTATCCGAAGGCCTGGCCAAGACCGATGAGATCCTGGCGCTTACCTTTACAGATAAGGCAGCCAAAGAAATGCAGGAGCGCGTGGATATCCTTATGCCTTACGGCTATACGGATATCTGGATCTCAACCTTTCATGCCTTTGGCGACCGCATGCTCAGGGAAAACGCCTTAATTGCCGGGCTTAACCCGGATTTTAAAGTCCTGACCCGTCCTGAAGCAGCGGTATTTTTCCGCGAGCATCTTTTTGAATTTGATCTGTCTTATTTCCGGCCGCTGGCTGACCCCACGCGTTTTATTGAAGCGTTAATCTCTTTATTCAGCCGGGCAAAAGACGAAGATATTTCCGCCGAGGAATATGTAAAATACAGCCAGGACCTTTTACTGAAGGCAAAAGAGCAGCCTGAAGATAAGGCCTTGGAAGAAGAAGCGATTAGCCAGATGGAAATAGCGTCTGCCTACGCAAAATATCAGAGCCTGCTTGCCGCGGGCGGCCTGGTTGATTTCGGAAACCAGTTTTATCTGGCATTAAACCTTTTGCGCGGGCACCCTTTAGTATTAAAAAATTACCAAAAGCAGTTTAAATATATCCTGGTTGATGAATTTCAGGATACCAACTTTGCGCAATTCCAGTTAGTTAAGCTTTTGGCAGGAGAGAACAGGAATATTACGGTTGTTGCCGATGATGACCAATGCATCTATCGTTGGAGGGGCGCGGCATACAGCAACGTGCTGAATTTTATTGACGGTTATCCTGATGCCAAAAAGGTAAGTTTGATCCGCAACTACCGTTCCAGCCAGGCCATTCTTGACAGCGCGTATAAGTTGATCCAGCAGAATAATCCCGAACGTTTTGAAGTTAAGGCAAAGATCAATAAGCAGCTGGTTTCTTTATCTGGGTCGGGAGCTGCGCCGCAGCATTTGCATTTTGACGCGCATTCTGCCGAAGCTGATAATGTCACCCGGATAATAAAGGGAAAAGTCAAATCGGGAAAATTCAAATACCGCGATTTCGCGATACTCGTGCGTTCCAATTCCGACAGCCAGCCTTTCTTGCAGGCGCTGAATATGCAGGATATCCCCTGGCAGTTCAGCGGCAACCAGGGCCTTTATTCGCGCGAAGAAGTAAAACTCTGTATTAATTTCCTGCGCGTAGCGGCAAATCCCTCGGATTCATTAAGCCTGTATTATCTGGTAAGTTCAGAGGTGTATCCGCTTGGCCTTTCTGATTTAAGCCTGTGCAGCCATTATGCCAGGCGCAGGAACCTGCCGCTCTACATTATTTTTAGCAGGCTGACGGAAATCCCGGAATTGGAAAATGTCAGTGAAGAATTCAAGGAAAAAGTAAAGGCAATACTGGCGGATTTAGACAAATTCATGAAGACTGCCCGCGAAGAAACCACCGGAAGGCTGCTTTATTCATTTCTTACCGATACAGGTTACCTCAAGAAGCTTACCAAGAACCCTAATTTGGAAAATGAAGCCAAGATCCAGAACCTGGCCAAATTTTTTAATATTGTGCGCGACTTTGAGCTGGTGGCAAAAGAAGACCGCGTGATCAGTTTTATAAATTACCTCAACCTTTTGATTGAAGCAGGGGATGACCCGCCGACAGTAGAGGCTGACCTTGACTCTGACGCGGTAAATGTCCTGACCATCCATAGAGCAAAAGGCCTTGAGTTCCGGGTGGTGTTTTTAGTCAGCCTTGTTGCCGGCCGCTTTCCGCTGCCGCGGCGCAGGCAAACCATTGAGTTGCCGGACAGCCTGATAAAAGAGGTATTACCTTCCGGGGATTTCCAAACGCAGGAGGAGAGAAGGCTTTTTTACGTAGGTATGACGCGCGCCAAGGAAGAATTATATTTGACCAGCGCCGTGGATTACGGCGGAAAACGGATGCGCAAGATAAGCCAGTTTGTGGTTGAAGCGCTGGGGGAAGAAGCTGCTCAACCGCAAAAAAATAAATCAAGCGCCGTGGAAACAATTGAACGCTTTGCCCCGGTCAAAGAATCCCTGCGCCAGCAAGAGCCAACGGCGGAAGATAAGCTGATAAATTTAAGCTATTACCATATTGATGATTATCTGACCTGCCCGCTGAAATATAAATACGTGAACGTTCTGCGCGTGCCGATCATGGAGCACCATACGGTAATTTACGGCCGGGCAATGCACGAGGCAGTAAGCAGGTATTTTCAGTTTAAAATGGCAGGCAGGAAAATAGAGCAGGCAGATGTTTTAAATGCGTTCAGGGAAAGCTTTGATCCGCAGGGGTTTCTTGATAAAAAGCACGAAGAGGAGCGCTTGCGCGTAGGCAGGGAGGCGCTGGCGCAATTTTTCCAACGGGAAGAGAAACATGGATCTTTGCCGCTATTCATCGAAAAGGAATTTTCTTTTGTCCTGGAATCTAATAAAATCACCGGCCGCTTTGACCGCGTTGATAAAGAGGAAGACGGCGTGGTGATCATGGATTTCAAGACCTCGGCGATCAAAAACCAGAAAGACGCGGATAAGCGGGTTAAAGAAAGCATGCAGCTAAAGCTTTACGCCCTGGCTTACCTGAACATATTCGGCCAGCTGCCTATAAGGCTGGAGCTTTATTTCCTTGAATCCGGGATCATCGGCAGTACCCGGGTAAAAGACGATGACTTGGAGGAAGTAAAAGAAAGGATCAGAGAGGTTGCCGGCGGCATACGTAAGCGTAATTTTACGGCAACACCCGCATATATGGCCTGCGCCTATTGCGCCTATAACCAGATCTGTCCGTCTGCGGTAATGAAATGATGCTTTTTCTAATTTGCCTCTTAGGAGCGGTTTTACGCCTTTACCACTGGAATAGCTATGGCTTTTGGTATGATGAAGCGCAGTGGATGCTTATAGTCGCCAGAGGCTTATCCAGGGCAGTTACAGAAACTGTCTTACTGACTAAGCCGCCGCTATTTGCGATCATTCTGTATTTTTGGAAACAGTTCTTTACTACGGAATTCATGTTAAGGTTGGTCCCGGTCATCTTCGGCATTGTCTCGGTCATAATAATATATAAAGCCGGAGAAACGGCATCCGGCCGCAAGGCAGGCTTGATTTCCGCATTTATCCTTGCCCTTTCGCCTTTCCATATCTACTATTCACAGGAGCTTACCCACTATAGCCTGACATTATTCTGCGCGGTTTGCTCGTTTTACCATTTGCTCAAAGGCCTGAAGGAAAACAGGTGGGGAAATTGGCTGCAATTCGCCCTGTATAATCTCCTTGGTTTATATACGAATTTTGTTTATGTATTTTTTTTGTTTTCTTTAAATACGGCAGCTTTGTTTTATTGCCTGCCCCGCCGAAAAGACGTCCTGAAGAAATGGCTGGTCAGCCAGGCCGTTATCTTATTGTTTGTCTCATACTGGGTTGCGCTTTTTTTGGGCGCATTTTTTCATTATTCCTACCCTTTCGCCACTTCCTGGATTCCCAAGGGGTCTTTATTGCGCATGTTTCAGGTATTCAGATTATTTAACGCGGGGTATAATGCTGCGTCCCTGGCCAGCCATTTCCTTGTTTTTTTATTTTTTCCGCTCTTTTTTGCCGGGATAGCCCGCATCTTTAAAAATAACAGAAAGATGGCGGGGGTTTTTCTGGCCACGATTTTTATGCCGGTAGTTTTGGCGATACTGTTTTCCCGCACAGCGGCGACGTTTACTTATCGCAACTTCATTTTTATCATGCCGGTTTATTATGTATGCGTAAGTATCGGCATAGCCGGATTGCGCAGGTTATGGTTGCCCGCATTGATTTCGTATTTATTGTTTGCCGGCTCAAGCCTTATAAATTATTATCATAATGTTTTTCCTTACTACGAGAATGATAGATTCTATCAACCCGGCGTCCATCCCAGGAAAGACAGCCGGGCGGCCGCGTTATACGTCATCGGTAATTTTAAGAAAGGCGATGCCGTAGCCCATGTTTGCACTTCTACTCTCGTGCCTTATATGTATTATGCTTCTGTTTCAGGGATAGATGAATTGCGCGAGGCTAACAAAGATGTCTTTGCCAATGGGCTCACCTTGGTTGCCTGGCAGAAAGATAAAATCGCCAGGTTGGCCAAAAACAAAAAAAGGCTGTGGCTGGTTTTTTCCGCATGGCATACGGAACTTCTGGATGATGCCCCGGGAAAACAGAAGCTTAAGGCATGGGTTGACCGTAATTTTACCCCGATCGGCAGCCGCGCATTCGCCGGAGTCAGGGTATTCCTCTATGAGATCCCCTTGCATAACTAATCCATTATGCTACAATAACATGATTGGGAATATGCCTATATACCATTGAAAGGAAGCTTTATGTTCAGGGAAAAGATCAAGGTTCTTGATTGCACAATAAGAGACGGCGGGCTGATAAATAATCACGATTTTGACCTTAAATTCGTGCGCGCGGTATATAAGGCGCTTGCCGAGGCCGGTGTGGATTATATGGAGATCGGTTATAAGAACTCCAAGCGGTTGTTTTCGCCTAAAGAATACGGCAGATGGAAATTCTGCGAGGACGATGACATTCGCGCGGTGGTTGACGGCGTTGATTCGCGCACGAAGATCTCCGTGATGGTTGACGTGGACAGGGTAGACATGGACGATATCAAGCCGCGTAAGGAAAGCCCGGTATCCATGATCCGGGTCGCCTCCTATGTAAAAGACATAGATAAGGCGATATATATGGTCAATCAGTTCGCGGATAAAGGCTATGAAACTACGGTTAATATCATGGCGATATCCAAAGCGCTTGACAACGAGCTGAATGAATGCCTGCATCAGCTTGAAGAAGAAAGCAAGGCAGGAGTTATTTATATCGTGGATAGTTTCGGCGCGCTGTATCAGGAAACTACCGAGTTCCTGATAAAAAAGGCAAAGAGTATCCTGAAAACAAAAGAAGTGGGGATACACGCGCATAATAACCAGCAACTCGCCTTTTCCAATACTATTGAAGCGATAATCCACGACGCGAATTTTGTTGACGGCACAATCTATGGCCTGGGCAGGGCAGCAGGCAACTGCCCGCTGGAACTGCTTCTGGGTTTTTTAAAGAATCCAAAGTTTGACATCCGTCCGGTGCTGGACGTGATCTCAAAAGAGTTTATTCCTCTAAGAGAAAAGATGGAATGGGGTTATATTATTCCTTATGCCATTACCGGCATATTGGATGAGCATCCGCGTTCCGCGATCGCGCTGCGCGACAGCGACAAAAAAGAAAATTACCGCGAATTTTACGAAAGTCTCGTCGGCGAGGACGAAGACTAGATGGATATCGCGAAGTTTAAGCAGCTGCCGGTGATGGGCGTTTTGCGCGGAGTAAAGCCGGATGTTCTGCTGCCGCTTTTGGATGTCGCTGCCAACGCAGGCCTTGAGACTGTTGAAATTACCATGAACACCAAGGATGCCTCCTCGCTTATCCGGCAGGCAGTTAAATCTTATGCCGGCCGCCTTTGCGTAGGTGCGGGAACGGTCCTGGACTTAAAGGGCCTTAAAGAGGCGCTTGAAGCCGGGGCAACGTTCATCGTTACGCCGGTGCTGGTTGAAGACGTGGCGCAATACTGCGCAAAAAATAAAATACCGGTTTTTCCCGGCGCGCTTACGCCGCTGGAAGTTTACCGGGCATGGCAGGCAGGAGCAACAATGGTCAAGGTTTTTCCTGCCAAGGTTTTTGGCCCGGAGTATTTTAAAGAATTGAAGGGCCCGTTCCAGGATATTGAATTGCTCGCCTGTGGAGGTGTTACTCCGGAAAGTATGCAGGCTTATTTTGATAACGGAGCAAGCGCAATAACTTTCGGGGCAAGCGTTTTTAGGAAAGACCTGATTGATAAAAAAGATTACGCAACGATCAGCTTGAATATAGGCAGATATTTATCCGGTTTTAAGCGCCGGGCCAATAATGGGAGTTAATATTTTATGGCTGAAGAAGCAAAGCCCGTTGTTCCTAAGAGGATCCTTCTTGTAGACGACGACCTCGATCTATTGTTCCTGCTTTCTAAAACCATAGAATCGTGGGGTTATAAGGTAATCACCGCTTCCTCCGGGAAAGAGGCAGTTGCCTGCATGGCGCAGGCGAGCCCCGATATCCTTATCCTTGATTATAAAATGCCGGATATGAACGGTATTGATACGCTTAAGGAGATCAGGAAGACAAATACTAAGATCCTCGCTATCCTGTTCACTGCCGACCTTGACAGCGTGCCGATAAAAGGCACCGAAAACCTTGGCATTGCCACTTTCATCCCCAAATGGTATCCCGAATCAATGCTTAAGACCGCGATCATGATGGCGGAGAAAAAGATTGATGAAAAATAAACGCGTAATACCGGCATTAGTTTTATTAGCGGCTCTTTTTTTCGCTCAACCGGCAGCCGCAAAGGAAAAGCCTGCCGCGGATAAGCGCAATAAAACTTTTAAGTCTGACTTGGACGCCGATGCAAAATTTGAAGTCATCCAGGTCATTCCCGCGGTTGACCTGGCCGGTGAAACGCAGGTGAAGATCGCAAAACGCGACCGCACGGAGATCGGTAATTTCAGCGTACCGGGAAAATTCAGCAGGCTGGAGATTATTGACCTTAATGAAGACGGCTACAAGCAAATGGCGGTATATTGCGCCGGAGAAAACGGGTTTACTAACCTCGCCGTATATAATCTTAAGAACGGCAGGCTTTCCAAGGTGTTTGCCGCAGGCAGCAGCTATGGCATAGATACGGATTTCCGCTCTGTGCTTGCCAGGATAAGGGTCGGCAGGCAATGCAAAGTCGCAGACAGGAATTCTTATACGGATATACCGGAGTGGGATGTTTGGATATGGTCAGGGGAGAAATTTATCAAGCAATAACTCATCCGGCTATCCGGGAATCGGATATAGTTGAAACTTTTATCAGGTCTTCCGGCCCGGGCGGCCAGAACGTCAACAAGGTCTCTACCTGCGTGTATTTAAGGCATATCCCTACGGGGATTGAAGTAAAATGCCAGCGGGAGCGTTCGCAGGCGCTGAACCGCAGGCTGGCAAGGCAGCTATTGTTTCAAAAAATAGAGAGTTTGCGTTTCGCCCGTTTAGCCGAAGAGAAAAAAAAGCTTGAAAAATTAAGGCGGCAGAAACGCAAAAGATCAAGAGCGGCAAAAATAAAAATGCTTGAAGCCAAGCGCCGGCATTCCCAAAAGAAGATGTTGCGTAAACGCCCAGGCTTAGAGGCAATTTTCCTGGTTTTTCTGTTTTTAACGGCATTAATCTTGCCCGGAAATTGTTTCGGCAGCGAAGAAACCCGTCAAACAAAAACTCTTGATGGCCGCGTTGTTGATATTGATTGGGTGGCCGGGACTATCGTGGTCAGCTGGCTGCAGTCTCAGGGGCAGGTTCAATTTGACGAGACTACTTTTTTTGTGCCGGAGAATACCAGAATAACCAAAGGCTCTGATTCAATATGGCTTTCAGACCTGAATATATCCGATTCGGTAACCGTGGAATATTACAATGCTTCGCCCGGGCCGCTTACGGCAATCAGCATCAATGTAAATACGTAGCGATATAGTCCTTTGTTTTACGCCGGCATTGGTATATAATTATAGCAGGAGAAACAACCTATGGAAGAACGCAGAGTATTTAAGCGGTTTGACGTGGATATCCCGGTAAAATTCCTTATTGTAGAAGAAAATAAGGAAGGGATGGGCAAGATCATGGATATCTCTGCCGGAGGCGTAGGTTTGGTCATTACCTTTGAAAGGATGCAGCCATTTATGCATCTGGAGCTTTGGCTTCAACTGCCCGACACCAAGGAACCCTTTCATACTTCCGGAAAAGTAATGTGGCTTAGGCAGGTCCAGCCTGCGGTTTTCCGGGTCGGGATCCAATTTGATAAAGTGGATTTTATGGGCATGTCAAAAGTCCTTAGGGCCAAGGGAGTGCTGCGCGACAGCCCCTCTTTATAAAGGCTTAAGCCGGCAGCTTGATGCAAGAGCGAAGAATCTTTGAGCGGTTTAAAGTAAATATCCCGTTCCGGTTCATGGAAACAGCAAGGAACCGGGAGGGCGTTGGCGAAGTCACCGATATCAGCGCCAGCGGCGCGGGAATGATCGTTACCTGCGGGAAGCTGGAAGATGCGGCGCGATTGGATATGTGGCTTGAGATACCCGGCAGGCCAGAGCCGCTGCATGCCAAAGGCAGGGTGAGTTGGCTCAAAACCATTGTCCCCGGTATATTCAGGATCGGCATCATCTTTGACAAAGTAGATTTTATGGCGATTGCGCAGGCGCTGAAATTAAAGGTATAATCGGGGCGCCAAAGAAATATTCTCTTGTATTTCCGGATATTTTTGCTATACTTAGATAAGTTAACTTAGTGCCCCCGCAGTCTTGTTTTATCGGAAGCCCGCGTTTTTTTAGTCAGATCCGCTCTTCCGTTATTACCTAAATTATTGACTTATAGTAGAAATTAGGTATAATATTATTCTAAGTTTCAAAACACCCGGACCTATTGGTTGGTTTGGTGTGCATTTTCTATGCTAGGAGGTGGAGAAATTGGCTTTAGTGAAAGATAACAAGAAGAAGATCATTGACGACTTTAAGGCCCATGGCCGCGATACCGGTTCGGCTGAAGTCCAGATCGCGCTTTTAAGCGAGCGGATCAATATCTTAGGCGAACATTTTAAGTCGCATAAGAAAGATTTCCACTCCCGGCGCGGGCTTTTAGCCATGGTAGGCAGGCGGCGCAGGCTCCTTAACTATATCAAGCATAAGGATGCCGCTAAATACGAACAAATATTGGATAAGCTTGGCCTGAGAAAATAATTTTCAGGAAACTATCCTTAAGAAAGGTATAATTATGCAAGTGGGGACAATGAAGATCAATTTCGGCAAGAATGAGCTCCTTCTGGAAACCGGCAAGGTTGCCAAGCAGGCAAACGGCTCGGTGGTTGTCCAGTATGGAGGGACAGTCATCCTGGTTACGGCATGCATGTCAAAAGAGCCGCGCGAGGGGCTGGGGTTTTTCCCTTTAACCGTTGAATATCAGGAAAAGACTTATGCCGCAGGCAGGATACCCGGAGGTTTTTTCAAGCGGGAAGGCCGGCCTTCCGAAAGTGAGATCTTAACCGCCCGTCTTATTGACCGGCCGATCCGGCCGTTATTCCCCAAAGGCATTTTTAACGACGTGCAGATCATTGCCGTTGTGCTTTCCAGCGATGGAGAGAACGACCCTGACATTTTAGCGGTGACCGGCGCTTCAGCCGCGTTAACCATTTCCGATATACCGTTTAACGGGCCGCTTGGCTGCTGCCGCGTGGCTTATGTAGATAAGCAATTCGTCTTAAACCCCACTTATGCCGAGCTTGAAAAAGCAGAATTAGAAGTTGTGCTTGCTGCCAACGCTAACGGCGTAATGATGCTGGAGTCCAAGGCCAAAGAAGTATCAGAGGAGCTTTATATTGAGGCGGTAAAATTCGCCAATGAAAGCATCCAGCCCATATTAAAGTTTCAGGAAGAGCTTAGGAAAAAATTCGGTAAGCCAAAGACAGAAGTCCCGTATAAGAAAATTTCTCCCGAATTGCTCAAACAGGTAGAATCATTGGCTGCGGAAAAACTAAAAGAAATCTATAAGCTCGGCAATAAGGATGAAAGAGAAGACCAGATCAGCCTGTTATCTAAAACGCTGGGGGAAAAACTCGCTTCTGACGAATGCACTGCTTCCGATATCAAAATGGCATTGGTGGAAGTGGAAGAAACGCTGGTAAGAAGGAAGATCCTTGAAGAGAACGTGCGCATAGACGGCAGGGGCTTTAAAGAGATCCGCCCGATCACCTGTGAAGTTGCCGTATTGCCGCGCACTCACGGTTCAGCCTTATTTACCCGCGGCCAGACGCAAAGCCTTTCAGTCACTACCCTCGGCACCGGAGAGGACGAGCAACTCGTAGAAGCCCTGGAAGGTGAAAAATCAAAATCGTTCATGCTGCATTACAGTTTTCCGCCTTTTAGCGTCGGAGAAACTGCCCCGATGCGCGGCCCCGGACGCCGGGAGATCGGCCACGGCGCGCTTGCGGAAAAAGCGCTTTTAGCGGTAATGCCGGCTAAAGAAAAATTTCCTTATACGATCAGGGTAGTTTCGGAAATCCTGGAATCTAACGGCTCTTCAAGTATGGCCACGGTCTGCGCGTCAACGCTTTCGCTTATGGACGCGGGTGTGCCGATAAAGGACGCGGTCAGCGGCATTGCCTTAGGTTTGATAAAGGAAGGCCCGAAGGCATTAATACTAAGCGATATTGCCGGATTAGAAGATCATTTTGGCGATATGGATTTTAAGGTTGCCGGCACTGCGCAGGGAATTACCGCGGTGCAGCTTGACCTTAAGATTGATGGGATCCCCGTTGACCTCCTGGATAAGTGCCTTCAGCAGTCAAAAGAAGGCAGGCTCTTTATTTTAGGGAAAATGAACGAGGCTTTAAAACAGCCGCGCCAGGAATTATCAACTTATGCCCCGCGCATTGAAGTTTTAAAGATCAACCCGGAAAAGATCGGCGGTTTGATCGGCCCCGGAGGCAAGACGATCAAAAAGATCATTGCCACTACCGGCGCCAGCATTGATATCCAGGATGACGGGACAGTCTTTGTCGGTTCAACCGACGCGGTGAAATCCCAGGAAGCGATCAAGCTGATCAGGGCGATCACCGACGACGTTGAGGTCAACCGTATCTATTTCGGAAAGGTAAAACGTATTATGGCTTTCGGCGCTTTCGTGGAGATCGCTCCCGGCAAAGAAGGGCTGGTGCATGTTTCCGAATTAGCCGACACTTTCGTGAAAGACGTGGACAGCGTGGTGAAGATCGGCGATGAATTCAAGGTCAAGGTCATAGGCATAGACGAGCTTGGCAGGATCAACTTGAGTAAAAAGCAGGTCCCGCCGGAAGATCGATAGATCTCAATTTTTTCAGGTAAGCGATTACCAAAAGTGAAAGAAAAAAGAATAAACGAAATTAAAGGCGTAATTCTTTTTGCCGCGGGCCTGATCATCCTTGTCAGCCTGTTATCGTTTACTCCTTTTGACCTTTCTTTTTACACCTCCCATCCTAATATCCCCCCGAAGAACCTTATCCGCGGTTTTGGCGCGTATTTTTCCGGGATACTTTTCTTTTTATTCGGCTGGTCAAGCTATTGCATCCCCGGGCTGGTATTGCTTATCGCGGTAAAATTATTTAAACAAGAAAAACCTGATTTGCGCATTCCCCGTTTTGTGGGCATCCTCGTATTATTACTTGCCTTAAGTTCGCTGCTTGCGACCTTCAGCCTGAAAAATGCGGCAATGAGATTCTCTCATGCCGGTTACCTCGGGTATGTTATTTCCAGCTTTGTGACGAATTATTTCGGTAAGATCGGGGCAACCGTGCTTTTTGTGACCCTGATCATTCTTTCCGCCGCGCTGGTAACCGATATATTGATCTCGACCTTCTTTGCCAATATCGCCGGCTATTTTAAGTCTCTCTTTAAACCGTTATTTTCCTTTAAGCCGAGGCCGCGCATAAAAGATAAGCCGGTTTTTGAGCCGTCAAAAGCAATAAAGAAGCCTTCTGAACCATTGATAAAAGTAAAGAATGGTGCAATTGATATTACGCCTAAACAGCCTGCGCCGTTGATCAAGCCCAACATTCAGATAAAGCAGGCAAAGCCGGCTGCTGCGGTTGAAGTAAAGCAAAGGCCGCCGGAATTAAAGATCGGCGATTATAATTTGCCTTCATTAGAGCTGCTTGATTCTCCGCCGCCGCTTGAAGCAAGACACATCAAAGATGACCTTGAGGCAAACGCGCGTATCCTTGAGGCGACCCTGGAAGATTTCAGCATTTCCGCCAAGGTTACGGATATTGAGCGCGGGCCGGTGATCACCCGCTATGAACTTGAACCTGCTCCGGGCGTTAAGTTAAACCGCATTGTCGCCCTTGGCGATGACATTGCCCTGGCAATGAAAGCGCAGTCGGTAAGGATTGTTGCGCCCATACCCGGAAAGGCAAGGGTCGGCGTAGAAGTGCCTAATTCCCAAAGTAGCCTCGTTTACCTTAGGGACCTGCTTGTATCGGGAGAATTCCAAAAATCAGAATCAAAGCTTACGCTTGCCCTTGGAAAAGACATTGCCGGGTATCCGGTAGTGGCTGACCTGGGCGATATGCCGCATTTACTTATTGCCGGTACCACCGGCGCGGGAAAAACAGTCTGCGTGAATACCCTGATATTGTCTATGCTTTACCGCTGTTCTCCCAATGACCTGAAATTCCTGATGGTTGATCCGAAGATGGTAGAGCTGGCGCCGTTTAACGGCTTGCCGCATCTGCTTTGCCCGGTAGTTACCGACGCGAAAAAAGCCGCCGTTGCCCTTGGCTGGGTGGTCAGCGAAATGGAAGACCGTTATCAACTTTTGGCAAAAGCCAGCGCCAGGAACATTGATGCTTATAATGCCAAGCAGGAAGACAAGATACCTTATATCGTAGTGATTATCGATGAAATGGCAGACTTAATGATGGTTGCCCGCGACCAGATTGAAAGCGCGATCACCCGCCTGGCGCAGCTATCGCGCGCCGTAGGCATTCATTTGATCATGGCAACGCAGAGGCCGTCAGTTGACGTTATCACCGGCGTAATTAAAGCCAATTTCCCCGCGCGTATCTCATTTAAAGTCGCTTCTAAGGTTGATTCCCGCACCGTGCTTGACATGAACGGCGCGGATAAGCTTTTGGGTAAAGGGGACATGCTTTTCTTGCGTCCGGGAGAAGCAAAATTAACCCGCGCTCAAGGCTCGCTGGTAAAAGATAAAGAGATTGAGCGGGTAGTGGATTTTATCAAGGCGCAGGCCGAACCGGTTTACGACGAAGAGATACTCAAGGAGTCGCATAAATCCGGGGTCGGCGGCGGCGAAAAAGACGATATGTATGATGAGGCGGTAAGGGTGATCATTGAGAGCAATCAGGCATCAGTATCTATACTGCAGAGAAGGCTGCGCCTGGGCTATACGCGCGCCGCGCGCATCATTGACACAATGGAACAGGAAGGATTAGTCGGCCCGTTTGAAGGCAGTAAGCCGCGCAGGATCCTTGTTGACCGGGATGCCTGGTTGAGGAATCAGGTTATGCCCGCGGAAGAAGGGACCCAATAAAAATGGAGCCTATCGGAGAAAGAATAAAAAAAGCGCGCCTGGAAAAAGGCCTTACGCTTGAGGACGTGCACCGCAAGACCAAGATCCACCTTAACGTGCTTAAGTCCATTGAAGAAGGCAGCCTTGTAAATTTCAACCCCGTATATATAAAAGGTTTTTTGAAGATCTATTGCAAATTCCTCGGCGTGGAATATTCGGATTCCGGGATCAGCGCTAAAACTACGGCGCCGGTTGCGGCTCGCCCGACGCAGGAAAAACATAAGCCGTCTTTGCCGGCTGTTAATGTCCCGCCCCTGTTGACGGAAGCGGTAAAGTTTATCCGCGGCAAGTCAAAGCAGATTTTATTCACCGGACTTATCATTATCGCAATAATCGGTTTGTTTAAGTTCGGGAAATTTATTAACCTTAAAATCAGGCAGATGCCTAAGAAGCCTGCTGCAGTCAAGCCGGTCCAGCGCCAGCCGTTAAAGCAGGAGAAGAAAAAAGAAACAACAGCCGCAAAACCGGCAAAAGCTGAAAAGCCGGCTGCCGCGGCGGCGGCAGCGCCTAAGCCGCAAAAGCCTGAAGATAACGCGGCTGCGGGAATAAGGTTGGGTATCCGCGCTAAAGAAGATTGCTGGACCCAGGTAAAGATTGATGGAAAAACCGTCTTCCAAAGCATTTTGAAAAAAGGAAGATTTGAGAATTGGCAGGCAAAGAATAAGATCGAGCTTTCGCTGGGCAATGCCGGCGTTGTGGAGCTGGAGGTGAACGGCAAATTTATTTCCAGCCTCGGCCGCCGCGGCCAGTCAGTGAAAAACATCCTGATCACCAAAGACGGCTTAACTACACCCAGATAAGCCATATGTATAAAATAGGTATACTGAATCTGGGTTGCCCGCGTAATTTGGTAGACGCGGAAAACATCCTCGGACGGTTAAAGCGCAAAGGTTACCGGATCGTGGATATGGAAAAGGCCGATGTGGCGATTGTTAATACCTGCGCTTTTATTGAAGAGGCCAAGCAGGAATCGATCAACGCCATACTTGACTTGGCAGGGCTTAAAAAAGAAGGCAGGCTTAAGAAAATAATCGTTGCCGGATGCCTTTCCCAGCGCTACCGGGATGAATTAAGAAAAGAGCTGCCGGAAGTAGACGCCTTTACCGGGGCAGCTGCTTTAAATCACGGCTTGAGCCGATTTGCGATCACGCCCCGGCATTACGCGTATCTGAAGATCTGCGAAAGCTGCCTGAATAATTGCAGTTATTGCGTTATACCTAAAATAAAAGGCAGGTTTTCAAGCCTTGACATTGATGCGGTATTAAAACGCGTGGAAATGCTCCGGGATTCCGGGATATCGGAGCTTAATATTATTGGCCAGGATATTACCGCTTACGGCGCGGATATTTACGGCCGAAAGATGCTGCCGGAGCTTTTGCGGCGCATCGTGAAAAAAGCAAAGCGCATCGGCTGGATCAGGCTGCTTTATTTATACCCTGACAGCATAGTGAATGAATTGCTTGAAATCATTGCCGCTGAGCCAAAGGTTTGCAAGTATATCGATCTGCCTGTGCAGCATATAAACGACAGGATATTGAAATTGATGCACCGGCGTCCGGCTAAGAAAGATATTCTCGGCCTGATCGATAAAATAAGGAAGAAGATCCCGGCTGCTGCGATCAGGACGTCTGTAATCGTGGGTTTTCCCTCGGAAACAGAGGAAGAGTTTGCAGGGTTATTGGAATTCATAAACGATGTCAAGTTCGACCGGCTTGGCGCGTTTACTTATTCGCGGGAGGAAGGCACGCCGGCATATGATTTTAGCGGCCAGATTCCGGAAAAAGTGAAACTCGAGCGTTTCAACCGGATCATGTCTGCGCAGAAGCTTGTTTCCGAGGAGAACAACCGGAAATTCCTGGGGAAAACGCTCGTCTGCCTGATTGATGAAAAAGCCAAGGGGCATTACTTGGCAAGAAGCCAATATGACGCGCCGGAAGTTGACGGCACGGTCTACGTAAAATCTTCGCGCAGGCTTAAAGCCGGCGAATTCGTAAAAGTAAAGATCACCGATACGTTAGATTACGATTTAGTAGGAGAGGATGTCAAATGAACATTGCTAATCGGCTTACGATGCTCAGGATCGCCTTAACTTTTGTCTTCATGTTTTTTATTTTCTGCAACGGGCTTTGGGCAAAGGTCAGCGCCTTGCTCGTATTTATTTTCGCGGCGCTTTCCGATTTCTTAGACGGCTGGCTTGCCCACAAAAAGAACATGGTCACTGATTTCGGCAAACTGATGGACCCCATAGCAGATAAGATCCTCGTGCTTGCCGCGTTCTCCGCGTTCGTGCAAATGGGTTTGATCGAGGCGTGGATGATCGTGATCATCATTTCCCGCGAGCTGCTGATCACTTCCCTGCGGCTTTTTGCCCTTAATAAAGGTAAGGTGCTTTCTGCTGCCAAGGCAGGCAAGCATAAAACCGTATCGCAGATGGCGGTGATTTTTCTTATATTGAGCTTTGTAGTCTTTAAGGAGGCAATGCTTACTTTCTCTACCTGGAACCCGGCATGGGAAAGTTTGTTCAGCCAGGGCATCTACATCCTTATGCTGATTACTGTTGCGCTCACTCTTTATTCCGGGCTTTCTTACCTCTGGGATAACCGTAAGATCATCGCCAAGTTATAAGTAAATGAAGCCTTCCGATTTTCTTACCCGTATCACCGCAACTTTTTTTTATGTCGGGTACCTGCCGTTTGTGCCGGGCACGTTCGGAAGCATTGCCGGCCTCGCCCTGTATTTTTTCTTAAAGGCTGACATTATCCTGTATCTATCTGTTTTGCTGTTGATCGTGTTTTTAGGATTTATTTCCTGCGGCCGGGCGGAAAAAACTTTTGGGATAAGGGACCCGAAATATGCCGTGATCGATGAAGTAGCGGGGATGTTGATCAGCCTTGCATTTCTGCCTTATGATATCAAGTGGGTAGTCAGCGGATTTCTATTATTCCGGCTTATCGATACCATTAAGCCGTTTCCGGCAAACCGCTTTCAAAGGATGCACGGGAGCCTGGGCATAATGGGGGATGATATTGTAGCCGGCATTTATTCTAATATCGTGCTTCAGGTTGTTTTAAGGCTTGCTTCATAGACGGCCTCGTAAACCGGGCCTTTAGGAGAGAGTGAGCTTTTAAAGAGGGTGATCTTTCCTGCCTGTAATCGCAGGCATTCATTTTTTAATTCCGCGCTTATTTTTTCAATTCCTTCCGTAAGTTTTAACCTGTTGCGCCCCGATCTTACCCTGGCGATAGTTATGTGACAGGCGAATTCCCTGTCTTCTTTGGGGATCCCGATCTTTTCCAGTCTTTCTTCCAGGCTTTTGGCGATTTTTACGGTTTCCGCGCTGCCAGCGTCAGCTCCTACCCAGACTATGCGCGGGTATTTTATGTCCGGGAACGCGCCGGCAGAAGAGAGCTGCATGGAGAATGCCGCGTTTTCTTCCGCGGTATCTTTGATCGCCGCAACCGCTGATTCTTTTGTTTTTTCGTCGATCTCTCCGAGGAATTTTAAGGTAATGTGGATATTGGCAGGCTCAACCCATTTTGCGTCCGCGCCGGAGGTTTTTAATTGTTCTTCAATCCGGCCAAGGCGGGTTTTGACCTCTTTTGGCATGTCAATGGCGATGAAGGCTCGCATATAACAATTCTAATGAATTTAACGTTGCCAGTTTTCTTACTGCCTGGCGGTTTCCTTTGAAGCGTAATTTTTTACAGATCCCGAAATCGCGGTCTTTGATGGCGATAAATACGGTTCCTACGGGCTTACCGGGCGCAGCGCCTGTTGGCCCGGCTATGCCGGTAATTCCGATTCCGATATCGGAGCCGGCCAGTTTTTTTACCGAACCAGCCATCATTATGGCGGTTTCTTTTGATACTGCACCATACTTTTTGATTACGGGCGCAGGTATCTTTAAAATCTTATTTTTGGCTTTATTGCTGTATGCGGCGACCCCAAGGAGAAAATATTTTGAGCTTCCCGGGGTGCGGGTGAGGGATTCAGAGAGCATGCCACCGGTACAGGATTCAGCCGCGGAAATAGTCCTCTTTTTCTGTATCAATAAGCCATGTATTTGTTTTATTAAGCGTTCCATGACCACATTATAAACGGCTTTTATGGTATTGACAAGCAGCAGTTTTGTGGTATACTTAAAAACAATCTTCAGGGCAAGGTGAAATTCCTGACCGGCGGATAATGCCCGCGAGTCCCCTATAGGGGACAGATCCGGAGAGTTTCCGGAGCCGATAGCTATAGTCTAGATGGAAGAAGATAAAAAATATTCATTTATGCCCGAAGAGTCTGTCTTCGGGCATCAGTATTTTATAGGGGGTTTTAGATGGTATTTAACACCATTCCTGAAATATTAGAAGACCTGAAAAACGGCAAGATGGTTATTGTTGTTGATGATGCTGACCGGGAAAACGAGGGCGACCTGGTGATGCCTGCGTCTTTTGCCCGGGCAGAAGACATAAATTTTATGGCTAAGTTCGGCCGCGGCCTGATTTGCGTGCCTATGGAAGAAGAGAGGCTTGAGGCCCTTGATTTACAGTCAATGCTTGATGAGAAAGGCAGGGATCCTTTTTCCACTGCCTGGGTGATCTCGGTTGATGCGGCAAGCGGCATTACTACCGGAATTTCAGCTTATGACCGGGCGCATACGATCGGCGTATTGATAAATCCCCAAAGTAAGCCGGAAAACCTGATTCGGCCGGGGCATGTGTTTCCTTTAAAAGCGCGCAAGGGCGGAGTATTGGTAAGGGCAGGCCATACCGAAGCAGCCGTGGACATGATGAAGTTGTCCGGTTTATACCCGGCAGGAGTGATCTGTGAGATTATGAATGAAGACGGCACAATGGCAAGGCTGCCTCAACTCATTGAATTTTCCCGCCGGCATAAACTTAAAATTTGTTCTATTGAAGACCTGATCGGGTTTCGCCGCCGCTCTGAAAAATTCGTGGAAAAATTATCCGAAACAGTCCTTCCTACGGACAGCGGCACGTTCAGGCTGATCCTATATAAAGACCTTACCAATGACCAGGAGCACGTTGTCCTGGCTATGGGAGATCTAAGCGGAGAAGGCGTGCTTGTGCGCGTGCATTCGGAATGCCTTACCGGAGACGTATTCGGTTCGCTGCGCTGTGACTGCGGCAGGCAATTGAAAAAAGCGATGCAAATGATAGAAAAAGAAGGCAAAGGAGTGATCCTTTATATGAATCAGGAAGGCTGCGGCATCGGGCTGGCGGATAAGATTAAGGCATATGCGCTTCAAGACGGCGGGCTTGATACGGTTGAGGCCAATGAAGCGTTGGGTTATAAGCCGGACTTGAGGGATTACGGCATAGGCGCCCAGATACTTGTGGACCTCGGCTTAAAAAATATCCGGCTCCTGACAAATAATCCGCGTAAGATCATCGGGCTTGAGGGCTATGGCCTGAAAGTTGTAGAACGGATGGCGCTGGAAATAGAGCCAAATCCGTCAAATTATAATTATCTAAGGACAAAGAAGGAGAAATTGGGGCATCAGTTAAAGATATAGGGACGGTTCTCAGCCAAGGAGAAAAATGTCCCCGAATGGGGACACTTTTCCCTTGGACTGAGAACCGTCCCTAAAGAGGGAGGACAAAATGGTTAAGACCATCGAAGGTAACTTTATTGCAAAGGGTAAGAAGTTCGGGATTGTTGCTTCGCGTTTTAATGATTTTATCACCAAGGAACTTGTTTCCGGATGCGTAGATACGTTGGTCAGGCATGGAGCAGACGAATCTGACATCACGCTTACCTGGGTGCCGGGCGCGTTTGAAATACCCGCGGTTGCCGCGAAGATGTCCAAAGGGAAATCCTATAATGCTCTTATCTGCCTCGGCACGGTGATCCGCGGTTCAACGCCTCATTTTGATTATATCGCGGCGGAAGTTTCCAAAGGCGTGGCAAAGGTTTCGCAGGAATCGGCGCTGCCGGTCATTCTCGGGGTAATTACCGCGGATACCATTGAGCAGGCTGTAGAGCGCGCCGGGACAAAAGAAGGCAACAAAGGCAGCGATGCCGCGTTAAGCGCCATTGAAATGGCCAATTTATTTGAAAAACTAAAGTAATCATGCGTAAACGCACACAGGCAAGGATATTTGCTATACAAATCCTTTACCAGATTGATATCACCGGCGATAACCGCAGGGACAGCATTGGTAATTTCTGGCGCGCTATGGATGAGCAAACCGATGTTCAGGTAAAGGAATTTACCGGAGAGCTGGTTAACGGCACGCTGGAAAATATTGAAGCAATAGACAAAAAGATCGCTGAATACGCGGCTAACTGGCAGATTAAGCGCATGGCCGTGATCGACAGGAACGTGCTGCGCTTGAGTTGCTATGAGCTGCTTTTCCGGAAAGATATCCCGCCAAAGGTTTCTATCAACGAAGCAGTTGACCTTGCCAAGAAGTATTCCGGCCCGGAAGCAGGCAAATTCGTCAACGGCATACTGGACAAAATAAAATCAGAAAAGGAATAGGCCATGGCTTTTGCCGACCTGCATCTACATACCGTTTTTTCCGACGGTACTTATACTCCCGCAGAGCTTGTCCAGCGGGCAGCAAAAAATGGCCTTGCGGCGATCGCGGTTGTTGACCACGATACTGTCGGGGGCATTGAGCTGTCCATTGAAGCCGGCAAGGCAAGCGATTTAGAAGTATTGCCAGGCATAGAATTAAGTACCGAACTTGAGGATAAAGAGATCCATATCCTCGGCTATCTGATTGATTACAAATCCCCGCTGTTACTTGAGAAACTGGATTTCTTAAAACGCTGCCGCATTGAACGTGTCTATAAGATCACCGATAAATTAAAAGAAATCGGGATTGACCTAAAACCTGAAGCGGTTTTTGATATTGCCAAAGAAGGCGTGCCCGGCAGGCTGCATATTGCGCGGGCAATGGTAAAACAGAAGATCATCCGCTCAACCTTTGAAGCATTTCAAAAATATATCGGCGATAACTGCCCTGCCTATGTTTCAGGTTTTAAGCTTTCTCCTTCCGAAGGCATCCAGTTAATCAAAGCTGCTAAAGGCGTTCCCGTGCTTGCCCATCCCTATAGCTTAAATCAAGATGAACTTATACCGCAGCTTGTAAGCTACGGCTTGATGGGGCTGGAAGTGTATTATCCCGAGCACAGCCAGTCAATGGTCAATTATTATCTGGACTTAGCGCAAAAAAACGGATTATTGGCCACCGGCGGCTCGGATTGCCACGGCAGCGCAAAACCGGATATCCGGATCGGTCTGGTAAAAATACCCTATGAGCTGGTGGAGAAATTAAAACAGGCAAAAGAACGGCTATGAAAAAAGACCGCTTATATTTTATGGATCTGGCAATGAAGCTTGCGCTGCGGGCAAAAGGCCGCACGTCGCCCAATCCTTTAGTCGGCGCGGTCATTGTCAAGGGCGGAAAAATAGTAGGCAAGGGTTATCATAAGAAAGCCGGTTCTGAGCACGCGGAGATCGTTGCCTTGAATCAGGCAGGAGAGAGGGCAAGGGGCGCTACTTTATATGTCACGCTTGAGCCTTGCGCGCATTTCGGCAGGACGCCGCCATGCGTAAACAGGATAATTAAAAGCGGCATAAAAGAAGTGATCATAGGCATGGCTGACCCTAATCCGGTAAATAACGGAAAGGGCATTGGGCTGCTGCGTAAGCAGGGGATAAAATTAAGCGTGGGCCTGCTTGAGCCGGAATTAAAACGAATGAATGAAGTCTTCATAAAATATATTACCAAGAGGATGCCGTTTGTAACTGTCAAGGCTGCCGAGTCTCTGGACGGCAGGATCGCCGCAAAGACCGGCGATTCCAAATGGATAACTTCCGATAAGTCGCGGCAGCGCAGCCATCGCCTGCGCTGCGATTACGACGCGATAATGGTGGGGATTAACACGGTATTAAGGGACAATCCGAAATTAGACGCCTGGTTTTCCCGCAAAGAGCCGGTAAAGATCGTAGTTGATACGCAGCTAAGTACTCCCAGCAACGCGAATATTTTTATGAAAGGGCAGACAGTGATTGTTACTTTACCGGCTAAATCCGGGCAGGAGACCGAGAACCGGGCTATATTGGCGCACAAGGCCAAAATACTTGAGGTCAAAGAAAAAGACGGGCAGATAAACCTTAAGGATATGATGAAAAAGCTGGCAGCTATGGAGATCACCAATATCCTGGTTGAAGGCGGCGGCACGCTTAACGGCGCGTTATTTGACGAAGGCCTGGTAGACCGGGTGATGTTTTTTATCAGCCCGAAGATCATCGGCGGCAAAGACGCCATTAGTTCGGTCATGGGCCGGGGCATCAGCCGGGTGGATAAGGCAATAAAGCTTAAGGAAGTAAAATTATCGCGCGTTGGCGAAGATTTTTTGATTGAAGGAAAATGTTCCTACTAATCCATTCATAAATGTTTACCGGGATAATCGAGGATCTGGGTGAAGTAAAAAAACTGTCGCGCAAGGGCAGGGTTACTTTAATTGAGGTCGGGATAAAGGCAGCTGGTTTTACCGACGATGTCAAGCCCGGCGACAGCATCGCGGTTAACGGCGCCTGCCTGACAGCGGTAGATAAAAAATCCGGCCTTTTAAGCTTTGAAGCAATGCCGGAAACTTTAAGCCTTACTAATCTCGGCGCTTTAAAAATAAGAGATAAGGTTAACCTTGAGCGGGCATTAAAGCTCGGCGACCGGGTTTCCGGGCATTTTGTCAGCGGTCACGTGGACTGCATGGGCGTTATCCGCAGTAAAAGGTATTCCGGCGGGAATCTGGCTTTTGAGATCAGCGTGCCGGTCAAATTCATGAAAGACGTTCAGCCTAAGGGTTCGGTAGCCATTGACGGCATCAGCTTGACGGTCGTGGATAAGAAAGCCAATTCTTTTACCGTTTACCTGATCCCGCATACGCTTGAACATACCACCCTTAAATTCAAAGGCCCTTCAGCCAAAGTCAACGTTGAATTCGATCTCCTTAATAAGTAGGCCCTGTCCCTATTTACAACCCTGTATTTTCTGATATACTAATAGCTTAACATTAGATGATTTCGCCACTTGACGATAAGATAGCGGGGCGTGGCTCATCCCCGCAAAAAGCAGCGAGGATTTCGCCACTTGACGATAAGATAGCGGGGCGTGGCTCATCCCCGCAAAAAGCAGCGAGGATTTCGCCACTTGACGATAAGATAGCGGGGCGTGGCTCAGTTTGGCTAGAGCGCAGCGTTCGGGACGCTGAGGTCACAGGTTCAAGTCCTGTCGCCCCGACTTTTTATGACAAAGATCAAAAAAATAACCAGCAAGAATTTCCGGCGCTATGGATGGGTGATTGAATATCCCGGCAAGAACTCCCGCGCAAGGAGCAAGAACCTCTTTCGCGTTGTTCTAAAAGAGCCCGCTAAAACCGGCTGGAGGATCGCTTATCTGGTTGTCCGGGACAAGGCAGTAAGTAAACTGGAACAGCACCCTGACAGTTTTGAAAGTTTTGAGCCGGTTTGCGGAAGAAGTATCCTCTACGTGGCTGATGCCGGAAATAACGGTAATGCCGCGTGTTTTCTTCTTGATAAACCAGTCATCCTTAAAAAAGGCATCTGGCATGCCATAGCCAGCATTGGAAAAGAATCGGAAATAAAGATCACCGAAAATTCCAAAGTCAGGTGCGTATACCGGAGGTTATGATGGCCAAAAAAAGGATATTGCTGGTAGACGATGAAACCGCATTAGTAGATTTGATGAAGATCCGCCTTGAGGCCAATGGCTACGACGTCCTTACCGCAGGCGACGGCCAACTCGCGCTGGATAAGGCGCGCGCAGATATACCCGACCTGATCATTCTGGACCTCATGCTCCCCAAGATAGACGGCTATCAAGTTTGCCGCCAGCTTAAATCCGACGAGAAATATAAGCACATCCCCGTATTGATGTTCAGCGCCCGCGCTCAGGAAGCCGATAAAAAAAATGGCGAGGAAGCAGGCGCTGACGGCTATATTGTAAAGCCGTTTGATCCGCCCGCTTTATTATCCAAGATCAAAGAGCTTCTAAAAGAATAATGAAAAAGCAGGTTCACGTTTATTATAACGGCAGGGTCCAGGGTGTGGGTTTTCGCTTTACTGCCAGAGAAGCTGCCGATGAATTAGGGGTATCCGGCTGGGTAAGGAATCTTTCCGACGGCAGGGTAGAGATTACCGCAGAAGCCGAAGAGGCAGCGCTGGACGCTTTTTTAAATAAGTTATACAATTATTTTGAGCGTTATGTGCAGGATGTCGAAATCAACTGGCTTGAGGCAAAGGGAGAATTGAAGGGTTTTGAAGTGAGGTTTTGATGCGATACGGTATTTTTTCCGATGTGCATTCTAACCTTGAGGCCCTGGAAGCGGTAATCGCAGCCTATAAGAAAGAATCAATTGACCGGTATCTTTGCGTCGGCGACGTCGTAGGGTATGGGCCGGATCCTGGTGAATGCGTTGAAAAAGTAAGGCAGCTTGCCGCGGTTACAGTTGCCGGCAATCACGATTGGGCCTGTGTGGATTTATTGCCCGTGAGCTATTTTAATCCTGCGGCAGCCGCGGCGCTCCTGTGGACGCGCAAACACCTAGACAGCAACGCAGCTTATTTTTTGCAATCGCTTAAGCTTGTTCACCGGGACAGCGGCATTACTCTTGTCCATAGTACTTTAGATGAGCCGCAGGAATTTAATTATCTCCTGGGCAGCGATGCCGCAGATGCAACTTTCCGGCTATTGGATACCGGCGTGTGCTTTGTCGGCCATACGCACATCCCGGGGATCTTTAAAAAAGATAAAAGCGGGAACATTACTTCTTTAAAAGGGGCTGCTGCCGCGTTAGAAGAGGGCAGCTGCTATATCGCGAATACCGGCAGTGTTGGCCAGCCGCGCGACGGCATTCCCGGCGCGGTATTCTGCATTTACGATTCAGAAGTAAAAACCATTATCTTAAAACGCGTGCATTACGACATAGAAAAAACGCGCAAAAAGATCATCGGCGTTGGCCTGCCGCAATCGCTCGGTGATAGGCTGCTTGCCGGCAGGTAATCTTATGGATATAAAAAAAGAGATCGAAACTTTAAGGGAAAAGATCCGGCATCACGATTACCGTTATTATATCCTTGCCGATCCGGAAGTGTCTGACAAGGAATACGACGACTTGATGCGGCGGTTAAAGGCCTTAGAGGATAAGCGTCCCGAGCTTAAGTCTCTTGATTCGCCTACCCAGCGCATCGGCGGCGCGGTGCTCGATGGTTTTAAAACCGTAAAGCACGGCCAGAAGATGTTCTCGCTGGACAATACCTATTCGTTTGATGAGCTTAAAGACTGGGATGACCGGGTGCGTAAAGGCCTGGGCAGTGATAAGCCGCAATATGTAGTTGAGCTTAAGATCGACGGCGTCAGCGCCAATATTACTTATCAAAACGGCAGGTTAAGCGTCGGCGCAACGCGCGGGGACGGCGAAACAGGCGAAGACGTTACCCAGAATATAAAAACCATCCGCGCCATTCCGCTTGTCTTGCGCGGTAAAGGCGCGCCGGAATTGATCGAGATCCGCGGCGAAGTTTATCTGGATAAAAAAGATTTAATCGCGCTTAATAAGGAGAGGCAGGAACAGGCTGAGCCGCTATTTGCCAATCCCCGTAATGCCGCGGCAGGTTCATTAAAACTTTTAGATACTTCTATCGTTGCTGAAAGAAGGCTTAATTTCTTTGCCCATTCCCTCGGCTCATCCAAGGGCGACAGCCTGCAGTGCCAATGGGATTTTCTGGCCAGGCTTAAAGAATGGGGCGTGCGCGCCAATGCCAATTCCCGGCTTTGTAAAAACCTTGAAGAGGTGATTGAATTTTGTAAAATATGGCAGGATAAACGCGAGAAGCTGCCTTATGAAATTGACGGCATCGTAATTAAACTGAATAGCTTCCAGCAACAGAAAAAATTGGGGTTTACTCTTAAGAGCCCGCGCTGGGCAGTGGCGTATAAATTTCCCGCCCGGCAGGCGACTACAACGGTATTGGATATCAGCGTAGGAGTCGGCAGGACCGGGGTGATCACCCCGGTTGCCATACTTGAGCCGGTTGCTTTGGGCGGAGTGACGATTAAGCACGCAACCCTGCATAATTTTGACGAGATCAAACGCCTGGGCGTAAAGATCGGCGACCGCGTGATCATTGAGCGCGCGGGCGAGGTCATCCCTAAGGTAATTAAAGTAATTGAGTCAGTGCGCACAGGCAAAGAAAAAGCATTTAAAATCCCGTCACGCTGCCTGGTATGCAACGGAGAGATAGTTAAAGAAAAAGAGGAAGAAGTTGCCTACCGCTGCATAAATCCCGTATGCCCGGCGCAGACCGAAGCCGGCCTTATTCATTTTGCTTCGCGGGATGCGATGGACATAGAAGGCATGGGCGAGGCAGTGGTAAAGCAGCTGATAGAAAAAAAACTGGTAAGTGATTTTGCCGATATCTATAAACTGAAAAAAGAAAACCTCTTAGAGCTGGAATTATTTAAAGATAAAAAAGCGGATAACTTGCTTGCTGCGATCCAGAAGAGCAGAAAACAGCCGCTTTCGCGTTTTCTCTATGGCCTGGGTATCAGGCATGTGGGAGAGAAGGCTGCGTTCGTGCTGGCAGAGCGGTTTAAAACTATAGATAACCTGCTTAAGGCAAAACACGCGGATTTTGACGCAATATACGAGATCGGCAAAGTTATGGCTGACTCCATAGTAGAATTTTTCCGGCAGGAACCTGCGCGCAGGCTGATCGGGAAATTCAAAGAAGCGGGTTTGTCCTTAAAAGAAGAAACCTCCGCAGCGCACCGGCCGGGCATAAACGGAAAAACATTTGTTTTTACCGGAGAGCTTAAAGCGCTTAGCCGCGGCGAGGCGGAAAGGATCGTGCGCCAGGCAGGCGGCAGCGCTTCTTCAAACGTAAGCAAGAATACGGATTTTGTCGTTGCCGGAGAGAACCCCGGTTCTAAATATGACAAAGCGAAAAAACTGGGAGTTAAAATTATCAACGAGTCTGACTTCAGGGAGATAATCAAATGAAATTCCAAATTCCAAATTCCAAATCCCAAAAGACCATATGTATCTATTTTTTAATCGCGGCCTTATTTCTTTCAACTGGCTGCGACGCGTTTGTGCGCAAATTTACCCGTAAGCCGAAAAAAGAAAACCTGCCTCAGGAAGAGATGGTTTTAGCGCCTGAAGAATATCAGCCGGCGCCTACCACCGGAGAGGCGGTTTACCGCCAATACCTGCTTTATTGGAAATCATGGCAGGATGAGCTGATTGAAGCGTTATTGTCTAATTCAAACCACAAAAAACAGGTTGATTGCGCCGTAGAGGTAATAAAAAACCTGGAGGAATTGAAGAAATTATTAAAAGACCCCAGCCGCAAGAAAATGGACGATTATATTAACTGCGCGAACAGTTTGCTTGCCGATATACAAAACGATCCTTACGGCAGCAAGGCGGTTTCGCAGCGTTCTTCTGCGGAGCGCATCAGGAGGGGCGTCTTACGGGATTTTTCCTATAAGAAAATTAAGGCCGACCTGGTATGATCTTAGAAAGGGTTTGTGTCGGAGAACTGGAAGTTAACTGCTATGTCGTTGCCGGTGACGGATCGCCTGCGGCGGTAGTCATTGATCCGGGAAGCGAAAAAGATAAGATAGCGAAGGTATTGGCCAAACATAAGCTTAAAGCCGTTGCCGTGATCAATACCCACGGCCACATAGATCATATTGGTTGCGATGATGATTTCGGCGTGCCGGTTTACTGCTCTGAAAAAGATGCGAAGCTCTTGAAAGACAGCCGGCTTAATTTATCGGGTTTTCTTTCTTCGCCGTTTAGCGTGAAGTCGGCAATAACGCAGTTAAAGGACAATCAGGTAATCAGCCTGGCCGGGATTGAATTCAAGGTTATCCATACTCCGGGCCACACACCCGGCGGGATCTGCCTCTTAGTAAAGGATGAGGCAAGGTACGTGCTTTTCAGCGGGGACAGCTTATTTCGTTCAAGCGTGGGCCGCTCGGATTTTGAGGGCGCAGACGGCGAGGCCTTGATAAATTCGATCAAAGAGCGGTTGCTGGTTTTGCCAGATGAAACAGTCGTCTATCCCGGCCATGGCCCGGCAACGACGATCGGATATGAAAAAGAACATAATCCATTTTTGGTATAGCAATTACGGGTCCTGTCTGTTGATTTACCCCGTCCTCACTCAAGCTTGCGCTTTCGTTCGGTCGGGGTCCCCAAATCAACAGCCACCCGTAATTACCCAAAGCAAATATGAATGAATTAATTGACAGCTTTTTAAATTATCTCTCTGTAGAGAGGGGGTTGTCGGGCAATACGCTTTCTTCGTATGGCCGGGACCTTAAATGTTATATGGATTTTCTGACCCGCAGCCATATTGATGCCCTATCCAAAGCCGGAAAGAATGAGATCGTAGATTTTATGTTTTATCAAAAAGATAAAGGCATGGCGCCGAACTCGGTCTCCCGCCGGCTTTCGGCAATAAGGATGTTCTATAAGTTCCTGGCGCGGGAAAGGATCTTAAAAAGCGACCCTTCCAGCCAGATCGATTCCCCAAAGCTTTGGCATAAAATACCCGATGTCCTGTCATTGAACGAAGTAGAATCCCTCTTGGCTCAGCCGGATACCCGCGACAGCCAAGGCATACGCGACAAGGCCTTTATCGAGGCTCTTTATGCAACCGGCATGCGGGTTTCGGAAGTAGTAAACTTAAAAGTTGACAACGTGAACATGGATGTTGGGTTTTTGCGTTGCACCGGCAAAGGCAATAAAGAACGGATCATTCCTTTGGGCAGGAAAGCGATTGATTACATCAAACGGTATATGGATACCGGCCGTAAAAAATTGCTTGGGAATAAAGAAAGCGAATATTTATTTATCAGCCGGCTGGGCAAGAAGATATCGCGGCAGTCGTTTTGGAAGATCATTAAGAAATACGCCCGGCAGGCAAAGATCAAAAAACCGATCAAGCCGCATACGCTGCGGCATTCCTTTGCCACGCATCTTTTAGAGAGGGGCGCCGACCTGCGCTCGGTGCAGGAAATGCTCGGCCACGCGAATATTTCCACGACGCAGATCTATACGCACGTAAACAAGGACCGGTTAAAATCGATACATAAAACTTTCCATCCGAGGCCCTAAAATGAAAAAATATCTGGCGAAACTACCGAAAGAAATGCGGGACTTGATTTGCCTTACCGGCGAGGTCGCTGAGCTAAGGCGTATGCGCGTTTATCTTGTTGGCGGGTTTGTGCGCGACCTTATGCTTAAGGTAAAAAACTTTGATCTTGACGTTGTGGTTGAAGGCGACGGCATAACCTTTGCCGAGGACCTTGCGGCCAGGCTTAAGGCAAGGCTTATCAAGCATCATAGATTTTGCACGGCAACGGTCATTGCCGGCCGCGGGTTAAAAATAGATGTTGCCACGGCAAGGAACGAGACTTACCCGGAGCCTGCGGCGCTTCCCGTAGTTGAACCGGGATGCGTTAAGGAAGATTTAAAAAGGCGCGATTTTACGATAAATGCCATGGCCATAGATATCAGCGGATGTAGATACGGCAGCCTGGTAGATTTTTTTCACGGTAAGCAGGACCTGGCAAAAAAGAAGATCCGGATATTGCACGATAAGAGTTTTATCGACGATCCAACGCGCATGCTGCGCGCGGTGCGCTTTGAACAGCGCTATGGCTTCCGCATGGAGCCGCAGACCATAAAATTGCTTAAGGCTGCGAAGCGCAGGAAAATGCTGGAAAAAGTCCAGCCGCAGAGAGTGCGCGACGAATTGATCCTTATGCTTAAAGAGAAATACCCGATAATCCATTTGAAGCGTTTAAGCAGCCTTGTGGGCTTGCGGTTCATCAGCCCGCGCCTTAAATTGGCTGCCGCAGGCATGCGGTTGCTGAAGGCAGTAGAAGAGGAGATCAACTGGTATAAACGCACGTACAGCCATCGCCGGCCGCTGGAAACCTGGCTGATGTATCTCATGGCATTAACCGATAGCCTGCGAGTCCCTGCTGCGCAGCAGATATGCAAGGATTTTGCCTTACGCAAGGGAGAAGAAAAAAGGATTATCAGCCTTAAAAAGCTAAACAGAAAATTTATCCTTGAGCTGGCAAAGCCGGGCCTCAAGCCTTCAAGGATATTCCGGTTGCTTGAGCCGCTAAGCTATGAAACAATCCTTTTGGCTAAGGCAAAATATCGCCTTGGCGCGGTCAACCGGCACATTGAGGATTTCCTGGAGATCTATAACGGGATGCGTATCTATATTTCCGGCAATCATCTGCGCAGCCTCGGGATAGAGCCGGGCCCGGTTTACCAAAAAATATTTACAAAAGTGCTTGAGGCTAAGCTAAACGGCCTGATAAAGACCGAAGCAGAAGAGCTGGCCCTAATCAAAGAGTTAACGAAAAAAACGGAGACGAGCTGATGGCAAGGCATGACAGGATAGTTGAGGCATTAAGGGAGGAAGTGAGCATTATCATCCATGATGACATAAAAGACCCGCGCCTGGGGTTTGTTACGATTACCAAAGTTGAGCTGGCGCCGGATAAGCGGTTTGCCAAGATCTTTTACAGCGTCCTGGGCAATGAAGATGCGCGCAACAAGACCAAAGAGGCGCTTGATTCTTCGCTCGGGTTTGTCCGCAAGCTCGTCGGAGAAAGGATCAATTTAAGGTTTGTGCCTGAACTTATGTTTGATGAAGACAGGTCACAGGAATATTCCAGCCGCATTGAGGAAATCCTTAATGAAATAAAAGAGAGCGAGGCAAAGGAGAAGCATGGGCCTAAAAAAAATCGTCGCACAAATAAAAAATCACAATAATTTCCTGATCTCAAGCCACGTCAATATGGAAGGCGACGCCCTGGGTTCGGAATTGGCGTTTGGCCGCCTGATAAAGCTGCTGGGGAAGAACGCGGTCATCGTCAACGAAGATAAAGTGCCTTATGGTTACGGGTTTTTGCCGGGTATAAACGGCATCAAAAAATATAAAGATAACCTCAAGGGCATAAAATTTGACTGTTTTGTGGCGCTTGATTGTTCTGATATAAAGCGCACAGGCGAAGTCTACCGGATGAATAAGGAAAATAAGCCCGTACTTAATATTGACCACCATATCAGCAATACAAAATTCGGCACGTTCAACTGGGTTGATCCGTATGCTTCTTCCGCCTGCGAAATGGTCTATGAGCTGTATAAAAAAATGAAGGTCCGGCTTGATAAGGACGCGGCATTATATCTTTACGCGGGCATACTTACGGATACCGGGTCTTTCCGTTATTCCAATACTACGGCCGCCACGCATAAGATCGCTGCCGAACTTCTGGGTTTCGGCATTAATGTGGTGGAGGTTTACAAAAACGTCTACGGTAACCTGCCGTTTAACGAGATGAAGCTGGTCACTCATATTTTAAACAACATCAAGCGCCGCAATAACGGTAAGGTGGTCTGGTTTGAGGCAGATAGCCGCTTGCTTAAAAAATATAAAGCGCAGTATGTTGACCTGACGGATTATGTGATGAATTTCGGCCGGGCGATTGACGGCGTGGAAGTGGTGGTATTGTTTAAAGAGAACCTGGGAGTTAAAAACGAGGTTCGCGTCAATTTTCGCTCGCAGGGTAAGATTGATGTAAACGCGATCGCCCAGGGTTTTGGCGGTGGCGGCCACAGGGGCGCTGCCGGATGCACCCTGCACGGCGCGCTTGCCGGGATAAAAAAGCAGGTATTAAAAAAGGTTGATGCCGCGTTTGCAAAAGAGAAGGACTGGTGAAAAAGATAGCGGCGCTGATAATATTTACCGCCATAGTTTATGCCAATTCGCTCGCGAATAATTTTGTCCTGGATGATTCCAGCGTCATCTTAGGCAATAAATTCATAAAATTATGGAAGAATTTTCCGCGCATCTTCACGCGGTCTTATCTTACGCCTTTTACGGATACTGCGGTTGATCATCGTTTTGGCAGCCAGGAAACTTCTTACCGGCCGGTAACCACCGCGTCCTACTTTATAGATCACGCCCTTTGGAAAAACAACCCTTTTGGATATCACCTGACCAACCTGCTGCTGCACATATTTAACGTGATCCTGGTTTATACCCTCGCGCTATTGATCACCGGCACAAGCGCGGCTGCCCTGTTCGCGGGATTACTGTTTGCCCTTCACCCGGCAAATGCCGAAGCGGTAAACGTGATCTCTTTCCGTGATGACCTGCTTTGTTTTACCTTCTTTATTTCTTCGTTAATATTTTACATTAAGCTGCGTAAGCCTGCCGCGAAGAAAAATCCGTTAATCTATGCAGCCTCATTGTGCTTATTCCTGCTGGCGTTATTTTCCAAAGAGATGGCGATCAGCCTGCCGCTGGTAATACTTTTATACGATTGGATCTTTAACCGGGAGAGCGAAGCAGGAAAGCCGCTTATCAGGCCGCGGCACTTTGGGTATTTTTTTGTTTTGCTGTTTTACGCCTGGATCAGGTTTTCTGTCATGCGCAACCCGACAGAGCCGGCAGTGGCTTATATCGGAGGAAGTTTCTTTACGGCCATGATCGCGATGTTCCAGGCTGCGGCCGCGTATTTAAAAACGCTGGTATTGCCGCTTGACGCGCATTACATACTGCCGCAAGATCCGCGTATTTCCGTAAACCCGGTATTCGTGCCCGCGGCATTATTTTCCGCGCTGCTGGTTCTATCGGTTTTACTGTTTGCGCTGAAGGCCCGCAGGAATTTTAAAGTGGCGGCATTTTGCATATTCTGGTTTTTTGTTACGCTGCTTCCGGTATCTAATCTTTGGCCGATAACAAACCCGATGGCAATGCGCTACCTGTATATACCCATTTCAGGATTTTGCATTTTACTCGCGTTGGCATTGACCCGCCGGAATACGTTTAAGGCCGGGGTTTTAGCGGTGGTTATTTTATCGTTTTACGCTTTCTTTACAACGGCAGCTAACCGCACCTGGCATAATAATGCCGGTTTTTGGGCAGAGATGACAAAAAAATACCCGGAAAGCCCTTTAGCGTATTATAATCTGGGATTAGCTTATGCAAAGGCCAGGCAGGCAGATACGGCAATCCCGTTATTTAAGAAGGCGATAAGCCTTAAGCCTGCTTACGCCGATGCCCATAGGAATTTAGGGATCTGTTATTTATTAAATGGCATATCGGATAAGGCGATTGAAGAATTCAACGCGTCGTTAAATTCAAAGCCACGATCGGCAGATACGTACAACGACCTTGGCATCGGCTATGCCGCGAAGAAAGACTATGAGAAGGCGCAAAAGATGTGGCGGGAGGCCCTGGCGATAGACCCGGAACATAAGAACGCGCAAAGCAACCTGGAGCAATCCGCGGGAAAAATATAAAATGAAAATTATTTATGGGATCGAAAAGATCGGGAAATTCAGCAAACCGGTAATTGCGCTGGGCGTGTTTGACGGCGTGCATTTAGGCCACAAGCATATCCTGCGGGCAGCCGTAAAAAAGGCGCGGGAAATAAACGGCACGAGCGTGGTCGTAACTTTTTACCCGCATCCGCAAAAAGAACAGAGCCTTTATTCTTTAGAGCATCGCTTAAGGCTGATCGCCGCTATCGGCATAGATGCATGTATCGTAATTAATTTCAGCCCGGCTTTCGCGAAGATAAAGGCGGAAGATTTTATCAGGAAAATGATCTGCGGCAGGATCGGGGCGGCATTTATTTTTGTGGGGAAGAATTTCCGTTTCGGCTATCGCGCGGCAGGAAGCCGCCGGCTCCTGGAGAATTTAGCGCGGGAGTGCGGTTACAAGCTTAAGGTTTTCGCGGCAATAAAAACTAACCGCCGCCTGATCAGCAGCACGCGCATCCGCAGATTGATCACAATGGGCAGGCTGTCCACGGCGCAAAAACTGCTTACCCGCCCGGTAACTGTCCTCGGGACGGTAGTGAAGGGGATCTCGTTGGCGAGGAAAATAGGTTTTCCCACTGCCAATATCAATCCGCACCACGAAATACTTCCGCCTTCGGGAGTATACGCGGTAAAAGTTTTCTTTGAAGGAAAAAATTTTAACGGCGTTTGTAACATCGGAAGAAAGCCGACAGTTACAGCCGGCCGCAAAGATAAACATGTGGAAGTTTACATTTTTAATTTTAACAGGAATATTTACGGTAAAGACTTGGAAATACGGTTTATCAAAAAAATAAGAGAAGAAGTGGAATTCCCCACGCTTAAGCATTTAGCCTGCCAAATCGCAAAAGACGTAAAAAAAGCCAAAATTATCCTGTCCGCGTAAAGTTTACCCACCACAAGCTGTCCAAAATATCCGGGTTTTAGCCACAATATCTTGTGCCGCAATACTTTTTTAAATTATTTATCTTGACAAAAAGGGGGTGTTTTACTATAATCATGTCACGATGTGGTTAAGAGTGGAGTAAAGTGGATGAGGGCATAAACCGAATCCTACAGGAGTAAAACGCTATGTTCTATGGCGAATATTCACATTCAATAGACCGTAAAGGCCGCCTTATTTTACCTGCCAAATTCCGCGAAGTTGCCAAGAATAACTTCATTGAAAAATTTTTTGTTACCCGTGGTTTAGATAAGTGCCTTTTTATGTTTTCCGAGGAAGAATGGAAGACCCAGGAAAATAAATTTAAGGCGATCTCTTTTACCAAACAGGAAGGCAGGACGTTCAACCGCATCTATTTTTCCGGCGCGGCTGACGTTACTCCCGATAAGCAGGGGAGGATCCTTCTGCCGCAATACCTTAAGGATTTTGCCGCGATAAAAAAGGACGTGATCATCGTCGGCGTATCTAACCGGATTGAGATCTGGGCAAGCACTGCGTGGGAGGATTTTTACGCCAACTCCCGCCAGTCGTTTGAAGGCATAGCTGAAAAGTTGATTGACAATTAGCGTTTTAAAAAACGTTTAACATATATGATCGGGTTGTTGAAAGTGGAAGAAAAATATCATATCCCCGTGATGTGCGGGGAAATCATAAATTACCTGAACCTCGCGCCCGGGAAAAAAATAGTGGACGCGACGCTTGGTACGGCCGGCCACAGCATAGAAATACTCAAGCGGATATCGCCCGGAGGAAAACTTGTGGGCATAGACCGCGATGAAGCGGCGATCAACGCCGCGCGGCAAAGGTTGGCCGATTACAGCGCAGCAGCAAATTTTTTTCACGGGAATTTTACGGATATTGATAAAGCGCTTAGCGCAGCCGGCATCGGCAAGGTTGACGGGATCATCTTTGACCTGGGCATATCAAGTATGCAGCTTGACGATCCGGAGCGCGGTTTTAGTTTTCAGAACGAGGGGCCGCTGGACATGCGCCTGGATAGGAATAGCTACATATCGGCCTATGACTTGGTGAACAATCTTAACGAAGACGAGCTCTCGGAGCTGCTTTGGAACTTCGGGCAGGAGAGGTGGCATAACCGTATTGCGCGTTACCTGGTAAAAGAAAGGGAGAAACACCCGATCTCTACCACTTTAGAATTAAGCGACGCAGTAGTCAGGGCAATACCATATAGATACAGGCATTACCGGATCCATCCGGCAACAAGGACTTTTCAGGCAGTGCGCATCGCAGTCAACCGCGAATTGGAATCACTGCAGGCTGCTATCGGCAAGGCGGTTGAGTTTTTGGAAAAGAGCGGCCGGATTTGCGTAATATCTTTTCATTCTTTGGAAGACCGTATCGTGAAATTCAGTTTTCGCGAACTTGCGGCAAAAGGTCTATTAAAGATCATCACACCTAAGCCGTTGGAAGCTTCGGATGAAGAAAAGGCGCGTAATCCCAGGTCAAGGAGCGCCAAGCTAAGAGTAGCAGAGAGGTTATAGGATGAGGCTATCCAGATTCCTCCTTACGGTTTCTCTGGTTACGTCATTTTCCCTGCTTTACGTATATCAGCAGTCGGAAATCTTCCGGCTTGCTTACGCGGGGCAGAAGCGGGTAACGCGTTTTGAGGATTTGCTTGATAAGAACGCGGGATTAAAGTACAATATAGCCAAGAATGTTTCTTTGACCCGCATCGGCAGTAAAGTTGCCGCTGACCCGGATTTTCAGATGCCTGACAGTTATAGGCTGATCAAGTTATCGCGGCCGTTGAACGGCCTTAAGGTAACGCAATACGCGCCAAAGAAAGAAACCCTGCTGTCGCGGTTGTTCGGGATAAAGCGGCAGGCTGAAGCAGCACTGAGCCAACAATAAATAACGGACACATTGGCTGAGCTAATTTTTGAGCGAGACAAGGAACGAGGACGCAGACGTAGTCTTGTGCTACGTCAAGGACGAGTGACGCAGTCGCAGCCAAAAATTAGCCAGCTCATAGTATAGATTAAGGAGAAGCCCGCCTTTCAGCCGTCTGCGGCGTTGCTCCTCCTCGGCGTAGTACTGAAGACTACGCCTTCGTCGTCGCGCCTTGCATACGGCCTAAATTCGGGCTTCCAATGTATCCGTTATTTATTGTTGGCTCAGTGATCAATCCCTGATAACAGGTTCTATTCTTAACCTTCACTCATTGTGCATATCAGCAATTATCGCCGCAGGACCGAAGCGGTGTTTTTATGTTTCATCCTCTTTTTTCTATTCTGCGCAGGCAGGCTTTTCTTCATTCAGGTTTTCCGTTCCAATTACCTCGCGATAATCGCCAAAAAACAGCATAACCTTTTCGTGGAATTAGAGCCGCGCCGCGGCACAATATACGATTCCAACCTTAAGCCGCTGGCAGTCAACATGCAGGTGGATTCGCTTTTTGCTTGCCCCAACGGGATGTCTTTTAAAGACCGGGAAACCGCGGCAAAAAAGATCTCCGCGATCTTGGGCCTGAATATTTCCCAGCTCCGGGAAAGGCTTAACCGGAAAAAATATTTTGTCTGGCTCGCCCGCAAGATCACCCCGCAGCAAAGCGCAGAGATCAGAAAACTTAATATTAAAGGGCTTGATTTTATCAAGGAAAGCAAGCGCTGCTATCCCGACGGTTATCTTGCCAGCCATGTGCTTGGTTTTGCCGGATTGGATAACACCGGGTTGGAAGGGCTGGAATTATATTATGACTCTTATCTTAAGGGAGAGGCAGGCTGGGCAATGTTTTTGCGCGACGCGCGCCAGAAGAAGCTTGACCTTTGGGAAAAAATGGTCCTGCCTAAAGATGGTTACGACCTCGTACTTACGATTGATGAGGTGATCCAGTATATTGCCGAGCGAGAGCTTGATAAAGCTTACCGTAAATATAATGCCAAAGGCGCCAGTATTGTCGTGCTTGATCCGCGCACCGGAGCCGTGCTTGCCTTAGCCAACCGGCCGACCTATGACCTTAACGAATCTACCAGCGTAAGCCGCGATATCCGGCGTAACCGCCTCATCACCGATATGTTTGAGCCGGGCTCGGTGTTTAAGATCGTTACCGCTTCCGGGGCGCTTGAAGAAAAAAAAGTAGATGAGAAAGTAAAGATCTTTTGCGAGAACGGCGCTTATAAGGTCTCTTCGCATGTCTTGCATGACCACAGGCCGCACGGATGGTTGACCTTCCGCGAGGTGATCGAGCAGTCAAGCAATATCGGCACGTCCAAGGTCGCGCAGATGCTCGGCAATGACCTATTATATAAATATATCCGGCTTTTCGGGTTTGGCGCTAAACTCGGCATTGACCTGCCCGGTGAAATATCCGGCGTTGCCAGGCCTCCGCGTTTTTGGTCAAAGGTATCCGTTGCTACGATACCAATGGGCCATGAGATTGGCGTAACTACGCTTCAGCTTGCCGGCGAGATCTCTATCATTGCCAACGGCGGCCGCTTGATGAAGCCGTATATTGTAAGCGAAGTGCGCGATAAATTCGGGGAAACCATAAAACAATTTTCCCCGGTTGAGATCAACCGCGTAATGTCTGAGAATACGGCAGAGAGGATTAAAAAAATACTTGTCGGCGTAATAGAAGAAGGCACAGGCAAGCTTGCGAAGGTCATGGGATTTGATGCTGCCGGTAAGACCGGCACAGCGCAGAAGCTTGAGCCAAACGGCAGGTATTCGCATAATAAATACGTTGCTTCGTTCATCGGCTTTGCTCCGGCGGACGAGCCGTTGATCGCCGTAGCGGTAACGCTTGACGAGCCGCACCCATATTATTTCGGAGGCGTTGTGGCTGCCCCGGTATTTAAGGGCGTGGCCAACGATGCGATAAGGTATTTAAAGACAAGACAGTTGCCTGAAGAAATATCTGTGAGCCATGAAATTAACCCGGTTAATTAAGAGCCTTGAAGGCTGTAACGTAAATTATCATCTTGCCGACTTTGAAGTCAAGGGCATCAGCGCCGATTCAAAGGGCATCAGGGAAGGTTTTGTTTTTGTGGCGATAAGAGGCTCGGGTGCCGACGGCAACGCGTTTATCGATGAAGCCATAAAGAACGGGGCAGGTGCGGTGGTGGTCGCAGCTTCGGAGTTGACCGCCCGCAACCTCTACAAGGCGCCGGTTGTTACTGTCAGCGATCCGCGCAAGGCGCTGGCAATGCTGGCCGTGGAATTTTACGGAAATCCCGGACAAAAAATAAAAATAGCGGGGATCACCGGCACAAACGGCAAGACAACCATATCTTATCTGCTTGAGGCGCTGCTGAAAAAATCAGGCAAGAACCCGGCAGTCATCGGTACGATTAATTACCGGTTTAAGGACAAGCTTATCCCGGCGAAAAATACCACGCCCGGCCCGGTTGAGCTCCAGTCAATGCTTGCTCAAATGCTTGAAGAAAAAGTAGATTACGCGGTAATGGAAGTATCTTCGCACGCGCTGGACCAGGACAGGGCATTAGGCATACCGTTCCATTCCGCGTTGTTTACGAATTTAACGCAGGACCACCTGGATTATCATAAAACACTGGAAGATTATTTTCAGGCGAAGGCGCGGCTCTTTACCGGCCTTGCCAAGGATTCCTTCGCGGTGATCAATACCGACGACCCGTACGGCCGGAGGCTGGCAGCAATGACTGAGGCAAAAGTAATTTCTTACGGCATTGATCAGCCCGCCGATATTATGGCCCAAGACATAAAGTTTGACATTTCTCATACGGAATTCACGCTTGATGCAGCCGGGCAAAGCATAAAATTGAAAAGCCGGCTTATCGGCAGGCATAATGTGTATAATCTCCTTGCCTGCGCAGGCTGGGCAGTCAATGCCGGCTTTAGCTTAAAAATACTGCAGTCAGCGCTGGAAGATTTTTCCTGCGTGCCAGGCAGGCTTGAGCCGGTGCAGACCAACCGGGGTTTTTCCGTGTTTGTAGATTACGCCCATACCGACGACGCGTTGAATAACGTTATCCGCACGCTGCGGCAGGTAGCGCAAGGAAAGATCATCGTGGTATTCGGCTGCGGCGGAGATAGAGACAGATTAAAGCGGCCCAGGATGGGCGCGATCGCTGCGCAATTGGCGGATTACGCGGTGATCACCAGCGATAATCCGCGCTCGGAAGACCCGCTGGAAATAATTAAGGAGATCAAAGAGGGGATCACGAAAGATAATTATTGCGTTGTAGCCGACCGGATGGAAGCGATAAAGAAAGCTTTGTCTATTGCCTCCAATGGTGATATTGTATTGATTGCCGGCAAGGGCCATGAGAATTATCAGGTTATCAAGGATAAGGTTTTGCAATTTGACGACAGAGAGGCAGTAAAAAAATGCTTAGGGTTGATGAGATCCTAAAGGCTGTCCAGGGAAAGCTGGTCTGCGGCAGCAGGAATAAAACGGTCCGGGGTTATTCCATAGACTCCCGGGCGATAAAAAAGGGCGAAGCATTTATCGCCATAAAGGGCGATAAGTTTGACGGCCATGATTTTATACCGCAGGCGTTAAAGAAGGGCGCTTCCTGCGTTATTGCTTGCGCGATACAAAAGCCTTCTGCTGCCGGCAGGGCAACTTTTATTGAAGTCAATGATACGCAAAAAGCATTAGCTGGCATTGCCCGGGCATTACGCGTGAAATATGACATTCCGGTGATCGCGATTACCGGTTCAGCCGGAAAAACTACAGTTAAGGAAATGCTTGCGTGGGTGCTTTCGGCAAAGTTAAATGTCCTTAGTAACGAAGGCACGAAGAATAATCATATCGGCATGCCCATTACTCTCTGCGGGCTGAACAAGAGCCACAATATTGCCGTGCTTGAGTTAGGGACAAATCATTTTGGCGAGATCAAAAATCTTAGCCAGATCTGCCTGCCGGACGCGGCGGTGGTCACGAACATCGGGCCGGCGCACCTGGAGCATTTTAATAACCTTGAAGGCGTGCTTAAGGAAAAATATACCCTGGTGGAAAATCTACGCGGAGCGCAACTGGCGGTCTTAAATGCCGATGACGCGATGCTTAGCCCGAAACTTTTGAATCATTGCGCGGCAAAGCCGTTTATTCTGGGTTTCGGCATAAATAATTCGGCGGATTTCCTGGCTTCGGATATCCGCCTTACGCCGGGCGGAATAAAATTTTTGATAAACGGCAGGCATAAATTCAGCCTGAACACCTGCGGCAGGCACAATGTCTATAATGCGCTGGCTGCGGTTGCCGCGGCAAGGGCTTTCGGCATTGAATATAAAACCATAATCCGCAGGCTGGCGAGCTTTACGTTCCCGGCAGGCAGGCTTAGCCTGAAGTCCTGCAATAAGGTCAAGTTTATAGATGATACCTATAATTCCAACCCGCTTTCCCTGAAACAGGCGTTGGACGCGCTGGAAAAATTGGAAGGGGCAGGCAGGAAGATCTTTGTTATGGGCGACATGCTTGAACTGGGCGAGGCAAAAGAGGCGTTCCACTGCGAAGCAGGCTTTAACGCCGCTAAGATCTGTGATATATTTATTGCCGTAGGCAGCCTTTCTCGCCTGGCGGCAAAAGAAGCGGCCTCCTGCGGCTTAAAAGCAAAAAGCATATTTACCTGCGACAGCGCCTTAGAGGCGCGTGACATCTTAGTCAATAAGATATCGCTTAAAGACGGCGACATCGTCCTCGTGAAAGGTTCACGCGGGATGAAAATGGAAAATGTTTTAAATGCTATATAATCTACTCTACCCCCTTCACGAGATATTCCCTGTTTTTAATCTTTTCCGCTATATCAGTTTCCGGGCGAGCATGGCAGCGCTTACCGCCTTTATCATCAGCCTGATATTAGGGCCGGTGATCATCAATATGATGAAGCGGCTGCAGATCGGCGAGAAGGTAATCAAGGAGGACAGTAAACGGCTCGACGACCTCCACAAGAAAAAGCAGGGCACGCCGACCATGGGCGGGATATTGATCCTGCTTGCGATATTTTCTTCGGTATTCCTCTGGGCAGATATCTTTAACAAATACATCCTGATCGCGGCGTTGAGCACGTTATGGCTGGGCATTACCGGTTTTGTGGACGATTACCTTAAGCAGATAAAAAAAGTATCAAAGGGCCTGACTGTTACTGCCAAGTTCACCAGCCAGATCATTCTCGGCCTTATCCTCGGGGTCATTCTTTTCAGCGACCCGCAGACCTCCACAAGGCTGGACGTTCCGTTCCTCAAGGACGTTTCTCTTGAGCTGGGCATAATCTATATATTGTTTACGTTATTAGTCGTTACCGGATCATCCAATGCCGTTAACCTTACTGACGGCCTTGACGGCCTGGCAATCGGCTGTGTAGTCATGGCTTCGCTTGCTTTCGGAGTATTAAGCTATGTTTCCGGTAATATCAAGATCAGCGAATACCTGCTTATTCCCTATATCAAAGGAAGCGGGGAGTTGACGATCTTTTGCTCTGCGATCTTCGGGGCAGGCCTGGGTTTCTTATGGTTTAATTGCTATCCGGCGCAGATCTTTATGGGCGACGTGGGCGCGCTGGCATTGGGAGGGGCGCTGGGCACAGTGGCGCTTTTAATAAAAAAAGAATTGCTCCTGGTGATCGTCGGAGGGATCTTTGTGGTTGAGGCATTGTCGGTAATTTTACAAATCGTTTCTTTCCGGCTGACCAGAAAAAGGATATTTAAGATCGCGCCGCTGCATCATCATTTCCAGTTCCTTGATTGGCCGGAGAATAAGGTGATCGTGAGGTTTTGGATCATTGCGGCGTTTTTGGCGCTGGTAACCATCGTGACGCTGAAGTTGAGATAATCATAATATGTTAAGCAGGAATTATTTTAGAGGTAAAAAAGTGACAATCGTGGGTTTGGCGCGTTCCGGCCTTGCCTGCGCCAACCTGCTTTTTGACCTGGGCGCTAAGGTAAGGATAACCGATAATCAGGACAGTTCCGCGGTGCGCACTAATGCCGCGCAGTTAAGGTCTGCGGATATAAAAGTTGAGCTGGGCAGGCACACGCGGGAATTCATTAAAGGAAGCGACCTGGTTGTGGTTTCTCCCGGCGTTACCGATGCAAGCCCTGCGCTGGCCTGGGCTAAGGAGCTACACATTCCGGCGATCAGCGAGATAGAAGTAGGCTGGCTTGTTTGCCCGGCGCCGATAATTGCCGTTACCGGTTCAAGCGGCAAGACCACAGTCACCACCCTGATCGGAAAAGTTATTGAGGCATCCGGGAAAAAAGCCTTTGTCTGCGGTAATATCGGGAATCCATTCTGCGGCGAAGTGGCGAAAGTATCGCCTCATGATTATGTCTGCCTTGAGATCAGCTCTTTTCAGCTGGAGAGGATCGTTACCTTTATGCCGAAGATCGCCGTGATGCTGAATTTCAGCAGGAACCATCTGGACCGGCACAAGGACATGCAGGAATACCTGGACGCAAAAAAACGCATATTCATGAACCAGGATAAGAATGATTTTCTTGTTTTGAACGCCGCTGACCCGGCGATCAAGGCCCTGGCCAAAGAAACAGCGGCAAAAGCCGTGTATTTTTCAGAAGGCGACGGCTTAAATCCTAATCAGGCGGCAGTAGCGGCAGTTGCCGCGATCCTGGGGATCAATAAGCAGGTATGCTTAAAGGTCTTCAGTGAATTTAAAGGCCTGGAGCACCGCTTTGAATACGTGGCTGAGATCAACGGAGTAAAATTCATCAATGATTCCAAGGCAACTGTGGCGGAGTCAACTGTCTGGGCATTAAAAAATATTCCGTCTTCCGTGATATTGATCGCCGGAGGCAGGGACAAGGGCGTTGATTATTCCGGTATCCTTGAAGCAGCGGCGGGAAAAGTGCGCGCGGTAATACTCATCGGCGAGGCCAAAGAAAAGATCAGCCAACAGCTCTCGGGTACGCTGGCAGTTAAGCAAGCCGCGGATTTAAAGGATGCGGTTAACGAAGCATTCGCGCTTTCATCTTCGGGGGATTACGTATTATTATCACCGATGTGCTCCAGTTTTGATATGTTTGCCAATTACGAAGAGCGCGGCAAGGCGTTTAAAGAAATCGTCTTTGACCTGGCCAAGAGCATTGCTATCAGATAAGATATGGTCCGCAACATAAGGTTGAATCTTTTTACTGTTACGGTCATCCTGATCTGCGTGGGGATCGTAATGATCTATAGTTCTTCCAGTATTTATGCCTGGGAGAAGTATAAAGACAGTTTTTTCTTCCTCAAAAGGCACCTCGCTTTTCTGTTTATCGGAGTAGCCCTGGCATTCCTGGCGATGTGCGCCGATTACCGCAAATTGCAGGAAGCTGCCAAGCCCTTATTGGCAGTATCCCTGCTTTTGTTGTTTTTGGTCTTGATACCGGGTATAGGCAGGGAGGTATCCGGAGCGCAGCGCTGGTTCAGGTTTAAGTTCCTAAGTTTCCAGCCGTCGGAACTGGCAATACTGGCAGTGATCGTTTATACCGCGGATTTTGTTTCTCGTAAACAAAACCTCCTGCGTAATTTCTGGAAAGGATTTATGCCGCCGATGTTCATTCTCGGCAGCACTGCGCTGCTTATTTTGATGCAGCCTGACCTCGGCACAACCATATCTTTAAGCGTAGTGGTGATGGTGATGGTATTTTCTGCCGGCACGCGGCTGACTTATCTATTGTCGCTTTTTCTGATGAGTTTACCGGCGCTGTACATATTGATCTTTAGCGTGCCATACCGCCGTATGCGTATCATGGCGTTTTTAAATCCCTGGCTTGATCCTAAAGGAAGCGGCTTCCAGATCATTCAGTCGCAGCTTGCATTAGGCTCCGGCGGGATATTCGGCGTGGGCCTTGGGCATTCGCGGCAAAAATTATTTTATTTGCCGGCTGCGCACACCGATTTTATTTTTTCAATCATCGGGGAAGAGCTCGGCCTTTTGGGAACGTTAAGCATTGTCATACTTTTTATGATCTTTGTCCGGCAGGGCCTGAAAGTGATCAGGAACGCGCCGGACAGATTCGGGCATTTCTTAAGCCTCGGGCTGGTTTTAATGATCTGCCTCCGCGCGGCAATAAATATCGGGGTTTCCTGCGGCCTGCTTCCTACAAAAGGCCTGCCGCTGCCGTTCATCAGCTACGGCGGTTCTTCTTTGATGTTTGACATGGTTGCAGTAGGAATACTCCTGAACATCGCCCGCACCGGAGAATATCCATGAAACCTGCCAGGATACTTGTCGCTACCGGCGCAAGCGGAGGCCATATATTTCCGGCGCTGGCATTCCTTGAGGCGCTTAAAGATAAATATCCGCAAGCCAAAACGCTTTTACTGCTGCCGGAAAAAAGCAAAACAAAGGTCCGCATTGACGAAGATGAATTTGATACCAGGTATATTTCTTTATCTTCTGTCAGCGCCGGCATAAACCGCGAAAGCATAAAAAGTTTTTTAGCCGCGATCAGGGGGATATTGCAAAGTATCCGCGCCTTGCTGAAATTCCATCCGGATATCGTAGTCGGTTTTGGCAGCGCTGCCAGTGTGCCCGCGGTAATTTTCGGCTGGCTGCTCAGGGCAAAAACGATCATACATGAACAAAATGTGATCCCCGGAAAAGCAACCCGGCTACTGGCGGAATTCAGCGATAAAATCGCTATTTCTTTTGAAGCGAGCCGCGGATATTTTAAGCGGCATCAGGATAAGATCGTGCTTACCGGAAATCCCTTGCGTAAGCAAATGGCGCCGGTAGCCAAAGACGCGGCATTGGGATACTTTAAATTTGATAAAAATAAATTGACCGTATTGGTTATGGGCGGCAGCCAGGGTAGCCGCAGGATAAACGAAGAATTCCTGAACGCGTTAACGCTGCTTTCGGACAAACAAAAGCTGCAGGTGATCCATTTGTCCGGCAGGCAGGATTATGTCCGCTTAAAAGAGCGGTATCAGGCATCCGGGGTAAGCTTTGCCTTATTTGATTTTTTCGGGCCGATGAATTACGCTTATTGCGCCGCTGATATTGCCTTGTCCAGGTCAGGCGCCACCACAGCCGCGGAGCTGATATTTTTTGCGCTGCCGGCAATGCTTTCGCCTTATCCTTACGCCTACGACCATCAGCATAAGAACGCAAAGGCGCTGGAAGAAAAAGGCTGCGCGTTTATCATTAAAGATCAGGATTTGAACCGTCAATTGCTAAAAGAAAAATTGGAAGCGCTGATCGCGGACCGTTCTTTGCTTGAGAAGATGCGCCGCAGTTACAGCGGCTTTAAGGTTGAGGATGCCGCCGGCTTGCTGGTAAAGGAGGCCTTGTCATGAAAAGATTTTTTTTCGCGGTATTGGCCGTAAGCATTCTTTTTTATCCCTGCCTTTGCCGGGCAGAGGAAAAATGGAAGACTTCCAAAAGCACGCATTTTATAGTATACTTTAAAAACGCTCCGGAAAGTTTTATTGAGCAGTTGGTTGATAAAGCGGAATATTACTATGACCGGATCGCCGACAACCTCGGCTTTACGCGTTTTAATTTCTGGCTTTGGGATAATCGCGCCAAGGTTTATATATACGACGACGCCAATGACTACCGCGTTTCCACCGGCCAGCCCGGCTGGTCCGCAGGCGCTGCGCGGCCGCGGGAAAAAATAATCTATACTTATCCCTACGCGCAGGGGTTTTTTGAAACTATCCTGCCGCATGAAATGGGCCATATTATTTTTCGGGAGTTTGTGGGATTTGACAATCATGCCATACCGGGTTGGCTTGACGAAGGCGTGGCGTCTTATCAGGAGAGCATGCGTTATTCCGCTGCCCTGGCGGTAGCAAAAAAGGCGGCGAGGGAAGGGGCGCTGATCCCGCTGGATAAGCTTGCGCAGATCAACCCGCAGTCGATCATTGACCAGTCTTCAGCGCAGCTTTATTATGCCGAGGCGATCAGCCTCGTAGATTATTTAATCAAGGAGCATGGCAAGGATAATTTTGTGATCTTCTGCCAGAATTTACGCGATAAGAAGGACCTGCGCCAGTCGCTCTGCCTGGTCTATCCTTTTTCCGGGCTGCAGGACTTTGACGAAGCGTGGCAAAGATACCTTAAAAAATGAGCAAACACATTCATTTCATCGGCATTGGCGGCATTGGCATGAGCGGGATCGCGTTCATCCTGCTTAACCGGGGCGTGAAAGTAAGCGGCTCGGACGTGAAGAATACCAGGGTAACCGCCGGGCTTGCTGCTGCCGGAGCAAAAGTATTTATCGGCCACAGCCCGGAGAATATCGGTATGGCGGATACAGTGGTTTATTCTTCCGCGGTAAAAGAAGATAACCCCGAGATGATTGAAGCGAGAAAGCGCGGCATACCCCTTATCAGGCGCGCGCAGGCGCTTGCCGGGTTAATGCAGGACAAGAAAGTCATTGCCGTAGCCGGCAGCCACGGTAAGACCACTACTACTTCGCTTGTATCGCTTTTGCTTTCAGAGGCGGGCTTACGGCCCAGCGCGGCAATCGGCGGCATACTTAAAAACACGGATGCCAATACTTATTTCGGGGACGGGGAATTTTTTGTTGCCGAGGCAGACGAATCCGACGGTTCTTTTCTTTATTACGATCCGCTCTATTCCATAATTACCAATATTGACCGTGAACACCTTGATTATTACGGTAATTTTCAAAGCGAGTTGGACGCGTTCCGGCAGTTCATTGCCAAGACCAGGAATTCCGGCTGCATATTCTATTGCGCAGACGACGCGAATTTAGAGAAGCTCGTGGGCCAGCATAAAGGAAGAAAGATCTCGTTCGGGCTTAACCCCGGAGCGGATATTTATCCGCTGGAGGTTAAAATGCAGGGGCTGGTTTCTTCTTTTGAATGCGCATATAAAGGTAAGCCGCTGGGAAGTTTCGGGCTTTCTTTAGCCGGGATACACAATGTTTCCAACGCGCTTTCCGTCATTGCCCTCGGCTTGGAGTTGGGCATAGATATAGAAACAATTAACAATACCCTCGTCGCGTATAAAGGTTCGGGCAGGCGCATGGAAGTCAGGTTCCGCAACAACGATTATATGGTGATCGATGATTACGCGCATCATCCGACGGAAATAAGCGCTACTTTGCAGGCAGCCCGGAATATCGCGCCCGGCAGGCTGATCGCCGTATTCCAGCCTCACCGCTATACGCGCACAAAGCTTTTATTGGATGAATTCGGCAGTTGTTTTGATCAGGCAGACCACGTGATTATCACGGATATCTATGCGGCAAGCGAGCCGGCCATAGAAGGGGTTTCCGGAATGAATATTTGCGAAAAGATCCGGCAGCGCAGGCCGCAAAAATCCGCGGCTTTTCTGCATAAAGAAGAATTGCTCCCGGCAATACTTGGAATGCTCAAGGCCGGCGACCTTGTGGTCATGCTCGGCGCGGGGGATATTGTAAAGGTTTGCGATGAACTGGTGGGAGAACTTAAGGGGCAGGGTCAGGCTCAAAGAGCCGCTTAAGCTGCATACGACATTTAAGATCGGCGGCCCGGCAAAATATTTTATTGAACCGAGAGATGCCGTTGACCTGAAATTTCTGCTTGAGTCGGTAAAAAGCCGCAAGATCCCTTTAATGGTGATCGGGGCAGGCAGCAATATCCTTGTTGCTGACAGGGGCGTGAATGCCTGTGTGGTTAAATTAAGCCCGCAGGATTTCGGAAAAATCGATTTTAAGCCCGGGGGCTTCGTTGTTGGCGCGGGCTGCCCGCTTAACCGGGTGATCGCTGAATCAAAGAATCGCGGCGTTTCTTCTCTGGAGCTTTTGGCAGGCATACCCGGAACAGTAGGGGGCGCTCTGGTAATGAATGCGGGAGTGCCGGGAAAAAATATCGGCGATTTAGTTGAAGAAATCACGGTAATGGATTATAATGGTAAAGTAAAGCAGCTTAAGCGCAGTGAGGCGAAATTTACCTACCGCGGCTCAAAGCTCTCAAAATACATAATCCTGGCCGCTTCTTTCAGGTCGCGGCCTAAACGCGCGGAAGAGATCGCGGCAATGATCAGCAGCCGTTTGTCTATGCGCCGCGATAAACAGGAATGGTCTTTGCCTTCAGCAGGTTGCGTGTTTAAAAACCCGGCAGAAGAGATTTCCGCCGGCAGGCTGATAGACCTCTGCGGCCTTAAAGGCGAGCGCGCGGGCAACGCCGTTATTTCAGAAAAGCACGCGAATTTTATCGTTAACGCGGGAAGCGCAAGCGCCAGGGACGTTGCGCGGTTGATGCGCCTGGCGACGCGGCGGGTAAAAAATAAATTCAACATTGATTTGCAGCCGGAGATAAAAATATGGCGGTAGATGTAGCGAATTGCAGGTTACAAGTTCCGCCGCAGGCGGACCAGCCTACGGCTGGCACAAATCACGACGGCGAATGTTTCGGTAGGATCGGGGTCCTGATGGGCGGGCCGTCAACAGAAAGAGAGATTTCTTTAAAGTCCGGTAATGCCGTTTATGAAAGCTTAAAGGGGATCGGCCTTGACGTGATTGCCCTGGATATTAAGACTGCCGGCAGAGAAGAGAATCTGCATTTGATAAAATCTTCCGGCATAAGCTGCGCTTTTGTCGCCCTGCACGGATATTTCGGCGAAGACGGCAAGATCCAGGTGATCCTTGATGAAGCAGGCATACCGTATACCGGCTCAGGGGCCGAAGCCAGCAGGCTGGCAATGGATAAGGTTGCTTCCCGCGCGATATTCCAGGATAAGGGCATTAGGGTACCGCGTTCTGAAATCGTGCTTAAAGATTCCAGTTTTTCTCCGGGTGATCTTTGCGCTGCGCTGGGCTTACCGCTGGTGGTTAAGCCTGCAACGCAAGGCTCAAGCGTCGGGCTTTCCATAGTAGATAAGGAACAGGATATGCCTGCGGCGCTTGCGTTGGCGCTTAGTTTTGATGAAAAAGCGATTGTGGAGGAATACATCCGCGGCCGCGAGCTGACCGTCGGCATATTAGAAGAGAAGGCCTTGCCGGTGGTAGAGATTATTCCGAAGCACAGGTTTTTTGATTTCGAGGCAAAATATCAATACGGATTGACGGAATATATCGTGCCTGCCGAGCTGGACCCCACAGTAAGCCTGGAGCTTGCCGATAATGCGCTCCGGGCGCATAATGCGCTTGGCTGTTCCGGCTGTTCCCGCGTGGATATCATCCTGGCAAAAGGCAATACCCCTTTTGTGTTGGAGATCAACACTATTCCCGGATTAACGGCAACAAGCCTTTTACCGAAAGCGGCAAAAGCCGCGGGCATTGATTTTTCTCATCTTTGCGCTACCCTGATCCGGCTGGCATATGAAAAAGCGAAAAATAAAAGTACCCGTTAAGCCGGCTGCCTCGGCTGCCGCGGTTGTACTTATTTTATTCATTTCTTTTAATCTGCTGGCGACCGCTGCGAGAAATTCCCGCCTCTTTATCGTGCGGGATGTGATCGTCAGACAGGATATTGCTTCCGGGGAAAAGATCGACCTTTCTTTTCTTGCCGGCCGCAATATCATGGATATCAACCTGCAGGAGCAGGAGCGCAATATTACCAAGCTTTATCCGGGTTACAACCAGATCAAGCTTGTGCGTATATTTCCCGATCGGCTATTCGCGTATTTTATCAAGCGTAAGCCCGTGGCAGCCGTAAAACTGAACCGTTATTTCTGCGTTGACGAAAACGCGGTATTATTTGATATGCCTGCGGCTGGGTCAGCGGCAAGCATAGAGCTTCCGGTTATCTACGGCCTCCAGGGAAAAATACCCGCTCCGCAGCCTGGCAGGAAATATAATGTCAGGGAACTGCTGCTTGCGGTGAATTTGACTAAGGTAGTAAAAAATAACCGCCAGCTGCGAGGGCTAAAGATAATACGCATTGACGTTACTAACCCGGCAAATGCCTCGCTTTCGGTATCGCTTCCTGCTATGGCGCAGGCCAAAGTTCCGGCAGGCATGGAGATAAAAGTGGGGCAGGATTATCTGGCGGATAAAATGAATATCTTAGCCAGCCTGCTCATTCAGGGCAGGAGCGACTGGGATAATATAAAATATATTGATTTGAGATTTAAAGAACCGGTAATAAAATTTAAAGATAAGGCAAAAAAGTAAAATGTTTAAAAATTACATTTGCGGTGTGGACATCGGTTCAAGCAAGATCTCTGCGGTGCTGGCAAAATTTGACCGCAAGCGCATCAGCGGGCTTTATTTCGGGACAGTAGATTCCCGGGGCGTAAAAGCCGGGGCAGTCGTTGATTCAATTGAATTGACCGGATGCATTGAACGCCTTCTTAAAAAATTAAAAGCCGATTCCGGCGTAAAGATCAAGGTGGTTTATTCCAATATCTCCGGCCATGACCTGATTGTCAAGCACAGCCGGGCGATCCTGCCTTTGGCGGAAAGAGGCAACAAGGTTATCACCTTGTCGGATATTTATAAAGTCAATGATATGGCGCGTATATTGGGCTCAAGCCTTGAAGAAGAGGTGATCCATCAAATGCCCTATGGCTACGCGATAGATTCCAAGAGCGACATCCTTAACCCCCTCGGCCTTTATAGCCACAGGCTGGAGACCGACCTGCTGCTGATCTCCGCGCGAATGTCGTGCGTGCAAAGCGTGATCCGGGTGATCAACCAGGCCGGCTATGAGATCAAAGACCTGTTTTTTTCAGGCCTGGCTACTGCCAAGGCAGTGCTCGGCAAAAACTCCGGAGAAGGGATAAGCGCTGTCTGCGATATCGGCAGCGACGTTACAGAGTTATTGATATTTCACGGCAACCTGCTTAAGGCCATTGAGATCCTGCCGCAGGGCGGCGATGACCTGACGCATGAGATCGCCGAAACGCTCAAAATTCCTTTTGAACTTGCCGAGGAAGTAAAAAAATCCCACTCCAGCATTGGAGACTCCAGCCTTATAGATGAGAATAAGGAAATATTAATAAAGAAGAATAATATCTATAAGCCGATCAAACAAAGGGCGGTTTCGGAAATGGTTACTTCCCGGGCAAAGCAGCTTTGCCAAAATATCCGGGCGGCGATAGAAAAGACCGTTCCCGTAGATAACTTGGATAATTTTATCGTTACCGGTAGGGCCGTGCTGCTGGACGGCCTTATGGAAGCGCTGGAAAATAATTTAGGAGTAACGGTCAAGCTTGGCCGGGCCAGCAATCCGGGAATCGCCCCTCTGGTAAACAGCTATGATGCGCTCGCAGGCCAGAAATACCTTGTTTATCTTACCTGCCTCGGCATAATCTGCCAGGTCATACAGGCAGATGACCCCTATTTGTTGTCATCCAACCATCAACCTAGTCCAAATAAGCTCGTCAGGCTGCTGGACAGGGCTAAGGAAGTGTATCAGGAATACTTTTAAATGAGGCCATAACTTATGGAGCGTGTGAAAGCGCGAACATAAGTTATTGGGCCGAATTAATCCCGCAGCTGCGAGTAGGTCCCAACAGAACCTACGAGCTGCTTAGCTGCCGGGATCCACGTTATTTGATTGACCCTGCCGGTTTGTTGTGTATAATAATGTATCGTGATAACAGAAAATATCGTCAGGATACGGCAGAGGGTTGCCTCTGCCTGCTCGCGGGCAGGCCGGGCCCCTGCGTCAGTAACACTCGTTGCTGTTACTAAGAACCGCGGAGTGGAAGAAATAAAAGCGGCCATTACCAACGGCGTAACCGATATCGGTGAGAACCGGGTGCAGGAAGCCCTTTTGAAATACCAACACCTATCACCTGACACCTATCACCTAACACCTATAAGCTGGCATCTGGTTGGCCATTTGCAGACGAATAAAGCCAAAGAAGCAGTGGGGATTTTTGACCTGATCCATTCAGTGGACAGCCGGCGACTGGCAGAAGAGATTGATAAGCAGGCGTTAAAAATAAATAAGGTCCAGGATTGTTTGATTGAGGTTAATGTTTCCGGCGAAGCGTCAAAATTCGGGGTAAAGCCGGTTGCGGCAGCCGGGCTGATAAAAGAAATATCCGGATTGAAAAATATCAGCGTTAAAGGCCTGATGACAATCGCGCCGATGGCTGATGATCCGGAAAAAGCCAGGCCGTATTTCAGGCAGTTGAGAGAGCTTAGGGATAATATCAACACGCTTGGAATTTGGGATTTGAAATTTGGAATTTTATCAATGGGTATGACCGACGATTTTGAAGTTGCAGTAGAAGAAGGCGCGACAATCGTCAGGATAGGCAGGGCGATATTTAAAGACTAAGGGGTAGGGACGGTTCTCAGCCAAGGAGAAAAATGTCCCCGAATGGGGACACTTTTCCCTTGGACTGAGAACCGTCCCTAACTAAAGAAATGAAAATTGGGATTATTGGTTACGGGAATATGGGCTCGGCAATTGCCCGGCAGCTCAAAAACAATTATGAGGTATTGGTTTTTGATAAAGATAAGGCCAGGCTTGGCAGTGCTGACGGCATAGCCGCTACGGCGAGCATTGCCGAGCTCGTGGAAAAATCAGGGATCGTGATCCTGGCAGTTAAGCCGCAGGATTTTTCCGATGCTTTGGCGGCTATCAAGGCAGTTGCAAAAAATAAATTATTCATTTCCATCGCTGCCGGAATAAGCGCAACGTACATTGAAGATGCGCTTGGTCAGGCAAGGGTGATCAGGACCATGCCGAATATGCCGGCAAAGATCGGAGAAAGCATGACCTGCCTGGCGCAGGGAAGATTTGCTACATTAGATGATCTTGATACCGCGGAAAACCTTTTTGAATATATGGGTGAAGTCTTGGTAATTGAAGAAAATATGATGAACCAGGCTACGGCAATTTCGGGAAGCGGCCCGGCTTACGTGTGCAATTTCCTTGAATCGCAGGGGCTTGGCCCGGAGAATGTCCCGGACGATAAAAAGGCTTATTTCCTGGATATTTTTCAGAAGGCAGCGCGGGAATTGGGCTTCAGCGAGCATGACGCAAGGCTTTTGACAAAGGCGACATTTAACGGGACTTTAAGTTTTTTGAAACGGGAAAAAATATCACCTGCGGAATTAAGAGAGCAAGTAACTTCCAAGGGTGGTACTACTGAAGCGGCGCTGGTAACATTAAATAAAGGCGGTTCTTTGGTTGATGCTGTTAAGGCCGCGGCTAAACGGGCGGAAGAGTTATCAAGGGGGTAAAATGGGTAAGATCGGCATTATCGGCGGCAGCGGATTATATAATATTGAAGGTATCAAAAATGTGAAGAAAGTTTCCGTGGTGACGCCTTTTGGCAAGCCATCGGATAAATTTATCACTGGAAAACTTGAGGGTAGGGAAGTGGTGTTCTTGCCGCGCCACGGGGTTGGCCACCGCATTTCGCCCAGCGAAATAAATTACCGCGCCAATATTTACGCAATGAAAAAACTCGGCGTGGAAAGGATCGTTTCCGTAACCGCCTGCGGCAGCCTGCGTGAAGATTTTAAGCCGTTGGATTTTGTTATTCCGCATCAATTCGTGGATCGCACAAACCAGGCGCGGCCAATGACTTTTTTCGGCTCAGGGATAGTCGCGCATATAAGTTTTGCTGATCCGGTTTGCCCTGGAACCGCAGAAGTAGTCAGCCGCGCAGCGAAAAGTTCCGGCGTTATCGTGCATGACGGCGCGACTTACATAAATATGGAAGGCCCGGCTTTTTCTACCCGCGCGGAATCGGAATTATACCGCAAATGGGGAATGGATATTATCGGCATGACCAATATGTCGGAGGCAAAGCTGGCCCGCGAAGCTGAGATCTGCTATGTGACCCTGGCTGCGATCACCGACTACGACTGTTGGTATAAATCAAGGGAATCAGTTACCCTGGAAATGGTCATACAAAATCTTTTTAAGAACGTGGATAACGCGAAGAAAATAATCCGGGAGTTCGTAAAAAATATGCCGCAGGAAAGAAGCTGCGGTTGTGGCTTTGCCCTGAAGGACGCGATAGTTACTGATCGCAAACTGATCCCGGCGAAAGTCAAAAAAGACCTGAAGATATTTATCGGAAAATATGGAATATAAAAATACACTAAACTTACCCAAGACCGATTTTCCCATGAAAGCGGACTTGCCTAAGCGCGAGCCGCTTTTATTGGAGCGTTGGAAAGGCGAAGATATTTATCAGCTGATCGTTAAGAAATCAGAAGGAAGCCCAAGGTACGTCCTGCATGACGGCCCGCCTTATGCCAACGGCAATATCCATATCGGCCATGCTTTAAATAAAACACTGAAGGATATTGTGGTTAAATATAAGACCATGCGCGGATATTTTTCACCCTATGTCCCGGGATGGGATTGCCACGGGCTGCCGATAGAGCACGCGCTTTTTAAAGAGCTGAAGATTAATAAATCCCAGATCTCGCAGGTAGAATTCCGTAAAAAGGCACACGAGTATGCGATGAAATTTGTGGACACGCAGCGCGAGCAGTTCAAGCGCCTCGGCGTAACAGGGGATTGGCCCAACCCATACCTGACGCTTACCCCGGAATATGAAGTAGGCATCCTGAATTCTTTTAAACTGCTGCGCGAAAAAGGCTATATTTACCGCGGCTTAAAACCGGTTAACTGGTGTTTTAGATGCGAAACCGCGCTGGCGGAAGCGGAAGTTGAATATGAAGACCATAGTTCGCCGTCTATCTTCGTAAGATTCAAGCTGGCAGATGCCGGAAAATTCGGCAAAGATGCTTACCTGGTAATTTGGACCACTACTCCCTGGACATTGATGGCGAACGTCGCGGTAGCAGTGCATCCTAATTTTACCTATCATTGTATCAAGACCGATAAAGGGGATTTGATCGTCGGCGACAAAGACCTGTTCCCTGATCTTTTGTCAAGGCTGGGGATCACTGATCCGGTTGTCACAAGCACAATGCCCGGCAAAGAGCTTGAAGGATTGACGTATCAGCATCCTTTTTTAGAGAGAAAAGGCAAAGTAGTGCTGGCGGATTATGTAGCTGCCGGAGACGGGACCGGACTCGTGCATACTGCGCCGGGCCACGGAAACGAAGATTATGTCACCGGTGTAAAATATAAATTGGAAACCGTAATGCCGGTGGATGCGCGCGGCCGTTACGATGAAAGCGTGCCCGAACAATTCCGTAAAATGAACGTGCTTGAGGCGAATAAGGCGATCCTGGAAATGATGCAGGAAAGCAAAGCGCTTTTGTGGGCAGGGCAATTACAGCACTCTTACCCGCATTGCTGGAGATGCAAGAATCCGATCATCTTTCGGGCAACCAACCAATGGTTTTTAAACCTTGATCATGAAGATCTACGTAAAAAGCTGGTGGAGGCAATTGAAAAAGAAGTGGTATGGGTCCCTGCGGCAGGCAAGGAACGCATTAAGGCAATGGTCCAACTGCGGCCTGACTGGTGCCTTTCCCGTCAGAGATATTGGGGCGTACCTATTCCGGCGCTGATCTGTAAAAAATGCGGGCACGAAGATATTTATCTTTCGGTAGTGGATAAATTTATCGGCGCAGTTGCCAAAGAAGGCACGGACAGCTGGTTTATCAGGGATGTCAAAGATTTTATTCCCGAAGGATTAAAATGCCCGAAGTGCGGCCATACCGATTTCCAGCCGGGTTCGGATATTCTTGACGTGTGGTTTGATTCCGGGGTAAGCCACCAGGCAGTATTAAAAAACAGGAAAGAGCTGGGAGGCGTTCCCTGCGATTTGTATCTTGAAGGTTCTGACCAGCATCGCGGCTGGTTCCAGGCTTCGCTTATTCCCGGCATATGCATAGAAGGAAAGCCGCCGTTTAAGTCAGTGCTCACGCACGGCTTTGTGGTTGATGGCGAAGGCAGAAAAATGTCCAAGTCATTGGGCAATGTGATTGCGCCCGATGAGATCATCAAGAATTATGGGGCAGATATTCTGAGGCTTTGGGTTGCTTCCAGCGACTACAATGAAGATATAAGAATATCGCCGCTGATCCTTACGCGGCTTGCCGAAGCATACCGTAAGATCAGAAATACGGCGCGCTTTATCTTAAGCAATTTATATGATTTTGATCCTGATGCGGACAAGGTTGAGCACAAAGACCTGAAAAAAATAGATAAATGGATATTGTCCAGTATTAATAGCCGGCTGCTTGAGCCTGCGGAAAAAGCATACGAGGGATTTGAATTTTACAAAGCTTATCAGGCGGTCTATGATTTTTGCAACATAGAGTTATCGTCGCTGTATCTGGATATGGCAAAGGGCAGGCTCTATACTTACGCGGCGAAATCCGTGGAAAGAAAGGCTGCGCAGACTGCGATGCATGCGGCTCTTAGTGCTTTGGTAAGGGCAATGGCGCCGATATTGGTATTTACCGCGGAAGAGATCTGGCAGTGTATGCTCAAGGCAAAAGCGGAGCGCGCGATTGCCAGCGTGCATCTGGCGGCTTGGCCGGCCGAGGCTGATATCTTACCGGAAGAGGGCTTAAAAGAAATTTTTGCATTGATCCCGGAAGTAACAAAAGTGCTGGAAGAGAAGCGCAGCGCCGGTTTGATCGGCAGTTCTTTTGACGCGAAAATAAAACTATTGACAAATAATGAAATTCGTTATAATTATTTATCCGCTTTAAGGCAGGATCTGCCGGAAATCTTTAAAGTTTCGCAGGTTGAGGTTGAAAAGCGTGAGGGGCCGGCCGGCATAGAAGTGAGCAAGGCCGACGGCATTAAGTGCGAGCGCTGCTGGAATTATTCGCATTCGGTAGGGGCTGATAAGGATCATCCTTTAATCTGCGACAGGTGTTGTCGTGCCATAACAGGAAAGTAAATTAGGCCCCGCGTTTCCTAAGAAATTTAGGTACGGGGGTATATTCAGAAAGGAAGAGCGGGGTGAAAAAGAAACTGACGAAAAAAGAGCTGGGTGAATACAAGAAGCTGATATTAAAGAGAAAAGACGAAATTGTAGAAGACATTCAGCATATCTCCGAAGACACGCTTAAAAAATCGCAGAAAGACGCGTCGGGAGACATTTCCGGCTATACCTACCACATGGCTGACGTAGCCACCGATACCTATGACCGGGAATTTTCCCTTAGCCTTGCCTCAAGCGGCAGGGAAATGCTTTACGGTCTTGATGATGCATTAAAAAGGATAGAAGAAGGCGCGTTCGGAGTTTGCGAAGAGTGCAAGGTGCTGATTGCCAAGTCCCGCTTAAAAGCAGTGCCTTGGGCGCGCTACTGCGTGAAGTGCCAGCAGAAAAAGGAAAAGAAATAGCCTTTTGATGATCGTTATCATCGTTTTCACGGTCCTCGCTCTAGACCAGTTCAGCAAATACCTGATCACAAATAATCTTTCCCTGCACCAGTCTGTGCCGGTCATAAACGGCATATTCCATATAACGCTTGTTCATAACCGCGGCGCGGCTTTTGGGCTGCTCAAGGGCCAGCTTTATTTATTTATGCTTGCCTCTCTTGGTGCTATAATACTTATCGGCTTGCATCTTAAGCAGCAGCGGGGCAAAAGGCTTGATCTTTACACTTTTTCTTTGACGCTTATTCTTGCCGGAGCGCTGGGCAATCTCATTGACCGCGCGATGTTCGGCCATGTGATTGATTTTTTGGATTTCCGCGTCTGGCCGGTATTTAATATTGCCGACAGCGCGATAACCGTTGGAGCAATATTACTGGGGTGGAAGATATGTATCCGGTCATCTGCAAAATAGGGCCGTTTCAGGTATACTCTTACGGCTTGATGCTTGTTTTGGCTTTTATTGCCGCTACGTCGCTTGTGCTGGCAGAAGCAAAACGGCAGAAGCTTGACCATGAAGCGATCTTTAATTTTTTGTTTACAGCGCTGGTCTGCGGCATAATCGGCAGCCGGCTTTTTTATGTGCTGGAGCACCTTGGTTACTATGTAAAGAATCCGCTGGAGATCATTATGCTGCAGCAGGGAGGCCTGTCCTGGTTCGGCGGCCTGATGCTGGGCAGCAGCGCGGGAATATGGTATTTAAAGAAGAAGAAGCTCCCGATATACCGGACGCTTGATCTGATAGTTCCGTATCTGGCGCTGGCGCAATCTATCGGCAGGATCGGCTGCCTGCTTAACGGCTGTTGTTACGGCAGGACGCCGTTTTTGCCTACGCAGATGTATGCGTCGCTGGCGCTTCTGGCGATCTACATTATTTTGCGGATGATGCAGGCAAGCCCGAAGCCGCAGGGCACGATATTTTTCTCTTACCTATTGTTATATTCCATTAAAAGGTTTACCATTGAATTCTGGCGGGAAGATAATCCGGCAGTCTTCTACGGCCTGAGCCTTTTCCAGCTCTTGAGCATCGTCTTATTCGTCTTAGCCGCTGCCAAGCTCTGCCTGATCAAGAAAAAATAATAAGTAGGGACAGAGACTACTTTTCTGCAGAAAAGTAGTCTCTGTCCCTACTTATACAAGGATATATATGCAAGAATATACGCTTACCGTATCTGAACAGGATGTCGGCAGCCGCCTGGACATATTTTTATTTGAATTTTCCAAGCGCGACAATATCGGCCTGTCCCGCACTTTTATCCAGAAACTGATTGAAAACGGCAATGTCAGCGTTAACGGCGTAGTTGTAAACAAGGCCAAGCATAAAATGAAACTCGCCGAAGCGGTCCGGGTTTCCTTTGAAGAGCATAAGCAGTCTTCGGCGGCAGCAGAAGACATTCCCCTGGAAATTATTTATGAAGACGATGACCTCGCGGTAATAAATAAACCTATCGGGTTAGTTACTCATCCTGCGCCCGGAAATTACGAGCACACGCTGGTCAATGCGCTATTACACCACATCAAGAAACTTTCCGATATTAATCCTGAAAGGCCGGGCATAGTTCATCGTTTGGATAAAGATACTTCCGGGCTGCTTGTCATCGCCAAAAATAATGCCAGCCATTTGAATCTCGCCCAGCAATTTGCCAAGCATGCAATCAAACGCCAGTATGCCGCCGTTGTTTTCGGAAAAATGGAATTTGACGAGAATATTATTGAGATCCCTATCGGAAGGCATCCGTACAAGCGTAAAAGTATGTCCGTAGGCTTTGGTAAGAGCACAAAATACGCCAAGACCTTATATCGCACAATAAAGCGCGGCAAAGAATTCACGCTGGTTGAGCTGGAACCGTTTACCGGAAGGACGCATCAGTTAAGGGTGCACCTGGCGTTTATCGGCCATCCGATCATCGGAGATATCAAATACGGCAAGCATACGGTTTTTAAGCGGCTTGCCCTGCACGCGAAATTACTCGGCTTTACCCATCCCCGCACCGGGAAATATCTGGAATTTTCCTGCCCCGTGCCGAAAGAATTCGGGGAGATAGTAGGAAAATAAACCTTGAAAATCGGTAATTTTATGGTATATTTTAAGTAGATTTTTAGGAAAGCGTTTTCGCAGGAGGCGCGAAAGCGCGATATACGGTTTGAATAAACCGGAATGCCACGGAAAAAGAAAGAGGGTTGGCTTCCGGATTTTTTATTTTTTGATATTTAAAACTTTGATAAACAATTGAAGAAAGGGATAGCGATGTTAAATAAAATAATATCCTTAGTCTTAAGCTTCGGCTTGCTCTTTCAGCAAATAAGCTTTGCGCAAATCGCCACAGAGTTAAACCTTTCAAATTACCTCTCTAAGATCAGCAGCAATATAATTCAGGAAAAATTCCGGCCTTTACACCTACGTTATTTCTCTTATGACAGCTTAAATGATAATTTTAAAATACTTCTTGATAAGGGTAGCGTAAAACAGCTGGATGATGTCAAGGCGCAGGAATCAGCTAAAACGCTATTAAGCTACTTTTTAATAGGGGTAACTCTTCCTGATGAAGCATTCTGGGTTAACTTAAGGCCTGACACAGAAGACCAGATCATAGACCCGTCTTTGGAGAAAACTGATGTCGGTAAGATTATGCTGGAAGCAGATCTCCAGCTTAAGAAAGACACTGCGCTTTTTACTTCTCCCAAGACTCCCGAAGGAAAAGAATACTGGAATAAGCTCTATAAGAAAGCGGGAGAGCTTTGCGGTAATGATAATGTTACCATTCCTACCTTAACCCGGCCCTGGATAGTCCCCGGGGAAATAATTGTCAGGGAAGCGAAAGATTCAGCTTATGTCTATAAAGCTACATTAAAGGTAATGTTAGAACAGGATTATCTTAAAGATTCCGCTACCTATAGCTTTAAAGATGAACGCTCTAAAGCGTTAAATGAATATTCTTCGCAGCTAATCCGAGAACTAATTATTCCTAAACTTACCAAAGAAGTAAATTCAAGCAAGAGGTATGCAGCCTTGCGTCAAGTTTACTATTCATTAATTCTCTCCCGATGGTTTAAGCTGCGTTTTAGCGGCAAAACCGGCACCTACGCTTCATTGATCAATACTAAAAACCTTACCAACTTAGTTTCTCAAGAGGCTTGGTCAAAAACCGAATATTTTAAGCAATATAAAAAATCCTTTGCCGAGGGTGAATACAGCATCCAGGAGCCCGTTTATACCCCTACAGGGCAAGTTATCAGAAGCTACTTTAGCGGCGGCATAAATGTAGCCAGCAGCGCTATTAATACGCAGAATGGTGCTATCTTTTTAAATGATAATGCAAATAAACTGGGCGATGTCATTGGGGGTAGGGCGGTCCTTGATTTAAAAAGTATAAATCTAAAACCGATTGCCGTAAGCTCACCGATAACTAACCCAGACAAAGTTACAATCGAGTTCCCTATTGAGGAATGGTCTGCTTACGAAGATCAGTACGGACTTGGCTCTGGTCCAACTATTATTAACGCAGTGCCCTATGCTCTTTTAGAAGAAGTTAAACGGAAATTCGGTAAGCAGGTTATTATTGATATATCAATATTTGATCATGAAAGTTCTACGGATGATTACGGAGGTTGGAAGGGATCATATAAAACAAAAACAACATTGATTTTCTCCCAGGATATTGCCGATAAAATTAAAGAAGTAGTCAGAAAATATTATCCGAACGAATCTTTTAGTATTAGTTTACCTTTTCATTTAGATGAGGCTGCCATTTTAAGCTTTAAAACAACAGTCCTCAGTTTAGTAAAAAACAACCAACGAACATCGTTAGACAGCTTAATTGATTCTCTACCTCAAGGCTCCGCCGTAAGGAATGCTTTATTTAATTTAAAGCACCTCCATGGTAAGCCGACCGATGAAGCTGTTCAGCGAATAATTAAGGAAAATAATCTTAACGACGCCGAACAGGCAGCTATTGTTCAGGTGCCTATTGTTTTACTAGCGCAGCCGGAAGTCACAATTGAATTACCTATCGATGAATGGTCTGGTAGTGAGGATATGTACGGGCTTGGTTATTCAACTCAGACGAACCCGATACCAAGAGGTTTTCTGGAGGAAATTAAAAGTAAATTTAGCAAGCAGGTTAGCATTGATCATGGAATATTTGATAGCGAAAATTCTGAAGATAATGTTGGGGGCTGGAAAGGTTCCTTTAAAACAAAAACAACATTGATTTTCTCCCAGGATATTGCCGATAAGGTTAAAGAAATATTCAGAAAATATTATCCTAACGAATCTTTTTTCGTTAGTTCGCCAATTAAAGATACTACAGAGGATAGCTCGCCGGTTTCTAAATTTGTAACTTTACCGGTAAACAAAGACGAGCAAGGTTTGGATTTTAGGGATGTTGAAAAAGCAATTGCGAGCGGAAGAATGGCGATTGCTGAAGTTTCGGTTGATTGGGCAGAGAAAATAAAAAAGACTTTTCCTGATGAGGTTTATACTATTTTTATATCTCCTTTGAGCGAAGAACAAATTACAGAGCGTATGCGAAAGAAGGGTCAAGCGCGAGAGGCGGTTATTTTTGACGAGATGACAGGAAGACAGAGAGAGCGTGCCATAGAAAAACCAACGGATGAAAAGAAACAACTTGCACGCGCTCAAGCGTCAATTATAGAAATGTCTAGACAGAATGAATATGATATCGTTATTGTCAATAACGTATTAAAAGATTTAGAAAAAGATAATATTCGGTGGGCAGGTGAAGAGGGGGCTAAGGTAGTCTCGAAGTTTATGGGCGCTGTGGATAATGCCAGGAAGGATGGGAAAAAATTGATTCTGTATTCCGGCCCTTCTGCCACCGGGAAGAGCCCATTGTGGAACCAAATACAGCAGAGATATGGTGATCAATTTTCGCGTATTGTTCTTCATACAACACGCCCGATGCGAGACGGAGAAGAGAACGGAGTAGATTTTCATTTTTCTCCGGTTACAAAAGACCAAATTGAAAAAATCGGGATGGATTGGAATGACACTTCCAGTAAGCTTGTTAAAAATGGCTGGGCCCAGCAAGTAAGTCCAACAGAAGTAATTATGTTGACGAAAATAGAGAAAGAAAAAGATAAGGCGTTGGAAGCTTTTGGTGACAATCTCACGAAAATCTTACAGGCTCCTGTTGAGCAGTTAAAAGAGCTTGAGAAAAAAATTAATGCTTCTAGTCCTGTGTTAAACAGGGAGGATGATTTATATATTCCAACTTCTCAAGGTGAAGCCTATGATGCCGTAATGGCAACGTTAACTAAAATAAGAGGTACCCAGGAAAGTCACGGCTATCCGCTCTTTAAAACAAATATCGACAGAAATAAGGTGGAAGAGGCTTTTTCTGCTAAGAAAGCTACTCAAATAGGTTCGGTTCTTTACGGGTATGATACAGGTGATTATTCTACCGATTACGAAGTTACCGTTAATTTTAACGAGGCCAATATAACATTAACTTTTTTAAGCAGAGAAGAAAAATATAAATTAGAACGGCCTTTTAGCGAAGAGCGGGTAAGAGGACAACTTTTTGCGATTCTTTGGAATATCGGTTGGGCCCACAAAAACATATCGTTTTCGGTTTCCGAAGAAATAGCGATTGATTCAGTAGAAAACCGCCATCTTCTTGCGGGGCCCGGTACGGATGATGAACATTACCAGGATGAGCCGGGCTATCAAGAACTGAGAGAAGCCTATGATGCAGTTATGGAAAAGATAAAATCTGCGACAGAAGCCAAGATCAATGAAATAATCAATTGGGTTAAGGAAAATCCGGAAATAAATTTCAAAATAGAAGAAGTTTATGTCCTTGGCGGAACCGGCCAGGAAGCAGGTATAGTCGGGCGCATTGACCGTGGTATTGCTGAAAAACTTGGACTTGCTTATGGAACGATCAATTTTTTAACGCAAGATATATCCAAGAAAACGGATAGAAAGAATAATAGCTCGCCGGTACGATCGATGTCCGGAAAAACAGGCGGTATTGATTTCCGTGCTTTACCGATGGCTATTCAGCCTATGGGGAGTTTTGGTAGTTTGAATTTTACGCTGCCTCAATTAAGCCAGGTGGAGCTTGAGAAAATAGATGTCGCTGCCGAGATACAACAGATCAAGAATATGGTGCAATCCGGGATTATCCCCTCCGGCGAACGAGTAAAATATCTTATTGCTGCTTGTGAACAAAAAGGGGAAATAAATTCTCAAGTGGACAACCTGTTGTTATGCCTTACGGATATTTTTAAGCTGGAAGAAGAAAATGCTAGCGAGAGTTCTCCGGAATTAAGGGAAGCATTGGTAATTGTTGATATGCAGGCCTAAAATATTTTACTTTAAAAAGGGGACGTTTCCCGGTAGGGAAACGTCCCCTTTTTGTTGCACCATTTAAAATAACTCTTGATTTTTGGATAACCGATGTTATACTAACAACTTAAAGCATAACGAGTTGCGTTATAATCTTATCTATTCTTTTAAATGTAAAAGGAGGGCGGGAATGAGTGAAAGGGCCAAAGTTCCTGTAGTATTGATAATCGTGATCCTGGTCGCCGTACTTTCTTTAGGCGCGGCAGGAATGTTATTTTTATCTTTGCAGCAGGAAGTCATGAAAAGCACCGCCTTGCAGGAAGAGTTAAAGAGCACGAAAGAAATGCAAAAGATGCTCGAGAACAAGATGGAGGAAACAAAGAAAACCGTGCAAAACCTGGAGTCCAAGCTTAAAGATAACCTTTCACAAATTGAATCTTTATCCAGGGAATTACAGGCAGAGAGGTCGCAGAAGGAAGAGGCCTTAAGCCAGGTGAAAAATTTAAGGGCTGACTTGGAGCAGCAGCAGTCGCTGCGTTCCGACCTGGAAGGCAAGTTTATTAACGCGCAGGAACAGTTAAAAAATATGGACGCGCAATTAAGCGCTTTAGAAGGCAAGAAGGCCGAGCTGGAAGTAAAATTAAAGGAACTGGAAGAAAAGTCGCAGGGTGTTGAATTAGGCACGATAGTTGTCGCTCCGGAAACCCCGCCAGCCGCGGAAAAACCAGCGCCGGCAAAAAAGGAACCGGCTAAAAAAGCCGCCAGGGCCGAGAAAAAGCAGAAAGCAGCGCCGGCGCCCGTATCCGGGATGGAAGGCAAGATCCTGGTAGTCAACAAGGATTATAATTTCGTAGTCATCAGCTTAGGCAGCAAAGACGGAATAAATATGGGCGATACATTCGCGCTTTACCACAACAATAAATATCTCGGGGACGCGAAAATCGAAAAGGTCCACGAGTCGATGTCCGCTGCCGGGCTTGTCAGCGAATCCTTGAAGAATAAAGTTGTTGAAGGCGATAAGGCCATCCGCAAAGAAAAATGACCCCTTTTTTAATCAGGCCTGCCTGTTGCGCCGGAGGCAAGCTTTCCTTCCCGGGCGATAAGTCCATAGCTCATCGCGCGGCGATCCTTGCCGCGCTTAGTTCCCCCAAAACAATAATCAGGAATTTTCCCGCTAATGAAGATTGCTTATCCACGTTAAACGCTTTCCGTCGCTTAGGCGTCAAAATAGTTTTCCATCCTAATGAAAAATTTTCCGGCAGCGTAACGGTTACGGTCTTCGGCAAAGGGTTGTTTAGCCTGTCCGGGCCGCGGCAGCCTGTTTTTGTCGGCGATTCCGGGACAACGCTACGCTTATTGCTGGGCGTGTTGGCAGGCCAGGATTTCCAGGTTACACTTAATGCCGGAAAATCCCTTTCTAAAAGGCCGATGCTGCGCGTTACTGCTCCGTTAAGGACAATGGGCGCGGGAATAAGAGCAAAAAGTTCCGCCGCAGGCGGATCCGCCTACGGCGGAAAAAGTCAAAAATCAAAAACAGAGGAATACCCTCCGATTGCGATCAGCGGCGGCGAGTTAAGGCCGATCGCATACAAGATGCCGGTTGCTTCGGCGCAGGTAAAATCCGCGATCCTTTTAGCCGGGCTTTACCCCAGGGGAAAAACTTCTGTAATTGAATCTGTCCGGAGCCGCGACCACACCGAGCGGATGATGAAATTATTCAAGGCAGACGTAAAAACCAAGGGCAGCGTTGTTTTTATAAACGGAGGCAGGAACCTTTCTTCTCCCGGGGAAGTTAATATTCCCGGAGACATTTCTTCGGCGGCTTTTTTTATTGTCTTGGGCCTGGTTTGTAAGCATTCGCGGCTGCTGCTGCAAAATATCTGCCTTAACCCTACCCGCAGCGGAATAATTAAGGTATTGAAAAGAATGGGAGGCAATATCCGGGTGTCAGGTGCCAGGTGCCAGGTGCCAGGCGGAGAGCCCGCGGGAAATATTACAGTCCGGCACAGTAATTTAAAAGGAACGCGGATCAAGAAGAAAGAGATTCCGTCTTTGATCGATGAACTGCCGGTTCTAATGGTCGCGGCTTGTTTTGCCAAAGGAAAATCAACATTTGAAGGGGTAAAAGAGCTGCGCGTAAAGGAAACCGACAGGATAAACTCAATGGCGGAAAACCTTACGAGAATGGGCGCGGATATCCGTATAGAAAAGGCCGCAGGTTCGGAAAATATCATTATCTATGGCACAAAAGGCTTAAGCGGGGCTGCGGTTAAGAGTTTTGGCGACCATCGCACGGCAATGAGTATGGCCATAGCCGGCCTGGCTGCTAAAGGCGGCACCCTGATTGACGACATTAACTGCGTAAAGAAGTCTTTCCCGCAGTTTTTCTCGGTTTTGGAAAAGGCGACAAAGCCTGCCTTACGCTAAATATTCATTTGACATAGGGTTTAAACTCTGTTAAAATTTCCCCATTAACCTTAAAACAGGAGCAGCCTTGGGTAAATTCAAGGAATTCGTCACAACTCTCACCGATTATTTCTACGGCTTATTATCCAATGACATCGGCATTGACTTAGGCACTGCCACTACCCTTGTTTACGTCAAGGGCGAGGGGGTTGTTCTTTGCGAGCCTTCAGTAGTCGCGGTTGAACGGGGTACGTCACACGTGCTTGCCGTAGGCGAAGAGGCAAAGCGCATGCTTGGCCGCACTCCCGGCAATATCGTGGCGATCCGGCCGATGCGCGACGGCGTGATCACGGATTTTGAAATTACCGAAGCAATGCTGCGCCACTTTATCCGCAGGGTGAAGCACCGCCGTTTCCAGGTCAGGCCGCGCATTGTCATTGCGATCCCTTCAGGCATTACGGAAGTAGAGCGGCGCGCAGTCAAGGAATCAGCAGAACGCGCCGGCGCAAGAGAGGTGTATCTTGTTGAAGAGCCGGTTGCCGCGGCAATCGGAGTAGGGCTGCCGATTGATGAGCCGCTGGGCAATATGATCATTGATATCGGCGGCGGCACCACAGAGATCGCGGTGATCTCGCTGGCAGGCATAGTATTTTCCAAGTCCATCCGCATCGGCGGCGACGAAATGAACGAAGCGATCGTTGAGTACCTTAAAAAAACATATAACCTGATGATCGGCGAGCGCACATCCGAAGACATAAAAATAAAGATCGGCTCAGCTTATCCGCTTGAAGAAGAGATGAGCATGGAAGTCAAGGGCAGGGACCTGGTAGCCGGGCTTCCCAAAACCGTGACCGTGACTTCCGAAGAAATCCGAGAGGCGCTGCAGGAACCTTTACGCGCGATCCTTGAGATCGCCAAGATTTCGCTTGAACGCACGCCCCCTGAATTGGCAGCGGACCTGATTGAACACGGCATTGTGATGGCTGGCGGTGGTTCGCTTTTAAGGGGCCTGGATAAATTGATCTCTGAAGAGACGGGTTTGCCGGTCCATGTTGCCGATGATCCGCTTACCGCAGTAGCCAACGGCACAGGTAAGGTGCTTAATGAAATAAGCTATTTGAAAAAAGTTACGGTCCCGATAAAATCCGAAACACATATTTAATTGCCGCAGTATAGAATGTGCTTAAGCTCACAAAGAAAAATCTCTCGTATTTAGCAATATCCCTCGCAGCCCTGCTTCTTTTATCCTCTTTTTCTCCGGCGTTAAGGCCGTCTTTGACCTCTGCTTTGAAATTTCCCCTTGCGGTATTTTCTTTTTTCTGGAACGAAGCAGGCGCGCTTATTTTTTTCCATCATAATTTTTCCCAAAATAAAAGGTTTGAACGGGAAAACGGCTTTTTAAGGAACAAGCTCAATGAAGCCAGCGAAGTTTATCTTGAAAACCAGCGCCTGAAAGAGCTGCTTTCATTTAAACAAAAGACAGAACTTAAAGTGATCGCCTGCCGCGTGATCGGCCGCAGCGCGGATAACTGGTCTTCCGTGATCATCGTGGATAAAGGCCGGCACAGCGGAATAAAACGGGGGATGGCGGTGATCAATTATCTGGGTTTAGCAGGCAGGGTTATTGAGACAAGCGGCTCTACCAGTAAGATCATGCTGATCAATGACCCTAACTTGAGCGTATCGGCGATCGTGCAGCGCAGCCGCCAGGAGGGCCTGGTTACCGGCACGCTGGGAAATTTAATGGTGATGAAATATTTGCCGGCGGACGCGGATATTGAAATTTCCGATACGGTCGTGGCATCAGGCTTAAGCAGCAGTTATCCCAAGGGTATTTTGATCGGCACGGTAACCAGTATTGCCACTGAATTCTCCGGCTTAAGCCGTTACGCGTTAATAAAACCGGCAGTAAACCTTTCTAACCTGGAAGAAGTCCTTGTCGTCATACAATAATCCGCATACCGGAGGCATGGTGAAGAACCTGGTTTTTTTACCGGCCCTGTTCGTCATTGCGATCGCGCAGGCAACCGTGCTCAACCACTTCAAATTTTTTGGCGTTAAACCGGACCTCTTTATCGGTTTTGTGGCGGCAGCGAGTATTTACCTTAATTGGAAATGGGCGCTTCCCTTTAGCCTGCTGGCAGGCCTGCTCAAGGACCTGTTTGGGACCGCGGGTTTCGGAATAAACGTTTTTCTGTTGCCGTTATGGAGTTATCTTATCCTGCAATTAGCGGGAAAGATCTCGCTGGATGACCCGGTCGCGGTTTCCGCGGCAGCGTTTTTTACGGCGTTGCTTAACGACATCGCCAGCCGCTTGTTCTACCTGTATTACGGCAAATACATCAGCCTCGGTATATTTTTACGCATCATGCTTATTGAGCCGGCCTATACGGCGCTGGCCGTATTATTCTTTATCAGGATCTTTGCCTGCGCCGCAGCTAATTTACGGCGTAAGGAAAACGCAAATGTTGAGGCTCCGGTTTGATTATGCGAATAGGGATTGCGGCTTTACTGCTTGCGGTAATTTTTTTATTCATTGCCGCCGGTATCTTCAATTTACAGGCCATCCACGGCAGGGAATTCAGAGACCTGAGTAATAATAACTGCATCCGTTTGCTTCCGCAGGCAGGCTCGCGCGGAAGGATCCTTGACCGCCAGGGCAGAGTGATCGCCGGCAATCGGCTTTCTTACGACGCAATGATCTTGCCGCAGGACCGGCAGCAGCTGGATAAAACTTTATCCGCCATGGCTTCTGCGCTGGGAACGGATACCGGCGTATTGCGGCAGCGGTTAAAAAATGGCTATGTTGCCGCGTTTGTCCCGGTTACCCTGGAGAAAAACATCGGCTTGAAAAAAGCCGTAATTCTCGGCGAGCTGAAGTCAGACTATGGCAACATCATTATCCAGCCCCGGCCCAAGAGAGATTATCCTTACGGAAACCTTGCCAGCCATGTCCTTGGCTATCTGAATGAGATTGACCATTGGCGGCTTACCAAGCTGAAAGATTACGGCTATAAGACCAAAGATATCGTCGGTTTCGGCGGGGTGGAGGAGAAATATGATTATTACCTGCGCCAGGAAGACGGAGCGCAGTCCATACAGGTTGACCACCGCGGAAAATTCATCTGCACTTTAGGTTACCGCCCGCCGGTAGACGGCAAAGACATACAGCTCACCATTGATGTAAAAGCGCAGCAGCTGGCCGAAGAAGCGCTGGGAGAAAGAAAAGGCAGTATTATCTTAATGGATCCTAATGACGGAGCAGTCTTTGCCATGGCATCATCTCCGGGATTTGACCCCGGGCTTTTCGTGGACAAGCCGGCTTCAGCCCTTGCCGGCCTTTCCGATTCTGCGCTGGTTAACCGCGCGATTTCCTCTGCCTATCCGGCAGCCTCGGTATTTAAACTGGTCGTAGCTTCAGCCGGCCTGGAAACCGGTAAGATCAATCTTGCGACAACTTATTCCTGTTCCGGCGGTATGAAGATCGGCAACCGGGAATTCAAATGCTGGGACGTGCATCATGAGGAGGACCTGGCAGCGGCAATCGCGCATTCCTGCGACATCTTTTTTTATCACACCGGCCTGCTTTTAGGGCCGCAGGCCCTGCACGATTACGCGGTTAAATTCGCTCTTTCCAAACCCACGGGTTTTGACCTGCCGTATGAAGTAAGCGGATTTGTCCCTGACCCGTTATGGAAAAAGATCACCCGTTTTCAGAAATGGTTTGACGGCGATACGGCGAATTTTTCTATCGGGCAGGGCGATCTCCTGGTTACACCGCTGCAGATCTGCCGGTTGGTTGCCGTATTCGCCAATAACGGCACTTTAGTTACCCCTTACGTCATTCAAAACATTGCCGGCAAGGATATGTCAGCCAGCCATAAAAATTATCCGCGTGTACCGGTCAAAAAAAGCGCGATAAATTATGTGCGCCAGGACTTGAGAAAAGTCGTTTCCGACCGCGCAGGCACTGCCGCGGTATTGTCCGGCCTTGCGGTTTCCGTAGGAGGCAAGACCGGCACGGCTGAAGCAGGCGGCGATAAGACCCATGGATGGTTCGCGGGATTTTTCCCTTTTAATCAGCCGCAGTTTGCGATCTGCGTTTTTTTGGAAGATAACGGTTCGGGCCACGCAGCCAGCGTAGCGGCAAAACAGGTGATTGAAGGGATGGTTAACGAAGGGCTGGTCGCGCAATGAAAAAAGCTACCCTTACGATTTTAATCATCGCGGTACTGATCTGCGTGATCGGCATACTTTCCATTTACAGCAGCAATTACCAGAAGGAAGGGGAATTCTGGCAGTCTATTTACCGGCGCCAGATATTGTGGGCCTGCCTCGGGCTGTGCCTGTTCTTTGCGATGGCTAATTTTAATTACCGCAGGCTTTGGGATTTTACCCATATTTTATACGGCGCAGTTGTTTTTTTACTGCTGCTGGTTTTTATTTTAGGGGCGGTGAGGCTGGGCGCGCAGCGCTGGCTCAGGTTTGCCTGGTTTAATTTCCAGCCTTCTGAAGTCGCGAAATTAATGATCGTGATCTTCATGGCGAAATATTACAGCGAGAAATCATCCGGCGATGTTTCTCTTTCCGTAAGCCGGCAGGGGATAATGCACGCGCTGCTCATTCCCTTGTTTTTTGTGGCTGTGCCGGCTGTCCTGATCGTCGAACAGCCTGACCTGGGCAGCGGCATTATGGTAATGTCGGTATTTGCGGTGATCGTGTTTTTAGCCGGAGTAAAATTGCGCTATTTGTTTTTACTTTTCGCGCTTACCGCCGCCTGTTTTCCGGTATTCTGGAATTTTTTGCGCGGCTATCAAAAAGACAGGCTGATGGTATTTCTTAATCCGAACATTGACCCCCTGGGCGCAGGCTACACCGTGATACAATCAAAGATCGCCATTGGCTCGGGAAGCCTTTTTGGCAAGGGCTGGCTTTTGGGCACGCAGAGCCAGCTGCATTTCCTGCCGGAATCGCATACGGATTTTATCTTTGCCACGTTTGCCGAAGAGTCCGGCCTTGCAGGCAGTATTATCCTGCTGCTGCTTTACTATATATTGATCCGGCAGGGGATAAGTATCGGCCGCAAGACCGCAGACAGTTTTGGAAAGTTGCTGGCTTTCGGGATATCCTTTATGCTGGGCATACAGGTTTGCGTAAATATCGCGATGAACTTAGGATTGGCGCCGGTAGTGGGTATCCCGCTTCCGTTGATGAGTTACGGCGGTTCGTCGCTCATGGTAACTTTTATTTCGCTGGGCATACTGGCGAATATCGCAAAAGAAAGGTCGGTATTTTGAGCGCAATAAACGATATTTTATCCGGCATAATGAAGCCCGGCCGTTATATCGGAAGCGAATGGAATGTTTCCCGCAAGGACTTTGCTTCTGCCGGGGTAAAATTTGCCATTTGTTTTCCCGACCTCTACGAAGTCGGGATGAGTAATTTAGGCATCCGTATACTTTACGCGATCCTGAATAATATCCCTGACGTAGCCTGCGAGAGGTTATTTTCTCCCGGCATTGACCTGGAAAGCAGTCTGCGCAGCAATAAGAGAGAAATATTTTCGCTTGAATCGCGCAGGGGATTAAAGGAATTTGACATTGCCGGCTTTAGCCTTGGTAACGAATTAGGCTATACCAATATATTAGCCATTCTTGACCTTGCCGGCATTCCGTTTTCCAGCCGCGAGCGCGGCAGCGGATATCCGCTGATCATCGGCGGAGGGCCGTGCACGCTTAATCCTGAGCCGCTGCATGATTTTTTTGATTTGTTCATTATCGGAGAGGCGGAAGAGGCGATCGTGGAATTGGTCAATGCTTTTCGGCCGCTCAAAGACGGGTTTAAAAACGGAAGTATCGGCAAAAAAGAGCTATTGGCTAAGCTGGCTTCCATTGAAGGAGTATATGTCCCTTCGCTATACGATGTGGAATGCGGGCCGCAGCCTCCGGTAAAGATCAAGAAACGCATTATCAGCGATTTAGACAGCGCGTATTTTCCCGTTAATTGGCTAGTTCCTTTTATCCAGATTGTCCATGACAGGATCTCCATTGAATTGATGCGCGGCTGCCATAACAAGTGCCGTTTTTGCCAGGCGCGGCAGCAGTATTATCCCTGCCGCGTCAGGAGCCCGGAAAAGATATTAGCCGCGGCAAAGGAGGCTTTCCGCAGGAGCGGCTATGAGGAGATCGCGCTCACCGGATTATCCGTAAGCGATTACCCGCACATAGAAAAAGTCTTGAGCTCGTTTATGGATGAATTCAAGGAAAAATGCGTTGCCTTATCTTTGCCTTCAATAAAACCGAACAAAGAAGTCGGCGGTATGTCTACGTTGATCGCTTCCTTTAAAAAGACCGGACTTACTTTTGCCCCGGAAGCGGCAACTGAAAAGATGCGCGCTGTGCTCGGCAAAGACTTTAATATGCAGGAATTTATGCAGGCCATAGAGGAGGCGTTTGCCTCCGGTTATCTGCACGTTAAGCTGTATTTTATGATCGGCCTGCCGTTTGAAACAGAGGCGGACCTGGACGGGATCATCGGATTGGCAGAGACGATCTCCGGATTGGGAAAAAAAATAAGGCGCAGGCCCGCGCAAGTCAATGTTGCCGTAAACGCGCTTATCCCTAAGCCCCATACCTGCTTTCAATGGTTTTCTATGCCTTTGCCGTCGGAGATAGAGGCCAAACAGAAATATCTTAGGCAGAAGGCAAGCAGGCATAAATGGCTTAAATTGAATTTTCATGACTGCCGCATGAGTTTTCTGGAAGCGGTATTTTCCCGCGGAGACAGAAGGCTTAGCCGGGTCATTCTCAACGCCTATAATGCCGGCGCAAGGTTTGACGCCTGGCAGGAGCATTTTAAATTTGAAGTTTGGCAGGCGGCTTTTAACGATTGCGGCATAGACCCGGAAGTTTATCTTAAGGAAAAACCGGTTGATAGCATATTACCATGGGATTTTCTGGAGGCCGGGCCAGGCAAAGATGCGCTGTTAACGGAATTTAACAAAATCATTGATATCAAATAAGATATAGTGTAAAATGGGGTCAGAATTATTTTTTGTTGCGCATTTTCTATGCAGGGAGGCAATATGGAAAAAAATAATAAGCGGCTTAATTTAATTTCGCAAGGCCTTAGCTACAAATTAAAAATCTCCTTTCATCTTATGATTGTCCTGCCGATTCTTGTTTCTATTTACCTGGTTTCCACTTATATTGTGCCGCACATAGGGATCAAGCTTGATATTGTGATGGCGATTGTCGCCAGTTTATTCATTGCTGCCATCGGATTCTTCCTGATTAAAGAAGTATTCGGCCGCATTCTTTCCGTCACTACCGAGGCAAAACTTATTGCAGCAGGCGACATCAACCGCAAAGTGGCTAGCGAAGCTGACGATGAAGTAGGGGATCTTGGCGCGGCATTAAACCAGCTGACCGACCGCATCCGCCTTAATGTAGACGAGCTCAAGGGCTACAGCGAAAAAACTTCACGGATAAACGTGGAAATGCAGAAACGGGTAATGGTGCTTTCCAGCCTCCTGCAGATAAGCTCGTTGATCTCCCAGAGCGCTAAACTTGATGATATCCTGCACGTGGCTACGGAAAAATCGCGGCTTTTGGCAAGTTCAGAAGCGGCGTATCTGTTATTCCGGCAGGAAGGCCAGAATTATTTTTATACCCGCTTGCTTGACGCCAACCCGTCAAAGGAATTCCCTTCGGCAAGGATCGAGCCGTCTGACCAGATATACACGAAATTGAATAAGTCGGGCAGCCCGTTGATCCTGGACGCGAAAAATAACCTTCCGGAAAGCGCAAGGAGCGAGGTTTACGCGAAATTCGGGATGGTTAATTTACTGGCGTTCCCGGTGATCTTAAGAGGCAAAGTGACGGCTATACTGGGAGTAGGCAACAATGAACTGGATTTTGCTTTTGGAAAAGAAGACATTGAGCTATTGGATATCCTTGCCAAGCAGGTGGCGATTGCCATAGAAAACGACATACTGGTGCGCAAGGTTGAGAAACTTGAGATCAAAGATGCCCTTACCGGGTTATATAATGAAGTTTTCATCCGTAACCGCCTTCAGGAAGAGATCAAGCGGGCGATCATTTACCAGCGTCCATGCGCATTCATAATTTTAAATGTGGATAATTTTCACGCCTATCATGAAAAATACGGGGCATTGCAGGCAGAGTCGGCGCTCAAGCAGATCGGCGCCTTGATCAGGGAGTCGGTTTCGGAGATTGAGCGCGTGGCAAGGTTCGGAGACAATGAATTTGCCGTTGTGCTGCCGGAAAAAAATAAGCGGCAGGCAAGGGAGATCGCCGATAAAATAAGGAAAAAGATAGAATCGAATTTCGGCAGCGAAGCGGAAAAGGCAAAGCAGCTTACGATATCCGGCAGCGTCAGTGAAAACCCGCTTGACGGCATTGACGCGGGAGAATTAATCACCAAGGCCCGGCTGCTCCTGGCCGCGGCTAAGGCGCAGGGGAAGAATAAGGTAATTATATAAGATGCCAAGAAAGATCATCAATAAGCAGCTCGGCGAGCTTTTAGTCGAGCATGGAGCGATCACTCAAGCCCAGCTGGATAAGGCGCTGGCCTTTCAAAAAGATAACGGTGGCCTGATCGGCGAGATACTGGTTGAGTTAGGATTTTTGCGCGAAGAAGACATTGCCCAGGCGCTGACCGTGCAATATGGTTTTCCGTTCCTGCCTTTGGCAAATTACGAGATCGACGCCGCGATCATCGGCATTATCCCCGGCCGGGTAGCGCGGCAATATATGCTTGTGCCCATTGATAAGGTCGGCAATAACCTGACCTTGGCAATGTCCAACCCCCTTAACTCTCAGGCAATAGAGGACGTGGAGCTTTTGACCGGCTCCAATATCCAGACGTTCGTTTCCACTTCCACAGATATAAAAAAGGCGATTGACAAATATTACTCAGTAAAGGCATGATCCTCTTAAAGGACCGTCTTACCGATTTGTTGATCAACAATAAGCTTCTCACCGCCAAACAGCTGAATGAGGCCCTGGAGATCCAGAAAGAAAAGGGCGGCAGGCTCAGCGATATTATCGTCGAGTTAAAGTTCATCAAGGAAAGCGAATTACTGGCCGTGCTCAGCCAGGGATTAGGATTTCCGCTGATTGACCTGAAGCGCTTCAAAATCGATTCGGAAATCGCCAAGATCATCCCCGCGCAAGTTGCCCGCCATTATCAGATCATCCCGATATCCAAGATCTCCGATACGATCACGCTGGCAATGGCTGACCCGCTGAATATATTTGCCATTGATCACGTCAAAAACCTTACCGGCTATAAAATAAACCCGATCGTTTCTACCAGCCAGGATATATTGCAGGCAATTGAATTAGCTTACCCGGAATCGGCAAAAGACATGATTGACAGCCTGGTCAAAGAGATGGCCGTTACTTCTATTGAGCTGATAAGGGAAGAACATGAGGCAGGGCCCAGCGATACGGAACTAGACCGTATCAGCCGGGAAGCGCCGGTGATCAAGATCGCCAATATGATCCTGGAAGAAGCGGTAAAAAAAGGCGCTTCCGACGTGCTCATTGAGCCGTTGGATAAAAAACTGCGGGTGCGTTTCCGCGTTGACGGTATCCTGCGCGAAGAAACAGCGCCTCCCAAGAGCATGCACGCGGCAATCGTCTCGCGCATAAAAGTCATTTCCGACCTGAATATCGCCGAGCACCGCCTGCCGCAGGATGGCCGCTTCAAAGCGAACCTGCTGCACAAAGAAGTTGATTTCCGCGTGTCCATATTGCCTTCCAGCTTCGGAGAAAAGGCAGCTATCCGCGTATTGGATAAATCGGTAAATATCCTGGACATCGATAAATTAGGCTTCAGCAAAAAAGTGCTGGATCCTCTAAAGGCGGCATCAAAACTTCCCCACGGTATGCTTCTTGTCTGCGGGCCGACCGGCTCAGGTAAAACCACTACCCTTTATTCCATATTAAAATTCATTGATTCACCGGAAAAGAATATTGTTACCGTGGAAGACCCCGTGGAATACCAACTGGAAGGTATTAACCAGGTTACGGCAAGGCCGGAGATCGGGCTGACCTTTGCCGGCGCGCTGCGCTCCATTTTAAGGCAGGATCCGAACGTGATCATGATCGGCGAGATCCGTGATTTTGAAACCGTGGACATCGCCATAAAAAGCGCGCTTACCGGGCACTTGGTTTTATCTACCCTGCATACCACTACTGCCGGAGGATCGCTCATCCGCCTGGTTAATATGGGCATTGAACCTTATCTGATTAATGCTTCCCTGGTGTGCGTGCTTGCGCAGCGGCTGGTAAGGAAAATATGCACTCATTGCAGAGAAGAATATACTCCTAAAGACGGCGTATTTGAAAGCCTGAAAATCCCCGTCGGAAATGAAAAATTTAAATTCTTCAGGGGCAAAGGCTGCCAGCGTTGTTTTAATACCGGATACAGCGGAAGAGTGGCGATCGGTGAAGTGCTGGTCTTGAGCTCTAAGATCAGGGAAATGATCCTTTCGCGGCAGCAGGAAAATGTGATCAAGCAGCAGGCAAGACAAGAAGGCATGACTACGCTCAGGGAAGACGGGCTTGTCGCGGTAAAGAACGGATTTACTACGATTGAAGAAGTGGTGCGAGTTACTGCTCCCGACGAGTGATCCTATGCAGACATTAAGAGAAACGATAATTGATATTTTGCTAAAGAGCAAGCGCCTTAGCGAGGCGCAGATCAAGGACGCGCTGCGCATACAGAAAGAAAATGACCTGCCCTTACGCAAGGTCCTGGTGGAGCATGGCTTTATCCCCGAGGAGGTGCTGTTGGCGCTCTTAGCCGAGCAGCTCTATATCCCGACGCTGCATATCTCAAAATATAAATTTGACCCGGATATCATCAGCCTTATCCCGGGCAGCATGGCAGCCCAATACAAAATGATCCCGCTTTCCCGGATGGGTAATACCCTGACAGTGGCAATGGCTGACCCGCTCAATATTTTTGCCCTTGATGACATAAAAGCGTATACCGGCTGCAACATTGATACGGTCTTATGCCCGGAAGCGGAGATCTCCGACACCATAGACAGGCAATACCGCGCCGCGACAAAAGATATGCAGCAGCTGCTGCAGGAAAACGCATCCGGCCCGGCAGAAGCGGGGAAAAAAGATATTGAAGTGCTTAAGACCGACGAGATCGAGCTTTCCAACGCGGTCAAGGAAAGCGAGAAGCCGCCGATAGTAAAGCTCGTTGACCTTATGCTCAGCGAAGCGCTGAAAAACCGCGCTTCCGACATACATATTGAACCGGAATCCGACCTCTTGCGCATCAGATATAGGATTGACGGCGCCTTGCATGATGTATTTAAAGTCCCTAAAATTAATCAGAACGCGATACTGGCGCGCATAAAAATAATTTCAAACCTGGACATTACAGAGAGCCGCCTGCCGCAGGACGGCAGGTTCAAGGTCAAATTTGAATCCCGGGAAATAGATTTCCGCGTTTCGGCTTTACCGACGACATTCGGCCAGAAATTCGTGCTTCGGCTTCTGGATAAGGCCAATCTTTCTATCGGCCTGGATAAGCTAGGATTTTCCGAGCGGCCGATGGCGATCTTTAAGGAAGCGATTGCCAAGCCTTTTGGGATGATCCTGGTTACCGGCCCCACAGGCTCGGGTAAGTCCACGACCCTTTATTCGGTATTAAGCCAGTTAAATACCCCGGAGAAAAATATCATTACCATTGAGGACCCGGTAGAATACCAGATTGAAGGCATTACCCAGCTGCAGGCAAAACCGGAGATCGGCCTGGATTTTGCTTCCGGCCTACGTTCTTTATTAAGACAGAGTCCGGACGTGATCATGATCGGCGAGATCCGGGACTCGGAAACCGCGGATATCGCCATCAAGGCCGCGCTTACCGGCCAAATGGTTTTTTCTACCTTGCACACCAATGATTCCATTTCCAGTATTACCCGGCTTATTGACATGGGCGTTGAGCCGTTCCTTGTTGCTTCCAGCATAATCATGCTTTGCGCGCAAAGGCTTTGCCGCAAGCTTTGCCTTAAGTGCCGCCAGCCGATTGAAGTGCCGCAGGATTTTTTAAAAAAGATCGGCTTTGAGGAAAAGGCCATCTTTTATAAAGCAGTGGGCTGCCAGTATTGCAACAATACCGGGTTCCGCGGCCGGATCGCGGCCCTTGAAGCGGTAATGATCGACGATAACATCCGGGATATGATCATCAGGAAAAAATCTATTGACGAAATCAAAAATTATGCGATAAAAGAATGCGGGATGGTGACTTTAAGAGACGATGCGTTCCTGAAAGTAAAGGAAGGCACGACAACGCTTGAAGAAGCCCTGCGCATAACCACCGAAGAATAACGCCGCAAGCGCGGCAGAAAGAAAAAGATGTTCGGCAACAGCATCCTCGTGATAAACGACGATGAGGCGATTTCAAAATACTTAAGGGAAGAGCTGACGGTAAAGGGTAAGTATATCGTTACGATAAATGCCGGCTCTGCCGCGGGAATAGAGGATTTTAAAAAGAACGGCTTTGCCGTGATCCTGGTAAAGTTCGGTATGCGCGATATGCCGGGCGCGGAGATCGTGCGCAGGCTTCAGGCAGTAGATCCGGATTGCGTGGTGATCGCGCTTATTGAGCATCTTGACCAGAACGTGCTGATGGAACTGGCAAGGCTGGGCATATACGATTTTATTACCAAGCCGATCAACCTGGATAAATTATTTTTTCTCATTAAAAAAGCCGTTGACCTGCATTCTTTAGTGGTGATCCACAAAAGATTAATGCAGGGGCTTAAGGAGCAGAACGTTGCCCTGCAAAAGCAGAACGTGCTGCTTGCCAAGCGTATTGAAGAGTCTACCCGCAACCTGACGCGGCTTTATGAAGATTTGCGCTCTACGTACATGCATACGATCAAGGTCCTTGCCCATGCCATAGACGCGCGCGACCATTATACCCACAGCCATTCGGAGAACGTCGCGAAATTCGCCGTGATCGTCGCCGAAGAAATGCATCTGCCGGTTGAGCAGATTGAAATGATCCGGGAGGCATGCGAGCTCCACGACCTGGGAAAGATCGGCGTGGAAGACAATATCCTTAGCAAACCTTCGGCGCTCAATGAAAAGGAATGGGAAAATATCCGCAGGCATCCGATGATCGGCGCCCAGATCCTTGAGCCTTTGACCTTTTTAGGCGGAGTGATTGACCTGGTCAAGCAGCACCATGAGCGTTACGACGGCAAAGGGTATCCGCAGGGGCTTAAAGGGGAAGAGATATTGCTCGGAGCGCGGATCATTAACCTCGTGGATGCTTATGAGGCAATGCGTTCGGCGCGTTCATACAGGAAAGAGCCTTTTACAAAAGAGCAGGCAGTTGAAGAGATCAAGAAGAACAGCGGCACGCAATTTGACCCGAAAGTCGTAGAGGCGTTTATGAAAGTCGTGCACTTATTTCCGTAGACGCAGGGAGGCTTTTAGAAAAATGAGCATTTTTGAGTATACCGCGAAAGACAAGAACGGCCGCACTGCCATCGGCACGATCGACGCCCCGTCTGAAAGCGAAGCAGCTGACGCGCTGCACAAAAAAGAATTGTTCGTCATTTCCCTGCGTTCCGTTAAGGGCAAGATCGCCAAGGGAAAAGATAAAAGAGTAAAGTCGGATGACCTGGTGATCTTTTCCCGGCAGCTGGCAACCATGATCGACGCCGGCATACCCGTGGTCCAGGCCCTGGGCATACTGGGAGAGCAGATTGAAAACCCGAATTTCCGCAAGATCATCGTTACCGTGCGCCAGGACATTGAAGCGGGAGTAAGTTTCTGCGACGCGCTGGCAAAACACCCGGCAGTGTTTTCCGACCTTTTTATTAATATGGCGCGAGCCGGAGAGGCAAGCGGCATGCTTAACGACGTGCTTGACCGGCTTGCTTCGTATCTGGAAAAAAGCGCTTCGCTTTCCCGCAAGATCCGCTCCAGCCTTGTTTATCCTGCGGTAGTCGTAACTATGGCAATATTGATCACCACTCTGCTTTTGGTCAAGGTAGTGCCGACATTTAAAGGCATATTTGAGGCGCTGGGCGGCCAGCTTCCTTTACCGACGCGCGTGCTTATTGCCGTCAGCGACATACTGCGGCAATATTTTTTATTCGTTGTAGGCGTCCTTATTACCGCGGGCTTCCTGCTTAAGAAATATATCGCTACGGAAAAGGGCCGTTACAATTTTGACGTCCAGAAGTTAAGGGTCCCGGTGCTGGGCCAGCTTTTTAAAAAAGTAGCGCTGGCAAAATTTTCCCGGACTTTCGCCACCTTAACCAAAAGCGGCGTATCGGCGCTCAACGCGCTGGAGATCGTTGCTAAGACAGCCGGCAACAAAGAAGTGGAGAGGGTGGTGCTTGCCACGCGCGATTCAGTGCGTGACGGCGAAACGATTGCCAAGCCTTTGTCAAAAAGCCCGGTATTCCCGCCAATGGTCTGCCGGATGATCGGAGTAGGGGAACAGACCGGCCAGCTGGAAAAGATGCTTTCCAAGATCGCGGATTTCTACGACGAACAGGTTGACGCGGCCGTAGCCGGCCTGACCAGCATGATTGAACCGCTGGTAATTGTCTTCCTGGGCGTGATCATCGGAGGCATAGTTATTGCCCTGTTCCTGCCCATATTTAAGATCACGGAACTGGTGGCAAGATAATTCACGCAGCAACTTATGTTCAATGCTTTCCATAAGTTGCGTGCTCATTAAAAAAGCTAAAAAAATACTTGACAAAAAACGTTCTTGTGATAAACTTTAGTTCCTCTTGTAGGAGAGTATAAAATACTACATGTTAAACGTGATACTAAGAAATAAGATCACTGACAATTTCAAGTAGTCTTTTCCGACGCTAAGCAGGCGCGTAAATTTTGAGACGCCCCGCACGTTCGGGGCGTCTTTTTTTGTCGCCGCAGAAGCGGCGCACCGAACCATCCAATTGGTTCGGGTGTTGCTCTTTTGATAATTAGATAGCCAAGCGTGGCCAAGTTAAACTTAACCGGTTTAACGTGGTCAATTTTTTGAGGTAAGTAATAAAATTATCCAGAGCCATTTTTACAAACTTCTTCATATTTATTCGGAGAGTTTGATCCTGGCTCAGAGTGAACGCTGGCGGCGTGGATTAGGCATGCAAGTCGAGCGATACCTTTTTTCCAAGTTTGCCGACCGCAAGGAAGGCGGGCGAGGAAAAAAGGATATAGCGGCAGACTGGTGCGTAACGCGTGAGTAATCTACCTTTAAATCGGGAATAGCCTCGCGAAAGTAAGGGTAATACCTGATGTGTCCTTGGTAACGCAAGTTGCCAACGATAAAGGCGGCTCGCAAGAGCTGCTGTTTAAAGATGAGCTCGCGTCCTATCAGCTAGTTGGTGAGGTAACGGCTCACCAAGGCTTTTGACGGGTAGCTGGCCTGAGAGGGTGGTCAGCCACATGGGGACTGAGACACTGCCCCAACTCCTACGGGAGGCTGCAGTCGAGGATCTTTAGCAATGGGCGAAAGCCTGACTATGCGACGCCGCGTGAGGGATGAAGGTTTTCGGATCGTAAACCTCTTTCGATGGGAAAGAAACCCCGCAATCAAATAAATTGCGGGGCTGACGGTACCCAGAGAAGAAGCCACGGCCAACTCCGTGCCAGCAGCCGCGGTAATACGGGGGTGGCGAGCGTTACTCGGATTTATTGGGTGTAAAGGACAGGTAGGCGGTTATGCAAGTTGGGGGTGAAATCCTAAGGCTCAACCTTAGAACTGCCTTCAATACTGCATGGCTTGAGGCCAGAAGAGGAAAGCGGAATTCCCGGTGTAAGGGTGAAATCTGTAGATATCGGGAGGAACACCAGTGGCGAAAGCGGCTTTCTGGGCTGGTTCTGACGCTGAACTGTGAAAGCTAGGGGAGCAAACAGGATTAGATACCCTGGTAGTCCTAGCCGTAAACTATGAGCACTAGGTGTTGGGGGGTTACCTTCAGCGCCGTAAGATAACTCGTTAAGTGCTCCACCTGAGGACTACGACCGCAAGGTTAAAACTCAAAGGAATTGACGGGGGCCCGCACAAGCGGTGGAACATGTGGTTCAATTCGACGCTACGCGAAGAACCTCACCAAGGCTTGACATACAGGAAGTAGTGAACCGAAAGGGGAACCACTCGTCAAGTCGAGAGCCTGTACAGGTGTTGCATGGCTGTCGTCAGCTCGTGTCGTGAGATGTTGGGTTAAGTCCCGCAACGAGCGCAACCATTATCATTAGTTGCTACTCTTTTGGGCCGAAAGGCCCGGAGGAGGCACTCTAATGAGACTGCCCGCGATAAGCGGGAGGAAGGTGGAGATGACGTCAAGTCAGTACGGCCCTTATGCCTTGGGCTACACACGTGTTACAATGCCCACTACAAAGCGTTGCCAAAGCGCGAGCTGGAGCTAATCGCAAAAAAGTGGGCTCAGTTCAGATTGGAGTCTGCAACTCGACTCCATGAAGCCGGAATCGCTAGTAATGGCGGATCAGCTACGCCGCCGTGAATACGTTCCCGGGCCTTGTACACACCGCCCGTCAAGCGATGGGAGCCGGAGGTACTTGAAATCCCTACCTAGTAGGGCTGAGAGTAAATTCGGTGACTGGCGCTAAGTCGTAACAAGGTAGCCGTACCGGAAGGTGCGGCTGGATCACCTCCTTTCTAATTTTTTTTGCTAGCGCAAAGAAATATTAGAATTCCTGGGCAAATAAGCCTGGGCGTTTGGCTATCTAATTTAAATTTCTAAGGGAGCACTTCCACTGATCAATGTGAGTGAGAGGGCTTCCGATTTATCGTGTAAGTGTAATGAATCAGGGCATTACACCTGTCCGCCTGCGGCGGACAATAACGTTACACTTAAATTGGGCCCATAGCTCAGTTTCCGCCGAAGGCGGACCCGCCTACGGCGGGGGTTAGATTAGGAGGCTATGGGCGCAATAAGTAAAAGTTTCGGGCCCATAGCTCAGTTGGTTAGAGCACAGCCCTGATAAGACTGGGGTCATAGGTTCGAATCCTATTGGGCCCACCATAATTAGGGGCTGTAGCTCAGCTGGGAGAGCACCTGCTTTGTTGAGCACAAAAGTGCGCAAAGCGCATTTAGCGAAATCCCGCGAAGGCGGGACAAGCAGGGGTGAGCTACTGACCTAATATTACGGGGATGTAGCTCAGTTGGGAGAGCACCTGCTTTGCAAGCAGGGGGCCGCGGGTTCAACTCCCGCCATCTCCACTTAAATTTTGAAACACTAGCTTTCGCGCTGGTTTCGTTCGGCTATCTTCAGCCGATTGTAAACAGCGCACGTGTTCTTTGACAACTACTAACAAAAGTAAAACTACAATAAACCGAGAGAGAATCAGCTTTTGGTTATTCGCAAGGATAACCTTCTGCTGAATACTCAGCGGCTATGCCGCTGGGTATCAATTATTTTGGTCAAGCTACAAAGGGTTTATGACGGATGACTTGGTTAGGTAAGGCGATGAAGGACGGGGTAAGCACCGATATGCTTCGGGGAGCCGCAAACTGGCTTTGATCCGGAGGAATCCGAATGGGGCAACCCACCATTGGTTATACAATGGTATCGGCCGATGAATACATAGTCGGACGGAAGCGACACCGGGGGAATTGAAACATCTAAGTACCCTGTGGAAAAGAAATCACCGAGATTTCCTCAGTAGCGGCGAGCGAAGAGGAAAGAGCCTAAACCTTTTTTCCGCAAGGAAAGAAGGGGTTGTGGGACCTTAATGTGGGATTGTCAAGGGATAATAGAAGTATCTGGAAAGATACGCCATAGAGAGTGAGAGCCTCGTACATAAAATCTTAAGACACCCTAGAGGTATCCCAAGTACTACGGGACACGTGGAATTCTGTAGGAATCCAGGCCGACCACGGTCTAAGGCTAAATACTATACCTAAACCGAAAGTGCACAAGTACCGTGAGGGAAAGTCGAAAAGAACGCTGGTGAAGCGAGTGAAATAGAACCTGAAATCATAAACCTACAAGCTGTGGAAGGGCTATGCATGCCGCAAGGCATGAATGCCTGACCGCGTACCTTTTGCATAATGGACCGACGAGTTACTGTGCGATGCAAGCTTAACCTTCTACGAAGGGATGGCGTAGCGAAAGCGAGTCCTAATAGGGCGATTTAGTATCGTATAGTAGACCCGAAGCTGAGTGATCTACCCATGGCCAGAGTGAAGCTTCCCGAAAGGGAAGTGGAGGCTCGAACCCGTCATTGTTGAAAAAATGTGGGATGAGCTGTGGGTTGGAGCGAAAGACTAAACAAACTCAGAAATTGCTGGTTCTCCCCGAAATATTTCTAGGGATAGCCTCGGGTAATTAAATAGTGGGGGTAGAGTGCTGAATGGGCTGTAGAGCCTTACCAGGTTACTAAGCCCAACCAAACTCCGAATACCACTATTTTTTATCCCGGGAGTAAGACGTTGGGGGCTAAGCTCCATCGTCAAAAGGGTATCAGCCCAGACCGCCAGCTAAGGACCCTAAAGATAAGCTAAGTGGTAAAGGATGTGAATTCACATTGACAACCAGGATGTTGGCTCAGAGGCAGCCATCATTTAAAGAGTGCGTAACAGCTCACTGGTCGAGTGATTTCGCGCCTAAGATGAACGGGGCTCAAGCTTATTTCCGAAGCTGTGGCATTCGATGCCGCAAGGCGTCGATTGGGTAGGGGAGCATCCTGTTTTGCCGTGAAGGTGGACCGTAAGGACCACTGGAGTAAACAGGAGAGATTATGTCGGTATAAGTAGCGAAAACACCTGCGAGAAACAGGTGCACCGAAAGTCCAAGGTTTCCTGGGGAAGGTTAATCCGCCCAGGGTTAGTCGATCCTAAGCTGAGGCCGATGGGCGTAAGCGATGGAAGATCCGTTAATATTCGGATACCAGTTAAATGGCGTTAAAACCTTTTGTGTGACGCGTGGTATGTTTGGGGCTGCGCAGTGTTGGATGTCTGCGTTATTTGCATCGAAAGGTGCAGATGGGACCTTGAGCGCAAGCGATGGGGAAGTGTCACAAAACGTGCTGCCAAGAAAAGCATGAAAGGGAGTTGTTTAACTGACCGTACCGTAATCCGACACAGGTAGACCACCAGAAAATGGTAAGGTGCTCGAGATAACTCTCGTTAAGGAACTCTGCAATCTAGCCCCGTAAGTTAGCGACAAGGGGTACCTTTAGCCGAAAGGTTAAAGGTCACAGTAAATGGGATCGGGTGACTGTTTAGCAAAAACACAGCGCTCTGCAAACTCGAAAGAGGAGGTATAGGGCGTGATACCTGCCCGGTGCTGGAAGGTTAAGGGAAGAAGTCAGCTTTTCGCAAGATTAGCAAAGCTTTGAACCGAAGCCCCAGTAAACGGCGGCCGTAACTATAACGGTCCTAAGGTAGCGAAATTCCTTGTGGGGTAAGTTCCCACGCGCACGAATGGTTTAACAACCTGATCGCTGTCTCGACGAGAGACTCGGCGAAATTGTAGTGGCGGTGAAGATGCCGTCTACCCGCATCAAGACGAAAAGACCCCAGAACCTTTACTGCAGCCTGCTATTGGATTTTGGTCTGATATGTGTAGCATAGGTGGGAGGCTTTGAAGCCTAGGCGCTAGCTTAGGCTGAGCCACAATGTGAAATACCACCCTTATTATACTAAGATTCTAACCTCTTACCGTGAAACCGGTGGGGAGACAGTGACAGGTGGGCAGTTTGACTGGGGCGGTTCCCTTCTAAAGTGTAACGAAGGGGCCCAAAGGTTGGCTCAAGGCGGTCGGCAATCGCCTGTGGAGCGTAAGCGCATATGCCAGCTTAACTGTGAGTCCGGCAGGACGAACAGATACGAAAGTAGGGGCTAGTGATCCGGTGGTTGAACGTGGAATTGCCATCGCTCAACGGATAATAGGTACTCTGGGGATAACAGGCTTATCGGGCTCGAGAGTTCACATCGACAGCCCGGTTTGGCACCTCAATATTGGGGTGGACCGGAAGTAATTCCGGCCAAGTATTGGCTAATAACGGTGGAGTCTTCGCGCGCTGACGGCGCGCTTGATAATACCGTGGGAAGTCTATAGAACATATAAGCAAAGTTATCTAATGGTCTTTTCTCTTGGGGACGAAGTCTAAGGATTTTGTTCACCTTGAGAAAAACCATGTTCTGTATGACCCCGTAACGACTGATTGTCACAGAAAGTGGCACACCAAACCATCCAATTGGTTTGGGTGTTGCGCTGTGACATGAGATAGGTTAGGTTTTGCTTATCACACGCCAACTCCATCATGCTTAGATGGATGAAGATATAGTCTAATCCCGTGCGAAAGCGCGGATATGATTGCGATGTCGGCTCATCCTATCCTGGGGCTGTATAAGGTCCCAAGGGTCCGGCTGTTCGCCGGTTAAAAGGGTACGCGAGCTGGGTTCAGAACGTCGTGAGACAGTTCGGTCTCTATCTGATGTGGGTGTGAGGATACTTGAAGGGGATCTCTCTTCAGTACGAGAGGACCTAGAGAGACGGACCTCTGGTGTTCCGGTTGTCCTGCCAAGGGCAAAGGCCGGGTAGCTATGTCCGGAAGGGATAAGCGCTGAAAGCATCTAAGTGCAAAACCCCCCCCAAAACTAGGTATCCCTGTGCCGCAAGGCACTGAAGATCGGTCGTAGACTACGACCTTGATAGGCGCAAGGTGTAAGGCCCGTAAGGGTTTCAGCCAATGCGTACTAATCGATCAATAGGCTTGACCTTTTTTATTTTCTTGAGGTTTAAAGTAGTTCTACTTTTGTTAGTGGCTGTCAGAATAATCGAAGATCCTCAACTCAAACCTAAATAAATGATTTTAGGCATCGTTGAGGATCCAATAATTTTGTTTCGCAAAATTATTGGAGCATTTTTACCGAGGGGGAAACACCCGTTCCCATTCCGAATACGGCAGTTAAGCCCCTCAGGGCCGATGGTACTTTACTCGTAAGGGTATGGGAGAGTAGGTCGGTGCTCCTTAAACGTGCCGGCTATCTTAGAAATAAGGTAGCCGGCCTTTTTTATGCCGGCACGTTTAAGGATTTCGCTAAATCAAAGCATTAGGAGCTCAATCCTATTTGATATTTTCCTTGCTTTTGGTCATACTTGTCTTTATCATAATACTCAAGAAGGAGGTAGTAATATGGAGAAGAAGGTTTGGTTGTTTGCAGTTTTATTTTTAACGGTATTTTGTACCGCGGCAAGGGCGGATCGGCCTCCCATTGCCCGCGTAGACAAGAATAGGGACGGGGTAGTGGATAGCAAAGAAAGAAAAATGAAAAGGGCAGAAGTAAATACTGCTTGGGAAAAAAGGGCGGATACTGATAATGACGGCGTAGTAGAAAGGTCGGAAGCAGCAAATGCCTGGCGGCATAGGAAAGCAAAAGTCAATAATTCCGTTGAAGCAAAATATGATGCCAATGGCGACGGGTGGCTGGAGCCTAACGAAGCAAGGGAGCTGCTTAGAGATAGGCATAGGGTGGTCAGTACTAACGGTAGAGCTAAAGTAGATACTGCGCTTGAAGCCAAATACGATACTAACGCTGACGGTATTATTGATGTTGAGGAAGCTAAGGCGTTGAAAGCGGATCTCTAAGATGTTATTCTTTAGCTAATTTAAAAAAGCCTGCTAGAAAATAGCAGGTTTTTTTATTTATTTAAGCCAATTATACTCCGGTAGAATTAGGACAGTAGAAAGTAGAATCATCCCATTGACCAATTCCCACTTCGGAATACAATGTGTGGCGAAAAGGGAGTTCCCGGAGGAGGGCATTCCTAAAGCGCATGGCTGATGCGCAAAGAGGCATCTAATTATGTATTGCAACATATGTGTGGAAGGGGGGCATTCGCAAACCGAATGCCCTTTTTTCATGCATATCCGTTAGATTTAGCTTCTCCTTTCGTCTATTAATATAGAAAGGAGATAGGTTATGGCTAACGGGATTTCTGTAGAGGTAATAGCGGCAAAGATTTTTATTATCAGAGGTAAAAATGTGATGTTGGATAGGGATTTGGCACAACTTTATGGAGTTGAGACAAGGATATTAAATCAAGCTGTAAAAAGGAACATAGAGCGTTTTCCTGAAGATTTTATGTTCTCTTTGAATAGGCAGGAAATAATGAGGATATCACAATTTGTGATATCCTTAAGATTCTCTAAAACTACCCATGCCTTTACTGAACAGGGTGTTGCTATGCTCTCTAGTGTCTTAAATAGCCCGAAAGCTATTCAAGTCAATATTCAGATTATGCGCGCTTTCACTCAACTAAGGCGTATGCTTTTAACGAATGTTGACTTAAGGCGGAAAATTGAAGCAATGGAGAAGAAATACGATCAGCAGTTTGCTGTAGTTTTTCAAGCGATTAAGCAACTCTTAGAACCGCCGAAAGAAAAGAAGAGGGCGATCGGGTTCCATCCTTAAAACTGGTTGTCATTGCGAGGAGCGCAGCGACGAAGCAATCTCTATTTTGCTTCAGGGCTTTGCTCGCGCGCTGGAAGCTTTTGCCGTGCGCTACGGTTTACTCTTCGCTCCCGGCATACTTTCGCATCATTAAAGCCTCCGCTCCTCGTAAAGCCTTGCGCACATTTGCCAAAAGCTTCCTGATGCGCGCTCCCAAAGCCCTTCGCAAAATTAAAAACGCAAGCATCATTGCGAGGCGTCGCAGGCAAAAATTAACCCAAATTCTAATGAAATTTTGGTTCTTATCTTTAGCCTTTTTTAGAGTTAAGCTTGATTAATTATATTAAAAAGGAGTATAATATAGGTAATGTTAACTGGGAATGTCCCAAAATAGAGGTTCTGTTTGGGCGGAGAAAAAATAAATCTGACTTCTATTTTCTTAATCTAAAAATATGGGAATCTATAGTATAGTAAAAGAGTATTGGGTTGGTGAAAAGACTCAGCATAAATATCTACGAAAGCTACACTCCGCATTAAAAGCAATTATTTCTCATCTTAGTTTATTAAATACAGATACCTATATTAATAAGCAAAAAATCAATAAATTCGAACAAAAGTTAGAGAAAATAACAGAGGAAATCGAAAATAATATAGCTGAATATCCGGAATATATCTTAAAGGAATTAGAATTATGGAGAGGGCAAAAAGATGTTTTTTTGAATTATTTAAGTGAGAGTATTGATGGATTTATAATGAAGAGACTTGATCCATCAATGTTATCACGATTTAAACTACAAACTGAAACATTAAATTTAAAGATTTATGCAAGGTTAGGGAATTCGCAAACACGGGAAAAAATTATTTATTTTATTTTGCTCATTCTCGTCACATTATTTTTCTTAGCGAAGCTTATTCCTAATAATGCTGAATCTAGGCCATATGTAGAGGTTGAAATAGTAAGTCCCATATTAAAGCCAGATGAAGATGGGATAACAAGATTACGATACAGACTGAAGAATAACGAAGACATCGCAGTATATGACATTAGGAAGGGTCATAGGATTTTTAATGAAAAAAATAAGTGTTTAAAGCATTATTACGACTTTAGCGAACAATATTTACTTGATTTAGCTCCTGGAGCAAAATCGTTAATCCATCCAGATAGACTTGAGAAGCCTATAGTTGAAGGTAAGGAATTAGACAATAAATTTTTGAAGCTACAGTTAATAATAACTTATAAGAAATCAAAAAATAAAAATGATAAATTATATTATTCTTTAGAGAATTACATATTAGTACCTATAAATTTTAAAGAAGGATATTCCAATGAATTCCTTGTAACAAAACCTTCATCACGTTTTGGAGTTATAAAAAAATTCATTGATGAATGCAAAGAATTTAAATAATAATTTCGGAGTTCCTGGGACACGATGCTTAATTATGTAAAAAATGGGGACGGTTCTGTTTTTTTAAAGGGTGTCACTTTTTGGGGCGTCCCCATACGCGTCCGTCCCCATACGCGTCCCCATAAGACATAAGATTAATTTGGCGATCGATGGGAGAAGCGAAAGCTCTCTACCTCTTTTAGTCCAGCCAATATAAAAAGTAATAGAATATGACTATATTTTGATCTATTCTTAGAATGTATTTATCATTAAAAAATAGATAAATTGTTTATTAAAATAAAAAGGAAAACTCATGGAAATTAATTGGTCGGTACTCGCAACAATTGCTTCTCCGATAATCGCACTTTTTATTGGCGTAGCTGTTGATAAGCTAATTGAGCGCAGAGCAACAATAATCGCATATTTTACCCATGCTGCAGCCTTTAATTTAGCGGGGGCTAATCCTATAACTGTTCATACCCATGGAATTGTGATAAAAAATGTCGGTAAAAGAACAGCGGCGGATATTCGAGTTAGGCATACCATTCTTCCAGAAAATTTTAATGTTTTTCCAAATATTCAATATCGAGTAGAAAGCCTTCCTATGGGTGGCACCGAAATTGTATTCCCGGCGCTCGTCCCAAATGAGCAAGTGACAATTTCCTATTTATATTTGCCGCCCCTTTTATTTAGCCAAATACATGCCGGTATTCGACATAGTGAAGGTTTTGCAACTGAGGTTAGGGCATTACCTGCTCCACGGTATCCAGCTTGGATACGCAGGATAGTATTGCTGTTATTGATTCTCGGAATTATTGCATTTATTTATTTGTTACGAGAAGGATTAGTTTTTCTTCACAGTCTATCAGTATTACTAAAGAAATGAATTTAGTCATGGTGTTCCTAAGGAGTGTCTAGTTTAGGCGGATAAAAAATAAATCGGACTTACTTTACTCAAAAGTTTAATTTATGAAAGCTTTAATTGACAAATTGAACCGTATTAAAGATAAAGTCAATAGTAATCCCAAACAAAATTATAGCTGGTTATATGAAGGAGAATTTCGTCAGGAATATTCCGTTAGCAATATTAAAAACCTCGAAGAACACGAAGATAATATCCATGAATTAATAATTTGGTTATGGAATTTCAAAGATTACCTAAAAATAGACTCGAATCAGTAGGGGTATCTTCTAGTGTTATTGAAAAAATGGTCGATGACGATAAAACACTATGTATTATCGCTGATTTGGCAAATGGCCTGAAGCATGCAAAGTTAAGAAAATCGAGAAGCTATTTATACCCCAAGCTTCAAAGGTCAGGGTTTATAGCCGAGCAAGGCGATATAGATGCAATAGTAGTTTTAAAGGACAAAGTACATATACAATTTAAAAATAACAATTCAATAAAACCGTCTACTTTAGTAGTCTCATCCGATGGGAAAGAATTAGGGAAAGCAGAAGATATAGCTCTAAACGCTATCGATTCATGGCTGAGGATAGCTAAAGCGATGGAAAAATATAAAATAGGGGACATTCCATAATGGGACATAAACGCGAGAGATGAAAAAAACCAGTTCAGCTTTTATGTTGATCGAAATGCTGCTGGTAGCAGCAGTGCTTATGATTATTGCCATTACCATGCTTAAGCTATATACTAAGCAGGCAGGGGTGAGTATTAATAAAGAAACAAAGGAAGTGGCAACGCAGGCAGGCGTAGATACGACAAATTATCAGACGACTGTAGATAGCGTTAAGGGGAAGTTACAGGATATTCAGGATAAGCATTTTAAGGAGTTGGATGGGGGCTAAGAATGAAACAATGGTATGAAGCATTATTTGAAAACTACGCTCACAAATACGATAACGAATGTTTTGTCCAGGGGACTGTGGGCGAGTGTGATTTTATTGAGCAAGAGATTAACCACGATAAATCCTTAAAAATCATTGATATCGGCTGTGGCACCGGCCGTCATTCCATTGAGCTGGCAAAACGAGGGTATAAGATCACGGGAGTTGATCTATCCGAGTCACAGCTTACAAGGGCGCGGGAAAAGGCCAAAGAGGCAGGGGTAAAGATCGAGTTTCAGAAGCATGACGCGCGCAATCTTCCTTTTAAAGGCGAATTTGACCTGGCAATTATGCTATGCGAAGGCGGGTTTTCTCTTATGGAAACAGATGAGATGAACTTTGAGATCCTAAAAGGAGCAACAAAAGCGCTTAAAAGTAAAGGCAAGTTCATTTTCACCACATTAAACGGATTGTTCCCGTTGTTTCATTCTGTTAATGATTTCTATAAGTCGGCGCAGAAAGAAGGCCAGTCCCAGTGTAAGGAGTGCTCCTTTGATCTGATGACTTTCCGTGATCATAACACCGCTGTTTTTGAGGACGATTCCGGCAATAAAAAGGAGCTTAAGTGTAACGAGCGTTATTACGTGCCAAGCGAGATGACTTGGCTTTTAAAGACGCTGGGGTTTAAGAAGATTGATATTTTTGGCGCAAAGCTCGGGGCGTTCTCAAGAAGCGACAAGCTGACAAAAGATGATTTTGAAATGCTTGTTATCGCTGAGAAATAATTATGGCAAAGATAAAGCTAGACCTGCATGATATTTTTAGCAATGGCCGGGTGATCGAGGCAGAATTGAACCGCGTGATCAAGGAAGCGGTTGAGAAGAGGATATCTCTGGTTGAGATCATCCCCGGCAAAGGCAGCGGCCAGTTAAAGAAGCATGTATTGAGATTCCTGGAGCAGCCGTCAATAAAAAGGCTGTATCATCGCCTTGAGAAGGACGATAAGAACTTTGGCAGGGTTTTTGTACATTTCAGGCATTAATGGGGGAGGGATCTTATGTATAACTTCATTATATTCGGGGTTGTATGCATATTGGTGATTTTTTTAGGGTTTGAAATCCGCCATAAGGAAATTCTTGAGGCAGTAGAAAAATTAAAAAGCAATGCAATCAAAGTAGACGAAGAAATAGTAAGATTAAAGACGGCATTGAAGAATAAAAAAGATATATTTGAAACGCATAATCCTCCTATGTATTAATAAGTCAGAGGACTGCCCAAAAGTACTATGAAAAAATTATTTCGTACTATATCATTCCTGGTTGGCTGCTTGCTTATCGTCGGCCTGATTATTTTTTATGCCGAGAACAGGCTTGCGGTTTCCAAAGATGGCGTAAGAATAGTCTATTCCGTCTATGGCAAGGGCGAGCCGACGCTGGTCTTTGTGCATGGTTGGTGCGGCAGCCGCGCTGTCTGGCATAAGCAGATTCCTTATTTTGCTAAAAAATACAGGGTTGTGGCCTTAGATCTGGCAGGGCATGGCGCATCCGGCCGGCAAAGGAAAGTTTATACCCAGGAGGCTTTTGGTGAGGATGTAGCCGCGGTGGTGAATGCAATAAAAGCCGATAAGGTTATCCTTATTGGCCATTCCATGTCAGGCACAGTGATACTGGAGGCAAACCGGCTGCTTAAGGGTAAGGTATACGGGCTGATTGCTATTGATACGCTGGAGAATTTTGAGCATACCGTGGCTACCCCGGAAGAGAAAATAATGTACATTGACCCCCTGAAAAAGGATTTTGTAAAAGGCGTTGATGGTTTTATTCGGGGAATGTTCACTAAAGACGCAGACCCTAAGCTGATCAAGCAAGTAATCGCCAATGTTTCCCGGGCTGATCCTAAAATAGCGATCAGCACCATTGAATGCTATCTTAGCACTCCGGTTATCCCGCTTTTAAGCGACGTGAATGTTCCGTTGTGGTGCCTGAACGCAGATCTGTGGCCGAGTTATCCGGAGATCAATAGCAAATACCTGAAGTCATATCATTTGAGAATAATGCCGGGCGTAGGGCATTTCCTGATGGTTGAAGCCCCGGATGAATTCAACCAACAGCTTGAGGATATCATTGGGCAGATTGAAAAACGAGAACCGGTGACGGGGGCTTTTCCGTAATGTATTTAATTAATGAGGAGGAGCGATAAAATGCTTATTACTGAGAAAATGGTGTATGTATTGTTTGATGGTATTTCTCTCGCTATGCTTTTAGTTACCGCTTTATTCCTGTATCTTCAAAACAGACAACTTTCTAAACAGACTAAAAATATGCAGGAACAACTTAATAAGTTAAGAGAAGAAATTAGATCCGAGACATATTATAAAATGAGCTTGTTGACGTTAGAGATAGATAAATTATTTATCAATAAACCAGACTACAAGCCATATTTTTATGAAAAAAAGGATTATACAAACTTGAGTGAAGATGATAGAAACTGCTTAGAAGCTTGCGCAGAGCTTAAGCTAGATATTTATGATGCATGGGCATATTTAGCCAAAAATGACAGGATACCCGAAGTTGATAAAAATGAGTGGTTGGATTCGGTCAAAAATGGTTTTAGATCAAGTAAATTGATGCGAGACGTTTATGAGAAGCGTAAAGAATGGTATGGCCATCGATTAAAGAAATTGATAGAGGATGTATAACTGAGGACTGTCCTTAAGGAGAAACCCGGTGGAGCAGCCGGAAATAAAGAAGCTGTATCATCGCCTTGAGAAAGATGACAAAAACTTTGGAAGAGTATTTGTGCATTTCAGATATTGATAAATTCCATAAGAAGCTTGTGTTTCCGCAACAGTTGTTGCCCTTTCGCAACATTTGAATGCCGCGATTACCGTATTTACCCCCGGTCCAGCCATAACCGCCTGATGAGTATCCTTCTAACTATTTGAATCATATAGCGTTATAATTTTTTTAGGAAATACGTACTTTTTGGTGAAGTTGGCATTGAAATTGCTATATTTCCAAGTATAGAGATAATTTTATTAATTATTTGACTTGGGAGGGTATCGTGAAACGGATTATTTGCTTGCTGGGGATCGCGGGATTAATGGTCATTTCCATGAGCGGCAGCGCTATGGCTATTGTTGCAGGCAGCGGTTCATTAGAATGGAGCCTTGGTTTTACGCCTGAATCTGTACAGTATATGGGACAATATATGGATAATAAATATGGAGACTTTTATTCCCGCACTATAAGCCCTTACAGTTCTTCCTGGCAGAGAGTGTACCTGAATGACGGTTATACCGGATCAGATACTTTTGGCTTAAGCTCATCTTCTGCGGCCTATGATCCCTCAAACGCGGATCAAAGCTTCAGCTTTACGGCTTTAACCGATGACCCTAATAAGGTCGCGACTGTTGAGATCAGCATGGGCGCGTCATTCTGGCCGATAGGCACTTTTGTTGACCTGCCCGACTTTTCGTTTACTTATGATTTTTACGGAACAACCGATTCGTTTTTTGATAATGTTGGCTTTGGCCTTACGGCGCAGCTTACGTACCGGGATTCCTCCAACGTCTGGCACAGCCCATATGATGATTATGACGGGACATTAGGGGAAAACAGCCTTAGATATTATGTCACAGGAGGAGAGAATCTTATAATTGATGAATCAGGCACTCGCGCATTCAGCGGTTACAGCACCCATGACGGCCAGCCCGGAGAATGGTATTTCAGGTTCGATTTCGGCGGCGGCGGCGAAGATTATTTAAGCGGCCAGTCCAATGCGACACCGGAGCCGACAAGCCTTTCCTTGTTAGGGTTGGGTTTAGCGGGGATATTTTTGCGCAGACGAAGGAAATAAAGCGATTTGTAGCTGGTGACTCGGTGATTTTTCCCAAGCCCTAAAAAGGCTTGGGATTTTTTTGTAGCGGGTATATAATACTTACCTATGGGAAAAGTTAAACGCCTCATCGCCAGGGAAGGGTTGATTGTTTTAGGATTGGCAGCTGTATTATATCTGCTCATCTTTCTTTTTCTGCAAAATGTGCCTATCGCATTGCCGCAATACAGGGTGGAATTTGCCAATGGAGCGGTATACACTGTCATCATACATCCGGAAATCCGCAATGATTCTAATTATAAGCGGCTTTTAGGAGAAGCGCACTATCCTCCGCCAAAACTTGTTGCAAAGCGCATTAAAGAATTTGCTAAGGGGAGTAATATCAGGTCTGTTGTAAAGAGGTCAAGTTGTATAAACCCCAATCAGGTTTATATATCAAGATTATATAGCGGCCTGCTTGCCGTAAACTTTATTCTGCAATTAGCTGTTATTTATCTTATTTTCTTGCTCATCCGTTTCATTAGCTGGGCAAGGAAGACGCAGAAGGTAGGGGGAAAATGAGCCTGTTTACGATTGATAAAGCTAAGTGTAAGGGCGACGGCAAATGCGCGCTTGTCTGCCCGGTGCAGATTATCGGTATGGATAAAGAGGCGCGTGTTCCTTATCCGCTTGAAAAGGCAGAAGAATTTTGTATTAATTGCGGCCATTGCATGGCAGTATGCCCGCCCGGAGCGCTTATACTTAAGACAATGGATCCGTCAAATTGCCTTGCCTTAAAAGAAGGCTGGAGGCTTACGCCGGGACAGGCTGAACTTTTCTTTAAAGGCAGGCGGTCTATCCGGAATTACAAAGATCAGCCGGTTGAAAAAGCGGCGATTGAAAAACTCATTGATATCGCGCGTTACGCGCCTTCGGGGATCAATCGTCAGCCGGTATCATGGTTGGTGATCAGCGGTAAAGAAAACATCCGCCAGCTTTCCGAAACTGTGGTCAATTGGATGCGTGAGATGGTAGATAAGAAAGCTCCGCTGGCGGATTTATTGCATATGAATAAGATTATTGAGGCGTGGGATATTAAAGGCCAGGATCAGGGGGGCGACCGCATCTGCCGTGGTGCGCCGCATATTATCCTTGCCTATTCGGTTAAAGATGAACCTACCGGAGCGCAGGCATGCATTATTGCCCTTACTTATTTTGAACTGGCAGCTTTATCTTTTGGCCTTGGCGCATGCTGGGCAGGATATGTCAGCATAGCCGTGAATATGTCGGATGAGGTGCGGAAATTCACCGGGCTTTCTCCGAGGGCAGCTTGCCACGGGGCAATGATGCTGGGCCATCCGAAATACGATTACCACCGCGTGCCGCTGCGCAATAACCCGAATATCAGGTGGCGTTAAATAAAAATACAGGAGGCGTCATATGAAAAGAATAATCGCTGCGATGGCTTTATTGTTTGCGTTAATCACGGCAACTGCTTTTGCGGAATACGAGGAAACAAGGACAGTCCGGGTAGGGGGTAATGTTGTGATCACGCTTAAGGCAGCGGATCCGGGTTTCTATTGGGATGTGGAAGAAGATCCTGACGCGCGGCTTGCTTTGGTGGGCGAGCCAAAAATTGAATCAGGTTTAGAAACATGGACATTTAACGCTACCGGCCCGGGCGAGTTGAAACTGACCTTTAACTATATGGGCCCCCGGGCAGAAGATGGTCCGCTTGAAACCAGGGTATATCATATTATTATTATTGGTGCGGACGATACATATTAAAAAAAGGAATAAAATTTATTTGTAAGGAGGCAGATATGGGAAAAGATTTTATGGTGAAGCAATTTGCCGCCGGCAACTGCTACTCGTATATTTTAAGTTCGCAGGCAGAGGCGCTGGTGATTGACCCGCATATCAGCCTGGAAAAAGATTATTTAGCTTATCTTGCCAAGAACCAGCTTAAACTTAAGTATATCCTTGATACTCATACGCACGCAGATCATTTTTCCCTGGCAGCGGTTTTAAAGAAAAATACCAACGCGCCGGTCTTGATGTATGAAAAAGCAATTTCTGATGTCGCAGATAGGCGGTTGAAAGATAACGAGGAGCTTGCGTTTGGCGTAAAGCAGCTGAAAGTGATCTATGCCCCGGGCCATACCGATGATACGATGGCGATTTATGCAGAAGGCAGGGTTTTTACCGCGGATGTGCTTTTGATCGGCAGCGTGGGCAGGACTGATTTTCAGAACGGCTCGCCCGAATCAATGTTTGATACTTTAGCGCGGCTTAAGCGCCTGCCTGATGAAACTATTGTTTTCCCCGGCCATGATTACCACGGAAAATTTTCTTCTACTATCCGGGCGGAAAAGGAAACCAATCCTTTTATGCGCCAGGATAATAAGGATGAGTTTGTGCGTAATGCGCGCGCAAAGCAGTTAGCCAAGCCGTTTAATATAGACAATATTATCCGCGTAAACAGAAAGGGCGAGGCAGCTAGCCTGGAAATGATCTCTGCCGCTGCAGCGCAGGAATTGGCGGCAAAAGACAGTAAAGTAAAATTTCTTGATGTGCGTTCCGCTTTTGAGTTTGCCGAGGCCCATATCAAGGATTCAATTAATGCCCCTCTGGATATTTTAAGCGCGAAGATAAGCGAGTTGAGCTCAACAGGCAATTCTTATATTGTTCTTTGCCGCACCGGCAACCGTTCGCCTATGGCAGCGGATATGCTTATCCAGTCAGGCTTGCACGGAACAAAAGTAATGGAAGGCGGTATGACCAGTTGGCAGAAAGCAAGGCTTCCGGTGATCAAGGGTGAAGGCGGGATATCGCTGGAACGCCAGATAAGAATAATTGCCGGAAGCGTTGTGCTTTTGGGAATATCGCTATGTTGGCTTTTACATTGGGCGTTTATTTTTATTCCCATATTTGTCAGCTGCGGCTTGCTCTATTCCGGCATTACTGATAACTGCCTGATGGCAAAGCTTCTAATGCAGCTGCCGTATAATAAAAAATTATATAAAGTAAAGCTTGGCGGCGGCACTTGCGCGATAAGTTGATAAATATGAAAAAAACACAATTAGTCATGATCTGGTTCCTGCCGTTGATACTGATCGGCGGGATGTTTAACCCCTGGCTGGGGTATCTGGTCGTGGCAATGATGGCATCTTTGTTGGTGCTGTCGTTTTTTAAGGGCAGGTACTGGTGCCGGAACTTGTGCCCGCGCGGCGCATTTTTGGACATTATTATGTCAAAGCTGAGCATGAATAAGCCGCTGCCCCGGATCTTTGTAAAGCAGGGATTTCGCCTGGTAATACTCATCCTATTTATGGGTTTTGTAATTTTTCGTATTATCCGCACCGGCGGTAATCCGCTTTTGGTCGGGGCTGTGTTTGTAAGTATGTGCGTGATCACAACCGTTATTTCCGTTGTTTTGGCAATATTTACAAAACACAGGGGTTGGTGCGCCGTCTGCCCGATGGGGTTTTTGCAGGAAAAGATCGGAAAAAATAAATAGGGAATCGCATTGAAGCCTGCCTACAGAAATCTGCTGCTTGGTTTATGTTCGGTAATCATCTTCTTCTGCAGCGCGGAATACATCTCGCGGATCATCCAAGAACGTTTCAACACGGGCAACTCCGGCAATAGCGTATTTGCCGACCCCTGGATCGACCGGATGCTCAAGGCAGATTGTTATTTTGCCGACCCGGTATTGCTTTTTCGGATCAATCCGGGATTTGAATGGGACCGGATCAACCCGCAGGGCTTTCGCGATGCGCGCATTTACAAAAAAGAAAAAGACGGCGGCATTTTTCGCATAGCCTGTTTGGGCGATTCCACGACTTTTGGCAGCGGGGTTAAATGGAATAATTCATATCCAAAATGCCTTGAGCGGATGCTTAACGCAGGAAATGACGGGGGCCGTTATGAAGTGTTTAATTTCGGCGTGCCCGGATACACATCTTTTCAGGGCCTGAAGCTGCTGCAATCGGAAGTGATCGGCTATCAGCCTGACGTGGTGATTATGAATTTCGCCTGGAACGACCTCTGGAGCATACCTGCTATAGCTAAGGAAGATAAATATCAGCGTATGCCTGCGCAGATCATAATCTCCGCGCTGGGATTATTAGAGCGGTCTGCTTTTTTCCGCAGCATGGAAGCGGCAATATACCGGTTTCAGCTATGGATTTCCAGGGCTGGCCGGCCAAATAGCCGGTGGCATTCAAGGGTTACGCTTGAGGATCACCGCGATAATTATCGCCAAATGATCAGCTTACTTAAGAAACATAATATGCGTTGTTTGATCATTATTCCTCCTGCAGGCCTGATCGTTACTCCTCCGGCAGGCGCGCAGATGACAGATCCCAGCCGTTATATGGCATATACCGAAAGCACAAGGGCAGTTGCCGGAGATTCCGGCGTCCCGATAATTGAGCCCGGGCTTACGTTCAGCCAGGGGCAGGATAAATATTTTTTAGAGGATGGTTTTCACCTTACGGAAAAAGGCTATAATTCTGTGGCGGACTCTGTATTTGCCGCGATTTACCCTATGCTGGAAAAACAATAAAATTCCAAAGCGGAATATTTTTTATTGACAAAATTAACATAATTGGAGTAAAATATTAGCATGGAGAACCGCGATAGCCTTAGCTTCCAGGACCGCGTTCAGGAGCTTAATTGGGGCGCCCATCTCTGCAGTCTTTACCGGGATAAAAAAGAGCAATTATCGGTAGTCGCGCCGTATCTGGCATTTGGTTTGCAGCATAATGAGAGGTGCATTTATGTTACCGGCGATACCGGGCAGGAAGAGGTCTGCCGCGCGTTAGACGGTTCAGGCATAGATATTGACAGCTGCCTCAAAAAGGGGCAGCTTATTTTTTTAACCAAAGAAGAGACATACCTTAAGAATAATTTTTTCTCGCCCCTTGCGATGCTCGGGATGATCCAGGACGCGCATTATGAGGCGCTCAGGGCCGGCTACAGCGGATTGCGGGGAAGCGGCGAATTGAACTGGACTGCGCAGGATTTTTCCGGAGCGGAGAGAGTGATTGAATATGAGCGGGAAATAAATTTCTTGTTCCCGCATTATCATATTATTGCCCTATGCCAGTATAGCGAAATGAAAGTCCCGGAAAATGTCCTGCTTGGCGCGTTACGCACTCACCCTAAGGCCGTTATCCACGGCATATTATATGATAATCCGTTTTACACTCATCCTGCGGTTGCCGGCAAAGCAGAAGGCGATGAATACCTGCCGGGTAAATATTATGAATTGCGCAACAGGTTGATAGCTTAACATTAGTAAATCGCATCTATGGCAGACAAAAGAAGCCACGTAAGGTATATTATTACGGATTGCGTCATCCTTAATGATGAAAGCGGCGCAACCATTGCTTCCGAGGCTATGCTTAGCGGAATAAGCTTTAGGGGCATGTCTTTGGAATTAAAAGAAAAGATAGAAGTCGGCAGGGTTGTGCAATTTGAATTAAATACTAAACTACTGGCCAGGCCCTTAAGAGGCAAAGCAGTAGTTAAAAATATCACTGAACTAAAACACAGGCACGGGCAGTTCTTCAGGATCGGCGTAGAATTTACGGATGTTAATGGCCGCGATGTTACTACTCTGTTGAATGAGATCCAGCATAAAATGCGCCAGATGGAAAAACGGATCATTGCCGAGGATCCGCGGGATTACGGCCCGTTTTAGCATTACGGGCGAAACGCCTTTTATAAGGAGGCAGCATGGACCTCATACCGCAGCATTTGAGGGAAACTTTTGTTTTGGGCTTTAATGACCTGCAAAGTTTTCAATTCAGCTTTGCGAATCCGGTATTCTGGGTTTTTATCGGCGCATTATTCCTGTTATTATTGAAGATATGGGATATTAAAAAGTCATTTTCTTTTTCGGCTGTTGTTGCCGCGATCCTCCTGCTTACTACCGCATTGGAAAAATTCTTCGCGAATACATTGTCCCAGCCGGGAGAGCCGCTTGAGACGGTAGTGATCAGGTTTGTTTCTGCCGTGGTTATCGGGATAATCTTCATAATCTATCTTTTTATAATACAGCAGGACAGTTAAGGCAGTTCCTGCTGCGGAGGGATAAAATGAAAAAGTCAATAAGGCTGTTTTGTTTTTTTCTGGCCGCTGCCGTTTTATTCGGGGCAGGGCAATACCCAATCCTAAAGGATGGATTGGTACGCACTTGCTGTGCAGGGAGCTATGCTATGGAAAGCAAAGAGGAACTTAAAAAGAAGCTGACTTCTGAACAATACTATGTTACCTGCGAAGACGGGACAGAGCCGGCGTTTGCAAATGAATACTGGGACAATAAGAAGCCGGGCATGTATGTGGATATTATCAGCGGCAAGCCGCTTTTTAGCTCAACCGATAAGTTTGATTCAGGTACAGGCTGGCCGAGCTTTACCAAGCCGATTGAGGAGCCTGAGATTGTAGAGCGCAGTGACCGTTCTATGGGCATGGAACGCACGGAAGTGCGTTCTAAAGAGGGCGACGCGCACCTTGGCCATGTGTTTGAAGACGGGCCTAAACCAACGGGCAGGCGTTATTGCATAAATTCCGCTGCCCTGCGTTTTATCCCGGTGGAGGACATGGAAAAACAAGGGTACGGCAAGTATCTTTATCTTTTTGGAAAAACTGCCGATAAGTCAGAAGCCGGGGTTGCTTATTTTGCCGCCGGATGTTTCTGGGGCGTTGAAGCGGCATTCCGTCAGGCTAAGGGTGTAGAATCCGTTACTTCCGGGTATATGGGCGGAAACGTCCCTGATCCGACTTATGGCCAGGTTTGCACCGGTAAAACCGGCCACGCGGAAACCGTGAAAGTAGAATACGACCCTAAAAAAATTTCTTATGAAGAGTTGCTCCAGGTATTCTGGAGTATCCATGATCCGACAACGCCGTATCGCCAAGGCCCGGATGTCGGCGCGCAATACCGCAGCGCGATTTTCTACGCGGACGAGCAGCAGAAAGCAGCAGCGCTGGCGTCTAAAGATAAGCTTGGCAAATCCGGAAAGTACGACGACCCGGTTATAACCGAAATTACTCCCGCCAAAGATTTTTATAGAGCCGAGGAATACCATCAAAGGTATTATGAGAAAAACGGCATTAAGCCGTCCTGTCATCTTCCGCCGAATCTGACGTCGTAAGAACGGCATGAAAATTACCGGCATCCGCAAGTACACCCCGTTATTCATATCCGCCGCCATATTGTCTTATATCGGCTATTGGCTTTTTTTTCTTGCGCCTTTCCTGGAAGGAGATGACGTTTATATCCTGGGAGGCGTTGCCGGGTTGATAAAGCACGGCGCGAGCGCGTATTTATACGGCTATGATTATCAACCGCTGTATTACTTATTCCTAAAGAATTTATTCATCTGGTTAAAACTGCCGCTTAATTTCCTGGTTATGGCGGCAATTTTGGTTTCTCTTATTTCGCTTTTGGCAGCGCTATGGTGCTTATACGAAGGAGTAAAGCGGCTGGTTTCCGGAAAGTTCGCTCTTTATTTTATCATTGCATGCCTTTTGATCCCGGAGATCAAGATCTCCGGAGCCTATCCTAACACTTCGGTTTTTACGCTGGCGCTCTTATGCCTGGTTTTCTATTTGCTGGCCAGGTTCAGGGCTTCTTTTTTTCTGCTGGGCGCAGCCAGCGCAGTCATGGCTGTTTCTTTCTATGCCAGAAGCGATGCCGTGCTGATGGCGCCCGGGTTTTTATTCTTGGCATATTACAGGTCGCGGCGCAGATATACTATTGCCCTGTGCATGGTCGTAATGTTTATCGTGTGGCTGGCCCTTTTGAAGCTTACCAGCACGAGCATGGAAAACATTTTTTACAACCTGGCTATACACTACGAGGTGCCGGCAATAATATCGCTGCGTAACGCAGTCGCAAAAGCCTTGCCGCTTAGCCCGTTATTCATCATCTTGATAGAAAGCGCGGGGTTTCTTTTGTGCTTTATCCCCCTGTCTCTGGCCATCCTCGCAGGCATCGGGCTTTTAAACTTGATTGTTTCCCGCAGAAAGGCCGCGCTTTGCGCATTTGCCGTCGGGTTCATGCCGTTGTTTTTATTATTTTTTACGGTAATGACCACCCCTAAACATTTACTTTATGTTTATCCCTTTATTGCCTGGCTGGCAGTGGAGGGATGGCTGGCTTTGGCAAAGATGCGACAGCGCAAGCTTTCCTATTTCTTGAGGCTGGCAATCATCGTTATCTTCGCGGCTCAATACTTTTTCAGATGCGGTTTTTTTGGCGCAATAGTTTCCCGGATACCGATGATTATTCCCGGAAGGGCGGGTTATTCGGCGCATACCCATGATGGTATGCGGCCGCTTACCGGCATTGTCTATTTTCCTTTAACGTTTAGAGAAAATTATCCTTTTCAAAAAAATCGGCAATTCCCGGTTTTTCCCTATGCCAGGGGCGTAAACAGGATATACTGGGCAAAGGACTATTTATGCGCAGGCATAATTTTTCTTAATTTAAGCGTAGAGGCAAAAAAAGAAATCGCTGACCCGGTTGGGATAGCCTTCTACCCGGAGTCATGGAGCAAGCAGTCATTCCTGATGCCGGACGGCTCAATGGCTATGTGCGTATACCCGTATCTTTTTTCCGAACAGTCTAAGCAACAGCATCTGGCGTATATTGAAAAAAGCCGCAAGCTGGGGTTTACGAATATAATTTACAGCTCTTCCGCGTATCCGGATGACGCGTTTATGCGGTTCATAAAGGAAAAATATCCGCAGGCCCAGGTCCGGGGAAACAGGGAGAGCGGTTACTTTTTAAAAATAGGTTTACAGGCCGGATAATTGTTGTTAAGATACCAAAATGAAGGGAATCTCTATGGAATTCAATGAGTTAAAAAGCGGGTTTAAAGCGATCGGCTTTGACAGCCTGCGCGCAGACAGCGAAGATTATTTTGAGGTGGTAGTTGCGGCAAGCGAGTTAAGCAAGTTCACTGACCGCTTGGCCAACGTTTTAGGCGCTCCGGTCTGGCCGTCAAAAGAAAAGCTTACGGCTGAAATAAGGGGGATGATAGATGGTTTTGGCGGGATAACCTCCGGCCAGACGCTTTACTTTCGCGCCCAGGATAGCGGCGCGATATTCGCCATGCTTTGGCCGTGGCAGGACGGCATCCATATTACCCTGAAGATCGTGAAGAAATAGCCTTATCACGGTAAAAACAAAGATGCCCCGATCATACTCGGGGCATATTTGTAGGTGATAGGCCTTCTTAGCTCTCGCTATCGCCCAATCCTCCTTTGAATGAGTAAACGCTTGTAAATAAAGTATGCATTACGATGCAAGGAAATCAAGGCGAAAAATACGATTTTTGAAAGCGGTTTCTTAACAATGCTTAAGATCGGCAATTTAAGACTAAAATCCAACCTGATACTCGCGCCGATGGCCGGGATCAGCGATTTTCCCTTCAGAATGATCAACCGCAAATTCGGTTGCGAGCTGGCGTTTGTGGAAATGATCAATTGCCGCTCTATCAGCCATAAGAGTAAACGCACAGCAAAGATGCTGGCGTCAAGCCCCGGGGACAGGCCTTTGGGCGTGCAGCTTTTAGGTTGTGAAGTAAAGTATGTCAGTAAGGCTCTGGATGCGCTAGCAGGGCATAGTTTTGAACTTTTGGACTTTAATGCCGCTTGCCCGGCGAAAAAAGTCGTGCGCCGGGGAGAGGGCGCGGGCCTGCTAAAAGAGCCGAAAAAAGTGAATGAAATATTAAAAGTTATCGTAGATTCGGTTAAGATGCCGGTTACGGTAAAGATCCGCATTGGTTGGGATAAAGATTCGGTTAATGCGCCCGAAGTTGCTTTGGCAGCGCAGGATGCCGGGGTAAGCGCGGTCTTTATCCACGGCAGGACAAAAACCCAAGGCTATAGCGGCGGTGTTGATTACCGGGCAATAAGAGAAGTGAAGGAAGCCTTGTCCGTTCCGCTGATTGCCAGCGGCGACGTGTTTTCGCCGCTGCTTGCGAAAAAGATGCTGGATGAAACAGGCGCTGACGGCTTGATTATTGCCCGCGGCGCATTGGGCAATCCCTGGATCTTTAAAGAGGTAGCGGAATTCTTAAAAAGCGGCAAGGCAGTTGAGCGGCCTACGCCGGATGAAATCGCCGAAGTAATGCTTGAGCATTTAGAAATGAACATTAATTTTTATGGCCAGAGGAATGGAGTGGTGATTTTCCGTAAATTTTTCAGCTGGTACACAAAGGGGTTCCGTAAGATCCGGCCTTTGCGGGAAAAGGTCAGCCGCGTAAAGACGCAAGAGGAAATGGTTGATGCTATTAAACACGTCAGTCCGCTATCTTAAAGGAATAGGGCCAAAGCGCGCCAAAGTTTTTAATGCTGCCGGCATTAATGTTATTGAAGACCTGCTTTATTATTTCCCCCGCCGTTATGAAGACCGCACGAAATTTGTCCTTATAAAAGACCTTAAAGAAGGAGAAACGCAAACGATCAAGGCGCAGGTGCTTGCCAAGGGCAAGCGCCAATCCTGGAGGAGGCGGCGTTTCAGCATTTTTGAATTAGAGGCCGCGGATAATACCGGCAGGGTTTCTTGCGTTTGGTTTAACCAGCCTTATCTGGACGACTATTTTAAGGTCGGCTCTACGGTAATACTTTACGGCAAAGTAGAGCGCTATGGCTCGCGGCTGCAGATGTCTTCGCCGGAATTTGAGTTTGTTTCCGGAGACAATGATGAAGCGCTTAATATTGCCAGGATCGTGCCGGTTTATTCGCTGCCTGCAGGCTTAAGCCAGCGCACGTTCCGGCGTTTTATCAAGAATATCCTGGATGAATTCCTTCCGAAAATAAATGATTTTCTTCCCTTTGATATCCGTTCTAAGAACAACCTGCTTAATCTTGCCAAGGCCCTGATTGACATACATTTTCCGGAGAATTTTGAGCTGCAAAAAGAGGCCTTTCGCCGGCTTTCGTTTGAAGAATTTTTCTTGTTTCAGATGCTGCTTGTTTTACGCAAGGCAAAGAAAAAGCAAAAGCAGGGGATCGCGCATAAGGCAGGAGGTTTGCTCATGAAGGAATACATTTCCGGCTTGCCGTTTGAGCTTACTTATGCGCAGGAGCAGGTTATCCGGGAAATAATTTCGGATATGGCAAAGCCTCAAGCCATGCAACGTTTGCTTCAGGGAGATGTGGGTTCGGGGAAAACCGTTGTCGCGGTTATTGCCGCGTTAACCGCTATTGAAGGCGGGTACCAGGCAGCGATCATGGCGCCTACGGAGGTGCTGGCGCGGCAGCATTATGAAAAAATTAGATGTCAGGTGTTAGGTATCAGGTATCAGGGCAGGAAAATAAAGATTTGTTTGTTGGCAGGGAATGCTAATAAAAAGGAAAAAGAGGCGCTTTATCGTCAGATTGAGAATGGCGAAGTTGACCTGGTGATTGGAACCCATGCGTTGCTGGAAGCAAAAGTAAAATTTAAGCAGCTTGGCTTGGTAGTAATTGATGAACAGCATAAGTTTGGCGTGGGTCAGAGAGCGCTCCTGCCGCAGAAAGGGCCAAATCCCGATGTCCTGATCATGACCGCAACGCCGATCCCCCGCACGCTGGCAATTACCCTTTACGGCGATTTGGATGTTTCGGTGATCAAGCAATTGCCGCCGGGCAGGATCCCGGTTGAGACGCTGCATTTTGCTTTGAGTCAGCAGCATAAGGCATATGAGATCGCCCGGCAACAGCTTGCATTAGGCAGGCAGGTGTTTATTGTTTATCCGGTAATTGAAGAATCCTACGCGTTGGATATTGCCGGAGCGAAAAAAATGTACGAGCGCCTGCGCTTAAGCGAATTCAAGGATTTTAAATCAGGGTTGATACACGGTAAGATGAAGCAGGGCGAGCAGGATAAGATAATGGCGGCATTCGCCAAGAAAGAATTCGGCGTTTTGGTCTGCACGACCGTGCTGGAAGTGGGCATTGACATTCCGGAGGCGACTTGCATGATCATTGAGCATTCCGAGCGTTTCGGCCTAAGCCAGTTGCATCAGCTGCGCGGCCGCGTGGGCAGGGGGCCGTATAAGTCATTCTGTGTTTTAGTTTCTGATGCCCAAACCGAAGACGCCAAACTGCGCATTGCCGCAATGCTGAAAAGCAGCGACGGGTTTTATGTCGCGGAGGAAGACTTAAGGATCAGGGGCCCGGGAGAATTTTTTGGCCGCAGGCAGCATGGCCTTGCCGAGCTCAAGATCGGCGATCCTCTCGCGCAAATGCAGCTGTTAAAGCGGGCAAGGGAAGAGGCAATTGGGCTGGTTGAGAAAGACCCGCACCTGTTACTGCGGCCGAATCAGCTGCTTAAAGAAAAGCTTCTGCATCGCTTCCCGGAATATGAAGAACTGATACTTATCGGATAAATAGGGACAGAGCCTACTTTTTCTCTATAGAAAAAGTAGGCTCTGTCCCTATTTATCCCTTGAGAAAATCGGGGGTAGGTATATAATATTGCACTATGGCAGATGATTGCATAGTTATAACCGGTTTAGGCATAATAGCTTCTAACGGTATTGGAAAGGCTATGTTCAGCGACGCGCTTTTTGCCGGGGTTTCCGGGATTAAGCCGATATCGCTGTTTGATACGTCATCGTTTAAGACTAAGACAGCCGGTGAGATTACAAATTTTTCCGCGCAGGATATTTTAGGCCCCAAAGGCCTGCGCACGCTTGACCGCAGCACCAAATTGGCTATGTCTGCGGCAAAGCTGGCTTTGGATGATGCCAAGCTTGAAATAAACTCAAATAATTGTCTTCAAGCCGGGGTTAGCCTTGGCACTGCATTAGGCAGCGTAAGCAGTATCTGCGATTTTGATAAAGAAGCATTGGTAGAAGGCCCGTATTACGTTAATCCGGCGCTTTTTCCTAATACGGTAATCAACTCTCCGGCAAGCCAGATTTCCATACGGTTTAATATTAAGGGCTTTAATTCTACGATCTCTACGGGTTTTTGCGCCGGGCTTGATGCGCTGCGTTATGGCGCGGATATGCTGCGGTCAGGCAAGGCAGAGATTGTTCTTGCCGGAGGCGTAGAAGAGCTTTGTGTCCAGTCTTATCTTGGGCTTTATAAGACCGGTTGCCTTTCCGGATCAAAAGAAGGCAGCCTTGAATTGTGCTGTCCGTTTGATAAACGAAGGAACGGAATAGTTTTTGGCGAGGCATCTGCGGTTTTAGTATTGGAGAACCGGGAGTCAGCCTTAAGCCGCGGAGCAAAGATCTACGCCAGGATCGCAGGCAGCGCTATGGGGTTTGGCAAGCTTAAGCGGTCAATGCAGCTTGCAATAGACAACGCAGGTTTAAGGCCGGATAACATTGATTGCATTTATTGCGCGGCAAATTCCAGCGTTTTCGTTGACCGGATGGAAAATGAAGCGATAAAAGAAGTGTTTGCCGATAGCGCAAAAAGCGTAAGCATCAGCGCGGTCAAGTCAATGACCGGAGAATGCTACAGCGCAGGCGCGGCAGTCCAGGCAATTGCTGCTGTGCTGGCAATAGAAAGGCAAACTATATCTCCGACGATAAATTATCAGGAAAAAGATGACAGCTGCGGCCTTGATTATGTTCCCAATTCCAGCCGCAGCCGGCAGGTGAAGAATGTATTAATAAGCGCGCTTGATCCAAGCGGCGGAAATTCTGCTTTGGTGATTTCCCGGCTTAACGATTAGGAGCAGCATGTTATTGAAAGATAAAGCAGCAATAGTTACCGGCGCAGCAAGGGGTATTGGCAGGGCAATTGCTTTGGAATTGGCAAAAGAAGGCTGCGATGTGGCATTTACCTATCTTAAAAGCTCCAAAGAAGCGCAAGAGTTGTGCGCGGAGATAGAAAAAACCGGAAGAAAAGCGCTGGCTTTGCAGATTGACGTCAGAGATTTTGATAAATCCAAAGAAATGGTGGAAAAGGCAAAACAAGAATTCGGCAGGCTTGATATATTGGTCAATAATGCCGGGGTTACGCGCGATAAGGCCCTGATGATGATGACCAAAGACGACTGGCAGGAAGTAATTGATACTAATCTTACCGGCACTTTTAATGCCAGCAGAAACGCGATAATTACTTTTCTGAAACAGAAAAGCGGCAGCATCGTGAATGTCAGTTCTGTAAGCGGAGTTGCCGGCTTGAGCCGCCAGGTGAATTATGCCGCGTCAAAAGCCGGGATCATCGGGTTTACCAAATCACTGGCAAAGGAAGTGGCGGCTTATAATATCCGCGTTAATGCCGTTGCCCCGGGGTTCATTGAAACAGACATGCTCTCCGGATTAAAGGAAGAATATAAGGATGAACTCAAAAAAAAGGTGCCGCTGGCCAGGTTTGGCAAGCCTGAAGAGGTCGCGGCCGCAGTTAAATTTTTACTTAGCGACGAAGCGGGTTTTATCACCGGACAAACTATAATTATAGACGGCGGATTATTTATTCAATAAATACCATGGAGGAAAGAATGCAAGACCAACAGTTAGAAAATGAGATAAGGGATTTGATTGCCGGGATCATTGAGAAAGACCCGTCGGAGGTCACCCCTGACGCGAAATTCTTTGAGGATCTTGGCGTTGATTCAATGATGGCGCTTGAGATTATGGCGGGGATTGAAAAGAAATACAAGATCGCCATTCCCGAAGAGAAGCTTACTCAATTGGCAACCTTGAGAGAGACGGTCAGCGTGGCAAAGGAATACCTTGCGCAAAAGGAGGCCGGTCATGCCTGAAATCGGTATTGAAGAAATACAGAAAACCCTGCCGCAGCGGTTTCCTTTTTTAATGATTGACCGCGTATTGGAACTTGAGCCGCGCAAAAAAGCGGTAGCGATCAAGAATGTCAGCATAAACGAGAGTTTTTTCTCCGGTCACTTTCCCGGTAAGCCGGTAATGCCCGGAGTCCTGATCATTGAGGCAATGGCGCAGACAATGATCATGCTTTTTCATGAAGAAGCTGCAGCGCCGAAGGAAAAGGCAGCGGTATATTATCTTGGTTCGGTAAAAGTGAAATTCTTAAGTCCTGTTTTTCCCGGCGACCAGTTAAAGATCACGGTTGAACCGTTAAAGATCTTATCCGGGGCAGGCATTGTCAGCGCCGTGGCAGAAGTAGCCGGAAAAGAAGTTGCCAAAGGCGAGTTAAGCTTCAGCGCAAAATAGAATCTGTATTTTTGCTCAGGCCTTTGCTCGCGCGCGTAAACATTTTAATAACTTTGATTTTGCGTCTACCTTGTCTTGCTTCTCGCAGCAACGCTCGCCCCGCCCAGCGTGCGGGGCTTCGCTCGTGAGTCGGCTTTCGCTCTCCCCGCCGTTGTTGGAGACAAACGGCGAGGATCCATGCCCGCTCAAGCCTCCTACGTGCTGCTCAAAGCAAGCCAAGTCAGCCGCGAAATCATAACGGTGTTTGGAGTCTTGATAGCGCGTTTGATAAATTTAAAGTTTTGTTCGTAGGCGCATTGCAAATTTTTGCCAGCTTAGTCTTAGAGATTGGTCGGCAAGGCTTTACGAGGAGCGGAAGCTCTAATGTTACGAAAGTATGCCGGGAGTGACGAAGCCTGTCCCCCGCAGGGGGATAAACCGTAGCCGACGGCAAAATGTTTGCAGCGCCGAGAACAAAACCGTAAATTAAACTATGTGCTGTAAGGGGCAAGGCAGACGCAAATATTAATATATGAATAGACGCGTAGTGGTGACGGGGATTGGGGTAATTTCTTCTATTGGCACTGGTAAGGATGATTTCTGGAATGCTCTTATTCAGGGCAAGTCCGGTATTTCCCGGATCAGCTCTTTTGACACCTCGGCATATCCCACGCATAACGGAGGAGAGATCAGGGATTTTGACGCGCTGCGTTTTATTTCTAAAGACAGAGCTGCGGTAATGGGCAGGGCATCCTGTCTTGCGGTCAGCGCGGCAAAACTCGCGTTTGAAGATTCGGGTATCGTAGTCGCGGATATTGACCGGCAAGCCTGCGGAGTAACCATCGGCACGACAATGGGAGAATCCCAGGTCCTTGAGAAAGTAAACGAGGCATGGGTCAGGCATGGCCAGGACCGTATTCCTTCTGATATGGTAGCGCGCTGTCCCTGTAATGTGATCCCTTCCAATGTCGCGCTTGAGTTTGGCCTGGGAGGGCCTAATTTTATCATTCCCACTGCCTGCGCAGCAGGGAATTATTGCATCGGCTATGCCGTGGACTTAATCATGAGGGGAAGCGCAGAGATCATGCTTGCCGGAGGAGTAGACGCGTTTTCGCGCATTGCGTTTACGGGATTTAACCGCCTGCTTGCGGTTGCCCCGGAAAAATGCCAGCCGTTTGATAAAAACCGTAAAGGGATGATGGTTGGCGAGGCTGCAGGGATCCTGCTTCTAGAGCCACTGGAAAGCGCGTTAAAACGCAAGGCGAATATTTACGCCGAGGTTCTGGGTTATGGATTAAGCTGCGATGCGCAGCATATGACCGCGCCCCAGGCAGAAGGTATGGCAATGGCAATGTCTAATGCCCTTAAAGAGACCGGCCTTAAGCCCGAAGACATTGACTATATCAATGCCCATGGCACAGGCACGCCTGCCAATGATAAAGCAGAATGTTCGGCAATAAAACAGGTATTCGGAGAGCATTCCAAAAAAGTCTGCGTCAGTTCCACCAAATCAATGCTTGGCCATACTATGGGCGCAGCTTCCGGCATAGAGGCTGCGGCATGCTGCCTTTCCATTAAGCACGATATTATGCCCCCGACGATTAATTACGAAACCCCGGATCCGGAATGCGATATTGATTGTGTGCCGAATATTTGCCGCAGGCAGCCCGTTAATATCGCGCTCAACAATGCCTCGGCATTCGGCGGCAACAATGCTTCGGTTATCTTTGGAAAATATGGAGAATAACACAATTAGGAAATACGATTTCTTTTTTAAGGGCAGTGACAAGGCTGTGCTTCTGGTCCACGGCATTACCGGCACGCCGAGTGAGATGCGTTATTTGGGCAAGTCACTTAATAAGGCGGGCTTTACCGTGCTCTGTAATACTTTGCCCCGGCACTGCGCTACATTAGGCGAGCTCAAGCAGGTTACCTGGCAGGAGATCGTTGATGCCTGCGCCAAAGATTTGCAATCGCTGAAGCAGGAATATTCAAAAGTTTTTATTGCCGGTCTTTCCATGGGCGCCTTGATGTCCGCGCACCTGGCCTTTAAATTTCCCGATCAAGTGTCGGGGATCATTGCCCTTGCCCCGACGATATTTTATGACGGCTGGGCCCTGCATAAAGGCAAAGTTTTAATGAAGCTTACCTGGCACATCCCGTTTGTGCGTAACGCGATAGATATCAGGGAAAGCTGGCCGTATGGATTAAAAGATGAGGCGATCAGGTTCAATATTGAAAGGTTCTATAAAAACGCCGATTCTAAAGAATTTAATAATAAAGTTTTGCTATTCGGAAGCCCGTTTTTTCCGATGGCCTGCCTTTATCAGCATCATCTCTTTGCGAAAGTGGTGAAAAAAGAACTGCCTGCCATAAAAACACCCATACTTATAATGCACGCCAAAGAAGACGATATGACCAGTCCGCGTAACGCGCAATATTTATTGGATCACATTGCCTCTGAAGATAAGGCCCTGTTTATGCTTGACGACAGTTATCATATGATCACGATTGATAAGCAAAAGGATAAAGTCGCGGAAGAGGCAACAAAATTCATAAATAGATTATGAGGGTAGGGACGGTTCTCAACCCAAAGGTAAAGTGTCCCCCTTGCGGGGACAGTTTAGCTTTAAGTTAAGAACCGTCCCTAAATAGATATGTACGATGCGATTATTATCGGAGCGGGAATGGGAGGTTTAAGCTGCGGCCTTAAGCTGGCAGCGGCCGGAAAAAAAATCCTGTTATTGGAAAGGCAGCCGGTTGCCGGCGGAGTAGCCACAAGTTTCAGGCGCCGGGGTTTTACCTTTGAAGCATCGCTGCATTATGTAGACGGATTGGCCAGCGGCGGAGAGATCAGGGATTTGCTGGATAAATACGGGGTAAGCCCAAAAATTGAATTTATTGAATTACAGGAATTCGGCCGGGTCATCTATCCGCAGCATGATTACGTGGTCAAGAATGACTTTATTTCATTGGAGGCCATGCTTAAAGATATCTTTCCCGCAGAGGCAGCGGGGATAAAAAAATTCTTTTCAGACATAAATGTTTTCTATCGGCATTTTGACGGTTTTATGGATTCTCCGATTCCTTACTGGCTGAAGATGCTTGCCTTGCCCATCCTTTATCCGCAGGTGATCAAGGCTTCCTGCCTTACCCTGGAACAATATATTACAAAAAAGATCAAAGATAAAAGATTGCGCAGTTTCCTTGCCACGATCTGGGGTTTTGTGGGAGTCGCGCCTTCCGAGCTTTCTGCATTTTATTTTTTGATTGTCTTACGGGGTTGCTGGGGAGAAAAGACAGCTTATATCAAGGGCGGGTTCAGCAAGTTATTCGGCGCTATGGCCGAGAGGATCAAGGAGTATGGCTCAGAGATAAGATTCAATATGGCAGTTACGGAGATCCTCACGGATCAGAGCCGTTGCGTAAAAGGCGTGCGTACGGATAAAGGCGAAGAATTCCTGGCAAAAGTAATTATTTCAAATGCCAATGCCGTAGATACCCTCACCAAATTCATAGACCACGCCGCGCTTAAGCAGTCTTACTTGCAAAAACTGTCCTTATTAAAAAAATCCATTTCTGCCGTTACGGTATATATAGGATTAGATGTCCCGTCAAAACAAATAGGCATGTCTTGTCCGGTTTTGTCGGTGAACGCAACTTATGACCATGATGAGGCATTCAGGAACTGCCTTAATAATGATCACGGTCATTGCAACCTGGCGGTGGTTGACCATTCGCAGCTTGATCCCGGGCTTGCCCCAGTAGGCAAATCCACTATTTGCGTGATGAGCTTAGCCGGTTACTCGGGCTGGGATACGTTAACAACCGAAGAATATAAGAAAAAGAAAAAAGAAGTTGCGGATAGCATTGTTGCCAATCTTGAAAAATATTTACCGGGATTGTCCAGCCATATTGAGGTCATAGAAGTGGGTACCCCCAAGACTATGGAAAGGTTTGCTACGCTTCCGGAGGGCGCAGTTTACGGTTTCAGCCAGATAGTTGCGCAATCCAGTTTGAACCGTTTAAGTCAGGTGACTGACGTTAAGGGTTTATTTCTCGCCGGTGCCTGGACAAGGCCGGGCTGCGGAGTGCACGGCTGCCAGGTTTCCGGAACAGACGCGGCAGATCTGGCCTTGGATTTTCTTACGAAGCAATGAGGATAAATACCGGCAAATATAAGGGCAGGCTGATCAAAATGCCTTCGGGTATCCGTCCTACCCAGGATAAGGTAAGAAAAGCCTTATTTGATATATTGGGCGGTGTTGAAGGCCTGAACTTTTTAGAGCTTTTTGCCGGTTCAGCCAGCGTAGGCATTGAAGCGCTTTCAAGGGGCGTGTCTAATCTGGTAGTAGTTGAGGCAAGCCCGGCTTGCCGGCAGGCAATAAAGAATAATATGGCTGCTCTTGGGATCATAGATTACGAGCTTTGCCCCATGGAGGCAGATAAGGCAGTGGGAAAGTTTTGCAGCGCAGGGAAAAAGTTTGATATTATCTTCCTTGACCCTCCCTATTATCGGGAGATGGCAAAAAAAACCTTGCAAATGCTGGGGGCTTATGATATATTAGCGCCCAATGGTTTTGTCATCAGCCAGCATTTTAAGAAAGATTTGCTGCCGGAAATTGCCGGCAGCCTGACACGGTTCCGGGAAGCTGTATACGGAGATACCGTGCTATCATTTTACAGGAAAGAAGGTTAGTAATGTGCCAGAAAGCAATATACCCCGGCACTTTTGATCCGGTAACCTACGGCCATATTGATCTTATAAAACGGGCGCAAGAAGCATTTTCCGGTGTCACGGTAGCAGTTGCCAGTAACCCGCATAAGCATCCGCTTTTCAGCCTTAAGGAGAGGGTGGAGCTGATCAAAAAAGCAACTGCCGGATTAGACGGAGTAGAAATTGACAGTTTTGACGGCCTGGTAGTGGATTATGCCCGGAAAAAAGGCGCCAAGGTTTTAATCAGAGGCTTGAGGATGATTTCGGATTTTGAATACGAATTCCAGATGGCCCTGACTAACAGAAAACTGGCCCCTGACGTTGAAACGATTTTTTTAATGCCCCATGAGTCTTACAGCTACTTGTCCTCTAAATTGCTGAAAGAAGCCGGGTCATTGGGAGCAGACTTGTCTTCTTTTGTGCCGGATTTCGTAGAAACTGCCTTAAAGAAGAAATTGTGTAAGGCGTGAAAATAAAAGTACGCCAGATACCGTTCGAGGGGCTGGTTCTGGAAGAAACAATATCCCCTCAATCGCTGGACCTGGAAACTGACGAAGTCCGGTTCCGCGGTAACATAAAGATAAGGGCGGTTGTTTCAAGGATAACGAATGCGCTCGCCGTAAAGGCTGATCTTACCGCTCCTGTGCGCATGCGCTGCAGCCGCTGTTTGGCTGACGTTGACATCGAACTTAAGAAAAAACTGGAATTGAACTATCAGGTTTCCACTGCCCAGGAAACGGTTGACATTGACCAGGATATAAGAGAAGAGATCATTCTCGACTATCCGATGCATCTGCTTTGTAAACCTGATTGCAAAGGGCTTTGCCCCCGGTGCGGGGGCAGCCTTAATGAAGGAGGTTGTATCTGTGGCTCTACCTAAAAGGCGACATTCAAAGACGCGCGGCAAGAAACGCCGTACGCATTGGAAAACTTCCAAGCCTAATCTCTCCGCTTGCCCGCAATGCAAGCAGCCTAAGCCGGCGCACAAGGTTTGCCCGGTTTGCGGTTATTATGCCGGACGGCAGGTTATGGAGATCAAGGTAAAAGAGAAGAAAAAGAAAAAACAATAAGCATTTGCCAACCGGAAAGAATAATGAAAATAGTCATTGACGCGATGGGCGGTGATTTCGCGCCGGAGGTAGTGATCAAGGGCGCGGTAGCCGCTGTAGGGGAATACAATATTGAATTGATCCTTGTCGGTGATGAGGCAAGGATAAGATCCCTGCTGGAAAAAAATAAATACAAAGGGAATTTGATCAGCGTATATCCGGCTACGGAAGTCATTGAAATGCATGATTCCGCCGCTTCCAGCTTTCGCAAAAAGAGAAATTCTTCCATAGTTGTCGGCTTGAATTTAGTCAAAGAGGGAAAGGCCGATGCTTTTTTTAGCGCCGGTAACACCGGCGCGGTAGTCTGCGCCGCGACTTTAGGCCTGGGGCTCCTGCCCGGCATTGAACGGCCAGGTATCGGCATTGTCATGCCTACGCTAAAAGGCATATCATTCATCATTGACGTAGGCGCCAATATTGATCCTAAGCCTACTCAAATGCTGCAGAACGCCATCATGGCCGACGTTTACATGAAGCATATATTGGGCAAGCCCAATCCCAGCGTCGGATTGCTTAATGTAGGCGAAGAGGAGAGCAAGGGTACGGATTTTGTCAAAGAAACTCATGAATTACTTTCCCGGAGCAAGCTCAACTTTATCGGCAACGTTGAGGGCAAGGACCTGTTTTCCGGAAAATGCGACATTATTGTTTGCGACGGTTTTGTCGGGAATGTCGCGCTTAAAGTTTCCGAAAGCCTTGCTGAAGCAATGCAGATATTTTTAAAGAAGCATCTGTTAAGTAATTTTATCGGCAAGCTTGGCGCGGTCCTTCTGGTTAATAACTTCAAAAAATTCAAGAAGGAAATGGATTATTCCGAATACGGCGGCGCGCCTTTGCTGGGCGTAAACAGCGTGGTAATGATCGGACACGGCCGTTCCAACGCAAAGGCAATTAAAAATGCCATCCGCGCAGCCAAGGAAGAAGTAGAGCGCAAGTTCAACGAAAAGATCCTTGAAGCTATAGGCTAAGGGGACAGTAAATGAAAAAAATCGGCATAATCGGTGTTGGAAAATATCTGCCTAAGAAGGTCCTTTCAAATGCGGACCTGGAAAAGACGGTGGACACCTCTGATGAGTGGATCACTACGCGCACAGGGATAAAGGAAAGGCGCTTAGCCGCGAAAACAGAAGCTACCAGCGATTTGGCGTTAAAGGCGGCAAAGGACGCCCTGGCAGATGCAAAGCTTAGCCCTTCCGATCTGGAATTAATCATAGTTGCGACGATCACTCCTGATATGCAGTTTCCCGCTACTGCCTGCATTTTGCAGAGCAGCTTAGGGGCAAAGAATGCCGTTTGTTTTGATGTTTCTGCTGCCTGCGCGGGTTTTATTTACGGGATAAGCGTTGCCCAGCAATTCGTTGCCCGCGGTGTTTATAAGAACGCCCTGGTTGTCGGCGCGGAAGCACTTTCTACGATCACCGACTGGCAGGACAGGAATACCTGCGTTTTATTCGGCGACGGCGCAGGGGCGGCGGTCCTTTCAGAAGTGAAATCCGGGGGGATTGTTTCTTCCTACCTCGGTTCCGACGGCACAATGAGCGAATTATTACTCGTTCCTGCCGGCGGATCGCGCAACCCCGCTTCTTCCAAGACAGTAGACAGCCGCCTGCATTACATAAAGATGCGCGGGAATGAACTATTCAAAGTTGCGGTCAATACGATGACCGAGGCCGCAGAAACGGTTTTAAAACGGGCAGGCCTGAAAATATCCGACATTGACCTGATCATCCCGCATCAGGCAAATATCCGCATTATTGCCGCAGTTGGGAAGAAACTCTGTTTTCCGTTGGATAAATTCTACGTTAATATAGAAAGATACGGCAATATGTCCTCCGCTTCCCTTGCCGTTGCCCTCTGCGAGGCAGTCAAGGAAGGAAGGATCAGCAAAGGCGACACTGTCCTTCTTGACGCTTTCGGAGCCGGCTTGGTCTGGGGAGCCTGCATCATTAAGTGGTAGCCGCCAGGCATATCCTGTTGATAGCGCTAGTGGTATTTTTAAGCTGCGCAGCTTCGCTTACAGGAGATTTCATTCTTGACGATCACAGCATTATCCTCAATAACAATTTTATAAAGAACTGGAAAAATTTCCCGCTTATTTTCAGCCGCAGTTATATTACCGCTATTGACGATATTAAGGTAAACCAGGGCTCATATGGCATAGGCTCCGGTGAAACCACATACCGGCCTGTGGCAACCGCGACGTATTTTGTTAATTACGCGATTTCCGGGTTAAAACCGTTCGCTTACCGGTCGTTAAATCTATCCCTGCATATTATTAATGCCATACTTGCCTATTTGTTGTTTAATCTTTTGTTTTCTAACCGGCAGTTAGCTTTATTTTCGGCTTTATTTTTCGGGATGCACCCGGTAAACGCAGAAGTGATCAGCTGTACCGGTTACCGGCCGAACAGCCTTGTCCTGCTGTTCATTCTCCTGACGGTCATCCTGCATTTTAAATTTAAGCCGGCTGCATTGCTGGCGTTCATCGCCGCGCTTTTTTCTAAGGAGATCGCCGTTTTTCTCCCCCTTGCGCTGGCCATCTGCGACCTGTATTATTTCAATTTTGATTTCCGCAAGGCCGCAGCGAATGTGCGCTGGTATATCCTGTATTTCCTGACGGGGTTAGTTTACGTTTTTATCTATTTTACCTTCGCGCCTCCGGGCCAGGAAATATTCAGGTTTACTGCTTTGGGCGGGAATTTAATAAGGATGTTGAATGCCCTGGGATTTTACTTAAAAGAGCTGATATTCCCGTTTGAGCCGGTTTATATTTTTCCGGCAGCAATAAAGAACTCGTATCTCATGTCCGGGCTTGGCCTGGCTGCTATATTTGCCGGCATTTATACCGTGAAAAAAATGAAGGTTTGGAAAGAGGCGTCTTTTGCGGTGCTCTGGTTTTTTCTCTGGCTGCTGCCGCTAAATAATTTCATCGGTTCATTCAGGGTTGGTTTAGCTTACCGTTTTCTTTATATACCCCTGTTGGGCTTCGCGCTTCTCTTAGGGCTCTTTTTAGTGAAGGCAAGGCAGGGAAAGGGAAGAATTTTCTTGCAAATCCCCGTATTAAAGTGTATGCTACCTTTTGCTTTATTAGGGTATTTTTTTATTCTTAGCGTTTCCGCGAGTGTCCTTTGGAAAAATGAAATGTTCTTGTCTCAAGCCGCGGTAGAGCGTTATCCGTTGAATCCTTTGGCGCATATCGAGCGCAGCCGCGTATTGATACTCAGCGGCCGTTATGCAGAGGCGAGGCTGGAATTAGAGTCCGCTTTGTCATTAGCGGATCCGCATGCTGTCATATCTGATTACGATCGGGCAAAGGCCCATATTCTTTACGGGATCATCTATACGCAGGATAAAGACTATGCCCGGGCAGAGCAGGCGTATTTAAAGGCGTCCGGGTTGCTGCCGCAGGCGGCAATTGTTTATACCCAACTGGCAATACTTTACGATATACAAGGCATGCGCCAAAAAGCCCTGGAAGAGCTGGAAAAAGCCAGGAGGGTTAATCCCGGCTATGTTCCGGCTTATGTGGAAAGCGAATTTTTAAAAGGAGCAGCAGGACAATGAGAGCATTTCTTTTTGCCGGACAGGGAAGCCAATATGTAGGTATGGGCAAAGATCTATATGATGCTTTTCCCGCAAGCAGGGATATTTTTGACCGCGCAGACAAGGCGCTCGGGTTTTCTATTTCCCGGCTTTGCTTTGAAGGTCCGCAGGACGAGTTGAAGAAAACAGACAATTGCCAGCCGGCGATACTTACAATGAGCATTGCCGCGCTTGAGGCTTTTAAGTCAATTGCCGGCTCCCAACAGCCGGTTGCCGTTTTTGCCGCAGGCTTAAGCTTAGGCGAATATTCTGCTTTAGTGGCAGCGGAAGCTTTAGGCTTTGAAGATGCTGTCAGGCTGGTCAGGCAGCGCGGCCAATTCATGGAAGAAGAGGCAGCATCGCGGCCGGGAAAGATGCTTTCCTTGATCGGATTGGATCTTGCTCAAGTCAGGCAGCTTTGTGTTGATACCGGGATAGAACTGGCGAACATAAATTGCCCGGGACAGATCGTAGTTTCCGGGGGGCCGCAGGAGATCAGCCGCGCAGCAGAGCTGGCAAAAGAACGCAAGGCAAAGATGGTAGTGGTTCTGGAGGTAAGCGGCGCGTTTCATTCTTCATTTATGAAAGGGGCTGCCGCAAAATTATCCGCGGAACTTGAGAGGATCAAGATAACGCCGCCTAAAGTACCCGTGATCAGCAATGTTACTGCCCGGCCATTCGGGTCAGCCGAGGAAGTAAGGGAAAACCTGGTAAAGCAGGTTTATTCCAGCGTGCTCTGGGAAGACTCGATGAAATTTATTTTGTCGCAAAATGTAATGAACTTTCTTGAATTTGGGCCGGGAAAGGTCCTGAAGGGCCTGATGCGCCGGATCAATGCAGCTGCGCAGGTACAGAGCATAGAGAAGAAGGAAGATATGGGGGAGGGTAGGTAATATGCGTTTAAAAGATAAAGTAGCTTTAGTAACAGGCGGGGCAAGAGGGATTGGCAGGGAAATCGCGCTTTTGTTTGCCAAAGAGGGCGCGGACATAGTCATCGGCGACGTTAACCAGCAGGAGGCGGATAAGACCTGTCAGGATATTGAAGCGTTGGGCAGAAAGGCCATGGGTATAACGTTGGACGTTACTAGGTTTGCCAACGTAGAAGAGGGAATAAACAAAATTCTTGACAAATTTGGAAAGATTGATATATTAGTTAACAATGCTGGAATCACCAAGGATGGGCTCCTGTTGCGGATGAGCGAGCCGGACTGGGACGCGGTGATCGCCGTGAACCTCAAAGGCACGTTTAATTGCACAAAAGCCGTTTCAAAGGTGATGATCAAGCAGCGCAGCGGCAAGATTGTCAATATCGCATCGATCATTGGCATCATCGGTAATCCCGGGCAGGCGAATTATTCCGCTTCCAAGGCGGGGATAATTGCCCTGACAAAGACATCTGCCAAGGAGTTGGCAAGCCGCAGCATAAATATAAACGCGGTAGCGCCCGGATTCATTCAGACAGATATGACGGCTAAGCTGCCGGAGGAACTTAAGCAGAAAATGCTCAGCGTTATCCCGCTGAATAAGTTCGGCACTCCCGGCGATGTAGCTAATTTATGCCTGTTTTTGGCTTCCGATGAAGCCGCTTACATTACCGGCCAGACAATCGTTGTCGACGGCGGAATGGTTATGGTTTAACAAGGAGGAAAAAGAAAATGGCAGTTCAGGATAAGGTAAAATCAATTATTGCGGAACAACTGGGAGTAAAGCCGGAAGAGGTTACTCCTGAAGCATCTTTCGTCGATGACTTAGGCGCTGATTCTTTGGATACCGTTGAGTTGGTAATGGCGCTGGAAGAAGAATTTGGCATCGAGATACCCGATGAGGATGCAGAAAAGATCACTACTGTCGGCGATGCGATCAAGTACATCGAAGAAAAATCAGGCAATAAATAAGACGTTGATATAGAAACATTTTACATATACCCCGCCTTCTTCTCCGGCGGGGTAAGTTTTATTATGGCTAAAAAATGCAAGAAAATAGAGTAGTAGTCACAGGATTAGGTGTAATCTCTCCGGTCGGCAACGATATTCCCTCGTTTTGGAAGGCCTTGCAAGAGGGGAAGTCCGGGGTAGGCAAGCTTACGACTTTCGACCCGGCGGCTTTTAACAGCCGTATCGCCGCGGAAGTCAAGAATTTTGACCATCTGACGTACGGGATCACCAAGAAAGACACTCACCGGATGGAGAAATTCGTGCAATATGCCATTGCCGGCACCAAGCAGGCGCTGGCAGATTCCGGTTTAGTCCTGGATAAAGAGAATAAAGAACGGATCGGCGTATTGATCGGCTCGGGGATAGGCAGCCTGCGCATTATCGAAGAAGAGCACGGCGTTTATATGAAGCACGGGCCAAGCAGGATCACGCCGTTTTTGATCCCGATGCTGATTGTCAATGAAGCTTCCGGCCAGGTAGCAATGATCCATGGTTTCCATGGCCCGAATTCCTGCGTGACCACTGCCTGCGCTTCCGGGACGCATGCCATCGGCGACGCCTTGCGCATTATCCAGAGGGGTGATGCCGACGTGATGATCGCCGGAGGCACGGAAAGCTGTATTACTCATTTAGGCGTAGGAGGATTTTGCGCCTTAAAAGCGCTCTCGCTAAGGAACAATGACCCGGAAAAGGCCAGCCGTCCGTTTGACGCGGAAAGAGACGGATTTGTCATTGCTGAAGGCTGCGGGATCGTGGTCCTGGAAAGTTTAGAGCACGCAGCCAAGCGCAATGCCCATATTTATGCGGAAGTCCCGGGCTTTGGGATGTCCTGCGACGCATATCATATTACCGCGCCTGACCCGGAAGGCAATGGCGCCAGCTTAGCAATGAAATGGGCCTTAAAAGACGCGAAGGCCAATCCCGAAGATATAGATTATATTAATGCCCACGGCACTTCCACAAAATTGAACGATAAGGTAGAGACTTTGGCAATAAAGAAGGCCTTTGGCGCGCACGCGAAAAAAGTCATGGTTTCTTCTACGAAATCCATGACCGGCCATTTGCTTGGCGCAGCCGGCGGCGTGGAATTCATAGTCTGCTGTTTAACGATCAAAGACGGAGTTATCCCGCCTACCACCAACTACGAACATCCAGACCCTGATTGCGACCTCGATTATGTGCCTAATGTAAGCCGTAAAACCCCGGTTGATATCTGCGCGTCAAATTCGCTGGGATTCGGCGGACATAACGCCACCATTGTGGTAAAAAAATTCAAGGGATAAATGGGTTATACTATTGCTGAAAAAATAATGCTGGCGCATGCCAGCATGGCGCATTCCGGCAGAAAAAACATTGCGCCGGGTGAATTCATTGAAGCCGATGTAGACCTGGCATTGGGCAATGACATTACTGCGCCGATCGCCATTGAGGAATTTAAGCGATCGGGAGCCAGGGAAGTCTTTGACAGGAAAAAGGTTGTTTTGGTGCCTGACCATTTTGCTCCGGCAAAGGACCTGCGCAGCGCCAACCAGTGCAAGATCCTTGCGAATTTTGCCAAAGAGCAGAAGATAAAGAACTATTTTGAAGTCGGATGCATGGGTATTGAGCATGCGCTTTTACCGGAGTTGGGGCTGGTTGGCCCTGGAGATCTGGTCATCGGGGCTGATTCGCATACTTGCACTTACGGCGCGCTTGGAGCTTATTCAACCGGCGTAGGCTCTACTGATCTGGCAAGGGCTTTTATTGACGGAAAATGCTGGTTTAGGATCCCGCCGACGGTTAAGTTCGTATATAACGGTAAGCTCGGCAAGTGGGTTGGCGGCAAGGACCTGATCCTGTATACGATCGGCAAGATCGGGGTTGACGGCGCATTGTATAAAGTGATGGAATTTTCCGGCCCGGTGATCAGGAAATTAAGCATGGATGACCGCTTTTCCATGTCAAATATGGCGATTGAAGCCGGGGCAAGGGCAGGATTAATCGAGCCGGACGGAATTACTCTGGATTATATTAAGCAAACCAAAAATCCAAGGTTCAAGACGCAAAAATTCAAGTCAAAATTAAAAAATTTAAGGTCTGACGCAGACGCGCATTATGAAAAGATTTACGCTTGGGATGTTTCCGGGCTGGAGCCGCAGGTTGCCTGTCCGCATCTGCCCAGCAACGTTAAGCCCGCGTCGGAATTAAGCGATATAAAATTAGACCAGGTAGTCATTGGTTCCTGCACTAACGGTAGGATCTCCGACCTTCGGATCGCAGCAAAGATACTAAAAGGCAGAAAGATCAAGCCGGGTTTGCGGTTGATCGTATTCCCGGCAACGCAGAAGATCTATCTTGAAGCGGTCAAAGAAGGTTTGGCGGAAATTTTTGTCCGCGCAGGCGGAGTATTTTCCACGCCTACCTGCGGCCCGTGTTTAGGCGGGCATATGGGTATTTTAGCTGAAGGCGAAGCCTGTCTTGCCACGACAAACCGCAATTTTATCGGCAGGATGGGCAGCCCTAAATCATTCGTTTATTTGTCCGGCCCGGCAGTTGCCGCAGCTTCAGCGATCATCGGCAGGATCACGCATCCGGATAATGCTTAGGGACGGTTCTCAGCCAAGGAGAAAAATGTCCCCTTCGGGGACACTTTTCCCTTGGACTGAGAACCGTCCCTAAAACAGACTATGATAATAAAAGGAAGAGTTCACAAATTTAGCGACGACGTCAATACTGACGATATTATTGCGGCAAAATATTTAGTCAGTACTGACGCAAAAGAATTGGGCAGTCACTGTATGGAGACGATTGCCCCGGATTTTTCCCGTAAGGTCTCTGCCGGAGACATCATTGTCGCGGGAAAAAACTTTGGCTGCGGTTCTTCCCGTGAGCACGCGCCGCTGGCGATCAAGGGCTGCGGGATTGCGGCAGTGGTTGCCAAAAGCTTTGCCGGCATATTTTTCAGGAATGCCATAAACATCGGGCTGCCGTTTTTAGAGCTGGCAGATACGGATAAAATTTCAGACGGCGATTTAGTGGAGATAGACCTTTCAAAAGGCTTGATCAAAAATATTACCAAAGGGAAGACCTATCAGACTCAGGCATTCCCGGAATTTTTAGAGCAGATCGTCAAGGAAGGCGGGTTAATAAACTATGTCAAACGAAAAAAAATATAAAATCGCGGTTATTCCCGGAGACGGCACCGGCCCGGAAGTCACTAATGAAGGTTTGAAAGTGCTTAAGGCCGCAAGCCTAACCTATAAATTCAATTACGAAACAAAGGTATTTGATTTTGGCGGCGCGCGTTACTTAAAAACCGGAAAGACGATTGACGATAGCGATATAAGCGAGCTAAAAAAATACGATACGATCTTTTTGGGCGCCATCGGGCATCCGGACGTAAAACCCGGGATCCTGGAAACCGGCATATTACTGAAATTAAGGTTTGCCTTGGACCAATACATCAACCTGCGGCCGGTCAAACTCTATAATGCCGATTTTTGCCCGTTAAAGGATAAGAAGCCCGAAGATATAGATTTTGTGGTCGTCAGAGAAAATTCCGAAGGCCTCTATAAAGGCATGGGTGAATTTAAAGACAAGGGCACAAAGGATGAGGTCGCAATTCAGCTTTCCTATAATACGCGCAAGGGCGTGGAGCGCTGCATCCGCTATGCATTTGAATATTGCCGTAAGCGCAACAAAAGAAAAAAATTAACCCTCTGCGGCAAGACCAATGTTTTAACTTATGCCTGGGACCTCTGGCAAAGGACATTTAATGAAGTTGCCAAAGAATACACGGATATAACTACCGATTACGCGCACGTTGACGCCACGACAATGTGGTTCGTGAAGAATCCCGAGTGGTTTGACGTAATTGTTACGGATAACATGTTCGGCGATATTATTACCGACTTAGGCGCGATGATACAGGGCGGCATGGGTATTGCCGCAGGCGGCAATATCAATCCCGCGGGCGTATCTATGTTTGAGCCGATCGGCGGGTCTGCGCCGAAATATACCGGCAAAAACGTGATCAATCCTTTGGCAGCGGTTTGCGCTGCAGGCATGCTGCTTGAGAGCTTGGGCGAGAAGCCGGCTGCGGATGCCATTGAAAAAGCGGTGATCAAGATCGTGCAAAAAGACTTAAAATCCCTTGCCGCCGGGAAAATGGGGTATTCCACCAGCGAAGTCGGAGACCTGGTAGTAAAAAATCTATAATGATTAGGGACGGTTCTCAACTTAAAGCTAAACTGTCCCCATAGAAGGGACACTTTTGCTTTGGGTTAAGAACCGTCCCTAAGGAGATAAAATGAAAAAGTATAACGTTTGCGTTGTTGGAGCGGGTGTTGTCGGGATAGAAATGCTTAGGATTATAAAACAGCGTAAGTTTCCCGTGGGCCAACTTAAGGTATTTGCCCGTTCATCCAGGCAAATGAAAGTTGACGGAGATATATATTCTGTTGAACCGATCTCGCCCGAAGGTTTTAATGGTATGGATATCGCGCTTTTTGCCGGCACAGAAGGCGAAAAGGGCGCGGCAGTGACTTATGCGGCCGAGGCGGTTAAGCGCGGGGCAGTGGTAATCGATAACGGCGCGGATTTCCGGATGGACCCGAAAGTGCCGTTAGTTGTCCCGGAAGTAAATTCCAAGGACGTGAAAAAACACAAGGGTGTAATCGCCAATCCCAACTGTTCGACTATCCAAATGGTGGTGGCGCTTTGGCCGATTTATAAGAAAGCCGGGATCAAGCGGATTATTGTTACTACGCTTCAGGCTTCTTCCGGAGCGGGGAAGGCGGCAGTTGAGCAGTTAAAAGAAGAGATCAGCCTGGTAACGGCAAATAATTTCGAGAATATACATGTAAAGGCGGAAAATAAATCTATGCCGCAGCAGCTGGCTTACAATGTTTTTCCGCAGATCGGCGGGTTTGTTGAATGCGATTATACCAGCGAAGAGTGGAAGCTGGTAAAAGAAACGCACAAGATCATGCACGATGATAAAATAAAGATCTCCGCGACCACCGTACGCGTGCCGGTAAGGACCGGGCATTCGGAATCAGTGTATATTGAAACTGAAAAAACCATTGCCCCGGAAAAAGTAAGGGAACTATTGGCAAAGGCCCCGGGCGTGATCGTGATGGATGAGCCAAAGAACGGCATTTACCCTATGCCTAAGGACGTTGAGGGAAAGGATGAAACGTTTGTGGGCAGGATACGCTGCGATTGTTTTGTGAAGAATGGCCTGTGGCTTTGGGTTGTTGCCGATAACCTGCGTAAAGGCGCGGCGACAAATGCCGTGCAGATAGCAGAATGCCTGATCTCGGGATAATCACCGTTGCGTAATATCAAAGTTGAGATAGAATACGACGGCACCAATTACTGCGGCTGGCAGGTGCAGAGCAGTTCGCATAAAGCAAGTATACAGGAAACGATTGAGCGGGCAATCCGGAAAATACTGAACGAAAAAGTAAAGATCATCGGTTCCGGAAGGACTGATGCCGGAGTTCATGCCAGGGCGCAGGTAGCTAATTTCAGGATAAAGTCAGCCATGCCATTGGCCCGGCTGCAGGAAGGGTTAAATGCCGTGCTGCCGCAAGACATCGCGATTACCGCGATGAGAGAGGCAGATCCGGATTTCCACAGCCGTTTCAGCGCCAAATCCAAAATTTACCGCTATACGATATTGAACAGCCAACACCGCAGCCCGTTTTTGCGCGATAGCGCATTTTTCTGCCGCTATCCGCTTGATGTTAAGCTGATGCAGCGGGAAGCAAGGCAGCTTTTAGGCAGGCATAATTTCCGCGCTTTTTGCGCTGCGCAAGGCAAAGGCAAGAACCCCTTTAAGACAATAAAAAGGATAGCCGTAGCAAAGTGCGGCAGCCGGATTGATATAGAGGTTGAAGCAGACGGTTATCTTTATAATATGGTAAGGAATATTGCCGGGACGCTTATTGATGTGGGCAGGGGCAGGCTTCCGGCAGGCAGCCTGAAGAAGATACTGGCGCAACGCAACAGGGTTAAGGCCGGCCCTACGGCTCCGGCAAAAGGCCTGTGCCTGCTTAAGGTCAAATATTGAGTTGTGCCTTATCTAAAAATAATATTTGACTAAACAGGAAAATATGTTATACTTTTATTTCTATGAAAAAGACCTACTTAGTAAAGAATTCCGATATTAAAAGAACCTGGTATATTATTGACGCCAAAAATAAGATCCTGGGCAGGATTGCCAGCAAGGCTGCGGCGATCTTAAGAGGTAAGCATAAGGCGGTTTTTACGCCGTCACGGGATACCGGAGATGGAGTCGTGATTATTAACGCCTCCATGGTTAAAGTGACCGGCAGGAAGCTGAAGCAGAAGGTATACCGGCGTTATTCAGGATATCCCGGCGGTTTGAGGGAAGTTACCCTGGAAAACATGCTGGCAAAGCGGCCGACAACCGTGATCAAGCTTGCCGTAAGGCGTATGCTTCCCGGAGGGCCGTTAGGCAGGGATACGATCAAGAAATTAAAGGTTTATGCCGATGATAAACATCCGCATAAAGCGCAGAACCCGGTTTTATTGGAGATATAATTAAAATGAGCGACAAAGTAAAATTTTCATGTGTTGGAAGGCGTAAAGAAGCGGTTGCGAGAGTTATGCTTTCGCCCGGGGCGGGAAATATCATGGTTAACGGACTTACGTCGGACAAATACTTTATCAGAGAAACTGATCGGATCATTGTCAGGCAGCCGCTGGTAGCGACCAACAGCGTATCCAAATACGATGTAGTTGCCAACATCAGGGGCGGCGGGCTTACCGGACAGGCAGGCGCGCTGCGTCATGGCATTTCCCGCGCGTTGATCTCGGTTGACCCGGAGTTAAAGGAAATCCTGCGTAAGCAGGGTTTTCTTACCCGCGACCCGCGTATGAAAGAGCGCAAGAAGTACGGCCAGAAGGGGGCACGCAAACGGTTCCAGTGGACCAAGAGGTAAACTAGATTAAATCTTAACATAGAGCACAAAGAAATCCCGCTTCCAGCCGAAGCGGGATTTTTCTTTTATAAGCGCTATGATTTTGCGTCTGCCTTGTCTTGCTTTTCGCAGGGACGCTCGCCCCGCCCAGCGTGCGGGGCTTCGCTCGGAAGTCGGCTTTCGCTCTCCCCGCCGTTGTTGGAGACAAACGGCGAGGATCCATGCCCGCTCAAGCCTCCTACGCCCTGCTCAAAGCAAAACAAGTCAGCCGCAAAATCATTAAGCAATAAATCGGCGTCGGGCGGCCGACGAGAAAATACTTGCTTGATAATAAATTTTATGATAGTCTAAATAAGCTTTACCGTCTCAACAATACGGGGGAATAAAATGGTAATAAATGCGGGAATTATCGGCGCGACCGGGCATACCGGCGAAGAGTTGATTGATATTTTATTAAAGCATCCCAATGTGCGCATTGCCGGGCTTTACAATACCAGTGATGAGCCGCAGATAATCTCGGAAGTTTTTTCCAGGTTCAAGGGCCGCATCGACGCCGTATGCAGGAAAGCCGACGTTAAAGAGATCGCCGGAAAATGCGACGTAGTATTTTTAGCGCTGCCGCATACGGTCTCCATGTCTTTTGCGCCGAAGCTGCTTGCCGCGGGCAAGCGGGTCATTGACCTTAGCGCCGATTACCGGCTTACCAGCCCCGTAGTATATGAAAAGTTTTATAAGGTTGCGCATAAGGATAAAGCGCATTTGAAAGAGGCGGTATACGGCCTGCCCGAGCTGCACCGGGAAAAGATAAAAAAAGCGCAATTAGTTGCTAATCCCGGATGCTATCCGACGGCGGCGATATTGGCGCTTGCCCCGGCAGTTGCCTTAAACCTGATTGATTTGGGCACAATAATCATTGATGCAAAATCCGGGGTCAGCGGAGCCGGTAAGAAACTGGTCAAAGACCTTTTGTTTTTAGAAGCCAATGAAGATTTTAAGGCATATAAAGTAAATGTTCATCAGCATATGCCGGAGATCGAGCAGGGGCTGGAGAAGCTTGCGGCTAAAAAGATAAGCGTTACATTTGTGCCGCACCTGCTGCCGATTAACCGGGGGATATTAGAAACGATATACGCCAAAAAATCGCAGAAGGCAGGCCAAAAAGCACAGAGCCTGATCGAACTGTATAAAAAGTTCTATAAGGATGAGCCGTTCGTGCGGGTCAAGAAAGAAGGGGAATTCCCGCGGATAAAAGATGTAGCGGGGACAAATTTTTGCGATATCGGTATAAAAGAAGAAGGCGAGAAAATAATCATTATTTCTGCAATAGATAACCTGCTTAAGGGAGCCGGCGGACAGGCAGTGCAGAATATGAACATCATGTATAACTTTCCGGAGAAGGCGGGTTTGCAATGAAATTTTATAATAAAGCGGTCTTGCCGCAGGGTTTTCAGGCTAATGGCGTTGCTTGCGGGGTAAAAAAAAGCGGCAAGCTGGACCTTGCCCTGATCTATTCAGGGCTGCCGGCTTTGGCTGCAATAATGTCCACTACTAACGATATTCCCGCAGCGCCGATTATCGTAAACGCCGCGCATCTAAAAAGAGCGAAAAAATTTCATGCGATCATCGCCAACAGCGGCAATGCCAATGCGTTTTGCGGCAAAGCAGGCGTTACGGCGGCCCAGCGGATGGCTGAAGCAGCTGCCGGAGCGTTAAGCATTCAAAAGGAAAGCGTGCTTGTTGCTTCTACGGGCATTATCGGAAAGCAGCTGCCGGTTGAAAAGGTTGAAACTGCCGCGCATGAGTTGGCAGCAGGCTTGGCAAAAAACGGCATAACGAAAGCGGCAAAGGCGATCATGACTACCGATAAATTTCTCAAAGCGGCCACGGTGAAATTCAATATCGCTGCAAAACCAATCACGGTTTGCGCCGTGGCAAAGGGCGCGGGCATGATCTCGCCTGATATGGCTACGATGTTAGTTTTCATACTTACGGACGCGGTTATTTCTCCGGGTGTTCTTTCGGCCGCGCTAAGGACAGCCGTAAAAAATACTTTTAACTCTATAACCGTTGACGGATGTATGAGCACAAATGATACTGTTATTTGCCTGGCAAATCAGGCAGCCGCTAACCGGCAGGTTAAGTCCGGTAAAGGCCTGGGATTATTTTTAGCGGCGCTGGAAATGGTCTGCCTTGACCTGGCAAAAAAGATCGTCCGCGACGGCGAAGGCGCAAGTAAACTTATCCATATCCGGGTGTGCGGGGCAAAACAATCGGCGCAAGCCAGGAAGATCGCCTTAAGCATTGCCAACTCTAATTTATTTAAGACGGCAATGTTCGCTTCCAGCCCGAATGTCAGGGGCAGGATCGTTGCTGCTGCCGGGGCCGGACAAACAGGAATAAAAGAAAACGAACTAAAGATCAGCTTTAGCCCTTTGCATAAAAAGGCAGTTGAGATCAAGGTTTCGGTAGGCAGGGGCAAGGCCTGCGCAGAGGTTTATACTTCGGACCTTACGCATAAATACATTAAGATAAACGCGGAATATAACTAACAGGCAGAAAGGGAAAAATGGAAGCAGCGATCAAAAAGGCAGATGTTTTAATTGAGGCGCTGCCTTATATAAAGAAGTTCCATAAAAAAATAATCGTGATCAAGTATGGCGGCAGCATCCTTGGCGATGACAAGATCAGGAAAGGCGTGCTAGAGGACATTGTTTTTCTTAATTTTATGGGTTTAAGGCCGGTGCTGGTGCACGGCGGAGGCCCGAACATCAGCGACCGCATGCGCACTTCCGGCAAGAAAACGGAATTTGTGGACGGCATGCGCGTGACTGACGCGGATACGCTGGCAATGGTAGAAGAGGAGCTGCAGAAATTAAACAGCCTTATCGTCAATGAAATATCCGAAATGGGCGCTTCTGCCATGGGGTTAAACGGCAAGAACGATCACCTGATACAGACGGAAAAGAAAAAAGCGAAGATTGACTTAGGCTTGGTCGGCCATATCATCGGGATCAATACCGAGCCGGTCATGGCGGCGATCAGGCAAGACCAGATCCCGGTGCTTCTGCCGATGGGAAAGGGCGCGGATAAAAAAACTTATAATGTAAATGCCGACGAAGCAGCGGCGAGCATTGCCGCTGCTTTAAAGGCGGAAAAAATGGTCCTTTTGACGAACGTAAAAGGCATTATGCGCAATGCCGAAGACCCGAACTCTTTTATCTCCGCGCTTACCATTAGTGACGCGCAGGCGCTTACGCAGGACAAGGTAATACAGCAGGGGATGATCCCCAAGGTTGCTGCCTGTGTTGAAGCTTTAAAAAACGGGGTCAAAAAAACGCACGTCATTGACGCGCGCATTTCCCACGGCCTGCTTTTGGAAATATTTACCGATAAGGGCGTGGGCACGGAAATCACCAAATAGAATGAAAATAGAAGAAATTTTTGACGCTTATAAAAATTACATAATGCCGACTTATACGAAATACCCTTTGGTTTTCGTGAAAGGCAAAGGCAGCCGGCTCTGGGATGTTCACGGCAAGGAATATCTTGATTTCTTCCCGGGCTGGGGCGTATGCAATCTCGGGCATTGCCATCCTAAGGTTACGCAGGCGATGCGGGACCAGGCAGGCAAGCTGATATTCATCCCCAATAATTATTATCACATTAATCAGGCAGCCTTGGCAAAAGAGCTGGTTTACCGGTCATTTCCGGCAAAAGTATTTTTTTGTAATTCCGGGGCAGAGGCGAATGAAGCGGCAATAAAGTTCTCGAGGAGATTTGGCAAGGGAAGGTTTGAAATAATCACTTTCGAGAACTCATTTCACGGCCGCACTTTGGCCGCGCTTGCTGCTACAGGCCAAAATAAATATCAGGCAGGATTTGACCCGATGCCTGAAGGTTTTAAAACCGTAAAGTTCAATGACCTGGCTGCGGTAAAGGCCGGCCTTACCGCTAAAACAGTCGGCATTATGCTTGAGCTGATCCAGGGCGAGGGCGGGGTTAATGTCGCGCAAAAAGATTTTGTCACCGGCTTACGGAAGCTTTGCGATGAAAATAATCTTTTGCTTATTTTTGATGAAGTGCAGACCGGCATCGGCAGGACGGCAAAGATGTTTTGCTATCAACATTACGGCGTAACTCCGGATATTATGACCCTTGCCAAAGGGTTGGGCGGCGGGCTGCCTATAGGCGCAATGCTGGTTAAAAAAGAGATCGCTGATACCCTTGGCCCGGGCATGCATGCTTCAACTTTTGGCGGCGGCCCGGTAGTAAGCAAGGCGGCGTTGGCAGTGCTGAAAGCCGTGCAAAAAGAGAAGCTGCTGGCAAAAGCCCAAAGGGCCAGTGAATACCTTTTTTTAAAATTAAATGAATTGAAAGCCAAATTCTCGGCGATCAGGGAGATCCGGGGCATAGGCTTAATGGCCGGCCTGGAACTTGGCGTTGAAGGCAAGCCGGTGGTTGATAAATGTATTGAAAAAGGCGTCCTGATCAATTGCACTCACGGCAATGTGATCAGGCTGATGCCTGCTTTGACCGTTACGAAAAAAGAGGTTGATAAGGCTATAGCGGTTTTAGCGCAGGCACTGGAAGGGATTTAAAATGCAGAGTGACCTGATTTCTGTCAATGATTTGAATAGCCGGGACATCGGGGAAATCTTTAAGCTGACGGATAAATTAAAAAAAGATAAAGCCGGTTTTGCTTCGGTATTAAAAGGCAAAACCCTGGCGCTTATTTTTCAAAAACCGTCAAACCGCACGCGGGTTTCTTTTGAAGTGGGGATGTTCCAATTGGGAGGCTATTCCATATACCTGCGGCCGGATGAAATAAACTTAGGCGTGCGGGAATCAATAAAAGACGTTGCTATGACGCTGTCGCGGTATATTGACGGCATCGTGATCAGGACGTTTGAGCATAAAAATGTCATAGAGCTGGCAAAATATTCGGATAAACCGGTGATCAACGGCTTATCGGATTTTTCGCATCCCTGCCAGGCCCTGGCAGATATTTATACGATCAAAGAGAAGCTTAAAAATATGAGGGGAGCAACCCTGGCTTATGTTGGCGACGGCAATAACGTATGCAATTCACTGCTTTTTGCCTGCGCTAAGGTAGGTATGAATATAAAGGTGGCCAGCCCAAAAGGCTTTGAGCCTGATCCGGCTGTTTTAAAAGAGGCGTTGGTTATCGCAGGCCCGTCCGGCTGTAAGATAAAAGTTTCCGATTCTCCCGAGGAAGCTGCGCAGGCAGCGGATGTGATCTACACCGATGTCTGGACCAGCATGGGCCAGGAGAAAGAAGCAAAAGAACGCAGGGAAATATTTCAGGCGTTCCAGGTGAATAAAAAACTTGTCAGCCTGGCGAAAAAGAACGTTTTGATCATGCATTGCCTGCCGGCGCACCGGGGCGAGGAAATAACCGATGAAGTGATTGATAGCGCTAATTCGGTTGTCTTTGATCAGGCGGAAAACCGGATGCACGTGCAGAAGGCAATATTGATAAAATTGATCGCAGGGAGATGAGCAGATGAAAAAAGCCTTTACGGTGTTTGAGATCCTGATTACTATGGTGATTATCAGCGTCCTCGGCACCCTTGCGGTTCCGGCTTTCATGAGGTCAATGGAGATGACCTATGATAATAATGCTAAGGCAGACCTGAAGTTGCTTTCCAGCGCGGAAAAAACTTATTATATTGATATGAATAGCTATTATGTATCACCATACAATGACAGCCAGCCGCAGGAGCTCATTCTTGACTTGAATAATGTGCTTGGCCTGGGTTTGCCCGCGGGAGCCAATAGAAAATGGAATTATGAAACGGATACCAGCGGCTGTGTCTGGGCAACCCGCTATGGCGGAGACAGCAGAACTTGGCATATGGCTATTGGTGATGCTGACGTCTCTAGCGGGGCATGTTCTTAAAATATTATGGAGAAATGAAATAAAATGAAAAAAATCGTACTTGCATATTCCGGAGGGTTAGATACTTCTTGTATTGTCCGATGGCTAAAGGAGCGGGGCTACGATGTGATTTGTTTTGTCGCTGACCTTGGCCAGGGATTAGGCAGGGGCGAAGACTTGGCAAAAATAGAAGGCCGGGCTTTGGCAGCCGGCGCATCCAAGGTATATATTAAGGATCTGCAGGAAGAATTTGTGCAGGATTTTGTACTTCCGGCGCTGAAAGCAAACGCGGTATACGAAGGTAAATACCTGTTAGCCACAGCTCTGGGCAGGCCGCTGATCGCCAAATACCTTGTGGATATCGCCCACAAGGAAAAAGCGCAGGCAGTCGGCCATGGCTGCACCGGAAAAGGCAATGACCAGGTAAGGTTTGAGGTAACTATCGGTATACTTGACCCGAAGCTTGAGATCGTCGCTCCGGTAAGAGAATGGGAATTCAAATCGCGGGAAGAAGAGATTGAATACGCGAAAATGCATAATATCCCGATTGATGTGACCAAGAAAAAACCCTACAGTATTGACCGGAATATCTGGGGCATCAGTATTGAGGCAGGAGTATTAGAAAATTTAGAGCAGGAACCGCCCGAGGACGCGTATATGATCACTAAGGGCCAGAGTCATACCGCGTCTTATCCAAAATACATAGAAATTTATTTTGAAAAAGGCGTGCCGAAAAAAATAGACGGCAAGGTTTATAAATTAAAAACCCTGATCAGCCATTTGAATGAGATCGGCGGGCTTTATGGTGTGGGCAGGGCAGATATGGTGGAGAACCGGCTGGTAGGGATCAAATCGCGGGAGATCTATGAGGCGCCGGCAGCAACTATCCTGCATATTGCGCATAAGGAATTGGAGAGCCTGGTATTGGATAGGGAAGTGGCGCATTTTAAAGAGATTATTTCGTTGAAATACTCGGAGCTGGTTTATTATGGATTGTGGTATTCGTCTTTAAAGGAAGCTTTGGACGGCTTTGTGCGCGCAACGCAAAAACACGTTACCGGAAGCATCAAATTAAAATTAGCAAAAGGCACTTGCGTTGCCGTAGGCAGAAAGTCAACGCACAGCCTTTATAAAAAAGAGCTTAGCACCTACGGCGCAGAGGACAAATTCAACCAGAAGCTGGCAGAAGGCTTTATCCGGCTCTGGGGAATGCCGTATCAGAGATAGGCAGGGCGCGGGTCCTGCCTGTCGATTCACCCCGAATCGACAGGCACCCGCGCTTAACGGATCTATCTAGATATTTGTTATTAGAGTAAGGAGAAGAAATGGCGAAGAAATTATGGGGCGGGAGATTCGGCAAAAAAACCGATCCGTTGGTTGAAGAATTCACCAAGTCTATACAGTACGACTATAAGCTTGCCAAGGCTGATATAGCCGGCTCGCTTTTCCATATTCAGGTATTGAAGAAGTGCACTTATCTTTCTGCCGGAGAGTTTAACAAGTTGCATAAGGCATTGAAGGATATTTCTCATAGCCTGGATAAAAATACCTTTAAGTTCGACAAGAACAGCGAAGATATACATACGAACATCCAGAGCATATTAGCGCAAAAAGTAGGGGCATTGGCGTTAAAGTTGCATACTGCAAGATCAAGGAATGACCAGGTAGCGTTTGCTACTAAGGTTTATTGTAAGCTGGCTATTTCCGGAACGCTGGGCTTGGCCGAAGAATTAACAGAAGCACTGGGGTCTTTAGGAGCAAAAAACGGGCAGGTCATAATACCAGGTTTTACGCATATGCAGCATGCCCAGCCGGTTTATCTTAAAGATTACTTAGGTGCTTATATCGAGATGCTTGATAGAGACCAGGATCGGCTGGAATACATCTCCAAAAACATAAAATTAACTTTAGGATCCGGGGCCTTGGCCGGAACGCCGGTAAGAGCCGAGATGTATGAATTTAAAGCCGGCGTGGAAGCACCGGATAATTCCCTTGATTCGGTCAGCGACCGGGACTTTGTAATCGAGATCATCAGCGCGTTATCGATCTTGGCAATGCACTTATCGCGGATGGCAGAAGACCTGATTATATGGTCTACGAAAGAATTTGATTTTATAGAGATCGACGAAGCGTTCTGCACCGGTAGTTCGTTAATGCCGCAAAAGAAAAATGCAGATGTTCTGGAATTAGTGCGGGGTTACGCCGGAAGGTTATACGGAAACCTGGTCAGCGTCTTAACGATGATGAAGGGCCTGCCGCTAACTTATAACCGGGATATGCAGCTGGATAAGGAGCCGCTGTTTAATTCCTTTGAAATCGTCAGCAGCGAATTGAAAGTTCTAGCCGGCCTGATCAAAACCCTTAAGTTTAATAAGGCCAAAATCGCCGAGCATTTAAAAGACGAAGGCTTATACGCAACCGATATTGTCTATTATCTGGTTAATAAGAAGATAGCTTTCAAAGAAGCACATACGATTGTTGGAAAATTAGTGAAATATTCTCTTGATAACGGAATAGAGATTAAGGATATGCCGGAACCTCTCTTGAAGAAGTTTTCCGTTAAGTTCGTTAAAAAAGAAATAGTTAAGCTTTTTGATCCAATAGTTTCAGTAAAGTCTAAAAAATCTATCAAAAGAGGGTAGATCATGCATGATTTTAAATACAAAAATAATCATTTATACTGCGAACAGGTAGAAGTTGAGGATCTGGCGCGTAAATACGGCACGCCGCTTTATGTCTATAGCTACCACACGCTAATCGACCACTACATGAAACTGCGTAGCGCCTTTGCGCAGGTCTTTCCCTTGATCTGCTATTCGGTAAAAGCGAATTCAAACCTGGCGATCCTTAAAGCCTTGGTAGAAAAAGGCGCTGGCCTTGATATTGTTTCCGGCGGCGAGCTTTTCCGCGCGCTCAAAGCAGGCTGCCCGCCGCAAAAGATCGTCTATGCCTCGGTCGGCAAAACCGACAAAGAGATCGCAGAGGCGATCAAAGCCGGGATATTATTCTTTAACGTTGAGTCTTTGCCGGAGCTTGAGAACATTAACCGCATTGCCAAAAAACTAAACAAAGTCACCAACGTTGCTATACGCATAAACCCGGACGTTGAGCCGAAAACCCATAAATTCATTACCACGGGAAAGATCACCAATAAATTCGGTATAGACTTAAAAACCGCCTATAATATTTTGATCTACCACAGTAATTTTTCCAACATTAATATCTGCGGCCTGCATATCCATATCGGCTCGCAGATCACCGAGGGCAGCTCATTTGTCGCGGCAATAAAAAAAGTCATCGGCTTCATCAATGAGCTAAAAAAAGAGGGCATTAATATCCGCTATTTGAATATCGGCGGTGGGCTGGGCATTATTTATGATAATGAATCACCGCAGACTGCGTTTGCCTACGCGAAAAAAGTACTGCCGCTCTTTAAAAAAACCGGGCTCAAAGTAATCATGGAGCCGGGCAGGTTTATCGTCGGCAATGCCGGCATACTCCTGACAAAGGTCCTTTATGTCAAAAAAACGCCCAAAAAAAGATTTGTTATTGTTGACGCTGGGATGAACGACCTGATCCGGCCGTCGCTGTACGGAGCGTACCATAAAATCATTCCACTTAAGGTGTCAGGTGTCAGGTGTCAGGTGTCAGGCAAGGTGGATATTGTCGGCCCGATCTGCGAAAGCGGCGATTTTTTTGCCAAAGAGCGGATGATGCCGGAAATAAAAGAGGGCGATTACCTGGCAGTGATGAGCGCAGGGGCATACGGCTTTAGCATGTCTTCCAATTATAACTCGCGCAGGAGAGCCGAAGAAGTGATGGTTTCTTCCTCAAGAGTGGTAGTGATAAGGAAAAGGGAGAACTACGAGGACCTGGTGCATAACGAAGCGATCCCTATCTTTCCGTTGGGGTAATGAACTTATGAAAAGCATCAAATTTACAAAAATGGTCGCGGCAGGAAACGATTTTGTGGTTGTCGCGGCAGCAAAACAAAAGCCTAAGAACTTAAGCGCTTTTGCGAAAAATATCTGCGACAGGAAATTTGGCGCAGGCGCTGACGGCCTGCTGTGGCTGGAAAGTTCGCGCAAGGCAGACGTGCGCATGCGCATATTCAATGCCGACGGTTCTGAAGCGGAAATGTGCGGTAACGGGGCAAGGTGCGCGGCGCTTTTTAGGTGCCAGGTGCCAGGTGCCAGGTGTCAGGGAAAAATTCGCCTTGAGACCAAGGCAGGAATAATTGACGCGCGGATCAAGGGCGATAATGTAAAAATAAAGCTTACTGACCCCAAGGGCATGAGGCTGGATGTTCCGCTTAATGCCGGGGGCAGGCAGATAAAAGTAAATTTCGTCAATACCGGAGTGCCGCATGCCGTAGTATTTGTCGAGGGCCTGATGAGTATGGATATCCTGCCTTTAGGCAGGCAGCTGCGCTATCACCGGGAATTCTTGCCGGCCGGCACTAATGTTGATTTTGTTGAGGTCATAGGAAAAGGGGCGATAAAAGTGCGCACCTATGAGCGCGGAGTGGAGGATGAAACTCTTGCCTGCGGCACGGGTTCAGTTGCTGCCGCGTTGATCTTTGCCGTAAAATCCGGGGCAAGCAATAAGGTTATTGTCAGCACTAAAAGCGGAGAATCCTTAAAGGTTTATTTTGAAAATAATGAATGCGGTTTTGCGGATGTCTGGCTGGAAGGTAAAAGCAGAAAAGTCTATGGAGGGGAATACTATGTTTAGCGGTTCGATTGTTGCCATTGTCACGCCTTTTAGCAAGGGTAAAGTTGATGAAAAAAAACTGCGGGAATTGATCGAATTCCAGATTAAGAACGGCACTTCCGGGATCGTGCCCTGCGGCACTACCGGGGAATCGGCAACGCTTTCCGTTGAAGAACATGAAAGGGTCATTGAGATCACCATTGAACAGGTGAATAAAAGAGTGGCGGTGATCGCCGGCACAGGGTCTAATTCCACGCAAGAAGCAGCCGTACTTACGAAACATGCCGCTAAAGCCGGGGCAACTGCTTCGCTGCAGGTTTCTCCTTATTACAACCGGCCTACGCAAAAAGGGCTTTATGAGCATTTTAAAGCCGTGGCCGAAGCTGTTGATATCCCGATCATACTTTATAATATTGCTTCCCGCACAGGGGTAAACATTGAACCGGATACCATCGCAAAGCTCGCGCGGGACTGTAAAAATATCGTAGCAGTCAAAGAGGCGTCAGGTAATTTAGAACAGATGTCCCGGATCAAAATGTTATGCGGCGATAAATTTGATTTGTTGTCCGGAGACGACGGCCTGACCTTGCCGGTACTGGCGATCGGCGGCACAGGTGTTATATCCGTCGTAGCCAATATCGTGCCGAAGGATGTTGCCAGCCTCGTGGCGGAATTTCTTAAAGGCAATATCCGTAAAGCGCAGGAAATACATTACCGGCTTCTGCCTTTGACCAGGGCCATTTTTATTGAAACCAATCCCATACCCGTAAAAACGGCAATGGGGATCCTAGGGATGTGCGAGCCGGGTTTAAGGCTGCCGATGTCGGAGATGCTTCCGGAGAACGTGGAAAAACTAAAAACAGCGCTGAAAAACTACGGATTGGGAGGAAACAAATAATGATTAAACTTGGCATTACCGGCGTATGCGGCAGGATGGGCAGGCGCATATTTGAGCTCGCCTCTTTAGATAAAGACTTTGAGGTTCAGCTGGCATTGGAGAAGAAGGGAACTCCGATGATCGGCAGGGACCTTGGCAAGCTTAAGGTCTCTTCCAACAGCGACGGGATGTTCCTGATCGACGTATTAGTTGATTTTACTATTCCGGAAGCAGCCGAAACTAATTTGGATTACGCGGCAAAATATAAAAAAGCCCTGGTATTGGGGACTACCGGATTAAGCGATACCCAGCTGAAAAAAGTAGAGGAAGTTTCCAACGTTATCCCCGTTGTTTTTTCCCCGAATATGGCAGTAGGGGTAAATGTTTTGTTTTCGGTGCTGCCGGAGATCGCTAAAAGGCTCGGGCCCGAATACAGCGTGGAAATAATTGAGGCGCACCATAAAGCGAAAAAAGACGCGCCTTCGGGAACGGCAAAGAAATTCGCCCAGATCCTCGCGGAGGCGACGAAAAAAGAGGTCCCTACGCATGCCGTAAGGCTGGGGGATATTGTGGGTGACCATACGATCATTTTCTGCGGCAATTCCGAGCGCATTGAAATAAAACATCAAGCGCATACACGCGATTTGTTCGCGTTGGGAGCCTTAAAAGCGGCAAAGTGGATCTTCGGAAAGCCGGCGGGGCTGTATTCAATGCAGGATGTGTTGTTGAAATAATAAGGAGGCTACCGGGCATGGAATTTAAGATCGCGCAGCGTCTGACGAAATTACCGCCTTATCTCTTCCTTGAGATCGATAAATCAAAAAGAGCTGCCAGGGCCGAAGGCCGGGATATCATTGACCTTGGGATAGGCGACCCTGACCTGCCAACCCCGGCAAATATCATTGAAAAGCTCTATCGGGCAGCGCTTGATCCGGCCACCCATAAATACGCCCTTGACCAGGGCATGCCGGCATTGCGCCAGGCAATATCAACTTGGTATAAAGGCCGTTTCGGCGTAGGCCTTAATCCGGAAAATGAGGTTTTACCTCTCATCGGTTCAAAAGAAGGGATCGCGCATTTTCCCCTGGCGTTCATAAACCCGGGAGATTATTCGCTGGTGCCGGATCCGTGTTATCCTCCTTATAAAGGCGGCACGATCTTTGCCGGAGGCAAGCCGTATCTTATGCCGCTTTTGGAAACAAACGCGTTTTTACCCGACCTTAAAAAGATCCCGCTTAGCATCCGCAAAAAAGCAAAATTGATCTACATTAACTATCCGAATAATCCTACCGGTAGCACAGCGGAAAAAAGTTTTTACCGCGAGGTAGTCGCGTTCGCCCGTAAAAATAGATTGATCGTCATCTCCGATCTTGCTTATTCGGAGATGAGCTATGATGGATACCGGCCGTCAAGTTTTTTGGAAACCGAAGGCGCGATGGACGTCGGGATAGAATTTCATTCGTTGTCCAAGACATATAATATGACCGGCTGGCGTATTGGCTGGGCCTGCGGCAACGCAAAACTGGTCTCCGCGCTGGCAAAAGTAAAATCTAACATAGACTCCGGCATATTTTCCGCGATCCAGCTGGCAGGCGTTGAAGCGCTTACCGGGCCGCAGGAGCATATCAGGAATATGTGCCGCATTTATCAGGAAAGGCGCGACGCGCTGGTCAGCGGGCTCAATTCACTCGGTTGGAATGTCTTGCCGCCGAAGGCAACGTTCTATGCATGGATAAAAGTACCCCGCAAGGCCGATTCAATAAAATTCAGCCGCCTGCTTTTGGATAAGGCGGATATAATTGCCACGCCGGGAGTGGGGTTTGGCGAAAGCGGAGAAGGCTATATACGCATGGCTTTGACCGTATCCCGCGAAAGAATAAACGAAGCGATCAATAGGCTAAAAAAAATATCCTGATGGAAATCTGTTACTTAGGCCTGGGTTCCAACCTTGGCAAGAGGCGTCAAAACATAATGACGGCGATAAAAAAGATCAGGTCATTGAAGAGTACGAAGATCATCAAAGTTTCCCGCTTTTTTGAAACCGAAGCTATCGGCGGCCCTGTTGGCCAGGGTAAATTCCTGAACGCCGCGGCTAAGGTTACAACCGCTTTGCCCCCCTTAAAATTCCTTAAAGAGCTGAAAAAAATAGAGTCCGGGCTTGGGCGCACCAGGACTGTGCGTAACGGCCCGCGGCCAATAGACTTGGATATTTTGTTCTATGGCAGGCGCGTGATAAATACTAAACTGCTTACGGTCCCGCACCCAAGAATGTTTTCCCGGGATTTTGTTTTGAAGCCATTATCGGAAATATTATGAAAATCATCCGTGATCCACGCCAGATGCAGCAAACGTTAAGGGCTGCGCGTTCAGCTAAAAAAACCGTAGGCTTTGTTCCGACAATGGGCGCCTTGCATAAAGGCCACTTAAGCCTTATCCGGCGCTGCGCGAAAGATAATGACATCAGCGTGGTGAGCATCTTTATAAATCCCAGCCAATTCGGCCCGAAGGAAGACCTTAAGAAATATCCCCGGCCGATAAAAAATGATATCGCGCTTTGCAGGAAAGAAGGCGTTGATTTTATTTTTTATCCTTCTGCCCGGGCAATGTATCCGGAGGGTTTTAAGACCCATGTTTGCGTGGAGGAATTAAGCTCTTTATTGTGCGGTGATTCCCGTCCGGGGCATTTTCGCGGGGTTACTACGGTGGTTGCCAAATTATTCAACATTATTAACCCTGACCAGGTGTATTTCGGGCAAAAAGACGCGCAGCAGGCAGCAATCATCAAGCGTATGGCCGCAGACCTGAATTTTTCCGTTAAGATCACGGTAATGCCCATAGTGCGTGAGGCAAGCGGCCTGGCTTTAAGTTCAAGAAATACTTATTTAGATGCGCGGCAAAAACAGGATGCCCTGGTTCTATCCGCGTCGTTAAAGCTGGCTAAAAAAATGGCTGATTCCGGGATAAAGGATACGGGTAAGATCCTTTCGGCAATGCGCAGGTTGATAAAAGGCAAGAGAACCATCCGGATGGATTACGCGACAGCGGTTGATCCGGTGAATTTAAAGCATGTAAAACGTATCACGGGAGAATGCCTGATCGCACTGGCAGCATGGATCGGGAAAACAAGGTTGATAGATAATATTCTCATATGCCCAAAAAATTAAACATCGGGATTATTGGTTGCGGGGCTATCGGTACTTCGCTGGCAAAAGCAGTGCGCCGGGATTTTCAGGGGCAAGCCGTACTCACCGGGCTTTGCGACCTGGATGCCGCAAAATCCCGGAAACTATCGCAAACTGTTTCCGGGGGCGGAAAACTCGCGGTCCCCACACTGGAAAGATTGATCCGCCGTTCGGACTTGGTGATTGAGGCAGCCTCCAGCCTTTGTTCCTGGGATATCGCGCAAAAGGTTTTATCCCGCGGCAGGCAGGTGATAATCATGAGCGCAGGAGGAGTTGCCAGCCGCTTAAAAGAACTGGATGCCATGGCAAGAAAAAATAATTCCCGGGTGTACATACCCAGCGGAGCGATCGCCGGCGTTGACGCTTTAAAAGCGGCCAGTACGGCACGGGTGATGAAAGTTACCCTTACTACGCGCAAAGGGCCGCAGTCATTTTCCGGAGTAGAGAGCGTAAGGCGGATGGGGATTGACCTGGGCGCGATAAAAAAAGATACGGTTTTGTTTTCCGGGCCGGCAGAAAAAGCAGTGAAGCTTTTTCCCCAGAATATCAATGTTGCCGCGGTACTTAGCCTGGCGGGGATCGGGGCGAAAAAAACCATGGTCAAGGTCGTTGCCTCGCCTGCCGCAAAGAAAAATATCCACGAGATTGAGATCATTTCGCAGGCAGGCAGGATCGTTACGCGCACGGAAAATATCCCGCATCCGGCTAATCCCAAGACAAGTTTTCTGGCAGTACTTTCGGCGATTGCGCTTTTAAAACAGATTTTGGCGCCTGTAAGGATAGGCACCTAGTTTAACAATTATCAAACGAGAGGAGGTGAATTCAAACCATGGCAGAAAAAGTGATGAAAGTCGGAATAAAGAGAGTGAAGGGATGCCTCTATTATCTTGACAAAAAGGGCGACGTTTCCTGCGCTAAGATGGCAAGGGGCGGGAAAAAAGGCGGTAGCCCGAAGAAAGTCGCGAAATGCGGGATCAAGAGAAAAGAGGGATACCTTTATTTCATCGACAAACAGGGTGATGTTTCCTGCGCAAAGATGAAAAGAGGCGGTAAAAAAGCAAAGAAAAAAAGATAAGAGTTAACAAAGAGAAAGCCCCTGTAATCTTTCAACGTTTTACAGGGGCTTTCTTTTCAAAAAACAGGCGCTTAACGATGAGAAATCATTTTATATTCTGGCTTTGCGTTGCCTGTCTGTTGGTTTTTGCCGGCGGCATGAATAACGGTTTTGTTTTTGACGATAAGGCCCTGATCGTGCATAACCCGTTCATCAAGTCGCTGAAATTGCTGCCTGAAGTATTTAACCGGGGTATCTATGACCACTGGATAACGGCAGCGCCGTTTAACCGGATGTACAGGCCGCTGCAGACGCTTAGTTATTGGCTTGATTACCGGTTGTGGGGGCTTGACCCATTCGGTTTCCGGCTTACCAATATTCTGCTGCACTTACTGAATACCATCCTTGTTTATTGCCTGTTGTCCGCGATTTTTAAGGCCCACAAGGCATTGCCGTTTACGGCGATTTTGTTTCTTGTCCACCCGTTAAACGCCGCGACCGCTGTTTATATTTCTGCGAGGGCAGACCTGTTAAGCTGCCTATTTATGCTTCTAAGTATGCTTTTCTTCCTGAAATATCTCCGCGAAAAGCCCGTTTTTTATATATTCAGCCTGCTGGCTGGCGCGGCTGCGCTATTATGCCGGGAAAATGCCCTGATTATGTTTCTATACATTGCCTTGATCCTGTTCGTGGAAAAAAGGAGGCTGCGGGATTACCGCCTGGTTATTCCATTTATTTTACTGGGCATCTTTTATTTTATCATCAGGTTTTTGATCTTCGGGCCAAGCGGGCTATTGTCCCACCCTGAATTATTGACGCTGCCCATGCGGCTGGCCAATTTTTCCAATATCCTGCTGCGTTATTTGCTGCTTCTATTCATGCCGCTTGATCTGCGCATGCTGCGCTCTACCGCGTTCATCACAAACCCTGTTTCATCCGCTGCCTGGTTGGGATGGTCGGGAATTTTTGTTTTTGTTTTCCTCGCCCTTAAATTCAGGGATAGTAAGACAGCGGTTTTCTCCGCATTCTGGTTTATTATCGGATGCTTTCCGGTTTTCTTCCTGTTGGACGGTTTCCCCGCATTTAAGGCGGCGATGATGGCGGAAAACTGGGTTTACATTTCTTCTGCCGGTTTTTTTATGATGTTTTGCGTTATATTGCAGAAGCTTAAAAAAATAAATTCATTGATACTTACCGCGTTCATTATTTTCTATAGCTCGCTAAGCCTTGCCAACAACGTATATTTACGTAATAACCTGCTGGTGCATAAGCGGATATTGGAATACGGCCAAGAGCCTAATCCGGTGCGCAAGGATTTAATTGATGATTATTTATCTTACGGCATGTATGGCGAAGCTTTCCGGGAGGCAAAAAGATTTTGCGCGTATCAACCTGCTGCGGCTCTTTCCGATGTAGTCTGGGGCAATTTTTATTTTTCCGTCGGCCGGATTAACAAGGCGCAGGAATACTATGAGGCCGCGCTTGCCAAAACCGGCGGCAGGAATTTCTTTCTGTATTATCGCTTAAGTTTGTGTTATAAAATAATGGGTAAGGTCGATGTCGCCTTTGATGCCGCCATGAAAAGTTTTCATGCCAATCCATATTTTGAGCCTAACTTAAAGAATTTAACGGACCTGACAGGTAAATGAAAAGCGAATCCATAATTATCCGCGGAGCAAAAGAACACAACCTCAAGAACATCAGTCTGGAATTGCCCCGTAACCAGCTGATCGTGATCACCGGGCTATCCGGATCGGGAAAATCCAGCCTTGCCTTTGATACGATTTATGCCGAAGGCCAGAGAAGGTTCGTGGAGAGCCTTTCCAGCTATGCCCGCCAGTTCCTTGAGCAGCTGCAAAAACCCGATGTTGAATATATTGAGGGGTTATCGCCTGCGATTTCCATCGAGCAAAGGACCGCGGGAGGGAATCCCCGTTCCACAGTCGCCACGCAGACGGAGATCTACGATTATCTGCGCTTGCTTTTTGCCCGGGTGGGGAAAATCTCCTGTTACCAGTGCGGCCAGCCGGTTGAGCGCCAGAGCAGCCAGGAAATAGTAGAGAAAATCATGGACTTGCCCCAGGGCGCGGAGATCCAGGTATTGGCCCCGGTTGTCAGCGGTAAAAAGGGCGAATATAAAGATGTTTTCAGCCGCATACTTAAGGCCGGGTTCATCCGCGTGCGCGTTGACGGGAAAACCTACGAACTGCCGCAAAAAATAAGCCTTGTAAGATATAAGGCCCATAGCATTGAAGTGGTGATAGACCGCTTGAGCGTTAAGCCGGAGGTCAAAAAACGCCTTACCGATTCGGTTGAGACCGGATTAAAAACCGGCAAAGGCATGATCATTGTATCATCCGGCGGCAAGGACCTTGTTTTTAACGAGAACTATGCCTGCGCAAAATGCGGCATCAGCTACAGCGAAGTTGAGCCGAGGATCTTTTCTTTTAATTCACCTTACGGCGCCTGCCCGGATTGCAACGGCTTAGGCACAAAATTTGAATTCGATGAGGACCTGGTAATTCCCGACCGGAGTAAATCCATCAATGGAGGCGCCATTGAAGTCTGGAAAAGAGGGGGCAAGGGCTATATCCTTTATTACCGTTGGCTGTTAAGGGAACTTGCTTCGGAGCTAAAGTTTGACCTGGATACGCCGTTTAAGAAATTAAGCAAGGGTATTCAAAAAGCCGTACTTTATGGCTGCGCGCAGATAGTCGGCAATAAGCCGTTTGAGGGCGTTATCCCGCATTTAGAGCGTTTGTTCCGGCAAACCGAAAGCGATTACCTGAAAGAAGAGATTTCGCGTTTTATGTCCAGCCTGCCTTGCCCTGCGTGTAAAGGCAGCCGGCTGCGCAAAGAAAGCCTTGCGGTTACCATTAACGGAAAAAATATCCGCGATGTCTGTTTAATGCCGATAAAAGATGCGGCGGATTTCTTTAAGGACCTGGGGCTTGCGGAAAAACAAAAGATGATCGCGGCCCAGGTTCTGAAAGAGATAAACCGCAGGCTGCGTTTTTGCATTGACGTGGGCCTGGAATACCTGACGCTGGAAAGGCGCAGTTCTACGCTTTCCGGAGGCGAAGCGCAGAGGATCAGGCTGGCCACGCAGGTTGGATCAGGCCTGGTAGGCGTATTGTATATACTGGATGAGCCAAGTATCGGGCTGCATCAGCGGGATAATACGAAATTGATCGCTACCTTAAAATCCCTGCGCGACCTCGGCAATACCTTGATCGTGGTGGAGCATGATGAAGTTACCATCCGTACGGCTGATTACATCGTTGACCTTGGGCCGGGAGCGGGAAGGCATGGAGGAGAAGTTATTTTTTCCGGGACAAAACAAGAATTATTGGAAAGCCGGGATTCGCTTACTGCCAAATACCTTAGAAGAGAGCTGGTGATTGCCGCGCCGCAAAAACGCAGGCCGCAGAATGCCGGGCGTTTCCTTGAAATAACCGGCTGCCGCGAGCATAATTTAAAAAATATAGACGTAAAATTCCCGCTGGGAAATTTTATCTGCGTTACCGGCGTATCCGGGTCAGGTAAATCCACGCTGGTCAGCGATATACTTTATCCGGCGCTGGCGCAAAAGCTGTATAAGTCAAAGGAAAAGCCGGGCAACCATGACAAGATAGCCGGGGTAGAGCAGATTGATAAAGTGATTGTCGTGGATCAGTCTCCCATCGGCAGGACCCCGCGTTCAAACCCTGCGACCTATAGCGGGGTTTTTAGCATTATCCGGGACATTTTCAGCAAGCTGCCTGAAGCGCGCATCCGCGGATACAAGCCGGGAAGATTTTCTTTTAATGTCAAAGGCGGCCGCTGCGAAGCCTGTATGGGAGACGGTATAAAAAAGATCGAGATGCATTTTCTGCCGGATGTTTATGTTAAATGCGACGTCTGCAAGGGCAGGCGTTTTAATGAAGCGACATTGGAAGTAAAATATAAGGGCAGGTCGATTGCCGATGTGCTGGAAATGACTGTTGAGGAAGCTTTAAACCTGTTTTCCGGGATACCCGCGATCAAGAGCACGCTGGCTACGCTTTATGACGTTGGCTTGGGTTATATTGAGCTGGGCCAGTCGGCAACCACATTATCCGGAGGCGAGGCGCAGCGGGTAAAGCTTTCCTCGGAATTAAGCAAGCGCGCAACCGGCAAGACTCTGTATATACTGGATGAACCTACCACGGGGCTGCATTTCGCCGACGTTGATAAACTCTTGTCCGTGCTGCAGCGGCTGGTTGATAAAGGCAATACGGTCATTGTGATCGAGCATAACCTTGAAGTGGTAAAATGCTGCGACTACATTATTGACTTGGGGCCGGAAGGCGGAGACGCCGGAGGCAGGCTTGTTTTTTCCGGGCATCCGGAAAAATTGGCAGGTTTCACCGCTTCTTACACGGGCCAGTTTTTGCGAAAGGTGTTGAATGCGCTTTAAAGAAGTGATATAGTTCTAAATACAACCATGACTGCCAAATCACAAATTCCAAATCACAAATTCCAAATAAATTCCCATCGCCAAATTCCAAAATGCAAAAAAATTTGGCCATTGGGATTTTGTTTATTGGCTATTATTTGTAATTTGGTGCTTGGTGCTTGGAATTTCTCTTTTGCAGATGAGCCTGATCCTAAAGAGGAAGAAGCGCTTTTTGTCGCGAAAAAGGCCTTTGAAGACGGTTTTTATGAAGTCAGCCTCGGCCTGCTTGAGCGGTTCCTTAAGAATTATCCTGATTCCGTAAAGCTGGCAGAGGTAGACCTTCTTACCGGCCAATGCTTTTTCCGCCAGAATAAATTCCTCGACGCCTTGAATAAATTTGAAGGCCTGCTGAATAAGCCGGCGGCAAAAGGCATCCAGGATGCGGTAAATTACTGGATCGCCGAAGTCCACTTTAAGGGCGGGAATTTTTCTAAAGCGCGGGAATACTACCAGAAGGTCATTGACGGATTCCCGGAATCCGAATACCGCGCTGCCGCTTATTATTCCCTCGGCTGGTGCTATGCGCAGGAACGCGATTTTAATAAAGCCCTGGAATACTTCAGCCTGGTAGAAGAGAAATTTCCTAAAGAACCCTACAGCCAGGAAGCGGTTTTTAAAATAATTGAATGCCTGTATAACCTTAAAGAGTACCCCCGCCTTAAAGAAAAAATAAAGAATTACCTTAAGTCCTATGCCAAAGATAGCGTGAAAACCGCATATTTCGGCTTTTACGCAGCGGAAGCGGACTATTACCTGAATAACCTTGAAGACGCGGCGCGGGGTTATACGGCAGTTGCCTCCGCTACGCAGGATGAAAAGATAAGGACGCTTTGCCGGCTGGGCGCGGGATGGGCTTACCTTAAATTAAAGCAATATAAAGAAGCTGATGCGAATTTTCAAATGGTAAAAGTGGAAAATATGGATAGAGTCAATTCCGACGCGCTGCTTTTGGGCAAGGCAGCGCTGGCCTCCGAAACTAAATCTTTCAGCGAAGCGGAGAAATTATACAGAGAGGTAGTTAATACCGCTGTTGACCCGGCAGTGATCGCGCAAGGCTATAGCGGCGCAGCAGACGCCCTTTATAATATGGCGCAGTATTCTGAAGCGGTAAAGGTATATAAAGAAGGCATAGAAAAAGTGCCTGCCGCCGCAGCGCAGGACATACTGGATAAGTTGCATTACGGCCTGGCCTGGGCGTTCTTAAAAGAGGGGGAATTTAAGGACGCGATAGAAGAATTCCGCAAGATCGCCAAACTTAGCGAGGATAAGATCGTCAAGGTTTCGGCGCTTTGCCAGATCGGCGACGCTTATCAGGATTCCGGGGAATTCAATAAAGCGATCGAGACCTACGGTTCCATATTAAAAAATTATCCGGATAATTTTTACGCCGATTACGTGCAATACCAGATGGGCTTAAGCCTGCTGAAGCTTTCCAATTATGACGCCGCGATCGCGGCGTTTAAGGCTCTAACGACAAGTTTTCCCGCGTCCAAGCTTTTAGACGACGCTTCTTACGCTTTAGGGCTGGCTTATTTTCAGCGGGAAGACTACGGGGCGGCAAAGGATACGTTTGAAAAATTCCTTTTAGAGTTTAAGGACAGCGCTTTAAGGCCCCAGGCGATGTACCTTTTAGGCACGAGCCTGTATAACCTGGAAAAATTTGAGGAGGCAATAACGGCCTTTAAGAATACCGCCAAGGCATTCAGCCAGGATACCGATCTTGTTCAGAAATGCGAATATGAAATAGCGGACTGCTTTTACCGCATGGGCAATGAAAAGGAGGCGATGGAAAGGTTTAAGTCGCTGCGTTCCCGCTACCCGGATTCCCAGCTTACGCCCGAAGTAATGTGGTGGCTGGGCGAATATTATTATCGCAATGACGACCTGGAGTTGGCGCGCAGGTATTTTTCTTCGCTGGTGCGGGATTTTTCAAAGAGCGAGCTTGTGCCTGACGCGTATTACGCCCTCGGCATCAGTTTTGCCGAAGAATCCAAGTATGAGGAAGCGATTGATAATTTTAAAAAGGTGGTAGAGATGGGGAGGTCAGACCTTGCCGGCACTGCGGCGATCGCAGTCGCGGATATTTACCTAAGGCAGGAAAAACTTGAACTGGCTTTGAATAATTACCGGCAAGTCCTTGATAATTACCAAAACCTCGCGCATCTGATCTATCCAAAACTGGGCGGGATATACTATAAGATGCGCAGTTATGACCAGGCCCTGGATTATTACCGTAAGAGTCTTGACCTTGTGCCGGTTAAAGAAATGTCCAGTATCCAATTTAATATCGCCGAGATACTTCAGGCGCAGGGTAAACCCGATGAAGCAGTTGAGGCATACCTGAAAGTGCCTTATCTGTATTCCGAAGACAAAGATTTGACCGTAAAGTCGCTGTTAAGGGTAGCCGCGGCCTATGAAGATAAAGAGGATTTTAGGGAGGCGCTAAACGTTTACAAAAGGGTAGCGGCTATGGATGCGGATGAATCAAAATATGCCAGGGAGCGGATAGATTGGATAAGGGCTAACGTTAAAACCGGGAGTTAAAGATGGATTTATGGAAAATGAGCTTATGGCGGCTATTTATTGCGGGAGGGCCGGTAATGTGGCCGATACTTCTGGCTTCTATTTTTGCTTTTGCGATCATATTGGAAAAATTCCTGCACCTTCATAAGATAAAGATCGACACGCAGGATTTTTTAAGTAAGATCCTGGAAAAAATGAAGCGTCACGAAGTAAAGGAAGCGCTGCAGATATGCGACTCTACCGCAAGCCCGGTTGCCCATATCTTGAAAGCTGGCATTTTGAAGTATGACCGGCCAAAGCCGCAGATAGTGGAAGCGATTGAAGACGCTTCGCTGTATGAGATCCCTAAGCTTGAAAAAAATATGCCGATGCTGGCAACTATCGGCCACATTGCCCCGCTGCTCGGGCTTTTGGGCACGGTAACCGGCATGGTAAGATGCTTTCAAACCGTGCAGGCAAAGGCAATGACCGCGCATCCGGTTTTGTCCGCAGACCTGGCCGGAGGTATCTGGGAGGCGCTGCTTACTACCGTGGCCGGTTTGATTGTTGCCATACCCGCGTATGTAGCCTACAACTACTTAGTCAGCCGCATAAATAACTTTGTATTGGAAATGGAAAAGGCATCTACGGAACTGGTCAATTTCCTCGTGGAATAATAAGGGGCGGCATTTTGAGGTTTAAAAAGCATATTGAGCTTGAATACGGGTTAAAGCAGATCGAGATTGCGCCCTTGATCGACGTGGTCTTTCTGCTGCTGGTATTCTTTTTGCTTACTTCCAATTTCGTTAACCAGCCGGGAATGAAGATAAGCTTGCCTAAGGCTTTAACGGCAGAGACCTTGTGGCCGCAAAGCCTTGAGATCGTGATCTCCGGGGAAAGCACAGTTTATTTCGACAATAAGCCGGTTACAGCCGGGGAATTAAAGAGCCTGATCAGCCAGGCAGGGCAAAGAGGGCAATCAGTAATGATCAAATCCGACAGGCGCGCAGCTTTGGGTAAAACCGTAGAGATCTGGGATCTTTGCCGGGCTTCAGGCATCAGCCAGACAAGCATTGCTACTAACGAATAATGACAAGCGCGTTTTTTAAAAAAAGTATTGCCATTTCATTGCTGGGCCATTTAACGGCTTTCAGCCTTTTTAGCGTTTCTTCCGGTATAAGGCCGATTCCTGCCGATTATGGAAAAATGGTGTTCCGGGGATGCGTGCTCACCGGGTTTGATTTTAACCGGCCTGTTATCAGCCGGTCAGCCGCTAGCAGGCTTAATCTGAAGCGTTTAACCGATAAGGCGGGTACCGAAGGCCTCAAGGCAGAGATAAAACCAACTGATGCTTATCTTGGCGGTGATATAAAGCCGGCAGTTTTTGCTCCGGGAGCCCTTGAAAAACAGCCGTTCATTCCGGTGTTCAGCCTGCCGTCTGCCTTAAATAAACAAAGGACTGCGGTAATGTTCTACCCGCGGCTACCGAATTATTTCAGCCTTTATTTTAAGGATAGGCAGGTGGTCCATATGGAGCTGATGTTTAAGGTATCTTCCGGCAGGCAGGGAAACCCCATTTCGGTCAAAAGAAAGATCTCTTCCGGTAACCTTGAAGCCGACCTTTTATGTATGCGCTATATCAACCATTATCTTTTTGTGCAGCAGAAAACTTTTGGTTCCGGCACCTGGCAAAACGTAAAGATCGAGCTTTCTACGGCTTCGGGTAAATGATTAACTTAGATTTCAGCACGGCAATCGCGGGCTATTTTTTAGTCTTTCTGGCGTTTATGCTGGTGATCTGGTTCTTGAACCGGCCGGAGAAGGATAAAGACCTTTCGCTTGACCCGAAAATGATCTGGTTCTGTTCCATTTGTACCTATAATTATATTGATACGCGTCAGGAATCCGTCTCTGTCTGCCCGCGCTGCGGCAGCTATAACAAAAAGTAGTTGACACTAATAGAGCTTCCTTTTACAATAGTTTACGAGGAGGGGTAAAATGATTACTGAAATCGGCATTGTGGCAGGCGAGATCTGGCATTTTCTAGACCAGCATGGGGAAGTTTCCTTTAATGCTTTAGTTAAAGGTATAGATAAGACTCCGGATATGGTCTTGATGAGCTTGGGTTGGCTTGCCCGGGAAGGCCACGTAGTAGTCCAGCAGTCCCAGGATACCTATAAGATCAGTTTAAGAAAGAACGCCTAGGCTAATGTCTGAAAATCGGCCTAAAGGAGCAGCTTTATATCTAGTAATCGGCACATTGATCATTGTGCTGATTCTTGCCCGGGTTATCCTCGCGATCATTTTGAACCAGGCCACTATAAGCCGGCATCACACTACCCGTATCCAGGCATATTACGCAGCGCAGGCAGGAATGAATTACGCATTAGAGCAATTGCGCACCGGAGCATGGTATTATAACGATGCTGTTGACAACTCCTGCCCTAATGCGACTTCCGGTTGTGATATAGATGAGTCAACGTTTCCTCCGTCTATCCTTCCCTTTAGCGGAGCAGATAAGCAATTTAAGGTTGTTTTCTGTCCCGGCGGTATAAAGTGCCCTCCGAGCGATAAAGTCTGCGTTCCGCCTGCAGGCTACAGTTTCTGCATAAATATTTCTGTTTTATACACTGCGCCGACAATCCCTTCATAAGTAAATCTATTATAATCTAAGTAAGTCTATTATAAAATTATATGCGCTTTTTTATAGCGCATTTTTTGCTTTCGGTAAGTTTGAGTAAGTTTAAATAAAAATATAATAAAAAACACTTGACAAAATTAGATTGTTATGTTCTAATGAACTTCCCTGAAGATTGTTATAAAATACAGTAAAGGGATATAAAAACATATGTCACGACTTATTGATATTGATGAGTTGGCGCAATACCTAAAGCTGAAAAAGCAGACAATCTATAATTGGCTGTCCGACGGCAAAATTGCCGGTATTAAAGTCGGCGGAGTATGGCGGTTTGACCGCAGGGAAATTGAAGCATGGTTAAAGACTAAGCGGCGGTCCAATAAAACAGGAGCAGCTTGATGGGATCATTAGGGCTATACTTTGGCCCCAAGGTGATTAATATAGTGGAAGCCAAAGGAAAAAAGATCGTGAATAACGTCAGCCTGCAGACTTCCAGCCTTTCTACGGCAGGGTTAGAAGATAAGGTTCCGGACGAGGTAAAACTGGTCGCGCTTCTAAAGGACGAATTGAGGAAAAACCGCATAGAGAGCAAAGATGCCGTGATTGCGCTTTCCGGAGCAGACTTGATCATCAGGACATTTGAGATACCGGTCCTGCCTTCCAAGGAGCTTGCCGGGGCAGTATATTTTGAGGCAAGAAAATACATCCCCTTTAAGATTGAAGAGCTTGTTTCCGACTTCCAGGTAATGCTCTCCCGGACAAAACGGGCATATTTAGTCATGTTCATGGGTATTAAGGTAGATACGCTGGAAAGATATTTTTCCATTCTGGGACAATGCGGCATAAAAATAACTTCTATTGAGTATTCTGCGTTTAGCATCATGCGGTTAATGGACCTGTGCGGTTTAAGGGAAAAGGGCGTTGTCGGGCTGGTAAATTTTGATTCCCGCGAAGAAGAGGACGCGGATTTTACGGTCATAGATAACGGTTTCCCGGTATTCGGCAGGGATATGCGTTTTTCTTCCCGGACAGTTGAACAAGCCAAGACGCCTGAAGATAAGGGGATGATGCTGGAAAAATTAAAAACCGAGATCCGTATTTCCCTTGATTATTACACCCATAAATTCCCTACCAAGAAGGTTGGGAAAATGTTCCTTATCGGCAATCCCGATTCCAGCAGTGTTATTGAAGGGTTTGCCCAGAAGCTTGACCTTGGTTTCAAGTATATTGATCCTTCAGGGATAGGGGGAATACCTGCTAATCACACCCTGGGGCTTTTGAAAGCATACAGCAGCGCGCTGTCACCCGTAATAAAAACAAAAGTCACGATCAATATTCTTGCGGCATGGCAAAAAATAAAGCGGGTAAAAGAGCTTACCGGCAAATCAAAGGATATTACTTCGTACCTGTTTGCCGGGCTTAGGATAGACGCCAGGGTCGTAGTCATCGCGATAGTAATTTCATTCGCCGGCTTTATTTTCGGCTCGCTTCAGAAAAAGCCGCTTCAGGAAGAGTTAAGGCAGATGGCTGCTTCCATGCCCGCCACTGCCGCGCGCACCAGTTATGAAGAGTTAAAGGCAATGGAAGGCAAGCTTAACGCGCAGATCTCGCTGATGAACAACCTTTTAAAAGGCCAGACTTACGTTACGCCTTTATTATCGGCCCTCTCAAACCTTACGCCCGATGGGATATGGCTGAAAGACCTTTCTTTCGGTAAAACCGATAAAGCGCGTCTGACATTGAACTGCATGGCTTATTTTAACGACAGTAATCGGGAACTGGAGACTGTGCAGGCTTTTCTTAAGTCGCTGCAAACAGACCAGAGGTTTACGAAGGTATTCAAAAATATAAGCCTGGAAACCATAGATACGGTAGATTACAAGGATAAAAAAGTTTCAAGTTTCCGGATCGTCTGCCAGGAATAAGGGGAGCAGGATGGATATTAATAATATTATCAGCTATCGGAACCGGGCGGTAAATATCGGGATCATTGTCCTGGCAATCGCCATAAGTTACGGCATGTATAATAAGCAGTTGGCCGTTATTGAATCATTGAAACACACTAAGGATACAGAGATAAAAAAGAATACTGCCTTAGGCGGGATAGCTGAGTTGGAAAAGCGGGTGAAACTTTACAGGGATTTTGTCAACAAGAAGGATTCATCAACCTTGATCAACAGCTTGAACCGGATCGCCCGCGAGGCAGGCATAAATATTACTTCGCTTAAGCCGGGAAGGCCGCAGGATTTCCCGATGTATGCGAAAGATTCGTTTTCGATTGTCATTACGGCCAAGAGTTTTAACCAGCTGGCGCGGTTTATAAGCAGGCTGGAAAGCCACACGGATATTTTTATTATCGAGAACCTTAGTGTCAGGCCGTCCGGCCGCTTTGAAGAAGGGGAGAGCAAAGATTTCTTGAGTGCGGACTTAACGGTCAACACCGTAACTTTTAAATAACGGGGGCAGGGCGCAAAAAGACATGAGAAGGCCGAAAGCATCCATAGCGGTATTGATTCTTGGGGCATTGATCTTGCCGGCTCAAGCGCTTTTAGCCGAAGACAAGCCATTGGTACCGGAATCGCTTGTTAAAGAACTAAGGCCAAGTATGGAATTTACAGGCGAAGAATCAAGAGAGCCGTTCAAAGACACCCTTTATCAAATTAAAGAACCGGAAAAAGTTGAAACTAAGCCGGTAGCAAAAGAACAGCGGCCTGCCTTGCCGCAGATGACGGTACAGGGCATAATCTGGGGTAGCAGTATTCCCTGCGTTATCATTAATAATCAGGTATATAAAGAAGGTGACACAATAAGCGAGGTTAAAATCACTAAGATCGGCAAAGAAGGCATCGCGGCTGAATATAAGGGCTGGGATTATAACCTTTCTTCGCCGGCGGCAGTTGCAATTGCGATTAAAGACCCTATTAAAAACCCCAAGGAGGGAAAAAATGAAAAATAATCTGCGGTTGGCGGCTTTCATTTTTGCGATCGTTACCGGGTTATTTTTGCCCCGGCTCAGCGCCGAAGAGGAGCTTCCTTTTCCAAACCCTGAGACGGTTATATCGATGGATTTTAAGGATGCCAGCCTTAAGGACATCCTGAAAATATTCTCTATTCAGTCAGGGCTTAATTTTATCGCCAACGAAGGCCTGCAGGAGCGCAAGGTAACGCTTTACCTTGATAAGGTCGCGGTAAAAGAAGCGATTGATAAGCTTTTCAAGGCGAATAACCTGAGCTATGAACTGGATAAACAGGCAAATATTATTTTAGTCAAGGACTGGGGCACTGCCGGCGTAGAGACCGTAACGCGGGTCTTTACCCTTAAATATGCCACAGTTTCTTCTTCAACGCTGGTAAGCGAAAAGGCATCGGCTTTAGGCACAGAGGCCGGAGGAAGCGCGGGAATCACCGTCGTGATCAAGAGCCTGCTTTCAGGCGCCGGCTCGGTGATCGAAGATCCGCGTACCAATAGCTTGATTATTACGGATATCCCCAGTAAAATAGTTACGATTGCGCGGGCGATCGCAGCCTTGGATATATCAGTGCCGCAGGTAATGCTGGAAGTGGAGATGCTTGATGTCAGCAAAAATACCACGGATAAGCTCGGCATTAAGTTCGGCCAGTCGCCAATAACCTTAAGTACGTCTTTGACAATGGCGACTATTGCCACCAGGTTCCCCTTTGGGCAGGTAGCAGGAGCTAAATCAACCATAGCCCCGGGGAGCTTTAATCCTACCAGCTCGCCTAGCACTTACACGATAGTGTTGGATTTTCTTAAAACCCAGTCAGATACAAAGTTTCTTGCCCGGCCGCGCATCCTGACGTTGAATAATGAAACAGCGGAGATCAAGATCGCGACTCAAGAATCTGTAGGCCTTGTGGCAACAACAGCATCGTCCGGCGGCAGTGCAACCGGCACCTCTACATCTGAAGCGGAGAGAGTGGAAACCGGCGTGCATTTAAGGGTAACCCCGCAGATCAATCTGGAAACCGGCGAGGTAACGATGTTTATTAATCCCAAGGTTGCAGAAGCCGTGGCGGGAAATCCCTTTAGCGCGGGTAACAGCGGCACATTCCAGTACCGCGACCCTGAAGAACGCAGCACCAAGTCGATCGTGCGCGTAAAAGACGGGGAAACCGTGATCATTGGCGGACTGATCCGTAAAAAGGCCAATGAAACGCTAACTAAGCTTCCGTTTTTGGGGGATATACCGATATTTGGAAAAATATTCACCCATAAGAACAAAGATGAAGACCGGGAGCGCGAATTATTGGTTTTTATCACTCCCCATATCATCAAAGATTCCAGCGTAGAGATAGCGCAGGCGCCGGTAGCACCGATACTTGTGCCGGAGAGGGAACAGGCAGTTCTTTCCGGTGTCGGCCGCCAGGCGGTAATCAGCAATTCATTAAACGCATTTGAAAGAAAAAATAAATAATGGCTAAAGAGAGATATTTAAGATTAGGAGAGCTTTTAGTCCAGGAAGGATTGATCTCAAGCAGCCAGCTTGAAAAGGCGATTTCCGTACAAAAGCAGGAAGGCGGCAGGCTGGGCGAGATTTTGATCAAACTGGGCATGGTCAAAGAAGACCAGATGGTCGCGGTCCTGGGAAAACAGTTTAACATTCCGTATTTTTCTCTTGGTACCGGGATGCTTAAGCCGGCCAAGGACCAGGAATTAGAGCATCTTATACCGCAGGATTTTGCCTATAAGAATTCGGTCATACCGTTGTCACGGACGCTTAACTCGCTTACCGTAGCGATGTCTGATCCGTTGGATATAATTTTACTGGATAACTTAAAAAGGCTTACCGGCTGCGAGATCAATTCGGTCATTGCCACAAAATCGGATATTAATAAAGCGATTGAAGAGTTTTACGGCAAATCCGCGATGTTTAAGGAAGCGGTTGAGGCTTCTTATGACGCTACCGGTTCCGGCGAAGCGCTGGAGATCGAAACAACCGAGCCGGAGTTAAGCCTTGATAAGTTGATCGCCCGCGCCGAAGAAGCGCCGGTGGTAAAGCTGGTAGACTTGATCATACGGCAGGCGATCGATGAGCGCGCTTCCGATATCCATATTGAGCCGTTCAAGGATAAGATCTCACTGAGGTACCGCATCGACGGAAAATTATACGAAATACCCCCGCCGGCAAAGTACCTTCATTTACCGATAATTTCCCGTATAAAAATATTGAGCAAATTGGACATTGCCGAAAAGCGCCTGCCGCAGGACGGCACGCTGATGGTAAAGGTAGAGGACAGGCCGATAGATATCAGAGTTTCTACTATCCCCACTATTTACGGAGAGAAGATTGTTTTGAGGATACTTGACCGCAGCGCAGTGGTCCTGGACTTGGCTCAACTGGGTTTTGAAGGCAAGCAGCTGGAAATAATGCGTAAGCTGATGTATTCGCCTTATGGCCTGATTTTTTGCACCGGGCCTACGGGAAGCGGAAAATCTACGACCCTCTACGCGGTATTGAATGAAATTAAAGGCCCGACTAAGAATATCGTGACTATTGAAGACCCTGTAGAATATAAGCTGGAAGGGATCAACCAGGTGCAGGTCAAGCCCGAAATCGGCCTTACGTTTTCCAGCGCCCTGCGCAGCTTCTTGCGGCAGGACCCTGATATAATGCTGGTTGGAGAAGTTAGAGACCTGGAGACTGCCCAGATATGCGTGCGTTCAGCGCTTACCGGCCATTTAGTTTTGAGCACCCTGCATACCAATGACGCGCCTTCAGCCGTTACCCGTATCATTGACATCGGTATTGAGCCATACCTGCTTGCCCCGTCGTTAATAATGATCATTGCGCAGCGATTGATCAGGAAATTATGCCCGGATTGTAAAGAGGCGCAGGAGCCTACGGCCGAGCAGTTAAAAAGCGTAAAACTTAAGACCGACCTGATCTATAAGCCTAAAGGTTGCCAGAAATGCGGCCAGACAGGTTTCAGGGGCAGGACTTGTATTTCCGAAGTCATGGTGCTTAACGAAGAGATCAGAGAGCTTGTGAATCAGAGAGCGTCCTTTACGAAAATAAGGGAAGTGGCGCGCGCCAGCGGAATGCAGACCCTTTATGATTCGGCGATCAAAAAAGTAGAAGACGGATCCACGTCCTTAGAAGAAGCGCTTTCCATAGTCATCGGGGGCGACTAATGCCAATTTTTCTTTACACGGCAAGAGACCGCGCGGGGAAAAAAATCTCCGGCGCCGAAGACGCGGGCAGCGCCGATGAACTTACCAGCCGGCTTCAGGCAAAAAACCTCATCATCATAAATATTACCCCCCAGGCAAGGCAATTTAAGCAGGCCGCGAGAACTGAAGTAACGATCTCAGAAAAAAAGGGCAAGCATTGGGGCGTCAGGGAATCCGACTTGGTATTATACTGCCGCCAGCTGGCAACATTGCTGGGAGCAGGCGTTACGATATTAAAATCCCTGGAAATAATCCAGAAGCAGGTTGCCAGCCGTAAGCTTTACAATATGATACGGGTGATGATCAGGGATATGGAAGCCGGCCTGAGCCTGCATGAGGCAATGGCCAAGCACCCGAAAATTTTCTCCGAATTGTGGATTAACCTTGTAGAGAGCGGAGAAGCAAGCGGAAACCTTGCCATTGTTTTAACCAGGCTGGCGAATTACCTGGAACGCAATGCCGACTTCAAGAAAAAGGTGATTTCCGCGCTGATCTATCCGGCGATCCTTGTGGTCGCGGGCTTGAGCGCGCTGCTCTTTCTTACCGTAAAGATCCTTCCGACCTTTGTGGAAATATTCAAAGGTTTTAACATGACGCTTCCCGCGTTAACCCAAGCTTTGGTTTCAATAAGCGAATTTATCAGGAAGTACTTATTTTTGATGTTTGCCGTAAGCATCGGAGCGGGTTTCTTATTCAGGAGTTATGTAAGGACGGGAAACGGCAGGAGGGTGTTTGAAAGGTTCTTGTTCAAGCTGCCGGTATTCGGGGATTTCTTTCACGCGCTGGCGATCGAAAGGTTTTCTTCGGAAATGGCCACGCTCATAGAAAGCGGCGTGCCGATCCTGTTTTCTCTGGAGATCGCCGAACGCAGCGTAGGCAACCTGATCGTAGCGGATATTGTGCGCCAGATAAAGGAAAATGTCCGTGACGGGAAATCCTTAAGCCAGCAGTTGGAAAACAGCGGGTTTTTTGACCCGATGGTCGTACAGATGGTGGCAGTCGGCGAAGAGATCGGAGAATTGTCCCAGATGTTCAAGCGGGTAAACGCTTTTTACGAAGATTTCGTCTCTACTTTTCTTACCCGTTTTACGGCAATGTTTGAGCCGGCAATGCTTTTGTTCATGGGCGTGGTCATCGGCATTATGGTAGTCGGGATGTTCTTGCCAATATTGAAGTTATCTCAGCTGGGCGGATAATGAAAACTATTGACAAGAAAAATTTTTATTATAAGATATGTAGTATAAACGGACTCTGGAATTCTTAAACAAAGGAGGAAGAAGTGAAAAAGGGTTTTACGCTTCTGGAATTGATCGTAGTTATTGTTATCCTTGGCATATTGGCTACCCTGGCCACCACCCAATATACAAAAATGGTGGAAAAGTCACGCGGCGCTGAAGCAAGAATGGCGTTAGGTTCTATCCGTACCAATCAGGCTGCGATGAGGCTGCAAAACGGCTCATGTTCTGAGACGGATGCCGATGTCGGTATCGGCAACGATTATCCTGATACCTGTACGGTTACACATTATTTCTCCTATAATCTTGAGGGGGCATCCGGCAATCTTTTTACTGCCACAGCAACCAGGTGCACGGTCAATGGTAAGTCTCCGCAGGCAAGCGCAGCAGCATCCATTACTCTTACAACTAACTTTAATAACGGTTTTGACAGCTGGGGCGTGGCAGCTCCTTATTAATTTACGGCGGTTGAATTGAATACGGAAAGAGCAGGATTCACCCTGCTTGAATTTACCGTAGTCGTGATAATCATCGGGATATTGGCAACTATCACTATCTCTCTCAGTTCAAAATCAAGAGAGGACAGTATAGATAAAGAGGCGATCGCCAATCTCCTCCTGATTCAGGCTGCGGAAAAAACCGTACGGATGATCGAGGGAAATTATACTTCTCCCTCGGATACTTCAAGCGTAAACAGTGCTTTAAGGCTTTCTTTGCCAACGGCCGCCGGTTATCTTTGGGATTATAAAGTCGCGGCCACAAGCGATCTTTTTACGGCCAAGGCGCAAAGGACCACCTCGCAGCTTCGGTCCGGTGAATCCCAACGCGTCAAATGCATTGATCAGGATGATAGCGATCCTTTTACGACAGGCTGCGCTTGGTAAATAGAAGTAATAACCTAAGGCCGAATTGAGCACTCAAAAGACAGGCGTTACCCTACTTGAAATAATCGTTGTTTTGGTTATCCTGGGGATTTTAGCCGTCCTTACCCTCCCCCAATTTAATAAACCAAAAGAAACCTCTATTGACAGAGAAGCAGTCGCGAACCTGAAGTTGATCCAGGCTGCCGAAAGGATCTATAAGCTGGAAGCGACTTTCTACATAAATGCGACAGACTCTTCCCAGATAAACGACCGCTTAAGGCTTGCCGTGCCGACGAGTGCCGGTTCCTATTGGAATTATAAAGTTGAGACTCCGGAAGACTACAGTCTTTTTACGGCAAAGGCACAAAGGACTACTACGCAGCTTCCATCCGGCGAATCCCAGCGCGTCAAGTGTATCAGGCAAAACGATGACGAGCCGTTTACGACAGACTGCAGTTGGTAATGACCGCTAGAAAGCAAAATTCTATAACGGGGTTTACGTTTTTCGAGATACTTCTGGCGACATTTATCCTTTCCGTGATCATGGTCGGCCTGACCAGCGTGTTCATTTCGGCAAAAAAATTGATACGCCACAATAAGGCGCGGGTGGTCGGTGCGGAGGCGGGAAAGCTTTTTTTAGACCCCTTCCAGATGATGGTCAGGAATGATACATGGAGCGAGGCCAATAATACCCTTTCTAACGGAACTTCTTACAGCAATACTACCGGCACGCCCAGTCTGGATAGGGATTATACCGCAACTTACAGTTTTGGTTCTGTCACGGGCGTAAATAACCTTACCCGCGTAACTGCCGTGATCAACTGGACAGAGAGCAATGCGCCGTAACGTCTATCTTAAAGCTGTAACCCTCCTTGAATTGATAATGGCAATAGTCTTATTGTCAATGATCTCCCTGGGTTTCTTGAGCATTGACCTGTTTAGCAGAAATAGCGTGCTTTCTGCGGACCGGCAGGCAAAGGTGCAGAACTCCGTTGCCTTTGCCCTGGCGCATATGACCAAAAATATCGGCAATGCGATAGGCGATAAAAACCATCCGCCGGTCAGTTTTCCCACCAATGTCGTAGTCGGCGGCGTGGATACGTATCCCGGGATCATTATCACGGTTGATGGCAATAATAACGGATTACTTGAATTTCCTACGGATGGAGAAGTTAGCTATTTTTATAATGAGACTGATCACAGTCTGAATTATTGCAGCGATTGCTCCTCTGCTTCTAATGTAGAAAAGCTTTCCAATAAAGTCGTCTCGGATCTAAGCAGCACTTACGTGACCTATAATAATACTACTAATTACATTGAAATCAATCTATGGGGACGGTGGGATCCGGATAATCCCGCCACTCCTCAGAACCCCGAAGTAAAGCTATATTCCTATGTCAAGATGCCGCTTGTCAGCACGAATTAATCTTTATTGCCTGCCAGGTTTGATTTGCCTGTTTTGAAAATCATGGTATAATTATTAGCCGATTAAGCATTAATACGGGGCAGTAGCTCAGCTGGGAGAGCGTCGCGTTCGCATCGCGAAGGCCGTGGGTTCGAATCCCATCTGCTCCACCAAAAATTTACGACAAGTAAATTTTTGGTGGCACTTGAGCGAACGATAGCGAGGCGACAAGCCGAGCAGTGAGCGAAAGTGCCACCACGCTAGTGACAAGAATAATGAAACCTACCCTTACGGTTACCGCCTTATTGCTTGCTGCGATTTGTCTATCTACTCAAGATTCATTTTCCCAAGAAAAATTAAAAGAGGCGCTTTATTACACTAAGTTTGACGATTCTGCGGTGCAGTGCCGGCTTTGCCCGCGTCAATGCGCGATCCCGGAAGGTAAAAGGGGTTTTTGCGGAGTAAGGGAAAACCGGGGCGGCATGCTATACACTCTTTCGTATGCCAAGCCGGTTTCAATGAATGACCGTGACCCGATAGAAAAGAAGCCGCTCTTTCATTTCTTGCCCGGGACAAGGACGTTCTCCATCGCCACTGCCGGATGTAATTTGAAATGTAAGTTTTGCCAGAATTGGGAGATTTCCCAGAAGCGGCCGGAGGAAGTGGAGTATGCCTGTCTTGAGCCGGGTGAATTGGCGGCAAGGGCAAAGGAATCCGGATGCCCGACAGTAGCTTATACTTATACCGAGCCGACAATATTTTATGAATATATGCTTGAAACTGCCAAGCTCGCCAAGTCAGATGGTCTAAAGAACATTATGCACTCAAACGGCTACATCAGCGACGAGCCTTTGCGGCAGCTGGCAAAATACCTTGATGCCGCCAATATTGACCTTAAAGGTTTTACCGACGAATTTTATTCGCGGTTTACCGAGGGCACGCTGCAGCCGGTCCTGGATACCTTAAAGGCTTTAAGGCAGGAAGGCGTGCATATTGAGATTACCAGCCTGATTATTGCCGGGTTTAATGACGATCCCGATAATATCACCAAGATGTGTGTTTGGATAAAGGATAACCTTGGGCCGGACACGCCGCTACATTTTTCCCGCGCTTTTCCGATGTACAAGCTTACCAGTATTAATCCTACGCCCGTAGAGACGCTGGAAAAGGCAAGGCAGATTGCCATGGATTGCGGCTTAAAGTACGTCTATATCGGTAATGTTGCCGGGCATCCCGGAGAGAATACGTATTGCCCGAAATGCAAAAAGATGATCATTGAGCGCCGCGGCTATTTTGTTTTGGCAGATGACGCCGCAGGAGGAAAATGCCGGTTTTGCGGGGAAGAAATTGCCGGAGTCTGGAATTAAATTAAAATGAAAAATAAATTTTGGTTATTGGCCATTATTTGTAATTTGGTGCTTGGGATTTGGAATTTTAATTTATATGCCGGCGAAATTAAGGAACCGAACGTTACCGGCGCTTTTTATCCTGCCGATAAAGAGAGATTATCAGCGACAGTAGATAGCTTGCTTGATTCGGTAAATCCTGAAGCTGTAAAAGGAGAGATATTTGCGTTGATCTGCCCGCATGCCGGCTATACGTATTCCGGCCGGACTGCTGCTTACGCATACAAGCTGGTTAAAAATAAGCCTTATAAGACCGTTATCGTGATCGGTACCAGTCACCGATACGGTTTTCCCGGAATTTCGATTTACCCTTCAGGCAGTTTTCGCACGCCCTTGGGAGAGATTGAAATAGATAAAGAATTCAGCGCCAAACTCCTTAATAAAAATGAGATTATTTATTTTGAACCGCGGGCTTTTGCAGAAGAGCATTCTGTGGAGGTGCAGCTGCCGTTTGTGCAGAGGGCGCTTCCGGGAGCAAAGATCGTAGCTGTAGTAATGGGCGATTGTTCGCTGGAGACCTGCGATAAGTTTGTCGCCGTTCTTAACGAAGCGATTGCCGGGCGTAATGACGTTTTGCTGGTAGCTTCCAGCGATATGTACCACGGCGAAGACTATGAAGAATGTGAATTGGTGGATGCTGCCACGGTATCATACTTAAAGAACATGGACGCGCAAGGGCTGTATTACGGCCTGCGCGAAGGTAAGCTTCAGATGTGCGGGGGTTGGCCGGCGGTTACCGTTATTATGCTGGCAAAAGAATTGGGGCATGATAAATTGGTTGTTTTGGATCGCACGAATTCCGCTGTTGTAACCGGAAGAAAAATGAAAGGTGAATGGACAGTAGGCTATGTAAGCTGCGCGATTGACCAGGAAAAAGGAGAAACCGCGATGTTAAATGACGAACAGAGAAAAAAACTTTTAAAATTAGCGAGAAATTCCATTGAGACATACCTGAAAACCGGGGAAGAATTGGCAGTTACGGAAAGCGATCCTGTGTTGACGAAAGTAATGGGAGCATTCGTAACCCTAAGCGAGAACGGCGAATTGCGCGGCTGCATCGGCAATATCGTCGGGCAGCAGCCTTTATACCTGACGGTAAAGAATATGGCAGTGGCAGCTGCGGTTAGTGATCCGCGTTTCCGTCCGGTAAGAATTACAGACTTGAAGAAGATCGGGATAGAAATATCCGTGCTTTCGCCGCTGGTAAGGGTTGGTTCAGCCGAAGAAATAATATTAGGTAAGCACGGTGTAGTGGTAAAACGCGGGTCTAATTCCGGCGTATTCCTGCCGCAGGTTGCCACAGAGACCGGCTGGACAAAAGAAGAATTTCTTTCTTCCCTTTGCAGCCATAAAGCAGGCCTGCCTGCTGATGCCTGGAAAGACCCGGCTACGGAACTTTATACTTTCAGCGCGGAAGTATTTTCGGAAAAAGAATAACCAATCCTATCTTACAGTGAACACATTAACAATAATTAGCAGTTTATTTATTTTGGGAATTTCTTTCGGCAGCGGGCCGTGCCTGGCCAGCTGCGGGCCCTTGTTTTTATCTTACACTGCCGGGTCGGGGAAAAATATCCCTAAAAGCCTCGCTGCATACCTGATATTTTCTTCGGCAAGGATCGCGGTATATGTAGTGCTGGGCGCGCTGGTTTATTTATCGGGAAAGTTTTTTACCGAGCAGGTATTTGCGGGAATAACAAGATACGTATTTTGGGCAGGCGGGACCTTTATTATTTCCATGGGTATCCTTATTGCCATGGGCAGAAATTTAGATACGGTTGCCTGCAAATTCCTTTATAAAAATCTGCTGCAAAAAGACAGGAAGAGCATATTTATTTTCGGGCTGATCGTCGGCCTGGCTCCATGCCCGCCGCTGATAGCTTTATTTTCGTATGTTGCGCTGATATCCAAGTCGCTGACTTTATCTGCGGTTTACGCTTTATCGTTTGGCCTGGGCACGCTTTTATCGCCGCTTGCACTTTTGGCGATCTTTGCCGGAGCCATACCCGGCGTAATGGCGAAATTCAAGCCGGCATTCAGCCGCGCATTGAATCTTGTCTGCGCCGCGATCCTGATCATCCTCGGCGCGCAGTTGATCATTAAAGCGTTATAGTTTTGCGTCTGTCTTGTATTGCCTTATGCTTCAGGGCTTTGCTTCGCGCGCTGCAAACATCTTGCCGTCGGCTACGGTTTACGGCTCGCTCTCAGGCATACTTTCGTAACATTAGGGCTTCCGCTCGCCGTAAAGCCTTGCCGACTGAACTCTAAAACGAATTGGCAAGAGTTTGCAAATGCGCGCTCACAAAGCCCTTCGCATAAGCAAGTCAAATCAACCGCAAAATCATATAACTATAAAAGGAGTTATTTGATGCTTAGGTTATTTTGTTCTACCCGGGATATTGCAGGCGGTAAGATTACTATATCTGATATCGCGACAGTGCATCATGTCAGGGATGTGCTGCGCGTTAAAGCAGGGGAAGAGGCAGCGGTTTGCGATGAGGCTGGGAATGAATATTCTTGTGTTGTAGAAGCGCTTAATTTGAATGATCTATTACTGGCGATCAAGAGTAAGAATCCTGCCCTGCCGGCAAGGATAACGATCACGGCTGCCTGCGCCATACCGAAGAAATCCAAGTTTGAAGATATTGTGGATAAATTAACGCAGGTTGGCGTAGACAGGATTATCCCGATGTTAACCGAGCGGGTGATCATAAAATTAGATAAGAGTAAAGAAGCGTTGCGGCTTGGCCGTTGGCAGAAGATCGCTTTAAGCGCTGCAGAGCAGAGCCAGAGGCGTAGCCTTCCGCAGATATGCCCTGTGCAGAGTTTTCAGCAGGTTTTGCAGGAATCAAAAGAGGCAAGCTATGGCCTTAAACTGATACCTTATCTGACAGGAGAGCGAAAAACATTAAAGGAAGTTTTAGCCAGCGTTAAGCCAAAAAGCGTGTTGTTTCTTATTGGCCCCGAAGGAGACTTTAGCCCTCAAGAGGCATCTTTGGCAATTAATGCCGGATTTATTCCTGTTAGCCTGGGTGATTTAGTTCTGCGCGTGGAAACCGCGGCAGTCAGCGTGGCGAGCTTTATTAGATTAAATGAAGACTATTAAACTTTATACTTTAGGCTGCAAGGTAAACCAGTATGACACGCAGGCGATCAGGGAGCGCATTATTACTTCAGGATACCGGGAGATTGCAGCGAATGTCAAAACCAGGGCTGATGTTTGCCTGATCAATACCTGCACAGTTACGCATCACGCAGACGCAGATTCCCTCAATTTAGTGCGCAGGGCAGACAAGGAGAACCCCGGGGCAAAGATCGTAGTTACCGGCTGCCTTGCGGAATTGGACCGTAATAAGATCAAGGCTGCCTGCGCCAAAAGCCTGATTGTCTCTAACAGGGATAAAGCTGCTATTGCCGGCATATTAGGCCGTGTTAAAACCGGCAGCAATGATTTTGCCATAAGCGGATTTTCCGGGCATACCCGCGCCTTTTTAAAAATACAAGACGGCTGTGACAATTTTTGTTCTTATTGTAAAGTGCCGCTGGTGCGCGGCCGTTCAAAAAGTAAGCCGATAAAGCAAATAATCGGCGAAGCGCGCCGGCTGATACATAAAGGTTTTAAAGAAATAGTACTTACAGGAATATGCCTTGGCGCCTATGGTAAAGATTTAAGCCCCAGGCTTAGTTTAGCCGATGTTCTGACAGAGTTGGAAGAGCTAACCGGCAATTTCCGGATAAGGCTTAGTTCTATTGAAGCAGGCGATATCTCCGCGAAGCTCCTGGATATAATTGCCGGTTCTAATGTTGTCTGCCCGCATTTACATATTCCTTTACAAAGCGGAGACAACAAGGTCTTAAAATCAATGAACCGTAAATACAGCGCAAATCGTTATCTTAAACTCATCAAAAAGATAAAAGAACAGATACCCGGTGCATCCTTGACTACTGATGTTTTGATCGGCTTCCCGGGTGAAGATAGCCGCAGTTTTGGAAATACCATGCGTTTAGTGAAGGAGATCATGCCGCTTAGAGTCCACAGTTTTCCCTATTCTCCTCGTGAGGGCACAGTTGCTTGCAGGCTGGCTAATGCTGCGGCTGCTGCGGTGGTAAAAGAAAGGATGCGGCAGATGGCCGGCATTGCCGAGAAAGCCTCGTTAGCTTATCGTAGCAGGTTTATCGGTAAGCAGGCGGTTGTCCTTTTTGAGGCAAGATGTAAAGATGACCCGCGCTGCTGGGAAGGATATACTGAACATTATATTAAGGTAAGGCTTAAGTCCGGAAATGACCTTAAAAACCGTTTTGCCTGCGTTACGCTCAAGGAATCATCTGCGGACTTTGTCTATGCCGGTAAAACAAAACCTTGCACGAAGGTATTGACAAAATAAGATTTTATGTTAAAGTATCTTTTTAGCATTCTGCCGGTGAGAGTGCTAATTTTCAATAATGCAGCCTTAAACAATAATATTTATGGCAAGGACAGTTGATTACGAATCAAGAAAAAACGCGGTTTTAGCTTCAGTAATAAATCGCTATATCGGCGAAATCTCCCCGGTAGCTTCGGAAGACGTTGCCAGCGAGTTTAGCCTGAGTTCGGCATCTATCCGCAACATCTTTGCCGAGCTGGAAGCCGACGGCTACCTTACGCATCCTTATACGTCTGCAGGCAGAGTGCCGACAAACAAGGGTTACCGTTATTATGTTGATTCTCTTTTGTCGCAGCTGGAGCTCTTGGACGAAGATAAAGAGATGATCCTGGGCGAATTTAAGCGCCGCGCAGCGCGGCTTGACGAAGCGCTGGAAAAGACATCGGAAATCATCTCTGCGCTTACGCATTACGCGGGCATTGTTTCGTCTTGCGACCCGGGAAATAAATTTTTTTATAGAGGAATGAGTTTTATCCTTGACCAGCCGGAATTTCAGGACGTAGGCCGGATGCGTTTTTTTATCAGGATGATCGAAGAGAAGAAGGAAATACTTGAGATCATCAACCGCGACTTTAAGGAAAAGGTAAAGATCTATATCGGAGAAGAATTAGGCTGCCGGGAAATGAACAATTATTCTGTCGTAGTTTCTTCCTACCGGATTAATGCCCGGCCCGTGGGCAGGCTTGCCGTTATCGGGCCGATGCGCATGAAATACAGCCGCATCATCCCTACGCTGGAATATGTTTCCGATATCCTTACGGGCGTGCTTGAGGATATTTAAATGAAAGACAATCATTCCAATAACAGCCCGCAGGAAGGGCAAAAGTCCGAAGTGATGGTTAGTATCCCTGAGGCCGAATACCTGCGCTTAAAAGAAGACAGCCGCAAGGCAATGGAATACTGGGACAGGCTCCTGCGGCTGCAGGCGGATTTTGACAATAGCCGTAAGCGTTTTGAAAAAGATAAGCAGGAATTTATTAAATTCGCCAATGAAGGCCTGATATTGGAATTATTGACTGTTCTTGATGACCTGGAGCGCACGATCAATATTGCCGAAGAAAAACACCAGGATTTGCCGGTATTCTTAAAGGGCGTGGAAATGATCCTCGCGCACCTTTATGAATTGCTTAAAGAGCGGGGTATTAAACCGATCGACGCGCAGGGTAAGATCTTTGATCCGAATTTTCATGAGGCATTGATGCAGGTGGAAGATAAGGACCTGCCGGAGCATACTGTTGTAGAAGAGCTGCAGAAGGGTTATCTGCTTAATGACAGGGTGCTGCGCACTTCAAAAGTAAAGGTTTCGGTAAAAAAACACGGTTAAAATCATATTAAACGTAGTGGAGGTGGAAAATGGCAAAAGTAATCGGTATTGACTTAGGAACATCTAATTCCGCGGCCGCGGTCATGGAAGGCGGCAGGCCGGTAATCATACCTTCGGCAGAAGGCGCCGGGGTAGCATCCGGAAAGGCATTTCCTTCGTACGTTGCGTTTACCAAAGACGGCCAGCGGCTGGTTGGTGAGCCGGCAAGGCGCCAGGCAGCAATAAACCCGGAAGGTACGATACAGGCTGCCAAGCGTAAAATGGGCACGGACTATAAGTTCAGCATATACGGCAAAGAATATACGCCGCAGCAGATCTCCGCGTTCATTTTACAGAAGATAAAACAGGACGCTGAAGCATACTTAGGCGATAAAATAGAGGAGGTCGTGATTACCTGCCCGGCGTATTTTGACGATAATCAAAGGACAGCGACAAAAGATGCAGGCGAGATCGCCGGTTTAAAAGTGCTGCGTATCATTAACGAACCTACTGCAGCCTGCCTTGCTTACGGCCTTGAGAAAGCGGGAAAAGAATTAAAGATACTGGTTTTTGATTTTGGCGGCGGCACGCTTGACGTGACGATCATGGAAATGTGGAAAGAAGGCGGGTTCAAGGTCATGGCCACTAACGGCGACACGCAGTTGGGCGGCACAGATATGGATAACGCGCTGATCGATCATATTGTCAAGGAATTTAAGCGCGATACCGGCATTGACCTGAAGAATGACAAAATGGCAATGCAGCGCTTGCGCGAAGCAGCGGAAAAAGCAAAGGTTGAGCTTTCCAGTACGCTTACGACAGACATCAACCTTCCTTTTATTACTGCCGATGCTTCCGGCCCAAAGCATTTGACAATGTCCATCAACCGCGCCAAGCTTGAAGAGCTGGTAGGCGCGATCATTGAAAGATGCCGCGGCCCGCTGGAAAGGGCGCTTAAAGACGCCAAAGACGCCTTTTCAAAAGAAGGCATTGAATTTGGCGGAGTTGACAAGATAATCATGGTTGGCGGCCCTACGCGTATGCCGATCGTGCAGAAATTCGTGGAAGATTATTTCGGTAAAAAGATCGAGCGCGGGGTTGACCCGATGGAATGCGTTGCCCTGGGCGCTGCGATACAGGCAGCGATCATCAAGGGTGATGTAAAAGACGTATTGCTCCTTGATGTTACTCCGTTATCGTTAGGTATCGAGACCCTTGGAGGCGTGAATACGCGTTTGATTGAAAGGAATACCACTATTCCTTCCAGAAAAGCGCAGACTTTTTCTACTGCCGCGGACAACCAGACAGCAGTTACCATACGCGTGCTGCAGGGTGAGCGGCCGATGGCGGATGATAACGTTGAATTGGGCAGGTTTGACCTTGTAGGCTTGCCTCCGGCGCCGCGCGGCGTGCCGCAGATAGAAGTTGCTTTTGATATTGACGCTAACGGCATTGTGCATGTTTCGGCAAAAGACTTGGGCACAGGTAAAGAGCAGTCGATCCGTATTACCGCACCAAAGAAGCTGTCTAAAGAAGAGATTGATAAGATGGTCAGAGACGCGGAAAAATTCGCTTCCGATGACGAGAAGAAAAAAGAGCAAGTGGAAGTGATCAACCAGGCGGATAACCTGGCGTATGCCACGGAAAAATCGCTTAAGGATTTCGGCGACAAGATCAGCCAGGCAGAGCGCGCAGATATTGAGGCAAAGATCAATGAGCTAAACAACGCGATCAAGGATAAGAATACCGAGAGGATCAAAAAGGGCATGGAAGACTTGACCAAGTCTTCCCATAAGCTTGCCGAAGAAGTATATAAGCAGGCAGCGCAAAAGCAACAGCAGGCAGGCGGCGGTGCAAAACAGGAAAAACAGCAAGCCGGCCCTGAAGAGAAACAGGAGAAAAAGGGCGACGACGTTATAGATGCCGAATTTAAGGAAGAGGACGACGACAAAAAATAATTAATGACTACTAAACGCGACTATTATGAGATCCTCGGTGTTAAAAAAAGCGCTTCGCTGGATGAGATAAGAAAAGCATACCGCGAGATGGCGCTCAGGCACCATCCGGACAGGGTGCCGCATGAGCAGAAAAAAGAGGCGGAAGAAAAATTCAAGGAAATATCCGAGGCTTACGCCGTGCTTTCCGACGCCCAGAAACGCGCCCTTTATGACCAATACGGCCATGCCGGCATAGACCAGAAATATGCCCAGGAAGATATCTTTAAAAACGCGGATTTCAGCAGCGTTTTTGAAGGGATGGGTGATTTCGGGCTTGGCGGCGGGATATTTGAGGAAGTCTTCAGTGACCTGGGTTTTGATGTTTTCGGCGGCAGGGGCAGGCAGCGCGGAGGCAGGCAGCGCCGCGGCAGAGACCTTGAGATCACCGTAGAAATAACGCTTGAGGAAGCGGCCGAGGGCACTGAAAAGACCATTACTGTTCCGCGCTATGAAAATTGCGCTGCTTGTTCAGGCAGCGGCGCAAAACCGGGCACGAAAAAGATTACCTGCCCGCAGTGCAAGGGCGCAGGCCGGACAGTGGCTTCTAACGGGTTTTTCCAGCTTGCCCAGACATGCCAGCGTTGCGGCGGGGAAGGCACACTCATACAAACGCCCTGTCCTGAATGTGGCGGCGCAGGCAGGTCAAAGGTTACCCGTAAGATAAAAGTAAAGATCCCGGCAGGTGTAGATACGGGCTCGCATTTAAGGGTCCGCGGAGAAGGTGAGGCAGGGCCTGCGGGAAGCGGTGACCTGTATGTGATCATTGAAGTCAGCCCGCATGAAGTTTTTGAACGCCACAATAACAATATAATAATGGAAGTTCGCGTCAGTTTAAGTAAAGCGATATTGGGATCGGAAATTGAAGTCCCTACGCTGCAGGGAAAAGCGAAGATGAAGATCCCGCCGGGCACGCAGAGCCACGCGATATTCCGGCTTAAAGAAAAAGGCATCCCTGACCTTCACAGCAACGCTATCGGCGATGAATTAGTCAGGGTTATCGTAGAAATACCGTCGCGCTTAAACGCGCAGCAGCGTAAGATAATTGAAGAGTTTGCCCGCGCCTCGGGAGAGGAAACAAGCGGCGGCAATGGGTTTACGGATAAAATAAAGAAGGTATTCAGATAAGGGAGTCTTTAAATGCCAACTTATGATTATGAGTGCACGAAATGCGGGCATACGTTTGAAGCATTTCAGGGGATGAATGACAAGCCGTTGTCAAAATGCCCAAAGTGCGGCAAGAAAGTAAAGCGGCTTATTGGCAGTGGATCGGGCATAATCTTCAAGGGATCTGGTTTTTATGCCACAGATTACCGTAAAGATACAGGACATAAACACTCGCCGCAGAATACCTGCCCCAAGGCCACAAAAGGCTGCAGCGGTTGCCCCAATGCATAATTTTCCGATAAAGAAGTTCGCCGGATACTGGCTGCCGGTATTTGTTTACGCAGGGCTGATTTTTCGCTTGTCTGCCATACCGGGTTCGGATATTCCGGGTTTATTTCCGTATCAGGATGTTGTGTTCCATTTTCTGGAATATGCGGTTTTTGCGTTGCTGCTCAGCCGGGCAATCAAGGCTTATTGGCCGCAGCAAAAAAAAATGAGGCGCTTACTGGCTGTTATGGCGCTTGTGCTGGTGTACGCACTTTCAGATGAATTCCATCAGTTGTTTGTGCCTAACCGCACTGCTTCTTTAATTGACGTAATCATTGATTGCGCCGGCGGATTATCTGCCGGGATATTCTTATGACTAAAGTAAAACCTTTCAGGGCGCTGGTTTATAATCAAGAAAAGATCAAAGACTTATCGTGCGTAGTTTGCCCTCCGTATGACGTGATCTCTCCGGAAAGGCAGGAGCATTATCACGGCATTGACCAGTATAATTTTATCCACATACTCTTAAGCAAGGCTGCTGCCGGAGAAGACAAATACGCAAAAGCAGGAAACTTGTTCGGCCAGTGGCAGAAGAGCGGGGTATTCACCCGGGACAAAGAGCCGGCAATATATTTTTACAGCCAGTTATACAATTTAAACGGCGAAAAAAAGACGCGTTACGGATTTATGGCCCTTTTACGTTTGGGCGACAGCAGGGAAGCCCGCGTGTTCGCGCACGAGAATACGCGTTCAGCCGCCAAAGAAGACAGGCTCAAGCTTATCCGGCAGGTAAGAGCAAACTTAAGCCCGATATTCGTGGTTTTTCAGGACAAGAAGCGCGTGATTCCGCGTATTACCGGTAAATACCTGGAGCAGCTTAAGCCCGCAATCGCCATAACTGACGATGAGCAGGCAGAGCATAAGGTTTGGCGGATCACCTCTCCGGAGATTGTCAAAATCGTGCAGGAGGGTTTAAGCGACGAGAATATTTTTATTGCCGACGGCCACCATCGCTATGAAGTTGCCTGCGCCTACCAGGAAGAGATGCGCCAGAAACTCGGCCGCCTGACCGGGCAAGAAGAATGCAATTATATCCTGGCTTATTTTACCAGCGCAGAATCACGCGGGCTTACCATCCTGCCGATACACCGTTTAGTAAAGCTGGAGGCCAGGCGTAGCATACAGGAGATCATTTCCGGGCTTAAGGAAAATTTCGTCGTTGAAGAAGTAAAGGACAAGGAAAAGTTTTTTTTCCTGTTAAAAAAAGGCGGGGAAAGCGAACATATTATCGGGATGTACAAAGACGCCAAGTTTTGGTTTCTTAGGTTGAAAAATGTCGGGATTTTGGATAGAATAATCAGCGATAAACCGCGCGATTACCGGCTGCTTGACGTTTCAATACTTAACTACCTTGTGTTAAACAACGTGCTAGGATTGGGCCTTGAGGACAAAGATTCAATATCGTTTAATCCCTGCGCCCAGGAATTAATCGCGCAGGTTGATGCTGATCCGGGCTCGATCGCGTTTTTCCTGAATCCGGTCAAGGTCGGCCAGATCATGTCAGTAGCGCTGGAAGGCGAAAAAATGCCGCCTAAATCAACCTATTTTTATCCTAAAGTACTTTCCGGGCTTGTGATAAATAAACTGGAGCCTTAGCAAATGTCATTATTCGGCAAGCCAAAATATACAATCGTGCGGGTGAAGAAAAAGGACATTCCCGAAGGCCTGTGGACAAAGTGCGAAGACTGCGGCCAGCCTTTATATAATAAGACGCTGGAAGAGAATTTTAAGGTTTGCCCGAAATGTAATTATCATTTTACGCTTAGTTCGTATGAACGGGTCAACCTTTTGTTAGATAAGGATAGTTTTCAGGAATACGATAAAGACATGATACCCGGCGATCCGTTGGATTTTAAGGGGCCGAAAACTTATAAGGATAAGCTTGCCCAGGACCAGAAAGCGACCGGCCTTAAGGAAGCAGCAGTGACCGGGGATGGCCTGATAGACGGCAAAAAAGTGGTCATCGGCGTAACGGATTCGCGCTTTATCATGGGCTCTATGGGGTCGGTGGTCGGGGAAAAGCTTGCCCGCGCAGCGGAAGCCGCGACAAAGAACAAGCTGCCGCTGGTCATTGTATCCGGTTCCGGAGGCGGGGCGCGCATGCATGAAGGGATGTTCAGCCTTATGCAAATGGCAAAGACTTCAGCAGCGCTTTCCTACCATCATAGAAGCAAGCTGCTTTATATATCCGTGCTCACTAACCCGACGATGGGAGGGGTAATGGCTTCTTTTGCCGGTTTAGGGGACATTACCATTGCCGAACCGAAGGCGTTGCTCGGATTTACCGGCCCGCGCGTGATTGAACAGACCATCAGGCAGAAGCTGCCTGCCGGATTCCAACGTTCGGAATTTTTACTTGAGCACGGCATGATCGACATAATCGCGCACCGCAAGAATTTAAAATCCACGTTGAGCCAATTGCTTGACTATTTGTGTTAATAGTATATAATATTCACTTATGATTTTTAATTCCGGATACGAAGGAGCAAAGTGATATGGCACAGGTAAGCCTTAGGAACGTCACCAAATATTTCGCGGGCAACATTAAAGCGGTAGATAACATAAATCTCGGCGTGGAGAATAAGGAATTCATGGTCCTTGTCGGGCCTTCCGGCTGCGGCAAGTCAACGACTTTAAGGATGATCGCCGGCCTTGAAGAAATAAGCGAAGGCAGCCTTTATATCGGCGACAGGCTGGTCAACGATGTCCCGGCTAAAGACAGGGACATCGCCATGGTATTCCAGAATTACGCGCTTTATCCGCACATGACCTTGTTTGAAAATATGGCCTTTGGTTTGAAGCTAAGGCGTTATCCGAAACAAGAGATCCTGCAGCGGGTCAACGACGCGGCGGATATCCTCGGGATTAAGCATTTGCTCGGCCGCAGGCCGCGCGAGATATCAGGAGGCGAAAGGCAGCGCGTTGCCGTAGGCAGGGCAATAGTCAGGAAGCCCAAAGTTTTCCTTTTTGACGAGCCGCTTTCCAACCTTGATGCCAAGCTGCGCGTGCAGATGCGCACCGAGATCCATAAGCTGCATATCAGGCTGCAGACAACGATCATTTATGTTACCCACGATCAGGTGGAAGCAATGACCATGGGCGACAGGATCGCCGTAATGAAGCAGGGCGTGCTGCAGCAGGTCAATGACCCGATAGATATTTATGACCACCCGAAAAATAAATTTGTTGCCGGCTTTATCGGTTCTCCGCCGATGAATTTCATGAACGGCCGCCTGATAAAGAAAGAAGGCAGGATCTATTTCGACGAGGGCAGGATCATGATCAAGGTCGTCGAAGACATGTATAAAAAGCTCGAAGGCTACGTCGGCAAAGAAATAATCTTCGGTATCCGCTCGGAAGACATATACGACAAGCTGTTTGTTTCGGAAGCTCCGCCGGAGAATATCGTAAGGGTGAATTGTGAGGTTGTTGAGCCGATGGGCTCGGAGGTTTACCTTTACCTGAATACCGGCAAGCACACTTTCATCGCACGCGTGGGCGCTCATGACAGGCCGAAAGTAAATCAAGACATGGATGTGGTCTTTGACATGAGCAAGGTGCATTTCTTTGCTAAAGATACGGAAGAAACAATCATTTAGCCCTGAGAAGACATCCGATCTGCCAGAAAAGCCTTTTCTGACCAAGGCATTCCTGTATACCGCAGTTATTATTCTCCTCTATATCGGCATACCGGCTTTACTCGCCGCGTTTTTCAAAGGCCTTACATTCAAAACCATGGCGGTTTTTTATTTAGTGAACCTGCTGCTCTTTTTGTATCTGCTCAAGCGCAGCCTGAAGCTGGCGTATAAGCTTGGGCTGGACATCCAAGACCTTGAAGAAGGGAAAAATGTTTTAAACGACCGTAACCTGCAGGAAATAAGGTGCGGGGAATCTTTAAAAGAAAAGATACGGCGCTATATCAGCTTTAAGGAGATAATTGAAAAAATAAACCAGGACTTAAGCCTGGATTATATTGCCGATAAATTAAGCGATATCGCCTTTTCTTTTATCGGGCAGGGAATGGGGGTCTGTGTCCTTTACCTCGTTGATCACCGTACGCACAGACTGACCTTGTTTAAAGCGAAAAAAGAAGACAAGGCAATGGTGATTAAGACCAAGGAAGGCGATGTCTTTGATCTCTGGGTTTTACGGCATGCGGGCCCGCTGCTTATTGAAGACGTGCGCAAGGATTTCCGCTTTGACTTAGAAAGGCTCAAGAGTATCGACGACAGGAATTTTCTTTCTTTGATGAGCGCGCCGTTTATCAGCGAAAACAGGTTTTTAGGCATAGTCAGGCTGGATAATCCGATCGCCGGATTTTATTCGCAGGACGAGCTGCGGCTTTTAGCGACGATTTCAGATATCGGGGCAGTGGCGCTGGAAAACGGGGAGTTCTTCAACAAGACGCGGGAATTGGCCATTCATGACAGCCTGACTTCACTTTACACCAAGGGATATTTTCTTGAGCGGCTTAAAGAAGAATGCAAGAGGAATATCCGGCAAGGCAAAAATATTTCCCTGTTGATGCTGGATATCGACCACTTTAAGGATTATAACGACAAGTTCGGGCACACGGCAGGCGACATTGTTTTGAAGAGCTTGAGCGCGAACATTACCGGGTTCTTTAAGGATGCGGATTATATCACCAGCCGTTTCGGCGGAGAAGAATTCTGTATCGCGCTTTTGAATACGGATAAAGCTGCGGCGCGGCATTCGGCTGAAGAGCTGCGTGCCCGGATAGAAAAAATAAATATTGTCCTGCGCAGGCAGGAGACAAATATCACGGTATCCATAGGTGTTGCCTGCCTTCCGGATGACGCGGCAGATGAAGACGAATTAATACAGTCCGCGGACCGGGCAATGTATGCGGCAAAAAAAGGCGGCAGAAACAGGGTAAGGAGCGCTTAAGGGTATGCTCATATTGGCGGTATTAATCATTCTTACGCTTATTTCCGGGATTTTTTTCAAAAATGCCTTTTCCGTGAAGCTGCGCAGGATGAAGCGGCAATACGAGGAAGCGCGCGCCGAATACGGCAGGTTATCCCAGGAGAACAACGAGTTGGTTGCCAATAATACGGGCCTAAAAAATGAATTAGAGTCGATGATCGCGCTTTATGACATTACGAAAGAAATTTGCAAGTCCCTGGATGAGGCAAAGGTGTTTGAGTTATTTAAGGCGCAGATCAGCCGGTATATAAGGGTCAAGGATTGCAGGCTTTTGGCAAAAGACGCCGACCTGTCGGCGTATAAGGACTGGATTGTTTTGCCGCTTGAGATCGAGAGGGTCAACGCCGGCTATCTGGCGGCGGAAGGGATCGAAGAAAACCAGCGGGATAAATTCAATATTCTCGCGCAACAGTTTATCCTCGGGATCAAACGGGCAATACTCTATCACCGGGTCCAGGAGTTGGCGATTACCGACACCCTGACAGGGGTCTTAAGCCGCAGGCACTGGATGGAGAGGTTTAACCAGGAGTTGGAGCGTTCAAAAAAATTTAAATACCGTTTTTCTTTCTTAATGATCGACATTGACCACTTCAAGACTTTTAATGACCGTTACGGCCATCTTGTAGGCGACGCGATATTGCGCGGAGTATCGGAAAGGATAAAAGAGAACATCCGGCAGGTGGACCTGATCGGCAGGTACGGCGGCGAAGAATTTTCCGTGATCCTTACCGAGACGGATAAGGAAGGGGCGATGCTTGCCGCGGAACGTATCCGCCGGGCAGTGGAAGAAAAATACATCACTATTTACGATGAGTCGCTGAAGATCTCCGTGAGTATCGGCATTGCGGTTTTTCCCGATCATGCCGGCCGCGCAGAAGGCTTGGTTGAGAAAGCCGACCAGGCGCTTTATCATGCCAAGCAGACCGGCAGGAATAAAGTCTGCGTCTGTAGCGAATCGTCTTAATCACCCTCTGCCACAAACGTTTAGTTTACTAAAATCAATTGTTATGCTTTATGCTTCAGGCCTTTGTTCGCGCGCTGCAAACATCTTGCCGTCGGCTGCGGTTTACGGCTCGCTATCAGGCATACTTTCGTAACATGAAAGCTTCCGCTCGCCGTAAGCCCTTGCCGACTGATCTCTAAAGCGAATTGGCAAGAGTTTACAATGCGCGCTCACAAAACCCTTCGCATAAGCATAGCAATTCATTTAACCGGCAAATGCTTAATACATTAAAAGGCTTGCAAAAGGGCGGGGTTTAGGATAAAATACTGCACAATAAACGCTTAAGGGAGCATCTGTGAAAATTTTCATCGATACCGCGAATATCAAAGAGATCAGGGAGGCAGCAAGCCTCGGTTTAATAGACGGCGTAACAACCAACCCGACCTTGGTAGCGAAGGAAAACCGGCATTACCCGGAATTATTAAAAGAGATATGCGGCATAGTATCCGGCCCGGTGAGCGCGGAAGTGATCAGCCTTGATGCCGGGGGTATGGTCAATGAGGCCCGCCAGTTAGCCAAGATCGCAAAAAATATCGTCATCAAGATCCCTCTTGTGAAAGAAGGCCTTAAGGCGGTGAAGGTTTTGAGCGCCGAAGGCATAAAAACTAATGTTACGCTCTGTTTTTCCGCGACGCAGGCATTGCTGTGCGCCAAGACCGGGGCTGATTATGTGTCGCCGTTCATCGGCAGGTTTGACGACATCTCGCAGGAAGGGATGAATCTGATCCGGGACATCAAGCAGATCTATTCCAATTACGGTTTCAAGACTGAGATAATCGTTGCCAGCATCCGCAATCCACTGCATGTTTTAGACGCGGCAAAAACCGGCGCCGATGTGGCCACTGTGCCGTTTGCGGTCATTGAACAGTTGATAAAACATCCATTAACAGACATAGGCGTGCAAAGGTTCCTTGACGATTACAAGAAAATCCCTCAGAACAATAATGCTGGATAAGAGAAGCTATTTTTCCGCGCTGCTGTTTTCTGTTTTTTTTCTCCTTGCCTGCCCGGTAATTTGCCCGGCTGAGCAGGACATGAAAGAGCCGGTCACCGTAAACGGCGATAACGTAGAATATTCCACCGATAGCAAAGAAGTCACCGCATCAGGCAACGTTTCAATAATCTACAAAGATACGAAGCTCACCTGCGAGCATATTAAGATCAATACCGAAACCAAAGACGCCGAAGCAACCGGTAATGTCCGCCTGGAAGATAAAAAAGGCGTCATTGAAGGCGAAAAAATAAAATACAATTTCCAGAATAAGACCGGAGTAATCACCGATGCCAGTTTCCGTTCTTCCCCTTATTTCGGCAGGGCGGAAAGTATGGATAAGATCAGCGACAGTGAGTTTATCGGCCACCGCTCCTATGTCACGACCTGCAGTTATGACCATCCGCATTACCGTCTAAAGTCAAAGAAGGTGGATTTTTTTCCGGGAGACAAAGTTGCGATAAAAGATGTTGTTTTCAGCTTTGGCCAGGATAAGCAAATACCGGTAATGTATTTCCCGGGTTTTGAACAGAGTTTTAAAAAAGACCGTTTGACGCACACGCAGTTTACCGGCGGCAAGAGTAAAGACTGGGGTTACTATTTGCTTACTGCTACCAAATACCATATTACCGATAACATAAGGGGAAGGATCTACCTTGATTACCGTAATTACCTTGGCGTAGCCGAAGGTTTTATCACAAACTATGATACCAAAGCAGCCGGAACAGGAGATTTTAAATTCTATTATACGCAGGAGCGCGATAAGTCCGGAAGGTTGGGTAAGGACGTTAATGCGCCGAAAGTATTCCAGAGATACCTGGTGCGCTGGCGCCATAAATGGGATATAGGCCCGCGGACAAATTTCGTCAGCCAATATTATAAGATCATTGATTCAAGGCGGGCGCTTTACGGCGCAAGCAATAGTTTCCTTAAAGATTATTTTCCCCGCGAGTTTGATAAGGACACGCAGCCGCCGTCATATGCCCAGCTGCATCATTCTTTCAATTACTCCGGGATAGACGTTGTTTTTCAGAAGCGTATTAACCGCTGGTACGACTCGCCGCAGCTGGATGCGCACCTGGAAAAATTGCCGCAAATTTCCTACAGCATGCCTTCTATACGAGTCGGCGAAACCCCGTTCTTTTTTGAGACCGGATCTTCGTTTTCCAATTTCGCTTATAAGTACACTGTCCCCTCCAGCAATGATTTTACTATGGTCCGGGTGGATACCCTGAATAAATTTTCCATGCCGGTGAAGGTCGCTTTCCTGTATTTCACGCCGTTTGTCGCCAGCCGCCAGACTTATTACAATGAGGATATTAACGGCGCGGCAATCGCCCCGCGGACAATATTTTACACGGGCGCCGACCTTAGCACGAAATTCTACCGCATCTTTGACGTTAATTCTAATTTCCTCGGCATCGAGCTCAACGGTTTGCGGCACATTATTACGCCTACCGTAAGCTATACCTATAACCGCCAACCGACGATAAAGAGCTCACGGCTTAAACAGATAGACGCGGTGGATGCCATCGGCTACAATAATTCGGTTGCCATCGGCCTGCAAAATAAGCTGCAGACAAAGCGCAAGAATAAAACCATTGACCTGCTTGATTTCCGGATCGATACCGGCTATATGCTTTACGGGATTGATACAGCTACGAACAGTAAGCTACACGGGCAGCTTTCGGATTTTACCTTGAACCTTGACTTTTTTCCTAACTCATTCATGAAGCTGCACGCAGATTCAATTTACACCACGAAAGAAAAATTTTTTAAACAGGTAAATGCCGATGTGAATTTTAGTTTCAGCACCGATACTTACCTGAGCCTGGGCCACCGCTATGAGAGAAAAGGCAGCAAGGAAATGACCTTTACTGCCGGCTTGAGATTAAATCCTAAATGGAAGATTGCCTTTTACGATAGGTACCAGTTCGGCAACACAACGACGATCAAAGGCGGTTTGCGAGAGCAGCGCGTTACCATTACCCGGGACCTGCATTGCTGGGAAACAGAGCTTACCTTAGATGACGAGAAGGGCAAGGGCACGACGATCTGGTGGGTATTCAGGCTGAAGGCCTTTCCTGAGCTTGAATTTGACTTTAACAAGAGTTATAATGCCCCTAAACCCGGTTCTCAGTCCAACAATATTTAGGGACGGTTCTCAAGTCAAGATAAAAGTGTCCCCATAAAAGGGACACTTCTAACTTGTTTTGAGAACCGTCCCTATTAAGGAAGGTGCACATGAACATATCCATAATCGGTTCAGGCTATGTCGGCCTTGTCACGGGCGCATGTTTTTCCGAATTAGGCAACCGGGTTATCTGCGCTGACAGCGATGCGAAAAAGATAGAGGGATTAAAGAAAGGCCTGGTCCCGATCTATGAACCCGGGCTTAAAGAGATGATCGCGATAAACATGAAAGATAAGCGGTTAAAGTTTACCGCCAGCATAAAAGAGGCGGTAAAATCTTCAGAGATCATTTTTATCGCGGTAGGCACGCCTTCTTTAAAGAACGGTGACGCCGACCTGACCGGCATAGAAAACGTGGCGCGCAACATTGCCATGAACATGCCGGGATACCGGCTGATCGTGGAAAAATCCACTGTCCCGGTTGAAACCGGTATCTGGGTCAAGCATACAATCGAAACCTATATCCGCTCTAAGAACAAATTTGACGTTGCCTCTAACCCGGAGTTTCTGCGCGAGGGGCAGGCAATAAATGATTTTATGCACCCGGACAGGATCGTCATCGGCGTGGAGTCAAAAAAAGCAAGGGATATCCTGGCAGGGCTTTATAAGCCGCTGAACGCGCCGATGGTGTTTACCGATATCAGGTCGGCGGAACTTATTAAACATGCCTCAAATTCATTCCTGGCGACAAAGATCTCTTTTATTAACGCGGTTTCCCGTATTTGCGATAAGGTGGGAGCGGATATCTCGGAAGTTAGCCGCGGCATCGGGTTGGATAGGCGCATCGGCGCTTCTTTTTTAAACGCCGGTATAGGATATGGCGGTTCCTGTTTTCCCAAAGACCTCGACGCGTTCATTACCATCTCTGAAAAGCTCGGTTACAATTTTAAACTGCTTGAAGCGGTAAGGCAGGTTAATCAGCAGCAGAAAGATTTCTTTTTAAGCAAAATAAAAGATTGCCTGTGGATAATCAAGGATAAGACTATCGGCGTGCTGGGTTTATCGTTTAAGCCGGATACGGATGATATCCGTAATGCCCCGGCGCTGGACATCATTAACAGCCTGCTCTCTGAAGGGGCGATATTAAAGGTATATGATCCGCAGGCAATGAAGAAAGCAGGAGAAATATTCGGTAAAGCGCTAAAATTCTGCCGGGACCCCTATGAAGCTGCCAAGTCTTGCGACTGTTTGATCGTCCTGACCGAGTGGGATGAATTCAAGGAACTTGATTTCGCCAGCGTTAGAAAAATGATGAAACGGCCGCTGGTGATCGATGGCCGCAATATCTATGATCCCCAGGCAATGAAAAAGTCAGGTTTTACATATGTCAGCATAGGCAGAAAAAAAGTTTCGCATAAATGATGGGCAGTTATATAAAAGAATTTGAAGAGAGAGTAAACAAGCGTAAAATCAAAATTGCCGTAGTCGGGCTGGGTTATGTCGGCTTACCCCTGGCAGTGGAATTTGCCAAAAAGGGATTCAGCGTAACCGGCATTGACCTGGATGCAGGCCGCGTGCAAGGGGTCAGGGAAAAGAAGTCGTATATCACGGATATTTCAGATAAAGATTTAAAGCAGGTTGTCGTTTCGGGAAAATTACGTCCGGAAAGCAGTTTTTCTCTTCTTAAGCATTGCGACGCAGTATTTATCTGCGTGCCAACTCCGTTAAAACGAAAGTACCACCCCGATATATCCTTTATTAAAGCCGCTGTAAGCCAAGCCGCGAAGAACATAAAGCACCAGGCGCTGGTGATCGTAGAAAGTACGACTTACCCGGGCACTACTGAAGAGGTTATCCTTCCGATGCTTGAGGCAGGAGGCAGGAGGCAGAGCAGGGATTTTTATCTATGTTTTTCTCCTGAACGGGTAGACCCCGGGAATAAAGAATTTTCTTTACGCCGGATACCTAAGGTGATCGGAGGAATAGATGCCAATGCCAGCCATTTAGGCAGGATTGTTTATTCCGCAGTGATGGATAAGGTAGTGGTAGTTTCCAGCACGCGTATTGCCGAGGCAGTAAAACTTTTGGAGAATACTTTCCGTATCGTTAATATCGGCTTAATAGATGAAATGGCGATGATGGCCCACAGGATGGGTATGGATATCTGGGAGATCATCAATGCGGCGTCAACTAAGCCTTTCGGATTTATGCCGTTTTTTCCCGGCCCCGGAGTAGGCGGGCATTGCATACCAAAAGACCCGCTTTATTTATATTGGAAAGCAAAGGGCTATGGATTCAAATCGCGGTTCATTAAGCTTGCCTCCGATACCATTAACCATATGCCGGCTTATGTCGTAAGCAGAGTGCGCAGCCTTTTGGAACAAAATAGAAAAAAGTTTACGAAAAATAAAGTGCTTGTTTTGGGCGTTACCTATAAGCAGGACATTAAGGATTTGCGTAAATCTCCGGCTTTGGATATTATCAGTATTCTGCAAAAGGACAAAGTTCATGTTACGTATCATGATCCGCTCATTCCTTATTTAAAAATGGGGGACATTGATCTCAAGTCCGTAAAGCTTACCGCGGCGAATCTAAAGGGGTTTGATTGCGTTATTATTGCCACAGGCCATTCGTCTGTGAATTACCGTTTTATCCTGGAAAATTCGCGATCCATTTTTGATACGCGTAATGTCTACAAGGGAATAAAGAATAAGAAAATATTCAAACTTTGAGGCGGATATGACAAAAAAAACAGTAGTGATTACCGGGGGCGCCGGCTTTATCGGCTCACACCTTTGCGACAGGTTGATCGGCGAAGGTTTCCGGGTTATCTGCGTTGATAACCTGATTACCGGGACCCGGAGCAATATCAGCCACTTGCTTAAGAATAAGGATTTTAGCTTTATCAGGCAGGACGCCGCGGAATATCTGCGCATAAAGGGTGATGTCTGGGCGGTTTTACATTTTGCCTCGCTTGCTTCCCCGGTTGATTATTTGCGTTTTCCGATCGAAACGCTCAAGGCTGGTTCTGCAGCTACGCATAATGCTTTAGGGTTGGCAAAAGCAAAAAAAGCAAGGTTTATGCTTGCTTCTACTTCTGAGGTTTATGGGGATCCGCTGGTGCATCCGCAGGCGGAAAGCTATTGGGGTAATGTTAATCCGGTGGGGGTAAGGGGTTGTTATGACGAATCAAAACGTTTTGCCGAAGCCCTGACCATGGCCTATCTGCGGGTGCATAAACTGGATACGCGGATCGTAAGGATTTTTAACACTTATGGCGAAAGGATGCGTATTAATGACGGCAGGGTAGTGCCGAATTTCATCTTTCAGGCGCTCCACCGCAAGCCGCTGACGGTTTACGGCAATGGCAGCCAAACGCGTTCATTCTGTTATGTTTCCGACCTGGTCGAGGGGATTTACCGGCTGATGCTTTCCCGTTGTCATGAGCCGGTGAATTTAGGCAATCCCGACGAATTCACGATATTGGAGTTCGCCAAGATAGTTTCGCGTATTGCCGCGACAAAGGCAAAGATCGCCTTTAAGCCGCTGCCGCAGGATGACCCAAGGCAGAGGCGGCCGGATATCTCCAGGGCAAAAAGAATACTTAAGTGGCAGCCACAGGTAAAACTTGCCGAAGGCGTAGTCAAAACAATGGAGTGGTTGAAGCTGCAGCAATAATTTTGTGCTTGACAAAGCTTAGCCGGGATGATATAAAATTGCTGGATCAGGGATTAATATAATAAGTTACATTAGAAAGGAGGCAACAAAATCATGAGAAGAAGAGGTTTTACGTTAGTAGAAATCATGATCGTTGTGGCAATTATCGCGTTGTTAGCAGCAATCGCAATACCGAACCTTTTACGCGCACGGCTTACTGCTAATGAAACAACCGCGCAAGCAACATTAAGGACAGTATCAACCGCAATAGAGACTTTTGCCGCGGCAAATAACGGGACTTATCCGGATGCCATGGCTGACTTGACCGGTGCAAATCCGCCCTATCTTAATGAAGACTATACGGCAGCTGCGCAGTCAGGTTATGTTTATACTGTTCCTACGTGGACATCAGCCTACTGTGTTCAGGCAGCGCCTGAAGTAGCAGGGCAGGGAAGGACATTCAGAATCAGGGGCGGCGGCGTGCTTGAAGAAGGCGCCTGCGGCGCATAGTCGTAAGTAGCATAATTAGAATAACAGCTTCTTAGTGAGGGCGAGGCAAAAAAGCTTCGCCCTCATTTTTTCGGAGGGCAGATTTGGATACCTATTTTGATGGTTTCCGGATCGCAAGATTGCTGCTACAACGTTCATTGGCCGGTATTTACCTGGTTGCATTCATTGCGGCGCTTAACCAGTTCCCCGCGCTTTTAGGGGAAAACGGGCTCCTGCCGGTAGCTGATTTTATTAAACATTCGCCTTTTAAGGCCTCTCCCAATATTTTCTACCTGCATTATTCCGACCAATTCCTTATGCTTATTGCCGCTGCGGGGATCGTCCTTTCGTTATCAGCGCTTTTCGGCATATCGGAAAGCGGCTCGTGGTGGCTGTCAACCGGGATATGGTTTTTCCTCTGGGTACTGTATCTTTCTATTGTTAATGTCGGGCAGACCTTCTATAGTTTTGGCTGGGAAACAATGCTGCTTGAGGCCGGATTTTTTGCCGCTTTCCTTGGGCCTTCCAGGTTCCAGGCTTCGGTAATTCCCATACTTATTCTGCGCTGGATGCTCTTCCGGGTAGAGTTAGGCGCCGGACTGATTAAATTACGCAGCGACCCCTGCTGGCGGGACCTGACCTGCCTGTTTTATCACTACGAAACCCAGCCTTTGCCTAATCCCTTGAGTTGGTATTTTCATTATCTCCCAAAATTTCTTCATGCGATTAGCGTGTTGTTCAGCCATTTTGTCCAGGTGATCGTGCCGTTTGGCCTGTTCGGGCCGCAAAAGATCGCGGCAATTTCCGGCGGGCTGATCATATTTCACCAGTTCTTGCTGATAATCAGCGGCAACTATTCCTGGCTTAACTGGCTGACGGTTGTACTGGGGTTGTCGGCTTTCAGCGATTCCATATTTGGAAAGCTTATCCGCTTCAACGTTGCGACACCCATAGCGCGGCCGCAATTTTATAACGCCTTACTGTGCGGCCTTGCCGCTTTCACCGTGATCTTAAGTATTCTGCCGGTATCCAACCTTTTTTCACGCCGCCAAATGATGAATTATAGTTATAATCCCTTGCGTCTGGTAAATACTTATGGCGCGTTCGGGAGCATGACCAAGGAAAGGTATGAGATTGTAATTGAAGGCACAGATGCATCCGGGATGCTTGCGCAGGCAGAATGGAAGGAATATGGATTTATGGCTAAGCCGGGAGATGTCCGGAGGCTTCCGCCGCAAATAGCGCCTTACCATTTACGGCTCGATTGGTTAATGTGGTTTTTGCCTTTTTCCGTCACGATCGCCGATAATCATATCATTGTCCCGGGATATGAGCTTTGGTTTATGCGGTTTATTCAAAAATTACTGCAGGGTGATAAAAAAACACTTAAACTTTTAAGGATTAATCCCTTCCCCGGTCAACCGCCTCGTTTTATCCGGGCCAGGTTTTACCGGTATAGATATACCGATCCGGGGGAGAGGAAGAATACCGGCAATTGGTGGAGGCGAGATTTTGTTGATGACTATCTGTCTCCGGTTGCGCTGCCGGAAAGAACCGGAGATTGATCCATGCCGGTTATATATAGGAGGATTATGTTAAGGCTGTTAATATATGCTGTTATCATCGTCGTATTTTTTATTGCCTATACGCGTTTCCTTGAGCGGACAATGATCTTTTATCCGTCAAAAGAGATGAACTTCAAGCCTTCGGATATGGGCCTTGAGTATGAAGACGTATTCTTTGTTTCGGCGGACGGCCAAAAGATCAACGGATGGTTTATCCCGGCAAAGCAGGCCTATGCGACGGTGTTGTATTTTCACGGCAACGCCGGCAATATCAGCCATCGCGTGGAAATCGGCCGTATGTTCCACGATAAGAATATGGATATTTTTATGATTGATTACCGCGGCTTTGGCAAGAGCAGCGGCCGGCCGCAGGAAAAAGGAGTGTATCTTGACGGTTTAGCAGCGTATGAGTATCTGGTGAAAACAAGGAAAATCACCCCGGGAAAGATCGTTATTTTCGGCAAGTCATTAGGAGTGGCTATTGCGGTTGAAGTGGCTTCAAAAGTACCTGCAGGGGCGCTGATCTGTGAAAGCGGGTTTACCTCAACGCGCGACTTTGCCCGGCAGGCGTATTCTTTCCTGCCTTTCTGGTTGTGCGTAAGCCAAAGATTTGATTCGCTGGAAAAGATCAACAGGGTGAAAATGCCGAAATTGATCATCCATAGCCTGGATGATGAGATCGTGCCTTTTAGCCACGGTAAAAAATTATTTGAGCGGGCCACAGAACCAAAGGAATTCTATGAAATGCATGGTGGGCATAACGACGCTTTTTATGTCTATGGCGGCGAATGTATGCAAAGGATTGAAGAATTTATCAGGCAGAGCTTGCGGCCGTAAGCAGCTTACCGAATTTCCCCAATATTTCCCTTTGCGAAAACTTTTTTTTATGATACAATCTTCGTAACTATCAGAAAATAAGGTGACTTACATATGAACAATAAAGCACGCAGTTTTGTTACAATAATGATCATTGCCGCGCTTTGCGCGCTGATTTTACGGATCGCCCTTGAGCAGTTTATTAAGCGCAGCGTGGTCCAGAATGAAGCAGTTGCCGTCAGCACGCTTAAACTTGTTTCCGCGGCTTTGGAGAGCTACGCCAAGAATAACCGCGGGATTTTCCCTTCCAGCCTTGAGCCCCTGACAAAAACAACGCCGATATACCTTGACCGGGATTATATAAAGGAATCGCCGATAAAAGGGTATACCTATACCTGCTCAAAGCTTGACAGCTCGGGCTACAATTGTTCGGCCAACCCGGTCACGTGCATGATGAGCGGCAGCACCGTGTATAATATCTCAACCGGCGGTTTATTTGTTTCTGAAGGCTGCATTAAAGACGAATGATATGAAGCGGGGATTTACGATTGTCGAGATAATGGTCGTGGTGGGGATCATCATGATCCTGGTCGTGATCGCCGCGCCGGGTATCATGCGTTCGCGCATCGTGGGTAACGAAGCAGCAGCGGTGGCAAACTTAAGGACGTTAAACAACGCTTGCCAGATGTATCATATCAATATCGAGGCTTATCCTGACAGCCTGCAGGACATGGCTGAACCACAGGCCAATCCGCCGTATCTTGATCCGGTGCTGGCAACCGGCCGCAAACAGGGATATGAATTCATCTATAGCCTGCTTGACGCAGACCGTTTTACGGTAAACGCCAACCCGACAACCAGCGGGCTGCTTAAGGGCAGGTATTTTTTTATGAACGAGACAGGAGTGATCCGGTCAAATCCTACGCAACCCGCCGGCCCAGATGATGAAATTGTTAAATAAGCGCGCTGTTAAAGGTTTTACATTAATTGAAGTCTTGATCGCGGTAGCCATACTGGCCTTTTGCCTGTGCGGGCTATTGGCGACATACGTGAATATGTTCTTTCTTACCAGTCTGCTGCGGGACTCAACGTTAGCAACGAGCGCAGTGCAGGCTAAGCTGGAAGAGGTCAGGAGCACCGATTTTGCCTGTCTTTATACGCCCGGTGCCTGTCAGGCATGCGCCGGTCTTTGCGCGAAATGTTTTTGCGACGGCGACGAATTCATCCTTGACGGGATTGCCGAAGGCAAGGCCGCTATCGAGATCGATCCGGTTGTCGGTTATACTACGCTTAAGAAAGTAAGGATTGTTGCCTGTTTCAGGACAAGGGGCAGGCTTATCGGCAATGATATTGAAAATTGCTCTGTTTCCCCGGTTGAAGCAGTAACCTATATATCGCAATGAAGAAGACATCCGCCTATACGCTGCTTGAAATGATCGTGGTCCTGGCGATATTCATTATTGTTTTTTCTTCGGTGATCGCGATCATGCTGGCAGGCGACCGCAACTGGCGCATCGGCAGGAATATTATTACCGAACAACAGCAGGCCAGGCAGGCAATGAGTTATATTGTCAGGTCATTGCGGCAATCCAGCCCGCAGTGGGGGTTGACAATGGAAGAGGACCGGATATTATTTTACCGCCCGGTATTTGACGCAAACGGGAATATCATAGATACACGTTGGGTTATATTCAGGCTAAACCCGCTTGATTCTACGCAGTTAATCAAGAGCGAACAAGACCTTGCCCCTGTCGTATTGGCGCAGGATATTGACGGGATCAGGTTCACCGGCGGGTGCGCAGGTTGCGCCGCGTTCAATTGCGCTGCCATGGCTGCCGATTGTCCCGTAGTCATGGTTGAAATAAGGACCAGAAAGAATACAGTGTTTACTTTAGTTTCAAAAGTAATGATGCGCAATGCTCCCTTAGCCTTGTCGGAAGACGTGCCGCTTATTGAGCCGCCGGAAGGAGAATTCTAATGGGTAGAAAAGGGATCGTGCTGGTTATTTCACTGGCAGTAATGGCTGTGCTTTTGATCCTTACGGGAAGCTTCTTTTTTAGTCTGATCTCGGAAAGCGGATTTGTAAATAGGGAAAAATACATTGTTCAGGCAGTGGCATTAGCAGAGGCAGGGGCAAGTCATGCCCGCGCGGAATTGAACCGGCTGCTTAATATAAATCTTGATCCGGCAGTTTCCGTAGACCAAACGTTCGCGTTTAGGAACTATTATGCCAGCAATGATTCCCTGGAAGTGCTGGAGGATTACCTCGGCTTTAGCACGGCCGGTTGCCCTGTCGGCTCCTGTATCGGCGTAAGCGCTTCCCCTACTCAACTAAGGGCTCAATTCCCTTCCAGTGTTATAGATGGATCCTATAACGCAATAGTGATCGTCACGCAGAATGGGAATCCCGAGCGTATCATCATGGGTTCGGATGAAAGGTATATTTTCCGGTATAATTACGCGATTGAGTCCACCGGCAGCGTAACTAAAACCGTGCCGGCTACTGCCAAGACAATAAGGCTTAGCGGCGGCAGCTTTACCGTGAACATACGCCGGGATAACTTCGCCAAATTCGCGCTTTTTACTTCGCATCACAGAACACCTTCAGGCACAACCGTATGGTTTACTTCCAATACCAACTTTAGCGGGCCGGTCTTTACAAATGAACGCTTTAGCTTCGCGCAAAACCCCGGCGCGCATTTTACCGAAGAGGTTGCCCAACATGAAACGCGGGCGCGTTTTTATAATAACAACAACCCTGTATTACTGAATGCCGATAGTAATCCTCCGAGAGATGTCCCTGCGTTTGATAAGGGATTTGAACGCGGAGAAGACCTGTTAAATCTTGAGTCTTCTACTTCCGCGACTGAATTGAGGAACGAAGCATTGGGGACCCTGCCGTTGCCCGGCAGTAACGGTATTTATATTCCTAATGACGGGGCAAGCCTTACCGGAGGCATATATGTGCGGGGAAATTCAGTGATCAGCGCAGGCGTGGATGCGAATAATCTGCCGGTATATACGATCACGCAAGGCGCTACGACAAAAGTGATTACCGTGGATTATGCCAATAATCAGACTCTCGTGAACGTCGGCGGCGATGTGCAGGCCTATAACGGTATTCCTGACGGCGTGGATAATCAGGGAACGATCATTTACGGAGACGGCAATATAAACGGGCTTTCCGGGACCGTACAGCAGGATACCTCGCTCACGATTGCCAGCAGGGACGATATAGTCATCACCGGTAATCTTGTTTATCAACAGTATGATACCAGCCCTACGCTTAATGCCGCTGCTTATGAAAATATCTTAGGTATTCTTTCATGGGACGGCGACGTAAGGATCGGTACCAGCGCTCCCAATAACATCAATATCCACGGCGTAGTAATGGCTCCGCACGGGATATTTACGGTGGATAATTATAACTACGGCTCTCCGCGCGGCACAGCCACGCTATTGGGAGGCGCGATCACGGATTATTATGGCGCGTTCGGTACCTTTAGCGGCAGCACGGAAGTATCCGGCTACGGCAGGAATTTTATTTATGACGGCCGCGTGCTTGAAGGTAAAACTCCGCCATATTTTCCTTACATGACGGGTTTTACTGCTTCCGTAGACGGTTTAAGCGCAAACCTGCCGGTTTGGCAGGATGAGGGGTTATAAGCCATGAATAAAAAAGTCGTTATCTTAGCTATTTTTGTGGTTTACCTGCTTACGATAGCAGTTATCACGGCAATCGTCATTGCCGGTAAAAAAGAATTTAAACCGGCAGGCGCAGCCAAGCAGATCAGGATCAAAGAGATCAGCAGCAGGGATTTTAAGAAAGAAGCCAACAGCGGCGCAGGCCGCCTGGAAAGCCCTGCCCCGGCAGCTGCCGAAGAAAAGGAATTTGAGCCGCCCATTGAAGGGCCGCTCGCATATTAATATGAAACCCTTATTTCACCAGAAAGAAAAATCCGCTATCGGCCTGGATATCGGCACACAGGCAATAAAAGCCGTAAAATTAAAGTTTCTTAAGGACGGCGCTATCGATTGCTGCGGCTTTGAAGTGGAGCCTGCGCAGCTGGATTTAGAGCCGGCATTGAAAAAAATCAGCCAGGAAATTGGCGCGGCTGAAGTAAATATTTCTTTGTCCGGGCCGGCTGTCGTCTTGCGTTATATTAATTTTCCGCGCATGCAGCAGGATGAATTGAAACAGGCGTTGCGATTTGAAGCGCAGAAGCACATTCCTTTCTCTGTCAATGAAGTCAACCTGGACGCCCATATTATCAAGGATGACCTGCCGGATAATAAGATGCTCGTGCTTGTGGCAGCCGCTAAAAAAGATTTTATTGAAGAGCGGCTCAAGGCCGTTAAGTCCGCAGGGCTCAAGGCAGGCTTGATCGACGTTGATTCGCTTGCGCTGGTCAATGCCTTCAATTTCAATTATCCCGGGGCGGGGAACACGGAACAGAAAGCTGCGGCCCTGCTGAATATCGGGGCGCAGGAAGCGAACTTGAATATCCTGGACAAGGCAGTGCCGCGTTTAAGCCGCGATATCCGTATCGCAGGAAATGATTTTACCCGTAAGCTGATGGAAGTTTTTAATTTGGACTTTAAGGCTGCGGAAGAATTAAAGGCGCGGCCGGACGCGGAAAGAGCGGAAAAAATCGGGCAGGCACTGGGGGCCGTAGTTTCAAGCCTGGCCGCGGAAATAAGGGTATCGTTTGATTATTATGAAAGCCAGGGTGCCTCTTCCGTAAATAAGATCTTTCTCTGCGGCGGCTCAAGCTTTTTGCCGGGCATAAAGGAAATGCTGACTAATATGCTTGATATCGCGGTGGAATATTGGGACCCGTTTATCAAGTTAGGGATATCGGCGGATGTGGATGAGGTTAAATTAAAGGCCCTATCTGCGCAGATGGCTGTTGCAGTAGGGCTGGCATTACGTTAAATGATAGAAATAGACTTATTGCCCCAGGAGCTAAAGATAAAACAGTCCGGGCCAGGGTTACATATGGCTCCGTTAAATTTACTTTATCTTATCCCGGCTGTATTTGCCGTTTTGATCGCCGCGCATATTTATCTTGCGGCTGCGTCGGCAATTGCCGGATGGCAGTTCGGTATTTTGAATAAAAAATGGCAGGCGGTTGAACCGCAAAGAAAGGTTGTTGATGCCGCAGGCCGGGAATACGCCGGCCTTACGCAGGAAGCGGCATTTCTCCGGCGGATGCTTAAAGAAAGGGTAATCTGGGCGGAGAAATTGAACCTCTTAAGCCTTAATCTGGCCCCGGGCATCTGGTTTAATGAGATCAGGCTGTCCGGTAAAGACTTTAGCCTTAAAGGAAGCGTATTTTCCCTTACCCGGCAGGAAATCGGCCAGATCAATAAATTCTTAGACGGACTGACTAACGACGCTAATTTCTTTAAGGATTTCTTAAGCCTGCATCTTGGCCCGGTGCAAAAGGCTCCCATTGACAGTTATGAAGTGGCTGAGTTTACGCTTACCGGAAAATTAAAATGAATATAAACGTACCCGATATCAGCAAGCTCCAGTTAGACAGTAAAAAAATAATACTGATCGCGCTGGTGGCCGTATTTATCATTTATGCCGATTGCGCCTTCCTGATCAAAGCGCAGTTGGGGCATTTGCGCAATTTAAGGCCCAAGGTCGCGAAATTGCAAAAAGACATCAAGGCATTCAATAAAAGTTTTTCCGAGATGAGCAGGTTCAAAAGCGAAGAAGGCGAGCCCGTAGTTTCCGGCAAGCAGATGATCGCGGAAAGCGACCTGACAGACCTGCTGGAATATATTTCCGATACCGGAAACAGCAATAATATCAGGATCACGCAGGTCAAGCCGGTAAGGGAAGTCCGGGCAAAAGAGGAAAAATCGCCGGCAGCAGGCAATTTTATCCCGGTTTATATTTCACTGGACATCCTTGCCGGTTACCATAATTTAGGCACTTTTATCAATATTCTTGAAAATGGCGATAAGTTCATTGCGGTCCAGGACCTGAGGATCAGCCGCGATAAAAACGACTACATGCGCCAGGAAGTAAATTTAACGTTAAAGACATATGTTAAAAAGTAAAAAGTTGAAAGTAAAAAGCCAAAATTGCAATTTCAAATTTGAAATTTTAATTTTATTCCTCTGCTTTTGCCTTTTGCCTTTTTCCTTTTGCCTTTCCCAGGCCCCGGAACAATTTATCTATGATGCCCGCGGCAAGCGCGATCCGTTTATCCCTTTAGTTACCCCGGATGGCAGGCTTCTGAACCTTGATTCACAGCAGGAAAAAGAGGCATTACGCATTGAAGGGATAATTTACGACGATAAGGGCATATCCTACGCGATCATCAACGGTATGGTAGTAAGGATCGGCGATATCGTAGACGGCAATCAAATCCTGAAGATCGAAGACGACAAAGTTATCTTTATAAAAGAAGGAAATCCGTTCAGCTTGGAATTAAAACAGGAGGAAAAGTGAAAAGAACCGAAATGTTAAATTCCCGCGTGTTCCTTGTTGTGATCGCCGGTTTATTCTTTACCGCTGCTTTTGCGCAGGATACCGGCCAGCAGCCCGCTGATTTTGCGCAGGCCCAGGAGGAGACGCAGCTTGAAAGGATGATCATTGCGGAGCCGGGGGAGGCTGTAGCGATATCGCAAAATGTCACCCTGGACTTTAACGAAGCGGATATCCGTAACGTGCTTAAGATCATATCATATAAGTCGGGCGTCAATATCGTGACTACGCCGGAAGTGATTGGCAATGTTACTATCCGGCTTGTAGACGTGCCGTGGGAAAAAGCGCTGGACGTGATACTGAAGACTTACGGTTTTGGTTATGAAAGGCAGGGTAATATCATACTGGTTACCAAGATGGAGAATATTTCCAAGATACAGGCTGAAGAGCCGCTGCGCACGGAAATATTTTCGCTTAAATTCCTTGACGCCCAGGACGCAGAGCGGGCGCTGATACCGATGATCTCGCCGCGCGGGAAGATATCCATACTTTACACGCGCGGCCAAAAAGGCTGGCAATTCGGTACTTTTAAGATCGGTAAAGAGCAGATCAGTTCACAGCAATTGCAGGCGCAGGAAAAGGCCACGGGCATGCGTTCGGAAACAGTCTCTATTGAAAAAAATGCCGAAGGCCGCACTGTCTCCACAAAGGTTGATTTTGAGACATCTATTAAATCAAAGACCCTGATCGTCACCGATACGTCGTTTTCACTGGAAAAGATCCGTAATTTCCTTCAGGTGATTGATAAGAAACCCAGGCAGGTATCAATAGAGACGCGGATCATGGAGGTTAACCGGGACAAGCTTAAGGACCTCGGCCTTGACTGGGGCACAGGTTCCAGCGGAGCAAGCGGCTACACTACGGCTCCCGCCGATATCGGCGTAAACAAGGGGAATACCATGACGCTGGCCGGCCGCAGCCTTGCTTCTGAATTTACGCCCAGCGTATTCGGCCCTAAGGAAGGGACATCGATCACCTCCGGTTTGCCCGGGACATATCCTTACAAGGCGGGTTTGGAAGTGTTATTTAAAAAAATATCCGGAACGCAGTTTGAAGTTATTCTGCATGCGCTTGAAGAGGACGTGCATACCAATACGTTGTCTGCGCCGCGGATATTGACGCTGGATAACCAGGAGGCGTCAATACTCGTCGGTTTGCATACGCCGATCCTTTCTTCAACCGTAACTGCCGGGACTGCCGCTACCGGCACCGGCGCCACGGTTACCCAGACCCTTGATTATTATCAGGAGATCGGCATACGCCTGAACGTTGTGCCGCAGATCAGCGAAGAGGGCTATATTAATATGCTCATTCATCCCAGCGTTACTTCTTCTACCAGCAGCATTGACGCTACCTCGGTTGCCAGCGGTATTACGACGGTAACCAGTTATCCGATCATTGACGTGCGCGAGGCGCAGACGCAGGTATTAATGAAAGACGGAGAAACAATCGTCATCGGCGGCCTGATGAAAGACGTCAAGAGCAAGGAAATTATCGGCATACCCTTCTTGAGCAAGATCCCGTTTCTGGGCAAGGCCTTTACGCGCGAAATCATCGATAACAGCAAGATTGACCTGCTGATATTTATCACTGCCCATGTTGTGGAAGACAACGAGCCGCTGTCAGACCAGGTAAGGGATTCCGAGCATAAAGCTGAAATCGGCAGCCTCCGCAGCAAGAAGTCGGAGTAGCCTCGCCGCGATCATGGATTACAAAGTCAGTTTTGTTTTTACCAAAAAAGGCCTGATGAAGTATATATCGCATTTGGACCTGATGCGTTTATTTATGCGCGGTTTGCGGCGCGCGGAAATGCCGGTAAAGTTCACGCAGGGTTTTAGCCCGCATATGAAATTGAGCATCAAGCGGGCGCTTAAGCTGGGATTGGAAAGCGACTGTGAAGAGGCTCAGGTCATTTTGAAACAGCCGGTAAGCCCGGAAGAATTCATGCGGCGGCTCAATGAGCAGCTGCCGGAAGGAATTGTGGTAAAGGAAGCGGCGATAAATTATTAGGTTAAGGTTAAGGTTAAGAAGCCAGTATGGTAGTTAGGTTAGGGTTAAGTATTAATGACCTAACCATAACCTTTAAACCATGCCGGCATCCTAACCCTAACCTTAACCATAACCTAAAATTATAAGGAGTGTCATGTCAAAAGAAATATTGATCAACGTTGAAACGCAGGAAAAGAGGGTTGCCATAGTCGGCGACGGGAGGCTGGAAGAATTCTCTATCGAGCGGCCACAGGATAAAACGATCGTCGGTAACATTTATAAAGGCAGGATCGAAGCAGTGTTACCGTCGTTAGGCGCGGCCTTCGTGGATATCGGTATGCCCAAGAAGGGATTCTTATACTTATCGGAGATTGAGTCGGCTTATGAAGCCCTGGAGCCGCAAGACCTCAAACCCGCGAATAAGCCAAAACCTAAGATTGAAAAAGGCCAGGATGTGCTTGTCCAGGTTGTTAAAGAATCATTCGGCACCAAGGGACCGCGCCTTTCCTGCCATATCGGCCTTGCCGGCAGGTACCTCGTGCTTATGGTGCAGGAATCACAGGTGGGAATATCGCGCAGGATTGAAGATGATGAAGAACGCAAGCGGCTAAGGCAGATATTGCTTGAGCTAAAACTGCCGAAAGACGTAGGCTTTATCGTGCGTACGGCAGCCTGGGGAAAATCAAAACAGGAGCTCTTAAGGGACGCTAACTTCCTGATTAAACTGTGGAAAAGGATGGAAAAAACCATTCAGATGCGCAAGACCCCGGCGATCATCTACGAAGAATACGACTTGACCTTGAGGGCAATAAGGGATTCTTTTACCGACGACGTGGCTAAACTCATTGTTGATTCCAAGGCGGAATATTACCGGATCAAGAACTTTATGAAGACCTTCATGAGTTATCTGACGAATAAGGTCGAGCTTTACCGTGGAGATAACCTTTTTGAGGATAAAGATATTGAACGGCACATCGGAAAGATCTTTGAAAGCAAGGTCTACATGAAATCAAAAGCCTACATCATTATCGAGCCGACAGAAGGCCTGGTGGTGATTGACGTCAATAGCGGCGGGTACACTAAGCGCTTGAACCAGGAAGATACGGCATTTAAGGTTAATTGCGAAGCGGCGAATGAAGTTGCCCGGCAGTTAAAATTGCGCGACTTGGGAGGGATCATTGTTATTGATTTTATTGACATGGAAAAAGAATCTCACCGCCGGGAATTATTGAACACTCTAAAGCGGGCGTTGCATAATGACCGGGCAAAATACGATATCCTGGGCATTTCCAAATTCGGATTAGTGGAAATGACGCGCGAGCGGGTCCATAAGACCGTGCATACGCTTTCTCATCAGAGCTGCCCTTACTGTGGGGGAAAAGGCAAGGTAAAATCGCCGGTGACGATGTCCATCTACGCGTTTAAGGAGTTAAAGCGCTTCTTAAAGGGTAAAAATTTAAGAGAAGTCAATTTAGCCTTGAACCCGACAGTGACCGATGAAGTGCTGAAGGAGAAATCCAGCCTAAAGATGATCGAAAATAAATTCCGGACAAAGATCAATCTTATCTCTAACCCCGCGCTGCACGTAGAAGATATAAGGATTTCCTGATCCGGCCGCAAAGACGATAACCGCTTGATTTTATAGCAAGTTAAGTATATAATAAAATTTCGATCCAGAGAGGATAGCTCATGGCAAATAATAGGAACGCAAAAAATAAAAAACAGGGCGTATTCAAGCGGTTTCCCGTCGGATGGCTTATCGCGATCGTCATATTCTACCTGTTTATCACTTCCGTGAATTTTTCCGTGACCGGAGTCCCGAAAAAGCTTAACTATAGCGAGTTTTACGCGATCTTAAAAGACGCGCCGGATAAGATAAAGTCGTTAAGCAAAATTGAAAACCTTATGGAAGGCGAATTTACCGACAATACCCGGTTTTTCGTCAACATTCCGGATAACGATACGGAGCTTTTGAACCTGATCCGTCAGAACATTAAACAGTTTGATGTAAAGCCGCCGCGCACGTTGCTGGCAAACATTTTTTATTCCCTCGGGCCGGTAGTCCTGTTGATAATTTTTTGGTGGATGATGGCGGCAAGAGGCGAGCAATTAGGCAACCGGGTAATGGGTTTTGGCAAGATCCGGCCCAAGCTGCACAGCGAAGGCGATTCGGAAAAGGTTACTTTTAACGACGTTGCCGGCGTGGATGAAGCGAAGGAAGAGCTTAAAGAAGTAATTGAATTCCTCAAAGACCCGAAGAAATTCCAAAAACTCGGCGGAAAAATCCCTAAAGGCGTTTTGCTTGTCGGGCCTCCCGGATGCGGAAAGACCTTGATCGCGCGGGCAGTTGCCGGCGAAGCGAACGTGCCGTTTTACAGCATTTCCGGTTCGGACTTTGTAGAGATGTTTGTCGGCGTCGGCGCAAGCCGCGTGCGCGACCTGTTTGAACAGGGCCGCAAGGCGGCAAAAGTATCCGGCAAAGGCGCGATAATTTTTATTGATGAAATCGATGCGGTAGGCCGCCTGCGTTTTTCCGGCATTGGCGGAGGCCACGATGAAAGGGAGCAGACTTTAAACCAGTTATTAGTTGAGATGGACGGCTTTGCTACCGAGCAGGGGCTGATCCTGATTGCCGCGACTAACCGGCCGGATACGCTGGATCCGGCATTGCTGCGGCCGGGAAGATTTGACCGCCATATTATCGTTAATCTGCCGGACATTAAAGGCAGGGAAGAAATTTTGAGGGTCCATTCGCGCAAGATCAAGCTCTCCGGCCAGGTGGACTTAAAATCTATTGCCGGGCAGACTCCGGGATTTTCCGGGGCAGACCTTGCCAACCTTTGCAACGAAGCCGCGCTTTTAGCCGCGCGGTATAATAAAGAGTCAATTGAGATGATTGATTTTGAGAAGTCCGTAGAGAGGGTGATTATGGGCCCGGAAAAGCGCAGCCACATTATGTCTAAGAAAGAAAAGGAGATCACCGCGCTGCATGAATCCGGGCATGCTTTGTTGTCGCTCTTGCTTCCGGAAGTAAATGCCCTTAGAAAAGTTTCCATCATACCGCGCGGTTTGGCAGGCGGCTATACGTTTACGCCTCCGACAGAAGACCGGCATTACTGGACCAAGAGCCAGTTGATTGAAGAAATCACAATGATGCTGGGCGGCCGGGCATCGGAAGAACTTAACTTAAAAGAGATCACTACCGGCGCGCAGAACGACCTTGAAATGGCCACGCAAATGGCAAGGCGCATGGTTATGCAATTCGGGATGTCGGAGAAGCTGGGGCATATTACCCTTGGCCGCAGGGAAGGCCTTGTGTTTCTTGGCCGCGACATCATGGAGGAAAGAAATTACAGCGATCAGACCGCTCACTTGATCGATGAAGAAGTGAAAAAGATCATTGACGGGGCCTATGCCAGCGCAAAAGGCCTGTTAAGCCAGAACCTGGATAAATTAAAGATGCTATCCGCCGCCCTTCTGGAAAAAGAGGTGTTAGACGGCGAAGTGGTCAAGCAAATGCTCGGCATACAGAAAGGCACGGTAACCGGAGAGCAGCCCAGCCTGTAGAATCATGCGCATCATACAAGTAAGCGACCAAGACGCTTTGGCGAAATTGATGCGGGAGATAAAAGTAGATCCTTACGGGATCGAAATTATGCTTCCTAAAGCGGTAAACTACGTAATAAAAATCAATTCTTTGCCTTCTATCCAAGCAAATATCTTAAAACAGGAAATGCTTTCTTTGGGCGGCGACGTTGCCGTAACGCGCGCTGCGCTGACCGGTAAGGCCCGGCATACCGACTGCCTGATCATCGGCAGCCTGGCGCAGTATCGCAGGCTTTGCGAAAAATTAAAACGCCAGCCTTTTGGTTTAAGCAGGTTTTCAACGGAATTATCCGCTGTAATTGCGGATTATGAAAGAGCTGATTTTAAGCTTGATTTTGGGCGTTTCCGGATAAACGCCGGTATGGGTAATACGCGGATCTGGGGTATTGTAAATCTGACTCCCGATTCTTTCAGCGGCGACGGCCTCTATAGAAAACCGGGATTAGAAATCCGGGATGCCGGTTATATTATTGATCATATCTACCGGTTGGTGGAAGACGGCGCGGATGTGATCGATATCGGCGGCGAATCTACGCGGCCCGGGGCGCTGCCGGTTCCGTTAAAAGAAGAGGTCAGCCGGGTGATCCCGGTGATAAAAAAAATCGCTAAAAAAATAAAAGTTCCGATATCCGTCGATACTTATAAACCCGCGGTTGCCGAAATGGCAATAGATTGCGGGGCAAGCGTTATTAACGATATCAGCGGTCTGCGCGACCAGAGGATGGTTAAGGTGGCGGCTAAACAGAAATGCGGCGTCGTGATCATGCATTGTCAGGGCAAGCCGGCTACAATGCAGGTCAACCCAAAATACGGCTCATTAATAGATGAAGTCATCGGCTATCTGCGTAACGCGATTATCCGGGCCCAAGACGCCGGGATAGGCAAGGATAAGATCGTCATTGACCCCGGGCTGGGGTTTGGCAAGACCCTGGCGCATAATTTACAGATCGTTAAAAAACTTGGCGAATTCAAAGTTTTAGGCAAGCCGATCTTGATCGGGCCGTCGCGAAAAGCATTTATCGGCAAGATACTGAATGTGCCTGCGCATGAGAGGGTCGGCGGAACGCTTTGCGCTTCTGTCCTGGCGGTAAATAACGGCGCTAGTTTTTTGCGGGTGCACGATGTCAAAGAGGTTAAACAGGCGATAATAATGGCCAACAGCATCACTAACGCGTAAATACATATGACAAATTTAATTTCTTTTTGGAAGCCGGTAACAGAAATCGTAATATTATGGTTTGTGATCTACCGCATCATGCTGTTTTTTGAGGGCACCCGCGCCATACATGTAATCCGCGGGATAGTGGTTTTATTGATTGCTTTTTTTGTCTTTCAGCTGCTGCGTTTTGAAGTTTTGGACTGGCTCCTGGAAAGGTTATTTGCGATATCGGTAATCGCGATATTGATCATTTTCCATCCTGAGATCAGGCAGGGCCTGGCGCGCCTTGGCCAGCGTAATATTTTTGGCGCAACAGCGCTGCGGCAGGAAGACCTGGACCGCCTGCTAAAAGAGATCGGCAATGCCGCGGAAAACCTTTCGAAGGATAAGACCGGCGCGATCATCGCGCTGGAGAAAAAAGACCCGCTTTCCGCTTTTATTGAAAGCGGGGTAGTGATTGACGGCCGCGTTTCGTCGGAATTGATTGAAAGCGTATTCTCGCGCAACAGTATATTGCATGACGGGGGAATGATCATCCAGCAGGGCAGGATTACCGCGGCAGGCTGCCTTTTCCCGCTTTCAGAAAACCAGGACTTGAGCCGCGTCTTCGGCACGCGCCACCGCGCCGCGCTTGGATTAAGCGAAGATACGGACGCGATAATTATTGTTGTTTCCGAAGAAAGACAGAATCTGTCACTGATTTACCGCGGTAAGATGCAAAAGGACTTGAGCCGGGAAGAGCTCATCGGTAAGATCAAAGAATTCATCAAAGCCAAATAATTTTGCCATGGTTAAAGCTAAAGCCGCTTTTAAAAAACGGATCACGGAATTTTTCATGTTCCATATCTGGCTTAAGTTGATCGCGCTGGCGCTGGCGATACTCGTCTGGTTCTATGTCAGGGGCGATATAATCGCAAGATAGGACTATGCGATGCTCTTAGGCGTTAATATTGATCATGTCGCCACGCTTAGGCAAGTAAGGAGGGGAAGCGCGCCTGAGCCTTGCTACGCGGCTTTTCTTTGTGAAGCAGCCGGGGCTGACAGCATTGTCGCGCATCTACGGGAAGACCGCAGGCATATTAATGAAAAAGACGTATTTTTATTGAGAAAAACCGTGCGGACAAAGCTTAACCTGGAAATGTCCCTTGCCCGGGAGATCGTAGATATTGCCTGTCAGGTTAAGCCGGACCAGGCAACGCTGGTCCCGGAAAAAAGGCAGGAATTGACGACCGAGGGCGGGCTTGACGCAGTTTCAAATTTCGGGAGAATCAAGCAGGCATCCCAAAGGCTCCGGGAACAAAATATCGGCGTCAGCCTTTTTATTGACCCGGAAAAGCCGCAGATCGACGCGGCGGTAAAGCTGGGCGTAAAAATGATCGAGCTGCATACCGGCAGGTATGCGGAATCTAAAAACAGCCTGCAGCAGAAAAATAATTTCAGACAACTGGAAATTGCCGCTGCTTATGCGCTAAAAAAAGGGATGCGCGTATTTTCCGGGCACGGCCTTGATTATGATAATGCCGGAAAAGTCAGCCGGATAAAAGGCATTGAAGAGTTGAATATCGGTTATTCAATCGTCTGCCGGGCAGTATTGGTAGGCTTGGAGCGCGCGGTAAAAGAGATGAAACTTTCGATAGGGTAAGATATGATCATTGGCACCGGCGTAGATATAACAGAGGTCAGCAGGCTGCGTAAAGCCGTGGAAAAATGGGGAAAAGATTTCCTGCAGAGGGTCTTTACGCAGAATGAGCTGGAGAACGCAAAAACCCGCGGCAGCCTTTATCAACACCTGGCAGGAAGATTCGCGGCAAAAGAGGCGATCTTTAAAGCTATGAACGTCAAGGAACTTACCTGGCAGGACGTGGAGATCCTTAACGACAAGAACGGCAGGCCAATAGCCCGGATCATTAATAAGAAGATCAAGAAAGCGGATATCCACCTGTCAATCTCTCATGTAAAAAGCTATGCGGTTGCCAACGCGATTGTTACGAAGAAAGCCTGATTCGCATAAAGGCAGCTTCGGCCATGTTCTTATCCTGGCCGGGTCCGCAAGGTATTCAGGCGCTGCCGTATTATGCTCGGCAGCGGCAATGCGTTCCGGCGCGGGTATGGTTACCATAGGTATCCCAAAAAGCCTGAATGCCGCGTTGATCAAAATAAAATATCCGGAAGTAATGACCCTGCCTTTGCCGGAAACAAAAAGCGGCAGTTTGGCTTTAAGCGGGTTTGTAAAGATTGAGGATTTTATCAGGAAACGAGCCGATGTTTTAGCAATCGGGCCGGGGCTTACGGCTGAACCTGTAGTGCAGGGATTGATCCGCAGGGTGGTGAAGTCAACAGTCATGCCGGTAGTATTGGATGCCGATGGCTTGAATGCCTTTGCCGGGAAATTATCATTACTGCGTGCTGCAGCAGAAATAAACCATGAGATGGTGCTTACTCCGCATCCCGGTGAAATGGCAGGGCTCTTGGGCTGCGGTATTAAAAAGGTGCAGGCAAGCCGAAAAGATACAGCTTGTAAATTTGCCGCCCGCTATGGGGTTACGCTTGTTTTAAAAGGCGATCATACCATAGTCGCGGATTATGAAGGCAATTGTTATATAAATAAGACAGGCAATGCCGGGATGAGCACCGCGGGAAGCGGGGATGTGCTAAGCGGGATGATTGCTGCGTTCTTAGGGCAGGGGCTGGATGTCTTTGCCGCGGCTAAATACGCGGTTTATCTCCACGGCTTGGCAGGCGATCTTGCAGCAAAAGAAAAAACACAAATTAGCTTGATTGCAACGGATATTATTGGTAAAATCCCTCAAGCGATAAAGCGGTGTTCGTAGATTTTGCCGGCGTAGCTCAGTTGGTAGAGCGTCTGTTTTGTAAACAGATGGTCGGGGGTCCGATTCCTCTCGCCGGCTTTTATAAATGTTATGGGCAGGTACCCAAGTGGCCAAAGGGGGCAGACTGTAAATCTGCTGCACTTGTGCTTCAGAGGTCCGAATCCTCTCCTGCCCATTAATTTACTATGATGAGAGCGATTAATAGAATACTGACGATAAGTTTTATCCTGCTAAGCGTTCTTATTTTTACGCAGGACATTTTTGCTTATCAAAATGAACCCAGTGGTTTTGGGGGCATAGCGTGGGGGACGGATATAAATAATTTAGAAGGTTTGAGGCAAGTTCGCCGGGATGCTTCTTTTTTAGTCTATGTAAAAGAAAATGACGATCTGGATTTTGAAGGCATTTTAGCAGAAAAAATCGAGTATCATTTTTTAAATGATAAATTCGAAAGTGCATGGATTTATTTCACCGTCGATAAAACAGCTGAAATAAAGAGAAAACTGGTTGAAAGATACGGGGATCCAAATACAGCAGGTTGGGATAATATAAAAAATGATCTTTTGTGGTGGCAAGGAGAGTTTACGGGAATTAACTTATTAGGCGGTAGCTATGAGTGTATAATTATGTTTAAGGATTTTCATAAAGATTCTGAGTGGCATAAGCAGGAGCGCCTGAATGAAGGATTGATGGAAGATCTGGAAAAAAGATATAAAGAATTAATAAAATCTGGGCGTTCGGAAAAAGAAGCTATTAAAGAGTTATCTGATTGGTTGAATGAGAATGAATTGATAGAAGCTGCAGCGCCTACTGAAGATGATGCTATTCGTATACTCTTTAAAACTGGCGAGGAATCTGGATTCAATGTTAAAGAGTATTAATGCGGGACGGGAAGGTTCGCCGCAAAAGAGGCAGCGATGAGAGCGATTAATAGAATACTGACGATAAGTTTTATCCTGCTAAGCATTTTTATTTTCACGCAGGACATTTTTGCCTATCAAAATGAGCCTAAAGGTGGCTTTAGGGGCATGGCATGGCGGGCAGATATAACTAATTTTAAAGATTTAAAGCTGGATCGCAAGGATGGCAATTTTTTAATTTATGTAAAAGAAAATGACGATCTGGATTTTGAAGGCATTTTAGCAGAAAAAATCGAATATGAGTTTTTCAATAATAAATTTCAACAAGTAAATTTTTATTTTAATTTAATCAAGGCAGATGATGTAAGGAAAAAGCTGTTGGAAAAATATGGTAACCTGGGCTCAAGGGATAACTCAATATCTAATCTTATACAATGGCAAGGGACATCTACGGGTATTGATCTGTTCATCGATAGTTCTGGATGCAAGGTTAAATTTAGAGCCTTAAACGATGATTCTGAATGGTTTCAGCAGGTAAAATTGGATTATGTTTTGGGAGAAGAGACGGCGAAAAAATATAATAATTTAATTGATTCCGGGAGTTCGAAGGAGAATGCTGCTAAAGAATTAGCTGATTGGCTTAATAAAGAAAAATTAGTAGAAGCCGCATCGGCAGATAAAGACGTTCTTATGATAAAGCATAAATCGGGCGTAACTGACGCTATCTATAACCACGAAGATGGATATGAGGGCCGTAGTGATTTGCGGCAGGTTGAAAGTATTCAATAAACTTGCGGGAGTAGTTCAGTGGTAGAACACTTGCCTTCCAAGCAGGTCGTCGCGGGTTCGAGCCCCGTCTCCCGCTCCACTGTAACCAGAGAAAGAGAAGATCATGCCAGAGAGAGAATTTTTAGAGCCGGTTTTTATTGATGCCTTTGATTTAGACGATGCCTGGTTCCAGTGTCTTTCGTCAATACTGGAAAACGGCCATGTCTATAAGATCACCAGAGGCAGCTATGAAGGCCAAAAGCGTTTGGAATTTGATTTTGTAAGCGTGCGTATAAAAAAACCCGGCCATCAGATCATCCCGATCATCCCCGAGGGCATGAACATTCCCGCGCCCACGGACATGGATTATATTCAGGGTTATCTTAGTTACCTGCTTACCGGCGCGAAGACCGAGACAGAGGATTACACTTATGGCGAGCGCCTCGTTGACCCCAAGGTAAGGATAAAAGAGAATTCCGGTGGTAAGGAGATGATTAGGGAAATTCCGCTTCAGGTCAACCAGATTGAAGAGGCGATAAGGATTTATAAAGAAAAAGGCGAAGGGACCAATCAGTGTGTGATGGAGATCGGGATGCCCTCCGATATAAAATTAGTTGATCCGCCGTGCCTACGGCTGATTGACACGCGCATCCGTTACGGAAAATTGCATTTTATTTTATATTTTCGTTCTTGGGATCTATGGGGCGGGTTCCCTTCAAATTTGGGCGGGCTGCAGCTGGTAAAGCAATATATGGCAGAGGAGATCGGCGTAGGCGACGGAGAGATCATTGCCGTCAGTAAAGGCTTACACCTTTATGATTACAGTTGGGATCTTGCCAAGCTCCGGACAAACAAGAACAACCTTCAGTTGATATAATGGAAAATAATTTTTCGGGAATAGAGCGCAGGAAGTTTACGCGGCTTGATTTTGTCAGCCCGTTTGCTTTCAAGGTTTGCAGTAAAGAAACAATCTCAAAGCTCCTGAAAGGCTATATTGCCAACATAAGCGAGTCAGGCATATTTTGCACTATAAGCCAAAAAGTCAACATGGACGACATACTTTGGCTTTCTTTTGACCGGGCAACTTTAGGCATCTGTGAAAGCCTTGAAAAGAACAGCCTGATCTATCAAGGCGGCATCATCGGGAAAGTAGTCAGGGTAGAAAGCAAAGACGATGGCTCTTATGATACGGGTTTGCAATTTTTGACCCGTGAAGAAGAACGGCCTGCACATGTTTTCTGGAATGAAAAAACCTGATATCGCGGTAATCGGAGACGGCGGCTGGGGAACAACGCTGGCAGTGTTACTTTTTAAAAAAGGCTTTAACGTCTGCCTTTGGAGCGCGTTTGCGGATTATGCCGCGTACCTGGATAAAAAAAGGGTAAATACTAAATTTTTGCCCGGGGTGAGGATTCCCGACGGCATAGATATCACCAGCGACATCCGTGCGGCTGTTTCCGGTAAAGATATAATCGTTATTGCCGTTCCATCGCAGTATCTGCGTGGCGTGTTGAATAAATTAAAAAAGAGCGGGTATCCGCGCAAGGCAGTATATTTAAGCGTCACGAAAGGTATTGAGATCGCAACGCTGAAAAGAATGTCCCAGGTTATCAAGGAAGAACTGGGCAATGTCAATACTGCCGTGCTTTCCGGGCCGACGATCGCCTGGGAAATTGCCAAAGGTATACCGGCTGCAGCAGTAATTGCTTCCCGCAGCATTGCCACAAGAAAGCGGCTGCAGGAAATATTTATGACCGACAGGTTCCGGATCTATACCAATAACGATGTTACAGGCGTTGAGTTGGGCGGAAGCCTTAAAAACGTGATTGCGATCGGCTGCGGTATCTCTGACGGTTTGGGTTTTGGCACGAACACCAAGGCAGCGTTGCTTACCCGCGGCCTTGCCGAAATTACGCGGCTGGGTAAAGCAATGGGGGGCAGGCCAACTACTTTCAGCGGTATTAGCGGGTTAGGCGACCTGGTTACCACCTGTGTTAGTACTCACAGCCGTAACAGGTTTGTCGGCGAACAGATCGGTAAAGGAAAAAGCCTGGGCCAGATCAAAAGCCAGATGGTAATGGTTGCTGAAGGCGTGCCAACGGCAAAATCTGCCTACGAGTTAAGCCGCAAATATAAAGTGGAGATGCCGATTGCAAAAGAAGTCTACTCTGTTCTTTATAAAAATAAATCCCCGGTCCAGGCAGTCAAAGATTTAATGACGCGGGAGAAAAAGGAAGAATAAAGATTTGCATTTGTGGTGTGTGAATTTGGGCGTTTCTGGAGGCAGACTGGACACTGGTTGGACACCTGGAAAGACATCTTATTAACGCTTGGTTTTATTATTGACCTGTAAATGGTAAAAACATATAATAAAAACTATGTTTAAAGGGATATTTAAATATTTGTTACTAGCTTATAGAACCAGCGTGCCGATTATTTCAATTAGGCACACTTTAGTTTATACAATGTTAGTTGCGCTGCCTTTTATGATTTTAGGAGGGATCGCGAGCCTTTGGCCTAATTTAACCCTAAAGTTAAAAGTTCTCTGGACTTTATATATCTGGGTAACAATTTTACTTGCTATTACACTTTGGGCCTATTTACGAACAATGGTTATTTTATCTCAGAAAAAAGATGCACCGGAAGAGGACCATCATTATTTACAACAGCTAGACGCTAAATTTTATGGAATCTCCAGAAAGCTATTATATGTTGAGACAGAATTATTTAACGAAGGATATACTACTAGTAAACATCGTATTGAACTGACGTCTACAACTGATAAAGTCTATAGTATTGAACATAGTTCAACATTGCCGCACGCACCTCTTGATGGTGATAGGCCAATCGATTTGCAGGTTCCCGATCAATTAATCGACGAAGTAAAATTAAAGCCGGTTATATTATCCTTAAGTAAAAATAAATTGTTTTGGCAACTTAATTTTCTACCATGTCTACCGAAAGGTAAAAAAGTTCATTATAACTATAGCGAAACTTCTCCCCGTGGATCGTTTGCAATGACCTTTGAAGAACTAAAGAATAGAAAAATGGATTATGAATATTTTTCAATGCGTATTAGTTATCCTACTGAGCATTATAAACAGAAACTTATATTCCCAGTCAAGTTTGATCCTACTTATTATGATTATGATGTATGGTTAGGAGAAGGGAAGGTTCAGCATCCTGAGGAATTTCATAGATTAAGAAATTTTTGGCATGTAGGAAGAGAAAAAGACGGAAGAATGTATATCGAAATCAGTATAAAGCATCCTATCCACGGTTTAATTTATGCCCTAAAGTGGATACCGCCGGCATAAAAAAATTGACAAATTGTTAATTATATGCTATCTTTATATTACCTATGAAAGATCATATAGGAAGCTAAAAGAGTATATTCGAGTAAATAAGCATAAAGCCTTCGTTTTTTAAAGCGAAGGTTTTTGTGTTTTTTTCCGTTTTTAGGCTAATATAGTTAGCTTGCACCTCTTTAATCATAATTCCTTGCTATACCTCCCCCACTTCTTTCGTCTATTAAGTAGGAAAAATTGTTGCTTTTAGGCTTTTGCAGTAGGATAATATAACCAGTTTCACAACTCGAGGGGGAGCAGCAAAATGAGTAAGCTATTGGCTTACTTAATGGCTACGCTTCTGCCTTCTCGCGCGTAGGGCCCGGAAACCTTGACCAATACTCTGGTTGAGCTCTGGATAACCTGAAATGAAGGATCCCGTTGGGTTGTGATAAGGAAGGGTTAGCTTTTGGCTCGGGAAACCGAAACCCGAAGGTGTTGGCTTGCTTTAGGGATTCGCAGAGATAAAAAGGCGGAGGATAACCTTAGCTGAGTATGGCGAAGGCCCGCCGCTTAGCCATTCTTATTTTTATATTGTTGTTTTTTAAAACTGAGGAACATTGTAATGGAGCAAATCAAGATAGGTATTTTAAAAAAAGTATGGGCTTGGATAAAATCAGTATGGTGCATTGGCTCTAATATCGTTAAATTTTTGAATGGTCAAGATGAAATAAAAGAGCGATTGACCAAGATCGAAGAAGCTATAAAGTCACCTCAATACCAACTTGCAGAATTGGAGAAAATAAAGACCACAATTGATTTATTAAAAGAAAACAATGAGCAAGAAAAAAAGAAGCTTGAAAGGGGAAGCCAGGAGGAAATAGATAAACATAAGACAAGGGTGGCTGAGTTAACGGCGATTAATGAAGAGCTTCATCAATATAAAGGGCTTGTTGTTAAGGAGATCGAAATCATAACACAGAAAGATTCTGAAATTAAAGAACTTAATGCACAAATTAAACAATTAAAAAAGAATGCGCCATCGGCATTAAGTTTAGCTTTTTTGGCGAGCTTATCGGCACAACAAGATTTATCAGGGGAGTGGCCGGGTAGTCTTCTCGACGAGGATGTATTAGGAAAAACGAAGAACGATACTAAGTATCCCTGGATGGTATAATATATTTGAAACGTAATTGGCTAAATCTGTTTAGTAATTTTATACGGCAGCTTCTGGATAGATGAGGGGCTGCTGTTTTCATTAAGGGGACATAGTCATGGTTGATGAAAAAACAGTTAAGCAATACAAACAGGAATTCGAGGCAAAGGGCGTAGAACAAGTAAAAATAGAATTTGCAGGTGGACAATACGGAATTCACACAGACCCATCGTTTCCGAAGGCATGTTATGCTAAAGTTTGGCTTGAAGGAAAAGAAAAAGCAGAACAAACGGCAATAGTCGATAAGAATTTAAGGACCAGCGAAAAATTAATTAAAGCTACTTGGGGGTTGGTTATTGTGACGGCAATCTTAGTCTTAGTTACATTCATTAAAAAATAATAAAATGTTTGAGCAATTTAGTAATTACCATGAAATACAATGGACGGCCTGCGCTGCAGCACAGTTTATTGGCCCTGGAGGCAAAATTCAGATCAACCCGGACTTGGATAATTTTAAGCTCGTAAGCTTTAGAGATTTACGGAAGCATCAAAAAATTAATGAAAAGCACCATTTTAAGCTTATGCTAATCGGGAGTAGTAAAACCAACGTTTTTATTGATGGGCCAGACTCAAGAATAGATGAAATGATTAGAAGGCTACCTGGCTATAGAGATAAAAGTTGGTTAGAGATAAAAAATATGAACTTAGAAAGAGACTTCGCGAGCTGTAAAAATGCCTATACTGCGAATTGTGATCCTAGGGTTATAGACTATACTGAATTAAAACCAATAGGGCCTGGGGGAGAGGTATCTGAATTAAATCTTAAAAAAGTAGATGAGATTTGCGCTAAGTGCGAGTATTTTAAGCCAGAATAAAAACTAAACTACCTTGAAAGACGAGTAGCATAATTGAATAAAAGCAAGAGATGCTAAGCAATGAATAAAGATTTACAAAAAAACATCAAAACCTTTTTTCATTATTTTGACCATATTTTATACTTAACTACTGATAAAATTCCAGCCTGGGAAAGCACCCCGCTTTTTCAGATACTTATTTATTCCGGAATAATTGATACCTTGGCGAAATGCGCTGCGGGTCCGAAGGTTAGCAACTATGTGCGGTTTACAGCATTCATTAAGAATTTTTGCGAGTGGAAAGAACATTCAAAAATTAGCCTTCCTCATTTGGTAATGTTTCTTCGGGTCATGCCTTCTCCCGAATTTGAAAAGTTAAGGCAGTTTACCTATGAAAAATTTGATACATGGAAGAAAGGAGAAGTCATTTATCTTGACTCTGATCCTGACTATGACGGTGTTTTAAAATTATGGCCAAAAGATAATGCGTTAAAAGAACCGATAGAAAAAATAAGCCTGGAGTCATTAACTCACCTGCATCTTTTGTGGAAATTAAGAAATAGCGTTGTGCATGAAATGCGTATATTAGGCTATGGAATGAGCGCGATAGTAACTAAAGATCCCGGTTATCATCAGATGACTCACCTTAAAAATGAAGAAGATAACGATCCCTTAGAGACGTGGGAATTAGTGTATCCGGTTTCTTTTCTCAGCAACCTCATAAAAACTGGTATCAAGAATTTAAAGATGTATTGTGAAAAAAACCGGCTAGATCCCTTTGATAGATTTGAATTTGGAACATATTGGCTTGGGGAGTTTAATAAAACATTCCCTGGAAAATGATTCTACTTAGCGGAATATTTAATTGAATATAAGCTGGGAGTTTCAAGGTCAATTTTTGGCTAGTCTATATCTAACCAGGAGGTCCTATGGGCTACATAGAACAGCATCTTCAGCCGGATGAGCAGATTGTCTACAAAACGCAATTACATAATATTGTTTTTCTTTGGCCAACGATTTGGCTAATTTTTGGCATTGTTTCTTTCTTTAGCGGGCCTAGCGGAGCTGTTTCGGGAATGTTTATCTTATTATTTATTGCCTTTCCGTTTCTGCTGTCAGTTGTTATAAGAAAGCGCACCTCTGAGTTTGCCATCACAAATAAAAGAATCTTAATTAAAACCGGCTGGATAAGAAGAAATTCCCTCGAGCTGTTAAATACAAAAGTCGAAGGGATCGGCGTAGAACAGGGGATATTAGGAAGGATATTTAATTTTGGCACGATTATCATAAGCGGAGTTGGCACGACAAGGCAGCCATTTAAGAATATTGAGAATCCCCTGGAATTTCGCACGCAGGTCAATAACCAAATCTCAAAGCATTAAATTTCTTAGAATATTCGAAGGCCAAAGAAGTTAGCCGGGAGGTAAAATTGTTAGATTATCTTATTGAATCTATGACTTATCTATCAGTTGATTATAACTGGTTTTTTAGCACCCTCTCTCAGTCTTTAGCAGCATTAATTGGGATAGGCTGCATGTTTATTATTTATCGATTGCAGATGCAAGAAAATAATATCAATGAAACAGTACGAGCTTTACAACGTTATTTGTCCCCGATTCACCCGGACAAACTTTTTTATATGACTAGAGAAGAAACAACAGCTATGGCTGATGGCGAAATTAATCATCATACGATACAGATAAAGCATTTTAAAGAGGAGATAGCGCAGTCTGAAGAAAAGCTTAAAAGAAGGGAAGGGAATGAAAGCTTTCTTAACGGAAGAATCCGGTCTTTATCAGAGAATATAAGAGTGGAATCTCTTAAAATCGACAGCCTTCAGAGTAGGAAGTCGGCCATCATCCTTAAAGAAAATTATAGAGATGGGATTCAGTTTAGTGCTTTTATTTCCCTTGCATACATGGGTTTTTTATTTTTTGGAAGCTTAATTGCGCTTACGCATGGTAACTTTTTCTTGAAACATCAAAAATTAGGGAATGGATTCGTATTAGCCACATTGATTCTTTTGCTCGGCGGTTTATTCTTATCTGGCATCTGTTGTCTTGTTGGGCTTAATATGGGGAGATCTATGGTAAAAGATATATTTATTAGATTTATTTCCCGCTGGCGGAAATAAGATTATGTGCTCTGTCTATCATTTATGTATCTGTTTGCCGCGTAGTAATGCCCGGCGCGCCCTGCAGTTGGCAGACCTTTTTAAGTCGTAATTTTAATATCTAAAAATGCGCCTTCCTATATCAAAAAATCTGATAATTCCCTATTAATCGATATCGGAAAATCCGATAATCTTTCTTTACAGCGATAGAAAAGGCAGGTATAATTAACCGAATTAAGGTCAGTTTTTGCCGTATGTGAATTTATATGATTCGGGGCGTGGCTCTCCTCGCCAAAAATCGGCGAGGATTTCGCCACTTGACGAACAAAGAATAGCGGGGCGTGGCTCAGTTTGGCTAGAGCGCTTGAATGGGGTTCAAGAGGTCACAGGTTCAAGTCCTGTCGCCCCGACCAATTAAGCACCCAATCCTAAAGGATGGATTGGTGTGCATTTGCTATGCAAAGGAGGATAAGATGGCTTATCCGGGCCCGGAAAGGCGCAGATTTCCCCGTATTGACGGGCGTTTTATCGTATCTTACCGCATCCTTGAAGAATCCGATAATATTGACATTACCCAGACAAAGAACTTAAGCCTCGGCGGGATGCTCCTTACTACTAATAGGAAATTTGACCCCGGGACAAACCTGGCGCTGGAAATACGATTGCCTTTTGATCCTGACCCGATCATGCTCATTGGTAAAGTCGTTGAATCACATGAGATCACAAAGGGCTTGATCTATGATACCCGGATGATGTTTCTGGCGATTGACGAAAAGCACAGGGGCATATTATCGCAGACGATAATGCATTATTTAAAGAGGAGCGGCAAGTAATGAAGAAGATAAATGTCGGGATAATCGGTTTTGGCAACGTCGGCAGCGGAGTAGTTAAGATCCTGCGCGAGAGAAAAGCTTTTTTGAGCGCCAAGATCGGCTCGGAAATAAACGTAAAAAAAATCTGCGATAAGGATTTCAGCGCTAAGCGTAATGTCAGCGTGGATAAGGGCCTTTTGACGGCCGACGCAAAGGAGATCATCAATGATCCCCAGATTGACATTGTTGTAGAGCTCATCGGCGGCAAACATCCGGCAAAAGAATTTATCATAGACGCGCTTAAGAACGGCAAAAACGTGGTTACGGCAAACAAGGCGTTACTGGCAGAAGACGGCAGGGAGCTTTTTGCCGTGGCTTCTGACCGCGGCAAGAGCATTTACTTTGAGGCTTCCGTAGGCGCGGGTATCCCGATCATAAAATCATTGCGCCAGGGCCTGGTTGCCAATAAATTCAGCAGCGTATTTGGCATCGTTAACGGGACGTCTAACTTTATCCTTTCCCAGATGTCGCTGAAAAACCGGGAATTCGCCGAATGCCTGAAAGAAGCAAAGCTTAAAGGTTATGCCGAAAGCAACCCGACCCTTGATATTGAAGGCATGGACTCCGCGCACAAATTGGTGATCCTTACTTATCTTTGTTTCGGAAAAATGGTAAGCCTGGATGATACTTTTGTTGAAGGGATCTCTCAGGTGTCTTTAGCCGACGTAAATTATGCCAAGGAGCTTGGCTTTGAGATCAAGCTTCTGGCAGTAGCCAAAAAAGAAGGGGATGAGCTGGAAGTAAGAGTGCACCCAACCCTTCTGCCGGAAGAGCATATGTTGGCTTCTGTTGGCGGCGTGTTTAACGCGATCTATGTATCCAGCGATCTGGCCGGTGAACTCTTATTCTACGGCCCGGGAGCAGGCCAGCTTTCCGCTGCCTCGGCAGTGGTGTCCGACTTAGTGGATTTGACGCAGGACATCAAGGCGGGTTTATTCCGGCATACACTAAATATCGTGGAAGATGCTTCAATAAAACGCCTGAGAAAGATAGATGAGTTTGAGAGCAAGTATTATATGCGTTTTACGGCCGCAGATAAGCCTGGAGTATTGGCAAAAATTTCAGGCATATTGGCAAAATTCAACATCAGTATTGCCTCGGTTAGCCAGAAGGAACGGCTCAAGGCCCAGGCAGTGCCGATCGTAATGATTACCCACGTGGCAAAAGAAAGAAACCTGCGCCGGGCTTTGGAGGCGATAAACCGGCTGGATGTGATCAAGGAAAAGACTGTGGCAATAAGGATAGAAGAGGTTTAAGCATGCATTATAAGGGATTGATCGATAAATATAAAAAATATTTGCCGGTTACCGCGAAAACTCCGGTGGTTACTCTTAATGAGGGGAATACGCCGCTCATACCGGCTCCGTTTTTGAGCAAGACAGCCGGCAGGGGAATAGAGGTTTATTTAAAATATGAAGGCCTTAATCCCACCGGCTCGTTTAAGGATCGTGGCATGACGCTGGCGATCTCCAAAGCCTGTGAAGATAAGTCCCGGGCAGTGATCTGTGCCTCTACCGGAAATACCTCTGCTTCTGCGGCTGCTTATGCTGCTCGCGCAGGCATAAGATGCGTGGTGCTTTTGCCCAAAGGCGCGATTGCCTTAGGCAAGCTTAGCCAGGCGCTGATACATGGGGCAGTAGTGCTTGCCGTAGACGGGAATTTTGATGACGCTCTTGATTTAGTCAGAGAGATTGCTGCCAGCTATCCGATCACCCTTGTTAATTCAATAAATCCTTTTCGCATAGAAGGCCAAAAGACCGCGAGCTTTGAGATCTGCGATTCGCTTAATGACGCGCCGGATTTTCAAGTTATGCCCGTAGGTAATGCGGGTAACATCACTGCTTACTGGAAAGGCTACAAAGAATATAAAAAAACCGGCTTAGCGAAAAGATTGCCTAAGATGTTAGGTTTTCAGGCAGAGGGCGCTGCGCCGATTGTTCGGGGCCATCCGATAGAAAAGCCGGAGACCATTGCCACGGCAATCCGTATCGGCAATCCGGCGAGCTGGAAACAGGCGGAAAATGCCCGCGATGAATCCCGCGGCCTGATTGATATGGTTTCTGATAAGGAAATACTTGATGCGTATAAATTGCTGGCAATCAAAGAGGGCGTATTTGCCGAACCGGCATCAGCGGCTTCAATTGCCGGTTTATTAAAGCTGGTAAAAAGAGGATATTTCAAAAAAACAAGTAGGGCAAAGATCGTCTGTATTCTTACCGGCCATGGCTTAAAGGACCCTGACCGGGCAATAAAGAGCATTAAAGAGCCAAAAGTCGTAAAGCCTGACCTTAAGGCAGTATTAAAAGAAATCGGGTTTTAATGAGTTTAAAAAAAAGAAGGATATTGATAACCGCAGGGCCGACATGGGCCGCTATAGATCGTATTCGGGTGATCAGTAACACGGCAACCGGAGAAACCGGTTTTCTGCTGGCAGATAAACTGGCAACACAGGGGTTAAACGTTACTTTGGTAATTGGCCCGGCAGGCGGCAGAATCAAAAGCACAAAGTTCAAAGTAATACCTTTTATTTTTTTTAACGAACTTAAAGAAATAATTCTCCGGGAATTGAAAACCGGAACATATGGAGTGGTGGTCCATTCCGCGGCAGTCTCCGATTACCTGCCGGAAAAGATTTTTTCGGGCAAAGTAAAATCCGGATTAAAAAATTGGAAGATCGCTTTTAAGCCGGCGCCCAAACTGATAGACGCGATAAAGAAAATTTACCCCGGTGTTTTTCTCGTCGGGTTTAAATTTGAGCCGGGCGCAGAAAAGAGCAAGTTGATCAAAAGCGCGAGAGCCCTTATGCGGCGCTCAAATCTTGACCTGGCAGTTGCCAATACCGCGATCGGCAATAAATACCGGGCTTATGTTTTATCCGGAGAAAAAATAAGTTCTCCTTTGGCCAGTAAGAAACATCTGGTAATCAAGCTGGCCGGGGAAATCAAGAAAGCATTATGAAATATATCGTCCTTGTTGCAGACGGCATGGCGGATTATCCGCTGGAAGAATTGGGAGGCCGCACGCCCCTTGAGGCGGCCAAGACCCCGAATATGGATTTTATTGCTCAGCACGGCCGCTTGGGCAGAGTAAAGACGATCCCCGATAAAATGGCGCCCGGATCCGATGTCGCCAATATTACGATAATGGGCTATGACACGCGCCAATTTTATACCGGCCGTGGCCCGCTTGAGGCGGCAAATTTAGGGGTGCAGCTGGAAGAAGGCGATTGCGCTTTTCGTTGTAACCTGATCACGGCAACCGACGATAAGCTTGTAGATTACAGCGCCGGCCATATTAATTCCAAAGAAGCCGCAATATTGATCAAATATATCAATGAAAAACTGGGCAGCGATAAGGTAAAATTTTATCCCGGAGTAAGCTACCGGCATTTAATGGTCGTTAAAAAAGGCGCGCAGGAAGGGCTCTCGGACCTAAAGTGCGTGCCGCCTCATGATATCATCGGCCAGAATATCTCGAATAATTTGCCTAAAGGAAAAGCTGCCGAGTTTCTGATAAAATTGATGCAGGATTCAAGGAAGCTCCTGGAAAGCCATGAAATAAACCAGGTGCGGGTGGATTTAAAAGAAAATCCCGCGAACATGATCTGGCTATGGGGCCAGGGCGGCAAGCCCAATGTCCCTAGATTCACCGAAAAATACGGCCTGACCGGCAGCATAATTTCCGCGGTTGACCTGATAAAAGGGCTGGGAAGGATCATCGGTTTGGACGTGATCAATGTTCCCGGAGCAACCGGCTATTATGATACTGATTACGAAGGCAAGGCCAATGCCGCGTTAAAATCGCTGGAAACAAAAGATTTTGTGTTTGTGCATGTTGAGGCCCCGGATGAGGCAGGCCACAACGGAGACCTGAGAGAAAAGATCATGGCGATCGAAAGGTTTGACCACATGATTTTAGGAAAAATTTTAAAGGATTTTAAGAAGAAAAAGAATTTTCGCATCCTGGTTTTGCCTGACCATGCAACGCCGATTTCCCTGCGTACTCACGTATCTGACCCCGTCTGTTTCGGGATATTCGGCAAAGATATCGTGGGCAGGGGGTTCTTGAAATACAGCGAAAAGGAAGCGAGGAACTCCGACCTGTATTTTGAAAACGGCTTTCAGCTGATGGACTATTTTATTAAAGGAGAGTAGCGGCTTATGAGTAAGGGTTTGATCGTGCAAAAATTCGGCGGTTCATCCGTGGCTAATGTGGAGCGTATCCAGAACGTGGCAAAGCGGGTAACCGGATATAAAAAGAAAGGTTATGACGTGGTCGTAGTTGTATCGGCATTGGGCGATACAACCGATGAGCTTATAGATTTGGCCGCGAAGATAACAACCGAGCCGTCTGAGCGTGAAATGGATATGCTTTTATCCACGGGCGAACAGATCTCTGTAGCCCTGCTGGCTATGGCAATACATAAATTAGGCTGCGAAGCCATATCTTTTACCGGCGCGCAAGTCGGCATTATCACCGATACCAGCCATACGCGCGCGCGTATTCTCCGGATCAATACCAATAAGATCAAGGAGGAAATAGGCAAAGGCAGGGTGGTGATCGTTGCAGGCTTTCAAGGGGTTACTCTTAATCAGGATATTACTACTTTGGGCCGCGGAGGTTCTGACCTGACAGCTGTAGCCTTGGCAAAAGAGCTGACTGCGGATGAGTGTGAGATCTATACCGATGTTGCGGGCATATATACGACTGACCCGCGCATCGAGCCCAAGGCAAAAAAAATAAAAGAAATCACTTATGACGAAATGCTGGAAATGGCATCGCTGGGCGCGCAAGTAATGCAGGCGCGCTCGATAGAAGTGGCAAAGAAATTCAATGTGCCGATCCACGTGCGCTCGTCTTTTTCCGAAATTTCAGGGACAATGATCATTAAGGAGGCAAAAAAAATGGAAGATGTTCTGGTAAACGGCATTACCTTAAATAAGCATGAGGTAAAGATTACCATTTGCACGGTTCCTGACCGGCCGGGTATCGCGGCTAAAATTTTTAACGATCTGGCGAGCGCGGGAATCAGCGTGGATATGATCGTGCAGAACGTCAGCCATTTGCGCCAGACCGATATTTCTTTTACGATAAATAAGTCCGATTCTGCCAAAACAATGAAGCTTACCAGGGCGCTGGTAAAAGAGATCGGGGCAGGCGAAGTGGTGCAAGATGAAGATATCGCGCGGGTTTCCATTGTCGGTGTGGGAATGAAGTCCCATCCGGGAGTTGCGGCGAAGATGTTTGATACCTTGGCAAAGAATAAGATCAATATTGAGATGATCTCAACCTCCGAGATCAGCATTTCCTGCATTATCCAGAGAAAATTTGCCGAAACGGCGGTTAAGGCGCTGCATGAAAAATTCGGTTTAGCAAAATGACCTTTAGTTCATCCTGAGCGACCGAAGGGAGCCGAGGGATCTATGAAACAGGTAAAACTTTATGACACAACATTAAGGGACGGCGCGCAAGGCGAAGGGGTTTCTTATTCCGTAACGGATAAGGTGATGATCGCCCGCGAGCTGGACAGGTTCGGCATACATTATATTGAAGGCGGATGGCCGGGTTCCAATCCCAAGGACAGGGAATTTTTCTCTAAAATGGCCAAGGTTAAGCTAAAAACTTCGCAATTGACCGCTTTCAGTATGACCCGCAGGCCGGGGATAAAAGCAAAAGAAGACCAGAATATCTCCGCGTTGGTAAAATCTCAGGCAAAGATCATCACCATCGTAGGAAAAACCTGGGATTTGCACGTTACGGATATTTTAAAAACTACGCTGGAAGAGAATCTTTTAATGATCAAAGATACGGTAAGCTTCCTCGTATCCGAAGGCCTGGATGTTTTTTATGATGCCGAACATTTTTTCGACGCCTTTAAGGCGAACCGTGAGTACACCCTAAAAACGTTGCTTACCGCCCAGGAGGCAGGCGCTGTATCGGTTTGCCTTTGCGATACCAACGGCGGCAGCCTTACTTCTGAAGTGGCGCGTATCGTCAAAGAGGTGCGGCCGTTGATCAAGGGGATACTGGGTATCCATTGCCATAATGACGCGGGCCTGGCAATCGCAAATTCATTGGCTGCGGTCGAGGCAGGCGCGGATATGGTGCAGGGTACAATTAACGGCTATGGCGAGAGGTGCGGCAATGCCGACCTGATCCCGATCATTGCTAACCTTAAATTAAAAATGGGCATTGACTGCATCGGCCGGGAAGGATTAAAGGATCTTGTTAAGCTTTCGCATTTTGTCGGCGAGATCAGCAATATGCGACAGAGGAATGACCAGCCATATGTCGGTACGTCGGCATTCGCCCATAAAGGCGGCATGCATATTAATGCGGTAATGAAAAATCCCGTTGCTTACGAGCACGCCGATCCTTTGGCGGTAGGCAATCACCGCCGTTTCCTGATGTCGGAATTAGGCGGAAAGACCGGTATCCTTGTCCAGGCAAAGAACCTTGAGCTTGATTTAAGTAAGGATGATCCAAAAACAAAAAAAATCCTGCGCCTGATCCAGGACCTTGAGCATAAAGGGTATCATTTTGAAGCTGCCGAAGGATCTTTGGAGTTGCTGCTAAAGCGGGCGTTAAAAAAATATACGAAATTTTTTGAACTTGAAGGTTTCCGGGTGGTAATCGAGAAACAATCCGATAAAAAGATCACTACCGAAGCGGTAATGAAGCTCAAAGTCAAGGGCATTAAGGAACATACTGCCGCAGAAGGCGACGGCCCGGTAAACGCGCTGGATAATGCCCTGCGTAAGGCCCTGAAAGAATTTTACCCCGCGCTTTCTAAAATGCGCCTCTCGGATTTTAAAGTGCGCGTGTTGGATGAGAAATCCGGCACTGCCGCGCGCGTACGCGTGCTGATCCAGTCGCAGGATGATTCCGACACCTGGAACACGATCGGAGTTTCCGAAAATATTATTGAAGCATCCTGGCAGGCGCTTGTGGACAGCGTGGAATATAAATTACTTAAAGACCTTAAAAATGGATGAAATTCCTTCCCGTTATAATCCTAAAGAAACCGAGGACAAATGGTATGAGTCCTGGATTAAGAGCAATCTTTTCCACGGCCAGGTAAATCCCGCGAAAAAACCTTTTACCATTGTTATCCCGCCGCCCAATGTTACAGGCATCCTGCACATGGGCCACGCCCTGAATAATACTATCCAGGATATCCTCATCCGTTACCACCGCATGAAAGGCGAAGAGGCGCTTTGGATGCCCGGCACCGACCATGCCGGCATAGCCACCCAGAATGTCGTAGAAAAATCAATCGCTAAAGAAGGTTTAAAACGGCAGTCTTTGGGCCGGGAAAAATTCATCGAGCGCGTCTGGCAGTGGAAGGAGCAGTATGGCTCGACTATTATCCGGCAGCTTAAAAAATTGGGCGCTTCCTGCGATTGGCAGCGCGAACGCTTTACCATGGATCTCGATTATTCCAAGGCAGTAATCGAAGCTTTTGTGCGGCTTTATGAGAAAGATTTGATTTACCGCGGCAGCCGAATCATCAACTGGTGCCCGCGCTGCCAGACCGCGCTTTCCGACGAAGAAGCGCCGCACCATGAGCTTGCCGGGAATCTTTATTATTTGCGGTATCCGCTTAAAGACAACCCTGAACAGTTTATCATTGTGGCCACGACCAGGCCGGAAACCATGCTTGGCGATACCGCGGTTGCGGTTAACCCGAAGGATAAGCGGTACAAGAAACTGATAGGCAAGACACTGCTCCTGCCGCTTGTCGGCAGGGAAATAAAGATCATCGGTGATTCTTCTGTCGACATGGAATTCGGCACCGGCGCGGTGAAAATTACCCCTGCCCACGACCCGAATGATTACGCGGCCGGAAAGAAACACGACCTGGAGTTTATCAATGTAATGCATCCTGACGCGAGAATGAATGAATTTGCCGGCGAATACAAGGATATGGACCGGTTCGAGGCAAGGGAAGTGATTGTTGAGGACCTGAAGGAGAAGGGGTTGTTAGAAAAGATCGAACCGCATAAATTATCCGCCGGCCACTGCTACCGTTGCCATACGATAATTGAGCCGTATTTATCAAAGCAGTGGTTCGTAAAGATGAAGCCGCTGGCAAAGCCGGCGATCGAAGCGGTGAAAAAGGGGAGGATTAAATTTCATCCCAAGCGTTGGGAAAAAGTATATCTTAACTGGATGGAAAATATCCAGGATTGGTGCATCTCGCGCCAGATATGGTGGGGACATAGGATTCCCGTATATTACTGCAAGAAATGCCAGAAAACGATAGTTTCGCGGATAAAACCGCAGATTTGCCCGGGTTGCGGCTCGCAAGACATCCTGCAGGATGAAGATGTCTTGGATACATGGTTTTCTTCCTGGCTTTGGCCGTTCGCAACCTTTTACTGGCCGCCGGAGGCGTATAAAAACGGGTTGCATCCGAATAACGGAAATACCCCTAAAAACGACCTGAAGTATTTTTATCCTACGTCTGCGCTGGTGACTGCCCCGGAAATAATATTTTTCTGGGTAGCCAGGATGATCATGGCGGGCTTTGAGTTTATGGGCGACATCCCGTTTAAAGACGTTTATATCCATGGAACAGTGAGGGATATTGAAGGTAAAAAGATGTCCAAGTCGCTGGGCAATGTTATTGACCCGCTGGATATCATAGAGGAATACGGCACAGATGCCCTGCGTTTTAGCCTGATCTCCATAACTGCTCAGGGTCAGGATGTGTTCCTGTCAAAAGAAAGATTTGAGCAAGGCAGGAATTTCGCAAATAAGATCTGGAATGCCTCAAGGTTTATCTTAATGAATTTGGATAGTCAGGGACTGTCCCCGACGGGGGCTGTCCCTGACTTATGTGTATTCTTTAAAAAAGAGGATTTGAGTATCGTTAATCGATGGATTTTGAGTAAGTTTTATTCCACGCTTAAAGAAGCGACCAAATACCTGGAAAATTTCCAGTTTAATGAAGCGGCAAACAGCCTTTATGCGTTTTTTTGGCATGATTTCTGCGACTGGTACCTTGAGATCGTCAAGCAGGACATAAAAAACCCGCACAACCAGTTGGTAATGTATAAAATATTAGAGAAATTTTTACGTACCCTGCATCCGTTTATGCCTTTTGTCACCGAAGAGATATGGCAGCGACTGCAAATTACAAATAACAAATCACAAATAACAAGTATAATGCTTGAGCCGTGGCCGCACGTGCAGGATCAGATCATTGATAAAAAAACCGAAAATAAAATGGCGCTGGCCATAGAAATAATCGCCGCCATTCGCAATATGCGTCAGGAATTAGAAGTTCCGCTTCAGGCGAAGGTGAGCGTAACGATTTCTGCCTCCGGCAAGGAAAACCGGCAGCTCGTCGAGGCGTTGGCCCCGGCAATAAAGAGCCTTGGCCGCCTGGAAAGCCTTTCCGTAGAAGAGAAGCATAAACAGGTCAAAGCCAGCGTAAATTCCGTGATAAAGGATATTCATATTACTATGCCCCTTGGCGGGATAGTGGATCTGGAAAAGGAAATCGCAAAATTGAGCGAGCGTATTAAAAAGGCAGAAACGGAAACCAGCGCTAAAGAAAAAATGCTGGCCAATAAGGAATTCGTAAAGAAGGCTCCTCCGGAGATCGTGGAAAAAGAAAGAACGCGGCTTAAGGAGCTGGCTGAGATAATCAGCCGGCTTAAGGTGATTAAAGATGGACTGCGATAAAAAATTTTCCGCTGGCGTGCGCAGCGCGTTAAAAGAGGATATCGGGAGAAACGATATTACGACGTCTTTATTTATACCGGCTGATAAATCAATAAAGGCGGATCTGGTAGCTAAGGAAGTTTGCGTGGTCTGCGGCCTGGGGATTGCTTGCCTGGTATTAAAGGCAAAGGATAAGAATATTAAATTTATGCCTAAGGTTAAAGACGGAGATTTTGTCAGGAAGGGAAAAGCCATTGCCCGCGTTCAGGGTAACGCGCGGCAGATATTAACCGCTGAAAGGGTTATGTTGAATTATATCTGTTTTCTTTCCGGCGTGGCGACGAAGGCACGGCAATACGTAAACGCGGCAAAGCCTTACAGAGTAAAAATCATTGATACCCGTAAGACCGTTCCCGGATTAAGGGAATTGGAAAAATACGCCGTTAGGGTAGGCGGAGGGTTTAACCACCGTATGCGCCTGGATGAGATGATCCTCATAAAGGATAACCATATTGAGGTGTTAGGTGATAGGTCGTGGGTGTTAGGATTTGATAAAATTCGAAAAAGAATCCCGAAAAATATTAAAATAGAAATTGAAGTAAAGAATCTAAGGGAATTTAAAAAGGCCTTAAAAATGACCCCTGATATTATTCTTTTAGATAATATGAGCATAAGTGATATGAAAAAAGCAGTTTCTATAAGAAATAACCTATCACCTGCCACCTATCACCTAATACCTAAACTTGAAGCCTCCGGAAGGGTAACTCTTGAGCGCGTAAAGAAAATTGCTTCCTGCGGCGTAGACATGATCTCCGTCGGCAGCTTGACCCATTCCGTAAGGTCTATTGATATGAGCCTGGAGGTTCTGTGATATTAATTGTCGCTGAACAGGGGAGGGAAAAATGAAAAAGATTTTTCTGGCGCTTAGCGTATGCGCGTTCACATTGCTATCTGGTAATGCCCCCATCGCGTGTTCGGAAACCGGTGATCCTTCAAGGATAGTTGTTTGCAGTGAAATATTTAATGCGCTGGGCAAAACTGCCGGCGCTTCTAAGGAAGCCGCGGCCATTTTAGCCGGGGCGTTGACGGATAAGGATTTTTTTATCCGCGCCTCCGCGGCCAAGTCTTTGGGGCTGTTAGGTGATAAAGATTCCGCGTTGATGCTTAAGAAATTGGCCGGAGACGAGAACTACCTTGTGATGATCAATGCTACGGCCGCTTTGGTCCACCTTGGCTTATCCGGAGAAGATGCCTTGCTTGATCTGCTTAAAGACAACAGGTCCGAAGTAAGGGGAAACGTCTTGGGCGTGTTAACTACTTTTAAGGATCAACATCCGGATGTAATACTTGAAATGTTACGCGATGAAAAAAATGATTTTGTGCGCGAGCAGGCTTTGTTGAGGCTGGGAGAAAATAAATTTATCCAAGCGCAGGAAGTTGTTATTGCGGACACGGAAAACAAGGATCCCGGAGTACGGCAGGCAGCGTGTTTTGCCCTCGGGCAGATCGGCGGCCCTGAAGCCGGCAAGTTTTTACATAAACGGTTAAGCGATGATGATCCGAGGGTGCGTGCCAGGGCCAAAGAAGCCTTAAGTGTGATTGGAGACCGCTCAATAATCAGCCTGCTTTGGCAGGACGTAAAAGAAAGAAACGCGTTTTTACGCGGCAGTTCATATGTCGCATTAGCTAATTTAAAAGAATTTGACGTTTTGCCGCTTGTCTTAAAGGAAATCATCAGCCCTGATAGCACCTCGCACGCAAGGGCTAAGGCCGCAGAAGCATTGGTGGTCTTGAGGCCGCATGTTTCGGAGTTGTCCACCAAAGCGCTCTCCAGCTTGAATATCGGGTCTTTATCTTCGGATAATTTAGAAATTAGCTTTGACTATAAGATCGGCGGGCAAAGCTTGACAATGACGCTCATTGCCGCGATTAATGATGTTAAAAGCCCGCTGCATCAGGACGCGCCGCTGGTAATTACCATTATGGGGTTAATGGATTGCCTGCCTGCTTTGCATCAGGCTCTGTTAATGGGTGATCCGGATATGGCAGCATCAGCTGCCTCTGCTTTAGGCGAGATGAAAGATAGCAGCGCTACGGAATATCTTATTCAAGCCTGCAAGAAATACGGATGTGGAAAAATTTAAACTGGTTTCTGCATATAAACCTTGCGGCGACCAGCCGCAGGCAATTGAGCGGCTCGCCGCGTCAGTCCGTTCAGGCAACCGCTATCAGACCCTGCTTGGGGTAACCGGTTCAGGAAAAACCTTTACTCTTGCCAACGTCATTGAAAAAATAAACCTTCCTACCCTGGTAATTTCTCATAATAAGACGCTGGCTGCGCAGCTTTATTCCGAATTCAAAGAGTTCTTTCCGGCCAATGCCGTGGAATATTTTGTCAGTTATTATGACTATTACCAGCCGGAAGCGTATATCCCTTCCACAGATACTTATATTGAAAAAGATTCCGCGATAAACGACCGGCTTGACCGGCTGCGGCTGTCTTCAACTTCCAGCCTGATGTCCCGCAACGACGTTTTGATCGTCGCGTCGGTATCCTGTATTTATAACCTCGGTTCGCCGGAAGACTATAAGGGGTTGCTGGTTTTTATCAGTAAAGGCGAGAATATCGGCCGCGACCAGCTGCTGGAAAAATTGATCCAGATCCAATATGAGCGTAATGATTATGAGTTCATCCGCGGGAAAGTGCGCGTGCGCGGCGATATCGTGGAGATATTCCCTTCTTATGAGGAAAAGGCTGTACGCGTGCAGTTATTCGGCGATACGGTAGAAAAGATCTCCGAGATCGACCCACTCACAGGGGAAGTGTTGGTTGAACTGGATAAGGCAGCAATATACCCGGCAAAGCACTTTATTGTTTCCGGAGATAAGATCAGCGGGGCCTTGGATGCCATTGAAGCGGAATTACAGGAACGCTTACGTTTTTTACGCGAACATAACAAGCTCTTGGAAGCGCAGCGGCTGGAATCCCGCACGCATTACGATATGGAAATGCTTAAGGAAATGGGGTATTGCCACGGTATCGAAAATTACTCGCGCGTCCTTTCCGGAAGGCCTCCGGGTTCAAGGCCATATTGTCTGTTGGACTATTTTCCCGAAAAATTCTTAATCGTCATTGATGAATCGCATGTAACGCTGCCGCAGGTCAGGGGAATGTATGAAGGTGACCGTGCAAGGAAAGAGGTCTTGGTTGATTACGGCTTTCGTCTGCCGTCCTGCCTCGATAACCGGCCGCTTAAGCCGCAAGAATTCGATAGCATGGTCAAGCAGGCGATACTTGTTTCCGCTACTCCTGCGGATTATGAGATAAAAGTAAGTAAGGGCGAGGTTATAGAGCAGATCATCCGGCCTACGGGCTTGGTTGACCCGGAAATAATCATCCGGCCGGCAGAAGGCCAGATCGACGACCTAGTCAAAGAGATCAGGAAGCGCGCGGGGAAAAAAGAGCGCGTGCTTGTGACGACCCTGACCAAAAGAATGAGCGAGGACCTGACTACTTATTTACAGGAAAAGAATTTAAGTGTAAAATACCTTCATTCGGAGATTGATACGATTGAACGCTCAAGGATTATCCGGGGGTTGAGAAAAAAGGAATTTGATTGCCTTGTCGGGATCAATTTGCTAAGAGAAGGGCTTGACCTTCCGGAGGTTTCTTTGGTGGCGATCCTTGACGCGGACAAGGAAGGTTTTTTACGTTCGGCAACCAGCTTGATCCAGGTTTCCGGCAGGGCAGCGCGCAACATCAACGGAACGGTGATTATGTACGCCGATAATATTACCGGCTCAATGAAGCGCGCGATAGATGAGAGCAACCGCCGCAGGAAGATCCAGCTTGAGTTTAATAAAAAGAATAATATTACTCCGCGGTCCATTGAGAAAGCGATAAAAGAAGGGATTGAAGACCTGGAAGAAGCGCAAGGCTTGGTCGTGGAATTGGCCGGTGAAAGTAAAGAGGAACATGAACTAAACGAATACATCTCGGAGCTTGAATATGAAATGGAGTTGGCAGCAAGGAACCTGCAGTTTGAAAAAGCGGCGGAAATCAGAGATAAAATAAAAGCGTTGGAACCGTCATTGCGAGCCCCGAAGGGGCGAAGCAATCAGGAAGGTTAACATGCTATTAGCCGTAGATATAGGTAATACTAATATCAGTTTTGGTTTATTTAAAGGCAACCGGCTGGTAAGAAAGTTTGACATACCCAGTGTCGGTTTTAGCCTGGGAAAATTAAGGCTGCGTCTTGGTAAAAAAGCGGATATTTCCGCTGCGATCATTTGCAGCGTTGTGCCGAGGTTAACGCCAGCCGTAAGTGCCGGTATAAACAAGCTCCTGCGGATAACCCCTATTATAATAGGTAAGGATATAAAAGTTCCCCTAAAAAATCTTTATCGTAATCCCAGGCAGGTCGGGCAGGACCGTTTAGTTAATGCTTATGCCGGTGTAATGTTCTATGGCAGCCCGTTGATCGCTGTTGATTCAGGTACGGCAATTACCTTTGACGTAATCTCCCGTAAAAAAGAATATCTCGGCGGGATGATCTTGCCGGGGTTGAATATGTCTTTAGATGCGTTACACTGTAAAACCGCGCTCCTGCCGCAAATGAAATTACGGCCTCCGAAAGAGTTTATTGGCCGCGATACGCAAGGCAGTATTTTAAGCGGGATTATTCACGGCATTGCAGGGCTTGCTGATGAAATGGTAAGAAAAATAAGGCTCGTAGTAGGGGAAGATGCCGTAGTGATCGGTACTGGAGGCAATATCAAGTTGATTGCAAAATACTCCCGGTCGTTTGATGCGGTAGATTCTGATCTAACGCTCAAGGGATTAAACCTGATCTTTAGGGACGGTTCTCAACTCAAAGCTAAAGTGTCCCCTAAAAAGGGACACTTTTCCTTTGGATTCAGAACCGTCCCTAAGTTTATCTTGATTGCCATTTTTAGCCTTCTGTCTTACAGCGTATGCTTTTCCCAGCCATTCGAAGAAAAGCCTTTATCTGAATCCGTGAAAAAGGGCTTTGAGGAGGCGATCCAGAAATTAGACGCGGAAAAACAAAAAGAGCATAAGAAAATCGCCGCAGAGCTTCAGGCGAAGCTGGACACAGCAGTGCAGGATTGGGTAAATCAACAGAAAAGTAAGCGTAACCGGGAACTTAACACCATAATTGAGCAGCAATGGGAGAACCTTACGGAATTCGGCCCGCGCATACACCGCAGCTATTATTTGCGCGACTATTCGTACACGATCATAAACGTGGATATTGTCAAGACCGAGTCAATGATCGGCGCTTATAAGGCGGTGATGAACGTAACGGAAAAACTTTTTGCCGAACGTTATCATTCACCGGACGTGACTTATCCGCAGGATTTTTACTATACGGTTACGACACCGGTCCGCGTAAACTTTGAATATTATCACGATAAGTTTGTGGTTACGACAACCGAATACGGAAAAGGCTCAATTGACCCGGGATGGAGAAGATAGTTTAAAAAAAATACTTGACAAGCTTTTTTTTTGCCATATAATTAGCACTCTGTAAAATAGAGTGCTAAAAAGCACTGTTGTTAAACAAATATTTTTAGAGGAGGTGGAGTATGAAGAACCAAGCAATCGGTAAGCCTTTGTATGACAGGGTGGTTGTGAAGCAACTGGAAGCGGAAGAAAAGACAAAAGGCGGAATAGTTTTGCCTGACGCTGCTAAAGAGAAGCCCCAAATGGGCGAAGTCATAGCAGTAGGTGACGGTAAGCTTTTGGATAACGGAACCACAGTGCCGCTAAAAGTTAAAACCGGCGATAGGGTTTTATACGGAAAATATTCCGGCAATGAATTTACAACCAGAGACGGCGAAGAATTAGTGATCATAAAAGAAGAAGATATCTTTATGATTTTATAAAAGGAGGAAGTATGGCAAAGCAGTTATTGTTTCAGGATGAAGCGCGCCGTAAGATCTTAAGCGGCGTAGAGCAGCTGGCAGCTGCGGTCAAGGTAACATTAGGCCCCAAAGGCCGCAATGTCGTAATTGACAAGAAATTCGGTTCGCCTACCATCACCAAGGACGGGGTAACCGTTGCCAAGGAAATTGATCTTGAAGATGCATTTGAAAATATGGGCGCGCAGATGGTCAAGGAAGTTGCGGAAAAAACTTCCGACATTGCCGGCGACGGCACGACCACTGCGACTGTCCTGGCTGAAGCGATCTATCGCGAAGGCTTAAAGAACGTTACCGCCGGTTCAAACCCGATGAGCCTAAAGCGCGGGATTGAAAAGGCCGTGGACAAAGTCATTGAGGAGTTAAAGAAACTCTCGACTCCTGTCAAAGATAAGAAAGAACTCGCGCAGGTTGCTTCCATTGCCGCCAATTCCGATGAAGCGATCGGCGAGTTGATTGCCGAAGCTATGGATAAAGTCGGCAAAGACGGTGTTATTACCGTAGAAGAGGCCAAGTCAACGGCAACTACGCTGGAAACAGTAGAAGGCATGCAGTTTGACCAGGGCTACCTTTCTCCGTATTTCGTTACTGACGCGGAAAGAATGGAGTGCCTGCTTGAAGATCCTTTTATTCTTATTCATGAGAAAAAAATATCTTCGTTGAAAGACCTCTTGCCGTTACTTGAAAAAATTGCCCGCGTTGGCAAGCCGCTTTTGATTATCGCCGAAGAAGTCGAAGGTGAGGCATTGGCAACTTTAGTTGTGAACAAGATCCGCGGCACTTTTGTGGCATGCGCTGTAAAGGCGCCGGGTTATGGCGACAGGCGTAAAGCTATGCTTGATGACATCGCTGTTTTGACCGGCGGTAAAGCGATTGTTGAAGAGCTCGGGATCAAACTGGAAAATGTGGACATCGAAGACTTAGGAAGGGCAAAAAGAGTTAAGATCGATAAAGAGAACACTACGATCGTTGAAGGCGCAGGCAAAACCGCTGCCCTTAACGCGCGTATTGCCCAGATCAAAAAACAGGTAGAAGAGACGGATTCTGATTACGACAAGGAAAAACTCCAGGAACGGCTGGCAAAATTAGCCGGCGGAGTTGCCGTGATCAATGTCGGCGCTGCTACGGAAACCGAAATGAAAGAGAAAAAGGCGCGCGTTGAAGACGCATTGCATGCTACCCGCGCAGCTTCACAGGAAGGTATAGTTCCCGGCGGCGGCGTTGCTTTGGTAAGGACAGTCGGCGTGCTGGAAAAGATGAAGCTTGAAGGCGATGAAAAAATCGGCGTAGATATTGTAAAAAGAGCGATTGAGGAGCCTCTAAGGCAGATCGCGGAAAACGCCGGGCTGGAAGGTTCAGTTGTCGTGCAGCGCATCAAGCAGGAAAAGACAAACGTTGGTTATGATGTAAATCAGGATGCTTATGTGGATATGATTGAAGCAGGCGTAATTGACCCGACAAAGGTTACCCGCTCTGCTTTGCAGAATGCCGCAAGCATCGCAGCGCTCTTGCTTACCACTGAAGCAGTAATTACCGACAAACCGGAAAAGGAGCCTCATATGCCTCCGATGCCGGGCGGCGGCGGTATGGGTGGTATGGGCGGAGGAATGTATTAAATAGAATAGGGACGGTTCTGCGGACAAAGGGAAAAGTGTCCTGTTTTAGGGACACCTTTCGCTTTGGCCCAGAACCGTCCCTAAGCATTAAAAAAACACCAAAAAATATTTGACTAGGCGCGAAAATATGTTATACTTCTATAAGTTTTGCGTTTCTCTGCTTTAATGCCTGCCACGGGCAAGACTGTTGAATTACTATTAGTACTGCAGTAATTCTCCTTTAAAAGCAAGCTCCTTAAGGAACCTGTTGGGTCAATAGCCCAAATTTTTTTAGATTGTTAGTAATAACTTTTTAAAAGTCTTACCTTAGATAAGGAGAGTAACCCGATGGCAATTAAATCCCCGTCCCTGCGCAAGCTCGTATCTCTACTTCTTACCTTCACCTTTCTCTTTACCCAAACCGGCTTTGCCCAGGTAGCAGCTGTTGAGCTTAACATCGGCTCGCACTTAGGAATCCTTGGCTCAAAGCTTTCTTCACCGGACAAGCTCCGCCTACCGCATTTAAGGTATTTCTCCTACGATAACCAAAATAACAATATCCAGCTTCTTTTAGATAAGGGAGACTTAAAGGACCTAAAAGACCAAGCCCTAGAGGATTCAGGAAAAGAGCTCCTAAAGTACTTCCTTATAGGCGTAACTCTTCCTGATGAGCACTTCTGGGTAAACCTTCGGCCTGATTCAGAAGAAAACATCATCCCTGAACTCTTAGCCAAGACTGATATCGGTAAAATCTTTCTTGAAGCAGATGTCCAGCTTAAAAAAGATACCGCAAGCCTAACCTCACCTAACAGCCCCCAGGGAAAGCTTTACTGGGACAAGCTCTATAAAAAAGCAGCCCAAATCTACGGCACCCAGAATGTCACTATCCCCACCTTAACCCGTCCTTGGATTGTGCCAAATGAGATCATTATTCGCGAGTCAAAGGAAAGCGCTTACATCTACAAGGCTACATTAAAGGTAATGTTAGAGCAGGACCACCTTAAAGGCTCGGTTAACTATAACTTTGAAGACTCCCGCGCCAAAGAACTCAATGAATATTCATCAGAGCTTATTAGAGAACTCATCCTTCCTGAATTAACCAAGGAAGTAAACAATGCCAAACGCTATTCCCAGCTAAGACAGGTCTACTACTCTTTAATACTCGCACGCTGGTTTAAGGCCAGGTTCTACGGTAAAGGAGGCCTTTATGCTTCCTACATTAATAAAGCTAACCTAGAAGGCTTAACTTCTAACCAAAGCTGGTCAAAAGACACTTATTTTAAAGCTTACCAGTCTTCCTTTAAAGACGGCGAATATAATCTCCAGGCTACAGTAAACACCATCTCCGGCCCATCAATTAGAAGCTACTTCTCAGGCGGCATGGAATTCGGCCCTAATATGAACATTGTTACTCAAAACAGAAGCTCTGTCCCCATGATTGCCGGCTTCCAGGGTAAACTCTCAAGCCCCATGCTGATAAACGTAGGCATGAATAATGGCATGTCTTTACTTGTTGGCGCACCTACCATCAAGAATCCGATAATGCTGATGCAGGGAGTGGGGTCAAGCCCGGTTGATGAGGAGCCTAAGATTCCGAATATTAATCCTGAAGATGGGCGTATACCGGATCCTGAACCGACAGAAAACGAAAACCCTGGCGATGAGCCGGAAATTAATTATAACGATCATTCCTATGATGATCAGGAGGCGCCGGAGAAAGATGAAGAAGTTGGCTCCAGCCCGCTGACTACAGAAGAAATAAAGAACAATGCCAAGGCTGCTTTGGAGAAGTTAGTTAAGGATAATAAAGATTCGCAATTAATAAGAGAAGTTTCCGGCATTGTATTGAATGATAGGGCTAGAAACATAACTAGCCGTATATTTAAGAAGATTTCTCCCAATACGGCAAGCTCCTACGACAAAAAAATGAAAATCCTGCATCTACTCGAAACAGTTAGGCGTAGTCCAGTCCATAGTGATCTTAAAGCAGGCTGCGCGGAGGCCGCGTATTATATTAAGGAAAGAGATGATCTTGAATTTCTTAAGTGGAGAGGAAACACGGAAGTTTTTGGACCAGAACACAGGATAATCGCCAAGATGGCGGTTTTGTTTAAGACAAGAAAAGACGATGAAAGAAGTAAAATAGCACAAGAGATTATTGATTTAGATAATAGTACGCACTATGAATCTTATCAGGTTGATTCCATGGCAAAATTTAAGACTTTATTCTATTCTGTCCAATATCTCTTTTCCGAAGACTTTGCCGCCGCCTCCAGTCCATTCAAAGTCGAACCTGTCAGTTCGTTAAAGGTATATTCTGATATTAACCAGCGCATTTGGCTTGACGGCCTGACTTTTGAGATGCTGCTTTCAGGCGAGTTTGAAAAACTGGTGCGTGAGCATGGCATAAACGGCGTTACTACCAATCCCTCGCTCATTAAGGCTTATTTTAGCGACCAGCGGGTGATCGATAAGGCAAGGAAATTAGCTTCCGAAGGATTGGGCAAAAAAGAAATCTATTACCAGCTTGTCAGTGAACTGGCTAGAACTGCGCTGGAGATATTCAAGAAAGCCGGTGTAGCCAATGCCAAATTCAGTGTTGAGTTGGATCCTACTGTCAATAATAGCAGCGTAGAAGAAGCTGTTGTGGAAGCAATGCAGTGGACTGACATTGATCCTGCGCACATGATGGTCAAGGTTGCCCTGACTTCCGACGCAAACGGCGTTGATACGGAAACCGGATATAAAATAATCGAAGAGGTAATATCCCGCGGCCGCAATGTTAATGTAACGCTGATTTTCACTCCTGAACACTACAAAAAAGTCGTTCAGGCGTATATCAACGGCCTTAAGCGCGCGCTTCTTAATGTAAAGGCAGGCAAATTAAGCAAGGAAGAATTTAACCGGATTTATTCCGTTGCCAGCTTTTTTATCTCCCGTTGGGATGTTTATTTTGAGGAAAATAAGCTTCTTGCTGATGGTGTGCATGGTAAAGCTGCTAATTCCATTGCGATCGAAGCCTATAATGAGATATTTAAATTCTTTTTCAGCGATGAAAATCCTGAATGGAAGCAGTTAAAAGATGATGCCGCGTCCATCGGCTGTGAAGTCAGGCCCCAGGAGTTCCTGCTTGCTTCCACCGGTTCTAAAGGCCCTGATATGCTTAAAAAAGGCGTCATTGATGAAAAAACCGCAGCCGAATATCCTGCCGGGATTTATGTGCATCCTTTGCAGGGCAGTTACGTCGTAAATACCCTTCCTTATGGGACCATAAAACATCTGATTGAAAAGGGCGTGGCTAAGAATGAAGACGGCAGCATTGCGCAAACTATCGAATCCGGATATATCGCAAGTCAGGATGTGATGGATTGGCTCAGAGACGCTTCCAGCATAACCGATGTAGGCGCCATACTGCTTAAGAACGCCACAACCGCCTTCCTGAAAGACTTTGCCGATATTCAGAATACGCTTGAAGGGCTTGTCTCTGGAAAAACTTCCTCCCCGGTAAATGAACTACAGCGCGCAGACGTTAACCGGATGGTTGATGATTTATTGGGGATGTATAAAGCAAAAGACGAGGTAGTAAGGATAGAGAAGCTGGAAGGGATTATCCGGCCTGCGGCCAAAGCCATAGAGGAATATCTTTATGGGCAGTTCGCCGACCAGAAAATCGCCGCAAACATCTATGAGAAAGGTATGAAAAATATCATACCGAATCTTGCAAAATGGTATACCGATCCGTATATACAGGAATCTACGGTTTTAGGCATAGAAGATGCAGTAAAAGAAGGTTATTGGAAATTCATTGCCCAGGCTTATATGGCAAAAATAGCTTATGGCACTGCCGGCGTGCGCGGTAAATTTGCGTTCGGTAAATATTTCCAGCTGGTAGCTGAAGCAGCTAAGCAAGGAAAAGGCTTAAGGGTGCCTAATCTAAAAGGGCCGAATACCTTTAATGATGAAATAGTCCGGCAGTTTACATTAGGAGTTTTAAAATTCCTGGAGAATCAGAATTCCGACCTGCCGAAATCAGGCCTGAAATTATTCACCGCTTATGACAGTAGAGTTGCAGGAAAAGAATTTGCCCAGATAATCAGGGATATTGGCCTGGCTTATGGGGTACAGGTTTATATTTCCGATGAAGCAATGCCTCTTCCGGAATTTTCCAACTCTTTAAAAGAGCTATCCGGAGGTAAGGCTGCGATCGGTATTTATATTTCCGCCAGCCACAATGTCAAGCCGGATAACGGCGTGAAATTGATCGGTGCAGACGGTATGCAATTAGGCGCTAATGACGTCCTGCGCAAGGCGGTAATGAAGGAATTTGACAGCGCAACGCTTAAAGAAGTAGCCGAGTTGCTTAAAAATTTACCTTCTGAAATACCGGCCGAACAGTTAACATTCATAGGCGGCAAAGAAGAAGAGAAGCTGCCGGGAGTTGAGTATGGAGATCATAAACTTATTGATACCCATACCATGCATTTTAATGCCGTGCTTAAGCATGTTAAGGACCAGGAAGCAGTTAAGAAGTATGCTAAAGATATAAATATCCTTTATTGCGCTTTTCACGGCGCAGGCAGAAGGGCTGCTCCTCGCGTATTGGGCGCGTTGGGATTCAATGTGGAAAAAATAGAGAAGATGGATGCCCTGGACGGCACATTGCCTGAATTTGCAGATGCCGAGCCGCCGGATCCGGCGCTGGTTGCTTCTTGGAAAAAGGCGCTGCAGGCATATTTAAGTGAACACCGCAGGGAAGACCTGCTTAAGAAAGACCTTTTTAGCTCCAATGATCCTGACGCAGACAGGTATGGTGGAGTGATCAGGGTAAGTGCTGCAGAGATCCCTGAAGATGAGGCAGTTGCCGAAGCCATGGGCATAGCTTTCAAGCTTACCGAAGAGGAACAGGCAAAATATGGTTACGGTGGTTTTCGCGTGCTTCCGCCTAATGAATGGAATGCGCTGATCGCTTTTTATGACCTGAAACGGTTAAAAGATCAGGGCAAACTTGACCCCAATAAGCATGTTTTAGTTTTTTCACATGTAACTTCGTACTTGATGAAAAAGATAGCTGATTATTTTGGTATAGCAGTAGTTATTAAGCCGGTAGGCGTGGATCAACTGGCTGATGAGATCGTAAAGCTGGAGAAGCAAGGCAAGATAGCTGTGAATGGAGCGGAAGAGAGCGGCACATATATGACCAGCGACCACATCCGCGACAAAGACGGCTTCCTGGCAGGCGTGCGCCTGGCAGAGATAGCCTGCGCTGCCCGCGCACAGGGCAAAACAATCAATGATCTCTTAAACGAGATATATCTTATCCCAGAGATCGGATTTTTCGCGACTACTAACTTCCCCATAGAATACGAAGTCTCTGTTCCGGGGACTGCCGCGAAAATGGCTGCGGTAAAATTCCTGCAGAAAGACGTGAAGCCTTTGGTAGAAGAAAGAATACGCAAAGGAGACAACCCGGTAATCGCAGGGTATAAGATACATGATGTAGACGAACAGACAGAATTCAGGTCTGGTAAATACGACGAGCCGCTTGAGTATCAGGGATATCCGGATGCGGGTATCAGGTTCTACTTTAATCCGGAAAAAACAGGTTTTATCACTGACCGGCCGTCAGGAACCGGCCCTCAGCTGCGTTTCTACGCGCACCTGTTTTATCTTACGGAAGGGCTTGACCTGGCCGGGCTTAACACTTTGAAGAAAAACGCCTATGCCGAATGCCTAAAGGTGACGAAAGAATGGATGCGAATTACCCAGAGCAACGACATTAAGGCGCTTGTCAGTTCTCCGGTTGTCAATTCCAGGCAAATAGCAAAGGTACTTTCTGAAATGAAGAAGAATTCCGGATTGCCGATATCAATCGCGCCGTCATTAACCGCTACTACCTGGAGTGGAGCTTTGCACGCGATTAATTTTTCCCGGCCTGTTTTTCGCAGGGTAGAACGGGAATCGCTGAATGAAGAAAGATTTACCGGAAAAACGGCTTTTACAAGCGCCGCGAGCGATACTGATGTAAAAGGCCTGACTACTTATGACGTCATAGCCGGTGAATTCAAGAGCGTGCGTACAGGTGAACAGGTGAGGGGCTTTATCACTGACCAAACTGCAGCGCTGCCCGAATATACCTATTTTATGCACCGCGGTATATTTGCTTCCCGTGAAGATATACAAAAAGCTTTTTATGACAACAAGATCCGTTTTGACATCACCGTTATTCCTCCGGGGATCTGGGGCATAGATTATGCTAAAACAGTGGGTCATTATCATAAGCCTATAGAGATGCCGGAGATCTATCAGGTAGTCAGTGGTGATGTGCTTTGGTTGATGCAAAAACTTGATAAAAACGGAAACGTGGAAGACTTTGTTACTGTTAGGGCCAAGGCAGGGGATATTGCGATCATGCTTCCCGGTTACGGCCATGTGAGCGTAAATCTTTCAGAAACTGCGCCGTTAGTCTTGGCGAACTGGTTGACTTGGAATCAAAGCTCTGAGTATGGATCGTTTAAAGATAAGGGCGGAGCTGCTTATTATGTGGTTAAAAATGGCGATGGCCAGCCGGAATTAAGGCCGAATCCCAAATATGTTGTAGCGCAGGGAACGCTTCCAGAACCGCGCCAGATGGTTGCTAAGGACGGCATTGAAGTATTTGGATTGAAGAGGGGCGAGCCAATTTATAATCTGGTAAAATTAGACGCGGAAGATTTTGCCAATAAGATTGATCACTTGAATAATCCAGCCAATTATGATAAAGAGCTGACTGTTGAGGCGACTTTAGATAAAGCTAACCCAGGGGATCGGATTACCTCCAGCTCACCGGTGAAAGACATCAAGTTTGAAGGTAAGAATGCCTTTATATCCGGAGAAGACATTGCTGCTTTAAAAGAAGGCAGGAAACATATTGAAGTAGGCATAAATGGCCAGCAGCTCATTACCATCACGGGCATTGCTTCATTGAAGCCGCAGGTTATTGCCGCGCAAACTGCTGATTATGAGATCCGGCAGAGGGCTACCACTGATAGCCACGAAGCAGTCCTGTTTAATTTTAAGAAAAAACAGGGCGACGACGGAAATTACCATGCCGTCAAGGTGGCGTATCAGGCAATACAGGGCGGGCAGCTGGTTATTTCTTTCTGGGAATTAGGCAGGAATAACCAGTATTACGGACGTATTGTCAGCGCCTCCAGCCCGGTAAGAAAAAGTAAAGATGAGCTAGAAGAGTATGAAGTATCCAAGGGACGGACAGATGATGACGCTGGGTCTGAAATAGAGCCGGAAGAAGTGACGGATGACGCAGACCTATATCCTAATATGCCTGGCGAGGATAAGGATTCGGATGAAGATTCCTCTAGTCCTTTAGACAAAAAAGGCGGTATTGACTTCCGCTCGCTGCCTCTAACCATCCAGCCAGCAGGAAGCTTTAAGGAGCTGACGTTTTCACTGCCTCCTGCTAAACAGCTCGCCAGCATCAATATCTCAAAGGAATTAGTTGAGATCAAGAATATGGTTGATAAAGGAATCGCTCCTTCAGGTGAGAGAGTAAAGGACCTGGTTGCAGCCTGTTATCAGAAGAATGAGCTGGCCAGTCATCAGGAAGAGCTGATCTCATGTCTTATGCGCATATGTAAGCTTCAGGAAGACCTAGTCCTTCCGGTTGATAATAGCCTAAAAGAAGCAATTGTAATTGTTGATTCACTAAATATAGCGTATGCACATTAATCCTCAAAAAAGGGGACGTTTCCGGGAAACGTCCCCTTTTTCAAGATTTATTTCCCTGCTTCTTACCTTCACCTTTCTCTTTACCCAAACCGGCTTTGCCCAGGTAGCAGCTGTTGAGCTTAACATCGGCTCGCACTTAGGAATCCTTGGCTCAAAGCTTTCTTCACCGGACAAGCTCCGCCTACCGCATTTAAGGTATTTCTCCTACGATAACCAAAATAACAATATCCAGCTTCTTTTAGATAAGGGAGACTTAAAGGACCTAAAAGACCAAGCCCTAGAGGATTCAGGAAAAGAGCTCCTAAAGTACTTCCTTATAGGCGTAACTCTTCCTGATGAGCACTTCTGGGTAAACCTTCGGCCTGATTCAGAAGAAAACATCATCCCTGAACTCTTAGCCAAGACTGATATCGGTAAAATCTTTCTTGAAGCAGATGTCCAGCTTAAAAAAGATACCGCAAGCCTAACCTCACCTAACAGCCCCCAGGGAAAGCTTTACTGGGACAAGCTCTATAAAAAAGCAGCCCAAATCTACGGCACCCAGAATGTCACTATCCCCACCTTAACCCGTCCTTGGATTGTGCCAAATGAGATCATTATTCGCGAGTCAAAGGAAAGCGCTTACATCTACAAGGCTACATTAAAGGTAATGTTAGAGCAGGACCACCTTAAAGGCTCGGTTAACTATAACTTTGAAGACTCCCGCGCCAAAGAACTCAATGAATATTCATCAGAGCTTATTAGAGAACTCATCCTTCCTGAATTAACCAAGGAAGTAAACAATGCCAAACGCTATTCCCAGCTAAGACAGGTCTACTACTCTTTAATACTCGCACGCTGGTTTAAGGCCAGGTTCTACGGTAAAGGAGGCCTTTATGCTTCCTACATTAATAAAGCTAACCTAGAAGGCTTAACTTCTAACCAAAGCTGGTCAAAAGACACTTATTTTAAAGCTTACCAGTCTTCTTTTAAAGACGGCGAATATAATCTCCAGGCTACAGTAAACACCATCTCCGGCCCATCAATTAGAAGCTATTTCTCAGGCGGCATGGAATTCGGCCCTAATATGAACATCGTTACTCAAAACAGAAGCTCTATCCCCATGATTGCCGGCTTCCAAGGCAAGCTCTCAAGTCCTATGCTGATGAAGATTGGCAATGAGAACGGCATGGTGAGCCTTATGGGCGCGCCGACGATTAAGAATCCGATAATGCTGATGCAGGGAGTGGGGTCAAGCCCGGTAAAAGAGATTGATCTTGAAAATGGCAGCTTCCCGATTATGTTTGACAATGGCAACATAATAATTGAAAGAAACAATGAAAATAATTTTACCCGGGTAAAGCTTCAAAATAAAAAAGGCGATATTTTTATGTTTTCTCTAGAGGATAAGATTTATTTCTTACCTGACGAGAAGATCGTTTCGGTAAAAGATGATGAACCGGTATTTGATGTTCAGGTGCGGCTTAATGTTGAGATCAACGGCCGCGCAGTAAAGAGTATTAATTTTGATCGGGATATTACAAGGCCATACGAGCTTAGTATAAGTAACGATGAAGCCGGTAAAAAATTAACCGTGGCGTTAGACTCCAGGGTTTATGAACAGCTATTCAATACTGACGAGACTAAGAGGTTCCTTATAAGCGAAGCAACAGCCACCAAAGGCGGGTATAAGCTGATCATAAAGGAAATGAACTCTAGCCCGGTTACGGTAGATTCGGGAAAAATATCCCGGGTGCTTGATGATGAACTTGTAAAAAACCTGTTAACTTGGCAGGGAAGAAACGGTAATCCTGCTATATGGTATATTGGCATTGAAGATTACAGTGAGACGCATCCCTTTACAGTTTCTGAAGCAGCCAGGAACAAGGTTAAGTTAGTAGATTATGCCTATAAGACGGTAGTGGATGCGGCCGAGCGATATCAACTTAATCCCCAGGAGAAAGTTAATTTGATCAACATTCTGGCTAAGCAGCTCAATTTTGCAGGAGCGGAAATCCAGGATAATCACGCAATCGTTTCCAAATACGATTATTATGACCGTCTAAGGAATATAGCCGCTCAGGTAGATTCCAATGAACTAAAAACCTGGCTTCTGAACTCTGCTCTTCAGAACTCCGATCTGTCAAGAGGGGTTAATTACTTTTCCGCGGCCGTAGATAATTTTGAGGACGATGTAGCGTGGGCCGGCAGTTATTTTAACCTTTACAGTAAAATCCCCAACAGCAAAGCATTTAAATATACGCTGGCCATGCTATTGCTTAGTAAAAATCCGGCGCATCATGATGGCGCGATGTGGATCATAAATGAGAAACTCGGTGGTTACGATATCGGGAATCAAGATGGAGCGTGGCAGTTCTATAGGGAAGCAGTAATAGATGCATTGGGGAAAAAAGACGGGGACATAGCTGCTGAATATGCCGATCTTTTTGTAAAAAACGCGGCGAGAAAAATTGGTATATTAGCCGTCTCCAGTCCGCTGGCAAAAGATAGTAAGGAAGTTTTACAGAAAATTATGCAAAGCACCGATCCTCTCTGGAGCTATCCGTTGGATGCCTTAGAGTACCACTTAAAAAATAATCCCTCGCTTCTGCCTGTAGAAGATTATGCGCAGAATGCTAAAGGCGTAGAGGACTTCGTCGTTACGTTGGCAAAGAAAGCCAGAGAGTTACGCGATAAAGACAGCGTAGAAGGCCCGGCTTTAGGCGGCAGCTATCCCTATTATGGCATAATCTTTAACGTAGTGAGGTTGAGCTTAGATAAAATAGAAGTTTCCTCCGGATACAAGAAAGCAATACTTAATCTGTTTTCTGATATAGCCGGCTATGAAGACGTTAAAGATAGTATCGGCGAAAATCTATCAGAGATGCTCAAGGCTTTAATTATAAAAGGCATTCTTAGTTCCGGAGAGATTATTGAGATCGCGCAAATGTTTTCGTTGACCCCGAATACCCCCGAAGAGTATTCTGCGGGAATGATTGAAATAGCTATCCAGCATAAGCGTATTAACGCAGATGCTTATCTTGATTATGCCTTGCCGCTTATTGTAGGGGCAATAGAGAGAAGCCAGTTACCCGAATTCCATTTTAGTATTCTTGAGCCTAGGCATGTTTTAGAGATTGCCAAAGCCATTTGGCAAAATGAACGGTTAAGCCTTAATGACAAAGGGTATCCGGATGCGCAGGAAGTGGATGAGTTTATTAAACAGGCAGATGAAAATATCTCCGCGATGCGCAAGAATAAAGCATTATTTGACGGGCTATATCAGGACATACAAGCCGCAAAGCTTAAGTCACAAACCGAAACCGGCCTTGAAAGCTCTCCGATTAATGTTAGCGGTTTTGGAATACCGGAAGCAGCGGGAAATCGTATCAAAGCCGTAGCCGTACCGTCTGACAAAATCAACCATGACTTTTATACCCAGCTGAACAAAAAAGGCTATGCCGTGGTTTTTTCCGATACGGAAGAGAATTTCGGCGCTTTTCTGCAGTCATTTGGCAAATATCAGATTCTTATCGGCAATGATAACCCCTTATTCATTAAACAAATGAGCGGGATGGGGGTAGTTTTAGAAGGCGATAAAGAAGAAAATAGCCGGAGGATAACGGATGCTTTAAAAAAATTCAATCCTCTGCCGCTGGAGGTAAAAAGATACGCAGGGCAGTTAGCAGATACCCTTGTGGGATCCGAACTGCGCGGTTATATTGACGGTTTGGATAAAGCCCTCTTGCGCGAGAAACTTATTCAGTTGTTTTCAAGCGAAAGGCCTATGGAGAGATTTGAGCGGGTAGTAGAATATAGGGATGCCGCTTATAAAGTAGAGATACACTGGAAAGATATCCTCTTGGGAGATTATGTCATATCTTTTAGGGTAAGCAATGCGAATGACAACAGCACGGTCAGCCTGATCTCTGTCCATTCATTTGACAGGAATGCTCCTGTCAACCGGACATTCCGGCTATTAGACCAGGCTAATGGTTTTGCTCCGCTGGCCTCCAGCCCGGTCAACGTAGGGGAAAAGGTAGCGGAATTCAAGCGGCTTATTCCTAGTGTAGAAAATTCGCAGATCAAGGTGATTGTAATGCCGTATACTGAGAATAGTTTTCTGCCTGCTTATTTTATGCTGGCGCTCATGTATAAGATACCCGAAGGGTCATATTTAAATGATGCGTACAAAGAGGGCAAGGCTTACCGTTTTTATACTACCGGCGTAGATAAGGTTAGAGAACATACCGCAGCCATGCTTTTGGGTAAGGCCAATGAGCTTGGCCCGCAGAACTGCCTGTTTATCAGCGCTGATCCGCAGAAGATAGAAGAAGCCCTTAAGTATGGCTGGAAGACTGTATTATTGGGCAAAAACGCAGAAGACAATGCCCTGGCAGTAGCGGATATTTTAAATGGTAATGGGGCTATTGTCAGCTCGCCGGTGCAGGGGGAATTAGGCCAATTATTAATCAGGGACCTGTTGGGTTTAGATGAAACCCCGTCACCGGAAACAGCGCTTAAGTTATTACAGGAGAAGCTCGCATTCTATCAGAAAAAAGGCTTGTTTTATCGGTCAGGCGAATTTTATGTCCTTGAGGGATACATGGACGATGGGACAGCTTATAATGACTGGGTTGAAAATCCGATCCAGGCTTTGGTTCTAGCTATGCGTTTCAATAAGGAAAAGTATAAATTGGATCCGGCGACTAAGAAACTTTTGTTGGAGCAAATAGAGGGTTACCGGGAGGGTAAGTATTATGTTTTTGAGGGAGGCGGTTTCTCTTTTTCCGTGGAAGATCCCGTAGAAGCTTATGGTATGGCCTTAGAGGATCAAGGATTAGGCAGCGGTATCGGACAAAGCTCGCCGTTAGAGGGAGCACGCACGGTTAATGAACTGGGTGAGGCATTGGATGCATATATTGACAGCGGCTATTTTTTTGCTGACGGCTGGAACGAGCTTTTAAGCTACAGGGATAAGGCGGTCATCAGACGCTTGGGAGAACTGCTTAAAGCTAATGATGCCATGGTCACGGTAATAAGACAATTCATCAAGTCGCAGTCCAATACGCTTATTCCTTTCGGGATGGATTCGGATAAAGTGTATGAATATATGGAGAATGGGATATTTTCTTTTACGGAGGTCAGCTCTCCGGTGCAGGCGATAGATGTAATAATACATCCTGCCGAGGGTATAGATGATAAAATTATAAGAATATTAGAATCTCCCAAAACAAAAGAGTTGGTCATGCAAGTAGCTAAAGAGGCCGTTAATAAGGTAGTTGGTGCTGGTTTCTTGGGAGAGATTGACGGTCAAAAGTTAACCTATCGTTTTCAGGTAGAAAGAGACAAGGATAACGTACCTGTAGATATTTCCTTTGACATACGCAATCTTCCTCTTACCCTAGATACTTTTGAACTCCCTAAGTATGATGTCTATGGCCATGCTGAAATAATCCTTGAAAGGCAATCCCAAAGCTCACCTGTAAATACCGAAGACGCTCATAAGAAAGGCGGTATCGACTTCCGCTCGCTGCCTCTAACCATCCAGCCTGTAGGAAGCTTTAAGGAATTGCAGTTTTCACTTCCCCCGGCTGAATCTTTAGCTCAAATCAACATCTCAAAGGAATTGGTTGAGATTAAGAGCATGGTAGATAAAGGAATCGTTCCTTCAGGTGAGAGAGTCAAGGACTTAGTTGCTGCCTGCTACCACAAACAGGAACTATCCAGCCATCAGGAAGAGCTGATGTCTTGCCTGATGCGCATCTGCAAGCTTGAAGAAGATATGGTTATGCCTGCTAACGCCAGCCTTAAAGAAGCGATCGTGATTGTGGATAGTATAAAGTAAAAGCCCGCCTTTTCCCTCGCCTACCTTTTTACTTGACAAAACCCCGTAAGTGTTGTAAAATTTGCTATTATCCTTACATGCAAAAAACAGTCTTTTCGCTATAACTCATTGACTTATAATAAGATAAGGGAGGTAGAGCAGAAATGGCAGAGTGGATAGGCATAAATAGAAGGGCACGCAGATGCTATGGTTTTGATGAAATCGCCCTGGTTCCCGGTGATAAGACCATAAATCCTAACGAAGTAGATATCAGCTTTGAAATAAACGGGAAAAAGTTCCCTGTTCCTATCCTTGCCGCGGCAATGGACGGCGTAGTTGATGTAAATTTTGCCGTAGAAATGTCTAAACTCGGAGGGATCGCGGTTTTAAACCTTGACGGCATCCAGACCCGTTATGAGAACCCTGACGCAGTATTAGAAAAGATCGCCCATGCTACTCCCCAGGAAGCCACACAACTGATCCAGTCAGTTTATACCACTCCACTCAAAGAAAAATTGGTTTCCAAAAGAATTGCCGAGATCAAAAGAAGGAAAGGCACTGCCGTAGTTAGCTGTATTCCCGCGCACGCAGAAAAATTTGCCAAACTCGCGGTAGCAAGCGGCGCGGATCTTTTTATCGTGCAGTCAACCGTAACCACAACCAAGCATATTACCAAAGAATATAAAAGCTTAGACTTATTTAAATTCTGCAAGTCCGTAAAGATCCCGGTGATACTGGGCAACTGCGTGACCTATGAGACTACGCTTGAATTGATGTCTACCGGAGCAGCCGGCTTATTGATCGGTATTGGGCCGGGAGCTGCCTGTACCACACGCGGCGTTTTGGGTATCGGCGTGCCGCAGGTTACTTCAACCGTGGATGCCGCCGCAGCAAGAGATTATTATTATAAGAGGACCGGCAGATACGTTACCATTATTACCGACGGCGGTATGAACCGTGGCGGAGATATTTGTAAAGCTTTTGCTTCCGGAGCTGACGCGGTAATGATCGGTTCAAGCTTCGCCCGTGCCAAAGAAGCTCCGGGAAGGGGCTATCATTGGGGCATGGCCACTTCGCACGTTAACCTGCCGCGCGGCACGCGGATTTATGTCGGCACCACCGGCACCATCAAAGATATTCTTTTTGGGCCGGCAAAAGTTGATGACGGCTCGCAGAATTTGATCGGCGCTTTAAAGACTTCAATGGGCTCCCTGGGAGCATCGGACCTCAAACAAATGCATGACGTGGAGATAATCATCGCGCCTTCCATACAGACAGAAGGAAAGATCTTTCAGGTCGGTCAAAGAGTAGGGATGGGTAAATAATGAACAGGCAGACGATAATAATCTTAGATTTTGGTTCACAATACACGCAATTGATCGCCCGCAGGGTAAGGGAAAATAAGGTATTTTCCCGAATTGTACCTTTTAACATGCCGGCTAAAGAGATTGCTGCGCTCAATCCCAAAGGCTTGATCCTTTCCGGCGGCCCTGCCTCGGTTACTAATAAAAAGAGCCCGGTCCCGGATAAAGGGATCTTTAAATTAGGCGTGCCGATCCTCGGTATTTGTTACGGGATGCAGGTGGTTACGGAAATGCTTGGCGGCAAAGTCAAGCACACCAAAGACCGCGAATTCGGCAAAGTAGAGCTATTTATTGATGACAACCGCGACCTCTTTAGCCATATGGCAGGTAATTTTACCTGTTGGGCAAGCCACGGCGACCTTGTGACTAAACTTCCGCCGGGGTTTAAAGTTTCCGCGCATACGCTAAATACCCCGATCACCGCGATCGTCAATCACACCAAGAAGATTTTCGGCGTGCAATTCCATCCGGAAGTTACCCACACGGAAAAAGGCAACCAGATCATTGCCAATTTCCTCTTTAAGGCCTGCGGATGCCTTAGCCGCTGGAACATGCAGTCTTTTATTAAGGAAGCCATTGAAAATATAAAAAAGACCGTCGGCAAAGACAAGGTTGTTTTAGGCTTAAGCGGCGGAGTAGATTCCTCGGTGGCAGCCCTGCTTTTGCATAAGGCGATCGGCAGGAACGTGCGCTGTATTTTTGTGAATAACGCCTTACTGCGCAAGGGCGAGCCGGAGCAGATACTCAAAATCTTCCGCAACACTTTTCATCTTAACCTTGGTTATGCTGAAAGGAGCAAGCGCTTTTTAGCAAAACTTAAAGGTGTTACCGACCCCGAACAAAAACGAAAGATCATCGGTGCTGAATTCGTCAATGTTTTTGAAGAAGAGGCGGATAAGGTTAAGGGCGTCAAGTTCCTTGGCCAGGGCACGTTATATCCGGATGTCATTGAATCTATTTCACCGACCGGCGCTCCGTCAAGCAAGATTAAGAGCCATCATAATGTCGGCGGCTTGCCCGCGCAGATGAAGCTTAAGCTTATTGAGCCGTTAAGGGATTTATTTAAAGACGAAGTAAGATTGATCGGTAAAGAACTCGGGCTGCCCGATAATATTGTCTTCCGTCAGCCGTTTCCCGGGCCTGGCCTGGCGATCAGGATCATCGGCGATGTTACGCAGGAAAGGCTCGATTTGCTGCGTGAAGTTGATCAACGCGTGATTGAAGAGATCACCAGCGCCAACCTTTACGAGCAGGTCTGGCAGTCTTTTGCCGTATTACTGCCGATTAAAAGCGTAGGTGTTATGGGTGATGAACGGACCTATGAAAACGTGGTTGCGCTTCGCTGCGTTACCAGCATTGACGGGATGACCGCTGATTGGGCAAAGCTGCCTTATGAGCTTCTGGAAAAAATTTCCAACCGTATCATTAACGAAGTTAAAGGCGTTAACCGCGTAGTCTATGATATTAGCTCAAAGCCTCCTGCGACGATAGAGTGGGAATGATTTAGGTCTTAGGTGTTAGGCATTGCATTCTGCCACCTATGACCTATCACCTAACACCTATCACCTAGAAGACCATGCCGCGCTCCGAATTTATCCATCTGCATCTGCATACTCAATACAGCCTCCTTGACGGCGCCTGCCGGATACCCGATATCCTGGCATTGGCCGGCCTCTATAAAATGGATTCTTTGGCGATTACCGACCACGGCAGCATGTTCGGGGCCATAGAGTTCTACATGAACGCGCAAAAAGCCGGGATCAAGCCGATCGTCGGATGCGAAGTTTATGTCGCGCCTAAGAGCCGGCTGGAAAAAACCCTCCAGAACGCGGAAGATTCTTCCTATCATTTTATTCTTCTTGCCAAAGACGAGACAGGATACCAAAATCTAATGAAATTGGTCTCGCTTGGCTACCTGGAAGGTTTTTATTACAAGCCGCGCATTGACAAAGAGGCGCTTAGCCGTTACAGCAAAGGCCTGATCGGCCTGACCGCCTGCCTGAAAGGCGAAGTTCCGGTATTGCTGCAGCAGAAGCGATTCAATGACGCGCTTAAAGCTACAGATGATTACCTTAATATCCTTGGAAAAGATAATTTTTACCTTGAGCTGCAGGAAAACCGTATTCCTGAACAAAAAACCGTTAATGAAGGCCTGGTAAAAATCTCTAAAGAACTCGGCCTTCCGTTGGTAGCGACCAATGACGTGCATTACCTGCAAAAAGAGCACGCCCCAAGCCACGAAGCATTGCTTTGCATCCAGACCCAGACTACGCTCAACGATCCCAACCGTTTAAAGCTTCAGACCGATGAATTTTATTTTAAATCGCCTACGGAAATGAAAAAGATCTTTCAGGATTTTCCCGAAGCGATCAATAATACCGTGGAAATCGCCGGCCGCTGTAACCTGGAACTCGATTTTTCCAAATCTCACCTGCCCAAATACGAGGCCCCGGTAGGAAAAACCAAGGAAGACTATTTGCGCGAACTATGCGAAGAGGGCCTAAAGAAACGCTTTGATACGGTAACCGATGAGATCAAGGCGCGGTTGGAGCATGAGCTAAAAACGATCCACAACATGGGTTTTGTCAGTTACTTTCTCATTGTCTGGGATTTTATAAATTACGCCAAGAAGAACGGCATTCCCGTCGGCCCGGGCAGGGGCAGCGCCGCAGGAAGCATTGTGAGTTATCTTTTGGGCATAACCGATATCAATCCTTTGAATTACGGCCTGCTTTTTGAGCGTTTCCTTAACCCTGAGCGTATTGGCCTGCCGGATATTGACATTGATTTTTGTTACGAAAGAAGGCAGGAGGTTATTGATTACGTTACAAAAAAATACGGGCAGGAAAACGTTGCCCAGATCATCACCTTTGGTACAATGCAGGCGCGTGCGGTTGTGCGCGACGTGGGCAGGGTCATGGGCATAAGTTACGCTGATGTGGACCGCATCGCCAAATTGATCCCGCCGGAACTTGACATGACCTTAAAAAAAGCGCTGGAAAGCGAGCCGGAATTGAATAATCTTTATAAGAACGACCCGGAGATCACTAAATTGATTAATACGGCATTATCCCTTGAAGGGTTGAACCGGCATGCTTCGGTGCATGCCGCAGGCGTGGTGATCGCGGACAAGCCCCTTGAGGAATATACGCCGTTATTTAAAACCCAGGATGATCAGATCACTACCGGTTATAGTATGTCAATACTGGAGAAGACCGGATTGCTGAAAGTAGATTTTCTTGGTTTACGCACGCTTACGGTGATTGATCAGGCAATAAAACTGATCAAGGCATCTCAAGGAAAAGAAATTGATATAGATAATCTGCCGCTGGATGACCCAAAGACGTACAAGCTGCTTGCTTCGGCGCAGAGCATGGGCGTGTTTCAGGTAGAAAGTTCAGGCATGCGCGACCTGTTAAGGAAGCTTGAGCCGGAAAGGTTTGAGGATTTAATTGCCTTGCTTGCGCTATATCGCCCGGGGCCGATCGGCTCAGGCATGCTTGACGATTTTATCAAACGTAAGCATAATCTGATCCCCATAAAGTACGACCACAAAAGGCTTGAGCCGATCCTTAAGGAAACTTACGGTATTATGGTGTATCAGGAGCAGATCATGCAGATCGCTTCGGCCCTGGGCGGATTCAGCCTTGCCCAGGCAGATATTCTGCGCCGGGCAATGGGCAAGAAGATCCCCGAAGTCATGGAGAAAGAAAGGAAAAATTTCGTCTCCGGGTGTATTAAGAACGGGATCAGCGAAAACACTGCTACTAAAATTTTTGACCTTATAGAATATTTTTCCGGCTACGGTTTTAATAAATCTCATAGCGCTGCCTACGCAATGATCTCGTATCGCACTGCCTACTTAAAGGCAAATTATCCTGTTGAATTTATGGCTGCTTTGCTAACATCAGAGCGCGACAATACCGATAAGATCGTCGAGTATGTGAATGAAGCGGAACGTATGGGCTTAACGATACTTCCTCCTGACATTAATCAGAGCGAGGCATTATTCAAGGTAGTGGACCAAAAAACCATCCGTTTCGGCATGCTGGCGGTAAAGAACGTGGGGTTAGGCGCGATCGAATCGATTATTGAAGCGCGCCGTTCCGGAGGAGAATTCATTTCTCTGGAGGACCTGTGTAAACGCGTTGACCTGCGGTTGGTGAATAAAAAAGTACTGGAGAGCATGATTAAATGCGGGGCGCTGGACGGATTTAGGATGGCGCGCGCGCAGATGTTTGCTGGCTTGGAACAAATGATTGATTTTTCTTCGCGTTCGCAAAGGGAGCGCTCAAAAGGCCAATTGTCGTTTTTTGACGAAATGATCACGGGCGGAGGTTTTAAGGAAAGCGCGATCACGTTGCCGCATGTAAAAGAATGGCCTGAGCCGCAGGTATTAAGCTTTGAAAAAGAAATGCTCGGGTTTTACGTCAGCGGCCATCCGCTGGCGCGTTATGCCTCGCAGCTGAAGCGTTTTACTTCTACGCATACCGCGAATCTTACGCAGCATAAAGACGAAGAAGAGGTGCGGATCGTTGCTTTGATCAGTAAGATCAAAAATACGCTGACCCGCGCCAAACAGGAAAAAATGGCGATCCTAAAGCTCGAGGACCTTGAGGGTTCGGTAGAGGCCCTGGTTTTTCCCCGCGCCTATCAAAAGATCAGCCGCTATATACTGTTAAGCACCGTGGTAATGGTAACCGCTACGCTTAGCCTGAAAGAAGATACCCCGAAACTCATTGTGAATGACATGTTTCCAATGGATGAGATCTACCGCCTTGTCTCAAATATCAGCATTAATCTTTCCGGAGTGCAGGAGAACCTGTTTGAGAGCTTAAAGAGCCTGCTTGAAGCCAACCGCGGCAAAGTGCCGATCTACCTTCATCTTAATACTCCTGCCAAATCAAGGGTACAGTTTGTCGTCGGAGAGGGTCTTTATATCGATCCTTCGGAGAAGTTGATCCGGGATATTGAGGCGTTGCTCGGTGAAGAACGCCTGTCATTGACCCTCTAAACTGCCCTTAGTGCCTGTTGGCAAATTTTGCTTGACATCGTAAGTTTTTGTTGGTATTATAGTTGCGTAATTTTTCTAAGGCGGTTTAAGCGTAAAGCTTAAGAAGGGGAGGCGGGAGATGACCAAAAAAGACATCATCTTGAAGGTTTCCGACGAGACAAACTTAAAGCAGATAGACGTAAAAAAGGTTGTGCAAAAAACTTTTGACTGCATCGTTGACGCCCTGATGCGGGGCGAGAAGATAGAGCTTCGTAATTTCGGCGTATTTAAGCTGAAACAAAGAAAAAGCCGTACCGGGAGAAATCCCCGGACCGGCCAAGTCGTTCCAGTCCCTCCCAGAAAAGTCGTTGTCTTTAAAGCAGGCTTGGAGATGAAGCAGAAAATTAAATAATTTCTCTCCCCCTAAAAAACAAGAATGTACAAAAGAGTCCCGGGAACAAAGGATATCCTGCCTGATGAAGTTTATCTTTGGCAGCAGATAGAACAAATAAGCCGCAATATCTTTTCCGTCTATAATTATCAGGAAACGCGCACGCCGCTGATCGAAGACGCCGGGCTGTTCAGCCGTTCTTTGGGCGAATCTACGGAAATCGTCCAGAAGCAGATGTTCCTCATTAATAATAAAGAAGATACTTATGCGCTCCGGCCGGAAGGTACCGCTTCCATTGTGCGCAGCTATATTGAAAATAGCCTTGACAAATCAACCGGCTTCATAAAATTTTATTACATCGGCCCGATGTTCAGGCTGGAAAGGCCGCAAAAAGGAAGGCTGCGCCAGTTTCACCATGTTGGCTGCGAAGTGATCGGCTCATCCGGCCCGGAAATTGACATTGAAGTGATTGCCTTGGCAGACAGCCTGCTCAAGGCGTATTCAATAAGCAACTATGAGATTCGGCTTAATTCGCTGGGCTGTAATAAGGATAAACATAATTTAGTCGCGCTGCTGCGTAATAAGCTTAAAGATAAAACCAGCGCGCTTTGCGAGGATTGCCAGGCAAGGTTTGAGCGCAATGTCTTGCGCGTGCTTGACTGTAAGAATGATCAGTGCCAGAAAGTAGTCGCGGGTCTGGATATAGAAGGCAGTTATCTTTGCGCGGATTGCCAGGCGCATTTTTCCCGGGTTAAGCAGGGACTTGACCTGCTGGCCATAAGGTATGAGGTTTCTCCATATCTGGTACGCGGGCTCGATTATTATACCCGCACAGTTTTTGAGATCAAACACAATGACCTGGGCAGTCAGGATGCCATCGGCGCAGGCGGCCGTTATGATAATTTAGTAAATGAGCTTGGCGGCCCGCAGTTTGGGGCGATTGGTTTTGCTTTTGGGGTAGAAAGGTTGTTATTGGCCGCGAAACCGCCAAACCGGCAAGCTGCAAACAAAAATTTAGTTTTCGTTATAACTTTAGGTGATGATGCAAGGCTTAAAGGCATTGGGCTTTTAGCGCAGTTGCGCAACAACGTGATTGCCGCGGATACCGAATATGAAAATAAATCGCTTAAGGCCGCCATGCGTAAAGCAAACGACGCCCAGGCCCGATGCGTGTTGATCATCGGAGATGATGAGATAAAAAAAGGCGTTGTGATGTTAAAAGATATGAAAACCGGGCAGCAGAATGAGATTGCCCAGGCAGATTTGATAAGAGAGCTTCAATTAAAGTTCGGGAGTTAAGATGTTACGCACGCATACCTGCGGCGAATTGACCGTTAAAGATACAGATAAAGAAGTTGTTCTCTGCGGCTGGGTAGCTACGCGCCGCGACCACGGTAAGCTTATTTTTATTGATATCCGCGACCGCTCCGGCCTTACGCAAGTTGTGTTCTTGCCTAAAGACTGTCCGGAAGCTTATAAACAGGCGCAGGAGCTAAGAAGTGAGTTTGTGATTAAGGTCACCGGCAAAGTCAATAAGCGTCCGGCAAATACAATTAATCCTAAGCTGCCGACAGGAGAGATTGAGATCCTGGCTAAGGAGCTTGAGATTTTAAACCCCAGCCTTACTCCGCCTTTTGAAATTCAGGATGAGCTGGATATTACCGAAGAAATGCGCTTGAAATACCGCTACCTTGATTTACGCCGGAAAAAAGTATTTGATAATTTTATCCTGCGGCATAAGCTTTATGGAATTATCCGCGGTTTTTTGAATAGCGGAGGCTTTATTGAATGCGAAACTCCGATCCTGACCAAGTCTACGCCGGAAGGCGCGCGCGATTATCTGGTGCCTTCAAGGGTAAACCCGGGGAAATTTTTTGCCCTGCCTCAATCGCCGCAGTTATTCAAACAGATATTCATGGTTGCCGGCATAGAAAAATATTATCAGATCGCCAAATGTTTCCGCGATGAAGATTTACGCGCTGACCGTCAGCCGGAATTCACCCAGCTGGATTTGGAAATGTCGTTTGCAGAAGAAGAGGATATCTTCTCGCTTTTTGAACAGCTGATGCAAAAAATATTTAAGGAAATAAAAGGCGTTGAGCTTAAAGTCCCTTTTCCCAGGATCAGCTATGCCGAGGCGCAAAGCAAATATCAAACCGATAAGCCCGATTTAAGGAAAGAACATAACTCTGATTTTGCCTTTGTCTGGGTAGTTGACTTCCCTTTATTCAAGTACAATAATGAGGAGAAGCGCTGGGAAAGCGAGCATCACCCTTTTACCGCGCCTTCGGCAGCAGACCTGGAAATCCTGGAGAAGTCGCCGGATAAGGTGAAATCCCGCTCTTACGACCTGGTACTTAACGGCATGGAAATAGGTTCCGGTTCCATCAGGATACATAACCAGGAGTTGCAGGAGAAAATTTTTAATATCATCGGCATAGGATCTGAAGAGGCGCGCAAGCGCTTCGGGTTCCTGCTTGAGGCATTTCAATTTGGAGCGCCGCCGCACGGCGGATTTGCCTTCGGCATAGACCGGCTTCTGGCGATCATCGCGGGTGAGCCGAGCATCAGGGAGGTAATCGCCTTTCCCAAGACAAGCGCCGCATTCTGTTTGATGACAGGTGCGCCTTCGGACGTAGAAGAAAAACAATTGAGAGAACTGGGCATTGAGGTTAAAAGGAAGAACACCCGAACCTAAAGGACGGTTCGGTGTGCACTTACTGTGCAAAGAGGAGGGGAAAAATGAAAGTACGTAGCATACTTTCCGTTTTGATTTTAGTTTCGGCTTTTATGTTATCAGGCTGCGTGGTCAGGACGTATGAAGTAACCCGGGATAGAGTTGATCAGGATTTATCAATGGGCAACCGCGGTTACCTGATGGGCCAGGCGCCCGCGGGGGAATCCGGGCTTAAAGAAAAAAGAATGACGCGCCAGACACGTGTCGTGGAGATCGAATTGGGCTCTCCGATAAAGTTTGAGCGGCTTAAGAAACAAAAGTCGGCGCAGGTAGAGGAAGTCATTATTGAAGAAACAATGGTTGATTATCCTGCCGACGAAGAAGCTGTCCCAAGCCGTATGCAAAAAGGGAATTTCCAGAAATATACCGTGCAAAAAGGCGATACCCTCCAGAAGATCTCGCAGAAATTTTTCGGCACGACCAAGAAATGGCCCAAGATCTATGATGCCAACAGCGAAGCGCTGAAAGGCCCGAATAAAATATATGTCGGCCAGACGCTGAACATCCCTGTTGACGCAATGAAGGAGCCGAGAGAAAATCTTAAATAATGGATAAAATCATAAAACTTGCCACGCATGAAGAAGCGCAGGCGCTTTTTGGCTTGCGCGACGATAATATAAAGGCCATAGAAAAAGAATTCAAGGTCAAGGTTACCCTGCGCGGCGAGCACTTGAAAATCAGCGGCACAAGCGCGAATATCAGAAAAGCCTCCGGCGCTGTTGAGTATCTTTTGAACTCCATACGTTCCGGGCAGCCGGACGTAAGCAGAAAAGACGTGCACTTCGCCGTACGAGGGCTTAATCTATCCAATTCCAAGCCTATCGGCCCGAAAACTAAAGGGCAGCGGGAATACGCGCAGGCGATAAAGGAATATGATATTGTCTTCGGTATCGGGCCTGCCGGAACAGGCAAGACTTATCTTGCTATGGCTTCGGCAGTGGAGGCCCTGCGCAAACAGGAAGTGCGCCGCATTATCCTCACTCGTCCGGCTATCGAAGCGGGTGAGTCCCTGGGTTTTCTTCCCGGAGATATGCGGGAGAAGATCGCGCCTTACCTGCGGCCGCTCTATGATGCGATCTATGATATGATGGAAGCGGAGATCATTGAAAAATACCTTGAGACCGGGATAATTGAAGTTGCGCCCCTTGCCTATATGCGCGGCAGGACGCTTAATGACGCCTTTATCATTATGGATGAAGCGCAAAATGCCACTGCCGAACAAATGAAGATGTTTCTTACCCGCCTCGGTTTTGATTCAAAGGCAGTGATCACCGGGGATATTACTCAAAGCGATTTGCCCAACGGCAGGCCGATCGGCCTGCTTCAGGCGCAGGACATACTTAAGGACATTGAAGGAATAAAAATCGTTTACCTTACCGGCGCCGATGTTGTGCGCCACGCCCTTGTACAGAAGATCATCGAAGCTTATGACAGGAATAATTACGCTAAACAAAGTTAAATTGATTTTCGGCGCGGCATTGCTGTTTTTTTTGAGTTATGTGCTTAGGGTAAACTTTGCCATACCCTTATTCTTGTTGTCTCTTTTTGCCTACCTTAAATTTTCGCAGAAACAGTCATACATACGGGATTATAAGTTACTGGACCTGTCGTTGCTTTTTACCCTGGTTTTTGTCAGCGCATATTTTGTCGTCGGCCACGGCAAACCTGTATTCTATATCCCGTTTTGCGCGGTGCCGATGCTGGCAGTAATATTGTTCAATGAGCTAAGGGTGTCGCTGCTTTTGACCGTTGCCGGATCTTTTGTCGCCGCTTCGGTGGCAGGTAATGATTTTCACCTCGGGATATTGTTTATGATCAGCGGCCTGCTTTCAAGCGTGCTTGTATTCGGGGCAAGGAGGCGCAGCGTAATCATCCGCACAGGCCTAATCATCGGGGTCATTCAGGCAGTTACTCTATTTCTTATTGAGGGGTTTAAGTTCTACCATCCGGACAGATATATTGCCCTTATTGCAAACGGCGTGATCAGCAGCGTTATCGTGGTAGGCACGCTTCCGGTATTTGAATATCTTTTTAAGACTGTTACGAACATCAGCCTGCTTGAGCTGGCTGATTTTAACCAGCCGTTACTGCAGCGCATGACGATGGAGGCGCCCGGCACATATCACCATAGCCTTATTGTCGGCAATCTTTCAGACGCTGCCTGCCAGGCAGTAGGCGCTAACGCGCTTTTGGCGCGGATCGGGGCTTACTATCATGATATCGGCAAGCTTGCCAAGCCGGAATATTTCAGCGAAAACCTTTCCCTGGACATAAAGGAGAGCAAGCATGATGGGCTTCCGCCTGCGCTGAGCAAGCTTGTAATCATGAACCATGTAAAAGAAGGCGCTGACCTCGCCAAAAAATACAAGCTTAATCCCTGTCTCGTTGATTTTATTGAGCAGCATCACGGCAACAGCCTTGTGTTCTATTTTTACCGCCGCGCCCTGGAAAGCCTTGAGGAGAATCAGGAGGTAAGCGAAGAAGGCTTCCGTTATCCCGGGCCTAAGCCAAAGACGAAAGAAACGGCGATCGTGCTGCTGGCGGATTCGGTCGAAGCCGCCTCTCGCGCGTTGAAAGAGCCTAATTCCGCCAATATTAAAGAGCTTGTCTATAAGGTCATAAATAATAAATTCATCGACGGCCAGCTTGATGAGTGCGACCTGACATTGAAGGACTTGGAAAAAATATCGGCAGTGTTCGTGAGGATATTAAGCGGCATATATCACAGCCGTATCACCTATCCGGAAAATCCCAAATAAGTGAGCTGCAAGGTCAACATCTTAAACCGCCAACGGAAAATATCTCTCAGCAGTCCGGTTTTGTCGAAGATAAAAAAGGTCATCCGGCAGGCGCTGGCTACGGAAAAGGCCGCAGGCATATCCGAGATATCGCTTTGCGTTACCGATGATAAATTGATCTGCCGGCTGAACAAAAAATATTTCGGTAGAAATCGGCCAACGGACGTCATCGCCTTCAGCACCGGAGATATCGCGGTTTCCGCGGATACGGCAACCAACAACGCGGTTATCTTTAATACCCATCCGCTGTATGAATTGCTGCTTTATGCGGCGCACGGGGCGTTACACGTTATCGGTTATGACGATAAAACTGCCGGCCAAAGAAAGGTTATGGACCAGAAGGCGGGCAGGATACTTAAAAAAGCGGGGATCAATAAATGTCCATCCATAAGACCGAAGCGATCGTAATCAATAAGTTTGATTTCCGTGAGACTTCGATCATTGCCAATTTCTATACCCGTGATTTCGGAAAGATCAGCGGCCTTTTAAAGGGTATCCGCAAGGAGCCGAAAAAATTTGCCAGTACGCTCGAGCCGTTTTCTTTTAATGAGATCATTTTTTACCGTAAGATAAATTCTTCGCTGCACCTGGTCAGCCAGTGCGATATCAGGAACAATTTTTTCGGTATCAGGCGCGACATGCTAAAAAGCGGGGCAGGCGGGATAATTACCGAATTACTTCATGCGGTAATGCCCCAGGAAGACATTAATGAAGAAGTGTTTAAGCTTACCCTGGACGTGCTTCATGAGCTGGAGGTTAATCCTGAACCTGATAAGGTAAGCACGATATTCAAGATAAAGATCCTTGCTTTGTCCGGGTTTAAACCGCATTTTGATTCGTGCGTTTCCTGCGATGCCAAGATACTCGGCCAATCCAAATTCAGCGTTTTACTCGGCGGGTTATTATGCCCGCAATGCTGCGGTAAGGACCTTACGGCTCGGCCGATCTTCCGTGGCACAGTAGCGTCCATATTGCATATTGAGCGCAGCCCGTTCAGGAACGCGTTGATGCTGGGCATGAATCCGCAGATAAAGAGAGAGCTGGGATTCGTGCTGACTTCTTTTTTGAATTTTCATCTTGGGAAAAAACTCAAATCCGAAAGCGTCGTTGATACTTTGAAGGCGTTTAGCCTAGTAGCCAACGGAGGTAAGATATGAAGATAGCCATCGTAGGAGCCGGAGCAATGGGATGCCTGTTCGCAGGGCTGCTTTCCCGGACCAAGGAAGAGATCTGGCTCCTGGATAAATCCAGCGATAAAGCCGCCAGGATCCGTCAGCAGGGCATAACCGTGGAAACCGCTTCAGGGTCATGGCAGGCCAGGCCTAAAGTTACGGCGGACATCGCGGAAGCCGGCCAGGCAGACCTGGTTATTATTTGCGTAAAAGCGTATCACACTAAAGACGCGGTAACTCAGGTAAAGCCGCTTATAGGTGAGAATACCCGCGTACTGACCCTGCAGAACGGATTAGGCAATATTGAAGTGATTAGTGAAGTGGCAGGCCCGGAAAAAGTGATTGGCGGAGTGACTAGCCAGGGCGCAACGCTGGTCAGCGCGGGCAGCATAAAATATGCGGGAAAAGGGGAAACTATAATCGGCCGCATTGACGGAAAAATACCGGTTGAGATGCGTTCGATAAGAGAAGTTTTTAATAAAGCGGGGATTGAAACGCGTATATCGCGCGATATAAAAGGGCTTTTATGGTCAAAGCTTATCATTAACGCCGGGATCAACGCGCTGGCGGCGATCGTCCGCGTTAAAAATGGCAGGCTTATTGAACTTGAGCCTTGCCGCAGGATAATGCAGGATGCGGTAAGCGAAGCGGCAAAGATCGCCAAGCGCAAAAGGATCAAGCTGATTTATGATGATCCGCTGTCAAAGGTCGAGGCGGTTTGCGAAGCTACTGCCGCTAATGTATGTTCAATGCTGCAGGATATTTTGAAAAAAAAGCGCACAGAAATCGATTTTATTAACGGCGCGATCGTGCGCCAGGCTCAAGGATTGGGCATCCCGGTTCCGGCGAACGCAATGCTTACCGACCTTATAAAAGCGATTGAGGCAAGCTATAATATCAGCGAAGTTAAATGAAAAACCCGGAGATCGCCAAAGTATTCAGGGATATTGCCGCGATTTTAGAAATAAAGGCGGACAATCCTTTCCGTATCCGCGCGTATGAGCGGGCAGCGCAGAATATTGAGAATTTGCCGGGTGACATCGCCGATTATGCTGCCGGAGGTAAATTAAGGCAGATCCCGGGCATAGGCCAGGACCTCGCGGATAAAATAAACGAATTCCTAAAGACCGGCAAGATCAAGTTTTATTCCCAGTTACGCAAACAGGTCCCGCTGGCAATATTGGAGTTGCTGGAAATCCCCGGTGTCGGGCCAAAAACCGCCAAATTGCTGCACGAGCAGCTGCAGGTAAAAAGCTTATCCGGGTTGGAAAAAGCGATCAGGAGTAAAAAATTAGAAGGTTTACCCGGGATAAAGCAAAAATCAATTGAGAATATCGTAAAAGGCATCGCTATATTGAAAGAAGGCAGGCAGCGGATGAGCCTTGCCGTGGCCAAACAGGTCAGCGATGAATTCATCCGGCCGTTGGAAAAGCTGCCGGAAACGGAAAATATTTCTGCTGCAGGCAGCCTCAGGCGCAGGAAAGAAACAGTCAGGGATATAGACATTCTTGTTACCAGCCGCAAGCCGGAAAAGATCATGGGCGTGTTTATAAAATTACCTCCGGTAAAAGACGTCCTGGCGCATGGCCTGACAAAGTCGGCTGTGCGCACCAAAGATGGAGTGCAAGTGGATTGCCGCGTAGTGGAAGCCCGGTCTTTTGGCGCGGCGTTGGTATATTTTACCGGCTCAAAGAATTTTAATATCAAATTAAGGAAGCTGGCGATAAAAAAAGGGCTGAAAGTAAATGAATACGGGGTATTCAAAAAAGATAAATTTATCTGCGGAGGCAGCGAAGAAGAGGTTTTTAAGGCGTTGGGCATGAAGTTTATTGAACCGGAGCTGCGCGAAGATAATGGTGAGGTTGAATTGGCATTGCGGGGTAAGCTCCCGGAATTGGTTTCGCTGGGGGATATCAAAGGCGACCTGCACGCGCATTCAACCTGGTCTGATGGCGGTAGTTCTATTGAAGAGATGGCCAGCGCCTGTAAGAAGCGGGGTTATTCTTATGTAGCGATCACGGATCATTCTCAAGGGTTAAAGATTGCCGGCGGCTTGAGCCCGGAAGATTTAATCAGAAAAAAACGCCAGATTGATAAAATCAATCAAGGTTTGAAAGGCTTCCGGGTTTTGTTTGGCGCGGAGGTAGATATAGATTCTCAGGGTAACCTCGATTATCCCGATGGGATACTTAAGGAATTTGATATTGTGGTCGCGGCCATTCATAGCGGTTTTAAGCAGTCAAAGGAAATCCTGACAAGAAGGCTGGTAAATGCGTGCAAGAATAAATACGCACATATCATTGCCCACCCTACCGGCAGGCTTTGGGGCAGCCGTGAGGCTTATGATCTTGATTTCAACGAGCTCTTTAAGGCGGCAGCCGGAACAAACACTTGTATGGAGATCAATTCATTTACCCAGCGTTTGGATTTAAATGATTCTAATTGCCGCCGCGCAAAGGAAATGGGCGTGAAAATCGCGATCAATACTGATGCGCATAGTACCGATCAGCTAAATGCAATGGAGCTGGGCATTTCAGTTGCCCGGCGCGGGTGGCTGGGGAAGGCGGATGTAATTAATACGCTTTCGTTGCCGGAGTTATTAGCGGCGATCAAGAAATGAGAGTTAAACATCAGGTGTTTGGTGTTAGGTGTTTGGTGTTAGGTGTTTGGTGTATCCTAGGCGGATGCAATAATCAGCCGGCGCTGCACAAAGAATCGCGGGTAATCATGGGTACGTTCGCAGGGGTAATTTCTCCCGATGAACGGGCAGCAGGCATTGCCTTCGCGGAGATCCGGCGCATAGAAAAACTATTAAGCAAATATGACCCGGACAGCGAAGTCAGTAAATTAAATTCTTCGGGCGAATTAAAGGCCAGCCCGGAAACATATTACATAATCAAGAAGTCAAAAGCATTTTCGGCCGAAAGCGCCGGTGCTTTTGATATTACCGTTGCGCCGCTGGTTGAATTATGGGGATTTAAGGAAAAAAATTTTCGCGTGCCGGCAAAAGAAGAGATTGCCTCAACCCTGGAACGGGTAGGTTCGGATAAGATCATCCTTAACGACGCAGATAATTCCGTAAAATTCAGCGTATCCGGCATGAGTATAGATTTAGGCGCGGTTGCCAAGGGCTACGCGGTTGATTGCGCGGCCAGGAAATTAAAAGAAAGCGGTATTAGCAGCGCGATCGTCAACGTTGGCGGAGAAGTATACGCGTTAGGGCTAAAGTCCGGCAAGCCATGGGTTGTGGCAATACGCTCCCCGGATAAAAAAAGTTTCCATGGTAAACTGGAACTTATCGACCGCGCAGCCTCAACCTCGGGGAATTATGAACAGTTTTTTATTAAGGATAATATCCGTTACAGCCATATATTTGATCCGAAGACCGGTATGCCGGTTGATTCCGGCATAAGGGGGATAACCGTGCTTGCCGACGATTGCCTGACTGCGGATAGTTTGGCAACTGCGATATTCGTGCTGGGGCCGGAAAAAGGGATCGCGCTGGCAGAAAAGATCTCGGGCGCTGAAGTGGCGAGAGTAATTAAGGAGAAGAAGAGGGGGCGATGAATAAAATTACTGTAAGCGATATAGTTGCTTTAAAAAACAAACGTAAGATCACTATGCTTACGGCCTATGATTATCCGATAGCTTCATTGGTGGATAAGGCGGGAATTGACATGATCCTCGTGGGCGATTCGCTGGCAAATGTTGTTTTAGGCCTGGAATCAACAACGCAAGTAGGGATGTGGGAAATGCTGCATCATGCCAAGGCAGTTACCCGGGCAGTGAAAAATGCGCTGGTCGTCGGTGACATGCCTTATGAATCATATCAGGTTAATCCGGATGAATCGGTAAAAAATGCCATGAGATTCATTAATGAGGCAAAATGCGGCGCGGTGAAGCTTGAGTGGTTTGATAAATGCCTGGAAGTAACAGGATCTATAGTTAAGGCCGGCATCCCGGTAATGGGTCATATCGGTTTAACTCCGCAAACTGCCGATAAGCTCGGCGGTTTTAAGGTGCAGGGAAAAGACGCGGAAGCTGCCAAGCGACTGCTGGAGCAGGCGCGCTTGCTAGAGCAAGCTGGATGCTTTGCAATTGTGCTTGAATGTGTACCGGATAAAATCGCGGAAATGATCACCAATAAACTGAAGATGCCGACTATCGGCATCGGCGCAGGCCCGCATTGCGATGGCCAGGTCCTTGTGATCAATGATATGGTAGGGCTATTTGAAAGATATACGCCGAAATTCGTCAAAAAATATATTAACCTCTCCGGCCAGATACAGGCCGCAATAGAAGATTATAAGCGCGAAGTAGTGGAAGGAAAATTCCCGGCGCCTGAACATTGCTTCACGATAAAAAAAGACGAGCTGGATAAACTGGAAAGATGACCTATCGTTTTCGTTTAGGGGAATCCCGAACGACCGGATGGAGTTAGGGATGAAAAAGAAAATAAGAAGGATAATACTGCTTTCGGCCCTGCTGGTTGCCGGATTATTATTCGTAGCGAAGTTCGGCGGCCCGGCGATCTTACGGATGTATATTGAAGCCGGCGTGGGCGACTGTAAGAAAATCCCCGTCCTTTGTATCGTGCCGCAGAGCAAGATGTCAGATCCCGTTATTGATGAAGAGTATGTAGACGGCCTGTTGCCGTACGTTTATCCGGAAGTAGAGGTGCGCCTGCCCAGAGGTTTTACGGTTGTCAAGCAGATCGTCAAGCGGGTATATTATAAGAAATGGAAAAAGCGCGCTAAAGGAGCGACGATCTATCTGTTGCATGAGCCGCCGGATTATTTTATCCGTTTATTCCCCCAGCTAAAAGGAGTAGCGGTTAAGAACGATTATGATTTTGTTTCCCGTTTAATGCACGCCCGGGTCAGTGAAATAAAGAATGTTACTGACGCCTTCTTTGTGGTCATGAAAGGTATCTTTATCCCTGATCTTGCCGATCAGAACAGCGTTAAGATCATCCATTACAGCGGCCAGGGCAGAAAAGGATTTATCGGTTATAATATGGGGGCAAAAGAGAACTATTTTGACTGCAATATTGTCGGCCCGGACGGATACTTTAAAGTATATATCAAAGATATGGCAAAGACGCTGGATTTAGAAAAAGTCGCGGCAATCTTGTCTACGCTAAAAGCTAGGGACGGTTCTCAAGCTAATCTTAAAGTGTCCCCTCCAGAGGGGACACTTTAGCTTTAAGTTGAGAACCGTCCCTATAAACTCCTTGACTTTTAGGGCATTTTGCGCTAAAACTAAACTTCTATGAATACTTCTGAAAACTTGATGGATAAGGTAGTTTCACTCTGCAAGAGGCGAGGGTTCATCTTTCAGGGCAGCGACATCTATGGCGGCCTAAGTAACACCTGGGACTACGGCCCATACGGCGTTGAACTGAAGAATAACCTTAAGCGCGCGTGGTGGAAGTCGGTTGTCTATGAGCGTAATGATATTTTCGGCATGGACGCGGCAATACTTATGCACCCGAAAGTCTGGGAGGCAAGCGGCCATGTGGAAAATTTCTTTGACTTAAAAAGCGATTGCAAATCCTGCAAAAAGCGCTTTAAACATGAAGACTTGAAGGGTAAGAATGTTTGCCCTGAATGCGGCGGAGAGCTTACCGAAGCCAGGGCGTTCAACCTGATGTTTAAGACCCATCAGGGACCAGTTGAAGACGCGTCAAACCAGATCTATCTGCGTCCGGAAACCGCGCAGGGGATCTTTACGAATTTCCTGAATATCCTTGATTCGCGGCACCCTAAGCTTCCATTCGGTATCGCGCAGACCGGAAAGTCATTCCGTAATGAGATCACTCCGGGAAACTTTACTTTCCGCACCCGCGAATTTGAGCAGATGGAGATTGAGTATTTTGTCAATCCGGCTGAAGCAGATAAGGCTTATGAATATTGGGTTAACGAAAGGTTTAATTGGTATCTTGGCCTCGGTATGAAGGCTGATAATTTAAGGAAGCGGCCGCATGACAAAAAAGAGTTAGCGCACTATGCCAAGGCCTGCACTGATATCGAGTATAAATTTTTGTTCTCCGCCGGAGGCGGATCCGCCTGCGGCGGAGGTTGGAGCGAGCTGGAAGGCATTGCCAATCGCACGGATTTTGACTTAAAACAGCATGCTGAAGCAAGCGGTAAAGACATGCGCTATTTTGACGAGGCTGCGAAAGAAAGGTATTATCCTTATATTATTGAGCCTTCAGGCGGAGTAGACAGAAGTGTTCTGGCATTTTTAAGCGATGCGTATAACGAAGAACAGGTCAAAGATGATACGCGAGTTGTTTTGAAGTTGCACAAGGAGCTTGCCCCGGTAAAGGCGGCAGTGCTGCCGCTGTTAAGGAACCGTCCGGAGATCGTGGAATTAGCGAAGAATATTGCCCAAGACTTAAAGAAAAAATTTGTTACGGTTTACGACGACACCGGCGCGATCGGCAAGCTTTACCGCCGCCAGGATGAAGTTGGCACGCTTTATTGCATCACCGTTGATGTCCAATCGTTGGAAGACAGGCAGGTTACTGTGCGTAACCGGGACACAATGCTGCAGGACAGGGTAGGAATCGATCAATTAAAACAATATTTGGAAGAGAAGTTAACTTAATAGCACCCAATCCTATCGGATGGATTGGTGCGCACTTTTTGTGCAGAGGGAGGGTTTTAAAAGCAATGGCAAAGAAGTATGTGTATTCATTCGGCGGTGGGAAGGCAGACGGCAACGAGAGCATGAAAAATCTCCTGGGTGGCAAAGGCGCCAACCTCGCGGAGATGGCCGGGCATAAGGATCTGAAGCTTCCCGTTCCTCCGGGATTTACCCTTAGCACTGATGCCTGTACTTATTACTACGGCCACAAACGCTCTTATCCTAAAGAGCTTAAAGAACAGGTAAATAAAGCGTTGGCGCAGGTAGAAAAACTTATGGGCCGTAAATTCGGCGACGCAAATAATCCGCTTTTAGTTTCTGTACGTTCGGGCGCAAGAAAGTCAATGCCCGGGATGATGGAAACCGTGCTTAATGTCGGGCTTACCGAAAAAACTATCCCCGGTTTGGTCAAGCAGAGCAACGGAAACGAGCGTTTTGTCTATGATGCTTATCGCAGGTTGATCATGATGTATTCCGACGTAGTTATGGAAAAGGCCGCAGGCATAGAGCCTAAGGACGATATGGGCATCCGTAAGCAGCTTGAACGGATCATGGACGAGCTTAAGAAATCAAAAGGTTATAAAGGCGACACGGACATGAATGCGAAAGATTTAAAAGAGCTCTGCGCGAAATTCAAGATAAGGATCAAAGAAATCCTGGGTAAAGAATTCCCGGATGAGCCTATGCAGCAGCTTTGGGGCGGTATCAGCGCGGTTTTTGCGTCATGGAACGGCAAGCGCGCCATCAGCTACAGAAGAATAGAAAATATCCCCGATGAGTGGGGAACGGCAGTCAATGTTCAGACAATGGTTTTCGGTAATATGGGTAATGATTCGGCAACCGGCGTTGCCTTTACGCGCAACCCCGGCAACGGAGAGCCGTATTTCTATGGCGAGTACCTGATTAACGCGCAAGGCGAAGACGTAGTCGCCGGTATCCGCACGCCTGCTCCGATCAATGAATCTTCCAAATCAGGGCAGAATAAAGAATTGGTCAGCCTTGAAAAAGGTATGCCCAAAATTTACAAAGAGCTTTTTGACATTCAGAAGCGTCTGGAAAAACATTACCATGATATGCAGGATATTGAATTTACCATTGAAAAAGGCCGGCTGTTCATGCTGCAGTGCCGTATTGGAAAACGCAATGGCCCGGCAGCAGTGCGCATGGCAATGGATATGGTAAAAGAAAAGCTGATCAAAAAAGAAGACGCGGTTATGCGCGTTACCCCGGCGCAACTGGATGAACTATTGCATCCGGTCATTGATCCAAAGATCGAATTAACAAGCAAGCCGGTGGCAAAGGGATTACCTGCAGGCCCGGGCGGCGCATGCGGACAGGTAGTTTTTTCCGCGGCCGATGCGGTGGAATGGGCAAAGCAGGGCAAGAAAGTAATTCTTGTACGTGAAGAAACCAATCCTGAAGACGTTGAGGGTATGCGCGCTGCGCAGGCAATTTTAACTGCGCGCGGCGGCATGACTTCGCATGCGGCTTTGGTTGCACGCGGATGGGGAAAATGCTGTATTGTCGGATGCGGCGCAATGCACATTGAATACGCAAAAAAAGAAGCGCATATAGACGGAAAGATCCTTAGGGAAGGCGATTGGATCACCTTAAACGGCACTAAAGGTACGGTCTATGAAGGCAAGCTTCCGATGATGGATGCTACCGCGGAAAATACGCTTTTGAATGATTTCTTGAAGATTTGCAGTTCAATCAAGAAATTGGGTATCCGCACTAATGCCGAAACCCCTGATGACGCGCAAAAAGCGCGGCAATTCGGCGCCGAAGGCATCGGCTTGTTCAGGACCGAGCATATGTTTTACGGTAAAGGTTCTGATGAGCCCTTATTTCTTTTACGCAAAATGATCGTTTCCAACACGCTGGATGAACGTAAAAATGCGCTGGAAGGACTTTTTCCTTATGTTAAAAAGGATATAAAGGGAACCTTGGCGGCAATGGACGGATATCCGGTAGTTATCCGGTTGCTTGATCCTCCGTTGCATGAATTTGTGCCGCGCGAAAAAGCAAAGCTCGAACAGCTGGCGGCTGAACTGCAAATCTCCATGGACGAGCTGTCAAAGAGGGCAGATAGCCTGCATGAATCCAATCCGATGATGGGCCACCGCGGGGTGCGCCTGGGAGTAACTTATCCTGAAGTCAGCGCAATGCAGATCCGCGCGATATTGGAAGCAGCCGCGGAATTGATCAAGGAAGGCAAAAAGCCGTATCCGGAGATCATGATCCCGGTTGTTTGCGATGTTAAGGAACTCAACGACCAATTAGCGCTTGCCAAGGCTGTTTACAAAGAAGTCCTGGCAAAGTATAATATCAAAAGCATTAAGCACATGTTCGGCACGATGATCGAGATCCCGCGTGCTTGTATTGTCGCGGATAAGCTGGCAGCCGTAGCGCAGTTCTTCTCGTTCGGCACCAACGATCTTACCCAGATGAGCTTTGGTTTTTCACGCGACGATATAGGCGGATTTCTGCCGGATTATATACAGAAAGGCATCTTGCCGGAAGACCCGTTCCAATCAATTGACCAGGAAGGCGTGGGCGAATTGATTAAGATGGGTATTCAGCGCGGACGCTCGGCAAATAAAACGTTGGAAGTCGGAATCTGCGGCGAACACGGCGGTGAGCCGCGTTCAGTGGAGTTCTGCCATCGCGTAGGAATGGATTACGTCAGCTGTTCGCCATTCCGCGTGCCGATTGCCAAGCTCGCGGCAGCGCAGGCAGTATTGAAAGAGAAAGCGACAAAGAAGAAATAGTTCAGGTCATAGGTCTTAGGTGATAGGTTATAGATTATAGATGATAAGTTGGTAATTGCCTAACACCTAGTACCTAACACCTAACACCTAAGCCATGGAAGCGTTAAAGACTTACCTGAAAGAAGTTAAAACTATTCCCTTGCTGACAGCTGAACAGGAAGTGAGCTTAAGCAAGCGGATCAAAAAAGGCGATGAACACGCGCGCAAGGAAATGATCCGTTCTAACCTGCGCCTGGTGATCAATATTGCCAAGAAGTATATGTATCTCGGGATTCCCCTCCTCGACCTGATAGAGGAGGGGAATCTTGGTTTAATGAAAGCAGTAGATAAATTCAATCATAAAAAAGGTTTTCGTTTTTCCACTTACGCCGCATGGTGGATCAGGCAGGGCATTACCCGCTCCATATCGGAACAGGGCAAGATGATCCGCGTGCCGGTTTACATGAACGAACTTATTTCCAAGTGGCGGAAGAACAAAGAGCGCATGGCGCAAAAACTGAAAGCCGTGCCTACGGACGAACAGGTCGCCAAAAAATTAAAGCTGACTCCGGAAAAGGTAGAGCAGATAAATTTCTGGCTGTCTACCAAGACGTCGTCATTAGACGCGCCGATCGGCGAAGAAGAAGAGAGCCAGGTCATTGATCTGGTTGAAGACCGGACTTCCGCAGCCCCGGACGCCGAGATCACCCGCATAATGAAGAAAGAGCACGTGGACAGCCTGCTTGAGATCATGAATGAAAGAGAGCGCAGGGTCCTGGATATGCGCTATGGCCTTGATGACGGAAAACAGCGGACCCTTGCCGAGGTGGCGGATGAAATGGGCGTTTCCCGCGAAAGGATCCGCCAGATTGAAGAGGTAGCGCTGAAGAAATTGAAAAAATTCGCCAACCAGCAGGAGAGTGAGTTATGAAAAAAGCCGGGCTTGCATCTTGCATACGCAGTATACCGGATTTTCCCAAGCCCGGCATATTGTTCAGGGATATCACCACGCTTTTAAAGGACAAAGAAGCTTTTAAGCAGGCGATCGGCGAATTAGCCGAAAAATTCAAAAATAAAAAAATCGATTACGTAGTGGCAGTGGAGGCCAGGGGTTTTATCCTGGGAGGCGCGATTGCCGAAAAGATCAACGCGGGATTTATACCGGTGCGCAAAAAAGGCAAGCTGCCGTGGAGGACAAAGTCGGTGACATATGAATTGGAGTATGGAACCGATACTTTAGAGATCCACGAAGACGCGCTGGAACCCGGCTGCCGGGTTTTGATCATCGACGACCTTTTAGCTACCGGAGGCACGGTCAGCGCCGTAGCAAAGCTGGTTGAGGCGCAAGGCGCAAAAATCGAAGCGATCGCTTTTATAATTGAATTAGTAGATTTAAAAGGCCGCGCAAAGCTAAAACAATACCCTGTTATTTCGCTGGTTGAATTTGAAGGAGAGTGAGCTCCTTAAACTTTGGTTTAGCGAAATCCCTGCGAGTGAAGCGATCAGGGATGAGAAGTATATTGCGCCTGTAGCTCATAAGGATAGAGCAGCAGTTTCCTAAACTGCGTGCGGCAGGTTCGATTCCTGCCAGGCGCATTAATATACTTTATAAACGGCCGGCAGGTTCGTCCCGCCTCGCAAGCTCGGCGGGATTAATTCGGCCAGACAACTTACGTTCACTGTGTTCCGTAAGTTGTGGCCTCATTAAATTCCTGCCAGGCGCACTTTATTTAAAATGTACGATCTGCATACCCATTCTCTCTTGAGTGACGGAGCGCTGCTCCCTTCTGAAGTAGCCGCGCGTTATCAGAATGCCGGCTTCAAAGTTATTGCCATTTGTGACCACGCCGATTACAGCAATATAGACAATATCGTAGATTCTATCATTAATTTTAGCCGTAACTGGCCGGCAGGTTCTTTGATCAAGGTCTTGCCCGGCGTAGAATTGACGCATTTGCCGCTTAGCCATTTCCGGCCGCTGGCAGAATATAGCCGCTCAAAAGGAGTCAAGATCATTGTCGGCCACGGGCAGTCTCCGGTTGAGCCGGTGATCGCCGGAACCAATCGCGCGGCGCTTGAGGCAGGCATAGATATACTGGCGCACCCCGGTTTGATCACCGACGATGACGTTATGCTTGCAAAGGAAAGAGGGACCTTCCTTGAAATCACCTGCCGCGGCGGCCACGATAAGGGCAACCGGCATGTTGTAAAACAAGCGCTTAAGTTCGGGGCAAAGCTGGTTATTGATACGGATAGCCATTCACCAAGCGACATTCCGACATATGAGAAAATGCGCCAGGTGGGCCTTAAGGCAGGGCTTAAATCCGATCAGGTAGACCGTATTTTTAGCGATGTTCGGGAATTCCTTAGAACTAAGGGGGTAGAGTTATCATGACGCGTAAAACCTTTCTTGTTGTGGCGTTATTTTGTTTTATTATCGGTTTATTCGGATGTGCCGCGGTTTCGCAAAGGGATAGGGACACGATAAATCCGGCATTACTTGAGCCGCAGCCAATTGCCAGGTTCAGCGATGTTCCGGTACCGGTAGGCTTTAAGTTTATCCCGCAGGAATCATATTCTTTTGAAACATCCGGCGTGCGCATGGGGCTTTTACGCTATCGCGGCAAAGGCAATCCCGACCTGGTCGTAAATTTCTACCGTGAGCAGATGGAAATGTATAATTGGCGACTGCTTAATGTCGTGGAATACGGCCAGCGCCTGATGAATTTTGACCGCGAAACCGAAACCTGCATTGTTAACATTATGCCAAGGTCCGGCAGCGTGGAGATCACTATTGCCGTAGGCCCAAAGGCCCAAGGTTCCAAGAAGGCTAAGCCGGTTGTCAAGTAACTTGAAAAAACCCAGCCAAGTTTTAACAACTAAGCAAGCAGCCGAATTCTTCCAGATACATCCGCTTACCATTAACCGCTACGCGCGCGAAGGGAAAATCCCCGCCTTTAAGATCGGCAGCGAATGGAAATTCCATAAGAAACAGCTTGCCAGATGGATCAAGGACAGGTCGCGCTATAAAATCGCCCGAAACGGCGAACGGCGGTTATTTTAAAAACATTTGATTGACAAAACACCCAAAGCATAATAAATTGATAGTATAGATTTGCCTGCATAGCTTATTGCAACTATACAGCTTACAACTCATCTTCAACTTTGAATCTCTACGATTTAGCCTTATTCTCTTACACGTGAAGCTTCTTCGCGCGATATTAATTTCCGGGTTAATCTTTGGTATATACGGCAGCGCACTAGCTGATGAGGTTGATCTTGAAAGGATCGTGGTAACGAATAAACGCGCTTCCGGCGGCTTGGATGAGGCAGCGGAAAATATTGCGATTGTTGAAGAAGGGGAAATTGCTGAATTACCTGCCAATGACTTGGGGGAGGTTTTAAGCTATGTGCCCGGCATTGATGTTGCGCCGACTAAAGGTTTTGGCAGGGCAAGCAGCCTAAGCATACAGGGCAGTGATTCCCGGCAGGTCAGGGTAATGATTGACGGTATCCCGTTAAATACCCAGTCTTCAGGACAGGTAAATCCGTCAGAATTTCCCATTGAGAATATTGCTAAGATTGAAGTGATTAAGGGCCCGGGTTCCAGCGTCTGGGGTTCAGGCCTGGGCGGTGTAATTAATATTATCACCAAAGAGACCGGAAAAACGTTTATACCTAAAGGCCGCGTTATCTCGTCTTATTCCGGCTTTGATACAAAAAGAGAGAGCGCGGAATTATCCGGAAAATTTTCTGGCCTCGGCTATTATCTATTCTCCAGCTATATGGATTCCGGCGGCAAGGGCTCGAAAAGTGACGTGCTGGAAAAGAAGGCTTTCAGCAAATTGTCGTATGATCTAAAGGCAGGCGGAAAGCTAACCGCTCTTTTTGGTTACAGCAGCGCTGACGTTAACAGCGGAGAGTTCCCCGGCGGCTCATGGCAGGCGCAGCCATACCGCGATCTTTATGGAAAGCTGGGGTGGGAAAATACCTTTGGGCCGGCTGACTTTAAAATTGATCTCAAGCATTTCAGAAAAGGCGTTGTTACAAAAGATTATTCTACCGTTTCAGATGAGGCGCCTTATTCGCGGGTTGACTCGAAAGATTATCTTTACCAGGTAAGCCTTAATTCAAGCCTGCGTCCGCGTAAAGTTGACCTTTTGGTAGCCGGTATGGACTTTGACAATGATACTGTAAAATCGAGCCCGTATCTTTCTACGGCTAAGAACTTAAAGATCTACGCGCCGTATATAAACTACAGTTTGAAATTGAAACCGTGGGACATCAACTTTGGCCTGCGTTATGACAATAACAGTGAATTCGGCAGCGCTACCAGCCCGGCGTTAGGCGCAGTGTATCACTTTGAAAATTTACCGGGCACCCTGGTCCGGGCAGGGGTTTCGCGCGCGTTTAACGCGCCGCCGTTGCTTTGGAAATTTAATTATAATCCCGGTCTGAGCATTGCCCCGAATCCTGATATAAAAGCGGAACGTGCCTGGGTATATGAAGCAGGGTTGGAAAGCCGGGCAATACCGCGGCTTTGGCTCAAGTTTTCACTTTATCGTTCTGATGTCAGGGACGCAATCAGCAGCGCGCAGAATGATGATAACCTTACCTACATGAAGAACTTCCAAAGGTTCTGCAGGCAGGGCTTGGAACTTGATTCAAGATTTGAGATTTGCGACGGCCTGTATTTTCGCGTATCCGCGGCTTTTAACGACATAAAAGATACAGATACCGATCAGATTGTCAGGGGCGGAGGCAAGGCGCGCCAAAGTTTTAATACTGCCATAGAATATAAATCTAAATTCGGGCTTGCGGTTTCCCTTATCGGCTATTATAACCGCTGGAATGAACCGGCGGATTTCCAGCCCAATGACCGCAAAATGCTTTGCGATCTGAAGATTACGCAGGAATGGAAGATGGTTTCCCTGTTCTTTAATGTGCATAATCTGAATAACAGCAGGTATTGGGCTGATTCTTACTTTCCTGTTCCGCAGAGGTATTTTGAAGGCGGGCTTAGCGTTAACTGGTAGATAAAGACAAACAATGCTTCGCGCCACAGCCATTTTTCTATCAATGATGCTGTCCGTAGCAGTTTTAGAAGCTAAGGAAGTATCGCCGGAAACCAGCCGCTATGGCGGGACCCTGGTTTGGGGCGTTGCCTATAAACCCACCATTATTAATCCCATCCTTACTACGCAAAGCGTATCTGCTTCGCTGCAGGGCCTGATTTTTAATGAGCTTATCCGTTTAAATGCAAAAGGCGAAATTGAACCGGATTTGGCAGAATCTTGGGAGATTTCCGAAGACGGACTTGTTTATACCTTCCATTTGAGAAAAGGCGTTAAATTTCACGATGGAGTTGAGTGCACCGCCGAAGACGTAAAATTTACTTTTGATGCAGTAATTGATCCGAAAGTAAACTCGCCTTTTAGATCGTTTTTTAGTCTAGTTGCTGAATTTACGGCAGCTGATAAATATACATTTCAGGTAGTTTTGACCAAGCCATCCGCACCGCTTCTTTACCGTTTTATCCGTCCGATAGCTCCCAAGCATATCTTAGGAAATGCCGACCCCAAGAACTCGCCGTTTAATTACCGTCCGATCGGCACCGGGCCGTTTAAGTTTAGGGAATGGACAAAAGATGACCAAATTATCCTGGAATATAACCCGGATTATTATGAGGGCAGGCCGTATCTTGATAAGATCATAGTTAAAACCTATGCTAATTCTCAACAGCTTTGGGCAGCAATTATGCGGCAGGAAGTGGATCTGGTCCTGTTTATTGAGCGGGAAGATTATGATATTTTAAAAAATGACCCCTTGTTTAGAAATTATGCATATCCAATAGATCATTCGTTTGTTATTTCTTATAATCTTAAAGATCCTATTCTGTCAGATTTAACGGTTAGAAAGGCCATAGCTTGCGGTATCAACAGGAAAGAGGTAATAGAAAAAATCTCGTTTGGGCATGGAGTTGAGTGCAATGGTCCATTTTACTTTGGGTCGATTGGGTATAATCCGATGGTTAAGCCTTTTGGATTTAATCCGGGAAAAGCCAAGCAATTATTGGCAGAAGCTGCTTGGCAAGATCTGAATAATGATGGGATATTGGAAAAAGAAGGGCAGGATCTGGAAATTCGGATGCTGGTGGATGAACGTAATGAAATATACCGTAAAATGGCCATGTTGTTCCGGCAACAACTTCAGGAAATTGGGATAAAACTTGTTATTTTTTTGTATAATGACGATATGGAACTGACGAAGAGCTTCTTGGAAAGAAATAAGATCCAGGCGCAATTGAATTTACTTCCAACCCGCGTTGATCCCGATCAAGTTTTTGAAGAATGGACTACCCAGGGGCCAGAAAAAATTTATAAATTATGGGAATATGATAACTTTGAAGTTGAGCGGTACTTTTCGCTGGGAAAAGCTACCTTGGATAAAAATAAAAAGCGGTGGATTTATCAGGAAATTCATAAATTTATCTATGAAGACCAGCCGCTTTATTTTTTATATTTTCCATTTTTTTTCCATTCGGTTTCGTCAAGAATTGACAATACGGATGACTTTTTTACATTAAACATGCCCTACAATTCAATGCGAAAATGGTTTATTAAACACCAGTAGTAGAAATCGGAGGAGAAAGGAGGTGAGGGCGAATGGAGGTAATCAGATATGGGTCAGATACGGTGATTGGTCCGCGTAGCTGTTGTTTCCCATCAGGGACAATGGGGTTAAGATTGAAATAGTTGATAAATAAAGTTTCCTTGCGAGGTAAGGTTCTCATGGAAAAGAAACTTACCTCGCAAGGATATTTCAAATTATGAAACTCTCACGTTTTAATATTTGGGTTAAGGATTATCCGCAGGCAGGCGACTATTTGTTATTTAACAGCCGCACGCAGGCGCTGATCCGTATCAGCAGCCAATTTAAAGCTGAACTGGATGCCTTTGTTTCTGGCGCAGCAGCTGCCAGCTGCGTTCAGGTCAGCCAGAACAGCGCTGCTTTAAGGAAAAATGGAATTATTGTTGAGGATGAGCAAGAAGAACAGGAAAAATTAGATGATTTTTTCCGGCAGCTCAAACACGAGTCCTGCGGCCTTAGTTTTGAAACCACCATACTCACCACCTATAGTTGCAATTTTAAATGCGTTTATTGCTTTGAGGAGCAGGTCAAGGAAAATGTTTTTCTTAACGCGGAAACCAGCGGTTTGATCGTTAACTGGCTGATCCACAAAGCCAAAGAAGGTAAATTCAGGACGATTCATCTGGTTTATTACGGCGGCGAGCCTTTGCTTAATCCGGCTCCGATTTACAATATCTCACGTAAGCTTTTTGCCTGGGCGCAGGATGAAGGCATTAAATTCGGTTTTTCTATAATTTCCAACGGCAGCCTGATCACTCCGCAATTGGTTGGCCGCTTGCTTAGCGTCGGCCTTAAGGAAATCCGGGTTACTATTGACGGCGACCGGCAGGCGCATAACCTGAAGCGGCCGTTCCTTGACGGATCCGGGTCGTTTGATGCGATCATCAATAATATAAAAAAAGTAATTGATAAGGTAAACATCGGCATTGCCGGAAATTTTGACCGGCAAAGCTTTGCCAGTATTCCCCGTTTATTGGATTATCTGGAGGAAGAGGGGGTACTTTATCAGCTTAGCAGCATTAATTTTGCGCCGATTGTGCCGCGCTTAGGCCCGAAATCAGATCCCGGGGCAATTGAACTGGTAGAATGCGGCTCTTTTATCGGCAAGGAAGGCATGTTCAAGGAAACGATCGCTTTGAAAAAAGAATTAATCCGGCGCGGCTTAAAAATCAGCACCGGGCTTGCGGTCAATGCCTGCCCGTTATTCATGCAGAGCGCCGGAGTAACCATAGACCCCAAAGGCGTGCTTTACAAATGTAATTCATTGCTTGGCCACCCGGAATTCTCCGTCGGAAACGTGCGCAATAAAGCTTACAATGAAAAATCCCGGGAATTCTTTGAACTTGACGCCTGGAAAAAATGCCCTGCTGATTGCGCGTATGTGCCGATGTGCCAGGGCGGCTGCCGGTTCTTTTCTTACGTGGAAAACGGTAACTTTACCGATCTTTCCTGCAAGCGCGATTACTTTGACTACATAATCCCGGAGCTGATTAAGCTGGAATATGAAAAACTTAAAACTGAGGCCGTTCCTGCGGCTGCTAAAGCCGTATAAACGGCAAATATCCTTTATTTTTTTGTCCATCATCATTGCCAATCTCGCGGGCCTGGTCTTTCCGTGGGTGGTGAAAATGGTAATTGATGAAATCATTCTTAAAAAAGATTTACGCTTGCTTAACAGCGCAGTAGCCTGGCTGGCCGTTAGTTTCATTGTTAAGGCGATTTTCGGATTTAGCCGCGAATACCTTGCTTCGCTGACCGGCGAAGGGATCATGGCTGACCTGCGTAACCGGATCTATTGGCACCTGCATCAGCTTTCGGTAAAATACGTTGATAATACGCCTGCGGGAAAGATCATTTCCGGCCTCACCGGCGACGTAGAAAGCATAAAGGAATTTATTTCCGGCGGTGCGGTAGATTTCATTTATTCTTTTTTTAGCCTCATTTTTGTGGCTGTGATGCTGGTAACGCTTGACTGGAAGCTTGCCTTTATTGCCCTGTTTTACTTGCCGGTATTTGCCGCAGCATTCCTGAAGCTTTCTCCCCGCTTAAAAGAAAAACACGCAATAGTAAGGGAGAAATACAGCGAGATGACCTCGCGGATAAGCGAGGTATTGAACGGAATGCGCGTTGTTGCCGGGTTTTCCGGGGAGAAGAAAGAGACGGATATTTTCAGCGGAAAACAGAAAGAGATATTCAGCGCGGCTATGGGCAGCCATCGGTTAAGCATATTTCTTTGGATGACAGCGGAATTTCTAAGTTCGCTGGGTTTAGCCATGCTTGTCTGGTTCGGGGCAAGGCAGGTGATCGCAGGGGATCTTTCCATCGGGACTTTAATGGCTTTTTATACGTATACCGGGCTGCTTTTTTACCCGGCGATCAGGATGGCGATCATCAATAATTATTATCAGGAAGCCTCTGCTTCAATGGACCGGGTAGAGGCAGTATTAGCTACGGAGCCGGGAATAAAGGAGCGATTGCATCCAATCAGGCCTTCGCGAATTGAGGGGAATGTAATTTTTTCAGCAGTGACTTTTGGTTATGACGTTAACGCGCCCGTGCTTCAAGGCGTTAACCTTAATGTGGCCAAGTCGGAAACCGTGGCCATTGTCGGTAAAAGCGGCAGCGGCAAGACTACCCTGATAAACCTGCTTCTTAGATTTTACGATCCGGTCCAAGGAGATATTTTTATTGACGGATATAACCTGCGTGACCTGTCGCTTGAGGCATACCGTTCGCGGATCGCCCTGGTCATTCAGGACGACTACTTATTCGGCTCCAGCATAAAAGAGAATATTGCTTATGCCAGGCCGGGGAGTTCCGACGATGAAATCATCAAGGCGGCAAAACTGGCAAACGCTCATCAGTTTATCGTTGAATTGCCGGACGGCTATGATACCCAGATCGGCGAGCGCGGGATAAAGCTTTCTTTTGGCCAGCGCCAGAGAATCTCAATTTCCCGGGCGATCTTGCGCGATCCGGTAATACTTATCCTTGATGAAGCCACATCCGGCGTGGATTCCGAGACCGAGCGCTTGATCATTGAGGATGCGTTTAAAAAGCTGATGCGGGGCAGGACGACTTTTGTCATTTCTCATCGCCTCAGCGCGTTAAACTACGCTGACAGGATCATTTTCATTGAGGCCGGCAGGATAATTGAAACCGGCAGCCACGCCGAGCTTTTAGGAAAAAAGGGCAGTTATTGGAGAATGTGGTTCAGTGCGGAAGGTTATAAAAATAATGCGTATCAAGAGGCTGCTGGGTAGGTTCTTACTGAACAACTTTTACCGTAATATCCGGACGCAGATTGCGATCGTTTTGAGCATCGTGATCACTATCCCGGTTGTATTGCTGGGCGTTTCGCTGATTGATAATTCCCACCGGGCAGTAAAAAAATCCGTTTTGAGTAACCACAAGGAAATCGTTGCGCGCGCAGCCGAAGAGATCAGCTTGATCTTAAAACGTTCCGAAGACGTTTTAAGCGCGACTGCCGCAATGATCGGCTCGACGCATTTAGGGGCCTGGCAGCAGGAAACCGTGTTGGTCGGCCTTACGCTTGACAAGCCTGCTTTCATCAGGATAACTTCGTTTGAACTTTCAGGAAAAATGACGGCTACTTCCGACTTGGGTAAGTTCTTTGTACTTAATTACACCGATAACATAGTACAAAAGCCATTAGCCGGCCAGACCTATATTTCCGAAGTCAGGTTTCAGGATTCCAATCATCTGCCGTATCTTGGCATGTCTGTTCCGATAAGAGAAAACGGTAAGGTAAAAGGAATACTCGCGGCTGATATTAACCTGAGGAGCCTTTGGGATGTTGTTGACGCCATACGCATCGGTACTACTGGCAGGGCATTCCTTGTATCCGGCGACGGTATTGTAATCGCTTCTCCGGACAAGAAGCAGGTCCTGAAGAATGAAAATATCCGCTGGCAAAAAGACGTAAATGCCGCGCTCTTCGGTAAAAATGAGGCAGCGGCCTTTATCGATCCTGAAGGGAAAAAATGGATCAGTTCTTATGCGCCGGTGCCGGATACTGACTGGGGTATTGTCCTGCGGCAAGGAGAAAGGGAAGCGTATTCATTCTCCCGCGTAATGCAGTGGCAGGCATGGCTTATTATAATTTTCTGCGAGCTTGCAGCGCTCCTGGCGGCAGCATTGCTTTCCCGGCTATTCAGCCGGCCGGTCAGGATGCTGCTTTCACGGCTTAAAAGCGCCGGCAGCAGCGATTCGGAATATAAGATCGGCATAAAAAGGCACGATGAGCTGGGTGAGTTGATTAAGGTATTTAACGCGCTGGGAGATAAATTAAAGATAGCGCGGGCAAATGAGAAATTTTCCAGCATCGGCGAGGCAGCAGCCTGGGTAGCGCATGAGCTCAAAAACTCCCTTGCTCCGATAAAATCATTCGTACAGATGCTGCCGTCCCGCTATACCGACGGAAAGTTCATTGATAAATTCCAGGATATCGTGCCTGAAGAGATCATGCGCTGCGAACGCATGTTAAAAGAACTTTCGGACTTTTCTTCGTCCGCAGAATTGAAGGCGCGCCGGATCAACCTTAAAGACGTCATTGACGGCGCGTTAAAAACAATGGAAGCCAGGTTTACCGATAGCGGTATTGACGTGAGGCTCCAGGCAGATACCACTAATCTTTATATACATGGAGACCATGATAAGCTCAAGCAGGTATTCATTAATTTATTCATTAACGCGCTCGGCGCCATGCCGCATGGCGGCAGCATAAACCTGGCAATGCGCATCGCAAGGTCAATCTACGCTAAAGGCGATTTTTTTGTTGAAGTGAATATCGGCGATACGGGCACCGGGATCCCCCGGGAGAGGTTGACGACCATATTCGAACCGTTCCGCAGTACCAAAAAAGACGGCATGGGCCTTGGCCTTGCCATAAGCCGCAGGATCATTGAGCAGCACGGCGGCGAAGTCCTGGTGGAGAGCCAGCTTGATAAAGGCACGATATTTACAATACGCATTCCCCAGGCTGATCCCGGCGCTAAGGAAACACCGGAAATCCCCTCGTTTCCTTCTGTTTTCTCAAGGTAGAATCAGGACAGTAGAAAGTAGATTTAGCCCATTTACAATTCCGGAAAAAATAGTTATATTAGTTAGGGATACATATAAAATGCAACCGGGAGAAAATATGCCCTTAAGAGAAACGATCCTGATCGTAGATGATACAGAAAGCATTAGGAAGATATTCGTTACGGCGTTTGACGAATACAGAATGATCACCGCGGCAAACGGGCAGGAAGCTTTGAGCATCCTGAATAGGCCTAATGATGTGGGGCTTGTGGTCTTGGATGTAATGATGCCCGGGATAAACGGCCTGGAACTTTTAAAAGAAATAAAACAGGCAAATCCCCGTTCCAAGGTTGTGATCATGACCGCATATAGCTCCAAGGACATCGCCGTTGAAGCTTTACGCTCAAATGCCGACGATTACATTGAGAAGCCGTTTGACATAGACGAGGTGAAGAAAATGTTTGATCGGCTACTCAAGCAGTCCGGTTATGGAGAAAGCGCAGGGCGCCCGGTTCAAAATGATAAGATCCAGTTGGCCCAGCGGCTGGTGAGACGGAATTACAACCGGCCGTTTTCCCTGCAGGATGCCTCAAAAGAGCTTTTTCTAAATTATAAATACCTAAGCCGGATATTCAAAAAGAAAACCGGCAAAGGCTTTAGCCAGTACCGTATGGAATTAAAGATCAGCTCTGCAAAACAGATGCTAAGGGACAGCCGCGACAGTATTACCCTGATCGCTTATAAAGTTGGTTATCATAACCCGGATTCCTTCATGAAAATGTTCAAGCGGGTAACCGGCACAACGCCGTCAGACTTTCGTGCCGGCATCAGTGGCAAGGCTAAAGCCGAAAAAGTATAATTAAAAGGGGTAACTAATGGCTGGCCGTAATTTGGCGCTCGTTATTGATGACGACAAGGTTGTCAGGGACTTCCTGGTAAGGTTTCTGGAGCTTAAGGGGATGGCGGCCGTAGCCGTAGCTACCGGCCAGGAAGCCATTGAAGAAATAAAGAAAAAGGCCTACAGTATTGTCCTTATCGAAGTAAAGATGCCTGGCATGGACGGCCTGGAAACACTTATTGAGCTTAAAAAAGTCAATACCGGCGTTAAATATGTGATGATGACCGGCGATTATACGGATCTGCGGATAAAATCGGCAGAGAGGGAAGGGGCGCTGATCTGTATGAAAAAGCCGTTTGATATTGCCGAGCTTTCGCAAGTAATCGCTGAGTTTATATAAAAAGGGATATTTTTTGAAAAGGGGACGTTTCCCCTTCGGGAAACGTCCCCTTTTTCTTTGAGAAAACATCCCCTTTCTTGAGCTTTTTTTCTTGACGCTGACAAGGTTATGTGTTAAACTTATTGTCTTATTCATGCCAAAAAGGAGAGTTAGAAATGTATGCAATAGTTGAGGTTGGAGCAAAACAGTACAACGTAAAAAAGGGCGATGTGATTGAGGTTGAAAAGCTGGAAAACGAAGCCGGTAAAGCGCTTATTTTAGATAAGGTGCTGTTGGTTTCCGGTGATGGTAAGGCAGAAATCGGCCAGCCGTACATAAAAGGCGCGTCAGTAAAGGCAGCTGTGCTTGGCCAGATCAAGGCAGACAAGGTGATTACATATAAATACCGCCGCCGTAAAGCATACCATCTTAAAAAAGGCCATCGCCAGAAAATGACCAGGATCAAGATCGAAGAGATCAAAGCCGGTTAATCAATGTTCATTGATAGCGCGAAAGTATTTGTTCAGGGCGGCCGAGGAGGCAAGGGCTGCAGGTGTTTTTACCGCGATAAATACACCCGCAATGGTATTCCCGACGGAGGTGACGGCGGAGACGGAGGAGATGTTATTTTTCGGGCAGACCGGAACTTGCGTACCCTGCTTGATTTTCAGTATAACCGGCATTTTCGCGGCCAGGATGGCGCGCACGGCTCGGGGAAAAATAAAAAGGGCAGGAGCGGCCTTCCTTTACTGGTCAGGGTGCCCTGCGGCACGGAAATAAAGGATTCTGCCACAGGTTGCCTGTTGCGTTCTCTTGATAAAGACACAGAAGAGGTTGTTGTAGCTAACGGCGGCAAAGGCGGAAGAGGCAACCAGCACAACCATGAAGTTACTGATCCGCAGCCCGGAGAAGAAAAAGAGCTTTTGCTTGACTTAAAGCTGATTGCCGATGCCGGCGTGGTAGGTTTTCCGAATGCCGGAAAGTCAACTTTGATCGGCGCGATTTCCAATGCGCAGCCGAAAACCGCTGCCTATCCGTTTACGACCAAATTCCCCGTGCTCGGGGTAGTTGGAGTAAAAGAAGAATCATTTATTATTGCGGATATCCCCGGGTTGATCGAAGGGTCCTCGCATGGCCGCGGATTGGGGGATAAGTTCCTGCGGCATGTTGAGCGGACAAAAGTGCTTGTCCACATTATAGATATGGCCGGCTCCGAAGGCAGGGATCCGCTCTATGACTATCGCACGATAAATGCCGAAATAAAAAATTACAGCCGCGAAGTTTTTAAAAAGCCGCAGGTCCTTGTTGCCAATAAAATGGACCTGCCGGCAGCCAAAAAGAATTTAGAACGCTTCAAGAAAGAGATTGGAAAACGCATTTATCCGATCTCGGCTTTGAAGCGGCAAGGTTTGGAGGAATTAATTGAAGCAATCAGGAAGACATTGCAAAAGGATCGTCGTTAAGATCGGCAGCAGCCTGTTTTTTAGGAAACAGGACTCCTCAGGCATTGATCTTGATTTTAATATTTTGCACGGCATTGCCCGGCAAATTACCGATTTGATGGAAGCCGGAAATGAGGTGGTAATCGTTTCTTCCGGCGCAATTGCATTAGGGATGTCGCTATTAAAAGTATCGGCAAGGCCGAAAGAATTGTCCCGTTTACAGGCAATGGCAGCAATCGGCCAGCATGAGCTGATGGATATATACCGCGAGCTGTTTAACCGTAGTAAGTTGAATTGCGGGCAGGTGCTTTTGACTTACGAGGATTTTAATGACAGGCAGCGTTATCTTAACGCCAAGAATACCCTGCTGACGCTTTTAAAATTGAAAAGCGTGCCGGTGATCAATGAAAATGATACGGTATCAACGGAAGAGATAAAATTCGGAGATAACGACAAGTTGTCCGCGTTAGTTGCCAGCCTGATTTCAGCGGATATCCTGGTTATGCTTTCCGACGTTGACGGGCTTCTGGATAATAATAAGAAAGTGATCAAAGTAGTAACGAAGATAAACCAGCAGATAAAAAGCTTTGCTTGTCCGACCGACAAAGTTACCTGCGTCGGAGGCATGATCGCCAAGATTGATGCTGCCAAGATCGCGGTTGATTCAGGGATTGCCTGCGTAATTGCCAATGGCCGCCGGGAGAACGTTCTTGCCCGGATCGCGGATGACCCGATGGCAAGCGGCACATTGTTCCTGCCGGAAAAGCGGCTTGATGAACGGCAGCGCTGGATCGCCTTCGGTACCAAGTCAAAAGGCAGGATCATCGTTGACGACGGAGCGAAAAAGGCGCTTTTAAATAAGAAAAGCCTACTATCCGTCGGGATCAGCGACGCGGAAGGGTTATTTGAGTGCGGAGATGTTGTCAGTATTGTTGATGCGCGCGGTAATGAATTTGCCCGCGGTAAGACCTGCGTTTCCTGCCATCAACTGGGAAAAATTAAGGGCAGGCATTCTGATAAAGAAGTAATCCATTGCGATAATATTGTCATGCTATGAACATTAAAATAGAAATGATAAAAATTGCTAGAGCGGCACAAGAAGCTTCAAGGGGGCTCGCCTGTCTTTCCAGCGCAGAAAAGAACCGCGTATTGGAAGAGATGGCTGCTGCGTTGCTGGAAAAAAGCTGCGTTATCCTTAAGGCGAACAAGGCCGATGTTGACGCCGCAGTGAAAAATAAGCTTCCCAGGCCCCTGGTTGATCGCCTTACTTTAAACGAAAAGCGGCTCAGGGATATGGCAGATTCTTTGATCGAGCTTACCAAGCTGGCTGATCCGGTAGGCGAAGTTATGAAGGCATGGCGCAGGCCAAACGGCCTGTGGATACATAAAGTGCGCACGCCTATCGGCGTAGTGGCAATAATCTATGAATCAAGGCCGAACGTAACCGCTGATTGCGCCGGGCTCTGTTTTAAATCCGGCAACAGCGTGATCTTAAAGGGCGGCAGTGAGGCGCTGAATTCCAATTTGGCGATTTATGAAGCATTGCGGCAGGTACTGGTGTGCAACGGTATTCCTGAAGCCGCGGTGAGCATGATTGCTTCATCCCGGAGGTCTGCGGTTGATGCGCTCCTTAAATTAAACGATTACATTGACGTGGTTATTCCGCGCGGCGGCGAAGGCCTGATCAAAAAAGTCGTGGAATGTTCGCGCATACCGGTAATCAAGCATTACAAGGGTATCTGCCATGTTTTCGTGGATGAGTTTGCAAGCCTGAAAATGGCGCAGGAGATTTGTTTTAATGCCAAAGTCCAGAGGCCGGGAGTATGCAATGCCATGGAAAGCATGCTGGTGCATAAGAATATCGCCGTTAAATTTTTGCCGGCAATGGCAAGGCGCTTTAAAAAAGCAGGCGTTGAAATCCGCGGGTGCGCAGCTACGCGCAAGCTGATCAGGTGGGCAAAAAAAGCAACGGAAAAGGATTTCCGCACGGAATATCTTGATTTAAAGCTTTCCGTCCGGGTGGTTGATAACCTGGAACAAGCAATCGGCCATATAAATGTTTACGGGTCGCGCCATTCCGACAGCATTATTACGGAAAACTATGATAACGCAATGCGTTTTTTAAGGGCTGTGGATTCTGCCTGCGTCTACGTGAATGCCTCTACGCGTTTTACCGACGGTTATCAGTTCGGCATGGGCGCGGAGATCGGGATTTCCACGGACAAGCTGCACTGCCGCGGCCCGATGGCGCTGGAAGAGCTGACAACCTATAAATATATGGTCTTTGGAAACGGGCAAATTCGCTCATGAAGCTAGGCATATTAGGCGGCACATTTAATCCCGTGCATATCGGGCATTTGATCCTGGCAGAGGAGATCAGGGAAAAAGCCGGGCTTGATAAAATCATCTTTGTGCCCGCTTACCTGCCGCCGCACAAAGTAAGCTCGGACATTGCCGCTGCTTCAGACCGTTTTAATATGCTGAAGATGGCGCTCAAGGGCAATCCGCATTTCGGCATATCCGACGCAGAAATAAAGCGCCAAGGCCAATCGTATACGATTGATACGGTCAGGCAGCTTAAGGACAGGTTCCCCGATGATGAGCTTTATTTTATTACCGGCTCAGACCTTTTAAAATACCTTGATGAGTGGAAGGACCTTTCTGAAATTTTGCAGCTGGTTAAGTTCATCGTCGCGACGCGGCCCGGATATCCTCTGGAAAAGATACCGGCATATATCTCAACCGTATCTATCCGCGCAGTGGACGTATCGGGTTTTGAAGTAAGGCAGGCGGCAAAAGGCGGGAAATCGTTCCGCTATCTCGTTCCGGAGCAGGTATTTAATTATATTACGAAAAGGAAACTTTATACGAAATGATCAAGATCGCCCCTTCAATTTTATCCGCGGATTTCAGCTGCCTCGGTAAAGAAATAAAAAAAGTGGAGCAGGCGGGAGCTGACCTTATCCACGTTGATATTATGGACGGCCATTTTGTCCCGAATATTACCATTGGCCCGGCCGTAGTAAAGGACATCAGGCGGCATACAAAACTGCCTCTTGACGTGCACTTGATGATCAAATGCCCGTGGAATTTCGTTGCCAAGTTTGTTGATGCCGGAAGCGATATGATCACCGTGCATGTAGAAACGATAACTGCCGGCCGTTTTAAGGCGCTGGCAAAAAACTTAAAAAACCGAAGGATAAGAGTGGGGATATCCCTGAACCCCGCTACTCCTATGGCAAAACTTATTCCGGTATTGAAATTTTGTGATTTTGTGCTGGTAATGTCCGTGAATCCGGGTTTTGGCGGACAGGATTTTATGTTGCAGGCGTTGCCTAAGATCAAGCAGCTGCGCAGGGTATTTAAAAAGGATATTTCCGTGGATGGCGGGATAAATGAAAAGACAGCGGGCCTGGTAATATCTGCCGGCGCCAACATCCTGGCTGCCGGTTCGTATATTTTCAAATCAAAAAATTATAGGGAGGCCATAGGGAGACTAAGATGTGCGAAATAAAAGATGAAATTAAATTCGGCACCGACGGCTGGAGAGGGATAATCAGCGATAATTTTACTTTTGAGAATGTCCGCAGGGTAGCGCAGGCAATCGCGGATTACTATAACGGAAAATTACTTGCTTCCGGGAAGAATCCGCAAATGGCGGTAGGCTATGACACCCGCTTCCTTTCGGAAAAATACGCGCGCACAGTAAGCGAGGTGCTCGTGCAGAACGGCATCAGCGCCATTCTTTCGGACAAGCCGGTGCCTACGCCCACGGTAAGCTTTGCCGTAAAACACCGAAAGCTGGATGCGGGCGTGATGATCACTGCCAGCCATAACCCGGCGGACTATAATGGCATTAAGATCAAGACTGCCGCAGGCGGAGCAGCAGGAACGGATATTACTAAAGAAGTAGAGAGGCTTATTGTGGAGCGGCCGGAGATAAAGGCAGGCCAGCCGGGGAAGCTGGTTAAAGCCGACCTGACCAAAGATTATATAAATTTTTTACGGCATTATATAAGTTTGCCCAAGATAAAGAATGCCAAGTTCCGGGTGCTGGTAGACCCGATGCATGGCAGCGGTAATAGTTTTATCCGAGATGTTCTTAAAGGTACCCGGATCAAACTGGATTTTACCCGCCAGGAAATAAACCCTTCTTTTGGCGGCTTAAGGCCTGAGCCGATACTGGAAAATCTGCTCAATACGCAAAAGTTGCTCAAAAACGGAAAATACGACATTTGCCTTGTGCTTGACGGCGATGCCGACCGGATAGCGGCTTTTACCGGTGACGGCGAATTCATTAATCCGCAAAAAGTCCTCGGGCTGTTGATCCTGCATCTTGCGCAGGACCGCAAGATGTCCGGCGGGATCGTAAAGACGATTGTCGGGTCAAATATGCTGGATAATATCGCAGCTAAACTTGGCCGCAAGCTCCATGAAACTCCGGTAGGTTTTAAATATATTTCCGAACTAATGATCAATGATGATATTCTTGTCGGCGGGGAAGAGGCAGGCGGGATGGGTTTTAAGAATTATATACCGGAACGCGACGGTTCGCTCGCCGGGCTCCTGCTGCTTGAGATGATGGTACAACGCAAGAAATCGATCGACCGGATATTAAAAGAAATGGAAAAAGAATTCGGCAGGTATTATTACGTTAAGGATAACGTTGAGTTAAAGAGCCTGAGCGTCGATATCCGGGATTTTAGAGGCGTCGAGCAACTTCTCGGGAAAAAAGTCGTAAAGGTCAGTGATGATGACGGCGTAAAATTGATCTGTTCTGATTCCAGCTGGCTGATGTTCAGGGGATCAGGCACTGAACCGATCATGCGGTTCTACGCGGAATCAAAAAACCAGTCACAAGCAAAAAAATTGCTTGAGCTGGGGAAAGAAATGATCCTTAAGGGTGGTGCGGCGGTTGTATAAATTCGGCAGGTTTCTTTGTTGGCTGTATTGCGCGCCTTTTATCCGTCTGAAAGTCAGCGGAAGGAATAATATTCCCAAAAAAGGGGGATTTATTTTAGCGAGCAACCACGTGAGCTATCTTGACCCTATGGTTCTGGGATTTGCCTGCCCGCGTAATTTAAATTTTATGGCTAAGGCAGAATTGTTCCGTAATGCCCTGTTTGGCCGGTTAATCGGCAGCGTCGGGGCATTCCCGGTAAAACGGAAAAGCGGAGACGCCTCTGCCTTAAAAGAAGCGATCCGGAGAATAGTTTCCGGCAAGGGGTTGGTTTTATTTCCGGAAGGCGGCCGCGGAAACGGCGCTAACCTGCAGCAGCCGGAAGCAGGCATAGGATTTATTGCCGCGAAGGCAGCTGTGCCGGTAATACCGGTTTTTATCAGGGGTACGGGAATCGCCCTGCCTAAAGGAAGCAGGAAGATCAAGCGCGCGCAGGTCAGCGTTGTTTTTGGGAAGCCGCTCTTTATTGAAAAAAATATGGAGTATCAAGATGCCGCCAATTTGATCATGGCGAATATCAGGCATCTTTCATGATAAAAAAATACCTGTCCTTTTGTTTTTGAAAAAAAGGCGCAGGAGTCAGGAGGTGTTGTTTAGTAGTGAGAAATTAAAAATTTAAAAAAACATTAAAAATTTCGCCGAAGGCGAATCCGCCTGCGGCGGGAAAAAATAATCCTTAAGGAGGAACTATAGAAATGTCAGAAGATAGAGCTATTTTGGAAGAGCTGTATAAGCAAAGCATAAAGATCATCAAAGAAGGTGAAGTCGTAAAAGGAAAGATTGTTTCCGTAAAGCCGAAAGAAGTCATCGTGGACGTCGGTTTTAAATCCGAGGGCATTGTCCCGGTAGCGGAATTCGGCAGGGAAGACCTTGAAGTCGGTAAAGAACTCGATTTTCTTATTGAATCAATCGAGAATGACGCCGGCATTATCACGCTTTCCCGCGAAAAGGCCCAGCGCATCAAGGGCTGGTACAAGATCGTCAAGAACCAGACCGAAGGCGACCTGGTTGACGGCAGGCCGGTGAAAAAAGTAAAGGGCGGTTTTATCGTGGATGTCATGGGCATAGAAGGGTTTTTGCCTGCGTCCTTATCCGCGTTCAAGGGCGTCCTTGACAAAGACATTCTCGGGAAGTCGTATAAGTTCAAGATCGTCAAGATCAATAATCTTCGCCACAGCATTATCCTTTCCCGCCGCGAAGCGCTGCATAAAGAAAAAGAAGCAGTCAAAGAAAAAATCTGGCTGGAATTGAAGATCGGCAATGTCCATTCCGGCATGGTGAAGGCAATAACTGATTTCGGCGCGTTTATTGACCTCGGCGGCGTTGACGGGCTGCTGCATATTACAGATATGTCGTGGTCAAAGATCAGTCATCCTTCGGAAGTGGTGGCATTGGGGGATAAGATTGAGGTGATGATACTTAATTTTGACAAGGAATCCGGAAAGGTTTCGCTCGGCCTTAAGCAGCGTCTGCCTGATCCGTGGCAGGACGTGGCAACCAAATTCTCCGCCGGCACAAAAGTAAAAGGCAAGGTTGTAAATATCCTTCCTTACGGCGTGTTTGTGGAGCTGGAAAAAGGCATTGAGGGATTGATACATATTTCCGAGATGTCATGGACAAAGCGGGTGAATAATCCGGCAGAAATGTTCGCAGTGGGAGATATGGTTGAAGCGCAGATATTGAACATCGACAAGGAATCGCGCAGGATCTCTTTAAGCATCAAGCAGCTGGAGCAGAACCCATGGCTGGAGGCTGATTCGCGCTATCCTGCCGGCAGCAAAGTCCAAGGCAAAGTCCGTGGCTTTACCGATTATGGCGCGTTCGTGGAGTTAGACGGTAATCTTGAAGGGATGATCCACGTTTCAGATATGTCATGGACAAAAAGAGTGGCGCACCCCCAGGACGTATTAAAAAAGGGCCAGAAGGTTGACGTGATGGTCCTTTCCGTGGATGCGCAAAACCGCAGGATCTCTTTAGGCCTGAAACAGCTTCAATTGAACCCATGGTCGGAGATCGCGGTAAAGTATCCGCTTGATACGGTGCTGGAAACCGAAGTGGTGAATATTACCGATTTCGGGGTATTTGTGAAGATCAGCGAAGACCTGGAAGGGCTGATCTACGCCAGTGAGATCGATAAAGAAACCGTAGCGCAGCTTAAGCCCGGAGATAAGATCCAGGCAAAAGTAATGAAGGTGGATGTTGATCAGGCGAAGATCGGCCTGTCAGCTAAAGTATAAAATAGGTTAAGGTTAGGGTGAAGAAGCCGGTATGGCTTAGGGGTTAAGGTTAAGTTGTTGATGCTTAACCTTAACCTGTTTACCATACTGGCTTCTTAACCATGACCTGATAACTTAACCAGCCTATAATTCCTATGATAAGAGATTTAAATAACCAATTGAAGATCATTAAGCGCGGGGCAGTGGATATAATCTCCGAGCCGGAATTGAAGGCAAAGCTTGAGCAGAGTATTGCGAAAAACAAGCCATTGAACATAAAGGCTGGGTTTGACCCTACTGCTCCGGATCTGCATCTTGGGCATACGGTATTGCTCAGGAAGCTGAAACAATTTCAGGATTTAGGCCATAAAGTATTTTTCTTGATCGGCGATTTTACCGGCCGCATCGGTGACCCTACGGGCAGGTCGGAATTACGAAAACAGCTTACACCGGAAGAAGTGGCGAAGAACGCCGAGACATATAAAAAACAGGTATCCAAAATATTGGATATTGATAAAATCAAGGTTGTATTTAACAGCGCGTGGTTTGATAAGATGTCGGTACTTGAGCTGCTCAGGCTGACTGCGCATGCGACGGTATCACAGACCCTGGCGCGCGCTGACTTTAAGAAGCGGATGGCAAAAAACGAAGATGTTTCGCTGCTTGAATTCATGTATCCGCTGCTCCAGGGGTACGATTCGGTGCAGCTTGAAGCGGACATTGAGCTCGGCGGTACTGACCAGATATTTAACTTGCTTATGGGCCGGGACATACAGAAAGATTTTGGGCAACCGCAGCAGGTAGTGATAACCATGCCGCTATTGGAAGGTACTGATGGCGTGCAGAAGATGAGTAAATCTTACAGTAATTATATCGGCATTAATGAAGACGCTGGCTCGATGTTCGGCAAGGTGATGTCAATTTCCGATGAGATGATGTTCAAATATTACACACTTTTAACGGATGAAGACCTTGCCCAGGTCAAGGCAATGCATCCGAAAGAGGCAAAGTTACGGTTGGCGGAGATCATCGTTTCACAATATCATTCGCCGGCAGCAGCTAGTCAGGGGCGGGATAGTTTTCAGCGCGTGTTCAGTTCCCGCGAACTCCCCGAAGAGATCCAGGAATATAAGATCCCTGCCGCAGGCAAGCCTTTAGTCGATATACTTACCGGCTCCGGCCTTGTAAAAAGCAAGAATGAAGCCCGCCGGCTTATCCAGCAAGGCGGCGTGGCAGCCGATGGCAAAGTTATTGCCGGTGAAGACATAATTATCGACAGGGAATGTGTCCTGAAAGTAGGGAAGCGGCGTTTTTTAAAGCTTTCCAAGTAAATAATGCTCAAAAAAATAGACAGCTTTGGCAAGAATGTCATTATTGTATTAGCTGGGACCTCGCTTTTAAATTTTTTCAATCTTGTCTGCCAGTTATTGATCGCCCACCGTTTTAATCCGGCTGATTTCGCGGCTTTTAATTCATTGCTTGCGTTGTGCGTGATCATTGCCGCTCCTTTTGGCACGCTTCAGCCGGCAATTACGAAGTATATCGCGGAATTTCACGCCAGGGGGGAAACGGAAAAAATCAGGGTTTTTCTTTCCGCTCTCTTAAAGATATCCGGCTTGATCGGCGTGCTTATTCTTTGCGCATTTTATTTTACTTCCCCGTTCATCGCAGAAAAGTTCAAGCTTTCCAGCGTGTTTCCCGTTTATATGCTGGGGGGGTTGATTTCTCTAGCGTGCGTCATGCCGGTTTTTTCCGGCGCGGTCCAGGGCCGGGAATTATTCGGCTGGTTTTCGGCGGTATCGGTAACCGGCGGCCTGCTGAAATTAGGTTTGATATTTATTTTTATCATTCTTGGTTTCGGGATCACCGGGGCCATCGGGGCATTCCTTATCGCTTCCGCAATTTCCATCCTGCTATTTTTTCCGCCGCTGAAAGACTATTTTGTTCCGCCGGCCCATAAGACGAAAATAAATTTTAAAGAGCTCTTTTTCTATTTGGTCCCCGTAGCGGTAAGCTACTTCTGCTTTATGGTCATCGTCAGCTCTGATATGATCATGGTTAAATATTACTTTAGCGCGGAAGAATCCGGGACATATGCAGTTGCGCAAGTGATCGGGAAAATATTTATGTTTTTGCCCGGGGCAATAAATATGGTGATGTTCCCGCGGACAAGCAGCCTGCACGCGAAAAACCTGGATACAACGGTGATATTAAAGCGGTCGCTGCTGTATGCAGCCGGCCTGTGCGGCATTGCCGCCGTATTCTATAATCTCTGGCCGCAGTTCTCGCTTAATGTACTTACGGGTAAGGCCGGTTATGAATCAGCTGCTTTGGGCAGGATGTTCAGCTTTTCCATGACGCTTTTTGCCTTGGTGTGGATAATGGTCATGTATTTTCTTTCGAAGCGGGACTTTCGGTTTATAAGCTGGCTTGTGCTGTTGACGTTTGCGCAGATATCCGCCATTGTCTTTTTTCACGCAACCCTGTTCCAGGTGCAGGCAGTGCTTTGCGCGGTTGCCATTTTACTTTTTTGCGTTTATTCCGTCATATTTTTTAGCGCCCCCAAAAGGAAACGATGAAGAATATCCTGGAAAAAGTCTCCATAGTAATGCCGGCGTACAACGAAGAAGGCCGCATTGTTGCCAGCATTGAAGAAATCGTAATGACATTCAATGACTTCGGCTGCACGTGGGAACTTATAGTTATCGACGACGGCTCAACCGATAAGACTTATGCGCGTGCGAGTTCGTTAATAGAGAAATATTCCGGCCGCTTGATCGTCAAAAAGAACCCGCTTAATCTTGGAAAGGGCAGGGCGCTGAAAAAATCGCTTCATTATATAAGCGGCGATTATGCGGTATTTATCGATGCGGATATGGACCTGCATCCGATCCAGGTGCAGACATTGTTTGATATTATGCGATTGGACAATGCCGATATCGTGATCGGCTCCAAGCTCCATCCTAATTCGCGCGTTAATTATCCATTGCAGCGGCGGGTCATCAGTTTCGTTTACTATCTCTTGGTAAAAATCTTGTTTAAGTTGCCCTGCCACGACACGCAGACCGGCTTGAAGCTGTTTAAGACGGATGTCCTGCGCGCGGTTTTCCCCAGGATACTCGTAAAAAAATTCGCTTTTGACCTGGAGGTTTTAGCAAACGCGCATCATTTGGGGTATCGCATTGCCGAGGCGCCGATTGTGCTTGATTCCCGCAGGCGCTATGGCCGCATCGGCCCGACGTCAATATTTACCACTTTTTGGGATACGTTAGCGATCTTTTACCGGATGCATATCGCAAAATACTATGACCGTATCGATTATCATCGCCGTAAAAACATGGCAAAGGAATTTAGAAGAGTGCGTCGCTAAATGCCGGGAGCTGGATTTTCCGGATTTCGAGATTATTGTCCTGCCGGACGGCCCGGTTAGCGAAGCGCAAAAAGAGGTCCGGATTATCCCTACCGGCCCGGTAAGCCCGGCGCATAAGCGGGATATCGGCTTTAAGCAGGCAAATGGCGAGATCATCGCGTTCCTGGATGACGATGCCTGGCCGGAAAAAGCCTGGCTTAAGAACGCAATAAGGCATTTTAGCGATGCTTCAATTGCCGCGGTCGGCGGTCCGGCAGTCACTCCTGTTGACGATAGCTTGTGGCAGAAGGCCAGCGGAGCGGTTTATTCCTCGCCATTGGTCAGCGGAAAGTATATTTACCGTTATATGCCGAGGCAACTGCGGCAGGTAGATGATTACCCCAGCTGTAATTTCATTGTCCGTAAGGCAGTGTTGGAGAAAACAGGGGGGTTTAACACTAATTTTTGGCCGGGCGAAGATACAAAGCTCTGCCTTGACATTACTCAAAAGCTTGGAAAAAAGATAATCTATGATCCGCAGGTCCTGGTCTATCATCATCGCCGCCCGGTTTTTCTTCCTCATCTGAAGCAGATTGCCAGTTATGCCGTGCACCGGGGCTATTTTGTAAAAAGATACCCTGAAACTTCCTTAAGGCCGGCTTATTTTGTGCCTTCAATTTTTCTCATAGGAATAGTGCTGGGAATGCTGGTTTCTTTGTTCGTGCCGGTAATCCGGCTTGTCTACTTGCCAGGTGTGTTTCTATACTTACTTTTGGTTCTTATCTTTAGCCTTTCTAATGGGTTAAGCTTGCTTGGCCTGGTTTTATTTGGTATAATAACAACCCATATCACCTATGGCGCATTCTTCATAAAGGGCTTATTAACAAAACAGCTTTCAGAAGAAAATTAATCAATGAAAATCTTAATTTCGTATCCGCCGCTCAGCACTAAAAAAGGCTGTCCGACTTTGGGCCAAAACCGGCAGTTCCAGTATTTTAAGGAACCGACTTTTATTTATCCGGTTGTCCCGGCGCTTGCTGCGACACTGCTTAAAAAAGCCGGCCATGAAGCGGTCTGGAATGATTGTTTGGCCCAGGGGTGGGATTTTCCAACTTTTCTGAATTTTATCCGGAAGGAACAGCCGGGTGTAATTGTTTTTGAAACGAAGACCCCGGTTATAAAGCAGCATTGGAAAATGATTGATGATATTAAGGGATTGTTTGCGCCGGAAACCGGGCCTAAATTTGTTTTAATGGGTGATCACGTTACCGCGTTGCCCGAAGAATCGTTTGAGAAATCGCAGGTTGATTTTGTCCTTACCGGCGGAGATTATGATTTTCTTCTTTTGAACCTTTGTAACTATTTACGTTCGCCTGAGACCAATCTTGAGCCGGGTATTTATTTTCGCGACGGAAAAACGGTCAAGAATACCGGTAAATTCAAATTGGACCATGACCTGGATGCACTGCCGTTCATTGACCGCGAATTGACAAAATGGCAACTCTATGCGTCTAAAAACGGCAATTATAAAAGGACGCCCGGTACATATATCATGTCCGGCCGCGATTGCTGGTGGGGCAAATGCAGTTTTTGCAGCTGGCCGGGGATGTATCCAACGTTCCGCAGCCGCTCAACGCAGAACGTACTGGAAGAGGTCGGATACTTGATCGATAAATATTCGGTCAAGGAAATAATGGATGATACCGGCTGTTTCCCGGCAGGCGAGTGGTTGAGGGAGTTCTGCCGGGGCATGGATGAGCTTGGCTTTAGCCGGAAAGCCTATTTTGACTGCAATATGCGTTTCGGCAGCTTGAGCGTCGATGATTTTGCGCTGATGAAAAAAGCTAACTTCCGGTTGCTGCTTTTTGGCTTGGAATCCGCCAATCAGGCGACGCTGGACAGGATTAACAAGAACTTGAAAGTCGAACGGATAATTGAAGATTGCAAGGCGGCGACGCAAGCCGGACTTTTCCCGCATATTACGATCATGTTCGGATACCCCTGGGAGGATTACGCGCAGGCAAAGAAGACGCTGGAGTTAGGAAAGTATTTACTGCGCAAGGGATATGCTTATACGATGCAGGCAACCGTGGTCATCCCTTATCCGGGAACTCCATTGTTTGAAGAATGCAAACGCAGCCATTTGTTGAAAACTGTTGATTGGGATGATTACGATATGAAGTCGCCGGTGATGAAAACTGCGGTCGCAGATGAAAGGATTATGGGATTGGTGCAGGGCATGTACGGGGCTTCTTTCCAGCCGGAGTTTATTTTCAGGAAAATAGCGGCCTTGAGAGATACCGATGATCTCCGGTATTACCTGCGGGCCTTAAAAAAGGTTATCGGCCATATGTTTGATTTCAGGAGAAATCGGTTATGCTCTGGAAAATAGTCGGCCTGACTGCCGCGTTGTTAACCACCTTTTCTTTTGTCCCGCAGATCATAAAAGTGAGGAGGTCGCGGTCAGTCAAAGATGTCAGCCTGATAACCCTGGTCCAGTTTTCTGCCGGCGTTTTCTTGTGGGCCCTGTACGGCATTTTTTTAAGGGACGTGATTATAATCAGCGCTAACTGCGTGACGCTGGTAACGCTGTGTATCCTGCTATCGCTTTATTTTAAATATTCTAAAATGGAGAAGCCCGATGAGGCTTAAAGACAAAGAAAGCTATTACGCGGTAATTTTAGCCGGCGGCCAGGGAAGCCGTTTCTGGCCGCAAAGCCGCACGCTTGAGCCGAAACAATTCCTCTCTTTCTACCGGGATAAAAGCCTTTTTGAGCAGACCCTGGAGCGGATTAAGCCGCTTATACCTGCCGAGAATACGATTATTGTTACTTCCGACCTATACCGCCATCAGATCCATGAGTTCATTAAACCGTTTAATATTCCCGACGATAACCTGATTTTTGAGCCGGAAGGAAAGAATACTGCTCCTTCGATTGCCGTAGCAGCGCAGATGATCTTTAGTCGTGATCCGGATTCCCGTGTTTGCGTCATGCCTTGCGACCACCTGATTAAGCATAGCCGGCAATTCATAAAGATCATTAGCCGCGCATTAGCTTTGTGTAAAGACCGCATGGTCATATTTGGAATACCGCCGCACAGGCCAGCTACTGGATATGGTTATATCAAGGCAGGTAAAAAAACCGGGGCCTTCCTGAAGGTAGACAGGTTTTGCGAAAAGCCCGACATTGCCACTGCCCGGCGGTTTGTGAAAAGCGGAGCTTATTTTTGGAATAGCGGGATATTCGCCGCTTCCAGCCGGACTTTCCTTGAAGAATTTAAGACTTATCTTCCGGATCTTTACCGTCAAACCCTGAAGATCAACAGCGCAAGCGATCTAAAGATCGTTTGGAAAAAAATAAAACCGGAATCCTTTGATTACGGGATTTTAGAGAAATCCCGCAGGCTATTAATGATCCCCGCGGAAGGGTTGGGTTGGTCAGACCTTGGCAGTTGGCAGGCCTGGGATGAAGTGCTGGAAAAAGACAAAGATACGAATATCCTTAATGCCGACGTGGTAAGCCTGCATAGCAAGAACATTACGGTTGTGGGTAATAACCGGCTCATTGCCACGATCGGGCTGGACGATTTGATCATTGTGGATACCGCAGACGCGCTTTTGGTCGCCCGTAAAAACAAGACCGAGCATGTTAAGAGCGTAGTGGATATCCTTAAACAAAAGGGCAGGCTGGAACATTATGCGCATCGCACGGTAAAACGGCCATGGGGATCTTATACGGTTTTAGAATCCGGCAGCGGATATAAAGTCAAGCTGGTAGAGGTCAAGCCAAAGCATTCACTTAGCCTGCAGTATCATAATAAGCGCAGCGAGCATTGGGTGGTTGTGGAAGGCCGGGCAAGGCTCGTTAAAGGTAAAAGGACCTGTGTTTTGGAAACAAACCAAAGCATTTATGTACCGGTAGGCTGCGTGCACCGGATCACTAATCCCGGGGACGGCATATTAAAGATCATTGAAGTACAGGCAGGCGCCTACCTGGGCGAGGATGATATTGTGCGGCTAAAGGATGACTTCGGCCGTTTGAGCAGATAATCAGCTAATAGGGGGATCAAATGATAAAAAACAAACGGGTGATGGTCAGCGGCGCCGGCGGTTTTATCGGCAGCCATTTAGCAAGAGAACTAAGCGAACAGGGAAATTTTGTACGGGCGGTGGATATTAAATGGGATGATTATATTGCTGATCCGCGCTATTCGGAAAAACTTACACTTGATCTGCGCCAGCCGGAGAGCTGCTTTAAGGCAACGCAAGGCATGGACTATGTATTTAACCTCGCGGCAAATATGGGAGGTATCGGGTTTATTTCTTCTGTCGGCGCGGAAGTAATGTATGACAACGTACTGATCAATGCGCACATTGCCCGGTCTTGCGTGAAAAATAAGGTAAAGCGGTTATTCTTTTCGTCATCCGCCTGCATCTATCCCACTTACCGCCAGGAAAGCCCGGAAGTAAAACCGCTGAAGGAAGCAGACGCTTATCCGGCTAACCCGGATAATTTCTACGGCTGGGAGAAATTATATGCGGAGATAATGTTGGAGGCTTTTAATAAGGACAACGGCCTGGATGTCCGGATTGCCCGTTTTCATAACGTCTACGGACCAGAAGGCACTTATACCGGAGGCAGAGAAAAATCTCCTGCGGCAATCTGCCGTAAAGTTGCGGAAGCCGCTAATCCGGGCGAGATTGAGATATGGGGCGATGGCCTGCAGACACGCTCTTACTGTTATATTGACGACTGTGTGCGCGGCATCATCATGCTTATGGGGTCTGATTATGGCAAACCGCTGAATATCGGATCTGACCGGCTGGTTACGATCAATCAGCTGGCGGATATTGCGATAAATGTTTCAGGCAAGAAGATCGCGAAAAAATATGCCCGCAGCGCCCCGCAGGGGGTAAGGGGCAGGAATGCCGATCTTACTTTGGTAAAAAAAGTTCTAGGCTGGCATCCGGAAATAAGCCTTGAGCAGGGAATAGAGAATACGTATTTATGGATCGAAAAAATGATCAGCGCCAAAGTAAAAATGGCATAATGGCTATTTCAAGGATTCTTCGAAGTTTTATCTGGAGAATCTGGAAGATAACTTTCCCCTTTTGGCAAAGGCTGGGTTTGCATGTAGTGCCGAACCACTATAATTATCCTTTGCCGGATATACGCGGCCTTCGCGATGATCTATGGTCGCGGCATTCGGAATTGCCGGGGATAAATATGAACGTAGAAAATCAGATCCGCCTGCTTTCCCGGTTTACATACATAAGGCCTGAATACGATGGGCTGCCGAAAGAAAAGACGGCAATTCCTCATCAATATTACATAAATAACGGTACGTTTGCTGCGGTTGACGGAGAAATTTCTTATTGCATGATCCGGTATTTCAAGCCGAAGATATTTTTCGAAATCGGCGCCGGTAATTCTACGTATTTAGCGGCACAAGCAATCGTGAAGAACCAAGAAGCTGAAGGGGTGGAATGTGAGTTGATTGCCTGTGAGCCTTATCCCGATAATATCCTGAAACGTGGTTTTCCCGGCCTTTCCCGGTTAATACCGTCCAAGGTCCAGGATGTTCCTTTGGCGGAATTTAACCGGTTGCAGGAAAATGATATTCTTTTTATTGATTCCAGCCATGCTTTATATACTGGCAGCGACGTCCAGTATGAATTTCTGGAATTATTGCCCCGGCTTAACAGGGGGGTGATCGTACATGTCCACGATATTTTCTTGCCCGCGGAATACCCGCGGGACTTAATTATGGACAAGTACTGTTTTTTTAATGAGCAATATTTGCTACAGGCATTTTTAACTTTTAATGATACTTTTGAAATCCTTTGGGCAGGCCGGTTTATGCATCTACGCCACCCGGAAAAATTATCCGTTGCCTTTAGCTCTTATGAGCAGAATCCGGCATGGCCGGTAAGTCTTTGGATGAGAAAAATGAAATGAAGGATTTATTAAAGGAGCAGTTATGAAAGGAATAATCCTTGCGGGAGGAAAGGCAACGCGGCTGCATCCGATTACCAAGGGCGTATGTAAGCAGATGCTGCCGGTTTACGACAAGCCGATGGTCTATTATCCATTATCGGTATTAATGCTTGCCGGCATAAGGGATGTCCTTATCATCTCTACACCGAGGGATATTCCCCGCTTTAAAGATATCTTTGGTGTGGGGAGTGATTTAGGTATGCGTATTTCTTATGCGCCTCAAGCCGAGCCGGCTGGTATTGCCGAGGCGTTCATTATCGGCGAGAAATTCATCCATGATGATACCGTTTGTTTAATTTTAGGCGACAATATTTTTTTCGGCCACGGGCTGCGGGATATCCTGCAGGAGGCGTCTTGCCTTAGGGAGGGTGCGTTGATCTTCGGCTATTATGTGCGTGATCCCGAGAGATACGGCGTTATAGAGTTCGATAAATACGGCAATGCCGTATCGATTGAAGAGAAACCTAAGCAACCGCGTTCGAATTACGCTGTCAGCGGTCTTTACTTTTATGACAATAACGTGGTCGAGATTGCTAAAAAAATAAAACCTTCCAAAAGAGGAGAGCTGGAGATCACCGGCGTGATCAACGAATATCTTAAACGGGGGAACCTTAAAATTAAAATGATGGGCCGCGGCTATGCGTGGCTTGATACCGGGACTTATGATTCCCTTATTGACGCATCCCTGTTTATTAAAACGATTGAAGACAGGCAGGGCCTGAAGATCGGCTGCGTAGAAGAAGTTGCTTATCGCATGGGTTACATTGACCGCCGTAAACTGGCGGCGTTGGCAAAGCAGATAAATACTGCTTACGGAGAATACCTGATGAGAATATTAAAGGAGGCGGATTAAGTGGCATTTAATTTCAGAAAATTAGAGATTTCCGACGTCATCCTCATTGAGCCGGCTGTGTTCAGTGATGACCGCGGATTTTTCATGGAGACTTATAAATATCCGGATTTTAGCCGGGCCGGGATATCCTGCAATTTTCTTCAGGATAATCATTCCAAGTCCAGCCAAAAGGGCGTATTGCGAGGCCTGCATTACCAGGTCAAGCCAAAGACCCAGAGTAAGCTCGTCCGGGTGGCCCGCGGAAGCATTTTTGATGTTGCCGTTGATTTGCGGGGAGATTCGCCGAATTTCGGTAAATGGATATCTGTAGTTTTAAGCGCCGCTAACAAGTTGATGCTCTATATTCCCGAAGGTTTTGCCCACGGATATTGCACGTTAGATCCGGAGACAGAGGTCATTTATAAGTGTTCGGATGTTTACGCGCCGGAATACGAGAGGGGCATTATCTGGAACGATAAAGAGATTAATATTGCCTGGCCGATACAAAACCCGGTATTATCCGGCCGCGACATGAAATTTCCGGCTTTAAGCCAGGCAAGGGCCAAGGGGTTGATTGATGAGTAAAAGCATTCTGGTTACCGGAGGCTGCGGTTTTATCGGGTCACATTTTATCCGGCATATGCTTGAGCATGATAAAACATGCCGGGTCTCTAACCTGGATAACTTAAGCTATGCCGGAGACTTGAAGCGACTGCGGGATGTTAACAAAGATAAAAGATACGAATTTATCAGGGGGGACATACGAAAATCCGGCGATATCGCCAGAGCGTTTTTCCGTAAGATAGATGCCGTTGTGCATTTTGCCGCCGAAAGCCATGTTGATAATTCCATCCGCGACCCGTTAATTTTTGAAGAAGTAAACGTGCGCGGCACGCTTAACCTTTTGGCTGCGGCGCGGCAAAAAGGGATAAAAAAGTTCATCCACATTTCTACCGACGAAGTTTATGGAGAGATCCACGGAGGAAAATTCAGGGAAGATTCGCCGCTGGCGCCGAATTCCCCGTATTCAGCCAGTAAAGCAGCGGCTGATTCTTTTGTCCGCGCTTTTATGCGCACATATAAATTTCCGGCATTAATTGTCCGGCCGTGCAATAACTATGGGCCGTGGCAGTATCCGGAAAAGTTCATCCCGGTTGCGATTTGCAGCTTAATGAAGAACAGGCCGATCCCGGTTTACGGCCGCGGATTAAACTGCCGGGAATGGCTCTATGTTACCGATACGGCAGCGGCGATCGCCATGCTTTTAACCAAAGGTAAGGCCGGTGAAGTTTATAATGTCGGCTCAGGAGTGGAGACCCGCAATCTGGACTTGGCGCGTAAGATACTTAAAATTTCCGCTAATCCGGGAAAACTGATCGAATTTGTTGCGGATCGGCCCGGCCATGACTTCCGTTATGCCCTTGATTCGGCAAAGATCCGCAATCTCGGCTGGAACCCGGAAATAACATTCCCGGAGGGGCTAAAAGCCACTATTAGCTGGTATTTAAGGCAAAAAGACTGGCTGTTCAAAAGGCATAAAACGCCTTGACTTTTTTGACCTGTTTGTTAAAATATGTTCAATGGTTGAACAGCCTATCAAAGAAGAAAATCTCTTTATTATTAAAGAGTTAGAAACCAACCCTGCTGCTACCCAACGCGTACTTTCCGATAAGTTGGGCATCTCTTTAGGTAAGACCAATTATCTCCTCAAAGCACTGATCAAAAAAGGTTTTATCAAAGTCCACAACTTTTCCCATAACCCCGGAAAAATCCAAAAAATAAATTATTATCTTACCAAGCACGGCCTGGAAGAAAAAATACGCCTGATGCGTATTTTTTTAAAGAAGAAAGAAGCAGAGTATAACTTTCTTAAGCAGGAGTGGGAGGCTATATTAATTAAGCAAAAGGAGCTTCCGGATGCGAAAAAATAATAAAAAAAATATTCTGGTTACGGGCGGTGCCGGATATCTCGGTTCGGTATTGGTGCCCGAGTTGTTGCGTAACGGGCATAAGGTGACAGTAATTGATAATTTTATGTACGGCCAGAGTTCCCTGCTGGATTGTTGTGCTGATAAGAACTTTACCGCGATCAGGGGAGATGCAAGGGACAAGCAGCTGATTGCCGGATGCTTAAAAGATGCGGATGTTATTTTTCCTTTGGCTTGTTTGACCGGGGCTCCTCTCTGCAATCAGATGCCGCTTGAGGCAAAAACTATTATTGTTGACGCGGTGAAGATGGTGCTTCAGCTGCGCAGCAAGAGCCAGCAAATAATCTTTCCTACAACCAATAGCGGATACGGGATCGGCGAAAAAGGCGTCTTCTGCACGGAAAAAACCCCTTTAAGGCCGGTTTCTCTTTATGGCCGGCTGAAAGTAGAAATTGAAAATGCGCTGCTTGATGCGGGTAACTGTGTAACTTTGCGGCTGGCTACGGCATTCGGCATAAGCCCGAGGATGCGGCTTGACCTTTTAGTCAATGAGTTTACCTATCGGGCGGTAAACGACCGTTTTATCGTGCTTTTTGAAGCGCATTTTAAACGGAACTATATACACGTAAGGGACGTAGCAAGGGCTTTTATTCATGCGCTGGACAATTTTCCGGCGATGAAAAATGAAGCTTACAATGTCGGGCTAAGCAACGCGAACCTTAATAAATGGGAACTCTGTGAGGAAATTAAAAAACAGGTTCCTGATTTTTATTTTGTCGAGGCGGCAATAGGCGAAGACCCGGATAAGCGCAACTACATTGTAAGTAATGAAAAGATCGAAAAAACAGGGTTTACCGCGAAAGTCTCGCTTGAAGAAGGGATCCGGGAATTGATAAAAGGATACCGGATCATAAAAAGAAACCAATTTTCTAACGTTTGACGGTAAGATGGCTTTAAACAAAAAAATAACCTGTATCGCCGGCGCAACTGGAATGGTAGGCAGCAGTATTCTCAGCCAGCTGCTTATTATTAATGGCAATGCGCAGATCCGCGCGTCTTCTCATAATGCGGAGCCGCTCATTCGTGACCGGCGCATTGAATATATACGCGCCGACCTAAGATCCCTGGAAGACTGCAAACAGATGCTGCGCGGCTGCGGTTGTCTTGTGATGGCAGCGGGATATGGCGGGGGAGCAAAAAATACCCGGGCATTTCCCTGGCAGCATATCAATGAAAATTTAACCATGAATAAGCAGGTATTAGAGGCTGCCTGCCTGGAAGGCGTCAGGCGCGTCATCCTTATCAGCTCGGCTACCCTGTATCAGGAATTTTCCGGCAATGTCAAAGAGGACCAGCTTGATTGGAACAAGGATCCCCACGAAGCGCATTTTGCCTTTGGTTGGACAATGCGGTTCATTGAAAAATTATGTATGTTTGTACATAAACGCTACGGCATAGAAGTCATTATCGCAAGGGCGGCGAACATTTTCGGCCCTTTTGACAAATTTAACCCCGAAATCTCTAATTTTATCCCCGCGCTCATCCGTAAGGCAACGGATAAATTGGATCCTTTTGAGGTATGGGGTTCTCCGGATGTGGTCAGGGATGTCCTTTATTCGGAAGATTTGGCCCGGGCAATAACAGCCATGCTTGAAAAGGACAATTTAGGCGGCTATGGCGTTTTTAACCTTGGCTCTGGAAGGGCGACCACAGTCGGAGAAGTAGTCCAGTGGGCATTAAAATACGCCCAGCACACACCAACAGATATTAAGTATGCGCAAGATAAGCCGGTAACTATCAAATCCAGGATACTTGACTGCGGCAAGGCTGCAGATGTCCTTGGCTGGAGGCCGCAATATACCATTGAAGAAGGGATAAGGAAGACAACCCAATGGTGGATGGAGAATAAAAAATGGTGGAAAAAATGAAAACAGAAAAACATGATGCGATTACTTTATCCAGCGTTGAAGAAAAAGAGGCGATAAGGCGGTTTGTGGGGCATTTCAAAGAATCCCCGCTTCCCGATGATGAGATCCTGCCTAATATCGGGCTCTTTTTGACTTCTAAGAACCTTTCGCGAATATTATTTTTTTATGAGATATATAAGAAGATCATCAACCATCACGGCGTGATCATGGAATTCGGCGTGCGCTGGGGCCAGCTTGCCTCCGTATTAGTGGCGCTGAGGAGTATTTTTGAGCCTTTTAACCGGCACAGAAAATATATCGGTTTTGATACATTCGAAGGATTCAGGGGAATGTGCAAGAAGGACGGCCAGGCCTGTGAAAGCAAAGATGGTTCTTTTTCTGTCCCCCCGGGATATGAAGAATATCTGGGCAAGATCATACGCATGCAGGAACAATTGAATCCAATGTCGCATTTAAGCCGTTATGAGCTGATCAAGGGCGATGCGGTAGAAACGGTGCGCGCATACCTAAGCAAGCATCCGGAAACAGTCATTTCTCTGGCGATATTTGATTTTGATATTTATACTCCGACCAAGGCAGCGCTTGAAGCAATTAAGCCGCATTTGACTAAAGGCAGTATTTTAGTGTTTGATGAACTTTGCGATGATATCCATCCCGGCGAGACAATTGCCGTACAAGAGGTCTTAGGGTTAAATAACCTAAAGATCCAGAGGATGCCGATGACGGCAAGAGTGTCTTATGTGGAGATAGGATGACCCCGGTTTGCGCCGAAATCAGAAAAAGAATGATCGATATTTCCATGGTCAGCGGGCATGGCCACCTGCCGTCCTGCTTTTCCGTGATTGAGATCTTATATGCGGTATATAGCGTAATAAAGCATGACCCCAAGAACCCGCTCTGGGAAGAACGTGACATATTTATTTTGAGCAAAGGCCACGCCGCGCTTGCTCAATATTGCGTCTTGGCGGAATTCGGTTACTTTAACAAGAAAGATCTGGCAGCTTACGGCGCGTTTATGTCTAATTTTGGCTGTCATGCCGACAGGTCAAAGATCCCGGGCGTAGAGGCTTCCACAGGTTCATTAGGACATGGGATAGGGATTGCCGTCGGCATGGCGCTGGCGAATAAGATCAAGAAACATAAGCGGCGTATCCTGACGCTGATTGGCGACGGGGAAGCAAATGAAGGTACGGTATGGGAAGCAATGATGGTGGCAGAAAATTTAAAACTTAGCAACTTAACCGTTATCTATGACAACAACCTTTCCCATGCCCGGGGGCTGCAAATACGCAATCCCGCTGAACGTTTCCGGGCATTCGGGTGCCAGGTTTCGGAAGTAAGCGGCCATGATATCGCTGAGCTGAAAAAGAAAATTACAGAATCGGCGGATACGGTTAAAGTCATCGTGGCAAATACGCAAAAAGGATACGGATGCAAAACGCTGGTCGATAACCAGTATGAATGGCATAGAAAATCACCGAACGCAGAACAGAAGAATAAATTAATCGAGGAGATCTGTGCGGAAACAATTTAAAGAGACCGTTATGGACCTGGCCCGGCACGACGATAAGATCGTCCTGGTTTTTGGCGATATCAGCGTTTATCTCTTTCAGGATTTTAGCGCGCAGTATCCCGGCCGTTTCTACAATATGGGGATTTGCGAGAATACGTTAGTGAGCGTCGGGGCGGGATTAAGCTCGCAAGGCCTTTTTCCGTTCGTGCATACGATCACTCCTTTTGTGACGGAAAGGAGTTACGAGCAGATCAAGCTGGATATGTGCTATAACCGTTTCGGCGGCAATATAATTTCCTGCGGCGCGTCCTTTGATTATGCCTGGGATGGCGCTACCCACCATGCCTATACGGATTTATCTTTATTACGCCTGCTTCCCGGGGCAGAAGTGATTCAGCCGGGGTCAAGGAAGGAACTGGATGCTTTGCTGCGCAGCCAATACAATAACGGGAAGATGACCTATTTCCGCCTTTCCGACTATCCCCATACAATTGATACGCCGGTTGAATTCGGTAAAGGCGTTATCCTGAAAAATAATAACGCATCGGTAACAGTCATGACTGCCGGACCGTTATTGGGCAATGTCCTGGAGGCATGCAAAGGCCTTAATGTTAACCTTGTATATTTCCATACGATAAAACCCATAGATAAAGAAATGATCCGTAAGTTTCGTAATACCGACATTCTCGTTATCCACGATGCCTTTGGGTTGTATGAAGCAATATGCGAAGTCCCCAATATTTCAGTTTCGTATTACGGCCTGCCGGATGAATTTATCAGCTGTTATGGAAAGCTTGACCAGATAAGAAAGCACATCGGCCTTGATGTAGACGGGATCAGGGGGAAGGTCAAAGGTCAGATCAGCGCTTCTGCGAAGAATAAAAGGTAACGGTGCTTAAATAGGAGTAAATATGGAAGATATTAAAAGGTCTCTTGAGCGGGCAATAGTTGAACAGGGGTGGTGCTTTGGCGATAAGGCAACACGCATAGGGTTGCCGTTTGAGTGGACGGAAAATGAACGTAAGCCTTTGATCCTGAGCTTGAAGGACCTGCTGGCAGTAGGGTTTTATTTTTCCATGTATTATGTGCAAAAGAAAACTCCCGATACGATCATTACGAAGGATCATGATAAGGTGCAAAAGTATTGCCGGGAGCAATTATACGGCGTCTTTAAACATTTTTTTCCTTTTTTAGAACTGAATGGGACATGGAAAAACCATATTGAAAGTCAGGCATTGGCGCGGGCACAGGACTATTGTTTTATCAAGCGGTATTGCGATAAGTTGCCGAAGCGGTTATCGCACGGCGATATCGGGGCAGGGCTGGGAACGACGACTTTATACAGCCTGAAATTCCTTAATTCAACTTTTTATGCACTTGAGGCCAGCCCGATGAGCTACTCGGTGCAGCGGAACTATTTTCGTTTCGTTTCTCCATATCCGGGCGCCTATCTTGATGTTGTTGAGTGCGAGAATTTCCAATTGACGCAAGATGCTATCCGGAAAGAACTGGGCAAAGATTCTTACCGTCTAAAACATGTTCCGACGTGGAGGTTCGGCCTGGTCCCCGCGCGTTCGCTAGACCTGCTCACGGCGACTTTTGTCCTGAATGAACTTAATTATGCGGGAATACTTTGGCTCCTTGCTCAGGCATCAAGGACATTGAGAAAGAATGGCTATTTTTATATCCGGGATAGTTTTATCCTTAAGGCGGGCACCCACTCCATAGATTACGACAAGGTACTGCTGAAGATCGGTTTTCAGCGCAAGGCGCAGTTTGAGATCGCTAATCGCCATGATTTTTTCGGCATCCCTCGGCTTTATCGGAAAATCAGCGATAAAGCGTATTCGTTTGATGAAATGGTTGAGATGTGTTTAGGCAAATTTGCCTCTGTGGCATCGGGTTCAAGCTATGCCTACAATATGGAATCAACCCCAAAGTTGTAAAAGAATATTTAGCTAAGATGAAAGAAATAATATTATTTTTCCCGCGCCCGTGGCCGGGAAAAGCCATGAGTGGCCGCATTCCTTATTCGCTGCTGTTTTTATACAACTACCTGCGCGATACGGATTTTAAGGTGCGGATCATCGATGAGAGGATTGATAATATTCCGTCGGCGATACGGGCATTGGGAAAAGATATATTGTGTTTCGGCATCAGTTCGTTCACGGGTATCCAGATTAAAAACGGCCTTAATATTGCCCGGCAGCTAAAAGCGCATAGCCCCGATGTGCCGATAGTCTGGGGAGGATGGCATCCTTCAAGTTTACCGGAACAAACGTTGCAGCATCCGCTTGTTGATATTGTCGTGCGGGGCCAGGGCGAGGTCACCTTTAAAGAATTGGTCTTTGCCTTAGATAAAGGCAATGACCTCTCAGGGATCGAAGGCGTATCGTACAAAAAAAATGGCATCATCGTTCATAATCCGGACCGGCAGCTTTCGGGTGTGATTGAAAATATCCGTATTCCCTTTGAAGCTGTCCCGGTGGATAAATATATTTACAAAAAACCTTTTGCTGAACAGTCCGACCGGACAATCGGCATTATTACCAGCTTAGGATGCCCGTATCACTGCGGGTTTTGCGCGGTTACGGGAGTTTATAAACGGAAAGTTTTCTTTCGGAATATGGATCATGTCCTGGAGGAGATCGATTATTTGGCCAATCAGCATAAAATTAGCAGCATTACGATCGATGACGATAATTTTTTCGTTTCTCCGGAAAGAGTAATGAAATTTTCTCAGGCATTGCTTGGCCGGCCATATAAGATATCATGGGATGCCGGGGTGAGCGCGGATCTTTTATTAAGCAAATATGACGATGCTGCCCTGGATGTAATCAAAAGGTCGGGGTGCACTCAACTTTATATCGGCGCGGAATCAGGCTCGGATGAAGCCCTGCGCATGATCGGCAAGCAGGCAACCGTTGCCCATACCTATGAATTCGTAAAGAAAATGAAAGATGTCGGCATCCGGGCGTCTTTTTCTTCAATGGTCGGATTGCCGGTTACTTCGCCCGATGAGGTACACCAAACAATAGATATGATCTTAAAATGCCGGGAAATCAACCCGGATTTTGATTACCGGCTGTTTTATTATACCCCTTATCCGGCAACGCCTTTATATGAGCGCGCGCAGAATATGCACATGAAGGCGCCGGCTTCGCTTGAGGAATGGGCAAGCTATACGCCAAGAAGATTTAAGGCCCCATGGTTGGATAGTTCATATCGGCGGATGGTAAAATATTTCTGTTACTATTACTACCCGTATTCCGGAGAGATGAAGCATGTGCGGCACCAGCAGATAATAAAGCGGGCTGCCGAATTTATTTACCGTATGATTTTTGAAAATGCGATCTTAAAAAAGATCGCCTGCGTGCGTGTCAAACACCGTTATTTTAAATTCCCGGTTGATGCGGCGTTCGCCATACAGGGGGCGAGGTTCAAGAGTTGGTACGACCGTTTAGCGCATCAGAATGTGGATAAATTCGCTGAGCTTGACAGTTAAACAAATAAGCAAAATAAAGAAAGGAAGGATGACCATGTTTAAGGGGCGCAATGTCCTTGTTGCCGGCGGAGCCGGATTTACCGGCGCAAATTTAGTGCAGCGATTGGTATCGCTGGGGGCAAATGTCCGGGCGACGTTATATAAGAAAAACGCGATAATCCAGGACAAGCGGATCGAATATATCCGCTGCGATTTAAGGCAAATGGAAGACTGTACAAAAGTCGTTAAGGATATGGAATACGTCTTTATGTGCGCAGCGAATACTTCAGGCGCCGCGGTAATCAAGGCTAATCCGCTTGCCCATGTGACCCCGAACCTGGTGATGAATGCGCAGATGCTGGAAGCTGCGTATTTTGCCAAGGTGAAGAAATTTTCCTTTATGAGCAGCAGCGTTGTTTACCCTCCTTCCGGCAGCCATCCGTGCAAGGAAGATGAAATGATGAATGGTGACCCGGCAGATATATATTTTCTCGCTGCCTGGATGAAACGGTATACGGAGATCTCCTGCCGTTATTTTTCACAGAAGATAAATAATCCCATCGGCACAGCGGTGATCCGGCCGGCAAATATTTACGGGCCGCATGATAATTACGACCTCGCTACCTCGCATGTCATGTCGGCAATGATCCGTAAGGTCGTTGAACGGCAGAATCCTATCCAAGTCTGGGGGACCGGCGAAGATGTGCGCGACTGGATTTATGTTGAGGACCTGATAGACGGATTTTTGTTGGCAACCGAAAAATTGAATACTTACGATCCGGTAAATATTGCCCTTGGCAAAGGTTATACGATCATGCAAATGCTGCAGATATTGCTGGAACTCGAAGACTACCGCGATGCTAAGATCATTTGCGATCCTTCCAAGCCGTCAATGATCCCGATACGGCTTTTTGATACGACAAAAGCAGAAAAACTATTAGGCTTTAAGGCAAAGCATGACTTGAGGGAAGGGCTAAAGAAAACAATTGCCTGGTATAAGGCTACGCATAGCGTTCCGGCAAAATCTGCTGCGGCATAGCAAGAGAAAAGGATGAAAGTATATATTAAGGGCCTGAATAGCTGCCTTACGCGCAAGCAAAAATTGCAGCAATACAGGGATTTTCTGGTTGCCAACGGCCATGAGATAACGCATGACCATAAGAAGTGCGATAAGATCCTTCTGTGGACTTGTGCATACAGGGCAGATGTGCGCGATAATTCAATCGCCCAATTGGATTATTACCGGCGCAATAGCAAGGCAGAGGTTATTGCCGCAGGCTGTCTTCCTGATATTGCCCCGGGGTTATTGGAAAAAAGTTTTCCCGGTCGTGTAATAAGCTGGCGGAAGGACAAAGATAAATTTGTACAAGTCTTCGGGCATCCAAAAATCAGATTTGCGGAAAATTGCCGCGTCTTCGTCGAACCGCCGCTTTGCGAAGATGCAGCAGTATTCCGCAAAAAACATCCGGGTAAGGACGTCACCTTCCTTGACCAGTTCGTTAAATTAGTTGTTTCCGAAGGATGCGGATTTAAGTGCTCTTACTGCTCTGAGCGCTTGGCATTTCCTGCTTATCGGAGTTTTCCCGAGGCAGCGCTGGTTCGCATGTGCCGCGCAATGATAAAAGAAAGCGGTAAGCAGGAGGTGGCCCTTATTGCCGACAGCCTAGGCGAGTATGGCCAGGATATCGGGGTTTCGCTTCCTTCTCTGGTTCGTAAATTAGCGGCAGTCAGTCCCGGCCTAAGGATCGCGTTAAATAATTTGAACCCAGGCAGTTTTCTGCGCTATAAGAAGGAGCTGTCCGGATTCATCGCAAAGGGGATTATCCGGCATATAAACTTGCCCATACAATCCGCATCCGGGCGCATGCTTGATCTGATGCAGCGGCCATACACGCGTAAGGATATTGATGAAATATTTACCTTATTCAATAAGCTTAAATTTACCGATTTTGATACGCATATTATTGTCGGCTTTCCGGGAGAAACCGAAGACGATCTTGCGGAAACCGTTAAATTCGTTTTACGTTACCGGCCGAAATACGTATTAATAAATAAGTATATGGAGGCCCCGGAAATGCCTTCCGCAGGATTGCCGGGAAAGGTTCCGGCAAGGGTTATCGCTGCCAGGGCTAAGAAAGCAGCGCGGCAGATAAAGGCGGCAGGGATAATTTCTAATAACGACGGAAGTAAACGGGCCAAAGACCGCCTGGAAAGATTGAATCATGGTTAATACTTTTGCGGAAAATCCTGACTTTAGAAAGACCGGTTTATATGCCTCATTTATTAAGCAGCCGCTGAGTTTCGTGGATGCCGGGGCGGCAGAAGGGGTATTTCCTTTGATTATGCCGATAGCTTCGCTTACCCACGCCATGTGTTTTGATCCTAATCAAGATGCGGCAGAAGAGCTTAGGGCTTGCGGGCAGTCATCCTTTGCCAAATATACGGTAGTTTCTTCCGCCTTGTATAATAAAACCGGCAGGCATAAATTTTTTGTGACGAAGAACCCGAACTGTTCATCACTCTTGATGCCGAATCTCCAGCTGGCAACCCGCTACGGCGCAAGCGGCTTGCCGGTAAAAAAGATAATATCGGTCCCGACAAAATCATTGGATCAGATTGCCTTTAGTCGCCGCTATATTGATGAAAGGATCGGCGAGTTCATTAAGCTTGATTGCCAGGGAGTAGAATACGATATCCTTTTAGGCGCAAAAAAAGTACTTGCAAGGCAGTGTATGGCGGTATGGTGCGAAGCGGAATTTATGCATATCTATGAAAAACAGAAGACCTTTTCTGAGCTGAATGCATATTTGCAGAAAAATGGATTTTTGCTTTACGGGCTTTATCCAAGGTATATTTCGGCAAAAAAAATCGACCGGAAGAAATGCGATACGGAAGAGAGGATACTCTGGGCAGACGCCTTGTATTTTAAAGACCCGATAGACAAGGCTAACAAAAAGCGCTTATTTACAAAAAGGGACAAAGAGGTGATCCTGTTGGTCTATCTTATCGCTGGATATTATGATGCCGCCCTGGAACTTATTGACGTTATTTATAAGGCGGCAGCGGATAAAAGACTGCTGAAAAATGTAGTTTATGGCCTGGCGCAAGGAAAGAAGAAAGCGATTGAAGCGGCAGCAGCGCAATTCATCCGCGATTGCCGCAAGGATCGTAAAAATACCTATTTGACGGCAAAGCGGTTTATCGATAAAAACAAAGCCAATAACAGCGTAGAGTTCGTTAAATAATAACGTAAGGAGAATAATGATCAAGGATGAGGTTCTATCAAGCTTTGCCGGTAAAAGAACGATAGTTACCGGCGGCACGGGATTAATCGGCAGGCAGGTGGTTAAACTCTTGTGCGGCGCAGGGGCCAGGGTTACCATCATTTCTCTTGACGACGTGAAGGTTGAGGGAAAGGCAGAGTACGTAAAAGGCGATTTGACCAGCCTTGATTTTTGCAAGCAGGTAATAAAAGGCGCGGATTTTGTTTTTCATCTTGCAGGGGTTAAGGGTTCGGCCGTTGTCTCGCAGACCAAACTTGCCAGCCATTTTGTTCCGACACTGATGATGAATATGAACGTATTAGAAGCCAGCCGGATCAATAATGTAAAGAAACTCGTGTATACAAGCTCGATAGGTTCATATTCGGCAGCGGAGGTATTTAAAGAATCTGATTACCGCCTGGACAGTCTGCCGATGGATTTTGCCGGATGGGCAAAGCGGATGGGCGAGTTACAGATCTATGCCTATAAAATTCAGTATAAGATGGAGAATTTTGCGATTGTCCGGCCGTGTAATGTATATGGCCCGGGAGATAACTTTGACCCGGATAATGCCATGGTCATACCTTCGTTAATGTGCCGGATATACCGTAAAGAAGATCCCGTTAATGTATGGGGTGACGGCAGCGCAATCCGCGATTTTGCGTATAGCCGTGATGTTGCCGAAGGCCTGATCCTGGCGCTGTATCACGGAACGCATGGAGAATTCTTGAATTTAGGCAGCGGTAAGGGTTATTCGGTTAAAGAACTGGTCGAGGCGCTCAATAGCTTCCTTGATTTTAATTATAGATTTGACCCCGCAAAGCCTTCCGGGTATCCTCGGCGGGTTATGGACATCAGCCGTGCGAAAAGCGAGATTGGTTACGAGCCGACAACTTCTTTGCGCGAAGGTTTAAAAGAAACCTGGGATTGGTTTGTTAATAATCAGGATGAATATATGAGAAAGAAAAATTATTTTGTGGAGAAGTGATGAGAGTAGAAAAGACAAACCTCGATGGCGTATTACTGGTTACTTTAGATGTATTTAAAGACCACCGGGGGGAATACGTTGAGACGTATAATAAAAAATTATATGCGGATAACGGGATCGATGTGGAATTCGTTCAGGACGACATATCGGTATCTTCAAAAAACGTATTAAGAGGGATCCATGGCGATGGGCGTACCTGGAAGCTGATCTCCTGCCCTTATGGGAAAATATACTTTGTGGTGGTTGTTTGCAATCCGGCATCCCGGCAGTTCGGCCAATGGCAATCGTTTATTTTATCCGAAGAAAATCGTCAACAGGTATTGGTTCCGCCAAAATTCGGTAATGCGCACCTGGTTTTAAGCGATAAGGCGATCTTCCAATATAAGCAGACAAGCTATTACGATCCGGGATCGCAGTTTTCCTGCAAATGGAATGACCCGCGTTTTAAGATCACCTGGCCGGTTAGCGAACCGATATTATCTAAACGCGATGGATAAAGCCATTTTGAACATGGAAGAGAAAGTAGCCTTAGAAATATTAGTTGAAGATGACGCCGCTGCCATGGCATCAATGATCGGTAAATTGTATGCGATCAAACGGCCGCCGGAATATTATGCCTGGCATTGTTTTCAATCTCCGGATCTTACGGTTACGGTTGGATTGAAAAGCAGGGGAGAATTAGGCGGGGTCTTCAGCATGCAAAAAAGACGGCTGAATAATGATCTATTATGCGGACAGGCCAATCATTTGAATATCGCTGCCGAATTGCAAGGTAAAGGATATTTTTCAAAATTAGGCGAAAAAGCAATGCACCGCTTTAAAGATATCGGTATGGTCTGTGTTTTCGCCAATAAACAGGCAAAGCCAGCCTGTGAATCATCATTGGGTATGAAGACAATCGGGATTATCCCGGCGATGGTATTGAATGTAAACGGCATTACGGATGATAGCGGAGCCAATAATACCTGCAAACCGATAAGTGAAGACACGGTTTTCCCGTCTTGTCAGGAAGATAAAGACATTATTATGTTTAAATATCTGTCTTCGCATCGCAGCTGGCGATATGCCAAGCATCCGATGTATTCGTATTACATAGTGTATATTGATAGCGGTGAATATGCCATCATTAAGAAGTTTTCTGATCCACAAACAAGGGTTAGTCTAGGCGATATCGTTGATCTTGAGTGCCCGCTTAACGACAAGGAAAAGCTGCATAAAATTATTAAGGCAGCATCCTGGCATTTAAAACAGCAAGGCGTATCGACAATTACTTGCTGGGCAGTTCCGGGCGGCGTTGTTAATCAAGTAATGAAAGATATCGGCTTTCGTCCGGCCGGGCATGAAACGTATTTTTGCATTAAGGTATTGAGGCCGGAATACGATCATCTATGTGATTTTTCACGATGGCATTTAAGGATGGCCGATGCGACGAATTATTAAGCCTAACGGGGGTTGGTTAAAATGATCATTACAAGGACACCATTCCGTATTTCATTTTTTGGCGGCGGTACAGACTACCCTGTTTGGTATAAAGAAAATAAGGGCGCGGTTTTAAGCACAACGATCAATAAATATTGCTATATTAGCTGCAGGTATCTCCCGCCGTTCTTTAATTATAAATATTTGATCAGGTATAGATTGCGCGAGGAAGTGCGAAACGCCAAAGACATAAATCATCCGGCAGTGCGCGAGGCTTTAAAATACCTGCGGATAAAAAACGGCGTGGAGATCGTTCATACCAGCGATATCCCGGCGCAATCAGGGGTAGGCTCAAGTTCTTCTTTTACGGTCGGGCTTTTGCATACTTTGTATGCTTTAAAGGGGAAGATCGTGACAAAGAGAAAGCTTGCAGATGACGCGATCCATATCGAACAGAATATAATAAACGAGAATGTCGGTTCACAGGACCAGGTGGCAGTTGCCTTCGGAGGGTTTAATAAAATAGAGTTTGGCGGCGACAATGAATTCTATGTGCATCCCATTACCTTATCTAAGGAAAGGGTGGACCTTTTACAGGATCATTTAATGCTTTTCTTTACCGGCTTTTCCCGGACCGCTTCAGAAATAGCAAGCGAGCAGATCCGGCAGACTAATAACAAAAAGAAAGAGCTGACTAATTTATTGGAGATGGTTGATGCTGCCGTGAACATCCTTAACGGTAATTCCGATTTAAATAAATTCGGAAAATTATTGCATGAATCATGGGAAATCAAGAGAGACCTGACGCATCTGATCACAACGCATAAGATCAATGAAATTTACGATACGGCTCTAAGGAGTGGGGCGCTGGGAGGAAAGGTTTTAGGCGCCGGTGGCGGTGGATTTATCCTTTTATTTGTCCCGCCTCAATATCATGGCCGGGTCAGGGAAAAGTTAAAAAGGCTGTTGCATGTTCCGTTCGGCTTTGAGAAACTGGGCAGTCAGGTTGTTTTATATGCAGCGCAGGACTTCTATTAACCAAATGAAGAATATTGCCGCAGTGGTCTTATGTGGGGGGCAAGGCAGCCGGCTTAAGGGTTTGGTCAGCGACCGGCCTAAACCGATGGCGGATATCAGCGGTTCGCCTTTTATGGATATTTTGATCAGGCATCTACGAAGTTTCGGAATAAAAAAATATATCTTATGCGCAGGGTTTATGGCCGGCTATATTGAAGAATATTATCATCGTGAAATGGCGGCGGGGGATTTGGTTATTGTAAAAGAAAAACTGCCGTTGGGAACTGCAGGGGCGATAAGCCACGCGCAGGATTTCATTGAAACCGATCATTTTTTGGTTGTGAACGGTGATTCATTTTGCGCTGCTGACCTTAATGCATTTTTAGACTTTCATTCGGCTAAAAAGGCACGGTTGTCCATGGTTGTGTCCCGTATAGACAATGCAGCGGATTGCGGCAGCATTATTTTAGATGATACGAATAGGGTCGTAAGATTTGAGGAAAAGAAACATAGAGGTACGGCGTTGGCCAATGCCGGGATTTATCTGTTTAGCAGGGAAGTACTTTCATTGGTGCCTAAGGGCCTAAAGTATTCCCTGGAGAGAGATCTCTTCCCCCGGATGGCAGGAAAAGATTTCTACGGTTTTTTGACCGACGCCAAGCTTTTCGATATCGGGACGCCCGAGCGTTACGCAGAGGCAAAGACGTATTTCAAGGATAAAAAATAGAGGGCGCTGCTCATGGCAGAAAAAAGAAAAAAGGCGATTATTTTGGGTGCCGGGCCGCTCGGCCTGGTCACCGGTTGGCAGTTACTGCTTCACGACTGGTCAGTAGACATTTACGAAAAAGAAGCGCAGACCGGCGGGGCATGTAAAACCTGGAAATGGGACGGTTTTCTTGTTGATACGGGGCCGCATATCTATCATACTCCGGACCAGGAATTAGCCAAATTCTGGGAGGCCGAATTCGCAGGCCTGTTCATTAAGGATGATTTTTGGTGCAAGAACGTCAAAGGAGAAGGTTTTACGGAATTCTGGGATTATCCGTTGTCATGGGAGAGCATTTCCCGCTATCCAAAAACGTTAAAAGAGAAGATTGTTAGAGAGTTGGATAACTTAAGCCTTGAAACAAAAGCCAAGGCGCGCAATTACGCAGAATATATGCAGGCGCAGGTAGGCCCGACTTTAAACGAAATATTCTTTAAGAAATATCCCGCGAAGATCTGGGGTATATCTACCGATGATATGGCTGCGGATTGGGCTCCTAAAAGGATAGAATTTCGTCAAAAGGTAACGCCATTTTATCATAAGCAGTGGAATGCTGCAGGTAAGTACGGCACAGGCTGCATCTTTCAAAGGATCGAAGAGAAAATATTAAAATTAGGCGGCAAGATCCATATTAATGCGGAAGTAACCGGCATATCAGCAAAATCTAATACGATTACCGCGGTAAAGATCAATCATGCAAAAAATATTCCCGTTGGCAGTGACGATATGGTGATTTCCAGCCTACCGATAACCCTGCTTTCCAGGTTCCTTGGCTATGCAAGCAAATTGCATTTTCGCTCTTTGCGCACAGTTTATCTGGCTTATAATAAAGAAACGGTCTTACCGCAGGGCATACACTGGTTGTATTATGATTCCGATAAAGTCCTTTTCCACCGGATCACCGAGCCTAAAAAGCTCTCTGCCTTCGTTGCTCCTAAAGGTAAGACCTATCTTGCTGCCGAGATAACCTGTGATAAGGACGACCGCATATATAGCATGGAAGAAAAAACGCTTATTAAGAAAATAGCCGAGCAGGTCGAACAAGTCGGGTTGGCGCGTAGGAAAGACATGATTAATGGCGCAACGCACAGGCAAGATGCAGTTTATCCGGTTCAATATCGGGGATATCAGAACGAGCTTGCAAAAGTGCGTTCCCGGATTGCTAAATACCAGCAGCTTTATTCGCTCGGTACGGGCGGAGAATTCCATTATTCCGATATACAGGTGATCTTCCATAAAGCCTTTGATACCGCGGCAATGCTTTGCGGAAAGGATTCTTCTTTTGCGCAGGTATTGCGTTGTGCCAGCCGTTGTGAATTAAACCGGCAGGTTACGATAGGCAGAAGAAAGATCGGCGAGGGCAACCGGGCTTACATTATCGCAGAGGCCGGCTTGAACCATAACGGGAGCATAGATCTTGCTAAAAAGTTGATTGATGCTGCCAAGAAAACCGGCTGTGATGCAATAAAATTCCAGGCGTTTAGGGCGGAAAGCCGGGTTTCAAAAAAAGTAAAGGCCGCCAGATACGCGGAAAAGATCATCGGCACGGAAGAGACACTGTTTGAGATGTTTGACCGTTTATCTTTGAGTTTCAAGGCGCAGGAAGAGATCTTCCGGTATGCCCGGAAAACCGGCATAGAGATTTTTTCTACGCCGTTTGATTTTGAGAGTGTGGACTTCCTGGAATCTTTAGGCGTGAAGGCCTATAAGATCGCCTCTATGGATCTGGTAAATCTACCGTTTATCCGCTACGTTGCCAAAACAAAAAAGCCGGTCATTCTTTCTACGGGCATGTCAACATTGGGCCAGATCGAGGAGGCTGTTGAGGCGGTTGCAAGCGAAGGGAACTCTAATCTTGTCCTGTTGCATTGTAATTCTTCTTATCCGGCAGCTCCGGAAGAGATGAATCTCAATGTTATGCGTGCGCTAAGAGAATGCTTTGCCGTGCCGGTCGGGCTCTCCGATCATACCTTGGGCCTGTTCGTATCCCGCATTGCCATAGCTATCGGAGCAAATGTTATTGAGCGACATTTTACCTTAAACCGGATGTTCGAAGGTCCCGATCATATCCTGTCTTCTGAACCGGAGGAAATGAAACAGCTGGTAGATGCGGCAAAAATGATCCCGCTTGTCCTTGGCGATAGCGGCAAGCGGATCCAGCCTAATGAATACGATACGCTTAACGCTCAAAGAAAAAGCCTTTATGCGGCGAGGCGCATCAGAAAAGGAGAGGCGATTGCTTCGGGTATGATCGCTGTAAAAGGCCCGGGTGGCGGCATACTGCCGCGATACATGGATATAGTCGTCGGGCGGAATGCGAGAACTGATATTGAGCAGGACTATCCGATAACCTGGGATGTGATATGAGCATGAATTACGAGAAGACTGCGCGGGAGTTAATCAGCAGAGTAACAGATACGGCAAAAACAAAAAAGAAACTTTCCGGATTTTGCATCGGTAATACTGCAAAGATCGAGAATAACGATTTATATTTTACTCCCCTGAGAGAAATACATAATATGTCCATTGCCGGGGTAATTGTTTATAGCGAAAAGCAGGCGATTGATATTGCCAGGGAGGCAGATGGCAAGGTAGATTATATCCTGGTAGATGCGGAAAAAAAGATACCGGAATGCATGTCGCGCCTTGGCACGCCGGCGAATGTTGAGCGGGCAGTAAGAGAAACCGTAAAAAAATCTTCGCTTTGGGTATACAAAGGGAATGATCTGGCAGTCGAAGCATTAGACGGGTTACTCGCGTATCTTACTAAAGATTCTTTGCAGGGGATAGGCGGGAAAAAGATCGCGATCATCGGCGCGGGAAATCTGGGGTGTAAGTTAGCCATTAAGCTCGTAGAAAGAGGGGCGCATATATTTATTACCCGCAGGGATGCTGCAAAGATAAAAATCATTGCCAAAGCGATTAATCATATTAAACCTGCCTATACTATTGCAAAAGTCATCGGCATGACTGATAACTTGGCTGCCTGCAAAGGAGCGGACATTTTGATCGGGATGACTGCGGGGATCCCGGTGATCACCGCGGAAATGATAAGGAGCCTTGCCCCGGGGGCCATTGTCGTTGACGGTGGAAAAGGCACGTTATACCCGGAAGCAATAGGCGCCGCTTATAAATCGGGTATTGAGGTTTACCGTCTTGATGTCAGCGCTGCCTTTGAAGGGTTGATCAGCCATCTCTTTGCTTGCGAGAACCTGGTGAGAAAACGCATGGGCCGCCGGGTTTTTAGGGGAGAGCCGATCGTCTCCGGAGGATTAATGGGCAGAAAAGGGGATATCGTCGTAGATAATGTCCATGCCCCTAGTATGGCCTATGGTATTGCCGACGGCAAAGGAGATTTTATCCGCTCCCTTTCCCAAAAACACTTAGCGCGTATGAAAAGTATTAAAGTGCAAGAAAAGTAAAAGGACAGGTAAAAGATTAATTATGCATTATGAAGACTTGATCCCTGAAAATGGATATGTAGTTGCCGAGATTGCCTGTGGGCATGGCGGCGATCCGGCAAAACTTAAAAAACTGATTGATTGCGCTGCTTTAAGCAATGCCAGGATCGTTAAATTCCAGATTTTTACCCTGGAGGAAAGGCTGGATCCTCGCTGGGATATTTTTGCTAAACTGGTGCTGCCGCAGCAGGCATGGGAAGAAGCAGCGCGCTATGCGCGTCAAAAAGGACTCGTCATATTTGCAGATATCTTTGGCGAGAGCAGCCTAAAGCTTGCCCGGGAATTGGGCGTTGAAGGTTTTAAAGTGCATTCCGAGGACATGTTGAACAGTTCTTTTGTTGCCAAGGTCGCCGCAGAAGGAAAGATCACAATGATCAGCGTAGGGGGTGCGCACCGTATAGAAATATATCAACTGGTAAATTTTCTAAAGACCCTGGGGTTGCTTAAAAATATTATATTAGTTACCGGATTTCAGGCTTATCCTACCCCGATAGAAGATCACTCTTTATGGGAAGTCGCGGATTTGATCGAAAAATATTCGCCTTACGGCATAAAAGTTGCGTTTGCCGATCATGTTTCCGGAGATTTGCCCGAAGCCAAGGCAATACCCCTGATGGCGCTTGCGAAAGGCGCCTGCCTTGTTGAAAAACATATTACCGTTAATCGCAAGCGTAAGTGGGTAGATTATCAGTCGGCGTTAAGTAAAGACGATTTTACAGATTTTATCGGGCAGGTGAATCAGCTGGCTCCTTTATTGAAAAAAACCGGCTATTTTACGTCTTCCGAAGAAAAATACCGGAAGACATTTAAAAAAAGTGCCTGCGCTGCATCTGACTTGAAAAATGGCCGCATCCTGGCGCCGGATGACTTTGGGTTCAATAAAAATAATACTGATGAAGTGCCTTCCCTTGCTGCCTTAAGCCTGATCGGCAAAGAACTCAAGGTAGATGTTAAAAAAGGAGAATTTTTTCGCTCTTCGCAGATGAAGGGTAAAGTTGGCGGGATCATTGTTGCCCGCTGCTCATCAAATCGGCTGCCGAATAAAGCGTTATGCCTGATTGACGGCCGCGAGTCGATAGCGGTGCTTATTGACCGGATCAAGCGCTGCAAGCGTTTAGATTGCATTATCCTGGCAACTTCTACCGATCATTCCGATGATATTCTGGTTGAGATAGCTAATCGTGAGGGCATTTTGCCTTTCCGGGGATCTTTGGAAAATGTTTCGTCGCGGTTCTACGAAGCGGCTAAATATTACGGATTAGACCATTTCGTGCGTATCACCGGAGATGCCATTCTTTGTGACGAAGTAATGATCGACCATGCAGTAAAAAGCCATTTACATAGTTGTTGTGATGCGACTTTTATGAAAAATATGCCTTTTGGCACACATAAAGAAGTAGTCAGCATGAATACAATAAGAACGATCCTTGATACCGCTGCCATCCCATCCAATACCGAATATCTGGAATATTACCTGGAGAACAGCCGCTATTTTAACATCAATTACGTCGCTGCCGATTACGTATTTGACCATAATTTACGCATTACGCTGGACTACGAAGAAGACCTGGAATTATTCAGGCGCATATACGGCCATTTTAATAAAATTAACCCGGCGTTTACGTTACGCGATGCCCTTGCCTGGTTGGGGGAGCATCCGGAAATCGCAAAAATCAATATGCACAAACGGCAAAAGTTTTTAAGCCACCAGCTCAATGTCGAGCTACACATTTAACACAAGTTCAATGAAGAGCTAAAATTATTATCAGAAACCATGGAGATGATAATATGAAGCTGAGGATCATTGCTGGCCGCGGGCTGGTAGAAAAATATCGTTCTGAAAAAGAATTAAAGAATATCTATGTATCTGCTGATTTTTTGGTGCAAGGCGATTCTTCGGTAATCACAATCGAAGATAAGGCCCGGGCCAGGGCATTTTTTTACGGGCGCGTTATCGGCAGGCGCAGCGGTCCGGATACGATGGACAGCTTAAGCAAGACGGACGTTAATTTTAAATCGTTTGTATCCTCGCAGCCGACAGACAAGTGCCTGGCGGAACTGGAAGGCCGGTTTATCCTTGTTAAGATCACTGATAAACAGGGATGCGAGGTCTGTTGCGACCGTTTCGGCCGGATCGACCTTTATTACCAGCAAATAAACGAAGGGGCGGTATTTGCGTCTGACCTAAGCCTACTGCCGTTTAAGGACGGCACAGTAAAATATGACCCGGTTGGCATTGCCCACGCACTTTATATCTACGGGTTCCGGCCGGCAAAGCAGCATACTATTTACCGCGATGTAAAGAGGCTGGGGGTAGGTGAAATTGCTTCTTGGCAAGATAACAAGCTTGGATTCCGGCAATTTGTATTCCCCAGAATAGAAACTAACGAGAATTACGGCGAAAAAGATATTAAGAGATATTATGACATTATCATTGATGCAATAGCAAAACGCGCATCGAGTAACGGTAATCTGATTTATCTTTCTTCAGGGTGGGACTCCAGCTCGCTACTTTCCCTGTTAGTAAAACTCTATGGAGCAAATAAGACAAGGGCATTGATCGGCCGGATGCACCTGTCTAAGCGCGCCGGTGTGATCAATCAATTTGAGATCGACCGCGCTAAACGGATTGCCGATTATTTCGGCATAAAATTAGAGATTGCAGAATATGATTTTTGGCAAAGAAGCGATGAGCTGATCGCGGAATTGCAGCCGTTTATGCGTTCGCATATGCTTACCAGCATGTCATTCTTTTTCTGGGCAGTATTAGCTGCCCAGGCGGCAAAAACCAGCCGCGGCGAAGCCGTATTCGCAGGCGAGACCAGCGACGGCGCGCATAACCTGGGCTTTGCGCAGTTTACCACTATTTTTCATCCGGTACTGGAATTCCGCGAGTACAGCGATAAAATGGCCTCGTATCTTTTTGGGCCGACATTCCTTAGGTCTATACAGAACGGTAAATTTAATACAGACCCGATCTATAACTTGTTAAAACAAAAATACCAGGGGCGCGTTTTTGATTCTCCGGCAAGCAGCCCGGATGGCTGCGCGCGCCAATTATTTGCCGCTCTTTTTAGCCGCGATAACCGCATGCCGCTTTGGTCATTAAAAAATACAAAGCTGATGACCGATAGAGGGCGGCAGGGTTACAGCGACGAGATGGAAGGAACGTACTTCAATAAGCTGGAAACTTCTCCGGAAACGCTATATGCTTCTTACTTGCGCCTATACAACTCTTTTCATTGGCAAGGCGGCACAGTGTCAACGCTGGCGTTCACGGCCAATAACTACGGACTGGAAATGAACCTTCCGTATTGGGACAGCCGGATGCAGGATTTCTTATCGGCAATGCCGGAATCCTGGGGCAGGGGCCTGGAAATAAAGCCGACCAAGTATCCTTTAAAAGCCATGCTCCGGCAATACGTTGATTATCCCTGGCATCTGCAGGCAGGGCCGCATTCTTACCTGTATGATATCGATCCTAATTTCAGCCCTGTCGGCGAGTTTATTTATGATTCTGCGTTTACGCCGCATTTAAAAAGATTATTGAAAAGCCGCGCGTATGAAAGTATCTTGTCGCCGGAATTTTTCGATCTGGATTATATCAACGGCGTCACCAGGCGTTATCTTGATGGCGTGGAGGCGTCCGGCCCTGAGCGTACGGACCTCTCCGCTTTATCGTTCATTTCTTTGGCAGGATGGTACTGAAATGATCAATATTGATTTTTATATGAAGGTTGCCGAATTAAAAAGAGAATTGATGAAAGGCCGCGCCCTGGACAAAAAATATGTAGTTGATAAATTCGAGCAATTCCGCAGCAAGGATCCGGTAATCTACAATATCGAAACAACTAATGTCTGTAATATGCGCTGCGTAATGTGCGCGCGCACCACCAAAATGACGCGTCAGATGAATACTCTTGATATGGATATATATAAGCGCGTCGTTGAACAGATAAAGCCGTTCCCGCAAGACCTGTGGGCGAAATGGAAAAAGTTTGTCGTTGACTATTACGGTATCCGGCCTGACGAAATGGGAGAAAACCATTTTTTCCTTTATGTCATTGCCAAGTCGATCGTCATGCATGGCTTTGGAGAACCGTTGCTTGATCCCAAGATTGCCGAACGGATCAGGTTTTTAAGCGAAAAAAATATTCCTTCGTATTTTAGTTGCAATCCTGCGAACATCCATATTGATAAAGTACTGGAGATCTTCGAAAGCGGTCTGGATTATTTTAAGCTGTCCATTGACAGCGTAGATGACGACCGGCAAAGGAAAGTCCGCGGGGACGCTTCCGGATTTACCGGGAATTATAAAAAGATTATCCGCTTATTGGATGAGAAAAAAGAGCATGGCTATAAAACTACGGTTGTCCTGACCATGCTTAACTTAAATATCGGCAATGCCGCGGAAGAATTTGAAAAATTAAAAAAGTTATTTGAAGGCCGCCCGGTATACCTGTATTTTAAATGCCCTGACAATCAGTGGTACAGGGGGACAAAGCAGGCTACCAAGGCAATACACTGGTTGGAATTTTGCCAGGCCCCGTGGTCTACCTTATCGATACAGGCAAACGGCGATATCTCTGCCTGCGGCGCGGAAGATTATAACGGAGAATTGATCGTTGGTAATGCGCAGCATGAAACATTGGCCGATGCCTGGAATAGCGGAAAATTCCGGAAATTCCGCGAAGATCATTTTAATGTAAACAAAGAGATAAAATGCGCCGAAGAATGTGATATGAGACTGATCGGCGAACTGGTAAAGAATTAAGAGGAATATGTAATGCGGCCATTAAACGAATTAAAAAATCTGCGCGGCAGGGTAGCGATCGTCACCGGCGGAACAGGCCATGCCGGCTCCGCGATCGCCGAGGCCCTGGCCGAATCCGGGGCTGCGGTGGTTATTATCGGAAGGGATAAGCTTAAATGCAGGTATAAGGCTGAAGATATTTCCCGCCGGTTTCATGTTGCGGCTTTGCCGCTGGCCATTGATCTTGAAGATGAATATAAAATCCGGCAAATCAATAAAAAAGTCCTACGGGAATTTGGCCGCGTTGATATCCTGGTTAACTGCGCTGCTATATTAACGGATAGCAGGACAAATAAATTATTCGCTCCGTTTGAAGCGCAGGACACTATATCGTGGAGAAAGGCAATAGAAGTAAATTTAACCGCAGCTTTTGTCTTAACGCAAGCCTGTAGGGAGGTGCTGGAGTTATCCGGTAAAGGATCAGTGATTAACATCAGCTCTATTTACGGGATTTCCGGACCGGATATGCGGCTGTATAAAGGCACGAAAATGGGGAATTCTGCTGCCTATGCCGCCAGTAAAGGCGGATTGGTTCAATTAACGCGCTGGCTAGCCACAGTCTTGGCTCCCAGAGTGCGCGTGAACGCAATTTCTTCCGGCGGCATATTCAGGAATCAGGATAAGCGGTTTATTGACCGTTATGTTGCGCGTACTCCTCTTAGGCGGATGGCATCAGAAGAAGACTTGAAAGGTGCGGCAATATACCTGGCAAGCGATCTTTCGGCGTATGTTACCGGCCATAATCTTATCGTAGATGGCGGTTGGACAGTATGGTAAATAAAAGAAGGCTCTTGATTACTTTTGACCTGCGCAGGTTCGATGAAATTTTTCGGCCGCTGGTCCTGCAGCTTGCTCCTGAATTTAGGGTCAGTGTTTTGGCAATTGACTGTTTTGCCCCTCCGGGAACAGATCGTACTCTTGCCCAGTGGCAGAAAGAAGGCTTGATAGAAAAATATACGGCTGTTCCTAATATTAGCTTTTATAACAGCTGCGCCCTAAAGATGCACCTGGCTATGCGGCGCATTGTCAGGCAGTTTAAGCCGCTCAATTTCGATCTTTGGGTAACTGTGGGTGAAACGGAAATAGTGGAAAGGTACATATCGGATTGTATTCTTCCGGACCGCTGCGTCAAGATCGTACTTTGGCCGTGTCTGACCAGGCTGTTGGAGAATAAAGAATTGGTGGAAAAAATGCTTTTTTCCTCCAATAGCATTAAACGCCGTAACGGTATGCCAGAAGGGTTGTTCAATAAGATACGGCAATCAGGAACCCCGGCAGAGCTCTTGCGCAAAATAACGGGTTTGTTGAAGCGCAAGTACATGTCGCTATTGAAAAAAATAAGCTTTTATTTTGACCGCTTTCTTGTCCCTTGGGTAATGGTCGGTAAAACTTTCGGATTTGGGCCGCATGACCGGCTTACCCAGCTTGGCTCCGGGCGCTCGGAGGTGATTATTTTTTGCGATGAAGTTGAGGCTGCGGCGCACAAGTTGCTTTTTAAGGCCCCGGATGTATATGCCGCTTATCATCCGACATACGGCAATTGCCGTTGTCAGGGCGATAAAAAGCATGCGAATACACTCCTGGTGCCGTTAAGTGTTTTTGTTGATTATAAGCGCATATCCGAAGAATACCTGTCTTTATTTCTGCGAGACCTGAAAACCGTGCTTTTAAATACAGGCACGGCCGCGGTGCATCTGCGCAGGCATCCGGATGACCGCGGTGCGTGGGTATATCAATTACGCGATTACCTTCTGCTTAATTCTGTCAATACGGAGATTGTGCCCTGCGACAAGCCGATCAGGGACGTTATGTGCGATTATAGGGGCATGGCTGGTTTTGCTTCCAATGCGTTGCGGGATGGCCGCGCAAGTTGCGATTATGCCTATATCATCGGTTTTACCGCTGTTTCAAAGGGCCGCTATGCTGATCCGAAGTTTGTTTTCGGTAATTCGGAAGGCATAGGCTGGATAGAGGAAGACGGCTCGTATAACCGTGAAATTTTCACAAAATACCGGCATGCGTTCCCGGAACGCAAAAAACCGATAGAGATTATATTAAGCAGGGCGAATAGTTGAAAATATGCGCTTAAACAAAAAAATAAAATATTTCAAGTTTTTGCTGTCTCATTGGGGCCTGATACTGGGAATCCTGTTTTTAGGCATCCTGGTATCATTGATGGAAGGCCTGGGTATCGGGCTGCTGCTGCCTGTAATGGAAGGAGTTAAGGGGCTGGGTGATTTTCATGCACCGGTATTCTTTAATGCGCTAATCGGAATGTTTGCGAACCTATCGCTTGTGGTAAAAATCCAAATTGTTGCGCTATTGCTATTAGCTGTTACCGCGGCAAGGGAGACTTCGCTCTTTTTGAAGAATATTTACGTTGCGCGGCTGCAGGCAGTTATCAGCAGGCATTTTCAAATGGAATGCCTAAAGCAATTGCTCCGCTTGGATATGGGCTATATCAACAGTAGAAAAGCGGGAGACCTGCATGCAATAGTCTACTTTCATGCCTGGAATGTCAGTATGTCCATGGCCAGGGTCGGCGCGATCATCCACTTACCGTTTACGATCATTGTGCTGTTGATCGTGCTCTTTTCGCTTTCCTGGAAGATCGCCGGAGTCTCTGTTTTTCTTGCGGTCTTATTAGCGCTGGCCATACGGGTAATCCTAAAGAAGGCCGATAATGCCAGCAGGCGGTTAGGGGAAGCGATCAATGTAAGAAGCAGCGCGCTACTGGAGATTATTACCGGGATTAAGGTCATACATCTATTTAAGCGCGAAAATAGTTTTATCGATAAATTCAGCCGCGTAGTCGATGATTACAACGAAGTTACTTTTAACATTGCAAAAGTGACCGGTATGGTCAGTCCGTTCACGCAATTCCTGGGTGTCGGCATACTGGTGTTGATTATGGTCACGGCATTGTATTTGTTTCCTCAGGAAGGAAGCATACAGGTGCTTTTGATATTTATCATCACTTTTACCCGCTTGATAAATCCGGTCGTGGGGATAAATCAAGATAGAGTAAAATTTGCCGGAGACCTTCCGTATTACCGGGAAATATTCCGTTTCCTGGAAGAAAAGAAGCATATCTCAAGCGGTAAGGCCGTATTTACCGGGTTGAAGAATTCTATTGAAATGAAGGCGGTAGATTTTACCTATAGTTCCCGTCCGGACCGGATCCTCAATGAAGTTTCGTTTGTAGTCAAGCGCGGTAGCAAGGTAGGCTTGGTCGGGCCATCCGGTGCAGGCAAATCCACGATTGCCGAGTTACTGCTCAGGTTCTATGACCCGCAAAACGGCCTGATCATGGTTGACGGAGTAGATTTACGCGATTTAGACATAACCTCATGGCGCAAGCATATCGGCGTAGTTTCTCAGGACGTATATCTTTTTAACGATACGGTGCGGTCCAATATCGCTTTTGCCAATCCTGAGGCAGGCGAGGAAGAAATCAGGGATGCGGCGATAAAAGCCCATGCCCACGCTTTTATCGCAGCCCTGCCAAGAGGTTATGATACGATTGTCGGTGACAGGGGCGTCCTTCTTTCCGGCGGCCAGAAACAACGTATTGCGATTGCGCGGGCGATCCTGGGCAATCCGGAAATCCTCGTGTTTGACGAAGCAACTTCCGCACTTGATACTGAATCGGAAAAAATTGTCCAGAAAGCGCTTAACGAGGTGAGCTGCGGCCGGACTGTCATCAGTATTGCCCACCGCATATCCACGATCTCTGACTCCGATAAGATTATTGTTATGGATGCCGGATACATCGCGGAAGAGGGAACTCATCAGCAGCTTATTGGCCGCGGCGGATTATACAGCAAGCTTGTAAAGATGCAGGAATTAGAAGGCGAAGTGCAGGAGCAGGAAGCCGAACTAAAGGTCAGGGAAGGAATCAGGGAAATCCTATGATCACTTTAATCGTACCGACGCTAAACCGCCCGGATTTTATCGCCAGAATACTTGATTATTACGAGAAAGTCGGCTATCGGCACAGTATCTTTATCGGCGATTCAAGCAGCGGGATCCATCTTGAGCGCAATAAAGATACCGTAGCTAAATCAAAAAATAAGGTCAAGGTCACTTACCGGGAATATCCCAATACAAATCCTACGGCGTGTTTTAAAAGCCTGCTGGAATCGGTAGTCACGCCATACGCTGCCTTTTTGCCAGATGACGATTTTTTTATTCCTAACGGCCTGGAGAAATGCATTGAGTTTCTTGAGCATAATCCGGAATATGCCGGGGCGCACGGTATCGGGATCATATTGAACCTGGAATCGCCCGGCCCCTACGGCAAAGTGAAAAATGCCAGCGGATACCAACAAGCGGTTAGCCGGGAAAAAACAGCAGCCGAAAGGGTCCTGGCTTACTCCGGGAACCCCACCCTGCCGCTATTCTCCATTTATCGTACAGCGGTCTGGAAAAGGGCGTTCTGTAACGTTACTGCTTTGGCTGACCCGGCATTTACCGAGTTGCTTCCTAGTTACCTTGCAATCATTTCCGGAAAAATAGCCAGGTTAGATTGCCTCTATTCCGTAAGGCAATGCCATGACCGGCGCTATCTATTGCGCGATGTATACGATTGGATTACGGGCCAGGAATGGTTTCCTTCTTACCAGGTTTTTTATCGCTGCGTGATAGAAGCGCTTATGGAAACAGACGGCATTAAAATAGAAGAGGCCCAAAAAATAGCCAAGCAGGCATTTTGGTCGTATTTAAGCAAAATCATCCCTTATAAATTTCATCATCAGTATATTGAAGACAAGAAGATAGGCCGCAAGATCAAGGCTCTGGTGCAGGGTATTCCCGGAGGCCATAGTTGCTTATCGGTATTTAGAAAAATTAGGCCGGCTGCCGGCGGCAACCTTAGCCTTCCGGCGCTATTAAAAAAGTCATCGCCGCATCACCGTGATTTTATGCCGATTTATGACCTGATCACTGATCATGCCGGCAAAAACGCTGTTTAAAGTATGGGAAAAAATCTATTTTTAGTCGGATGCGGGCAATTGGGCAGCAGGCATTTGCAGGCAATTGCCACGCTACAGGGCGTTTCAGAAATAACCGTTATTGACCCGCGGCCCGCTGCTTTAGAGTTGGGCAGGCAGCGCCTGGGTGAAATTCCGGATATAAATAAAAGCATCAATTTCCGTTGGCTTACGGAAATGGAAAACAAGCCGGCTGAGGCAGACTTTTGTATCATTGCCACTCAAGCCAAGGGCCGTTCCCAGCTGGTCAGGGATATTCACAATAAACTGGGCTGCCGCAGGTTTTTGATAGAAAAAATCGTCACGCAGTCGGTTGCCGAATACGAAGGGCTGTTGGAATTTTGCCACAAACGCAGCCTCTCGGTATGGGTAAACTGCAAAACCCGTACATATCTGTTGCACCGTTATATTAAATCCCGTATGCCGGAAGCAGAGAGCCTGGTCTTTTCTGCTTCCGGAGGCAACTACGGCCTGGGCAATAACGGCGTGCATGCTGCGGATTTGTTTGTCTTTTACAGCGGCGCCGGGCATATAGAAAGCCGCGGTTCAAGGATTGACCAGATGCTGCATCCTTCAAAACGCGGTAATGATATCTTTGATTTAAGCGGGACGTTGCACGGCATCTCGGAAAATAACAGCGAATTCATCCTGAATTTCGCGCCATTTAACCAGAGCCCGGATACCATTACCATTTTGAGTAAAAATTGCCGGTTCCTGGTTGATCATTTTCAAAAGACGGCGCTGGAAAGCTATGCGGAAAACAACTGGCAATGGCAAAAGATCAATGATGCACATGTTATGGAGGATTGGGCAGTCAGCCATATGACAAAGGCCTTTGCCGGGGATATTATCAGCAGCGGCAATTGCCTGCTTCCTACGCTAAAGGACTGTTTTCCGGCACACCGGTTCATTCTTAATGAGCTGTTGCCGCATTTTAACCGTTTATTAGGCGTAAATAATGACTATTGTCCGGTTACTTAACAAAAGTAAGATATGGATAAAATAAAGGTAGGCTTGATCGGCGCCGGTAGTATTGCCAGGAAACACCTGGAGGTGATCCGGGATCTTGATTGTGTCGAGGCGGTCGGGATAACTTCCCGTACGATGGCAAAGGCAGAGCAGCTGGCAAACGATTTCGGGATCAGGTGTTGCGTTGATAGCGCGGACCGGCTTATCCATCAGGCCAAGCCGGATGCGCTGCTGGTTTTAGTCTCAGAGGACCAGACGTTTGCCGTAACCGCATCTTTGATTCCTTACGGATTGCCGCTGTTTATAGAGAAACCTGCGGGGTTAACTCCGCAGGAGAACCGTAGATTAGCAAGCTTGGCAAAAAAACGCTCTCTTAAGACCATGGTCGGTTTTAACCGGCGGTATTATTCCATATTCCGCAAAGGAATGGAGATTATCCGCAAACATGGTCCGTTATTAGGGGTGGATATTGAAGGTCATGAGCGTATCTGGCGCATCCATGAAAGCACGAAGTTCTCCAAAGAAGTAATCGCGCATTGGATTTTTGCCAGCAGCACGCATACGATAGACCTCTTGAGATTTTTTGGGGGAGAGCCGAAAAAAATAAGCGCGATAGCGCATAGCTACAAAGAACCCGGCGGTGATCAGCTTGCCGCGTTGCTGGAATTCGCTTCCGGTGCCATCGGACAATACCGCGCGTACTGGTATTCCCCGGGAGGATGGAAAGTGGTGTTGTATGGCGACGGCGCAACCGTAGAATTCAAGCCGCTGGAAAACGGGCAATGGACCGATAAAAACTTTAATACCCATGAGATCAAGCCGGATGATATAGACCTTAAGTATAAACCGGGGTTTTTCAGGCAGATGGAGGCGTTTGCCAGGCTGGTGATGAACGGTAACCGCGATTGGCCGTTATTGGATCTCGCCGGTGCCTGTGAAACAATGCGCTTGGCAGAACGGATAAAGGGGAAACAATGAAGGCATTGGTCGTCGGATTAGGCAGTATTGGGGAAAGGCATATCAGGAATCTAAAACTGATAAGCCCAGGCATACGGATCGCTGTCTTACGGCAACATGCAAAAACAGCATGTGCCGGGCAGTTGCAGCCGTTGATCAACCGTGTTTTTTCAAAAACCAACGACGCGGCTGCCTGGAACCCGGATATTACCTTGATAACCAATCCGGCTTCTTTGCACGTCAGGACCGCTTTGATTTTTGCAAAAGCCGGCAGCCATATTCTTATCGAAAAACCTTTTGCTTCTTCCTTAAGGGGAATACCGGAATTGATGTGCGAATGCCGCAAAAAGAACCTTGTCTTGATGATCGGTTATTGCCTGAGGTTTTTTCGGCCGATACAAATTCTAAAACAGGCCGTGGACAACGGATGTATCGGGCGCCTGATATCCATACATGCCAGGGTCGGACAATACCTTCCGGATTGGCGGCCGCAAAAAGATTTTCGCAGCGGCGTAAGCGCTCAAAGCGGGCTTGGCGGCGGAGCAGTATTGGAATTAAGCCATGAGCTGGATTATCTTAACTGGATTGCCGGGGAAGCTAAAGAAGTGACGGCAAAAATCGGCAGGCTTGGGGATTGGGATATTGACGTAGAGGATATTGCCGAGGCCGTGATCATTTTTAAAAACCGGGCAATCGGCAGCGTGCACATGGATATGCTGGACCGGGCGGCCAATCGTTCCTGCCGCATAATTGGCACTAAAGGCACGCTTGTATGGGATATGGAACAGGGAAACTGCGTTCGCCTTTATTCGTCGAGGACAGGTGCGTGGAGAGAACTGTTTTCCGGCCGGCAACTAGAGCGTAATGATGTGTTTATAAAAGAATTGAAGCATTTTATAAGGTGCGCCAGGTACGGCAAAAAACCGTTAGTAGATCCTACGGCAGGTTTACGCGCGCTAAAATTAGCCCTTGCCGTAAAACGTTCTGCAAAAGAAGGAAGAAGCGTGAGGCTATGAAAAAACCGTTTATACTCGGCACAATTTTTGCGCGTGGCGGCTCCAAGGGCATACCCGGGAAAAACTTAAAGCCGTTAGCCGGAAAGCCGCTTATTGCTTATGCAATAGAAGCCGGCCTTGGCATACCCTTGATTGACCGGCTGATTGTTTCCACCGATGATGACAAGATAGCCGAGGTTAGCCGCCAATATGGGGCAGAAGTGCCGTTTATGCGGCCTGCTGAGCTGGCAGCAGATAATTCCCCGGAATTACTTTCCTGGAAGCACGCGCTTACCACTATGAAAAAAGATTTTGCATGCCGGGCGGATATCTTAGTCTCTCTTCCTGCCACGTCACCTTTGCGTTCCCGGGAGGATATTATGCGTTGTATCAAGCTATTACTTGACAGCAAAGCGGATATCGTGGTTACCGTAAAGGAAGCCGAACGCAATCCATATTTTAATATGCTCACCATGGATAAAGACAGCAATGCCCGGGTAGTTATTGCCGGAAAAAAGAAGATCGCTTGTCGCCAGGAGGCGCCGGTTGTGTATGATATGACCACGGTTGCCTACGCAGCCCGCGTTCCCTATATACTTTCTGCTGCTTCAATAATGGAGGGCAGGGTAAAAGCGGTGGTAGTGCCCCGCGAAAGGGCGCTGGATATCGATACTTTGTTTGACTTTGAGCTTGCCGAATTCCTGGCAAGTAGAAAAAAGGAGAGGTCTTGAGGTCCATAAAAGAGTTAATGGATTTAAAAAACCGCGTTGCGCTAGTTACCGGCAGCGGCGGCCATATCGGATTTGCTATTGCGCAGGCTTTTGCGGAGGCAGGGGCAGATATCGTGCTCTTGGATATCGATAAGAAATCTTGTGCAGCCAATGCTAATCGGCTGGCACAAGATTACGGGGTAGATACTCTTTGCCTGAATATTGATCTTTCCAATGAAAAGAAGATACGCGCTATCCCTAAAATAATCGCAGCTGAATTTCAGTATTTGCACATCCTGGTTAATTGCGCTGCGTTAGTCGGTACATCGAAACTTAAGGGATGGGCTGTGCCTTTTGAGCGGCAGAGTGTTGCTACCTGGAGAAAGGCGTTGGAAATAAACCTGACTTCAGTATTCGCATTATCGCAGGCTTGCAGTAAATTACTGGCTGTTTCCGGGCATGGGGCGATAATCAATATAAGCTCAATAGCCGGTATAACCGCTCCGGATATGAGGTTGTATGAAGGTACCGGATTGGGCAACCCCGCGGCATACTCCGTAAGCAAGGCCGGGATCATCCAATTGAGCCGCTGGCTGGCAACAACATTGGCACCTGATATTCGGGTAAATGCCATTTCGCCGGGCGGTGTTTTTCGTGGGCACAAGGAACCGTTCCTGTCGCGCTATATACAACGTACCCCTCTAAGGCGTATGGCTTCGGAAGAAGATTTAAAAGGCGCAGCCCTGTATTTAGCAAGCGACCTTTCTGGCTATGTAACCGGCCATAACCTAGTGGTAGACGGCGGTTGGAGCGTATGGTGAAAAATATACGGATCGTATTATTTACTAAGCCGGACAAACCCACAGTTAAAGAAGCAATCGCATACTTAAGAAATAATTTTTCGGATCTTAGCGTTTATGCCGGCAACCGCGGCGATCCGTTTCCCAAAAAAGCACTTAAAGGCGACCAGGAAATTCTGGTTTCCTATATTTCGCCATGGATCATCCCGGAAAATATCTTACGCCGGACTAAATTATGGAATATAAATTTTCACCCGGGACCGCCCGGGTATCCGGGGATCGGATGTTTTAATTTCGCCATCTATAACGGCGAAAAAACATACGGTGCGACTGCCCATATCATGGAAAATAAGGTTGATACCGGAAAAATAATCGGCGTGAGACGGTTTCCGTTTTCTAAGGGCGATTCCGTATATGCCTTAAGCATAAAGACCTATGACCAGATGCTGGCGCTTTTCTACGAGGTCATGGATTTCATCCTGGCGCATAATGATCTTCCCCGGACCGGCGAAAAATGGAAACGCATTCCCTATACCCGCCGGCAGCTGAATGAGCTTTGCCGGATCAATGCCGGCATGAAAAAGAACGAGATTGAAAAACGTATCCGCGCAACCGTTTATCCCGGCATGCCCGGGGCATATATCGAGATTCACGGGCAGAAGTTTACCTATACGGAAAACGAATAGACAATGAAAAGCTATCGTACCTTTATAATTGCCGAAGCAGGCGTTAATCATAATGGCAGCATTAGGATGGCAAAGAAAATGATTGATGTGGCGGCAGCAGCCGGGGTTGATGCAGTGAAATTTCAGACTTTTCAGGCCGCACTGCTGGCAAGTAAATTCGCCCCTAAGGCAGAGTACCAGTTAAAAACCACGCAGCAGAACGAATCTCAGTTCCAAATGCTTAAAAAATTGGAATTAAGTGCGGGTGCCCATAAAGAATTGATCGCGCATTGCAAGAAATCCGGCGTCATATTTCTTTCTACGCCATTTGATCTGGAGAGCATAGATTTACTTAATTCATTAGGCTTGATGATACTGAAAATCCCATCGGGAGAGATAATCAATCTGCCGTATCTAAGAAAAATCGGAAGCCTGAAGAAAAAAATTATATTATCAACGGGCATGGCGGATTTATTCGAAGTAAAAAGGGCTTTGAGTATCCTTATGCAAAGCGGCACCCCGAAGCAACAGATTACGGTTTTACATTGCCATACTGATTACCCCACTGCCTATAAAGACGTCAATTTGCTGGCTATGCTTTCCATAAAAAACAGATTTAAGATCAATATAGGTTATTCCGATCATACCCCGGGCATCGAAATAGCCATTGCTGCGGTCGCCTTGGGAGCGAAGGTAATAGAAAAGCATTTTACCCTTGACCGGACAATGAACGGCCCGGATCACAGAGCTTCCCTGGAACCTGATGAGCTGGCCGCCATGGTTGCGGCAATACGGAATTTGGAAAAGGCAATGGGTAACGGGATCAAGCGGCCTACGGCTTCCGAGATAAAGAATAAAACAGTAGCGCGTAAGAGCTTGATTGCGGCAAGATATATACAAAAAGGGGAGAAATTTACCGTGGGTAACCTGACTGTAAAACGCCCGGGCTTTGGCATAAGCCCAATGGACTGGGACCGCGTCCTTGGCAAAACCGCAAAAAAAGATTTTATGGCAGATGAATTGATTGCGCTATGAAAAGAAAAATCTGCGTCATTACCGGGTCACGGGCAGAATACGGGCTATTAAAACCCCTGCTCGATGAAATCAAGCGCGATTCAAACATAGAACTACAAATCGTAGCTACGGGCATGCATTTGTCCGCAGAATTCGGGTTAACGTATAGAGAGATAAAAACTGATGGGTTTATAATTGATAAAAAAGTCAATATTCATTTAAACTCCGATACTCCTTTAGGTATTTCCAGGTCAATGGGGGCGGCGCTTGCGGGATTCGCCCGCGTTTTTACTCAACTGAAACCCGACTTGGCCGTAGTGCTCGGGGATAGATTTGAAATATTCAGCGCGGTTTCCGCGGCTTGCGTCAACCGGATACCGGTTGCCCATATCCACGGAGGAGAGATTACTAAGGGCGCGTTCGATAACGCCTTTCGCCATGCGATAACCAAAATGAGCCAGCTCCATTTTGTGGCGTTGGATGAATATCGCCGGAGGGTGATCCAGCTGGGAGAATGCCCGGATACTGTTTTTAATGTCGGGGCGCTTGGGCTGGACAATATCAAAAATTTAAAATTACTTACGAAGCAGAGATTGGAAGAAGATCTCGATTTTCGTTTCAATATCCGTAATCTGTTGGTTACTTTTCACCCGGTTACCCTGGAAAATAATACTGCGCAGCGGCAGATGCGCAATCTTTTAGCTGCCCTGGATGGGCTGCGGGATACGAATATGATTTTCACTAAAACGAATGCCGATACTGACGGCAGGATAATCAACAGATTAATTGAACGGTATGCGGCGCGCAATCCGCGCAAGGCCGCCGTATTTACTTCTCTTGGCCGGCTTAAATATCTGTCGGCCATGCAGTTTATTGATGCGGTAGTCGGTAATTCTTCCAGTGGGATAATCGAGGCGCCGAGCCTCAAGGTCGGAACAATAAATATCGGCGACCGCCAAAGCGGAAGGGTAAAGGCAAAAAGCATCATTGACTGCCCGCCGTCAAAAAAAGGCATTGAAGGGGCGATAAAAAAGCTTTATTCTAAAGGCTTCATAAAAAGCTTGAAAGACGTGCACAATCCATATGGTGACGGAAATGCGGCAAAACGGATTAAGCGCATCATTGCAAACCATAGCTTAAAAGATATCCTAAAGAAGGATTTTTACGACATATGATCAGGATTATCCCGAAGCTGGAAATTAAAGGCCCTAATTTAGTAAAAGGCATCCATCTGGAAGGGCTAAGAGTAGTGGGCAATCCGCGGGATTACGCTGCCAGTTATTATCTGGACGGGGCAGATGAGCTTTTGTATATTGACGTGGTTGCCAGCTTATACGGCAGAAACAACCTGCTTGACATCATCAGCGAGACCGCAAAGAATATCTTTATTCCCCTTACGGTTGGCGGAGGAATAAGGTCGATTAACGATATAAATAATATTTTGCGTGCCGGCGCAGATAAAGTCGCGATAAATACTGCGGCAATCAATAGACCGGATCTGATTAAAGAAGCAGCCAATAGGTTCGGTTCTCAATGCGTAGTTATTTCGATTGAGGCAAAGCGAAGAGAAGGCGGCGGATATGAGGCATATACGGATAATGGGCGGGAAAGAACCGGGGTTGATGTTTTTGATTGGGCTAAAAAAGCCGTAGACCTGGGGGCAGGCGAGATATTGGTCACGTCCATCGACAGGGAAGGAACAGGTAAAGGTATGGATGTTGATTTAATTTCCAAAATATCAGAATCCGTGCCTGTGCCGGTGATAGCCTGTGGGGGCGCAGGCTCCAAAGAGCATTTTCTTGAAGCAATCAATAAAGGCAAGGCTGACGCGGTTTGTGCTGCATCCGTCTTCCATTATCATCAGCTGTATTCTAAGGATATGGATGTCGAGTGTAAAAAAGAAGGTAATATAGAATTCCTGAGCAGGGATCAACGGGTCAGGAAGTTTTTGCCCAGCACGATCCAGCCTATGGATATACGGGAGCTAAAATCATTCTTAACAGAAGAAGGGGTATGCTGCCGGGTTCTTTTTAAGCAGAAGCAAGAAAGTGAAGTTAAGCATGACGCCTAAGCAGAAGGTTACAGTAGCGGTAGTCGATTACGGGCTGGGCAATCTTTTTAGCATAGAACGCGCCTTGAAGCATATTGGAGCAGATTGCCTGATTACCGATAATAAGGATGCCATAATTAATTGTGAACGCGTAATACTTCCAGGCGTAGGGGCTTTTGCCGATGCCATGAAAGGGCTTGAGGCTAAAGGCTTGATCGGCGCTTTAAACAAAATTGCCGAGAAAAAGGTGCCGCTTTTAGGCATTTGCCTGGGGATGCAGCTGATGATGACTGAAAGTGAAGAATTCGGCAGGCATAACGGATTAGGTTTAGTCTGCGGCAAAGTAGTGCGTTTGCAGGAAACGCCATCTTTAGAAGCAAGGACGAAGGTTCCTCATATCGGATGGAATACCATAAACGGCAGCGATGGTTCCCGGTGGGAGAAGACGATGTTAGAGGGTTTAGAAAACGGCGAGTTTATGTATTTCGTGCATTCATATGCAGTAATGCCCGATGAATATTCATGCGTGCTGGCCACTACCACATATGGCAAAGATAAGTTTTGTTCCGTAATGGCAACCGGCAGTATCATGGGTTGCCAGTTCCATCCCGAGAAAAGCGCAGAAGCGGGTTTGGGCATATTGCGTAAATTTGTATTTAATAATTTTGATGGATACGCGTAAGGAGGTAAAGATCGGCATGCCGAATAATAATCTACAGCCAAGATTTGGCCTTCCCCAGGAAGTAAAATTCTGTAAAAAATGCGTTATCTCTAATCAGCGCCCCTCATCTACGAATGAATACTTCCATACCAGGTCAACCAGGCACGATACGATAAAATTTGATTCCGAGGGGGTCTGCTATGCATGCAGGGTATGTGAAGCAAAGGATAAACAAATAGACTGGAAAGACAGGGAAAATCAGCTGAAGGAACTATTAGCCCGCTATAGGAGTAAAGACGGCTCCTACGATGTCTTAGTGCCGGGTAGCGGAGGAAAAGACAGCACTTTTCAGGCCCATGTATTGAAATATAAGTATGGGATGCATCCGCTTACGGTTACCTGGTCTCCGCATATCTATACGGATATAGGCTGGAAGAATTTTCAGAAGTGGATTTATCAGGGAGGGTTTGATAACTATCTATTCACCCCTAATCCTAAAATACACAGATTATTGACGCGCTTGGCATTCGAGAATCTCCTGCATCCATTTCAGCCTTTTATTCTTGGGCAGAAGACCTTTGCCCCAAAAATGGCGGCTAAATTCGGGCTCAAATTAATAATGTACGGCGAGATGCCCGGTGAATACGGGGCAGATGTACCTATTACGGAAGCTAAATTTCGTACTACGGGATCTCCCAAAGAAGGTTTTTCTACCGACTATAAAGCTGGGAAAAATATAAAAGAATTATATCTCGGAGGATTACCCATAAATGAGATAATGGATAAATATAAAGTCTCTTTTGGCGATCTGGATCCATATTTCCCTCTTGACCAGAATATCATAAAAGAAAACAATATCGAGTTTCATTATTTGGGCTATTATCTAAAATGGACGCCGCAGGAATGTTATTACTATTCCGTAGAGAATACCGGTTTTGAAGCGAATACCGAACGCACCGAAGGCACTTATTCAAAATATAACAGCCTTGACGACCGCATAGACGGGTATTTTTATTACACCACCTTTATTAAGTTCGGCTTGGGCCGGGCAACCTACGACGCAGCGCAAGAGATAAGGAACCATCACCTTACCCGTGAAGACGGGGTTGCCCTGGTAAAGAGGTTTGACGGAGAATTCCCTAAAAAATACTTTAAGGAAGTGTTGGAATATATGGATCTCACCGAAAAGCGCTTTTGGGAGATTATTGACGAGTTCAGATCACCGCATCTATGGGAAAAAACCGGCGGGGAATGGAAACTGAAACATAAGGTGTCATAAATGAAAGAAATACGCAAAATTTTTGTTAACGATACCAATAATATCGAAGAAACCATACTGGCAATACAGCGGGGAGGTGTAGGCATTGCCCTTGTGGTAGATGAGCAGGAGCGCCTTTTGGGGACTGTTACTGACGGCGATATCCGCCGGGCAATCCTCAATAAAATACCCTTAAGTAATCCTATTGCCACGTTGTTCAGCTATCGTTCTGCAAAATATCCGCAGCCCGTGACAGCGCCATATGGTATCGCAGCTGAAGCGCTTCTTGCGCTTATGCAAAAAAAAGAGCTGCGGCAAATCCCGCTGCTTGATAAAAACGGAAGAATAGTGGAATTGGCTTTATTATCCGAATTAATAGACGGGGATTTCCATTTTCCTCTTACCGCGGTAGTTATGGCCGGCGGCAAAGGAAAACGCCTTTATCCCCTTACCAAAGACATGCCCAAGCCAATGTTGCCGTTAACCGAGCGTCCTTTAATTGAACGGACGATCGAGCAATTTCGTAAAATAGGGATTAGGCAAGTTCATATAGCCACCCACTATAAATCCGAAGTGATTACCGAGCATTTTGGCAATGGCGATGACTTCGGGGTAAAAATTAATTATATCAATGAAGAGGAGCCATTGGGTACGGCAGGGGCCCTGGGGCTCATGGATACTCCCGATAAACTCACTTTAATTGTAAATGGCGATATTTTGACCCAGCTTGATTTCCTGTCGATGTTTGATTTTCACCGCGACCATAAAGCCGTAATGACTGTAGGGGTGCGGAAATGTGAATTTGAAATTCCCTACGGCGTAATAGACACAAACGATATACTGGTTAAGGAAATTACGGAAAAGCCGGTTAAGACATTTATTGTGAACGCCGGCATTTATCTGGTCGAGCCCGGCGCTTACCGCTATATTCCAAAAGGCCGCCATTTTGATATGACGGACCTGATCAGCACTTTAATAAAGGCCAAGCATAAGGTAATCTGTTTTCCGATTCAGGAATATTGGATGGATATCGGGCAGCCTGTCCACTACCAACAAGTGAGGGATGACGCAAAAAATGGAAAAATTTAACTGGGCAAATAAAAAAGTTTTGGTCACGGGCGCCGGAGGTTTTATCGGAAGCCATTTATGCGAGCAATTGAGCCGGATGGGGGCAAATGTACGGGCAATGGTACATTATAACGCGTTGGGAAGATGGGGATGGCTGGATTACGCCGATACACGCGGCAAGTTGGATATTTTTCCCGGAGACATAACCGACCGGGACAGCGTATCTGAGGCAGTGAACGACCGGAGCATTATATTCCATCTGGCGGCATTGATCAGCATACCTTATTCGTATGCCGCGCCTGAATCATATGTGCAGACGAATATCCTTGGGACGTTAAATCTTTTAGAAGCCGCGAAAGAAGCAAGAATCCGGCGTTTTATTCACACTTCTACCAGCGAGGCGTATGGAACAGCGCAGTATACGCCAATTGACGAAAACCACCCTTTGCGGGGGCAGTCGCCTTATGCTGCCAGTAAGATCGGTGCTGACAAGATCGCGGAAAGTTTTTATTGTTCGTTTGGCCTGCCGGTAGTGGTTGTGCGGCCGTTTAATACCTTCGGCCCGCGCCAATCGGCGCGCGCAATTGTCCCTGCCATAATAACTCAGGCTTTAAGCCGGAAAACAATAAAGCTGGGTGCCACATACCCAGTGCGCGACCTGAATTTCGTTAAGGATACGGTTTTGGGTATGATCGCGGCTGCTGAGTCGCCGGATAGCGCGTTAGGAGAAGTGTTTAATATCGGATCAGGCAGAGAGATCAGTATCCTTGAATTAGCTAATCTGATCATAAGGATGACCGGTAAAAAAGTGCGCATCAAAAGCATTTCGGAGCGGTTTCGGCCGAAAAACAGCGAGGTAGAACGGTTACTGGCCGATACCGCGAAGGCGGCCAAGATACTTAACTGGCGGCCAAGATATACATTGGAGAGAGGGCTGGAAGAAACTGTTGCTTGGTTTAAACGGCCGGGAAACTTGGAATTATATAAAAGCGACCGTTATATAGTCTAAAAATATGAAACCTGAACAATACTCGATCCCGCTTAGCGTCCCGGAAATTAAGGGGAATGAAATGCGCTATATAAAAAAATGTCTTGATACTAACTGGGTATCTTCAGCCGGGCGTTATGTCGATAGTTTTGAAAACAAGATGCTAGGTTATATTGGAAGAAAATATGCGATCGCCTGCGTTAACGGGACAGCGGCTTTGCATATAGCGCTGCTGGCAGCCGGGATTAAGCCCGATGAGGAAGCGATTGTTCCCGCGTTGACTTTCGTAGCTACGGCAAATGTCTTGCGTTATGCCAATGCCTGGCCGGTTTTTATCGATGTCGAGCCGGATACCTGGCAAATTGATGCGCAGAGGATCGCGGATTTTTTAAATAAAGAATGTGTTTGGAAAAATGGCCGTTTGATCAACCGCAATACCAGGCGGGCCATAAAAGCCATCATGCCGGTCCACTTACTGGGGCATCCGGCAGATATGGGCCCCATTATGCGCCTTGCGCATAAGTTCGGCCTCCTGGTTATTGCTGATGCCGCACAAGGGTTGGGGGCGCTTTATAAAGGCCGTCATGCTGCCGGGTTTGGCGATATTGCCTGCCTGAGCTTCAACGGCAATAAAATAATTACTACCGGCGGAGGCGGGATGTTGCTTACCGATAGGCCGGAGTGGGCCAAGAGAGCGCGGTATCTCATTACTCAGGCGAGAGACGATTCTTCGGAATTTATCCATAACGAAGTCGGCTATAATTATCGCTTGACCAATATCCAAGCGGCAATGGGTATTGCCCAAATGGAAAATATCGGTAAGCATATCACCAGAAAAAGATCTATTGCCCGGCATTATCAGGCCGGGCTTAAAGACATTCCCGGTATCCGCCTGCCGGTTGAATCCGTTTATGCCCGGTCGATCTTTTGGCTATATACGATCCGGATAAATAAGGTTAAAACAGGGATCGGCAGCAGAGAACTGTTGCGTAAACTAAATGCCGGGGGTATTCAGGCCCGTCCTCTCTGGCATCCATTACATTCTTTGCGCCCATTTAAAAGATCTTATGCGTACCGGATAAAGGTAGCAAATGAATTATACCGCGATTGTTTAAGCCTGCCGTCTTCCGTGGGGCTGGCGCAAAGCGACCAGGATAAGGTTATTAACGTTATACGCGAATCAACCATAAAAAAATAATGCACTCAAACGATTGCCCAATATTCCGCCCTCAGCAGTTAGTTGAAAAAATAGTTATTGTCGATGGGCAGCCTGGTTGCGGAAAAACAATGCTTTCCCCGATCGTCGCCGCCATGGAACGCGTTGAGCTTTTGACCTTTGCCTACGAGATTGAAGAAGTTTGCTCTCTGCGTTACCTAAAAAGGCTCGAGGATGATGTAGCAACAGCATTGATCAGATACTTCGCGGATTTAAAACTTTATAACATATCAATGTCCAGAGAAACTAATTTCCGCTGCAGCGACGTTTCCAGCGTATTCCGCGACGCAAGGCCGTTGCGTTATCTTAAACGGTTATTCCAGAAAGGCGACATTGCCATACCGGAACAAATAAAACGCGAGAGGCCGATCCTGCATTTGGCTACACATGACCTTTTGCGCAGGTCAGAACCTGTCTTTTCTGCCTTTGGGAACAAGCTTGTGTTTATCGAGGTGGTCCGTCATCCGCTGTATATGCTTAAACAGGAAGAAATCAATGTGGGAATGGTCTTAGACCCGCGGCATTTCGAGGTTTATTACAAGCATAAAAATAACTATTTTCCGTATTTTATTTTAGGATGGGAAGACTTATATCTTAAGGCCAACAGCATCGAAAGGGCTATTTATATGATTGAACACCTGACAAAACGCACCAATGCGTTCAAGGAGTCTTTTGACAATAACGCTATACGAGCGCAGGTGATCACCGTACCTTTTGAACGTTTTGTCATTAATCCCTGGTCGTATATGGAGCAGATAGAAAGTACGCTGGAGACAAAGATAACTGCGATTACCCGCAAGATGATGAAAAAACAACGTGTCCCGCGCAGGATGTATGCCGAAGGGGTTGGATTAAAGATCTACAAGCGCTGTGGGTGGGAGCCGCCGAAACGCGGATCGGATGAAAATAAGGAATTTGCTTTACGCCGGGCATTTGCTAAGGAACGCGGCGCGTCGCAGGAAGCCATGGATATTCTAGACAGGCTCAGCGCCGATTACGAGATCAAATACCTCGACGGTAAAAAGACATACTAGTAAGGAGGCTGGTGATGAAAACAGTGGCTTTGGTTCCCGCAAAACTCAAGAGTGACCGGGTCCCCTTCAAAAATATAAAAAAGCTGGGCGGCATACCCCTGGTTAACTATACTATGCGCACCTTAAATAAGGTAAGCAACGTTGACGAGATCGTGATCTTTGCCTCAGAGCCGTCGATTTGCGACCATATACAGCGCGGTTTAAAATATAGTTTTTTACAGCGCCCCAACAGCCTGGATACGCAGGAAACAAGTATCCAGGATATTATCGGGGAGTTTTTGAAAAAGAGTGATGCCGATATGGTTGTTTTATACCACATCACATCGCCCTTTCTGAAGGCCGAGACCGTGTCGGAATGCGTCCAAAAAGTCGTTTCGGGAGGATACGATTCCGCCTTTACCGCGTACGAAATAAAGAAATTCTGCTGGTTTCGCGGTAAGCCGTTAAATTATTCTTTTGACGCCCCGACTCCGCGCACTCAAGACATAGATTCAGTCATAGTCGAACAAGCAAGCCTGTACGTATTCAAAAGGGAGGTCTTTGAGAAAACCGGACAAAGGATATCCGCTAACCCGTACATTAAATATATCGACCATTTTGAAGGGCATGATATCGATACGCCTGAAGATTTCCGCGTCGCGGAATTAATCGTCAATACCGGCCTTTTTACTTTCTAAGGATCGCTGATGAAACAAGAACCCTTTTTAAAAAGATACCCCGTGCATTTGGATAACCACGCGTATGATATTATTGTCGGCAAAAATTTCCTTTTTGATAATATGCGTGCGATTCTGGAAGAAAAGATAAAAAATAAAAATATATTTGTGGTTTTTGATGCGGTTTTCAGCAACAAAGTCTACGACCGGCTTATAAACCCTCTTTCAGAATCCGGCTACCGTATCTACGCGTACCCTATGGTTTCCGGCAAGCAGAATAAAACGATCAGCGAGGCGATAAAGATATATGAGCTCCTTGAGCTGAATGAGCTTTCCCGCGATTCGACATTGATCGCTTTAGGAGGAGGGGTTGTCGGCGACCTGGCAGGCTTTGTCGCCAGCACGTATCTGCGCGGGATTAATCTCATCCACATACCGACAACGCTTACCGCAATGATCGACAGCAGTATCGGCGGCAAGGTCGCGATAAATTTCCGCAAGACAATCAATGCCATCGGTAATTATTACCATCCGGTCATGAATGTCATTGATTTAGAGTTTACCGAGTCATTGCCTCAGCGCGACTTTAAGGCAGGGCTGTCGGAGATCATAAAATGCGCGGTCATTTCCGATAGAGAGTTATTTGAATACCTTGCCGCTAACAGCACAAAAATACTGGCCCGCGATGAAGAGGCGCTGTTGCGCATCATGATCCGCGCGATGGAAATAAAATTAGACCATGTTCGCGGAGATGTCAGAGAAAGCGGCAAAAGGCTGAAGTTGAATCTCGGCCATACCATCGGCCATGCGATTGAAGTTTCTACCGACGTCCTGGAGGAATTATACCGGCATGGCGAGGGCGTAGCGCTCGGGATGATCGGCGCGGCATTTTTGGCAAATGAATATTTCCGGAAAAACGGGGAAGTTTTAAAATTACACGAAGATATTTTATCGCGCTATGGGCTTCCGTTAAGGGTGGAGGCGGCAAAGGCCGGTTTCAACCGGAAAAATTTGATTGAAGAATGCATGGCGAATATTTATAGAGATAAAAAGAAGGCGAACGGCGAGCTGCGGTTTATTTTCCCGAGGGAGATCGGGCATTGCGAAATATGCCATGGCATCGAAGACGACCTGATAAAGCAGGCATTTAATTACCTTATACAGGAGTGAAAATGGCTAAAAAATATCTGCTGAAAAACAAAGTTTGCATCGTTACGGGGGCCGGAAAAGGGATCGGAAGAGAAATAAGCAGGCTTTTTTATGAAGAAGGGGCGAGCCTGGCGCTGATTACCCGGAATCAGCAGGATTTAAAAGCACTTAATGACGAATTAGGCTTTGACGATAAACGCACGCTCCTTTATGGCGGTGACGTATCCGATCCGGCGACGGTTAAGCGATTTATCGCGAAAGCTATAAAGAAATTCGGAAAGATCGACGTCCTTGTCAATAATGCCGGTATGCGTTTCCGTAAGCCTTTTCTTGCGATTACCAGCAGGGAATGGGATAAGGTAATCGTTAATAACCTTAAAAGCGTTTACCTTCTATCGCAGGAAGCCGGCCGGAACATGGTTTTAAATAAAAACGGCAAAATTATAAACATCAGTTCAATCATAGGAACCCTTGGTTTGCCGGAATTATCCGTATACGGAGCTTCAAAGGGCGGAGTAATCGCTTTTACAAAGTGCCTGGCATTGGAATGGGCAAAATATAATATCAACGTGAATGCTGTTGCCCCGGGATTTTGTGAGACTTCATACGCAGAGAACTTTAAGAAAAGAAAAGAATTATACAGATTTACCCTTGAAAGAACACCCCAGGGGAAGTGGGGCACGCCGTTAGATATTGCAAACGCATGCCTTTTCCTATCAACTGAAGCTTCACGTTATATCACAGGAGAAATATTAAATGTCGATGGCGGCTGGAGTGCGTGGTAAGCGGGACCTTAAGATACTGTTCATTTACCCAAATTTAATGCTGCAGACAACTTTTCCTTTGTCTATTGCGATCTTCTCCGCAATTTTAAAACAACGCGGTTTCCATACCGATATCTTTGACACGACTTTTTACCGGACCGAAGAGGTATCCTCAGATGAAAGCCGGGTGGAAAATCTTCAGATTGCCAAGTTTAACCTCGATGATGAATTTAAAAAACTAAAAAGCAAAGATGACCTGTTACGTGACCTTGAATCTAAGATCAGGGAATACCGTCCCGGGCTCATTGCTTTTTCGGTGCTCGAAGACCTTTGGCCGCTGACGCTGGAGCTATTGAGCGTCACCGGTAAATTCAATATCCCTACGGTTGCCGGAGGGATTTTCCCTACTTTTGCGCCGGAAAAAGTAATCGCCGCCAAGGGGATTGATATGGTCTGCGTGGGCGAAGGGGAAGAGCCGATCCTGGAGCTTTGCGATCAGATCGATAACGGCTCAGATTATACGCGTATACCTAACCTCTGGGTTAAAAAAGGCGGCGAAATCCATAAAAATCCTCTTCGCCGGCTCAGGGACCTGAACCTCAACCCTCCGCCGGACTTTTCTCTTTTTGACGAACGGCGGTTTTATAAACCGATGAAGGGGCGGCTTTACCGGATGGGCCTGGTAGAGACTAACCGTGGCTGCCCCTTTACCTGCGCATTTTGCAATTCCTACGCGCAGTCGCGGATCTATCAGGAGGAAAGAGGCGAAAGGTATTTTCGTAGCCGCGACATCGGGGTAATCCATGATGAAATAAAACTTTTAATTGATCGCCATAAAGTAGAATTCATTTATTTTCCTGCCGAGGTTTTCCTGTTCATGAATAAAGAATATATGCGGGAATTCGTAGAGATGTATAAAAAATTCCGCCTACCCTTCTTTTGCCAGAACAGGGCAGAGGTGATCAACGAAGAAACTGCCCGGCTGCTGGAAGAAATGAACTGCCATGGCTGCGCCATCGGCATTGAACATGGCAACGAAGAATTCCGGTATAAAATGCTTAATAGGAAAGTTTCCAATGACACGTATCTGAAGGCGATCAAATGCCTGGAAAAAACAAAGGTCAAGGTTTCCGTAAATAATATCGTGGGTTTCCCGGACGAAACGCGCGAACTCGTATTTGATACGATAAACCTGAACAGGAATTTTACCGCCTATCAGATCAATGCTTATTACTATACGCCATACCACGGGACAGGGCTGCGGGAATATTGCGTTACCAAGGGGTATATTGCCAAAGACGCGCAGACCACCTATGTTACCAAAGATACGACCTTGAGCATGCCGGGCCTTTCGCCCAGCGCAATCAGGGGGTTAGTGCGTACTTTTACCCTCTATGCGAGATTGCCGAAAGAGCGTTACCCGGAAATCGCCGTAGCCGAACGTTTCGATGAAGAAGGAAATAGAAAATTCAAGGAACTTCAGCTTGAATATTGGAACAGGTATTTAAAATAAGATGACCCGGATATATTTTATCGAATACCTCACGCTGGGGAAATGGCTGTTTTATGTCCTTCCCGCGCTGGTCCGCGGCAAACTGCTTAGAAAAATAACGGCCGGGAAGGTTTATTTTATTGATGCTTCTGGCCCGGGAAAGTTTATCAGCCGCCTGGCGGGCGGTTTTTTATATCGCAGTATGGAAAGGCTTGATTTCAATCTTTTTGACATTAAGGACGATACGGGCCTGCTCGTATACCTGCGCATTGCTTATTTTGATGCCGCCCGCCTGCAAAAAAATATATTCCAGCGGCCAATTTTTAATATGTTCCGTCCTTTAAAAACCCGGCTGCCCACCTATCTTAGCAGACAAATCGTATTTAGCGGGCTTCATGCAGATACGCTCGTACGTGCCCAATTCTTAGTGCAGTTAACTGCCTGGAAAATAAAAAGTGAAACTACGCGCAACTCTCAACCATCGCCAGTACTATTTTTAAACAATCGTATATGGCAGGATGAAATAATCGAGTGCGGAAAGGAACACGGCGTTGAAATTTTATTCACCGGGCCGGGCAAATTCAACTTTCGGGATTTCTTCAAGCGTATCGGAGGCACAAAGGCAAAATTATTACAAAGCTTATATTATTTTATCAAGCGCCGTGGGCCCATAGCGCTCTGCCGGCAATTCGCGAACAGAAAAAAGATAGGGAATAACGCTGATCCTGTGCCAAAAATCGCAGTAGAATTATTGAGTTACCTTAACCTTGACCGGCCGGAACTTTATTCCGATGTCTTTTTTTGGCAGCAATCAAAGCTACGGGGAGAAGACATAACGATTATCTATAATAACAGGCGGGTCCCGCTGAAAAGGTACGCTTGGGATGAGATTAAGAAATTTAAGATGTCCGCAATCGCCATGAATCCCTATTCTACGCACGTGGCTGAAATGCCGGTTTTTTATCATTTGCCAGGTATAAAAGACCGCAGGAAACCCGATCGTCATGTATTGCCGATATGCCGCAGGCAGGAAAAAAGATGGTTGAAATCTCAACTCGCGCATTATTATTCTCTTTGCGCCTATTGGCACGATCTTTTTCGGCAAACTGATGCTAAAGTATTCATTAGCTGGTTTAAATACAGCGCAGATCATTGCGCGATCGCAGATGCCATGGAAAGGGCGGGAGGCGTTACGGCAATCTACCAGCGTGCTTATGAAGAATTCCCTTCGCCGGAAACAACGATTGCCAGCGATATCGTCTTTGGTTTTTCCGGAAAGAACGCTGAAATCGAACGCCTTTCAGGATCAAAAATACCTTATTTTGTCGTTACCGGTTATTTTCGCGACCATTCCTTTGATTTGTTGAAGAATGAATCATTGCGGATACGGGATAAGATAAAACGCTGCGGCGCAGAAAAAATCATTGCGTATTTTGATGAGAATTCTGACAGCGATCAGCGCTGGCATTCTTCACATGCGGATGTACAAAAAAATTATGCGTTTTTACTTGAGAAAGTTATCAGAAACCCAAAAATCGGGCTGGTTATCAAGCCAAAGGTACCGGCAACATTAAGAAAACGGTTAGGCCCGGTAGCAGATACCTTGAAAGAGGCTGAAAACACCGGCAGGTGTTTTATTTTTGAGGAAGGGATCCCGCACGGTTCTTATCCGCCGGCAGCGGCTGCTTTAGCCTCGGATGTAGCGATCCACGGCTACCTTTATGCCGCAACCGCAGCAATGGAATCTGCGCTGGCCGGTATACCGACCATACTCCTGGACCAGGAAGGCTGGCATGTGAGCCGGCTTTATGCATTAGGCACCGGCAAGGTGGTATTTGTTACCTGGGAGCACTTGTGGGATACCTTGACGAGGTATTTAAAGGATCCCGGCAGTATCCCGGGCTTCGGGGATTGGTCGCCTGTTCTTAATGATATAGACCCCTATCAGGACGGAAAAGCCGCAGAAAGAATAGGAGGATACCTGCAGTGCCTTCTGGATGGATTTAAAGCGGAATTATCGCGAGAAAAAGTCCTCGCTGATGCGGCTGAAAAGTATCGCTCGGCATGGGGCAAAGATAAGGTCATTTCAATCTTATGATGGTTACCGCGACCGCCGTAAATGAGTTTATTGCACGCCGGAAAAGAAGCGTTTCAAATATATGCTTCCGGACTTTTGCCAAAATCCGCCGGCTTCCTTCGGAAGTCTGGATAGAGAATACGAATATCTGCAACGCAAGTTGCGTAATGTGCCCGCGCGAAAAACTCACCCGTAAAACCGGTTTTATGACACTTTCCCTTTACGAAAAGATCATAAAAGAGATATCGCGGTTCCCGAATGAGGTGCAACGGGTGCACCTGCATAATTATGGCGAGCCGCTGCTTGATAATATGCTGGTAGAGCGGATTAGGATCGCAAAAGAGAGCGGCATAAAACAGTTATATTTTGTGACGAACGCTTCAGCATTGGTTCCGGAACTTTCAGAAAAAATAATCCGCTCCGGCCTTGACGAATTTAAGGTCAGCTTTTACGGGACTGATAAAGCCACGTATGAAAATACCATGCGCGGGCTTGATTTTGATAAGACTATCCGTAACATCCGGGAATTTTTCCGGATCCGGAAAATGCTTAATGCGGACAAGCCAAGGGTGATCATACAGTATGTTCCGCAAGAATCCAATGGGGCGCAAGTATCCGAGTTTACGAATATCTTTCAGCCGCTCATTGACCATTCCCTGGGAGACCGCCTTTCGGTATTTTCCCTGCATGACTTCGGCGGCGGCAGGGATTATTGCGATGCGCGTTTAAAACGGATATCCCGGATCTGCCGGTATCCGTGGCGGACTATGGTCATTCTCCATGAAGGCACCGTAGCATTATGTTGTTTTGATTTTGACGGAAAGCAAACAACAGGGAATATGCAGGAATCCACTATTGAAGAAATCTGGAATAACAAAAGGTATAGGCAGACACGGGAGGATTTTAAGAAACTTAATTACAGGGATTACCCGGTTTGCCTAAAATGCAATTATATCCGTTAAAAATGCTTACGAAGGCACTTACCAGGCTGCGCCGCCTAACGATTGATTGTTCGCGGCTATTGCTTTTTTGGAAGCCGGATTTCCTCTGGCTGTATAAGAACCGTTATCTCCGGATGGATGCTAATGTGGCAACGAATGATAAAAAGCGCAGGTTGTTTCATAAAGACCGGTATTTATTTGCCCGTGACTATTTGAAAAACTCCGGCAGAGACGGCATCCGGATATTAGATGCTGCCTGCGGCACCGGATATGGATCAGACATCCTAAAGCAAGCCGGGGCACAGATCGTCGGCATAGATATTTGCCCGAAAACTATCGAGTTCGCGGGGAAAAAATATGGCAGCGAAAAATGCAGGTTTATGGTTTCGGACGTATTGACGATGGGCCGGCTCGCGGATTTTTCGTTTGATGCGGCCGTATCGTTTGAAACTATTGAACACATTGATAATCCCCTGGCGTTTTTAAGTAATCTTTACCGGGTTTTAAAAAAAGATGGGGTGTTAATCATATCGACCCCCAATGACTGGGGAGAAACAATTTATCATAAGTTCAATTATAACTATCAATTATTCCGGCAGCACCTGGAAAAATTCTTCGCTATTGAAGAGATCTATACCCAAAACAGCGGAAGCATGGACCTTTGGGTAAACCGTTCCGCGCCCAGAAGAATAATAAAAACCTCTGAAGAAAATAAAAGCCAGGCGGAATGCTTTATTGCGGTATGCCGGAAGGCCTAACTTATCTATTAAAATGACCCGCGTTATTTACTCACAAGACAGCGAAGCGATCGTCAAATATTGCGTAAGCCGCCCTGCCGATAAGCCGCGCTTATTTTTACGCCATAATTTTTCTGCGCGGGAACTTGATCTTTTGCAAGGCGCCGGGGGCAACGAGCTAAAAACCAGAGAATTGTCGGAAGAAGAGGTATTGCGATGCGAAAAAGAATACGTGGAAGGAGTAGGCCGGCTAAGCCGGGAATTGAATTCACCCGAATGGTGGGCTAACCCTATCTCTGAAAAAAATGAACACCTGGATACCGTATACCGAAGGCTCTGTTTTTTATATGCCGCGGAAATATCAATAAACGATTGCCGGGAAGGCGATAAAGAGCTATTGATCTGCGGGAAAGGCATATCGTTTGCGGTCATAAAACCGCTTATTGAGGGCAAAGGAATGAAATCTCTCTGCGTTGGGCAAACCGCGCAGTTCTTCATTGGCCGCCAGCGTGAAAAACTGATAGATTTTATAAGGCTCGCCCGCTTGCTCATGGTAATGCTTAAACGGAAAATCACGCTTTTATTTACGTTAAGATCAGAAATAAAAAAATATCTTGCCGCGAACAAAGATCTTTATGTTATAAGGACCTGGTTGGACAGGCGATTTTTATCCGCGGAGAACTATCGAAACGATGCCTATTTTGGCTCCCTGCCATATTCTGCAATAGAACGCGGCAGAAAAGTAGTCATTCTAGGGGGAATAATCAATAGTTTCGGCGAAATAATAAAGAAATTAAAAACGGAAAGGCTCTTGTTTTTTGTCATCCCGGAAGAATTTTTCCTCGGCATAAAGGAGGTTTTTTGCCTGCCGGTAAAATACCTGCTCTATTCAGGAAACGTTAAACTAAACGGAAAAATATTTTTCATGGGATTGGATGTTACGGAATTTTACCGCAGCGAAATTAAAAGGCTTAGCCGCAGCAGCGAATTCATAAAAAACATTTTTTATTATCACCTTTCAAAGCGGCTTGCGCAAAGTATGCGTCTCGATACGTATGTCCATACCTTTGAAAATTACGCCTGGGAGAAACTGGCTATCCTCGGTATCCGCGAAGGCCGGCCGGGGGTAAAAATTATCGGATTCCAGCATGCGTTTATTTCCCGTAATTCTTTTAAATATTTTCCCGGCGGCCCGGAAAAAGGCATTATGCCTTTACCCGATAAAATAGTCAGCCTTGGTAAGCGGACTTTTGAAATATTAAAAAAATACGGTAATTTTGATCATGAAATCATGGAAATCGGCTGCGCCCTTAGACAGGAATACTTAAACAATTTGCCGCTAAAGCCGCGCCGCCGTTCCGGCAAGATACTGGTGCCGCTTTCTATGGCAAAGGATGAATCCGCGCGTATTTTACGATTTATTACCGGGTCAGGGCTCTCCCAAACCGGCCTTCGGGTCATTATCAGGTGCCATCCTGCCCGGCCTTTTAGCGCATTCCGGAAATTGATCGATTTTTCCTTACCGGGGAATTTCCTGATCGAAAACACAAAGAATATTAAAGATGAATTGATCGATACGGATATCCTGCTGTATACATGGTCAACCATCGCAGCAGAATCATTAGCGGCAGGCGTACCCGCGGTCTATATGGACATACTCAGGCCGATGAGCGTCGACCCGCTTTTTGAATGTGGCGTATTTAAACGGACAGTCAGTAAAAGCAACGAACTAGTGCCGGTTATAAACGGATTCTATACCATGGCGGATGCGGATTTTGAAAAAGAGAGGCGGTTGGCGCGGGAATATATAAAGGAATATTTTTATCCGGTTGTCGAAAATAATCTTAATCCATTTTTCCCGGATGTGCTAAAATAGGAACGAAAACCATTACCAGGGCATTTAACCATTTTTAAAAATGAAGATATTAGTTACCGGAGCCGCGGGCATGCTCGCCGCCGAGGTCATCCCAAGCTTGATCCATAGCGGCCATGCGGTATTTTCGACCGACATCAACCAGAGGCTGCCGGAAATTAAACGATTGGATATAACCCAAAAAGAGGATATCTTTGGGGCAATCGGAGCGCTGCTTCCGGATTACGTATTTCATCTTGCCGCAGAAACCAACGTTGACCTATGCGAAGAAAAGCCGCTTCACGCCTTCCGGGTTAACGCCCAAGGCACAGAAAATATCGCTTTGGCCTGCGATAAATTTGATGTTCCCATGCTTTATATCAGCACAAGCAGCGTATTCAGCGGAGATAAAAAGACTCCCTACCGCGAAACCGATAAGACCGGGCCGGTAAATGCTTACGGAAAAAGTAAGCTGGAAGGAGAAAAGATTGTCCGCAGCATCCTCAAGAAATATTTTATAATTCGCGCCGGCTGGATGGTCGGAGGATGGGAGATCGATAAAAAATTTGTTTTTAAGATCGCGCAGCAGCTTAAGCAGGGAAAAAACGAGCTAACGGTTGTTGCGGATAAATCCGGGAGCCCTACCTTTACGAAAGACTTTGCCGCCAATCTCTTAAATGTGATTAATACAGAAAAATACGGGCTTTATCATATGGCAAACAGGGGTACGTGTTCGCGTTATGATATGGCTTTAAAAATCGTTGATTTCTCCGGGCTAACGGGTAAGGTCAAGGTCAGGCCAATCGGCTCGGATAAGTTTCCTTTGCCGGCTCCGCGCCCGGATTCCGAAATGCTGGAGAATTTTAATTTGGAAAAAATGCATATCAACAATATGCCTTCTTGGGAAGATTCCCTAAGAATTTATATCGCGGAAAATCTGCATAAAAATTAAACCTATGAAGAAAGTAAGCGTCATCATCCCGGCATATAATAAGGCGGCGTATACCCTGTCTACCGTGCAGAGTGTTATCGCGCAAACTTATAAGGATATCGAAATCATCGTCGTAGATGATGGATCAACCGATAAAACACCGGAAATACTTAGGCCTTTCAGAGATTCAATCAAGTATATCTACAAGAAAAACGCCGGGGCCTCCAGCGCGCGGAACCTGGGCATCCGGCTTGCCAGCGGCCAGTTTATCGCTTTCCTTGATTGCGACGACCTGTACCTGCCCGATAAATTATCCGTGAGCATAGACTATCTTATTCAAAACCCCCAGGCTGGATTTGTCCATACCGCCGCGTATTTTGTTGATGAAAACGACAAGGTCTTGAGGGTTTTTTCTCACCCTAACAGTAAAAAGACCGGCTGGATATCCGAATCTCTTATACTAAGGAATTTTATTTGTAATTCTACCGTCGTGGCAAGGCGCACCTGCATTGCGAAGGCCGGCTTATTTAACGAATCTATTTTTACCCCTGCCGACTGGGATATGTGGCTGAGGTTTTCCGAATATTGCCAGGCAGGCTACATCGATCAGCCCCTTACCAAATACAGGATAATCGGCAGTTATATCCTTAATAACATCGAAAGAGCAAAGAATGAAGAGCTTACAGTACTGCGGGAGGCCTTTAAAAGAAAGCCTGCCTTAAGCCCGTTTTTTAAAAAACGGGCGCTTTCCAATGTTTTTCGCCGGACTGCCGTAAGCTATCTCTTAAAGGAAAATTTTAAAAATTGCAGGGACGAATTAATTTCTTCAATAGGTACGAATATGCTGAATCTCCCCTCAATCGCGCTCTTGCTGGGGCTGATTTTAAAAAAAGATATTTTACTGAAGCTGGTAAACAGCAAGGTGTATAATGATTTCAAACGCCATACGGCCAAAATTTGAATTTTTCCTGGATCTTATCGGATTTTATGCGATAGGATTTTTTGCTCTACTGTATATACTGTTTACCAGGAACTTCGCAGAGATCAAGTACGATGCTCATTTCTTTGGTTTCCCGATCTTTATCGGCGAATTCCTGCTATTTTTTTGCCTGGGCCTGCTGGCGGTAAAATGGGCGGCCTATGGTTTCAAATATAGCCGGATCAGCTACCTGTTTTTACCGTATTTTATATTTGTGCTGGTAAAGGTTGTGATGGGGTATGGCAAGTGGGGGCCGTTGACTTTACGGGATTCCGCGATGTTTTATTACCCGGTTTTTGCCGTATTTACCTATGTATTTTACCGAAATAGCTTAATGAGTATTCCGGCGCTTGTATTATCCGCGGTTGCCTTGATATTTCTTCACTTTTTTAACGCGAGCTATGTTTTTTCTGATTTTATCTTTTTCCTCCTGGCCACGGTAGTTATCTTTAAGATACCTCAAAGAGCAATCCTCAAGGCAGTATTGGCCGCTGCGCTTTTTCTTTTTTCGCCGTACAAACTTTTTTTTGCGGCATCGCGGACCATGCTCGTAGGAAACCTGGCCGCAATAATTTTTCTCGTTATCGCATTTTTTTGTTGCCTGAACGTTAAGCTAAGGCTGAAGATCGCCTTTCTCATTCCATTTTTTTTATGTTTAGTCAGCCTGCTAATCATTTTTTCTCCCCGCAACGAATTGAAGTCATTGGTCAGCTTCCGTGATCTTAAAGATAACTATGATGAGACGATTAAATTGATCAACGATATGGAGCCGGGTTTTAAGGCGGAGGAAATCCCTCCCCGATTATATAATCCGGAAAATAATAAGAGGATCGATACCTTAAGGCATACTGAAATGGCGGCCAATGACATTAACCCGCCGTTAGTTTATATGCCGCAGCAATCCCTACTAAAGATGCCCCGCGCCGTAACCAGGGCGCAAGGAACAATAAATGGCGCGCCGATGGTTTTGACGCCTACGGGTTCGGCGCCTGCAGTCTTGGCGCCGGTGCCCTGGAACAATCCTTCTTTTCTCTCCGACAGCAAGCAGCGGAGCCTTGAAAGCGCAATAAACACCACGCTTTTTAGGGTTTTCATCTGGAAAGATATGCTTTCAGAGATTTATCGTGAAAAAAAATACTGGTTTGGTTTTAATTTTGGCAAGCCTTTGCGCAGTAAAAGCATTGAAATACTGCAATGGGCGGTCAAGGATTGGCGGCATGACGGCTGGATAACCCCGCATAATTCATATTTGAGCCTCATATACCGGTCGGGGGCCGTAGGTTTGCTTTATATAATCGCCCTAATGATTACTTTGGCGATAATGATAAAGAGATCGATCAGGTCGAGGTCTTTTGCCGGAATATTGGCCTGCGCGATATTAATAGACTTGCTGGTCACGGCTAACTTTACGCTGATGCTTGAATTACCGTATAACGCCATACCTTTCTGGGCGTTATTCGGTACAACGTTGGCATATATTCGAAAATGAGCAAAAAAACAAATTTACAAAATAAGGAAGCCGCGTTTGAAAATAACTACTTTGAGGCTTTTTTCCAAAGGATCCCTTTTGCGCGTTTGGACAGGCTGCTTAAGGATAGCCGGATAAGTCTGACAGATAAAACCGTGCTTGTTTGCGGCTGCGGGCAGGGGAGGGATGTCTATTATTTGGAAAAATTCTACCGGCCGAAAAAAATATATATGTCAGACATAAAACCCTCTTGCCTGGTTCAGGCTTCGGCATTATTTCCTTATGCTAAAGCGATAGCATCCGACAATCAGGCGCTTGCCCTGAAGGACAACTCGATCGATTACGTAGTAATCGGTACTTCGTTGCATCATTTACCGGAGCCGCTCAAAGGTATTTATGAGTTATTGCGCGTGGCAAAACACGCCCTGATCGTAAATGAGCCTAATGACACCTGGCTTACAAGATTATTTGAAGGATTTGGGCTTGCGCGCGAATACGAGGTTGAACACAATAACTACGTATATCGTTTCAGAAAACGGGAAGTGGAAAAAATCAGCAAGGCGATGTTTTACCGGCACGCGACAAGTTGCTTCTTCGCAACGCATCGTATCGCCAAATCACGGCTAGAGTTCATCTTTTTGTGTTTCCTGAATAGAATCGCCAATTTGGTTTATCCGTCATTAGGCAATTATATCCTTTTCGTGATCATTAAAGAAAAAGTTATGCCGAAATGTTTTAGGAAAAAAAATGAAGTTACTGCTGCTGCATAACTATTACAAGAACCCCGGGGGAGAAGACAGCGTTTTTGCGGCTGAATTCCAGCTCCTGCTGGAAAAAGGGCATAAAGTCATCACGTATACCGATAATAACTCCCGCCTCTATAAGATCGGCAGTTTTCATGCCGCCCGGCAGACATTATGGGCAAGCGATTCATACCGCAAGATAAGCCAAATTATACAAAAAGAAAAACCCGATATCGCGCATTTCCATAATACCTTTCCGTTGATTTCGCCGGCAGCTTATTATGCCTGCAAGAAAGCAGGGGTAGCGGTTATCCAGACTCTGCATAATTACCGTTTAGCCTGCCCTGCGGCGATCGCCTTACGCAGCGGAAAAACCTGCCAGGACTGCTTTAATAAATTTTTTCCCTGGCCGGCGGTATGGCATCGTTGTTATCACGGTTCGTTTTCGCAAACATTTGCAGTGTCGGCGATGCTGGCTTTTCACCGCCTCCTGGAAACCTGGCAGAAACAAGTTGATGCGTATATCGCGCTCACCGAATTTGCAAAATGTAAACTCGCCAGCGGGGGGCTGCCGAATGAGAAAATTTTCGTGAAACCAAATTTCGTTTCTGATCCCGGCGGAATAATCGAAAAAGGCAGGACTTACGCTGTGTTTGCCGGCCGGCTATCTCCGGAGAAGGGGATAATGACGCTGCTTGACGCGTGGCGGATAATGAATAACGGTATCGGGCTTAAGATTGCCGGGGCAGGGCCTCTGGAAGCCGAAATTAAACAATTTATTAAAACCCACCGCTTGAAGCATGTTGAATTATTAGGGCATTGCGGGCATAACCGGACGATTGACTTGATCAAGCGGGCAAATTTTCTAATCTTTCCATCGGTATGGTTTGAGGCTTTCCCGGTATCCCTGGTAGAGGCATTTGCCTGCGGTACGCCGGTTATCGCGGCAAGCATCGGCGTCATGCCGGAATTAATCAGGGATGGAAAGACCGGCCTGTTATTCAATCCTGCGGACCCCTCCGGCCTGGCAGAGAAGATAAAATGGCTTTGGAAAAATCCCGGGAAACAACAAGAATTAGGAAATGCCGCGCGTCAGGAATACACGGATAAATATACGCCGGAAAAAAACTTCGGGATCCTAATGTCGATATACGATTCAGCTCTAAAGAACAATGCCGATGCCGCTAAATAAAAGGTTTTTCCGTATTTTTATCCTTTTGACGCTTATCTATCTTGCCTTCCAAATGAAGCCATGGGCCAGCGTGGTCGGCAATATTTATAACGGCGACGACAATAGCTATTACGCTTACGTTAGCTCTATTGTGAACGACTTTGACCTTGATTTTTCAAATAATGAGACTAAGGAAATGTGGGGCGTATCTGCCAAAACAGGGAGGATTATTTCCGGCCACCCAATGGGGACTTCGGTATTATTGATGCCTTTCTACCTGGCAGCTAAGCCGTTTGTTCTGCTCTTTGACCGGTTAACCGGCTCGCCTTTTAACCAGCGCCACCCGATATTTTTTATGTTCATGTGCGCCGGCATACTGGCGTATGCCTATTGGGGGGCATGTTTATTATTAAGGGGCCTGTTGCTGCTCAGAATAAAAGAGGACTTATCCGTAATTGCCGTTATCCTTACGGTCTGGGCAACAATACTCCCGGCATACATCTTCAAGCGCCCGATTTTTACTCCCGTGCCGCAATTTTTCCTGATCTCTGCGCTTCTTTACCTGACGATCAAGTGGAGAGACCAGGCGCAGCTAAGCCTAAAGCAGACCATGGCCATCTCGCTTGTTGCCGCGTTAATATTCCTGGTGCGTTGGAACGATATCCATATACTCGCGTTCATATTCCTCTATTTGGTTCTTTCTCCGCGCAGGGATCAGGCAAGAAGACGCATAATAAAAACAGTTATTTTTTTGATCACCGTAGCGGTAATTTTTACCTTAACGCAAGGGCTGGCCTGGAGGTCTTTCCTTGGAGAAGGTTATCTTAAGTTTATTCTTGACCGTGTCAACGAACACGGCTCGCCTAAGGTTTTAGTGTCCATGCAGACATTTAAAAATCTCCTGCATATTTTCTTTGCGATAGACTGGGGTTTATTATATACCATGCTTCCCTTTGCTTTAGGGCTGGTATGTTTCATTTGGCTGAATCCCCTCCTCATCGTTAAATCAAGAAACTTAAACCGGATTATCTATTTGCTGCTTTTTTCATTGCCGTTCATGGTTGTGATTAAATGGCAGCTGCAAGGATGCTATTACGGCTACCGCCACCTATTATCGCTACTGCCGTTTACGTGCGTAGGGATGGCGGTTTTTTTCGAAAAGATAACCGGTATATTCCCGCGGTCAAAAAAAATAATTTGGGTTTTTTCCTTAGTACTACTGGCCTTTAATTTTCTATTAATCCTGCCGTTCGAGTATACCCCGTCCACTACCCTGGAATTAGGGACAAGTCGCCTGGGCCAAAGCGGATGGGTGAATAACGAATACGCCATAAATGCCATTAAGATTTATTTTATTTCATCTCCGGCTGTGCTCGCCGGAATGTTTTTAAGGGGATTTTTTGGCGGCTATATCTTTTCCGGGTTATACCTGCTATTCCCGCAGCTATTTTTAAAATTTGCAAATTCCAAAGTAATGGACTATTATATCCTGGATAAACCGGACGAATATTGCGTATTATTTTACCCGCTGCTCGCAGTCCTGTTTCTAATACTAACAAACCTTTTCGTAAATAAGCCTGCAACAATAATAAAAGATGGCAGAGATACCCGCTAATTTTAAAGTATTAGGCACGCGCATTGACGCGGTTCAGATCCCCGATGTCATTACGGCAGTAGAGGGATGGATCAATGCCGGGAGCCGGGGAAATTATATTGTAATATCTAATGCCAATGACGTCATGACCGGAAAAACGGATGACCTGGCCAGGAAAGCGGCAAATGCCAGCAACTTATCTGTCCCAGACGGTATATCGCTGGTATTGCTCGGCCGTTTATATGGCCATCGATTAAAAAAACGGGTCTATGGGCCTGACCTTATGCTTGAGTTTTTGGAGTTATCCGTAAAACGGGGGTATACCAATTTCTTTTATGGCGCAACGGATAGTATCCTGGAGAAGCTCAAGGATAATTTAGCGCATCGGTTTCCCGGCATAAAGGTCGCGGGTTCATACGCGCCGCCATTTAAAGAATTGACTCCTGAGGAAGAAGCTGCGATAATTAAACTGATAAACAGTGCGGCGCCGGATGTCTTATGGGTCGGATTAGGTTGCCCTAAGCAGCAATTATGGATGTATAAACATAAATCTAACCTGAAGGTCCCGGCAATGATAGGTGTCGGGGCTGCGTTTGATTTCATTTCAGGCAATAAACCTCAAGCTCCCGTCTGGATAAGAAATAACGGTTTTGAGTGGCTTTTCCGCCTGGCTACCGAGCCAAAAAGGCTGTGGAAACGCTATCTTGGCGGCGGAAGCCAATTTATCTATTACGCCGGAAAAGAATTTTTTTCTTGCCGCGTATTGACGCGTAAAAAACATGTTTAAACCGACGAATAAAATCCATTTTTTTTATTTCTGCGTTGACCTTTTTCTTATCGCTTCGTCTTTTATCACCCCGTACCTGCTGAGGTTTAATTCTCCCGCGATCTTCAGCGCCGACTTCAACGCCATGATCTTTCCAAACCTTCGGGAGTATCTCCTGATCTTTGCGCTCTGGGGAGTCCTCACAATAACTTCGCTGCAAAAAAAAGGGCTCTATTCAACCGACAGGTCGATAAGTATCCCCAAAGAAGCGTTCCTGGTCATTACCACGATTATCACGACATCGATAATTGTGGGAACCGTGATCTTCTTTGCGAAATTTATTTTCTTTTCCCGTAAAATCTTTGCTTTTAATTTTATCTTATTGATCGTCCAACTGTCGTTGTGGCGGATAGTAAAAAGGCTGATACTGCGATATTTAATAAAAAAAGGATTCCATAATTATAACGTGCTGATCGTGGGGACAAACGGGTTATCGCGGATAATTGCCGACGAAATCCGCCAGCGCCCGTTCCTGGGGTTGAAGATCATCGGCACGATAGGCATACCCAAAGAAAAAGAGATGATTGACCTGCCGGTTTTAGGCGGTTTGAGCGAATTTGAAAAAATATGCAAGAAATATTTTATCGAAGAAGTGGTCGTCGCTACGGACTTCCGGGAGAAGATTATCGGTGAGATCGGCGGAATCGCCGGAAGGCTGAATCTGGGCCTGCGGATCCTGCCGCCTGATTTTGAAGAAGCCCAATCCCACCTTGATATAAGCTACCTCGGTTTTATCCCGTTGTTAACCTATAAAGAACGGGCGATTTATCCGTCAGAATTGACGTTAAAGCGGGTATTTGATTTTTCTGTGGCTCTTATATTGCTTGCCATATTCTCTCCGGTATTTATTATCATTGCCGCCCTGGTAAAGCTTGACGGCCCCGGGCCTGTATTCTATGTGCAAAAACGGATAGGCAGGAAGGGGAGGGCTTTTGATTTTTATAAATTCCGCTCGATGGTCAGGAATGCCGACAGCTTAAAAAGCAAATTGATAGAGAAAAACGAAGTAAAGGACGGCGTGATATTCAAGATCCGCCGGGACCCCAGAATCACGCGCGTGGGAAAAATGTTGAGGAGATACAGCCTCGATGAATTGCCGCAGCTGATCAATGTATTAAAAGGCGATATGAGCCTCGTAGGGCCGCGGCCGTTCCCCGTCGATGAAAGCAAGAACCTTAAATATGAACAATATTCAAGGCTGAATATCAAGCCGGGGATCACCGGGCTCGCACAAATTAAGGGCCGTTCGGACCTGACATTTAATCGTTGGGTAAAATGGGATTTGTGGTATATTAATAACTGGTCTTTCGGATTAGATATAAACATCCTCCTTTGGACAATTCCTTGCGTCTTAAAAGGCAGAGGGGCTTACTAAACGAGGCACGCAGCTATGTTTAAAATTCCTAACCGCCTTGAAGCGATCAGCGATAGAGTAGCGGAATACAGCTTATATATTATGGTCTTTTTTATCCCGATCTCTATTGCGGCGCTGGAATCTTTTTTTGGCCTCGCCCTCGTCAGCTTCGCGTTCAAAAAAGCCATCCGCCCGGACTTTTCGTTCCTTAAATCACGGACGCATCTTTTTCTCTTATTATTTTTCCTATTTAATGCTGTTTCAGCCCTGTTAAGCGGGCCATTTTTTGCCAAAAGCCTCGAGGCTCTTATTTTTAAATGGACGGAATATATACTTATCTTCCTAATCGCAGAAGATACGTTATGCAACAGACAAAGGATCAGAAACTTTGCGGTCATTTTTTTATTCAGCGCGTTCCTTATCGGTATCGACGGCATATTCCAGCGGTTCTCCGGAATGGATTTTTTAAGGCACCGGGTCCTTTTCGTTATTGAAGGAAAATTACCCAGTATCAGCGCTTCGTTCAGCCATTATAACAGCCTGGGCGCTTATTTGACAGTTGCCCTGCCTCTTGCCGTAAGCCTGATGTTCTATTCCGGATTAAAACGCATATTTAAATCCGGGTTAATCATCGAAACCGCCCTTTTAGGCACATGCCTTTTAATGACATCTTCGCGCGGCAGTTGGCTGGGGTTTACTTCGGCGCTGTTCTTTATGCTGTTTCTGCGCTCTAACGGCAGGCGATTATTGGTATTATTTGCTATTTTCGTAGCGGCAATCACGCTCATCCAGGGATTACGGGAAAGGGCAATCCTGACCTTTCAGCCCAGAGGCGATGCGGACCGGTTGATCATGTGGGAAACCGCCCTCAGGATCATAAAAGGCACCCCGTTCTTCGGTAAAGGCGTGGGCACCTTTATGGACTATTTCCATAAATATACCCCGGAATTATACGTACAGTATGCCCATAATTGCTTTCTCCAGCTCTGGGCGGAAACCGGTATTTTTGGACTATTAAGCTTTCTTCTTTTTATCGGGAGCATTTTGACAAAAAGCGCAAAGCTTGCTATGCGCACTGGCGATGCGCTTCTACTCGGCGTTGCCGGCGGCATCTTTGGTTTTCTCGCGCATAGTTTTTTTGATACCAACCTTTACGGAGTTCAATTGTCAGTGCTTTTTTGGATGACCGCAGGCATTGCAATGTCTATCGTCAATTTGCATCAAAAGCCTCCCGCCAGATAACCCCGATAGGAATGTTACGGTAATAAATTATTGAGCTTAATACTCCTTGATGGTATAATTGAGCCTAATATTTAGGTAAACATATAATCTAAAATGTCATTTTGGCAAAATAAAAAAGTCCTGGTGACCGGCGGAGCCGGCTTTATCGGTTCCTGCGTGGTGGAGATACTCCTAAAGCAGGGGGCGGTAGTTACCGTTGCCGGCAATGAAGATCTACGCCTGGCAACCAATTTACGCGGCGTAATAGACGATATTAAATACCTTAAAACAGACCTGAGGCAGCTCATAGATTGTAAAAATGCCTGTGAAGGAAACAGCGTAGTGCTTAATCTGGCTGCGATAGTAGGAGGGATAAATTTCAATAAACAGCATCCCGGAAGCATATTCCGCGACAATATTTTGATCAGCACGAATACGCTGGAAGCTGCCAGGATTTGTAACGTCGAGCGGTTCCTTGTTACCAGTAGCGCCTGCATATATCCGCACACATGTAAAATACCGACGCCGGAAAGTGAGGGGTTCGTAGATACCCCCGAGCCGACAAACGACGGATACGGTTGGGCAAAGCGCATGGCAGAATTCCAGGCAGACGCCTATCACAGGGAATTCGGCATTAATATTGCCATAGTCCGGCCGTATAACGCATACGGGCCGCGGGACTGCTTTGACCCCGAACGCGCGCATGTAATACCTTCCCTGATTCGCAGGATATTCGCGAACGAGAACCCTCTAATTGTCTGGGGTGACGGCCAGCAAAGCAGATCATTCTTATATGTTACTGATCTTGCCAGAGGGATTTTAGAGGTAGCGGAAAAATATGCGGTTTGCGATCCGCTTAACTTAGGCAGTGAAGAAGAAATAAAGATCTCTGACCTCGTTGATCTGATCGTTAAGCTTTCCGGTAAGCAGACCAAGGTCGTATTTGATACAACAAAGCCCTGCGGCCAGATACGCAGAAAATGCGACGTTACTAAGGCAAGAGAAAAAATCGGCTTTGAAGCAAGGGTGAGCCTGGAAAACGGCATAACCAAAACCATTGAATGGTATTTAAAGCAAAATAAACCTGCCTGAATATGACAATGAAGAATTCACTGATTATCCTCACGCTTAATGAAATAGAAGGGGTTCGGGCGGTATTCGACAAGATCCCGCTTGCCGGGATTGATGAACTACTTGTAGTGGACGGTGGCTCAACCGACGGGACAATTGATTTTTTTAAAAACAGGGATATCAAAGTGCTTATCCAGGAGAAAAAAGGCAGGGCAGAGGCATTTCGGATCGGGGCGCAGGCGGCACAGGGGGAGAACCTTTTGTTTTTCAGCCCCGACGGAAACGAAAACCCGGGCGATATCGTAAAACTATTCGACCTGCTGAATAGCTCTGATATGGCGATCGCTTCACGCTTCTTGCGCGACGCTCATAATGAAGAAGACGGCAAACTGCTGCCTTTACGCGCATGGGCAAATAAGGCTTTTTCGCTTATGGCAAATATTGCCTGGAATAGGAAGGTTTATATAACCGATACGATCAACGGCTTCCGGGCGATAAAGAAAGCTGCCTTTGAAAAACTCAATATAGACGCTACGGGATTTGTCATTGAATACCAAATGTCCATACGGGCAATGAAATCCGGGTTAGAAGTCCGGGAAATCCCCACATATGAAGGCGACCGCATCGGCGGAAGCAGTAAGGCTAAATCCCTGCCTACGGGCTGGCTATTTTTAAAATTCTTTATGAGAGAACTTTTTATATGAAAAAGCAGGCCTTTTTATTGGCTATCTGCGCTATCTTAGGCATTATTTTCGTCTTCCTGCTCCTGTCTGATTATAATGCTAACTGGATGCATCCGGAAGTCACGGCATTCCATATTCCTTATTCACTGGAAAATGGCTGCGTCCTGAGCTTAAAGGACTTACTAAAAAGCTTTGATAGCTGGGAATTTGACTTTCAGAATTCACGGCCAAGGTTTTTTTCATATTTTTTCCAGATTATTAATCTAAAATTCCGGATATGGCTTTTTGCCTTTATCCCGCCTCATCCAAGTCTTTCCCTGACCTGGATCTTTACGTTACTGCTTTCACCGTTCTTTCTTTTCCGGCTGGTAAGGAATCTCTCCCTGAACCGGGTTACTGCCTGGATTGCCGTAATCCTTTATTTTCTCAGCCCGGGGTTCCTTTCGCACCTGACGCTTTTGTTCCATCCCGGAAAGCCCCTGGCAAGCTTTTTTACGATCCTCTGCCTTTATCTGTCTTCCGAAATATGGCTAGGCATAAAAGTGGCCCGCACCTTCAATAAAAAAGGGTATGCGTTATTCGCCCTGCTGCTGGCAATAATCTTCCTGGCCTTTATTACCGACGAGGTAAGTTTTTTCATATTTTTTGCCGTGCCTTTGTTATTCCCTGAGATCTTCACGCTGCCACCGGACAAAATCAGGATATCCCGGTATTACCGGTTTACCTTTATAGCTTTTCTGCTATTTTTGACTTTTGTTGTTCCGTGGATAACCCGGCACCTCGGATTCGGTGATTTCAATTTCTGGGATTACATAAAAAGAGGAGGCACAGGAGAACGGTATTACCTTTGGAAAAATATGGATATCGCCAATCTTTTCTTAAACGGGCACTATCTGCTTTCCAGCCATATCGTCCCTTTCCGGAAGCCCGATCTGGGCCGTTTCTTTAAACTGGATATTTACGCATATGCCGCATTTATTTTTTACTGCTCTTACGCGTACCGCCGGCTTTCCCCGGCGGCCAAAGATATTTTTAAACGCCTCGGCCTGACGCTGCTCGCCTTTATATTTTTTCATTTCCTGATTTCCAGCCGGCACCTAAAACTTACCACAGACTGCTATTATTACGGGGCTGTATTTTCCATATTATTTGCCATTCTATTGGCGATCCTGCTTACAGCAAATACCGGCGCATTAAAAATAATAAACGGCATTTTACTGGCTGTTTTCCTGGTCATCTTTGCTTCTAATTTTTATGCAATGAATAAGAGATGGATCAGCTCGCATAATATATGGTACAAGCATTTCTTTCCCGAAGCGGCCAGGATCATGCCGGAGGAAAAAAGACTGGATCGCAATATGGTCCTGACGGCCTGGCAGCACAGAAAAGACAAGACATATCTCCAGGGGGTACAAAAGCAATTTCCCCTTAGGGCCGACTGGTTATTTGTGGAGCTGGATTATATAAAATGAGCTTTTTCGCGGGGTTCATAATAAATATTGCGGCCTGGTTCTTTATCTTTTATTATATTGGAGTCCGCCGCAGCTTATGGCCGGCGGTACTCGCCGTGTTTATCTTAGCCGAGGGCCTTTCGCGCATGCTAAGAAAACGGAGCTTTTGGTTTTAACCACAAGGAGAGAACATGAAAAAGGCTTTAATTACGGGCATAACCGGCCAGGATGGTTCATATCTTGCCGAACTTCTTTTAGAAAAAGGTTACGAGGTGCACGGGATTGTCAGGCGCGTGGCCTTTGAAGATCCCGAACACCGGCTGTGGCGGGTGCGGCATATTGCCGATAAGATATTCCTGCATTCAGCTTCGCTGGAGAGCTATGCCAGCATATTTAATGTTGTGGAAGAGGTCAAACCTGATGAATGTTATCACCTGGCAGCGCAAAGTTTCGTAAGTTATTCATTTGAAGATGAATTCTCAACGATCAATACCAATATCAACGGTACCAGCCACATACTATCGGCAATAAAACAAAAGGCCCCGGTTTGTAAATTCTATTTTGCCGGGACAAGCGAGATGTTCGGGCTGACTAAACACTCGCCGCAAAATGAAGAAACGCCTTTTCATCCGCGCTCGCCATACGGAATATCAAAAGTTGCTGGTTTTCATTTGGTCCAGAATTACCGGGAATCCTACGGGTTGTTTGCTTCCAATGGCATACTCTTTAACCACGAATCTCCGCGCCGCGGACTTGAATTCGTAACGCGCAAGATCACTCACGGGGTTGCCAAAATAAAATTAGGCATTGAAAAAGAGCTGCGCCTCGGTAACCTTGAGGCAAAGCGCGACTGGGGATTTGCCGGCGATTATGTAAAAGCGATGTGGCTGATGCTGCAGCAAAACGAGCCTGATGACTTTGTCATTGCTACAGGCGAAACGCACCCGGTGCAGGAATTTGTCGAACTGGCATTTAACGCTGTCGGCCTTGATTGGAAAAAACATGTGGCCATTGATAACAAACTTTACCGCCCGGCAGAAGTATTCGAGCTTAAGGGCGACTATAGCAAAGCAAAGAAAAAGCTTGGCTGGGAACCCGATACCAAATTCAAGGATTTGATAAAAATGATGGTGGATGCGGACCTGAAATTGCTCCAGAACAAACCCGGCATATGTTAAGAATCAGAGTAGGCGATTTTAAACTTGGGCCACGGGAAAAAAGGATCATCAATGAAGTCGTTGATTCCGGGCACCTTTCCGAAGGCGCAAAAGTAAAAGAATTTGAAAAAAAATGGGCTGATTTTATCGGCACCCGGCATTGCGTCCTTGTGAATTCCGGGACATCTGCCCTGATCGCCGGCTTGTATGCGCTAAAATACCTCTTTAAACTGAAAGACCGCGCTAAAGTTATAACTTCGCCGCTGACGTTCATCGCTACCGTGAATGCGATCACTGCGGCCGGGCTTGAACCGCTGTTTGTTGATATTGACAGGGATACTTACGTCATAACTCCTGAAAACATCGAAAAAGCAATAAGAAAAAATAAAGGCGTATCAATACTCCTGCCGGTCCATTTGATGGGCTATCCCGCAAGAATGACGGAAATAAACAGGATTGCCCGTAAGCATAATTTACTCGTAATGGAAGATGCCGCGCAGGCGCACGGCACTGTTTATAAAAACAAGAAGCTTGGTTCTCTTTCTAAAGCCGGATGTTTTTCGTTCTACATTGCCCACAATGTGCAGGCAGGGGAGATGGGTGCAGTAGTGACGGATGACCAACGGATCGCGCGGCTGGTGAAAAAGATCAAGGCGCATGGCCGGATGTGCGACTGCCCGGTTTGCCTGCGTCCGCAAAATAAATGCCCGCGTTTAAATTTTCATAAGGGCGCGGACGACTTTGACCCCCGGTTTTACCACGATATGTTCGGTTTTAATTTTAAAACCATGGAATTCCAGGCAGCCCTGGGTCTGGCGCAGCTGGAAAAGATAAAAGAGATCCTAAGGGTAAGGAAGCATAATGTTGAATATCTGAATAACGGGCTGTCCCGGCTCCAGGGTATCCTGCAGCTGCCGGTATATTCCGACAAGGTCAGCTATCTGGCGTATCCATTGGTGATAAAAGACCCGGCGAGCGTATCGCGCAAAATATTACGGCAAAAGCTGGAGGCAGCGGGCATTGAGACGCGCCCGCTTTTTGGTTGCATACCAACGCAGCAGCCGGCGTATGCCTACCTGAAAAATAAATATACGGGGAAATTGCCAAACGCCGAATACGTGGGGGCAAATGGATTCTACATCGGATGCCACCAATACCTCAAAAAAACCGACCTTGATTATGTGATTACCGCGTTTAACAACATCCTGAAAGGGCAAATATGGAGCCGTTAGTCAGCGTAATCGTTCCGACTTATAATTCCGCAAAGACGCTGGAAGAATGCCTTAGCGCCTTAGCCGGGCAGAATTACAAAAATATCGAGGTCATCATCACGGATTCATTCAGCAAAGACAGAACAAAAGATATCGCCCGGCGTTTTACCGACAAGATCATTGATGCTGAATCGCTGGCCCTGGCAAGAAAAATGGGGGTGGACCTGGCAAAAGGCAAGTATATCCTTTTTCTTGATTCCGACCAGATCATCAACCCCGATACTATCGAGCTTAGTGTTAAAACCTGCGAAGAAGGCGGCTATGACGGGGTAACGCATTTTGAACGCTCTAAGATCCACCGCAACACATTCGTAGAGAGGGTGATAAATTACGACAAGTGGATATTTCACTCGCATGAAGACGATGATCCGATCTGTGGTACTGCCGAGCCGCGTTTTTTCAAATCGGAATTTGTCAAAAAGATAGATTTTCTCGACAACCCGCCGATAACCTTTGAATTGGCGATCATTAACCTGAAAATGGTGCAGATGGGCGCAAAGATCAAGTTCATCAACGCTTATATCTATCATTATGAAACCGCGACCTTTTCACATGTTGCCAGAAAGTTCTTTCGCTACGGCTTTTATTATATCCCCGCATTAAAGCGTTACCCCAACCTCGTAATACACCACAGTGCCCCACGCAGGACATATTTCAGCCGCCGCGCCCTGAGAAAACCGCTGTTATTTATCGGGCTGTTCGCGCTTTACGGCGTCAAGGCAGTTTCTGCATTTTGCGGGGTTGCTTATTGCCTGGTTAAACCTAAATCCAAATGACCGGCACGCTAACGTTGTCAGTTGGAATTTCTACTTATAACCGCAACGAAGACCTCACTCGGTGCCTGGAATCGCTGGCTAAACAAACCTATCCTGATTTCGACATTATTATTGCCAACGGCGGCGACTATGATGGCGTAAAACGGGTTACGGATAACTTTAAAAACCTGCGCATTAAGATATTTACTCAGGAACGCAAAGGCATTGTTGAAGCCAGAAATATGTGCTGGAGAGAATCTGATGCGGATATCGCCTGCCTCATTGACGATGACTTAGTTGTTTCTCCGGGATGGATAGAGGCCATCCGGGAAACTTTTCTTTCCGACGAAAAGATCGGAGGGGTTTCCGGCCCGACCATTATACCCGAAGAAAGAATGAAAAATCGCGACCTTTCCTTATTCCTCGGTCAATTCCGGTCCTCCCGTAACATTTTCCTGAAAATAGCCGGAAAAATGTATTTAAACATTATTTTGGAAAATAAGGTCAACGAAGTAGGAAAAATATTGGACAGCGGGACATTTACCCCCGGATCGAATTTTCCCGACTGCCTCAAACTGCCTGCGCCGGTAGAGGTAGATTACCTGGAAGCATGCCATATGTGCTTTCGCAGGCTGCTGTTTGAGAAGATCAACGGCTTTGATTATTCCTATACCGGCACAGGCGAATGGAACGAACCGGATTTCGCTTTTAAGGTCAGAGGCCTGGGATATAAGCTCATCTTCAACCCTAAAGCAGTAACCCGGCATTATATCAGCCAGGGAGGCGTATTTAAGGCGCGCACCTATGCCTATGAGCGCAGCAGGAATTTCATTTATTTTTATTTAAAGAACGTAAAGGTAAACAGCCTGAATAAATTTTTCCGTTTTGGCACCAATCTTCTCTTCATCAACCTGTATTGGCTCTATAAATTCCTTCAATCAAAAAATACCGATTGGCTATGCGGCATTTGGGGTACCGTGAAAGGGCTGCTCTCAGGAACGAAAATCTAATTGTTTCAATCGGTTATTTATAATATAATACTATAATTATGGCGTTAAAAAACGTTTTAGTTACCGGTGGAGCGGGTTTCATCGGCAGCCATCTTGTGGACAAACTATTAAGCAAGGGTTGCCAGGTGACGGTTATTGATAATTTTTCCACCGGCAGGCCGGAAAACCTCTCGCATCAAAAAAATAACAGTAATTTGAAGGTAATCCGCCAGGATATATGCGAATTTAACAATGTAGCGGCTTATTTTAAGAATTGTGATACGGTATTTCACCTTGCCGCGCTGGCGGATATCGTACCCTCGATTGTCAACCCTGTCGGTTATTACAATTCAAATGTCACCGGAACAATGCACGTTGTTGAAGCTAGCCGGCTTGCCGGGGTAAAAAAGCTCGTCTATGCCGCATCTTCTTCATGTTACGGCATACCGGATATTTTTCCTACCCCGGAAACCGCGAAAATTCAGCCCCAATATCCGTACGCGCTGACAAAATATCTTGCCGAAGAGATCGTCTTTCACTGGGGCAAGGTATATAAACTACCGGTTGTTTCGCTTAGGCTGTTTAATGTCTACGGCCCGCGTTCACGCACATCCGGAACCTATGGGGCGGTTTTTGGGGTATTCCTGGCCCAAAAACTTAAAAACAAGCCTTTTACTGTCGTTGGCGACGGAAAACAGACCCGGGATTTTGTATACGTATCTGATGTGGCCGATGCTTTTATTGCGGCCGCAGAATCCGAATGTCAACAGGAAGCAATGAATGTCGGCTCCGGAGGCAGCTACAGTATTAACCGGCTGACAGAGCTTTTAAAAGGAGAGGTCGTATATATTCAGAAAAGGCCGGGCGAACCAGACTCCACCTGGGCAGACATTGTAAAAATAAGGCAAAATACCGGCTGGCAACCGAAAATAAGCTTTGATCAGGGAGTGCAAAAGGTCCTTGATCATATTGACTACTGGCAGGATGCCCCGCTATGGACCCCGGAGAACATAAAAAGCGCCACCAAGGAATGGTTTCAATATCTCTCTTAAAATATGGGACGCAATATTCAAAGTAAGATAAAATCAATCAACGAGCTCGCAAAAACGCTCAGCGCCTTGAAATTAAAAGGCAAATGCGTAGTGCATTGCCATGGAGTTTTCGATCTACTGCATCCTGGGCACATAAAACATTTTGATGCCGCAAAGAAGAAGGGCGATATCCTCGTTGTCACCGTTACCAAGGATGAATATGTAAATAAAGGGCCAGGCAGGCCAGTATTTAATCAGCACCTCCGCGCCGAGAGCATTGCGGCGATTGAATGCGTGGATTTTGTGGCAATCAATGATTGGCCCACGGCAGTAGAGACGATCAAACGGCTAAAGCCGGATTTTTATGTAAAGGGCAGCGACTACGCCAAAAAAGACGATGACCTGACCGGTAAAATAACCGAAGAGGAAGAGGCAATTAACCTGATCGGGGGCGCGCTTCACTTTACCGATGAAATATCCTTCAGTTCTTCTTCGCTTATCAATACTTTTCTTGCGCCGTATCCTGAAGACGCCAAAGAGTTTTTTCAAGCATTTAAAAGCCGGCATAAAGCAAAAGACATAATCCACAAGATCAAGGCCGCGGGAAACACCAAGGTACTGGTAATCGGTGACATAATCATTGACGAGTACCATTACTGCGCAGGCATGGGTAAATCCCAAAAAGACAACATCATTGCCACGCGATTCTTAAAAGAAGAAGCCTTTGCCGGAGGGGTACTTGCCGCTGCTAATCATGCCGCAGGGTTTTGTAAAAATGTCACCCTTTTAAGCTGCATCGGCACAGGAAATGAATACGAAGCCTTTATTAACCGGCATCTAAGGCCGAATATCCAAACTAAATTCTTTTATCGCAAGGATGCCCCGACTGTCGTTAAGCGCCGCTTTGTTGATCCCGCGTTTTTAAATAAGCTCTTTGAGATATGCTACCTTGAAGACGCAAACTATATGCCGGATATCCTGGAAAGCCAGATATACAACTATCTTGATGCAAACCTGAAAAAGTTCGACCTGGTGATCGTCACTGATTTCGGCCACGGCCTGATCACGCCTAAGATCGTAGGCATCCTTTCTAAAAAAGCCAAATTCCTTGCCGTGAATGTCCAGACAAACAGCGCAAATATCGGCTTTAACCTGATCACGAAATTCAAACACGCCGATTATATCTGCATCGATGAACCTGAGATCAGGCTGGCCTGCCATGATAAATTCTCTAATCTAAAAGAGCTGATCCTGAAGATAAATAAGGCTTGCGCATGCGATAAGATAATCATCACGCGCGGGCACCGCGGGTCATTGGCCTATTCAAAAAAAAGCGGTTTTGTGGAGATCCCGGTTTTCTCCAAAGAGGTAGTTGACAGGATCGGGGCAGGAGACGCGTTCTTTTCAGTTACCGCGCCCTGCGCCTTTAAAGATGTCCCGATGAATATCGTCGGTTTCATCGGTAACGCAGCCGGCGCGATAAAAGTCCTGATCGTCGGAAACAGGTCGCCGGTAGACCCGACATCCCTATATAAATACATCACAACCCTGCTTAAATAATATGGACTATTTTAAAGATCTCTCAGCGATGTTTTTAAAGATTGAGGCCACAGACGAAAGATCAAAAATACTGCCTTTTGGCTCAGCGATCCAAAAAGTCATTGACTTGGTAACTTCCCGCGCTAAAACAGGAGGCAAGGTTATTTTTATCGGTAATGGCGGCAGCGCTTCGATTTCCAGCCACATGGCAACCGATTTTTTAAAAAACGGCAATATCCCCGCGTTAACTTTTAATGATCCCGCTTTCCTTACCTGTATCAGCAACGACCTTGGTTATGACCAGGTTTTCCGAAAACCTATAGAAGTGCTTGCCAAAAAAAGTGATATTCTGTTTTCCATCAGCAGTTCCGGGAAGTCAAAAAATATCACTGACGCAACCGAAGAAGCAAAAAATAAAGGCTGCCTAGTCATCACCCTTACCGGCTTTCATAAGGATAACCCCCTGCGGAAAATGGGAGATATAAATTTTTATGTTCCTTCCGGTTCCTACGGTTACGTAGAAATCGCCCACCTTGCCGTATGCCACTTCATTATCGATGAAATAATCGCGAATAAAAATGGATAAATTCAAGATCGACAGCCATAAGCTTATCTATCATACAGAGAGGGTCAATGACTGGCTAAGCGGGCGGAAGATTTATCCCGTATATATCGAAGTCTCTCCCAGCGGCTCATGCAATCATCGCTGCCTTTATTGCGCCCTGGATTTTATGGAATACCAACCGCGTTTTCTTGATAAAACTATATTTGAAAAAAGATTGTCGGAAATGGGCAGACTTGGGGTAAAAAGCATTATGTACGCGGGTGAGGGAGAGCCGTTCCTGCATAAGCATATTGCCGGAATAATCCGGCATACGAAAAATTCAGGTATCGATGCCGCAGTCACTACAAACGGTGTCTTATTAAAAAGAGGCTTGGCTGAAGACATACTCCCCAGCCTCACCTGGGTCAAAGTAAGTATAAATGCCGGTACAAAAAAGACATATTCGCTTATCCACCGGACAATCCCGGATGATTTTAATACAGTAATGCGTAATATGGCTGATGCGGCAAAATTGAGGAAGAATAAGAAATACGCCTGCACTCTGGGGATGCAGATAGTCCTTTTGCCGGAAAATTACCGCGAAGTTGGCCTGCTGGCAAAAAAGGCCCGGGATATCGGAATGGATTATCTGGTCGTAAAACCGTATTCCCAGCATCCGCTCAGCAATACGACAAGGTATAAAGATATCAAATATAGCCTGTATCTGGCGCTTGCGGAAAAATTACAGCGGCTTAACCGGGATAATTTTAGCTTGATCTTCCGGCTGAACACGATGAAAAAATGGGATGCTGCAAAGCGCACGTACAAACATTGCCTGGCATTGCCGTTTTGGGCCTATATTGACGCAGGGGGGGATGTCTGGGGATGCAGTATTTATTTAACAAAAGATAAGTTTTGCCTCGGGAATATCTACAAAAGCGATTTTAAGAAAATCTGGGGTTCCCTAAAAGCCAAACAGCTATGGAAATGGGCCGCAAATAAGCTCGATACCGGTAAATGCCGGGTAAATTGCCGTATGGATGAAATAAACAATTATCTCTGGGAGATAAAAAATCCCTCCGAACACGTAAACTTTATTTAAGATGCCGCCCCTTACAGGTATCACATTGAAAAAGAAGGCAGACGAGATCCGCCACAAAGTCATAGAAGTGGCGATCAGAAATAAAGCCGGCCACATTGCTCCGTCGTTATCCGGCGTCGATATCCTCGTCGCTCTCTACTATAACGCGATGCAATATAAGCCTGCCGACCCTCATTGGGAGGCAAGAGACCGGATTATTTTTTCTAAGGCCCACGGCTGCTACGCGCTTTATGCGATCCTTGCCGATAAGGGCGTCCTACCGAAAAAAGAATGGGATGATTTTTATACCCCAAAAAGCACGCTTTTAGGCTGCATGGAATACCGGCCGGAATACGGGCTTGAGGCAGGGTGCGGCTCCCTGGGGCACGGCCTGCCTATTGCTGTCGGACTTGCTTTCGGCGCAAAATTGCAAAAGAAGAAATTCCATACTTATTGCATAATGGGCGATGGCGAAACGCAGGAAGGAACAACCTGGGAAGCGGTCCAGTTTGCCGTAAAGCATAAAATAAATAATCTTACCATCATCATAGATGATAACCGCCTCCAGGCAATGGATTTTATCACTAAAATTCTCGATAGAGAAACTAAGGACAAGGTCAAAAGATTAAAGGGATTCGGGCTTTCGCCGATTATTTATAACGGTCACGATGTCATCGGGCTTAGCCGCCTACTCAAACCCGCGAAAAGGGCCGGCTCAGATGTCCCGCGGCTGATCATCGCCGAAACGATAAAAGGATATGGCCTCAAGTGTATGGAAAATGTCGCTAAATTCCATTTCCGCATACCTACGCCCGCAGAGCTCAAAAAGGGAAAGACATATGCCTGCAACCTGTAACTACAGAAAAGAGGTCGTCAACGCCATTCTGCCGTATTTCCGTCAAGATAAACGCTATTACCTGCTTGTCTGCGACATGGGTTTTGGCGTAATTGACCAGGTAAAAAAAGAGTTCCCGCGCCGCGTGATTAACTGCGGCATCATGGAACAGGGTACAGTCGGGATCGCTGCAGGCATGAGCATGTCCGGGCTGATACCGGTGGTATATTCAATAGTAAATTTCCTTGTTTACCGTTCGCTGGAACAAATACGCAATGACGTTGTCCTGCAGGGCCTGAACGTTAAATTCATCTCTACCGGAGTAAACGATTACTTTAAATTCCTCGGGCCGTCGCATTGCTGCTGCCGTGACGATATCGCGCTGATGAAGTTGATACGAATGAAAGTCTATGACCCGTATGCCCGGCCCAAAACAAACCTCCATAAAATGGCCGCGGAGTGGATAACGGATAAAAAAGCGGGTTACCTAAGGGTTTAATCATAAAATGACAGTCAAAAGCGGTAGTAATTTCGATATTTCTGTGATCATGCCTTCGCTAAACGAAGAAAAGAATATCGCTGCCGCGCTTGAAAATACCCTGGCGGCGTTAGAAAAATTCAAGATCCGGGGGGAAGTAATCGCGATTGATGACGGCTCAAGCGATCGAACCGCAGACCTGGTCAAGGCAGCCGCAAAAGATAATCCCGCGATCAGCCTGCTGAGCCACAGCCGGCCCCAAGGCATCGGAGCGTCGTTCTGGGACGGGGTAGCCAATGCTCGAGGCAATGCCATTGTCTTGATCCCGGGAGATAACGAATGCATACCGGAAGAAATCTTCCGATATTACGGTTTGCTCAAAGATGTTGACATGATCATACCTTTTGTATTAAACAAAGAAGTCCGCCCGCCTTTACGGTTATTACTTTCCTTTATCTATAAGCTGATCATCAATTTTACTTTTTTTGTCAACTTTAATTATACCAACGGCACGATCATTTACAGAAAATCCGTCCTGGAGGATGCCGGCTCAAGAAATATGGGTTTTTTCTTCCAAACCGATATCCTTATCCGGGCGGTGAAGAAGGGCTATCTTTTTGCCGAAGTTCCTTATAGGCTGGGCAAAAGAAAAGCAGGGGACTCAAAGGCATTTTCGCTGCGCTCCCTGCTTAATGTAATCAAAGGATATCTGCGCCTTACATTCGATTATTATTTCAAAAAACACCTGCACGATAAAAAGGGTTTTGCCCCGGATTCGGCGACCGCTATAAGGCGGTCGGCAAACAACCATTAATTTATGATCATCGCAGCTAAGTGCGCTCCGGAAAAAAGATACCTTTCCGCGATAAGAAAAGCAGGCATACGGGCGGTAGAGTTATACCTGCCGGAAAAGGCCTTGAATAATCCGGATAAAATCATACGCATATGTAAAGGCTATGCCTTCCGCTATGCGGTTCATTCTCCGCGTAATGGGCTGAATATTTTCCGGCTGTCCTATCTATGCGAGGCAATAAACGCCGAAATCGCGGTATTCCATAATAATTACTGGGAAGATGAATGGCAGGAGATCGCCTCAGGGCTTAAAAATATAAAGGTATGTATAGAGAATATTGCCAGCGCAGATGAGCCGGTAAAATTTATGCGCAGATTCGGAATGGGCATGTGCCTTGACCTGGAGCACCTGCAGATGCAATGCGGAGGTGTATATGAAGAAGAGTTCATCCGTATCGCAAAACAGGCTTCCCATGTCCACCTGACCGGTTATAGCCACGGCTCCAGCAACTGGCATACCCACATACACCATGATCCGCAGCATGGGGCATTTATGCTAAAAATGCTAAAAAAGGCCGGATATACGGGGCTGGTAGTTTCAGAAGCTGAAGCGAGATATCAAACATATAACGATTTTTTAAAGTTGAATAAATTTTTTAAGGACGCAAACAATGAAAATAAATAAGTTGGATCTGTATGCCCCGGCGCTGATTACGCTTTATTTGCTTTTCCAGCCGTATTTCCTTCATGGAATAATCGATTTCTGGGAAACCGGTATTTACCTGCCGTTTATCAACGAAGTACTTCATGGAAAGGTCGCATTTAAGGACCTGATGCTGCATCGCGGGCCTTTTGAGGTATATGCACCCGCGCTCTTGATGCAGATCTTTGGAAAGCACTTAAGCGTGCTTACGATTTTCTTTTACCTCGGCAATATTGCGGCGATAATTGCCGCGGTCTATATCGGCCGTGAAGTTATCTCCAGCCGCATTTTTGCTTATTTATTGATACCGGTTCTGGCAGCAAAGACGTTCCCGCTTACTTTTTACCAGAACTGGGGCGGGTTCAGATTTGCCTGCGGATTAATCGCGGTCTTATGCGCGATCAGGTTTTTTAAAGAAAAGGGTGCGCTTTGGCTCTTCGCTGCCGCATTATTTTCTGCTTGCGGGTTTTTCTTTAGCGCAGAAATAGGGGTCTTTTCCGGCGCCGCAATAATTGCCGCCATATTCTCTTTAAAAACGCCTATGCAGAAAAAGTTACGCTGGATCATGTTTTATTCAGCCGGCTTTATGTTAATTTTTCTTCCCGTTATCGCGTATCTATGGATTAACGCAGGCCTTGCCGCTTATGCTGAATGTATGTTTAAAGCCCCGCCGGGCGCCTGGAATCTTTATCATCTAAAGCTGATTTACCCGGATTATCCCAATAATATCGTTGCTGCTTTTGCCTGTATCTTTAAGCCGTTTACCCCGCAATTTATCTATTCCTTGCCGATCGTGCTCTATGCGATTACAGCGGTTTATCTATTCAGGCGGCATACGGCAAAAACCGAAAATGCGAAGGCCCCCGCTCTAATCTGCCTGGTTATTTACGCCGCCTTGATGTATTACGGTTCGCTGCGCCAAAGCAACGGCCCGCAATTCCAGATGGCCATGCAGCCGACATTAGTGCTGTTTTTTTTCTTTTTGGAACGGTATTATTTTTTTTACAGGCGCGGCCAGACTGCCATAAGAAATCCAGCCCTTACGCGGGTTAACGCGGCGATCATATTTATTACCATGTTTTTTTTATTGTTTTCCTCCGCCTTTACCTTAAAATTCCTGCGCGACTACGGCAATGATCAAAAGCGCTTTGTTTTACATTTAATAAACCGCGGGTGTTTTGCCGAAGGCGATTCGATCCGGCCGCTGACAATTGCCCGGGGCAGGGGAATACTGACCAGCAGCCTCCAGGCTGATGAGATCAATTCCGTAGTTGCGTACATACAGGCAAAGACTTCTCCATTAGAACCCGTATTTACATTCCCCAACATGGGAACTTTTAATTTTCTCTTTGACCGGCCGTGCTTTGATAAATTTTGCTTTTCCGATATGGCATTCTATTATCCGGAATGGCGGAACGGATTTTTTGCGCGCTTAAACAGGGACAGACCGCGTTACATCGTAGTCAAAGATGAGCCGGATTGGCTGGAGGCGGCGCTGGCCGAATACCCCCTGGGAAAATACAGGCGACAGGTAAGAGATTTTATCGAAACGAACTATCAGCGCGACGCTGTATTCGGCCGCATCAGCGTCTATTCCTTAAACAAATGAAAAATAAACTTTTTACTATCGTTATTCTAAGCGCCCTGATGTCATCGCTATACGCCTTGACCGTGCGTATTATCCCGGCAGGGCACCTCATGGAATTTAAAAAAATGATTTCCCTTACCAGCCCTGATGCTGCCCTGGAGTTAAACCTGCGGCATAGCCGCTACTTGCTGAAGATCAAGCACCAGAGTAAACCCGGCTTGACCAAAAAAGTTTTTATAAATGGGGCCGATATTGTTCCGTTCCGCGTACGCGAGAAAGAAATAGAAACCGCGTGGTTTTATATTGCGCCCCCGCAAATAACAGGAACGGATAAATTAAGCATAAAATTCAAGGGAGGCTTTCCTCCTGATATTGATGTCCGGATGAATAATTTTATTGCCTTGCCCCGGGACGAACTCAGCAACGACATATTTATACTATTTAAGTCTCCGGCTGCGCTGCCGCAATTTAATCTACCGAGGTGGACAAGGGCCTTTTGCCTGTTTTTTGCTTTTTATTACGCGTGCTTATTATTTTTACGGCGCAGGAATGGCAGCGCCGTTTTTTATATCGCCTTAAGCTCTACGCTCTTTGCCGGCTTTGCAATTACCGTGAGCGCCGCGAACCTGCTGCCCTTTAATCCCTATTGCCTTTATTTTAGCCCGTTCTTTTTTTGCCTGGTATTCCTGCTGTCTTACGGCTTAATATTGATTTTGTCATATCCGTTAAAAAAGGGTATAATAGACAACACAACCAAGGATGACTGAGATATGGAGCGCGGTAAAATACAGACAGTGATCCTTTGCGGCGGCAAAGGGACAAGGATGGGCAGCGGCGAAATGCCGAAAGCCATGTTCACGATCGGCGGCAGGCCCCTGTTATGGCACATAATGAGGATCTATTCTCATTATGGCTTTAACGAATTCATACTTTGCCTGGGCTACAAAGGAAATAAGATCAGGGACTATTTCTCAAGGATAAAAGAGTGGAAGATTAAATTCGCGGAAACCGGGCTGGATACCAATACCGGGGGTAGAATAAAAAAAGTCAAAAGCCTTGTCAGGGGAGAGGTGTTTTTTGCCACTTACGGAGACGGACTTTCCAGTATAAACATAAACCAGCTGCTTAAATTCCACAAGGCTCACACGAGGACGGCAACCTTAACCGCGGTCCGGCCGTTTTCGCCTTTCGGCATTGTCGGCATAGACGCGCATTCCAATGCCGTAACACATTTTGAAGAAAAACCCATCCTTGACCATTGGATCAACGGAGGATTCTTTGTCTTTAACCAGAAGATTTTTGATTATTTAAAAGAGGGCGATATACTGGAAAAAGATACTTTTCGCCGGGTGCTAAAGAATAACGGCCTGGCAGCATACAAGCACTACGGTTTCTGGGAATGCATGGACACATATAAGGATAATCTAAGATTAAACCAACTCTGGGATAGCCAAAAGGCGCCTTGGGCGGCATGGAAAGGAAAGCTAAATGAATAATTTCTGGAAAGACAGGCACGTCTTTATTACCGGCGCATCCGGCCTTTTGGGGGCCTGGCTGACAAAAGAACTTGTCGATAGGCGGGCGCGCGTGGTCAGCCTTATCCGGGATGACGTCCCAAATTCAAACCTTATCCACTTCGGGTTAATGGACAAAATCACCGTGGTAAGAGGGAATATCGAAGATTATCCGCTGATCAGCCGCGTCATCAATGAGTACGAAACCCAGACCGTGTTTCACCTTGCCGCGCAGACTATCGTTACGGTGGCAAACCACAGCCCGCTGTCTACGTTCGAGGCAAACATAAAGGGGACATGGAATATCCTGGAGGCCTGCCGCAACGGAAAATTCATAAAAGAGGTTATCGTATCCTCAAGCGATAAAGCGTATGGCGAGAAAGAAAAGCTGCCTTACTGCGAAGACGACCCGCTGATCGGCCGGCACCCTTATGACGTTTCCAAAAGTTGCGCGGATTTGATCTGTCAATCATATTTTAAAACCTATAATCTTCCCGTATGCGTTACCCGCTGCGCGAACCTCTACGGCGGCGGAGACCTGAATTTCAGCCGCATCATACCGGGGACGATCCGCTCTGCAATGAACAACGAACCGCCAATCATCAGGAGCGACGGAAAATATATCCGGGATTATTTTTATGTAAAAGACGCTGTCGCGGCAATGCTGGCGCTTGCGGAAAAAATACAGGCAAAAAAACTACAGGGAGAAGCCTTTAATTTTTCCAGCGGCATACACGTCAATGTCCTGTCGCTGGTAAACCTGATCTTGAAAATAATGGGCAAAAAAATAAAGCCGCGCGTGCTTAATAAAACAAAACACGAGATCAGGGACCAATACCTTTCCATCGATAAAGCAAAAAGGATGCTTGGCTGGAAGCCCGCATACAGCTTGGAAGACGGCCTGCGCGAAACAATCGAGTGGTACAAAAAATACCTAAAAATCCCCGGGAGGCATTTATGATTAATGATGTAGTAATTAAAGAACTTACCCAGATCCCCGACGAACGCGGCAAGATCATGCATATGCTGCGTAAAGACGACGATATTTTTGAAGAATTCGGCGAGATCTATTTTTCAATCGTCTATCCGGGGGCGATAAAAGGCTGGCACCTGCATAAAAAAATGACCTTGAATTACGCGGTAGTAAACGGAATGATCAAGCTTGTATTATATGACGGCAGAAAAGGCTCCCCCACGTTTAACGAAGTCCAGGAAATCTTCATGGGGGACGAGAACTATGTCCTGGTTAAAATACCCGCGGGTATCACTAACGGTTTTAAAGGCATCGGCACAAAACCGGCGATCGTAGCCAATTGCGCTACCCTGGCGCACGATCCTCAAGAGATTATACGGATCGACCCGCTAAAGAACGATATCCCCTATGATTGGGAGCTGAAACATCGATGAACCAGGCGCTTATTATCGGGGCATCCGGCCTGGTAGGAAATTACCTTCATAAATTGGCGCCTGCCGATTATAGGGTTTCCGGGACATTCCGTAACTTTCCTTTGCCCGGGCTGCTTAAACTCGAGATCACCGATAAGAACGAAGTCAAAAGTTTAATCCTTGGCCTTAAGCCGCAAACCGTATTTTTGCCGGCAGCTTTTACGAATGTAGATATCTGTGAGGACGATCCGGGGTTATGCCATAAAGTCAACGTGGAAAGCATCCGCAATATCGCGGATATTTTATCGGTTACAGGCGCAATGCCGGTTTATTTCTCTACGGACTATATCTTTGACGGCAGCAGCGGGCCTTACAGCGAAGTTGCTTCTCCGTGCCCGTTAGGCACTTACGGTAGATCAAAACTAGAAGCAGAAGAGGCCATAAAAAGAAATTTAAAAAACTACCTGATTATCAGGACTACCTGCGTATATGGATGGGAGCATCAGGAAAAAAATTTTGTCGTCAACCTGATCAAAAAGGCAAAATCCGGGAAAATCATTGAAGTTCCGTCAGACCAGATCACTACGCCGACTTATGCGGGCCATTTGGCTTGCCTGACATGGGGACTGGTATCGGGAGGCGCCCAAGGGACATATAATGTCGCCGGCGCAACCTTGATGAGCCGTTTTGATTTTGCGCTTCTGGCTGCGGAAGTATTCGGATTGGATAAAAACCTTATAAAGCCGATTACAACTCAAGAGATGTCACGAAAGGCAAGGCGGCCGCTGAATGCCGGATTAAAAATAACCAAGATAAGCGAGGAATTAAAACGGGGGATCCCCGGTGCGGAAGAAGGGCTTAAGGAAATGAAAAAGGAAATGGGAAATGGCCGAACATTATAAACAGGCAAGGATCAGAAAAAAGATATTCAAGCTGGTAAAAGATTTCTATCTCGCCGGAAAAAGCGCTGCGGATAACGGCAGGATAAACTGCTCCGGCCGCGTGTATGACGAAAAAGAAATGATCTCCCTTGTTGACTCGGCACTGGAATTCTGGCTGACCAGCGGCAGGTTTACCAGGGAATTTGAAGCGGCATTTTCCAGTTTTCTCGGAATAAAACACAGTCTGCTTGTCAATTCCGGTTCATCCGCCAACTTATTGGCAATAGCTGCCCTGACTTCTCCTGAACTAGGCAGAAAAAAGCTCTCGCCCGGAGATGAAGTTATCACTACGGCGGCTGCCTTCCCGACAACCGTTAACCCAATAGTGCAGAATCAACTGGTCCCTGTCTTTGTGGACGTAGAGCTGCCGACATACAATGTTGACGCCGGGGCATTAAAAAAAGCTATCTGCAGAAAAACAAAGGCAATTTTTATCGCCCATACCCTGGGCAACCCATTTAACATTAGAGAGGTCTCAAGGCTTGCCAAAAAACACGGGCTATTCCTGATTGAAGACGCCTGCGATGCGCTGGGATCAAAATACCACAATAGGCTTACCGGCACATTCGGAGACATAAATACTTTCAGCTTTTATCCTGCCCATCATATAACTATGGGCGAAGGCGGGGCGGTAGTTACCGACAATAAAAAGCTAAAGATCATCCTGCAGTCGTTCCGGGATTGGGGAAGGGCATGCTGGTGCGAAACCGGGTTTGATAACTGCTGCGGCAAGAGATTCAAATGGCAGTTAGGAAAACTCCCCTATGGCTACGACCATAAATACACATACTCGCACTTAGGTTATAACCTTAAGGCAACGGATATGCAGGCGGCCATCGGCGTTGAACAGCTAAAAAAACTTCCATATTTCATATCTAAACGGCAGCGCAATTTTGATTTACTCTACAAAGGCCTGAAGCAGTATTCCCGTTATTTAATCTTACCCGAGGCAACACCCGGCTCAACTCCCAGTTGGTTCGGCTTCCTGATTTCGGTGGCTAAAAACGCCGGATTTACCAAAAATGACCTCGTGGAATACCTGGAAAGAAACAAGATCGCCACGCGCATGCTTTTTGCCGGGAATATCACAAAACAGCCGGCGTATAAAAATGTCAGGTTCCGCGTATCCGGAACGCTCAGGGACACGGATTTTATCATGCAAAACGCATTCTGGATCGGGGTCTATCCGGCACTCGGAGACAATCAAATAAACTACGTCCTGGAAACCTTCAAGAGATTCTTTAAAACCCGATAATGGCGCCATTAGTTTCAGTAATCATCGTAAACCATAACGGTATTGTTTTTGTTGATGGCTGCCTGAAATCAGTATTCGCCGGTAATTATCCCGCTTTAGAAGTGATTTTTGTCGACAACGGCTCAACTGACTCAAGCCTTGAATTCGTAAAAAATAATTTCGCATCAGATAGCCGATTAAAGATCGTAGAAAACAAGGCGAGCCTGGGCCCTGCCGTCGGCAGGAACAGGGGGGCTGCGGTTGCCGCCGGTAAATATTTATTTTTTCTTGATAACGACACTAAAATAGATAAAAATTGCGTCGGCGAATTGGTAGATGCCCTGGAAAACAATATTTCAATCGGCGCCGCGCAAGCAAAATTACTAAAAATGGATTCGGGCGGCCTTTATGACTGCGCAGGAGATTATTTGGGCCCGTTAGGTTTTTTGATCGAGCGCGCGCAGGGCGCAAAAGATAATGGCCAGTTTGATTTTATTTCCGATATTTTAAGCGCCAAATCCGCCGCAAGTATAATAAGAAAAGGGCTGTTTGACCAGATCGGCGGGTTTGACGAGAGTTATTACATGTATCTTGAAGAAACCGACCTTAGCTGGAGGGTATGGCTTGCCGGCTACCGCGTAGTATTTATTCCCGGGGCAGTCGTACAACATGCCTTCAATACCCCGAAAAAAGAATTTAAACGCTATTACACTAAATACATTGTCCGGTATTTTGGCTGCCGGAATTATATCACAACCCTGATAAAGAACCTCCAGCCGGGGAATCTCCTGAAAATCCTGCCGCTGCATGTTGCCTGTTGGCTGGCTTTAGCCTTATTGTTTATCATCAAGTTATCCCCTATGGACAGCCTGTATATTTTAAAAGGCATCGGCTGGAATATCCTGCATATAGGGTCCATTTTAAATAAGAAAGCGCGGATCAGCCGGGATATCCGTAAAAAAACCGATTCCCAGATCCTGCCAAAGATAATGGACAAAAGAAAGATTAATTATTATTTCGGGAAGGGATTTGCCTATCTTACGGGCAGAAGCTATTAAATACCTGCAAAATGAAAATACTTTTCATTGTACCAAAAAATAAATCACTTTTTGGCGATAAAGGCAAGACCGTGCATCCGCATATCGGCATCGCCTACCTGTGCGCCTTCCTGAAAAACAACGGCATAGAAACGGCGGTATTCGATGACGGTGTTGAAAAAAGCTCAAGTGACGTGTTTAAAGCCATTAAAGAAATAGAACCGGATATCATCGGCGTCACGATTTTCAGTTATTGCTATGGATACGCGTATGAGCTGATAAAATTGATCAAGCAGCGCTCTAACCTGCCTATGGTCCTCGGAGGGCCGCATATCAGCACGGTAAAAGGAAAAATACTGGATGATACGTCCGTAGAATTTGCCGTAAAGCATGAGGGTGAATTTACCCTGTTGGAACTTCTCCGCGAGTTGGATAAAAAAAATCCCGATTTTAGCAGTGTCGCCGGACTGATCTGGCGCGGAAAAGAAGGCAGGATAACGGAAAACATTGACCGGCCGCTGATCGAGGACTTAGACAGCCTGCCGATACCAGACTATGATATCTTCGGCATAGAGCGTTACGCCTGCTACCAGCAAAAAGCACTGCCGATCATCACTTCCCGCGGCTGTCCGTTTGGCTGCAATTACTGTTCAGTCAGACTGTCCATGGGCCAAAAGTTCCGGCCGCGCAGCGCGGAAAATGTCTTCACGGAAATAGAATATTTTTATCGCCGGGGCTGGCGGAGCTTTGACTTTAATGACGATTGTTTCACTTTAAGACAAGACCGCGCAGAGAGAATATGCGACATGATCATTGATAATAAACTGGACATTCGCTTCCAGCTCTATAATGGGATAAGGGTGGACACCGTGACCCCGGAACTTCTAAAAAAAATGAAGAAAGCAGGGTGCTATTTTATTTCCTTCGGCTGCGAAGCGGGGAATGATAAAGTATTAAAAGCGATAAAAAAGGGAATAACCATTGAGCAGGTAAAAAATGCCGTAAACTGGGCGAATGCCGCGAAGATCAATAATTCCGTGAATTTTATCATCGGCCATAAAGAAGAAACCTATGCCGATGCCATGGATACGATAAATTTTGCCAGGCGCCTGCCGACAAATTTCGTCAACTTCTACAACCTTTTGCCGTATCCCGGCACCGAGTCGTTTGAATGGGCAAAACAGCACGCCAGTTTTCTGATCCCGCCGGATTCGATCCTGGAAAATATTTCTTACCGCGATAACAAACCGATATTTGAAACCAAGGAATTCACCAAAGAACAAAGGGAGAAAATCATCTCTCTGGGCTTTAAATTATACCGGAAAAAGATCCTCACCTTTAGGCTGGGAAAAGTGCTGGGAGGGCTGGTATACCTGGTAACGGGTATAGAAATCATTAATAAATTTGCTACGCGCTTTGCGCTCACCAACCCCGTCGGAAGGTTTATCTATATAAGGCTTTCCAAAAGATCATCGTAAAATTTTACAGCTTTATCCCTCTCCATACCAGTTCATCCGCGCCGCCTACCATCCACCACCAGCCGCGCTCAAACGCTACGGGAGACAGCTTGATTAATTTATTGATTATCCAGCACAACGGATAAAGTATCCATGCGTACTTTGATCTAGTCATCCCGGATTTAAACTTCAGGTATGGATGCTTAAAGCTGTTTATTTTATACCACCATAGCTCATTCAGTTCCGTCCTGAACATATATTTTCCCCGCGAGATATAACTTAGATTGGTAAGATAGTCATGGAGCGAGCTGAAATTGAACGTGCGATAGTGTCCGAAATCGCCGATACCGATTATATTTGATGAATGGGGGACTTGTAAATGCAGGAATCCGCCGGGTTTTAATACGCGCCAAAGCTCCCTGATTACCTCATAGGGCCTTTCCATATGTTCAAAGACATGTATCATATAGATCCCGTCAACCGAATTGTCCTTAAACGGCAGGGGTTTAGTAACATCTGCCAGCAAATCCGCGGAGCCGAACTGCACGACGTCAATATTCACCGCTCCTTCAACCGGAAGCCTACCGCAGCCAAGATTAAGTATCATATCAACTCCTTATAGATTGCCGCGAGTTTCTCAATCACGGTTTTATAATCATACCGCTTTATCAATTCCGTTGATCTGTCCGGATAATCATCGTCCAGGCATTGCTTGATATTTTGCGCCAGCTTACGATGATCGTCAGGGTGATGATACAAGGCACTTTCTCCGTAGATGGAGCGCAGAGTCGGGATATCCGAAATACAGCATTTCATTCCGCTGGCATATGCTTCCATAACCCCTAACGGAAAGCCCTCGTTGTATGAAGAATTAATGAATATACTATGTTCCCTGAATAACTGCGCATATTCCGGGGTTGCGGCATCCACGCGCTTACGGTAACGGATATTGCCGCTATCCGTATTTTCGGCGCATTCGGTGATAGTTACCGTTACATCGGTATTAATAAGCCTCAAGGCTTCCAATAGCGTCTTGCTGTTTTTTTCTTTCCTGCCGCCGCCAAAAAACAATATTCCTTGTTTATTCCTTTCCCTGCCCAGGCCTGAAAACAGTTCCGTATCAATGCCCAGTCCCAGCACGGATGAGTTTATGCCGCGTTCTTTGTAAAAATCATTTTCATAAGGCGATATGGCGCAGAGCGCATTAAATTGCCTGACCAGGCTGACCGCAAAGGGGATGAAGGAACCGAACATACCCCAGTAGCCAAACGAAGTATGCGGGGTAATCACCATCCGGGAGGCCTTCCTATTGAATTTTAACCGCCAATATAATTCATACATCTTTCTTGTCATCCCGTGGCAATGGATAAGCGATCTTTCCGGGATCAACCTGTACGCTTCTTGCGGGGTATATCGGCTAAGAGAAAATAATTCCGCCTCTAATCCCAATTGCTTTGCCGCGACAACGGAAACATAGAAGTAGTCTTCATTGGGGATTACCCGCACGGGATAAAAAGGAGTAAGACAGAAAAATTTCTTTATCATTATGCCTCTTTTTTTGGTATGTCCATTTTACATCTATTCCCGCCGCTGTCAATGGAGTAGTTGCGGCTGCCGCAAGGAATTGTTGTATAAGCGATTATGTATGTTATAATTAGGTAAATTAAAACTTGCTAAAAATGCCCAACGAAACTACACCTAGAATAACTATCTGTATTCCTACGTTTAACCGCTGCAATTTGCTCAAAAAAGCGCTCCTGTCAGTAGCGCATCAAACGGTAAAACCATGGGAAACCGTCGTGGTTGACAACTGTTCCGATGACGACACGGAAAAGGTCGTCCGCGAATTTGCCGGCGTCAAATACTTCAGAAATGAAACAAACCTGGAGATGATGGATAATTGGAACCGCTGCATTGAATTGGCTACGGGCGAATTTATTGCCCTGCTGCATTCAGACGACCTCATTTCACCCGACTGGCATGAGCAATGGCTGGCAATGATCCAAAAAAACAATAAGCCGGAAATCGGCGCTTATTTTTCCGCCACCTTCACCATTGATATGGAAGAAAACGCAAAAATCATTTACCGCGTTTTCTATAGAGAAACGCTGCTAAAGCCGGCAGAAGGGTTCAGGAAGCTCTGGAAACGGAACATGTGCTCTTTACCGGCATCCGCGGCAATAATTTATCGTAAAGCGATCTTTAATGCGCTGGGAAAATTTAATAAGTCGTATTCTACAGAGGCCGATATTGCTTTTTCCCTGAAGCTTTTAAGCAGGTTTTCTATTTTTTATACCCCAAAGCTTCTGTTCGCCTACCGCGTACACCCGTTCCAGAGCTTTGACACGGATAAGAAAATAAAGACCGACGAAAAAAGATTCGCTACGCTGTCCCAGCATTTGGTGATCTTCAGGGAATTTTACGCTCAGCTTCCGGAAAGCCGATATAAAACTCCGCTGTTCTATAAGCGCGTGGGTTACATGTACATCGCAATCGCCATTTTTTGTTTTCTATCGTTCCGGTTCGAGAAAGCTGCCGGCTATTACAAGTTGACTAAAAAGGCATTTCCTGATATTCTGAAAAATCCCGGCGATTTTTTCCGGATATTTTTATTGATCGCGCATTACGCCTGGAAATTAATTATCGGAAGGATCGAAGCAATACGGATCCGCACCATTGCCAAACACTGGATAATATGACAACTAAAGACAATGTCTTAACGCGGGATTGGGACGATTACTGGTCGTCTGAATGCCACAATATAGACCGCGGGATGCAATGCAACCTAGATTCACATCAAGGAAAAGTCACCTTTGGCTTGCTTGATAAATCCAAGGCCGGAAAAATGGTCCTGGAGGCAGGTTGCGGCCTGGGGAATTGGATATTTTTATTTGAGAAAAGAGGCTTTAAGCCGGTTGGGATAGATTTATCGTTATCTTCGTTAAAGATCGCGTCTGAATACGGCAGAAGGAACAGGCTTAAGGCCAATCTCTCGCTGGCAGATGTGCGAAAACTCCCCTTTAAAGATAATACTTTTGACGCGATCGTAAGTTACGGCGTGATTGAACATTTTCCCGATTCCGGCGCAGCCGTAAAGGAATTCCACAGGGTCCTAAAACCTTCCGGCGCATGCCTGATCACAACCCCAAACCCGTTTTCTTTCCATCGGCTGATCGGCCGCCATATTTTGAACATTACAAAAAGCCGCAAGCTCGGCTATGTGGGGTATGAAAATGCCTTTACCCCGGCCGGCTTAACGCGCCTGCTTAAGGATTCGGGATTTACAAAGACAGAAAACGGTATCCTTTCAGACGGGATGGGAACTTTATTCGGCGTATTCTGGCCGGGAATACCCGTGATCGGCAAAGGGCTGCACCGGCTGTTTTCCAAAATAGCGGCATTTATTGAAAACAGGCAGAACGTAGTCGGCGGCGGTTCGTACGCGATCGGCTATAAAGAATAACCCATGATCACAAACCGGATCTTCCCTAAAAAACCAATACTGCTGCTCGTGCTGTTTTTTATCCTGCTCAGCATCATTTTTACCTTTCCGCTTACGCTGAAGATCAATTCCTGCATACCCGGATTCCACAGCACTGACGAGCCGTACGCGGCGCTATGGTATTTCTGGTGGGTCAAATACGCCCATTCAAAAGGAATGGACGGCATAGATTGCGCGCTTACTGCCGCGCCGTTCGGGATAACGATTAAACCGGGGTATCTTGTCTGGACGTGGATCAACAGGTCTATTGCAATAGCCACTAACCCGGCTTTCGCATACAACATCCAAGTGCTCTTAAGTTTTATCCTTTCTGCCGTTAGCGCATATTTATTGGGCATTTATGTTCTAAAGAATGTGCCAGCGGCAATTTTCGTTTCTATAATTTTTGCCTTTTGCCCGTATCATTTTGCGCGCAGCTGGCAGCATCTGGGCCTTGCGCATACGCAGTGGCTGCCGTTATATTTATACGCGCTTTTATTCCTCTGCGCGCGCCGTTCATATGCGGCAGCGGCCCTGGCCGGCCTGTCGTTTGCTTTAGTAATGTCGTTTGACTTATATTACGCCTACTTTATGTTCCTCGCCACGCTGTTATTTTTCTTATACTACCTGTCATATTACAGAAACCTGAGGGCATCGCTTGGTATGGCAAGGTTATTATTAGTAGCGGCCCTGATCGCGGTAATTATTGAAGCCCCCGATATCTACAATACGATCTCGTATATTTCCGGATTAAAGCATACAGCCGGGGCGCAGGGCGTATATGGCTATATCCGGCCGTTTGAAGACCTGTTTGTGCAGTCAGCCCGGCCGTTAAGCTATTTTCTACCTGCTTCCAGCCATCCGCTTTTCGGTTCTTTTGCCGACCAGCTTATTGGTTCGTCTTTATATGGAACAAGCTATACGGAACATACGCTGTATTTAGGCTGGGTGCCGATGCTGCTTGCGTTCGCAGCGCTGCGCAGCCGTTTAAAAGGCCGGAAGGCCGGCCCGCAGCCCGGGATATCCGCAGCTGCGAAAGATGAAAATTATTTCTTCTGGTTTTTTGTTTTACTCACGCTGGGCGCCTGGCTTTTTTCCCAGCCGCCGTGGTGGAACATCTTCGGCTTTAAATTATACATGCCTTCGTTCTTTATGTATAAGTTTGCGCCAATGTTCCGGGCTTATTGCCGTTTCGGCATTGTCGTAATGCTCGGCGTAGCTGTCCTTGCCGGATATGGGATTAGGCTTTTATTGGATAAATTCAAATCCCGGTGGATAAGAATACTTTTGACGGCCGCGTTTTGCAGCCTGGTGATCTTTGAATTCTGGAACTGGCCGCCGGCTAAGATCATTGATGTTTCCCGGGTGCCGGATGTTTATTACTGGCTAAAAGGCCAGCCCGGCGACTTTACGATCGCAGAATATCCGCTGTATACCGAAGGCTCCAATGAAATCTATCGATTTTGCCAGATCACCCACGCAAAAAAGACTATTAACGGCGCAACGCCCGGAACATACGCCAATAAGGTTGAAAAGATGCTGACCAAAATATCCCTGCCGCAAACTGCGCAGTATTTGAAATGGATGGGGGTAAAATACGTTTTGGTTCACAGGTATAAATATCTGCAGACAGGCTTGATCGAAGACCGGGAAGAATTGGATAAGATCGCGCAAAATAACCGCCTTAAGCAGATTAAAAGCTTTCCCGCTCAAGACTGCCCCACAGAAATAATCTGCATGGAAAAAACCGGAGAGATCGATATCTACGAAATAACCCCCGGGACAATCGCCGTAAAACCGGAACCTGAAGAAGAATGACCAGTATTCTGGGCATATCCTGTTTTTATCACGACAGCGCAGCCGCGCTGATCATTGACGGAGAGGTCGTTGCCGCGGCCCAAGAGGAACGTTTTAGCCGCAAAAAACACGATCCGGGATTTCCTTGCGGCGCAATTGCCTATTGCCTTAAAGAAGGCAACATCGCGGCTAAGGATATTGATTTCGTCGTTTTTTACGATAAGCCGTTTATTAAATTTGAAAGAATATTAGAAACTTCTTTTTCTTCGGCGCCTTTAGGCATACGGCAGTTCATCCAGGCAATGCCGCTATGGCTAAAGCAGAAGCTCTGGATACCGGAGCTGATCAAAAAAGAGCTGGGATATAACGGAAAAATCCTGTTTACCAGCCATCATGAATCCCATGCAGCAAGCGCCTTTTTTCCTTCGCCGTTTGACGAAGCAGCGTTTTTAACCCTGGACGGCGTAGGAGAATGGGAAACTGCCAGCTTGGGGACAGGCAAAGGCAATAACTTTGAGATCGATTATCATCTGAGATTCCCTCATTCATTGGGCTTGCTTTATTCGGCTTTCACCTACTATGCCGGATTTAAGATTAATTCCGGAGAGTATAAACTGATGGGGCTTGCCCCGTATGGCCAGGCAAAACATGCCGACCTGATACTCGACAAGCTCCTGGACCTTAAAGAAGACGGCTCATTTAAGCTGAACATGCGCTATTTTGGTTATACCACCGGCCTTAAAATGATCAACCGGCGCTTTGAGCAGCTTTTCGGTTCCCCGGCGCGCAAGCCGGAAACAAAGATCACGCAGAATTATATGGATATTGCCGCTTCAATCCAAAAAGTCACGGAAGAAATAATGCTGCGGATGGCCCGGCACGTGTATAAAGTTACCGGCAAAGATAAACTTTGCCTTGCCGGAGGCGTTGCCTTAAATTGCGTCGGTAACGGCCGCATTTTGCGCGAAGGGCCGTTCAAAGAGATCTGGATCCAGCCGGCAAGCGGAGATGCCGGCGGCGCATTAGGCGCCGCGCTTCTTATCTGGCACAAATATTTAGGCAATAAGCGCACCTGCGACGGTACGCACGATAAGCAAAAAGCGTCGCTATTAGGGCCGTCGTACAGCGACAATTATATAGAAGACTTCCTTAACCGCCAGAAAATTACCTATCTCAAGCTGTCCGCTGATGAAATCCCGGATAGAATTTCCGACCTGATCATTCAGGATAAAGTAATCGGCTGGTTCCAGGGCAGGCTTGAATTTGGGCCGCGCGCGCTGGGCGCAAGAAGCATAATCGGCGATGCCCGTAACCCGGAAATGCAGTCAAAAATGAACCTTAAGATCAAATACCGGGAATCATTCCGGCCGTTTGCCCCAACGGTTCTAAAAGAAAAGGCCGGGGACTGGTTCGCATTGGAAAGAGAAAGCCCGTATATGCTTTTAGTCGCTCCGGTCAAAGAAGATAAAATAAGAGCCCCCGGGAAAAACGAAGAGGCAGCAGCCGGGTTTGACAAGCTAAAGACCCAACGCTCCGAGATACCCGCAGTCACGCACGTAGATTATTCCGCCCGCATCCAGACTGTAAAAAGGGAGGATAATCCGCTTTATTATGATATGATAAATGAATTCTATAAAAAAACCGGCTGTCCTGTTATAATAAATACGTCGTTTAACGTAAGGGGAGAGCCGCTGGTCTGTACGCCGGAAGATGCATTCCGCTGCTTTATGCGCACAGAAATAGACTACCTGATCATGGGCCGGTTTCTCCTGGACAAGAAGCAGCAGCAGCCGCTTGATAAAGACGTGAATTGGAAGCAGGCCTTTGAATCAGACTAACAAATATGGACAAGATTAATACCGACACAAAAGCATTAAGGAAATTCGCATTTACCCTGGGGTCTGCATTCTTGATCTTCGCCTTGTTGGCCGCTTTACGGCATAAACACAGCTCATTGCCCGCAGCTTTGCTGGCTGCGTTTTTCTTTATTTTTGGGCAAATCCTGCCAAAGGCGCTAAAGCCGGTATACGTTGCCTGGATGAGGCTGGCTCTTATTTTGAATTGGATGAATACAAGGCTGCTCCTGATCATCGTTTTCTATTTACTTATTACTCCCATAGCAGTAATTATGCGCGCATTCGGAAAAGACCCGCTGGACAGACAAATAGACAGGGCAAAGCTGTCATACTGGATCGCAAAGTCAGCGAAGCAACAACAAGCGTTAAATTATGAAAGGCAATTTTAATGGGAAAATTATCGATCCTGAAAGAATTCTGGGGTTTCTTAAAAGTGAGAAAAAAGTGGTGGCTGGCGCCGGTGATCATCATTCTGCTTTTGCTGGGGATGCTGATATTTTTTACCCAAGGCAGCGCAGTAACCCCGTTCATTTATACACTATTTTAATTTAATCAAGGCCGGAGGAAAAGCAATGAAGAAAATAATCTTTTTATTTGTCATCACGGCAGTAATCTGTTTTGTCATTGCAACGGTCAATAATGATCCTGCGGCGGCTATTTACGCGTTATTAAAGAAGGGGCCCATTAAGGAGGGCAACCTTGTTTACCGGATTTACGCATTTGGTTTTATTCCCATCGGAAATGCCAAAATAAATAAGGCAGCCGCAGAAATCTATAACGGCAACAGCGTGTATCATTTAAGCGCCGCTGCCAAAAGCGCTAATTATTTATCCCGGATCTTTAACGCCACAGGGCAATTAGACTCATATATTGATGCGCAGACACATAACCCCATAGCTTACAGACAAAGAGTTTCCATCGCCAATAAAGACTGGGCAGTAAAAGAAATCGCCTATGACCAGCAGAACGCTACAATGACGATTGCCGGAGTAAAACGCCAGATCCTTCCTAATACGCAGGACTCTTTATCGGCAATATACAATATCAGGTTGATCGACCTCAACAAAGTCAGGGATTTTGAGGTCTTTTTAAATACTAATCAGAAAAACTATCTAATGAAAGGCAGTGTTTCAGCGCAAACGGTAACGGCCGGCAATAAGATATTTAAAATAGCAGTTGCCAACGCCGAAATTAAAAGATACGACGGCAACCCGCACCATAAATCAAAAATTTCCATCATTATGCTAAAAGACCATGCGAACATCCCGGCCCTGATCAAAGTCTTTGCATCCGGAGCAATGATAAGCGCAAAGCTGATTGAGATCGAATGATCGTTTTTTTACTGATGAACCTCGTTGTCGTATTTACGGCATTGCTGCTGGCATATAAAATATTTAAATACCGCAGCCCCACCGACCTGTTCATTGCTTCGTTTATCTTGTACCTTTCCCAGGCTATTTCCACTCAACTTATCCTGGGGATAATAAACGCGCTTACCCTGGAAAATGTCATTCTTCTTAATTCAGCCATCGCGCTCGGCGCCTGGTTCTTCTGCCGCCGGAAAAAAGCGTCTCTGGATACAAAAGAGATAAGAGAAGAGGCGGGCAGCCTGCTAAAAAACAAAGTCGTTATGCTTGCCATTGCCGTTATACTGGGATTCGGAATAACCAAGACTTTGGTTAATCTTGTTAATCCGCCCTTTGGCTGGGATGATCTTAATTATCACTTTACCTTTGCCGTAGAATGGCTAAAACACGCCAACCTCGGCATGCCGATCACGGTATCCGACGACCCCAGCCCGCCATATTACCCGATAAACGGTAGCTTATTTTTCCTTTGGCTGATCTGGCCGTTCAAAAGCGTATTTATGGCAGACCTTGGCCAGGTACCGTTTTTCATCCTCGCCTTTGTTTCAGTCTACGGTATCAGTAAAAAAATCGGCTTAACCCCAAGCGCCTCGTTTTTAGCCGCGAGTTTATTTTCGTTGATCCCGAATTACTTTAAACAATTACAGATCGCTTATGTGGACGTAATGGTCAGCAGCCTATTCTTGGCCTGCCTGAATTTCCTGTTTATATTAAAGAATGATCTTTCTATAAAAAATACGCTTATTTGCGCAATGGGCTTAGGGCTTCTCTTGGGGACGAAAACCGTGGCTTTGCCATATTCCATATTATTGATCGCGCCGTTCCTATGCATGCTGGTAAAAAATAAAAAGAAGGCCGGCTTGCTGCTTATTTTTTTAACGGCAGCGACGGCGCTCGGTGCTTTTTCTTATTTACGCAATTTCCTTGAGACAGGCAATCCCCTGTATCCACTGAACCTGCAGGCCTTCGGTAAAACAATCTTTAAGGGGGTTATGGATGCCGGAGTTTATCGCGCACATTTTAAGCCGGAAGATTACCGCATTACTAAGCTGTTATTCCACGAAGGCATGGGGCTGCAGACAATCGTATTTATTTTTCCGGCAGCGTTATTGGCATTACCACTGGCGATTATAAAAAACAGGGCAAAGGCCGGAGCGCTGACAATATATTTCCTGGCATTGCCGCTTTTAGGCTATCTTCTTTACAGATACGCGATCCCTCTGGCAAATACGCGTTACCTTTATCCGGTTTTAGCCTGCGGCATGGTCGCGGGTTTTTATTTAATCAAAGCCGTAAATATTCCTACCGGCGTTGTCAGTCTATTTTGCGCACTATCCCTAGTTGCGTCAATGGCAGAATTGGCAAAACAGCAAGAACTTATTGCTTCGCTTATATTCGTATTCCTGCTGTTATTATTGCTGCGGATCATCCCCCGGATAAGGAAACCGCTGCTGCTGCGTTGGCAGGCTTTAGCGGTTATCGCTGCCTGCGTTGTCATAGCTTTTCTCGTAGCGGCGGAAAAATACTACCAAAGAAATGAGTTTAAAAATTATCTAAAAATGGTAAAATATTCAGGTTTCTGGCCGGATGCGGCAAGGGCATGGGAGTGGCTTAATGAAAATACGGGTTCCGCGAATATTGCTTACACCGGAAGGCCGGTGCCATTTCCTTTGTACGGTAAAAATTTCAAAAATAATGTCTATTACGTTTCGGTAAACCGCGTTGATCCGCCTAAATTGCATTATTTTCCGGATTCTCGTTATAGCTGGGGCGGTGATTTTAAGGAGCTGCATAAAAACCTGGAGAAAAACGGCAATTACCGCGGCAATGCGGATTATTCAGCGTGGCTGGCTAACCTGTTAAAACGCAAGACAGACTATTTATTTATTTATTCTTTTCATCAGACCAAAGAAACCGGATTTCCCATTGAGGAAAGATGGGCAACGGGCAACCCCGGCAGATTCACGCCGGTGTTCCGCAACGAAACGATCAGGATATTTAAGCTTATAAGATGAAGCTATCTATAATCATACCCGCGCATAACGAACAAGATAACATTGAAGAAACAATTACCCGGATGACGCGGACAATACCGCAGGAAATTGAATATGAGGCAGTAATCGTCAATGACCATTCCGTTGACCGCACAGCAGAGATCGTAACGGGTTTATGCAACCGGTTCCCTAATCTGCGCCTGGTGACTAATTCTGCGGCAGCAGGGTTTGCCAACGCGATTAAGGCGGGTTTTTCCGGCAGCCGGGGAGAGATATTTCTTCCGGTCATGGCAGACCTCTGCGACGACTTATCCGCGGTCAAGCCAATGTATGAAAAAATCCTTGCCGGTTACGACGTTGTCTGCGGCAGCCGGTATATAAAGGGCGGCAGCCGGCTTGGAGGCTCAAAGTTTAAAGGCGCGCTGTCCTGCCTTGCCGGCCGTTCAATCCATTTACTACTTGGCATTCCCACGCATGATATTGCCAACGCCTTTAAGATGTATAAAAAAAACGTGATTGACTCCATAGAGATAAACGCTAAGGGATTTGAAATCTCAATGGAAATTCCGCTTAAGGCCTATTTCCGGGGATTTAAGATCGCCGAAGTGCCTACTGTCTGGAGGGAGCGCACTGCCGGAAAATCAAGCTTTAAGGTCTTTAAATTGCTGCCGGATTATCTCAAGCTCTACCTGTGGGCTATCCGTAAAAAAATATTGGGAGGATAAATGCCGTTACTTTCAGTGATTCTGCCGGTTTATAACGAAGCCAATACCATAAAGCAGATCTTAGAAAAGATCAATTCTGTGAATATGGACAAGGAAGTCATTGTCGTGGATGACGGATCTACCGACGGGACCGACCATATATTGAACGAGATCAAATTCGCCAACTTAAAGATCATCCACCATACTTCCAACCGCGGTAAGGGCGCGGCTTTCCTGACCGGGCTTGCGCATGCGCAGGGCGAGTACGTGATCGTCCAGGACGCCGACCTTGAATACGACCCGGCTGACTATCTCCGGCTGATTAACATAATACAAGAAAACACGGCAGATATGGTTTTAGGGGCAAGGTTTACAAAAGGTTACCACGGCCTGCTGATGCCACGGCTGGGCAACCGCTTCCTTACGGCGCTGATCAACCTGCTGTTTAAGGCGCGGCTCAATGACTGCCTTACCTGTTACAAATTAGCCCACCGGCAAACTTTTAATGCCATGGGCCTTAAGTCCGCGAAGTTCGACATGGAAATCGAGATAGTTGCCAAGGCCCTGAAAAACAAATTAAGGATAACCGAGGTGCCGATCTCTTACCAGCCGCGGAATTATTCCGAAGGTAAAAAAATACGCTGGGCTGACGGCATACACGCGATCCTCGCGATCCTAAAATACCGTTTTTCCAGATGAAGACGACCGCGTTCTTGGATTCAGCGATCCGCTGGCTGATCATACTCCTGCCGTTTTCCATCGCGATTGCGCCTGCCCCGGCAAATGTTTTTATGGGGCTCTTGATCGCGTCATTCCTTGTGAAGAAAGCCATAAAAAGAGAGCGGCTCTTTGTAAAAACTTCGATCAATTATCCGCTTTTACTGTTATTCATTATCACTTGCCTGTCTGTCATTAATTCCGTTAATCTCCGCGATACGTTAAGGGGAGGGGTATTCCGGCTGCTGCAATATAGCTTTGTTTTTATGATCGCGGCATCGGAAGTTAAAAACAGAAAGCATCTCGCAAAAATATTTATTGCCGCGGCTTGCGGCCTGGCCTTGGCCTCTATTGATGCTATATGGCAGGTTACAAGCGGCAGGGATTTTGTGAGGGGCTACCCGTCATCCATCGTAATGGGGCTTGTCCGCGCAACCGCTTCATTTAACGACCCTAACATATTAGGAGTATATTTAAGCGCATTGGCCCCGTTAATATTCGGGATCGCGTTATACGCCCATAAGCGCCCGGTAAAAATAGCTGCGGCGTTTTTTAGCCTGGCAGCGCTTGCCGGCATAGCCCTGACATATTCCCGGCCAACGCTTCTGGCAACCTATGCCGCCTTGTTCTTTCTTGGGATCGCGAGAAAAAACAAACCCCTAATTCTGGCTTTAGTCGCTATGATCATAATTGCGCCGTTTATCGCGCCCCAAAGCATAAAAGACTGGGCAAAACAGGTTGAATATAACCCCGTAAGGTTCTTCTGTAACGACGACCGGATCGCGGTCTACCGAAATTCCCTGCGAATGATAAAAGCGCACCCTCTGCTGGGCGTGGGCGCCAATGCGTTCATGAAAAGCTACGGAAAATACAAGGAATACCCGGAATACCGCAACGTAGTTACCCTTGATGCCATGCAGGCGCATAATAATTTTCTGCATATGGCAGGAGAGATCGGCCTCACAGGCTTAAGCATCTTTCTCTGGTTGCTTTACGGATTATTCAAAGGCTGTTCTGATATATACCGCCGCCTAAAAGATGAGCAACTCCGGGTCGCATTGGTCTCGCTTACAGCTTCTTTAATCGCTTTTCTCGTCAATGGCCTGACCGAGAGCAGCCTGTATTCTTCAAGGGTTGCCGTATTGTTCTGGTTCCTGGCCGGGCTTGCCTTGGCGCTAAACAATTTTACCGATGCCGCTAAACAGCAAAACAATTAAAAACATTCTTGTCTGCCGCAATGACCGGTTCGGCGAATTCCTGCTCAACATACCGGCAATGCGCGCGCTGAAAGAAACTTTTCCAGACGCAAAAATCATTGCCATCACCGACCCTTATGTAAAAGAGCTGGCCGGCTGCATACCATTCATTGATGAAATAATCTGCTGGAATGCCAAACCGCATTCGTTTATCGAACGCTTAAAACTGATCGCGGCCTTACGCAAAAAACATTTTGACATTGCCGTAATATTGAATCCGACCGGGGAAATGCATATGCTTACGGCTCTGGCAGGTATACCGGTAAGGCTGGGATATGACCGTAAATGCGGTTTTTTGCTCACGCACCGCTTAAAGGATAGAAAGCATTTAGAAGAGAAACACGAAATCGCATATAACCTGGACCTAGTCAGCCTGATCGGGGCCAAAACCAACAACTTAGACCTTTCCTTGAGCATAAATGATGATATAATCAAACAGTCGATGAACCTTCTTGAACTTGCGAATGTCAATCCCGAAGGGCGATCCGACAATATCCTGGCGGCTATCCATCCCTGGACCAGCGACCCGGTTAAAAAATGGCCAACTGCTAATTTTCTGCAATTGGCGCAAAGCCTTGCGCAGGACCCCCGCCTGACCGTACTGATCATCGGAGGCAAAGAAGAAGAGGACAACGCCGGGATTTTTAAGAATGCGCATAGCCGTATTATTGACCTTACCGGCAAGACATCCCTGACGCGGTTGGCAGCTGTTCTGCAAAGATGCGCATTATTAATATCATGCGATAGCGGGCCGGTCCATCTTGCTACGGCAGTCAAGATACCGGTGCTGGCTATATTCAGGAATGACCTTCCGGGTAAAAGCGCCTTAAGATGGGGGCCGGCCGGAAAAAACGCGTTTGTCATTGAGGACAGCCGGTTAGAAAATATTCCGGTAAATACGGTACTTGATAAAGCAAGAGAGATCCTTTCTATATAGGACAGCTGTGGAAAAATTTCTCATCATTAATCCCTTTGGTATCGGCGACGTCCTGTTTACTACGCCGCTGATTAAGGCAATAAAACAAGCCTATCCCCAGGCCCCGGTCAGCTATTGGTGCAATGAACGGGTCAAGGAGATCTTTAAAAACAACCCCGATATTGACAAAGTATTCGCCCTGTCGCGGGGCGACCTGAAGAAGATCTTTCAAAGATCAAAATTAGAAGGCATAACGGCCTTTTGGCGGCTACTACAAGGGATCAAAAAAGAACGCTTCAGCACGGCCATTGATTTTTCCCTTGACCACCGTTACGGACTTATCGCTAAGCTATTGGGAATAAAGCAGCGCATCGGGTTTAACTATAAGAACCGGGGACGTTTCCTTACGCATAAACGCAGGTTGGAAAGCTACGAAGGCCGGCATGTCGTAGAGTATTATCTCAGTCTTTTAGAATTCCTGGGCATAACGCCAAAAAGCAAAGACCTGGAAATATCCATCCCGGATGCCGGCAGGGCCCGCGCAGAAAATATTCTTAACCGCGCCGGGATAACGCCGAAAGATACCGTCGTAGGCATTGCCGCCGGAGCCGGGGCAAGCTGGGGCCAAAATGCTTCATATAAACATTGGCCGGCGATCAAATACGCCCAATTAGCCGACAAAATAATCGAAAGCTGCGGAGCGCGGGTGATTATTTTAGGCGACAGTTCGGAATCACCTATCGCCGATATTATCACGGCGGCAATGAAGAATAACCCGGTTGACCTGACCGGAAAGCTCAGCCTGACGGAATTACTCGCGGTGATCGCAAAACTTAACCTTCTCATAACTAATGACGGAGGGCCGCTGCACATTGCCGTAGCCTGCGGGGTAAAGACCGTATCCATATTCGGCCCGGTGGACAGCGCGGTTTACGGCCCGTATCCGCCGTCGGAAAAACACCTGGTCATCAAGAATAACAGCGCCTGCGGCCCGTGTTATAAAAATTTTAAACTGGATATTTGCGTGCATGATAAAGAATGCATAAATTCAATCTCAACCGAAGAAGTATTCGCGGCTGTATCCCGTCAGCTGGGCGTAAGGAGCCAACTATGAAAATACCCTTCACGGACTTAAATTTGCTGCATCGGAAAATAAGGAAAGAACTCCTCAGCTCAACGGAAAAAGTACTGCGCAGGTCAGACTTTATCCTCGGAGAAGAAGTCCGCCTGTTTGAAGCTGAATTTGCCAAATTTTGCGGCTGCCGGTTTAGCGTCGGCCTGAATTCAGGCACAGATGCGCTATTTTTTGCCTTAAAGGCGCTGGGCATTGGCCCGGGAGATGAAGTGATCGTCCCGGCATTTACCTATATCGCAACCGCCTTTGCCGTTACATATACGGGCGCAAAGCCGGTATTCGTGGATATAGAGGAACATACCTATAATATCAATGCGGCAAAAATTGAGCGGGCAATAACAAAGCGCACAAAAGCAATCATTCCCGTGCATCTTTACGGCCAGCCGGTAAATATGCCACAGATCATAAAGATCGCCAAGGCGTATGGGCTCAAGGTAATTGAAGACGCTGCCCAGGCGCACGCGGCAACAGTTGAACTTCCCGGAGGAAAACGGAAAAAAACCGGGGCCATAGGAGACATCGGCTGTTTTAGTTTTTACCCGACCAAGAACCTCGGCGCTTTAGGTGACGGCGGAGCAATCACCACCAATAATGAAGATATCTACCGCAAGATAATCAGGCTGCGGGATTACGGCAGGGTTTCCCGATATGAACATGCCTCGGTCGGATACAATTCCCGCCTGGACACGCTTCAGGCCGGCATGCTGCGCGTAAAATTAAGAAAACTGGAAAACTGGACTGCACTGCGTAGAAAAGCCGCAGCCTGCTATAACCGGCTGCTTGAAAGAACTAACGGTTTGATCACCCCGTTTGAAGCTGACGGCGTAAAACACGTTTACCACGTATATGCGCTGCGGATCATGGAGCGTGACGTGTTGGCCGACTACCTGCAAAAAAAAGGCATCAGCGTGCTTATCCATTATCCGAAACCGCTGCACCTGCAGGATGCCTATAAAAACCTGGGGTATAAAATGGGTGACTTTCCCTGCGCGGAAAAAATATCGCTTGAAATAATCTCACTGCCGATATATCCTTTTATGAACAACCAACAGATAAAATTCGTCGCTGACGCGATAAAAAATTTCTTAAAGGAACAATGGAAGAAAAGATCCCCGTATCGGTAATCATTCTGACCAAAAACGAAGAAGCCAGGATTGCCGCCTGCCTTGAGTCCGCGATGTGGGCGGACGAAATCATCGTTGTTGATGACGGTTCAAACGACAATACCGTGGCAATCGTAAAAAAATACACGCAAAACGTGCTCGTTAAAAAAATGGACATTGAAGGCCGGCACAGGAACTGGGCATATGCGCAGGCAAAAAACCAGTGGGTATTAAGCCTTGATGCCGATGAAATCGTGACCCCGGAGCTAGAAGAAGAGATCGCTGCCGTCTTAAAAAATGCGCCCCGGGAAAACGGTTTTACGATTCCGCGCCGTAACTATATCGGCGACTACTGGGTAAAATACGGCGGCTGGTATCCCAGCCCGCAGCTTAAACTCTTTAAAAAGGATAAGTTCCGCTACGAAGAAGCCGCGGTGCACCCGCGCGCCTTCATGGACGATCCTTGCGGGCATTTAAAGAACGACCTAATACACTACTCTTACCGCAACATTGAAGATTTCCTACGCAAGCTCAATAACCAGACTACTTACGAAGCGCAAAAATGGCTCGACCAGAATAAACCGATGCGGCTTGGGAGGTTCGTTTACCGCAGCATAGACAGGTTTGTGCGCACGTATTTTGTGCGCAAAGGATACAAAGACGGCTTTATCGGTTTTACCATTGCCTATTTTGCCGCTTTATATCAGTTTATCAGCTATTTAAAATACCGTGAATTAACCATAAAAGGAAAGGGAGATCGTAAATGAAGATACTTATCACCGGAGGAGCGGGCCTTGTCGGATCGCATTGCGCGGAATTTTTCGCCGGGGAAAATCCGAAGAATAAAGTCATTGTCCTGGATAACCTGATGCGCTCAAAAATATTCGGTTACGACAAGAATTCCGTGGAATTTAACTGGAATTACCTGAAAAAATTCAGAAATATAGAGCTGATCAAAGGCGATGTCCGCGACGATAGAGACGTTGCCAAAGCCATCGGCAAAGGCGTAGATGTGGTAATCCATACCGCAGGCCAGCCCGGAGTGCCCTCAAGCGTGCGTATGCCCAAAGAAGATTTCAGCATCAATGCCTTCGGCACGCTCAACGTCCTTGAGGCCGCGCGCAAAAAATCCAAAGACACGGTGATCATTTATTGTTCTACGAACAAAGTTTACGGTGAAAACGTTGATAGCCTGGCCCTGCAAGAAAAAGAAAGCCGCTATGTGTTTAAGGATATTTCCGGCGTATCCGAGGCCATGCTTACCGACCTCACCGGCCATACCCCATACGGAGTTTCTAAATTAGTCGGCGACCTCTATGTCCAGGAATACAGCCATATCTATAAAATGAAAACCGCGGTTTTCCGGATGTCCTGCACTTACGGTACGCGGCAATTCGGTTTTGAAGATCAAGGCTGGGTCGCCTGGTTCATTATTGCCACGCTTTTTAACAAACCGATAACCATTTACGGAAACGGCAAGCAGGTACGCGATATGCTCTATGCCGACGACTTGGTGGACGCATTCAATTGCTTTATTAAAAGCGACCTCAAACGCGGCCTCTTTAATATCGGCGGCGGGCCGAATAATACGATCTCGCTCCTGGAATTCCTTGATGAGCTAAAGGCACTTACCGGCAAATCGCCCAAGGTCAAATACGCTGACTGGCGGCCGTCAGACCAAAAGGTATACGTCACCGACACAACAAAACTGGAAAAAACCCTGGGCTGGAAGATTAAGATCCCGGTCAGGGAAGGCTTAAGGAAGCTGGCCTGTTGGATCAAAGAAAATAAAACGTACTTTAAATGAAAGCGATTTTCCTTGATCGTGACGGAGTAATCAACAAATATCCGGGAGATTTCCAATACGTAAGAGCCTGGAATGAATTTCATTTCCTTCCGCAGGCCTTGCCTGCGTTAAAGAAGCTTAATGCCGCAGGCTACAAAATATTCGTCATCTCAAACCAGGCGGGCGTAGCCAAGAAGATATATTCTCAGGCTGACCTTGATTTGATCACTGCCAATATGCTCGCCGGCCTGCGTAACGAAGGCATTGAAATTGAAGGAGTATTTTATTGCACGCACCTTCCGGATGATAACTGCGAATGCAGAAAACCGAAGGCAGGCCTGGTGCATAAAGCGGTCGCCGCATTAAAGCAGCGGGGAGAAGGGATCGACTTTTCAAAGAGCTACTTTATCGGCGATTCGGAAATGGACGTCCAAACCGGGATGTCCGTCGGCCTAAAAACTATCCTTGTGTTTTCCGGCAGGGAAAGGCCGGAAAACCGCAGCCGTTGGAAAAACCTGCCTGATTTCACCGCTATGGATTTATATGAAGCAGCGGAAATGATCGTTAACGCCTCACCTGACAAGTAAAAGAATATGAAGATCTTTATTATTTATGCCTCAGCCGGAGCAGGGCACCGTAAGGCTGCAGAGGCGATTTTTAATCACTTCAAAAGCAAGTCTCCTTCTGATGACGTCAGATTGATTGACATACTTGAAAAATGCAACCGCTTCTACGCAAAAGGTTACGTCGGCGGCTACCGCTTTCTGATCAATCACGCAGCATGGGCCTGGTCCGGGCTATTTAATGTTACCGCGGCTAAATCCACAAGGCTCCTTGCCGCCGCAATTATAAAATCCCTTGACCTCATCAACTCCAAAAAATTCTGTGAATTCATTGTCCGCGAACAGCCGGATATCGTCATCTCCACGCATTTTATGCCGCCGGAAATACTGGGGCACTTAAAACAAAAAGGGAAGATCAAAACAAGATTGATCACCGTAATCACCGATTTCGGAGTGCATCCGCTATGGGTAAATTCCGGCACTGATACCTACGTAGTCGCCTCTTCGTTATCAAAAGAATACCTTTTAAAAAAAGATATTGGGAACGCCCAGGTATGGGAATTAGGCATACCGATAGATAAGAACTTCTCCGCGGCACACGACAAAAAAACGACAAAGAGAAAACTCGGCCTTTCACCGGATAAATTCACGCTGCTGATCACCACCGGTTCATTCGGGATAGGCCCGGTAAAAGAAATTATCGCTTCCTTATGCGGCGAGATACAGATAATCGTGGTCTGCGCAAAAAACAAAAAGCTTTATAGCCGGCTGATCAGCGCGGCATTCGCCGGCGTGAAAGTTTTTGGGTTCGTGGATAATATTTACGAGCTGATGTCCGCTTCGGACATTGTAATTGCCAAGCCCGGGGGATTGACTACATCGGAAATCTTAAGCATGGAACTGGTGCCGGTTTTCATTTCGCCTATCCCGGGCCAGGAAATGCACAATTTGGCGGTAATGCAGCAGTTCGGCGTCGGCAAATATGGCGCCTGCCCTGAAGAGATAAAAAAGATCGTCCTGGATTACCGTGACAACCCCGCCAAGCTCGCGCAGGAAAAAGAGATCATTAAAAAGATCAAAAAACCCCATTCCGCAGAAGACCTTTACAATGCCTTACGCTAAGGTAGTTTTCGGCCTGCCAATAGAAGGGCCGTTTGATTACATCATCCCGCAGGGCTTGCGCAAAAAAACCGCTGCCGGAAGCCGGGTTATCGTTTCCTTCGGTAACCGCAAGCTTACCGGTTATATAGTGGCAGTAACCCGCCAAACCAACGTAAGAAACCTTAAAAGCATTATTCAAGCTCCCGATGAAACGCCCATCCTGAACAAGAATATGCTGCTTACGGCAGAAAAATTATCGGAGTATTACTGCTGTTCATGGGGAGAGGCAATTGAGGCAATGCTGCCCGCGGGCTTACGTGCAGGGAAGGTAATCGCGTTGACTGGCCATGCCCATCCGAGAAATAACTCCCAAACTACTAAACCAATGCTTTTGCACGCAACAGAGCTAACGCAAAGATGGAAGCAATTTTATCTTCAAAGAATAAGGGAGGCCTTGAACGCAAAGAAAAAAGTGATTATCCTGCTTCCGGATAACGAATCAATCCCCGCGGCGGAAAAAATAATAAGGGATAATTTTAAAAATCCGGCCAGCGCCTTGATCCGCAGCCACCCCGAAGAATTAAAACGTTGGATAGAAATAAAAGAAGGTAAAGTTGATATTATCATCGGCACGCGTTCGGCGGTATTTGCCCCGGTAGAAGATCTCGGCCTTATAATCGTTGACGAAGAGCATGCTTATGGCTATAAGCAGGACCAGGTGCCGCATTACCATGCCCGGGAAGCTGCATTGCTGCGCGCAGCCATTGATAAATCCGCGATAATATTAGGCAGCAGCTCTCCTTCCCTGGAAAGCATTTACGCGGCAAAAAAAGGCAAGTTAGGGTATTTGCGGCTGCCGCGGATAAAAAGATACCCGGAAATAAAGGTCATTGATACAAAAAGGCTGCCGTTATTTTCGCCAAAAAAAAATGCGGTTTTTAGCCGCTACCTTGAAGACTGCATTGGGCAGTCGCTGGCAGCCGGAGAAAAAGTACTGCTTTTCTTGAACCGCCTGGGATTTGCCACTTCCGCCACCTGCGTAAGCTGCGGTGCCACGATAAAGTGCCCGCGCTGCAGCATAAACCTTGTCCTGCATTATAAGGAAAACTTGCTTATCTGCCACTATTGTAATTTTAAAATGGCGCCTCCAAAACTTTGCCCGGAATGTAATGCCGGATACCTGCATTACCGCGGCGCAGGCACGGAAAAAATTGAAAGCGAGCTGGCGCGGATATTTCCCCAGGCAGGGGCAACAGACATCATCGTCTCATCGCAGTCAATAATCAAAGAACCGGGGCGTAACTTCGGGTTGATCGGAGTCCTCTCCATTGACAATACCTTAAACCACCCTGACTTCCGCTCATCCGAAAAAGCCTTCAGGATACTGAACGGATTATGCGCTCTCACCGATAAGAAGATGGTTATCCAAACCGGGCTGCCGCAAAACCATATTTTTGCTTCCCTGGCAAACAGTGACCCGGATATATTCTACGATAAAGAAATTAAACAAAGAAGGGAACTTGATTTTCCGCCTACGCGCCATTTCGGACTTTTAAAACTGCGCGGTAAATATCCGGCGGCCGTGGAACTGGCAGCTAAAGCTTTATTTGATAAACTGACGGAAGATAAAGGCAAAAGCGCGCAAGGATTATCCGTAAATCCCGGATCACCCGCAAAACTGCGCGGCAATTATTATTGGCAAATTCTCATCCGCGCACGATCAGCTCCGGAGATCGGAAAATTCCTAAAAACCCATTTACACGGACTGAAACATTCAGGTATAATAGTCACCGTAGACATTGACCCGGTTTAAACAACAGGACTGAATAATGAACATAGTTTTTTTCGGCAGCGCACATTTTGGATTACCATCACTTAAGGCCTTGATCAATGCCGGGCATAAAATAACTTGCGTAGTGACGCAGCCGGACAGAAAAAAAGGCCGCGGTATGGGCCTGGCAAAGACCCCGATCAAGGAATTCGCGCAAGAAAACAGCCTTACGGTCTACCAGCCGGAAAATATCAATACCGCAGAAAGCGTCGCGTTATTAAAAAATTTAAATTCCGATCTCTTTGTAGTAATTGCCTACGGCCAGCTATTATCGCGCCAGCTCCTGGATATTCCCGCGATAATGCCGTTAAATGTCCATGCCTCAATATTGCCTTTTTATCGCGGAGCAGCTCCGATCAATTGGGCAATCATAAAAGGAGAAACAAAAACCGGGGTAACGATCATAAAAATGGCGGAAAAGATGGATGCCGGGCCAATGATCGCGACAAAAGAAACGGCAATCAATCCGGAAGACGACTTTTTTTCTCTGGAGGCAAGGCTTTCCGAGCTTGGCGCAGCCCTGCTGAATGAAACTATTGTTGCGATTGCCGCAAATAATTACCGCCTGATTGAACAGGATGAAAATAAAGCGACTTTTGCCCCCAAGCTAAAAAAAGAAAACGGCCTGATCAACTGGAGCTGTCCGGCAAACGAGGTCTATGACCTGATACGCGGCTTAAGCGGCTGGCCTGCTGCGTTTACGTATTATAAGGGAAAATTGTTAAAACTGCTCCGGGCGGAGATTTCCGGGCTTGCGGACAGCCGCGCCAGACCTGCGCCGGGAGAAATAATCGCCGTTTCCAAAGACAACATCGCGGTAGCAACAAAAAAAGGAAGCCTGCTGGTCAAAATATTGCAGATAGAAGGAAAAAGGCAGATGACCGCGCAAGAATTCATTACCGGCCATAAAACCTCTTCAGGAGACCGCTTCTTAGATAGAAAATAGTTGCAATCCTGCCAAAGTGTGATAAAATTTTTTTCTATGCCAGAACTACGTAAAGATCCGATTATCGGCAGATGGGTGATCATTGCCACGGACCGGGCAAAAAGGCCTGATCAGTTCAGTTGCCTTGCCGGAGAAAATCCGCCGGAAATACAGCCTTGCCCGTTTTGCGAAGGCAACGAATCCGACACCCCAAAAGAAATATACGCCGTGCGCCAGAAAAATACCCTCCCGAATAAACCGGGATGGGAATTAAGAGCGGTACCGAGCATTTCCCCGTTTTTAAGGATAGAAGGCGACCTTGACCGCAGAGGCAAGGGCATCTACGACCTGATGAACGGCATCGGCGCGCACGAAGTGATCATTGAAACTAAGCAGCACGCAACGGATATTACCGAGCTTGACGAAGAGCAGATCGCAAAAGTCCTGACCTGTTATATTGACAGGATGGTTGACCTTGAACGCGATAAGCGCTTTAAATACGTAATGGTATTTAAGAATCACGGCTGGTCAGCCGGAGGCGGCAGGATCAATCACTCCAAGTCGCAACTGATCGCCACTCCCGTAAACCCCAAACGCGTCAAGGAAGAGCTCGTGGGCGCAAAGCACTATTATAATTATCATGAGAGATGCGTGTTTTGCGACCTGATAAAACAAGAGATAGAAGCAAAAGAAAGAGTGGTTGTTGACCTGGACGGTTTTATTGCTATCAGCCCGTTTGCCGCGCGGTTTCCTTTTGAAACCTGGATCTTTCCCAAAGCGCATTCCTGCGATTTTGTCAGCCTTGACATGGCAGGCCGCTTCAATTTAGCTAAGATAATGAAAAAAACCCTGGCAAAGCTAAAGAAGGGATTGAATGACCCGCCTTATAATTACGTAATTCATACGGCGCCGTTCCGCCGGCAAAAAGCAGGCCACTGGAAAACCATAGATCATGATTATCACTGGCACATAGAAATTATTCCCCGGCTGACGCGCGTAGCCGGATTTGAATGGGGCACCGGCTTTTATATTTGCCCGCTAACGCCTGAAGACGCGGCAAAGTTTTTAAGAGAGGTGGGGGTATAGTGGCGGAATTAAGAAGAGACCCGATAGTCGGAAGATGGGTGATCGTAGAAACTGACCGGCCCAATACGCCGGCTGATTATGCCTGCGAAACCCATACCCAAAAAGGCGGGCTTTGCCCGTTCTGCTACGGCAATGAAGGGCTTACGCCTACGGAAATAGATTCGGACCGGGATTTGAATACTCAGGCAAATACGCCCGGATGGCAGGTGCGGGTGGTGCCGAATAAATTCCCCGCGCTAAAGATCGAAGGCGGGCTTGACCGCAAGGGCCTGGGCGTATACGACATGTCTAACGGCATTGGCGCGCACGAAGTGTTGGTTGAAACTCCGTATCACGATAAAGACCTGCCTGACCTGATGAACGAAGAAATTGAAAAGATCATCTCAATGTGCTGCCGCAGGTCGCTGGACCTGGTAAAAGACAAGCGTTTCAAATATATCCTGATCTTCAAAAATTACGGCCCGGCAGCCGGAGCATCCCTTGAGCACCCGCACACGCAGATCATTGCCCTGCCAATGGTGCCGAAGAACGCGATTGAAGAACTTAAAGGGGCCGAGGCATATTTTGAATTCCGCGAGCGCTGTATTTTCTGCGATATGATCCGGCAGGAGCTGGAAGAGAAAGAGAGGATTATCGCGCAGAACGCGCATTTTCTCGCTTTCTGTCCGTTTGTTTCGCGTTTTCCTTTTGAAATATGGATCATGCCCAAACAGCACCGGGGATATTTTTCGCACCTTGCCCCGGAGGAAATACCATACCTTGCTGCAATACTCAAAGATACGATCACCCGCGTAAAAAATGTTTTCGGTAATCTTTCGTATAATTTCATCGTCCATTCATCGCCGGCAAACGGCGATACCGGCAATGAAAGTTATCACTGGCACATTGAGTTTATGCCGAAATTAATGCGCGTGGCAGGATTCGAATGGGGATCGGGGTTTTATCTGGTACCTACTCCGCCGGAACTGGCAGCGCAATATTTACGGGAAGAAAAAAAGTAATAACAACCAACATAAGAAGGAGGCTACAAATGGCAACAAAAATCGGTATCAACGGATTCGGAAGGATCGGCAGGCTGGTTGCCCGCGCTATCCTGGAACGCAAAAATTCAGGCCTTGAGCTCGTCGCGGTCAATGACCTCACCGACGCAAAATCCAACGCCTACCTGTTAAAGTACGATTCGGTGCACGGCAGGTTCCCGGGCGAGGTAAGCGCGACGGAAGATTCAATATCTGTCGACGGAAAAGCGATCAAGGTCTTGTCCAAAAAGGACCCGGCAGAACTTCCCTGGAAAGATTTAGGCGTAGATATCGTAGTTGAATCAACCGGGCTTTTTACCATCAAAAAAGACGGCGTAAATAAAAAAGGCAAGGAAGTCCGCGGCGCGGAAAATCACATTACCAAAGGCGGGGCAAAGAAGGTGATCATCTCTGCTCCGGCACAAGACGAAGACATTACTATCGTTATAGGGGTCAACGAAGATAAATATGACCCGAAAAATCACCACGTAATTTCAAATGCTTCCTGCACCACCAACTGCCTTGCGCCTGTTGCCAAGGTGATCAATGATAAATTCGGTATTGTAAAAGGCCTGATGACAACAATCCATGCCTATACTAATGACCAAAGGCTGCAGGATATGGCACATTCGGACCTGCGCAGAGCGCGTGCCGCAGCAGTATCCATGATCCCGACCTCTACGGGAGCAGCAAAGGCAATATCACTGGTCATCCCGGAATTAAAAGGCAAGCTTGACGGGTTCGCTATCCGCGTGCCTTCCCCGAACGTATCGGTAGTTGACCTTACTTGTTCGCTTTCCAAAAAGACAACCGCCGAAGATATTAACGCCGCTCTTAAAGAGGCTGCCAACGGCAAATTAAAAGGCATTCTCGGATACACCGAAGATCCGGTTGTTTCCATTGATTTCAACCATTGCTCTTTAAGCTCTATCGTTGATGCCAAGATCACAAAGGCGATCGGCGATGATTTTATCAAAGTGCTGTCATGGTATGACAATGAATGGGGATATTCCAGCAGGGTAGTAGACCTCTGCATTTATCTGGCACAAAAAGGGCTGTAGGTTATACTAGGTTATGGTTAAGGTTAGGGCCAGGATGCCGGTATGGTTTAGGGTTAAGGTCAGGTCATTGATACTTAACCTTAACCTATTTACCATACTGGCTTCATAACCTTAACCATAACCTTAACCTAATCTGCAATGCTAACCCTAGCCGTTTTAATCATCGGTTTCAGCGGGTTACTGGCGCAGACAGTGCTGCTGCGCGAGCTGCTGGTCAGCTATCTTGGCAATGAACTCACTCTGGGGATCATCTTATCCGGCTGGCTGACCGGCGAAGCGCTGGGAGTTTTTACGATCAGCCGGATCATTGACAGGGTAGCTGCCAAAGCCGGAGTTTTTGCTCTGCTACAAATAATTTTCTCAATTGCCTTTCCCGCCTCTGTATATTTAGCGCGCACCTTCAAAAGCATTACCGGCCTTGCCGCAGGAGAAGCAACTGGCCTGCCGCTTATTTTTTATTCCGCATTCCTAGTGATGCTACCCGCGGCATTCTGCCATGCCGGGCTTTTCAGCTGCGGTTGCAAGCTTTTCTCGCTGGCACAAGAACAAACACAAGAAGCAAAAGCCGCCTCAATCGCAAAAATTTACGCGCTGGAAATCACCGGCACGATCATCGCCGGTTTTATGCTGACGTATGTCCTGTTATCCCGCTATGATTCTTTTCAGATCGCTTTTATGGCAGCCGCGGCCAGCCTTTTAGTAAATATCCCATTCCTCAACCTGCCGCGCCTGAAAATCTTAAAATACCTGAATTTTTCGCTCGCCGGCGTTTTTATTTATCTGATCATTTCAGGATCCAGCGCATACTTCCAAAAGGCATCGGTTGATAAACAATTCAGCTCCGGGAAAGTCATTGATTACCGTAACTCCGTATACGGGAATACCGCCGTAGTAAAAAATGAGGGGCAATACACGTTTTTCTATAACGGAGTACCCAGCGTAGTCGCGCCGCTGCCGGATATAACCTTTAGCGAAGAATTCGGAAATCTGCCGCTTTTATTCCACCCTGAACCGAAAAAGATCCTGATTATCGGCGCCGGTAGCGGAGGGCTGATCAATGAAATATTAAAATACTCCGCAGAAACGATCGACTATGTTGAGCTTGACCCGTTATTTATTGCTGCCTTAAAAAGAATATCAATCAGCCCGCTAAAAGAGGAACTTACTAACGCACGGGTCAATATCGTAATTGCAGACGGCAGGGCATTCTTGCGCAGGCAACATTCCGGATATGACGTAATACTGGTAGGCTTGTCCAGCCCGCGCGATTTATCTACAAACCGGTTTTTTACCGCAGATTTTTTCGCGCTCGCGGCAGAAAGATTAAACCCCGGCGGCATCCTGTCGTTCTGCCTTCCCGGATCGCTTACCTATTTGAGCAGTGAGCTGAAAAACATCAATGCCTGTATTTTTAACGCGGCAAAAATGAGCTTTCCCTACGTACGCATTATACCGGGAGATTATAATATCTTTCTTACTTCCACCTCCCCGGCAATTATGGAAACCGGAGCAGGCCAACTGTCCGGCCGGCTGGCCAGCCTTAATGTCAAAACTAATTTGCTGGTCCCGGCGCATATTGAATACCGCCTAAACCGCCGCTGGGCCGACTGGTTTAACCGCTCGATGGCAGGCGCCACTACCAAAATTAACCGCGATACCCGGCCAATCGCAGTATTTGAATCGCTGATATTATGGAATAAACAATTTTCATCTGCCGTTGCCGCCGGCCTTATCAGGCTTTCGCGCATTAATCTGAAAATATCCCTGTCATTTGTCATTCTGGCTGCCTACTTATTCTTTCTTCTGATCTTTTTCCGTAGAAAGAAGAGGCAATCCTTAAGCGCTGCCTTTTCCATTGCCACTACCGGATTTTTCGGCATGCTTATCAGCCTGGTGATCATATTTTTGTTCCAGATCCGTTATGGAAGCATTTACCGGGAAATCGGCATCCTTACCAGCTTATTCATGGCCGGATCGGCAATCGGTAGTATCATCAGCTTGCGGCTCTTAGCAAAGAAACAGGATGACCATGCTGCCGACTTATTGATCCGGGTGGAAGCAAGGATCATTTTGTTTATTACCACCGTAATATTACTGGCCGGTTTCCTGCGTTACAGCCATTTTGCTTACCCGGCATTTTTGATAATTTCGTTTATTGCCGGGATGCTGGTAGGCATGGAATTCCCGATAGCAGGAAGGATCTACATCAGCAAAGGAAAGCCGGTAGGCGAAACTTCCGGCGGGCTTTATTTTGTTGACCTTGCCGGAGGCTGCCTTGCCGGTGTCTTAGGCGGCGTGCTTTTACTGCCGGTAATCGGCATAGAGGGCACCTGCCTGACGCTGGCAGTACTTAAACTATCCAGCCTAAGCATGTTGATTTTCGCGAAAATACCGCAAAAAAAACTTTGACAAAAAACCTGATTGCTGTATACTAATGATTTAATTTATATCCGTAGAGGGAGAATGCAAATGGCTAAATTAACCGTAAAAGATATTGATATTAAAGGTAAGACTGTCCTAATGCGCGCGGATTTCAACGTGCCGCAGGATGCTGCTTTGAATATAACCGATGATACGCGCATCAGGGCAACTTTACCGACGATCAAATATATAATTGAAAACGGCGCTGCCAAACTTGTTCTGATCAGCCATTTAGGAAGGCCGGATGGAAAAGCCGTAGCAAAATACAGCCTTAAGCCCGCAGCTGTAAGGCTGCAGGAATTACTTAAGCAGCCGGTGCTATTCCTGAATGAATGCGTAGGTGAAAACATCAAGGCGGACATTACCGCGGCAAAAGAAAAGGTTATTTTACTGGAAAATTTAAGGTTCCACGCCGAAGAAGAGGTCAATGACGCCGGTTTTGCCAAGCAACTCGCTTCCCTGGCAGACATTTTTGTCAATGATGCCTTTGGCACAGCGCACAGGGCACATGCTTCAACCGAAGGCGTAACGCATTACCTTAAATCGGCTGCCGGATTTCTTCTTGGTAAAGAAATTGAATATCTGGGTAATGCCGTAAGCAACCCGCAAAGGCCGTTTGTCGTCATCCTCGGAGGCGCAAAGGTCTCCGATAAGATCGGCGTAATTGAAAATTTGCTGCCTAAATGCGACGCGATCATTATCGGCGGAGGCATGGCATATACTTTTCTTAAAGCGCAGGGCAAAACAATCGGCAACTCAAAACTTGAAAAAGACAAACTTGACCTTGCAAAAACCATTTTAGAAAAAGCCAAACAGCTAAAAAAAGATATCCTTTTGCCGGTGGACAACTTAATCGTTGAAACCATTGACCCAAACGCAAAGACCGAACTGGTAGGAGAAAATATCCCGGACGGAAAAATCGCGGTTGATATAGGCCCGAAAACAATCGCTTTATTTGAGGAAAAGTTAAAAACCGCAAAAACGATCGTCTGGAACGGGCCGCTGGGCATATTTGAAATGGATGCCTTTAGCAAAGGCACGCAGGAAATCGCGGAATTCATTTCCGGCCTTAAGGCAGTTTCCATCATCGGCGGAGGAGATACCGCCGCAGCAGTGGCAAAATTCAAACTGGAAGATAAAATGACGCACATCTCTACCGGCGGCGGAGCAAGCCTTGAGTTCTTGGAAGGAAAATCCCTGCCCGGTATAGCCGCGCTTACGGAGAAATAGAATGAGACGAACGATCATCGCCGGAAACTGGAAGATGTACAAAACCATGAAGGACGGCCAGGAATTAGCAGTAGCCCTAAGAAGAGACCTTTATAAAATTGAAAATGTAGATATTGTGATTTGTCCGCCTTATACTTTACTTGCTTATCTGTCGGATGCCATTGAAACCAGCAATATAGCTTTAGGCGCCCAAGACTGCTATTGGCAGGAAGAAGGGGCGTTTACCGGGGAAATCTCCTGCAAAATGCTTAAAGATGCCGGCTGCGAGTTCGTGATCATCGGCCATTCCGAAAGAAGGCAGTATTTCGGGGAAACAAACGAATCCGTAAATAAAAAGATCAAGGCAGCTCTAACGGCCGGGCTCCTGCCGATAGTCTGCGTAGGAGAGACCCTCGCGGAAAGAGAAGCTGACCGGACCTTTGACGTGCTTACCGATCATGTGCAAAACGGCCTTAAGGCTATGACTGCAGAAGAAATGGAAAAAGTGGTTATTGCATATGAGCCGGTATGGGCGATCGGCACGGGAAAAACCGCTACCCCGGCGCAGGCCCAGGAAGTGCATAAATTCATACGGGAGTTACTGGCCAAGCTTTTCGGAAAAGAAACGGCATCCGGCGTAAGGATCCAGTACGGCGGCAGCGTTAAACCGGAGAACATCGCCGAATTAATGAAACAGCCGGACATAGACGGCGCGCTGGTAGGCGGCGCCAGCCTGAACATAGAATCGTTCTCCACAATCGTAAAGAAAGCAAGTGAGGTAACTAAATGATGGGTTTTGTGATCGCAATACACGTAATTGCCTGCGCCCTTTTGATCATTATCATCCTGGTACAGGCAGGAAGAGGCGGGGGGCTGGTTGAGGGATTTTCCGGGGTGGAATCGATGTTCGGGCCAAAAACAAGCGCTTTTCTTACCAAGGCCACCAGCATCTTATCCACATTGTTCTTTATCACCTGCATAAGCCTGGCATTTTTATCGGCGAGGCAAAGCAAATCGCTGATGGCCGGCATAAAAACGCAGGCAGAACAAAAACCGGCACCTGAAGCCGCATCTCCGGCAGCGCCTGCTGCAGAGCCTGCTCAAACACAGCCTGTTCAAACACAGGATGCCGTCCCTGCAAAGTAGAGGGTTATTCTGGGTCTACGCTTTAAGTGCCGCGGTTTATTTTAATCAAGGCATTGAAGGGCTTCCTTCCCAAGGTCTATTCTATTACCTAAAAGAAACCTTAAAATTCTCTCCTGAGAAGATCATGTTTTTAACCAGCATTGCCACCTTTGCCTGGCTGGTTAAACCGCTGATCGGCTATGCCATTGATAATTTCCTCAGTAAAAAATTATGGATATGCTTTGCTCTGATCTTTAATACCGCCATGGTCATGGTGATCGGCACGGTGAATTTGCCGCTTGCAGCCCTAATTGCCGTATTGCTGTTCAATTCCACCGGCGCTGCGTTCAGGGACGTGGCAGCGGACGGGATCATGTGCGTAGAAGGCAAAAATTACAATACCACCGGAAAGATCCAAAGCGTGCAATGGATCGCCCTTTCTGTATCCGGCCTGCTCACTGGCATAGCGGGAGGCTACATTGCCCAAAAATGGGATTACAAGATCGGGTTTTTATGGCTGATCCCTTTTTATGCGAGCGCGCTGGTGATCGCCTTTTTTTACCGCCAAAGCCCGCAGATAGAAGGCCATGGGCAGAAAAAATATGCCTTGAAGGAATTAAAACATTTACTGCTGAACAAACAGCTGATGTTCACCGCGCTCTTTATATTCCTCTATCAATTTTCTCCCTCTTTCGGTACCCCGCTTTTTTTCATCCAGCGCGATACTTTTGGATGGGACAAGATCTGGATCGGAACGCTGGGAACGATCGGCATGGTTTTTAGAATAATCGGCGCCGTATTTTATTATAAGTTCAGCCAGCGGATAAATATTAAAAAATGGATCTATATTTCAGTATTCGTGGGAGCAACAACCACATTAAGTTACCTGTATTATACGCCGCTAACCGCAGTTATTTACGAGATCATCTATAGTTTTCTCGGGATGTTCATCTTTATTATGCTGCTTGACCTGATGGCCAGAAAAACCGCCAAAGGCTTTGAAGCGACTTCTTTTGCACTACTCTGCAGCTTCAGCAATCTCGCCCTCACCGCCGGAAATTTATCCGGGGCTTTTCTCTTGCCTAAGCTCGGGCTGAAATCACTGATCGTAATTTCATCACTCAGCAGTTTTTTATGCCTCACCCTGATCAATAAGATCCATGAACCGGCACACGCTGATGCTAAACAATAAAAGAACATACATCGTTATACTTATAATATTAGCCTGCGCCGCTTATATAAATTCGCTGCCGAACGCTTTTATTTCAGATGATATTCCCGGAATAGCCGAAAATAACGCGATCAATAAGCTATCCAATGTTACTGCGCAACCGATGTTTTTTCTCAGGCCGCTATTCTACTGGGGAATTTCCGGCTTATTCGGAGAAACAGCCATTTTTTTCAGGCTGGTGAACATCCTTTTTCATTTAGGGGCGGTAGTTGCGGCATATTTACTGATCAGCCGGCTGCATACGCCGCTAACCGCGTTTTTCGCTGCGGCGATCTTCGCTGTTCATCCGATCGCGACAGAAGCAGTAACATGGATCTCCGGCGGTCCATATTCCCAATGCGGTTTTTTCCTTTTGTTGGCGCTGCTGTTTTTTAACAAACGAGAGGGGAAGAGGCGGTTTTATTCACTTTCATTGATCAGCTTTTTTTTAGCACTAGTTTCCGGTATAACTGCCATAGTCCTTCCTTTAATACTGATTGTATTTCTTATTTGTTTTGGGAAATTTAAAGGAGAATGGGAAAAAACCCTGCCGTTTTTTGGCCTTGGCCTGGTCTGGGCTACAGCAGGCCTGCTGCAGATAAACAACCGGAATAACATTATTGCTGCGGTATATTCTCAAAAAACCGAATGGCTCAATCCTTTTATACAAATACCTTTTGCCGTAACTTCCTATCTACAACTGATTTTCTGGCCGGATAAGCTTACGCTTTATCATTCTGAGTTGGCGATCAACCAAAATGAATACTTGCTACGACTTGCCTTATTCGTTATTTTTCTCCTAATTATGATTTATTCATTTAAACGCCAGCACAAAGTATTTTTCTGGTGCGCGTTTTTCTTTATTTGCCTGCTGCCTACGCTGACGCCGTTGGGAATTTCCTCGGTAGTAGCAGAACGTTATGCATATTTAGCATCATTGGGAATTTTTACGCTTGTTGGGCTTGCTTTTAGCCGGTTAAGAAATATAAAAAATTTCCGGTTGACAGCTTATGCCATATTCTTTGCCGTAATCTGCGCCTTGCTCATAAGGACGGTAATCCGTAATCTTGATTGGAGAAGCGAAGACCGGCTTTGGACTGCCACGGTCGCGCTTTCACCATCCAGCCCTAATGCCCATAATAATATGGGAGATGTATATAGCCGTGCAGGGGATTTGAGTAATGCGCTGAAAGAATTCAGCCGCGCTATAGAGCTAAAACCTGATTATGCTGCTGCCTGGCATAACCTGGCAAGCACGTATCTGGCAATGGGGAAATTACAAGAAGCGGGGGAGGCATACAAAAAAGCCGTCTTGCTTAATCCCCGGCTCTGGGAGTCTTATCAGGATCTTGCAGTGCTCTATTTCCGCAGGAATGACCTTGCTGCTGCTCGTGATAACGCAACAAAGGCAATAGAACTCAATCCTTCCGAGCTCAAACTGCATCATAACCTCGCGATGATCAACTTAAAATTAGAGCAGGCCGACCATTAATTTTACCTCTTGCCTTTTGTGCGAATATTTAATATAATAGGAAGCTATGATAGACATTTTAAGGCCGTACATACTGTCTTTCATTCCCATCTTCGTTGCCGTGGATTCTATCGGTAACATTCCGGTTTTTATTTCCCTCATTGAAAACACGAGCAAAAAACAACGCAATACGATCATTGCTGAATCGATCACCACCGCGACCTTAATGGCGATTGTCTTTATGTTCGCGGGTAAGTGGGTACTGCGGCTATTAGGCATTACTATCCCGGATTTTCAAATTGCCGGCGGCGCGCTTCTTTTTGTCATTTCGCTACGACTGCTTTTACCGGGGTCGCACAAAGCTGCCCTAACCGATGGCCACAACAAAGACATCGGGGTTTTTCCTCTTGGTACGCCGCTGATCACCGGGCCGGCAGTATTGACTACCACCTTGATCATGCTTGATACGCACGGCATTATCCCGACATTCACTTCGCTGATCCTGAACATGCTCTTTGTATGGGTAATGCTGGCGAAAGCCGATTTCATTATGAAACTATTCGGAGAGGCAGGCACGCGTGCCTTTTCCAAAATCATGTTTATCCTGCTGGCGGCGATCAGCGTAATGATGATCCGCCTCGGGGTAACGGGAGTGATCAGCGCATGGTAAAGAAAGTCCTTACATTCATCATGGCCGGAGGAAAAGGCGAGCGGCTCTGGCCGCTGACTAAAGACCGCACAAAACCGGCAGTGCCGTTCGGCGGGATCTACCGGATCATTGATTTTACCTTAAGCAACTGCATCAATTCCGGGCTGCGCAAGATCTATGTGCTTACGCAGTATAAATCAGCATCCCTGCAAAGGCATATCAGGCTGGGCTGGAACATATTGTCTTCTGAATTAGCCGAATATATTGAACTGCTGCCGGCGCAACAGCGGATCAGTGAGACGTGGTATTTGGGCACGGCAGACGCGATCTATCAAAATCTTTATACCCTTGAAATTGATAAAACCGACGAAGTCTTGATCCTGGCCGGCGACCATATCTATAAAATGAATTATTACACGATGATAGATTTTCACCGGGAAGTTGACGCTGACCTTACTGTCGGCGTAGTGGAAGTGCCTAAAGAAAGATCTGCCCACCTGGGCGTAGTTGACGTTGATACGCTGGGCAGGGTAACCGGCTTTCAGGAAAAACCGCAAAAACCAAAAACCATCCCTAATAAACCGGATATGGTCTATGCTTCAATGGGCATCTATGTATTTAAACACGCGGTCCTTGAGCAGGAATTACTGGAAGACGCCAAGAACAACAGCCATCATGATTTCGGCAAGGACATTATTCCGCAAATGCTGAAGAAGGGCTTAAAAGTAGCTGCTTATAATTTTATTGACGAGAATAAAAAAGAGGCGCAATACTGGAGGGACATCGGGACCATTGACGCCTACTATGAAGCAAATATGGATCTGGTGCAGGTTGACCCGGTATTTAACCTCTATGACAAAGAATGGCCGATCCGCACGTATCAGGAACAATTCCCTCCGGCAAAAACGGTTTTTTCCGGCGAAGAAGTTACCGGCCGCGTTGGCCTTACGCTGGATTCCTTTGCTGCCGGAGGCTGCATTATCAGCGGCGGCAGGGTGCAGCGCTCAATACTTTCGCCTAATGTGAGGATCAACAGCTACTCGCAAGTCTATGATTCCATCCTGATGGAAGGCGTTAATGTCGGCAGGCACGCGAAAATAAAAAGGGCGATCATCGATAAAGACGTGGTGATCCCGCAGGGCATGGTCATTGGCTATGATCCGGAAGCAGACCGCAAGCGTTTCTTTGTCAGCGATTCAGGTGTGGTGGTAGTAGCTAAAGGGACGGAGATTAAATGAGGCCATAACTTATGGAGCGTAGCGAACATAAGTTATCCGGCCGAATTTACCCCTGACGAAGACAAATATACATGTAAGTCAGGGGATAGGTAATTATTCAACTATGATACGCAAAGCAAATATCAACGATATTAAAACGATCCAGGCACTGATCAATTCCTTCGCAAAAGAAGATCTGATGCTGCCACGCTCGCTGAACGAGCTTTACGATAATATCCGCGACTTCTGGGTATACGAAATAAACAGGAAGCTTATCGGTTGCGCTGCCTTGCATATCTGCTGGCAGGACCTGACAGAAATAAAATCGCTTGCAGTAGAAAAGAAGCACCAGGGAAAAAGTATCGGCACACAACTGGTAAGCATCTGTATTGACGAAGCCAGGAAACTTGGCGCAAAGAAAATTTTTACCCTCACCTATAAACCCGGCTTTTTTAAAAAATTTGGCTTCCGCCGCGTAAAACACGCTGACCTGCCACATAAAGTCTGGGCAGAATGCATCAACTGCCCGAAATTCCCCAACTGCCAGGAGATTGCCTTACTAAAGGTATTGTAAATGAGGCCACAACTTATGGAGCATAGGCGAACATAAGTTGTATGGCCGAATTTATCCCGCACCGTAACATTTATTGCTTTATTTTTTAATTTATTTTGGTATAATTACTAAGGTTTCAAAAGGTGCGGGATTAAATCATAGACGTAAAGGAGAGAAACCATGGACTATTTGTTGACTGAAGAACAGAAAATGATCAAGGACCTCGCGCATAAGATCGCAGAGGAAAAATTACGTCCGGTAGCGGCAAAATACGACCAGAGCGAAGAATACCCCTGGGATGTGATCAAGGTGATCGCGGAATCCGATCTTTTTGGATTATTTATCCCGGAAGAATACGGCGGGTTAAGCGTGGGCGTTTTAAACCTCTGCCTGGCTACGGAAGAATTATCCCGCGCCTGCGGCGGTATTGCCGTTTGCTACGCAGCTTCTGCTCTTGGAACATTTCCGATCGTATTATTCGGAAATGATGAACAAAAAAAGAAGTACCTGCCTGATCTGGCAAAAGGCAAAAAGGTCGCGGCATTTGCCATCACCGAGCCGGAAGCCGGCTCTGACGCTTCGGCAATCAAAACTACGGCAAAAAAAGAAGGCGACCATTATGTCCTGAACGGCCTTAAGCATTTCATTACTAACGGCGGCGATGCGGAAACCTATGTAGTCATTGCCATGACCGATAAAACAAAAGGCGCCAGAGGGGCGTCGGCGTTTATCGTGGAAAAAGGCACTCCCGGATTCACCTTCGGTAAAAAAGAGGATAAATTCGGCATCCGCGCCTCATCAACCCGTGAACTGATCTTTACCGATTGCAAAATACCGAAAGAAAACCTGCTTTCCAAAGAAGGTATGGGTTTTATCGTTACAATGAAAACATTTGATATGTCGCGGCCGGGTGTAGCTGCCCAGGCATTAGGCATTGCCCAGGGAGCATTGGAACTGGCGGTAAAATACGCAAAGGAAAGGCAGCAGTTCGGCAAGTCAATCTCCAGTTTCCAGGGCATTCAATGGATGCTTGCTGATATGGCTACGGAAATCGAAGCGGCAAGAGGCCTGGTCTATTCCACTGCCAGGATGCTTGATGCCGGGATCAAAGACGTTGCCAGGGATTCGGCAATGGCAAAGATGTTTGCCTCTGACGTGGCAATGAAAGTGACCGTGGACGCGCTTCAGATATTCGGCGGTTACGGTTATATGAAAGACTATCCGATTGAAAAATACGTGCGCGACGCAAAGATCACCCAGATATATGAAGGCACTAACCAGGTACAGCGCAGTATTATCGCTTTACAGTTAATCAAGGAATTCGCTAAATGAACATTATCGTCTGTATAAAACAGGTTCCGGAAACAACCGAAGTGAGGATCAATCCGGAAACAAACACTTTAATCCGCGAAGGGGTGAAAGCGATCATCAACCCCTTTGATATGTATGCCATTGAAGAAGCAGTGCGGCTTAAGGAAAAGTTTGGCGGAAAGGCTACGGTAATCACCATGGGCCCGCCGCAAGCAGAGGCGGCATTAAAAGAAGCGATATCCATGGGCATTGACGAAGGCGTTCTTGTTTGCGACCGCGCGTTTGCCGGAAGCGACACCTGGGCAACCAGCTATACTTTAGCCGGAGCAATAAAGAAAACCGGGGCATTTGACCTGATCATCTGCGGCAAACAGGCATCAGACGGCGACACTGCCCAGGTCGGGCCGGGGATCGCCACCCACCTTGATATTCCGCAGGTAACTTACGTTAAAAAAATAGAAGAAACCAAAGATAAAACGATACGCGTGGAAAGAATGATGGAAGAAGGTTTCGAGATCATTGAAGCTCCTTTACCTTGCCTGATCACCGTAGTAAAAGAGATCAATGAACCGCGCATACCTTCATTAAAGGGGATGATGCGGGCAAAGGCAGCCAAGATCACCATATGGACACAGAAAGAATTGGATCTTGATAGCCAAAGCATCGGGCTTTGCGGCTCGCCTACGCAAGTCGTGAAGATTTTTACGCCTCCCCAGAGACAAGGCGGCCAGATGCTTACCGGAGAAATAGAAGATATTGCCGGGAAACTGGTAGAATTAATTAAAGACGAGGTGCATTAATATGGCAATCCATATAATTACCGAAAAATGCACTGGCTGTACCTTATGCGTGAAGGTCTGCCCCTTTGATGCCATCCGCATAATGGATAAAAAAGCAACCATAGACGTCAATAAATGCAATCTTTGTGGCGCCTGTATAGATGCCTGCAAATTCAAGGCAGTGCTCATGGAAAAACCTAAAAACACCTGTGTATTGCCGGATATAAAAGATTACAAAGGCATCTGGGTGTTCATTGAACAGAAAAACGGAAAGATCCAATCTATTTCCTATGAACTGCTCGGCAAAGCGCATGAGCTGGCAAAAAAGCTAAGCTGCCAGGTAAGCGGCGTTTTAATCGGCAATGATCTAGACGACCAGCTGGACGAGTTGGTCTGGCATGGCGCAGATAATATCTATCTTGTGCAAGCCCCGGAGATAGCTAATTTCCAGGACGAGCCCTATACGAATATATTGGTCGAGTTGATCAAAAAACATAAGCCGGAGATCCTGCTTTGCGGGGCAACATCCATCGGCCGCTCGTTGATCGCCCGCGTAGCGATCAAAATAAAAGCCGGCCTGACTGCGGACTGCACCGGCCTTGACATTGACCCGGTAAAAAAGATCCTGCTGCAGACGCGACCTGCCTTCGGCGGAAACATCATGGCCACGATCGTCAGCCCGAATTACCGGCCGCAAATGGCAACTGTCCGGCATAAAGTCATGCAGCCGATCGCCCCGGACAAGAGCCGCAAAGGAAAGATCATTAACGAAAACTTTGACCCTGCAACTTATACCTCCCGCACCAAGCTCCTTGACATCGTAGAAGAAATAGAATCGCTGGTAAATATCGCCGAAGCGGACATTATTGTTTCCGGCGGCAGGGGAATGGGAGGAAAGGAAAATTTCAAAGTACTTGAAGATTTCGCCCATGTTCTGGGCGCCGCAGTCGGCTCTTCCCGCGCCGCGGTTGATTCCGGATGGATGCCTTATTCACACCAGGTCGGCCAGACCGGCAGGACCGTCGCGCCAAAGATATATATTGCCTGCGGCATATCCGGCCAGATCCAGCATATTGTCGGGATGTCCTCGTCTAAAATAATCGTAGCGATCAACAAAGACCCGGACGCCCCGATCTTTAAATACGCCACTTACGGTATTGTCGGAGACGTATTTCAGATCATCCCAGCTTTGACAAAAAAATTCAAAGAAACCTTAAAAAAATAGTTGACATTATAAATGTTCGGGTATTAAATATGTAGTAATAGGAAACAACGGTAAACGAAACCTCGAAGTGAAAGAGAGGTCAAGTTGAAGAAGCCGATAATCACGAGGTATCCCAAGGCAATTCTCTAAAACAGAGAATTGCCTTTTTTTTGGCCAGAAAGGACAACACCAAACCATCCGATAGGTTTGGGTGTTGATCCTAGATAGGAGGACAGTTATGATAAATAGGCTTTTCCCCGCTACACCGGAAACAAAAGAAACCTTCAGGAAATTCGCGGAACAAGTAACCGGATGGCACGTCAAAGATACCCATATCAAATGCATTAAGATCCACGCCTTCAGCGACCGCATTAAACGGCCGGTAGATTCCAATGTCAGCGTAGGCGAAGAACTTGATGCCAACCTTTCCAACAGCCCCCATGAACCGGTACTGGCGATCTTTGAGTCCGAAGACGTCAAAGAATACCTGGTAGTTACGCCGAACCGGAACAGCCAAAAGGGAACGCTGTATTTCTTTGATCCGCAGGAAGTAATAGGCATAGAAAAAGAAGACAACTAACCACCGATTTTTTGGATTGGCGCAAGAAGCTGATTTTTTACGCATCAAATGTCAAAGAATGTCAATATTTTCCTTAAAAGCCATTGCGAAAAATAGTTTTTTTGTTATAATGTAACCATATTACCGGGCTTATGTTAAAAACAAAAGAAGACCTGATGACCTTAGACGACCTGGCGGTATACCTGAAAGTCAGCCGCAGGACGATTTATGAATGGCTTAAAAGCGGAAAAGTTCCGGCGGTAAAAATGATCGGGCAATGGCGTTTTAAAAAAGAAAAAATAGACTCTTGGCTTGACGAAAAGACTACCAGATGTATTTCAAAAAGTTAGAACTTATCGGTTTTAAATCTTTCTACAACAAAACGACCCTCCAATTCGAACCGGGAGTCACGGCTGTTGTCGGGCCGAATGGTTGCGGAAAATCAAATATTTTTGATTCTATCCGCTGGGTCCTGGGAGAACAATCGGTAAAATCCCTGCGCGGTTCAAGCATGGAAGACGTGATCTTTAACGGCACCGAATCCAAAGAGCCGCTTTCCATGGCAGAAGTCAGTCTTACCTTTGACAACGCAAACCGTTTTTTCCCCGTAGAACAAGACGAAGTGATCATTACCCGCCGTATTTTCCGTTCCGGAGAAAGCGAATACCTTTTAAATAAAACCCAGGTCCGGCTCAAAGACATCCTTGACCTATTGATGGGCACGGGCATCGGCGCGGAAAGCTATTCCCTTGTTCCGCAGGGCAAGATCGACATGATCTTGAGTTCGCGGCCGGAAGACAGGAGACTGGTATTTGATGAAGCCGCGGGGATCACCAAATACAAAAGCCAAAAGCGGGAAGCTATACGTAAACTGGAAGAAACCGATCAAAATCTCTTAAGGGTCAATGACATTGTTACCGAAGTCAAGCGCCAGATCGGATCGCTTGAGCGGCAGGCAAATAAAGCCCGGCGTTATAAAGAGGCATTTGATGAATTAAAATCAAAAGAGCTTGCCCTGGCAATCGCGCAAAAAAGCGATTTTGAAAAAGCAAAGACGGAATTTATCAGCCAGCTGGCTAATCTGGAAGCGGAAGAAAAGCGCCTGGCTGACCTTCTAAAAGAAAAAGAAGCGGCAATCTCCGGTTCGCAGGCAGAAGTGCGGGGGCTTGAAGAAGCAAGCCTGAACTTAAAAAACGATATCCTGAGCCTGGAAAACCTGATCTCCCGCAGTAAAGAGCGCGTCAGCTTCAACAAAGAAAGAATAGCCGAGCTAACGGCAAATAAAACGCAGCTTGCCGGCCAGTTGGAACAAGCGAAATCGCGCCTGGCCGTCGACGAAGAAAAACTTAATTCATTAAAACAGGAACACGACGCCCTGAATAGGAACATTGAAGAGAAAACCGGCCTGCTTAAAGAAAAGGAATCACTGCTAAACAGCATTACCGCCGCGATCAAGCTCTCGCTGGAAAATATCCAAAACGCAAAGAAAAATATCCTTGACCTGGCAGCGCACATCGCCGCCGCGAAAAATTCGCTCGCCGACCTTAACTCCAAATGCCAGATATTGTCCGCGCGAAAAAAAAGGTTAGAGGTTGAGAAATTCAAGACCGCGGAAGAGATGGCTTCCATGGAATCCGGGCTTGCCGTTATCCGGCAAGAACTGGATACCATGCAAAAAGAATTTGACCTGACTAACGCTAAAATCGCAGATTCCCGGATAAGCCTGGAAACGGAAAAGAAATCGCTGGAGAACATCCATTCCGAGATAGACGGCCTGGAAAAACAAAAACTTTCCCTGCAGTCGCAAAAACAATTTCTGAATGAGCTGCGCACCAAATACGACGATATCAGCGAATCAATGAACGCGGTGATCTATCTTGACAAAATGCCGGTAGAAAAAATCAGCGGACTGGTAATAAAAGTTACGGGCCTTAACGGCGATAAAGTATCGGGCGAAGCAAAACCGTTTGACCTGGATACCCATAACATTGAAGAAAAGATAACCGAAACCGAAACCAAAATTGAAACATTGCGCATTGCCGGAAGCCAGAAGCAAACCAGCCTTGATGTGATGGAGGCAACGATCGGGCAATTGCAGGAAGCTTTGCGCCAGCAGGAAATATCCCTGATCAATAAAAAAGCTGCCTGCGATTCCGCGTTAAGCCAATTTAATAAAATAAAAGATGAAGGGGAATTGATCGCCATAGAATTAACCGACGTAGAAAACGAATTAAAGCAAACCGAGGAAAAAACCGGCGAATCACAATCCAGCCTGACAAAACTGGAAGATGACCAAAAGGCTTGCGACACATTAATTGCCACGGAGCAAAACAGCATCACCGCAAATAACAGCCTTAAAGAAGGCGCGCTGGTGATCTCTGCCCAGGTAAAAACCGAGCTGGACGCGCTTATCCGGCGCATCAGTTCCGACAGCAACAACCTGAAAATGCTGGAAAGCCGCTACCTGCAGGATAAAGAGGTTGCGGATAGTATTGAAAAACAGATCCAAGATTCCGAAAATAAATGCCGCTTTCTGGAATCAGAAATCATTGACCTGGAAAATAAACTGGTTGATAATGATAAGGATATCCGGGATAAACGTTGCCTGCTTACGGAAACCGATACAAAACGGCAAGCAGTGGTGGATTCTTTAAGCGGCAGCCTTAAAGAAATAGAGGAAGAAAAAACCGGCCTTGATGCGGCAAAAAACCAGATCTATGAGCTACAAATGCAAAATAAGGACATTGAATTTAAATATCAGAGCATTAAAGACCGGATGCTGCAGGCGTATAAAATCGATCTTGAGCTGGTGACCGGGCAAGAAGAAGGGATGGCCCAACCACCCATAGATATAAATAACCTTCCGGAAGAGATCGCAAAATTAAAGGATAAAGTAGATTCTTACGGTTCGGTTAACCTTGTAGCGATCGAGGAATACGACGAGCTTAAAAAACGCTATGATTTCCTTACCCAGCAGCAGACAGACCTCGTCACTGCCAAGGAATCGCTGCATGAGGCAATATTAAAAATAAACCGCACCACCAAAAAGATGTTTTTGGAAACTTTTGAAAAAGTGCAGGTTGAATTCCGTAATTATTTCAAGCTCCTGTTTAACGGCGGTGACGCGCAGGTCTACCTGATCGACGAACAGGACCCGCTGGAATCGGGGATTGAGATCATCTGCCGGCCGCCCGGGAAGAAATTACAGAACGTGCTGCTGCTTTCAGGAGGCGAGAAAACCATGTCGGCGATCGCGTTGATCTTCGCGATCTTTAAGATCAAGCCCGCGCCGTTCTGCGTGCTGGATGAAATAGACGCGGCGCTTGATGAAGCAAACGTGGACCGCTTCGGCAGGACTCTGCAGGATTTCACTAAGATGTCGCAGTTTATCGTAATTACCCACAACAAAAAGACAATTGCCAATGCCGACGTAATGTACGGCATCACCATGGAAGAATCAGGGATATCAAAGATAGTTTCCGTGAAGTTCGGCAACAGCAAAAGCCCCGAATCACAATCCGGCGTTAAAGTTCAAGCCACAAAGCAGGACGAAAACCCCGATACAGTCGCAGAGCCGGTCTAACAAACAGTAGTGTTCTTACCCTTGCCTTTTGCTTCATAAAGCGCTTTGTCGCAGGCAGCAACGATCTCGGAAGGGGAAGAACCGTCTTCCGGCAAAGACGCGATACCGATGCTTACGGTGAGTTTTTTGTGCGGCAGGATCTCTTCGTGGGCAAAATGATGCTTTTCTATATCCATCCTTAATCTTTCAGCGATCTGGAACGCTTCTTGTTTGTCGGTCTGCGGCAGGATCACGGTGAATTCTTCGCCGCCGTAACGGCTGACAAAATCCATCTTGCGGGAATGCCCCTTAAGCAGCGCAGCCAACTCCTTTAATATACTGTCTCCTGCCTGATGGCCCAATAAATCGTTATAGACTTTAAAATCGTCAATATCCAGCGCAACAAGGCTTAAGGGCAGCTTATTGATCTTTGCCTTTTCCAGCTCTTCCTGCAGCAGGTATTGAAAATAACCGTGGTTCCAAAGGTCAGTCAGGGAATCTGAATGCGCGCGAATAACCGTCTTTTCATACAGCTGCGAATTTTCAATTGCCAGGCCGGCCTGATTGGCCAACATGATCAGCAAACGAAGATCGTCTTTACCAATGGGTTTTTTAGTAATGAAATTGTCGGCAAGGATCAGGCCGTTGACTTTGTCTTTAGCCTTTAGCGGCACAACTGCCAGCTCTTCCGACCGCAATAACTTGACGATCGGATCATTGACATAGCCCTGGATCGTCTCGGCAGTTAAATGCAGCGGCATGCCGTCTAAAACGCTTAAAGCAAGCAGACAGCCGTTATTTTCCCTCAGGGAAACCTTAAAGTGCCTTACCTGCTGGTTAAACCCCGAATTTACCACATGATTGGACATTTTATACATACTGATCAGATCGTCCAGGTCCATTTTGTTAGTCTCTATCTGCCGCCAAATACGGTTTGCTTCTTCGCCGCTCTCCGGGCCAATGCCCATTTTGCCGTCTAAGATACTTTCCTTCTCGTTAAGTAGAAACAGGACAGCCCGGTTAAAGCCAAGGCCGGTATGCGCGGTAACGCCGGTGAGAATAATATAAAGGATCTCCTCCAGCTTAAGCGTAGTGCGCATAGCGTTGGAGACCTCATAAAGCACGGCAAGCTCCATTTTCGCGCGTTCAAGTTCCTGTTTCGCTTTGGTAAGTTCTTCCATAATTAGACAAATTAGCACATTTTCCCACTTGCGTCAAGTAAAAGGGGAAAGGCGCAAAACGGTTGACAGCCGCTATGAAGAATGATATATTATGGGTTCACAAAATATATATGAAAGGAGATGATTATCTTGCCGGAAATTGAAATCAGGAAAGACGAGTCTTTTGAATCGGCGCTGCGCAGATTCAAAAAACAGATCGAAAACGAAGGGATCCTAAGGGAGCTGCGGGAACGCAAGCATTATGAGAAGCCCAGCGAACGCAAAAGGAAGAAGGCACGCAGAAGAAGATAGCCCTATGCCTTTGCTGCTCTCTACCTCATGGAATGCCTTTCGCCATACAAGCGGCAAAGAACTGATCTTTGAAATTAAAAAAACCGGTTTTCAGGAAGTAGAGTTAAGCTTTAACCTTACTTCCCAAATGGTAAAAGAGATTGCCGGGCTGGTAAAGGCGAAAAAGATAAAAGTCGGCAGCCTGCATAATTACTGCCCCATACCCAACGGCCTGGAACGCCGCGCTGCCCTGCCGGATTGCTACTCAATGTCGTCTACCGACGAGAAACAACGGCAGCTGGCAATAAGATATACTAAGCGGACGATCCGCACGGCAGCAGCCCTGGATGCAAAGGCCGTAGTCCTGCATACCGGAAGGACAGAGATCTGCGATAACACAAGGCAGCTGATGGAGCTTTACGATAAAGGCCTTAAAAACTCCCTGCAGTTTAAGCGCATAAAAAGAAGAATGACCGGCGATAGAAAAAAACAGGTCGGCGCATTCCTTAACAGCACGCTCAAGAGCTTAGAAGAACTCGGCCGCTACGCGGAAAAATTAAAAATAAAGCTGGGAGTGGAAAACCGGGTCTATTACCGTGAGATACCCGGCTTTAAAGAAGTCGGCGCTATCCTTGAGCGGTTTAAAGACGGCAATATTTATTACTGGCACGATACCGGCCACGCGCAGATCATGGAGAACCTGGGATTTGCCGTCCATAGGGAATACCTCGACGCGTATGGAAAATACATGCTGGGCATGCATATCCATAATGTCCGCGGCTGCAAAGACCATCAGCCACCGCATAAAGGCGATATAGACCTGAAAATCCTTAAGCCTTACGTTAAAGCGCAGACAATAAAAGTGATCGAGGCGCATCATCCGGCAACCGCGCAAGAATTGATCAAGAGCAGGCAAATGCTTGCGAAAATGTTCAATGAAAAATAACACACGCATGCCGGCAGTAGCCGGACAATTTTATCCTTCCTCAGCCGACGAACTAAAAAAACTGATCGCGAAATTCACTCCGAAAGATACTGCCAAACAAGACGCCATTGCCTGTATCCTGCCGCACGCAGGATATGTTTATTCGGGGAAAGTCGCGGTTGAAACCGCAGCCAACATCAATATTAAAGATAAAATCATCCTTTTAGGGCCTAATCATACGGGATACGGCGCGGATTTCAGTATCATCGCAGACGGAGAGTGGTTCACCCCGCTTGGCAGCGTAAAGGTCAACAGCCTGCTTGCGCGGGCAATAATGAAAAACTGCGATTTTGTGGCTGAAGAGCCGCTTGGCCATCAATATGAACATTCCCTGGAGGTTGAATTGCCGATCCTCCAACATTTTAAAAAAGAATTTGAGATCGTGCCGATCGCAATCATGTCTGATAACGCGCAGTTGCTGAAAAAATTAGGCAGCGGAATTGCGCAGGCAATTAAAAACGCGGGCGCTGAAAAGTCAACCTTGATCGTTGCCAGCTCGGACATGACGCATTACGAGCCGCAGCAGGCTGCCGAGAAAAAAGATAAGGCGGCAATTGAAGCGATTATTACGCTTGATGAAGATAAACTGATCAGCAAGATAGGCGAACTGCACATTACCATGTGCGGTTATGCGCCTGCCGTCGCAATGCTGGCTGCGGCAAAGCTCCTGGGAGCAAAAGCTGCCAAGCTGATAAAATACCAGACCAGCGGCGATGCCACCGGCGATAAAACCAGCGTGGTCGGCTACGCCGGAATCACGATTTATTAACCGTGGGGACGTCCCTCAAGGTACCATGCTATATTGTGGCAACTCATTATAAATCAATAAGCTGTAACTCCGGTTTTATAAAAGGGTGGTACTTTAAAGGACGTCCCATAAATACATAAATACGAGAGGATAATATGGACGAAAAAGAGAAGAATATTGACGAGAGCTGGAAAGAGGCGGCGGAAAAGGAAAAACAGGCGGCAAAACAGGCCGGCGGCAAAGAGATCCCGGAAATGCCGGCGCCGACATTCAGTTTTTTTATCGCCACTGTCGCGCTTCAAGCAGCAATCTCTTTGGGCCAGGTGGAAAACCCGGCTACAGACAAGAAAGAAGAGAACCTGCCGCAGGCCAAATTTATTATTGATACGCTGGATATGCTCAAACAAAAAACCCAAGGCAATCTTGATAAAGACGAACAGGCTGCAATAGAGAATATCCTATATGAATTAAAAATGAATTATGTCGCTAAAACCAGAGGAGAAAATAAATGATCGACAAAGAATTGCTAGACATCCTTGCCTGTCCGGCCTGCAAACAAGACGTGGAGCTTAGGGATAATAAGATCGTCTGCAAAAAATGCGGTAGAAAATACCCGATCAAAGACGGCATCCCGGTAATGCTGATTGACGAAGCAGAGGAATAACAAATGAAAAACATACTGGTCATCCACGGCCCGAACCTCGGCCTCCTGGGGAAGCGCGAACCGCAGGTTTACGGCGCGGTTACCCTTAAACAGATCAATCAATCGCTGGAAAAGCTGGCACAACAGAAAAGGGTCAAGCTTACCATAAAACAATCCAACCATGAAGGCGAGATCGTGGACATGATCGGAAAAAATAAGGTCAAGTTTGACGGCATATTGATCAACCCTGCCGCCTACACCCATACCAGCGTGGCGATCCGCGACGCGATTGCCGGCTGCGCAATACCGGCAGTAGAAGTCCATCTTTCCAACATCCACGCCAGAGAAGAATTCCGGCATAAATCCCTGATCAGCCCGGTTGCCAAAGGAACTATCCTTGGTTTTGGCCCCAAGAGCTATACCTTAGGGCTCCTGGCTTTGATCGACCTTATCAGCCTTAAATGAGCGCCCGGCAGCGGATAAACAAGATTTATTCGCAAATGAAGAAACAGGCGATTGACAGCTTGCTTATCAGCCTTCCTGCCAACATCGCCTATCTTACCACTTACCCCAGCCGCGATTCATGGCTGCTCCTTGCAAAAGGCAAAAATATTTATATCACCGATTCAAGGTATGCGGCTGAAGCAAAAAACAGCTTAAGCCGTATTTTTAGCATAAGGCAGGCAGGTGCTGCCTTAACGGAAACCCTGGCATCTTTAGCTAAAGAGCTAGGGATTAAGAAGCTGGGGATTGAACAAAAGCATATCAGCGCCTACGCATATCAGAAAATGGCTTGCGGCCTTACCGGAATAGCAGAAGTAATCCCGGTGATTGATATCGTAGAGCCGCTGCGCGAGATTAAAAGCCCCCAAGAAATTGAAAAAATCAAAAAAGCGACCCGAATCGCATCCGCGGCATTAAGGTTCATCAAACGCCACATTGCTGCCGGGGCAAAGGAAATTGAGATTGCCGGTGAAATCGAGCGTTTCATCCGGCATAAAGGGGCGGAAGGCCCGAGCTTTGACATAATCGTTGCTTCCGGCCCTAATTCAAGCTATCCCCACCACAAAACCTCTCACCGTAAGATCGCTAAGAATGACCTGGTGCTTATAGACATGGGGGTTGAGTACTGCGGCTATAAATCTGACTTGACAAGGGTGTTCTTTTTAGGTAAAATAAACCCTCTCGTGAGAAAGGTTTATGATATAGTCGCCGAAGCGCAAAAGGTGGCGATAAAGAGCATAAAACCGGGTATCATGACAAACGAAGTCGATATGGCTGCCCGCCAATATATCGCAGGAAAAGGATACGGCGGGCTTTTTAGTCATAGTTTGGGTCATGGCGTAGGACTGGAGATCCATGAATCACCCCGCTTGTCCCCCAGAGAAAACCGCCGGATCAGAAAAGGCATGGTTTTTACCATAGAGCCGGCTATTTATATCCCGGGAGAATTCGGGATAAGAATAGAAGATATGGTGGTAGTAACTCAGAAAGGAGTTAAAGTACTCAGTGGCTCTCTCAATAAATGAAGTCAAGGCAGGCTTAACTATTCTAGTTGACGGCGAAGTATGGCTGGTAATTGAAACCCAGCACGTCAAGCCCGGCAAAGGCGCGGCTTTTGTGCGGGCAAAGATCCGTAACCTTAAGAACGCCAGCGTCCAGGAAAGGACATTTCGCGGCGACGAAAAGGTAGACGAAGCTTTTGTGGAAGAGCGCAAACTCCAATACCTTTATTCCAGCGGAGACCTGTATCATTTTATGGATCAGGAGAATTACGAAGAGATCGCCATCGCGAAAAATATCCTTGCCGATAAGGCAAAATTCCTCAAAGATAACCTTGATGTCGCGGCGTATTACTATAAAGAAGACGTCTTAAACGTCAACCTTCCTAATTTCATTGAATTTGCCATCATCCATACTGAACCCGGCATAAAAGGGGACACAGCCAAAAGCGGCACAAAGCCTGCGGAAATTGATACGGGCGCGACAATACAGGTGCCGCTTTTCGTTAATCCGGGAGATCGGATCAAGGTTGATACCAGGACCGGCACATACGTAGAGCGCGTACCTTAATTTATAGAGGCGTACCTTAGTAGTTATAGAGGCGTACCTTAATATTTGTAAGGGAGGCAGGGAATGAACTTAAAAGAGATCAAAGAGTTAATCAATTTGATGAACGAAAATGGCCTCATGGAGCTGGAAGTTGAAAAGGAAGGGATGCGCATCAGGCTGAAAAAAACCACTTCCCAATCGGAAAATGCTGCCGGGCCGATCATCATTGAAAAAGAAAAGATCTCTGAGCCGCAAAGATCCGTGGAAACCATTACTGCCGGAGAAAAAACCATTGCCAACGCCGTAGAGATCAAGGCCCCGATGGTCGGCACATTCTACCGCGCGCCTTCCCCGGAAGCAGCGCCTTACGTGGAAGTAGGCCAGGTGATCGAAACCGGGCATGTCATTTGCATCATTGAGGCAATGAAGTTGATGAACGAGATAAAGTCGGAAGTAAAAGGCAAGATTATTGAAGTCCTGGTAGACAATGCCGAGCCCGTAGAATTCGGGCAGCCGATGTTCCTTATCGAGCCCCTCTAACTTAAGCCGTCAATAAGATGTTTTCTAAAATCCTGATCGCCAACCGGGGCGAAATCGCCCTAAGAATTATACGCGCCTGTAAAGAACTGGGCATCCGCACGGTAGCGGTTTATTCCGAAGCGGATAAAAGCTCCCTGCACGTGCGCTTTGCCGATGAAGCTATCTGCATCGGCCATGCCCAAAGCAGTTCAAGCTACTTAAATATCCCCGCGATCATCAGCGCCGCGGAAATCACCGATGTAGAAGCAATCCATCCCGGCTACGGCTTTCTTGCCGAAAACGCGCATTTCGCGGAGATCTGCGAATCCTGCAAAATCGCTTTCATCGGCCCGACGCCTGAAAATATCAGGCTAATGGGCGATAAAATGGTTGCCCGCGCAACCATGCACAAGGCAGGCCTGCCGATCATCCCCGGCTCAAGCGGCGAAATAAAAAATAAGGAAGAGGCGCTCAAGGTCGCTAAGAAAATCGGCTACCCGGTGATCATCAAGGCTGCTGCCGGCGGCGGCGGCAAAGGCATGCGCGTCTGCCACAACGACATCTCGCTCATTTCCAGCCTCATGGTCGCCCAACAGGAAGCAGAAGCCAACTTCGGCAATTCCAACGTCTATATTGAAAAATACCTTGAAAACCCCCGGCACATCGAAATACAGCTGCTCGCCGATAAATACGGGCATATCGTCTATCTCGGAGAAAGGGATTGCAGCATCCAGAGGCGGCACCAGAAACTGCTGGAAGAGTCCCCATCCTCGGCAGTAGACTCAAAGCTCAGGAAAAAATTGGGTGAGATCGCCGTCAAAGGCGCGAAAACCGTAAATTACTCGAACGTCGGCACCGTTGAGTTCCTGCTTGACCGTTATAATAATTTCTATTTCATGGAAATGAATACGCGCATCCAGGTGGAGCACCCGGTCACGGAAATGGTCACCGGCATAGACCTGATCAAAGAACAGATCCGTGCGGCAGCCGGAGAAAGGCTGCGCATCCATCAGGACGACGTCAAGATCCACGGCGCGGCGATCGAATGCCGCATCAATGCCGAAGATTTTGAAAAGAATTTTATGCCTTCGCCCGGTAAGATCGATTCGTTAAGCCTGCCCGGAGGCCCGGGAGTGCGCGTCGACACGCACATCTACCCCGGCTACGAGATCTCCCCGTATTACGATTCCCTCGTGGCAAAACTCATTGCCTACGGCCGCAACCGCAACGAAACGATCCGGATCATGCAGCGGGCGCTGAATGAATTCCTTGTAGGGCCGATAAAAACTACGGTGTCCTTCCACTCGCGCCTCTTGCAAAATCCCCTGTTCATAAAAGGCGACGTATCCACGCATTTTGTGCAGGATATGCTCAAGGAAACTAAACCGGAGGAATGATGAATAACGAAGAATCCCGCACGGACTTAGGCATGGTAAGGATACACAAGAACGTTATCGCCTCTATCGCCGCGGTCGCCTCCACCGAAGTGGAAGGGGTAAAGAGGGTCGGCGGTAATTTAAGGAGCGGCGTCCTTGAGCTGATCGGGAAAAAAATTTACTCCGCCATTGCCGTTGAATTTGATAAGGCCGGAGAAGTAAAGGTAGAACTCCCGCTGGTGATTAAATACGGTTATAATATTCCTAACGTCGCCGACAGGGTCCAGGAAAACGTGCGCAACGCCCTTGAAAAAATGACTAATCTTTCCGTAAAAGACATTAACATAAATATACAAGGCATCGAAAGGGGGTAATTAATGAGGTTCCTAAAGGCATTAGGCATATATTTTTATTCCATCGTCCTTATCATTATCGGGCTGAAACTTATTGCCATCGCCGTGATATTTTCTCTAAAGACAAATCCCATACAGCCTCAGGATATCAGTAATTTATTTATCTATCTGCAGAACAGCCCGTCTACGCGCATAGTCCTGGGGCTCTCAGGGTTCCTTTTGATCCTTGTCAGCTCATGGTTTGCCGAACTGATCCTCGGCAGGTTCCAAAGAGAAAAAACCATTGCCTTCCCTACGGCTTCCGGAGAAGTTACCATCGCCTTAAGCGCCGTGGAAGATTTGATCAAAAAACTGGCAGTTGAGATCCCCGGCATAAGGGAACTCCGGCCGGATGTCGTCGCCGGGAAAAAGGGTATTATTGTTGACCTGCGGGTCATCTTAAGGTCAGAAGCGAATATCCCGGAACTTACCGAAAGGCTGCAGGAGATCACCCGTTCTAAAATCCAGGAAGTTTTAGGCATTGAAGAACAGATCATCATCAAGATACACGTCTTAAAAATTGTTTCACCGGAAGAGAGAGAAAGAAAAAGAAAAGACAATGAAAAAGGGCCGGAACCGACAATACCGTTTGGCGGCTACGGCAGAGTATAATGGTTAGGGACGGTTCTCAAACCAAAGGAGAAGTGTCCCCTTAGGGGGGACAGTTTAGCTTTGAGTTAAGAACCGTCCCTAAATAAGGAGAGAGCATGGCAAAGATTGGCATACTTACAGGCGGCGGAGATTGTCCGGGATTAAATCCCGTGATCAGGGCAGCGGTCAGAAAAGGGTTACAGGAAGGATATGAATTTTTAGGTATTAAAAACGGCTGGAAAGGCCTGGTAGAAAACGACACAATGCCGTTGGGCCTTGACGCGGTTTCGGGGATATTGCCCAAAGGCGGCACAATACTCGGCACCAGCCGCACAAATCCTTACAAAAAAGAAGGCGACCTGCAAAAAGTAAAGGATAATTTCAAAAAAATGGGCCTGGATGCCCTGGTTGCCGTCGGTGGAGAAGATACTTTGGGCGTGGCCGCAAAACTCACGAAGGACGGCATCCCGAATATTGTCGGCGTTCCCAAAACTATTGATAACGACCTTTCCTGCACGGATTATACCTTTGGTTTCGATACCGCGCTCAACGTGGCAATGGAGTGCATTGACCGGCTGCATACCACTGCCGAAAGCCATCACCGCATTATCGTTGCCGAACTCATGGGCAGGCATGCCGGATGGATCGCTATTGAAGCGGGTATTGCCGGCGGAGCGGACGTCATCCTTATCCCGGAAAAACCCATTGATCTTGATGAAGTCTGCGCGATCATTAAAAAGCGCCACGCCAGAGGAAAAACTTTCAGCATCGTCGTGGTTGCCGAAGGCGCGCAATTCAAAGATAAGAGCCTTATAACCCAGGAAGAAAAGCTTGATGCGTTCGGCCATGTGCGTTTAGGCGGCATCGGCGAACGGCTCGCGCAGCACATCGAAAAAAGTACCGGCTTTGAAACAAGGGTAAGCGTGCTCGGGCACATACAAAGAGGCGGCTCGCCTACGGCCTTTGACAGAGTGCTGGGAACAAGGTTCGGCGTCAAAGCGGTAGAGCTGGTAAAAAGCAAGAAATTCGGGCAGATGGTTGCTTTAGCCGGAAATAAAATAATTGACGTGCCGCTGGCAGATGCGGTGAAAGCCCTCAAGACAGTGGACGATGACCTTTACGATATCGCAAAGGTATTCTTTGGATAAATTGGGAGGCGTTAAATGAGAAACCGGATCGAAGAAATTTTACTGGAGAGCATACAAGTAAAAGAAGAGATCCTGCGTTCGAACATCACCCAGATCAAGGATATTGCCGACCTGATGATCGAATGCCTGAAGAAAAACGGCAAGGTAATCCTTTTTGGCAACGGCGGCTCTGCCAGCGACAGCCAGCATATCGCGGCGGAATTCGTCGGCAGGTTTAAAAAAGACCGCTCGGCTTTGGCGGCGATCGCCCTGACGACAAATACTTCGATCATCACTTCGCTTGCCAATGATTACGGCTATGAAGTGGTCTTTGCCAAACAGATCGAAGCATTAGGCCAGAAAAACGACATTGCCGTGGGCATCTCTACCAGCGGCAAGGCTAAAAACGTCGCATTAGCCATAAAGCAGGCAAAAAAAATGGGAATTAAAACCGTTGCCCTTACCGGCGGAGACGGCGGAGAGTTGGCAAAGCTGGCAGACACGTCGCTGGTCGTGCCTTCAGCCTTGACCGCGCGAGTACAGGAAGCGCACATCACCATAGGCCATATTATATGCGAACTCGTAGAGCAGGAGCTTTGTCAGGAACAAAAATAATCTCAAGGCTTGTCCTAAGCAGGAAAATCCCGAAACTCAAAGCCCGAGGCAAAAAGATCGTATTTACCAACGGCTGTTTTGATATCCTGCATTACGGCCATGTCCGATACCTTGAAAACGCCAAAGCCGGCGGAGACATCCTTATTGTCGGCTTAAACAGCGACGCCTCCGTAAAAAAGATAAAGGGTAAGGGCCGGCCCGTGGTCAACCAAAATGACCGGGCAAGGGTATTAGCGGGGCTTGCCAGCGTAGACTATGTGGTTATTTTCGCGGAAGATACGCCGCTTCAGACCATCCGGATGCTTAAGCCTGACGTGTTGATCAAAGGCGCTGACTGGAATAAAGATAAGATCGTCGGCGCGGACCTCGTTTCAAGCTACGGCGGAAAAGTTGCCACCGTAGAATTGGCAAAAGGCCGCTCAACAACAAATTTAATAAAAAAAATTGCCGCGCTCTACGGGAAAAAATAATATAGACAGGATACTCGACGCAAACATAAACCGCGCGAAAGAAGGCTTGCGCGTATGCGAAGAGGTCACCCGGTTCATCCTTGAAAGCCGCAGCCTGACTGCGAGCCTGAAAAATATCAGGCATAAAGTCAGTTCCCTGGCAAAACGCCTCAGCCCTCAAGCAAAGCTTTTTAGCGGCAGGGATTCCGCAAAAGACACCGGCAGGCTCGTCTACGCCGCGGAATTAAAAAGAAAAGACATCTGTGATATATTTTTGGCCAATATTCAGCGGGTAAAAGAATCGGTGAGGGTGCTTGAGGAATTCTCCAAACTGATCAACATTAAAGCCGCAGTGTCCTTTAAGAATATCCGCTACGAAGTCTACGAACTGGAAAAAAAGATTGCCCAAAAGATCTGTTGATACCCCAATGACCCAATTAGAATACGCAAAAAATAATATTATAACCCCCTTAATGAAACGCGTCGCTCTTAGCGAAGGCGTAACCCCGCGATTCTTAATGAAGCAGATTGCCGCAGGCAGGGCGGTGATCGCTTTAAATAAGCTGCGCAAAATAAAAAAACCCTGCGCTGTCGGCGAAGGCTTAAGGACAAAGATCAACGCTAATGTCGGCACTTCTACGGAAAAGTCAACGCTTGCCCTGGAACTTAAAAAGATGCTGGTGTCCGTAAAATACGGCGCGGACGCGGTCATGGATTTAAGCGTCGGCAGGAATATCCGGCAGACAAGAAAAGCCATACTCAAGGCCTCGCCGGTGCCGGTAGGCACAGTCCCGATATATGAGATCGCGGTAAACGCCCAGCAAAAGAACAGCGATTTTCTGAAATTTGACGGCCATGATATGCTGGACGTCCTCCGGCAACAGGCGCAAGACGGAGTAGACTTTTTTACCATCCACGCGGGAGTGACAAAAAAGAGCCTTGCCGCATTAAAAAAAAGCAAGCGTATCTTAGGCATTGTTTCCCGCGGCGGAGCGATCATCGCCGCATGGATCAGCCGCCATAATAAAGAAAATCCATTTTACGAATACTTCGACGATATTCTTGATATCGCCTATGAATATGACATCACCTTAAGCCTGGGTGACGGCCTGCGCCCGGGCTCAATACTGGATGCCACAGATCAGGCGCAAGTCTCTGAACTGAATATCCTCGGCCGGCTTGCCAAACGGGCAAAAAAAAGGAACGTGCAGGTGATCATTGAAGGCCCTGGCCATGTCCCCCTTGATCAAATAGAAAAAAACGTCAAACTGCAAAAAAAAGTCTGCGGCAACGCGCCGTTTTACGTGCTCGGGCCGCTGGTTACGGATATCGGCGCAGGCTATGACCATATCACCGGAGCGATTGGCGGAGCGATTGCCGCTTCCGCGGGCGCGGATTTCCTCTGTTATGTAACGCCTGCCGAACACTTAAGACACCCAACGATCGAGGACGTAAGAGAAGGGGTTGTGGCTTCAAAAATCGCCGCGCACGCCGCAGACATCGTAAAAGGCACCGGTAACGCGATATCCCGCGACCGCCGGATGTCTTTGGCGCGCAAAAAACGTGATTGGAAAAAACAAATTAACTTTTCCGTAGACCCGGATAAGGCAAAGGCATACAGGCTGTCGTCAAAGCCGCATGTTTCCGACATATGCACGATGTGCGGAAACTACTGCTCGATTAAAGTAATGGAAAAATGCGTGCGGGTGTAATTCAGTGGTAGAATGACAGCTTCCCAAGCTGTATATGGCGGTTCGATTCCGCTCACCCGCTCTTTAAAAATGCAAATGGCAAAAGTTAAAAGGCAAAAGTATGGAAGATTGAAATCTTTAAATCTACTTTTGCCCTTTGGCTTTTTACTTTTAACTTTTTCAGGCTGTGCCACGGCGCCGCTGGAGCCCTTACCAAAGGCTTCGCCGGCAATGCCGGGGATCTATCACAGGGTAGAGCGCGGCCAAACCTTATGGCGGATATCAAAAACCTACGATATTGATATCGACGAACTCGTAAAGGCCAATCGCATAGCAGATACTTCTAAGATAGAAACCGGGCAAATGATCTTTATCCCGCGAAAACCGGGAGTAAAGCCGCAAAGCGCACGGCCTCTTATTCTTGACGAAGATTTTGGCTGGCCGGTCAAAGGCAAAATAATCGCCGGTTACGGGCAAATGAGAGAAAATGCCGTAAATAAAGGCATTGATATTCAGGCCCCGGAAAACGCAAGGGTCTTTGCCAGCCGCTCCGGAAAAGTCGTATTCGCCGGGTTAACTAACGGCAAGTTCGGTAAAACCATTGTTATTGACCACGGCGACGGCTATTCTTCGCTGTACGCAAGAAATGCGCAGCTCCTTGTAAGGCCGGGCGATGAAGTGGTCAAAGGCTCAAGCATTGCCAAAATCGGCAGCAGCGGCAGGGATAAGGCAAAATATTTACATTTTGAGATCCGTAAAGGCTATTTGCCGCAAAACCCGGGCTTTTATCTTCCTTAAACGATGAACGATAATTATCTGGAAAGAAAACAATATACGCAGGCGATCGAAAAAAGGATCCACGCGCTGAAAGACGGCTACCGTCAGAACATCGCCCTTATCGGCGATGAGCTCGTAGGAAAAACCACCATAATTTTCGATATCCTCAAAAGATTCTACGACAACCGCGTGATCGTCTCATACCTGGAAGTCCGGCCGGAAACGCTGGAAATATTCTGCCGCCGGTTCATCGCCGTCCTGCTCTACAACTTCCTTTCCAACAGCGGCATAGCGCTGAAAGAAGACATTAATTTCCTTCTTGATAAATCGGAAAAATATATCCCGCTTACCGTAAAAAAGATCCGGATAATCCTGTCTGCGCTGCAAAAAAGGAAAAAGAACAATATTTTCACGGAGCTCTTGTCGCTGACGGAATCAATAAACCAGGAAACCGGAAAATTCAACGTGGTGATCTTTGACGAATTCCATAATTTTCAGGATATCGGGACAAAGAACCTCTACGCGGAATGGTCAAAGCTCTTAATGCTGCAAAAAAATACGATGTACATCCTGATCAGCTCCCTGAAGTTCAAGGCAAAGCAGATCATCGCCAAAGACCTGGCGCTCTTATTCGGGAATTTCGAAATCCTGTCAATCGGACCGCTGGATACGCGTGAAAGCGAGCGCTACATAGAATTTAAGGCCGCGGGAACGGAAATCGACCAAGGCCTGAAAAACTTCATCGTGCATTTTACCAATGGGTGCCCGTTTTACCTGAAAATCATAACCGAAGCCCTGCTTCAAGCCGATAAGGGCAGCCTGACCGAAGCCATCGAAAAGATTATTTTCGACCAGTCCGGCATACTTAACCAGAGATTTTCCAACTACATCAAACGCTTCTTTGATTCCGGCCGCAGCCGAGACTACATTTCCATACTTTACCTGATCTCTAACGGCCACAATAAGCTCAAGGAGATCTCACATTTTATGCGCCGGCCAAAAAAAGAGCTGGACTCAAGGATCGCCTATCTGCTTGAGATCGACGCGATAACCAAAAGCGGAGATTTCTTAAAGATCAATGACCGGGTTTTCGGCTTCTGGATCAAATTCGTGTATCAGGAAAAATTGAATTCTTTGACCTTTGACGCCAAAAACCAGAAAGACCAGTTCCGCAACCATATAGACTGCCTGCTCCAGGAATTCCTCAAGAGCAGCCAAAAACCGATCGTGGAAAGAATAGAGGAGCTGCTGCGCAGCTTTGATAACGACATAATGCAGTTGGAAAAAAAGAAAATGCGCTTGACGCATTTCCGCGAAATAAAACCCCTGGAATTCGATAAAGGCGGGCTTAAACTCGGCCTGATCGGCCGTTCAAGCGACAGCCTTTGGGTAGTAGGATTTAAAAATGACGCACTTAGCGACGAGGATATCGCGGAATTTGCCGAAGAATGCCGAAAATTCAAGCATAAGCTGCAAAAAAAGGTGATTATCACGCTAAACGACATCGACCCTAATGCGCAGCTGCGCGCGCTGGAAGAGAAGATCTGGCTCTGGGACATCAACCGCCTCAACGAAATTATGGACCTCTTCTCCAAGCCGAGGGTGATCGTATGACACGAATAGGCGTGATTTCGGATACGCATATCAGCAACAAGCAGGACGAACTGCCCGCAAAGATCATTGCGGCATTTAAGGCCGTAGACATGATCATCCACTGCGGAGACATCCTTGACCTTGGCGTGCTGGATAAACTGCGGCAATTATGCCCTGACGTAAGGGCGGTTGCCGGCAATATGGACTCCGCAGAAACCAAAGAAATACTTCCGGAAAAAGAAATTATTACCGTAGGCAAATATAAGATCGGGGTCGCGCACGGATACGGCCATCCCGCAGGATTGGCCGGCGCCATGGAAAAGATATTTAAAGCCGACGCCGTTGATGCGATCGTATTCGGCCACTCACACACGCCCCTTAACGAAAGAAGAAAGGGAATTCTTTTTTTTAACCCGGGCAGCCCGACAGATAAAGTCTTTGCGCCGTTCAATTCTTATGGTATATTGGAAATCAATGATAGAATAAAAGGGAAGATAATAAAGATATAAAGGTGGCAATGGATAAGCTTTGGGCGCCATGGAGAATAAAGTACGTAACTTCCAAAAAAAATAAAGGCTGCATATTTTGCGCCGCCCTGAAATCAAAAAACCATCCCCACGTCATCTTCCGCAGCCGGCACGCATTCTGTATCCTGAATATTTTCCCTTATAACAACGGCCACGTAATGATTGCGCCGAATAAACACGTCGGCGATACCGCCGGGCTTACCGATAGTGAGCTCCTGGATATATTCAAATCCATAAATACCGCGAAAAATATCATTCATAAAGCGCTGGCGCCCGACGGATATAATATCGGCATAAACATCTCCCGGCACGCCGGAGCAGGCATTACCGGGCACATCCATATCCATATCGTACCCCGCTGGCAGGGAGACACAAACTTCATGCCCGTGGTCCACAATACAAAAATAATCTCACAGTCCCTAAAGGAACTGGAAAAGAAATTAAAGGCGGCATATGCTGGATCAAAAGCAGATAAATAAATTCGAAGATACCTACCTTGCTCCTTACGCGATGAAAAGCCGCAATACTAAAGGCAGGGCGCATAAAGAAACCGAGCATCTTTACCGCTCTGCTTATCAGAGGGACAGGGACAGGATCATCCACTCCGCAGCCTTTCGCCGGCTGGAATACAAAACCCAGGTTTTCGTCAATCATGAAGGCGACTATTACCGCACCCGCCTTACCCACACTTTAGAAGTCGCGCAGATCGCACGGACCATTGCCCACGCGCTTAAGCTTAATAGCGACCTCGTGGAAGCAATTGCCCTGGCGCACGATTTGGGGCATACGCCTTTTGGCCATTCCGGCGAAGACGCGCTGAACGAGATCATGGCAAATTACGGCGGCTTTAACCATAATATGCAAAGCCTGCGGGTGGTTGACGTGCTTGAAGAAAGATACCCGGATTTTCCCGGACTTAACCTCACATGGGAAGTAAGGGAGGGGATCGTCAAACATTCCTCCGCGTTTGATAAAATGGGAAAGCTCAAGGAATTCCTTCCTGAAGAATCGGCGACCCTGGAAACCCAGGTAGTCGATATTGCCGACGAGATCGCCTATGACAACCACGACTTAGACGACGGCCTTACCTCCGGCCTGATCCAGGAAAAAGACCTCGCAAAACTTAAGGTATGGGGAAATATTTGCGGGAAAATTTCCCGTAAGTATGCTAAAATAGATATTGAGCGCAGGAAATACCTGATCATCCGCTCGCTCATCGACATACAAGTGACTGACTTGATCGCGGAAACCGAAAAGAAGCTTAAAGAACTGAAGGTCAAGTCGCACCGCGACGTCAAAAAAAGCGAAGCGAAGATTGCCTGCTTTAGTCCGGAAATGATGGAGCTGCGTAAGCCGCTGCGCGAATTCCTGGTTAAAAAATTATACTGCCATTACCGCGTGGTCAGGATGAGCAATAAGGCAAAAAGGTTTATACAGGAATTATTCAACATTTACGTCAAGAGCCCGGAACAGCTTCCGCCGCATATTGAAAAGCGCATTGCCGCCGACGGCACAAGGCGGGCGGTATGCGATTACATCGCCGGAATGACAGACAGGTACGCATTAGATGAATACAAAAAATTATTTGACCCATACGAAAAAGTATAAAGTCCTGATCTCGGCAATCCACAGCGTTTACCGGCTGATTAATTCGACTTACGAGCTCAAAGAACTGATCTGCCGGCTGGGCAGGCTCAGCTCCCAGATCTTCCACGCGCAGTACTGCCTGATCATCCTGCTTGACCCCTCAAAAAAATATTCCGCGTTTAAATGCCTGATCAACGGCAGAAAAAAGACCGTCGTGGACAAAAAATCCAAGATCACGAAAGGCGTGGAGCGCACGATCCTAAAGACCGTTTCTTCGATCAGGAAAGGAAACATCCTCGGCCTGCCCCTTGTCTGCGAAGACATTATGGGGATGATCGTCGTAAAACGCTCTAAAAACGAGGCGCCTTTTGACAGCTTTGACCAGGAAATACTGACCACGATGAGCGAACAGGCGATTATCGGAATAAAAAACCTGCAATTATACGAAGAGCAGCAAAAGATCGTTTTCGGAAGCATTAAATCGCTGGTAACCATGCTTGACCGCAGGGTGCCGCAGGAATATACGCATTCGCCGTATTTCAGCCGCATTGTGGCGGCGATCGGCGAGCAGATGCACCTTGACGAAAAGCAGATGGAGAGCCTTAAATACGCCAGCCTGCTGCATGATGCGGGAAAAGTGGACATTCCCCTTGAAATCCTTACAAAAACGACCAAGCTTACCCCCAAAGAATTTGATATTATTAAAAGCCATCCTTTAAAAGGAGCAGAGATCCTGCGGCCGCTGCAAATTTTAAGGCCGGCAATACCGATCATCATGCACCACCATGAAAAATATAACGGCACGGGATACCCTTCGCGATTGAAAAAAGGCCAAATCCCGCTGGGCGCGCGCGTTATGGCGGTAGCAGATGCCTTTGAGGCCATGGTCTACGGCAGGCCGTACCGCGAAAGGATGGACGTCTCCTCGGCAATAAAGGAAATCAAGAAAAAAAGCGGCACGCAATTCGACCCTAAGATCGTCGATGCCTTCCTGAAAATCTGCAAGAAAATAAAGTCAAAAAATTACTTGCAAGCGCCACAAAAATAAGCTATAAAATAAGCCGGTGAACAATGGAAACAGGTAGCCAGCAGTTAGAGTTATTTTCAGGAACAGGCAGGGGCCCGGAAACCGCATCCTCCGGAGGGCGCGGTAAGTTCTTCGGACATATCCGCGGCCACGAAAAGGTAATCCTTATCGCCATCGGAGTGATCATTGTTGCCGTTGCCGCGTTCTCGTTAGGAGTGGAAAAGGGCCGGCGCACCGCAATGCCGGAAGCTCCGGTTAGCAGAAAACCAACGCAAGCAGCCATACCGCAGCAAAGGCTTGCTCCGGCGCAGATACCGGTAAGGACCGTGGCAGTATCCGCGCCTGCGCAGCAAAATTACACTATCCAGCTGGCAAGTTTTCAAAACAAAAACCTTGCTAAAAAAGAAGCCGAGGCGCTGAAGAAACAGGGATTGGCGCCGATGATCATCACAAAAGGCAGTTATAATATATTGTGCGTAGGAAGCTTTACCAGCAAAGAAACCGCTAAACCGTTGTTATCGGAAATAAAAAAGAAGTATCGCGACAGCTTTATAAGGAGGCTTTAAACCATGGGAATACACCCGTCATTAAAATCATCGGACAAAGATAAAAAAGCGCGCTCAGTATTAAAACGCACCGAGCGGCTAAAGGCTATGATTGAAAAAAAGACCTGGAAGGAAGGCGACGACGTATTTGGTCTGCCAAAGATCAAAACAGTAAGGATCAAGATCAAGAAAGAAAAAGCTGAAAAGGCAACAACCGAAACAGCCGCAGGAGCAGCTCCCGGAGCAGCAGCACCGGCAGCAGCACCGGCCAAAGGCGCAGCAGCACCGGCCAAAGGCGCAGCTAAGGCCGCGGAAAAGAAATAATTTCTGCCAATGCGAAAAATATTTATTATCATAGCCGTGTTCGTCGGCGCAATTACGATTTTGACAGCGAAAAACTGCGCGGCAGAAAACGTTCAAGCTCCGGCAGCCGGCGTATTTACCGGAACACTCAACGCGAATGAGATCAACGTCCGTTCCGACGCGAATACGAATTCCGCGGTGATCTGCGTGCTACCGAAAGGCGAAAACGTAGAAGTCATTCTGGAAAAATACGGCTGGTATAAAATCCGCCTGCCGAAGTCCGCGCGGGTATTCGTAAAATCTTCTTTGTTTGAGATGATCGACGAGAAAACCGCCAAGGCAAAGGGCACCAACATCAATGTGCGGATACAGCCCAACCAAACATCGGCAATACTGGGCAGGATAGAAGAGAACGAAGTCGTAACTGTGACCGGAGACAGGAACGGTTGGCTGAAGATCGAGCCTACGGCAAATGCCTTTGGCTGGATCAATACAAAGTTCATTGACCGCAAAACCGGGCCTGCCCCTGCAAAGCAGCCGGAAAAGATAAAACCGGAGGCGACAAAGCCTGCCATAGGAGAAAGCATTACCGTTGAAGGCACGATACAGCCATATGGAAAAGTCATCAACCGCGTTGCCACACATAAACTGATCGCAAAAGATTATTCTGTCTACCTGCTGAAAGGCAGCCCCGATAATTTTAATTCCCTTACCTATCACAAGGTAAAGATCACCGGTAAAATAATCAGCCCCGCAAACGAAAAAAACCCTGTCATTGAAGTAGCGAAACTGGAGGCCCTTGATTGAGCATTATCGGGCTTTTGATCGGCTTCGCGCTGCTCTTAGTTTGCATAACCGTGCATGAATTTGCCCATGGCTGGGTAGCATATAAGCTGGGCGATAATACCGCCAGGTATTCCGGCAGGCTGACGTTAAACCCGCTTGCCCACATCGACCCTATAGGCACGATCCTGCTGCCGATAATGCTTTTTATTGCTACGCAGGGCAGGTTTGTCTTCGGCGCGGCAAAGCCCGTGCCGGTAAACTTCAATAACCTTAAGAATCCCAGAAGCGGATTTGTCCTGGTGGGAATAAGCGGCCCGGCGGCAAATTTTATTTTTGCCATCTTTTTAAGCTGGCTCTGGCGGATCATGCCCGCAAACGATATTCTTAATTTTATCTTCTGGCAGCTTATCGCCACAAATGTAATACTGGGAGTCTTTAACCTTATCCCTGTCCCGCCGCTTGACGGTTCCCGCGTGCTGATGGGGCTCTTGCCGCAGCGGCTTGCCGCCTCATATATGCGAATAGAGCCGTACGGGTTCGCGATCCTTATGCTTTTAATCCTCCTCGGGTTGTTCAACGCGATAGTAGAACCGATAACCGTGTTGATCTTACGCCGGTTACTAATACCGCTGTAATATGAAAAAAATACGGTTGAACCTAAAAAAGCGTTCCTACGATATACTGGTCGGCAGCAGCATCTTAAACAAGGCCGGCGCATACTTGAAAAAACTTGAATTAGGCAGCGATGCCTATGTCATCACTAATCCCGTAATAAAAAAACTCCACGGCAAAAAATTAGCAGCCGCTTTATCCGCTGCCGGATTAAACTATAAGTTCCGCCTCATCGCGGATTCCGAAGAAAGTAAATCTTTAAAGGCTGCGTATTCGGTAATTGAAGACCTTGCTGCCTTTGATAAAAAAAAGAAGGTTTTTGTCATTGCCTTTGGCGGAGGAGTGACCGGAGACCTCGCCGGATTTGTTGCTTCCATCTATAAACGCGGCATTCCTTACGTGCAAATCCCCACAACGCTCCTGGCGCAGGTAGATTCAAGTATCGGCGGAAAGACTGCGGTCGACTTAAGCCGCGGTAAAAATCTTATCGGCGCATTTTATCAGCCGCGGCTGGTGTTAAGCGATACCACGCTAATCAAAACGCTGAATATGCGGCAGGTTTTAAGCGGCCTTGCCGAAGTGATCAAATACGGCGCAATCAAAGACCCCGGGCTTTTCCGTTACTTGGAAAAAAATCTTAAAAAAATAATTGCGAAAAACAGCGCGGCGCTTGAATTGATCGTCAGCCGCTCAAGCACAATAAAAGCAAAGATCGTGGAGGCTGATGAAAGAGAAGAGAAGGGCTTACGGACGATCCTTAACTTCGGCCACACAATCGGCCATGCCATTGAGGCAGCAGGAGACTATAAGCGTTATAACCACGGGGAGGCGATTGCCCTGGGCATGCTGGCAGCCTGCGATATCGGCCTGATGTTGGGCAATATGGATATAGATACGGGAAAAAGGATAGAAAAACTTATTTCGGCAAGCGGGCTTCCGGTAAAAATAAAAAAAATCCTTCCTCAAAAGATTATCGCTGCGCACTATTACGATAAAAAATTCAGCGGGGCAAAGAATAAATTTGTGATCGCGGAAAAAATCGGCAGGGCAGTGGTGAGAAAAAACATTCCTTTAGATACGATCAAAGCAGCGCTCAAAAACAGATATTGATTAGAAAGACCTTACGTTGGAAGTAAGCTTAAAAGATTTATCGCCGTCCTGTAATTCCACAATGTCTTGAGCTATCCGCACCACGGTTATTCCTTCAATCTTATCGCCTTCCTTAACGATGCGGTTATTGATCAAGGCATAGCTTGACCCGGGTGAAAATACAACGCCGTTTAAGACAAGCGCCGGCTGATCGGTTTTCTTTACTGCTGCCGGTTCTTTTTTCATTGCCTTAACCATAGGCAACGCGGTAGCCGCTATCGCAGAAACCCTGGCAATGGAAGCGGGGCGGGAAACTGTAGAAACAGGAGAGGAAGCTGCGGGTTTTTGCGCGGCGGCAAAACGGTCAAAAAGCAGCTTTGCCGAATAAGAGCCTAAAATCGCGCAGATAACACATAATAAATAAAATTCTACTTTCTTCTTGTCCGCCATAATGGAGTTATTATACCAGAAAATAGAAAAAAAGGAAACGCTTTCTTGACATATCAAGAATAATATGTTATATTCGTTTTGTAGCTAACATCATGAGGCGAAAGGACATGCCGGTAAGCTGGACGGAAAAGAGGCGTTCCCCCCGTATAAGCATCAAAGTCCCCCTGCGTTATCAGATTCGCGGAAGGCCGGAATTCAGTAGCGCGATCAGCGGCGACATGAGCATCGGCGGATTAGGCTTCTTAAACGACGAGTTTATCGCTCCAAATAACTGGCTGAATATTGAGATCAACCTCCTGCCGGAAGTGATCAGCACTACGGCAAGGGTTATCCGTTCCGATTCCCTGCCGCGTTCCGACAAGTACCGGTTGGGCCTGGAATTCAGCGGTATGGACTACCGGCAAAAACGGTTTTTGACCGATTATATCAATCAACGTAGAAGCAGTAGTTAAGGGAGAAAAAATGGCGGCGGAAGCAGTAAAAGAAGAGTCAAAGGCGGCACCCGTAGAAAAACAGACAAATTGTCTTGGCTGCAATAAGCCAATGAAACGGATAAAAAGATATTACCGCAACGGTAAATTCTATTGCACAAAGAAATGCTGGCTTAAAGCGACAAAAACAAAAGATAAAGAAGAGGCCAAATAATGATCAACCGCATCAAAAAAGAAAAAAGGCTGCACCCGCGCATAGATCACCGGCTGCCCTTAAAAATAGCGGTAAACGGTTATGACTTTTCAACCACTACCGAAAACGTCAGCTGCACTGGCGCGTATTGCTGTGTGAAAAAATACGTGCCGCCCTTTACCAAGATCGCGGTAAAAATGACCTTACCGGTAAAAACTGCCGGCGGCATAGAAAAATATACCGTTGACTGCAAGGGCGTAATTGTCAGGACCGACGATGAAAGCTCAGACGGCTTTAATATCGCCATATTCTTTAATGAAATAAACGAAGCGCAAAAAAGAAAGATCGCCCATTACATCAGCCAGTTCCTTCCTCAGCAGGCAACCGCAGTAAGCGCCCAATAAGCAAGCCCGCGTATGGGTAGAATAAAAAATCCCTCGCCCGTAAAACTGATCGCCGGCTTCATTTTCCAAAACAAAAATACTTTTACTAATGCCAAAGCCTGCCTTTTGCGGCAATTCGGCAAGGCTGATTTTGAGAGCCCGCGCCTGGCGTTTAATTATACGGATTATTACAAAAAAGAGATCGGGGACGGCCTTTACCGTAAGTTCTTGAGTTTTGAAAAGCTGATCGATCCGTCAAAGCTGGCAGAGATTAAAATATTCGCTAACCGCATTGAAAAAAAATTCAGTAAAGACGGCTGCCGCAGGATAAATATTGACCCCGGCTATCTTGACTTAGCCAAACTTGTCCTTGCTACAACCAAGGATTATTCTCACCGCATATATTTAAAGAAAGGCATTTACGCGGAGATCACTCTGTCTTATCAGGGAAAAGATTTCCGGCCATTGCCATGGACGTATCCGGATTACCAAACCGCGGAATATATCCGGATCTTTAACCAGATAAGAGGCCTTTATGCCCGGCAAACAAACCTCCGAAAAGACTGAACAATACCCATCCTACCTGGACGCTTTCCAAAACGGGACGCTGGAACGCATATCCGGCCTTGCCTTTAAACTGCTGGAGTCCTGCGCCATATGCCCGCGTAAGTGCAAAGTAAACCGGCTCAAGGGGCAAACGGGCTTCTGCAAAACCGGACTGGAACCGGTCGTATACAGCAGCCTGCCGCACCACGGCGAAGAACCGCCGATATCAGGCAAGCGCGGCTCAGGCACGATATTTTTTTCCGGCTGCAATATGGCTTGCGTTTACTGCCAAAACTACGAATTCAGCCAAGCAATAGATGGCAAGCCCGCCAGCGATGAAGAACTGGCAAACTTGATGCTCAAGCTGCAGGATTCTGGCTGCCACAACATCAATCTCGTTACCCCTACTCATGTTATGCCGCAAATACTCAAGGCGCTGCTGCTGGCAATACCAAAAGGCCTGCGCATACCATTAGTGTATAATACCGGAGGTTTTGAATTGCCGGCGATCATCAGGCTATTAGACGGGATCGTAGATATTTACCTTGCGGATATGCGCTATGCAGACAGCCGGATGGCAATAAAATATTCCTTTGCCGCTGATTATGCCCGCTTTAACCGGGAGTCAATCGCAGAAATGCACAGGCAAACAGGGATTGCTGAATTCGGCGAAAATGGTATCATAAAGAAAGGCCTGATCGTCAGGCTGCTGGTAATGCCGGAAAATATTTCCGGCACGGAAGAAACAATAAAATTTATCGCGGAAAATATTTCAAAGGATACCTACATCAGCCTGATGAGCCAATATACGCCGTTCTATAAAGCATCCGGCATAAAAGAGCTTTCCCGGCGCATAAGCCGCGAGGCATACAGCTCTGCCCAAGCCGCAATGGAAAAATACGGGCTTTATAACGGCTGGACGCAGGATAGCGGCGGGCTTGACAGGTTTGCCGGAGTGAACATCAAAAACGCTTTTTCTGAATAGAATGATACCTGAAAATCTCGGAAAATTACTGGAAAACAGCGCGGAAAAATTTCCCCTGCGCAACGCAATCATTTTTGGCAGCAAAAAGATCAACTACCGGGAGCTGGATGAATCCACCAGCCGCGTTGCTTCAGGCTTGCTCAAATTAGGCATTACAAAACAGGATAAAGTCGCCATTTTTTTAGACAACTGCCCGGAATTCATCATCAGTTACTTTAGTATCCTTAAAGCAGGGGCAGTGGTTGTGCCGATCAATTATATGTTTAAGATCGAGGAAGCCAGGTTTATCCTGGAGGATAGCGAAGCAATCTGCCTGATCACTTCCCGGCCATACATAAACATGGCGGAAGAACTCCTGCTCAGATTAGACAGCCTAAAACATATTATTACTACCGTCAAAATAAAAGACGAGATCCCCGACCTGCACACCCTGAAAAAAGAACCGAAAACCGAAATCGCGCAGATCAATTCCGCTGACCCGGCAGTGATCTTATATACTTCCGGTACTACCGGCCATCCCAAAGGCGCGGTATTATCCCACTATAACCTGATCGCAAATGCCATTGACTCAAAAAACGCCATTAGGAGCACCGCTAAAGACACTTTTATCTGCCTGCTGCCGCTATTCCATTCCTTTGCCGCGACAGTCTGCATGAACCTGCCGCTTTCTACGGGAGCAAAGATCGTGTTGATGAAATCGCTCAGGCCCTTTAAACGCGTGATCCGGGCGATCAGGCGCAACCGCGTAAGCATATTTGTCGGCATACCGTCAATGTATAACATAATGAAAGACATTAAGCTTCCCAGGATACTGCATACTCCCTTGATAAAATTATTTAATCCGGTCAGAGTCTGCATATCCGGTGCAGCAGCGCTGCCGGTAGAAACATTTAACGCCTTTGAAAATAAACTACGTATGCCGCTTCTGGAAGGATACGGCCTGACCGAAGCATCTCCCGTAGTAAGCCTGAATCCCTTGAACGGAAAAAGAAAAGCCGGCTCGATCGGAAAGGCGCTGTCTAAAAATATCGATCTTAGGATCGTAGATGAGCAGAATAACATATTGGATCCGGAACAGGTAGGAGAATTACTGGTAAAAGGCCCTAATGTAATGCTGGGATACTATAAAAACCACCGGGCCTCCGAAGAAGTTTTAAAAAACGGCTGGCTTTATACCGGCGACATGGCTAAATCTGACACCCAGGGCTATTTTTATATCGTAGGCAGAAAAAAGGAAATGGTCAATGTCCGCGGCCTGAACGTCTATCCGCGGGAGATAGAAGAGGTGCTTTACCAGAACCCCAAGATAAAAGAAGCGGCGGTGATCGGCATTCCCGATACCCACAAAGGAGAAGTTCCCAAGGCATTTGTGGTCATAAAAGACGGTGCCGCACTTACCGAGCATGAAGTGATCCATTATTTAAGGGAAAAACTGGCGTCTTATAAGATACCCAAATATGTAGAATTCAGGGGATCCCTGCCAAAGAATACCACCGGAAAAATACTTAAACGCGTACTGCAAGATGAAGAAAAACATAATAGATAAAATCAAAAAGTTCGGCAAGTATATCTATACACAGCTGTTCCTCATTAACGATACGCCCCAGAAGACCGCTGCCGGCTTTGGCTTAGGCGTATTCTTAGGCATCATTCCCGGCACCGGGCCGCTGGCAGCGCTGTTTTGCGCCATGCTTTTGCGCGTGAACAAGGCAAGTGCATTTTTAGGCAGTATCCTGGTCAATACCTGGATAAATATCGTAACATTCCTGTTGGCAATTAAAATAGGCTCTGCTATAATGGCTGTTGATTGGAGAACGGTTTATGCGTCATCCGCATTTAAGGTAATCGCTCCGGTCCTGGCCATCGGATATTTTGTGATTGCTGCCTGCGCGGGAATCGCCGCGTACCTAATCGTATTGCTGATCTTAAAACTGGTAAAAAATGAACGGTCTCGGGTTAATAAAACGTAAAATTTCCGCTGCAAAAGAGATTGCCGTTTCCGGCCACGTAAATCCGGATGGCGATTCAATCGGTTCGCTGCTTTCTTTAGGCTTAGGCCTGGAAAGCCTTAATAAACGCGTCCAGATGCTTAGCGTAGACGGAGTGCCGCAAAAATATACCGGCCTGCCGGGCGCAAAACGCATCGTCACAAAAATAACCCGGCCGGCGGACCTGGCAATCACCGTTGACTGCAGCAATAAAGAGATCCTCGGTTCCGCCTACGGCATGCTCAAAGGCGCAAAAGACATACTGGAGATCGACCATCATGAATTCCGCAGGCCGTTCGGTAATATAAAGTATATCGAGCCGAAAGCCGCGGCAGTAGGAGAATTGATCTATAGGCTGCTTAAAAAACTGAATATCAACATAACTAATGATATCGCGCAAAACCTGCTTACCTCGGTCATTGTAGAAACCGATTCCTTCAGACTGCCTAATGTAAGCCAGTTTACGTTTGAGGTATCGGCAGAACTGATAAAAAGCGGGGTTGACTTTTACCGGCTTGTAAACACGGTCTTCTGGGCAACGAGAAAGGAATCTGCCGTTCTTGCCGGCATATGTTTATCGCGATGTAAATTCCTTAAGGCAAACAGGATAGTCTGGTCAATCATCAGGCAGAGCGATTTCCGTAAAATAAGAGGGAAAGACGAAGACGTAGACGCGGTTGCCGACCAGATGCGCGCGATCAAGGACGTAGAGATCGCAGTGCTGCTGCGCGAAAAAAAGAAAGGCCTGCTAAGGGTCAGCCTGCGCTCTAAAGACAAAGTCAATATCGCCCAGATCGCCGAATATTACGGGGGCGGCGGGCATTTTGACGTTGCCGGCTGCACAATACCCGATAATCCTAAAATAATCCGCCAGCTTTTGGCAATGGCGAAGAAACTGTTATGATGAAACGAATATATCTATTTTTTCTCTGCATTGCGATTTCCGGTTGCGCCGGAACAGCAGTCCAGAAACAACGTGAAGGAGCGCATCTCTGGCAAACGATCCAACAAAGAGACGAAGAAATTATTGAGCTTAAAAAAACCATCGCCGCACAAGAAGCAGAAATAGAAGAGATGAAGAAGAAACTGGGTAATTTCGGGGTATTTTAATAAACTAGGAAAGGAAACTTCAAATGTATAAAGTTGTTCTTTTAAGGCACGGCGAAAGTATATGGAACAAGGAAAACCGGTTTACCGGCTGGACTGACGTGGACCTTTCGGAAAAAGGCATTGCTGAAGCGAAAAAAGCCGGCCAGCTCTTAAAAAACGAAGGCTTTGTGTTTGACATTGCTTTTACCTCCGTATTAAAACGGGCGATCCGCACACTCTGGATCACACTTGATGAAATGGACCTGATGTGGATACCCGTGCAAAACTCATGGCGGCTTAATGAACGGCATTACGGCAGTTTACAAGGATTGAATAAATCCGAAATGGCGCAAAAATTTGGCGAAGACCAGGTACTGATCTGGAGAAGAAGCTACGATATCAGGCCTCCGGCATTGGAAAAAAGCGACCCCCGTTGCCCGGGAAATGACCCCCGCTACAAGCAGCTCGAGCCAAAAGATATCCCGCTTACCGAGTGCCTTAAAGACACCGTAGTAAGATTCCTGCCTTACTGGCACGAAGTGATTGCTCCGGTAGTCAAATCAGGCAAAAAGGTGATCATTGCCGCTCATGGGAATAGCCTGCGCGCGCTGGTAAAATACCTGGATAATGTTTCTGATGATGCCATTGTGCAGTTGAATATCCCTACCGGTATCCCCTTAGTCTATGAGCTTGACAATAACCTCAAGCCCATAAAGAACTACTACCTCGGTAACCCTGAAGAAGTCGCCAAAGCTATGGCTTCGGTGGCAAGCCAAGGCAAGAAAAAACAATAATTCCCATGTCCAAACTTAAGGTCATTTTTCTAATCCTGACCCTTGTTTTTGCCTTATTTTTTATCAAAGATAGGGCTGGCAGGGGCACTGGACAACCTGTTACCTCCCTCAAAGACAAAAATGGCCCCAGCGAGCGAATAGAGAAGGGGATAGGGGAAAAAATGACCTATGATGTCAAATTGGGAGCGATTAACCTTGGAAAGTCGGTTTTTACCCATTTGCCTAGCATAGAAGTAAATGGCAGGGTACTAAGCGTAATGGTCTTTGAAACCAGCCTGGCGCGGTTTAAAGACACTGAAGTGATCTATGCTGATCCGCAAACCATACTCCCGGTAAAGGTCGAACGGGATATCTCAAAGTGGTTTAGCCGGGAAAAGATCACGGAAGAATATGATCAGGAGGCTTTCAGCGTTACCATAAAGAAACAAGGCAGCAGCCGGCCCCTGGTATTTAAAAAAGACAGCCCGATCCATAATGCTGTACTTTTACCCCAATATATCCGCTATTTTCAAGAATTGCTGGATGTTGAGGGAGTCATAATTGCCAACCTTCCCAACCGCCGCTATGAGATCAGGAGGGTTTCTACGGAAGAAATTAAAGTCCCGGCAGGCATCTTTAAAACCTACCATTTAAGCAGTACGCCAAATCACATAGATATCTGGATCAGCGCGGATGACCGCAGGATCCCGGTTAAAATAAAGAGCAATAATCTGGCTTTAGGGTATGTACTGGTTTTGAAGGAATATACCCCTGGAAATTAGCCGATTTTAGCCCCGGGAATACCTAAAAACAACCCTTCCGATATGCCCAAAAATACCCTAAAATTAGCCCCAAAATCGCCAATTTTAGGCCCAAAAACAGCCATTTATAGCCAACACCCAGTCTGATTGAACCATTGCCAGAAGCCTTAAAAATGACAGAAAAATGCTTGCCTCTCTTCTTGCTTTTTTTAATAAAATGAAGGGAGGCATCTAACTTGAAATTCCTGAAACTAAGGAATCCGCTCATATTAAAATATTATAATCTAATTAAGCTTTCGCAGCCGGATGTTTTGCTTAAAAAAACCCGGTAAGTTTAAGTAAACGAAAACTGGGTTATGCACAAGGAAATTTTGAATTATCCTAACCCATTGGGCAATCACTGATTATACCATGTTTCTCCAATATGCTCAAGTTAACATAATATACATTATAGGAAGTTGAGCTATAGGGTGATTTAGGGGTTATTTAAGGTTTTTAAGCGGATTTAGCTTGCTTCTCTGGCGGTTTTTCTGCTGCTGGCTGGGTATTTTGGGGGCTATTTTTGTGGCTGCTAAGGATATAATTACCGCCTTGTATGCGGATTATTTTACCGTTTACAATGGCATCTGCTACGGTTTTCCGGGCCCTCTCTAAAACCCGGCTAAATGTCTGCTGGGATATATTCATTGATTTAGCGGCCTCTTTTTGGCTGATTCCGGTATGGTCAAACAGCCTGATCGCTTCATACTCATCAATGCGTAAATTGACCTCATCAGGCCTGCCGGGCTTGCCCCTTGGGCTAAACTGGCTGATCCTTGGGTCTATCCTTACGATCCTGTATTTTCGTGGCCTTCCGCGTGGTCTCATCGTCAGCGATTTACTTAAACTTACCGGCTTTTAACGCCCCATTTAAAACGAGTACATACTCATAATACCACCCGCCCCAACCGCTTGTCAAGAACAAAAAAAGTAGGGACAGACACTACTTTTTTTCTTACGCACTTATAAAAAAGTAGTGTCTGTCCCTACTTTTGTGCTATACTTATACCATGGAATTAAGGCAAAAAATTGAACTAAGAAAGCACCTTATTCCAGAGCTCAGCCAATCTCTTAATATTCTTGCCCTGCCTTTGTTTGAGGTCCAAAACCTCATTGCTGAAGAACTGGAAAATAACCCCCTGCTGGAAGAACTAAGCCGGCCGGCTAGCCAAAGGTCTAAGCTGGTAGGCCCGGACTGGGACTTCCAAATGGACCTGATCACCCAAAAACCCACCCTGCAGGATATGCTGCTCAGGCAGCTGGGCATGTTTACCAATACTGATGAAGAGTTCAGGATCGGCCAGGAAATTATCGGAAATATTGATGAACACGGCTACCTGAAAGCCACGCCTGAAGAGCTTTCCGCCAGCCTGAATATGGCCCCGGAAAAGGTAGAAAAAGTCCTAAAATTGGTGCAGGAATTTGAACCTGCGGGAGTCTGCGCCAGGACGCTTTCTGAATGCCTGCTGATCCAGCTAAGGCTATCCAACCAGGATGACCCCCTGCTATTAAAGATCGTAGAATGCCACCTTGAGGACCTTGCTAAGAAGAATTACAGCCATATTGCCAAAAGCCTCAAAACCCCCCAGGAAACCCTTGAGCCGCTGATAAAAAAGATCCTCAAACTTGACCCCAAACCCGGCAGCAACTACTCTCCGCAAGAAGTCCAGCGCGTTATCCCGGATATCTTTATAGACACCCAGGATGAAGAAGAAACCTTAGAAATCAGCATAAATAACGAAGACATCCCCAGCCTTGCCATTAGCAAAGATTACCGCAAAATGCTCAAAAATAGCGATACGGACAGCAAGACTAAGGAGTTTCTCACGGCAAAGCTGCAAAATGCTATGGAACTACTACGGGCGCTTTCAAGAAGGCAGGATACGCTAAGAAAGATCGTGGAAGCGGTTGCGGAGATCCAAAAAGAAGCAATGACCGAAGACTTATCGCGGCTTAAGCCCCTTACTTTTAGCGAAGTAGCAGAAAAGATCGGTATGCACGAATCAACCGTATGCCGGGCAGTAATGAATAAATACGTGAAAACGCCTTACGCGGTAGTGGCGCTAAAGGATTTCTTCACCAGCCACGTGCACAACCAGGACGGCGAATCGGTTTCTTCAAATTTTGTGAAAAGGCAGATCAAAGAATTGATTGATGGGGAAAATAAAAAGCAGCCGCTGAGTGATGATGATCTTGCAAAACTTTTATCAGAAAAAAACAACCTGAAAGTTGCCCGCCGCACAGTTGCCAAATACCGCGAAGAACTCAAAATCTTGTCTTCTATCTACCGAAAAGAAAGGTAAAAAGTAGGGACAGACACTACTTTTTATTCAGCAGATCAAAATGCCGCATCTTCTTATAAAGCGTGGTGCGGTTGATGCCTAATTTCTTCGCGGCTTCATTCCTATTCCACTTCACCGAATCTAAGGCCCTGACCAACAGGTCTCTCTCCGGCTCTTTTAAGGCATCTTTAAGCTTACAGCTGTCATATTCATCACCACCGCTATGCGGCATAGGATGCTTATGTTTAAGGCCATACAGGGGTTCCGGCAGGTCGTGCGGATTGATTACCGGGCCCTTGGTCAAAATAACCGCCCGTTCAATCACATTTTCCAGTTCCCGGACATTGCCCGGCCAATTATACTGCGTCAAAAGAGCAAGCGCCTCGCTTGATACGCACTCAATCTTGCGCTTGGTATTCTTAGAAAACTTCTTTATAAAATCCTCAAGCAGGAGCGGAATATCTTCCTTGCGTTCGCGTAAAGGCGGAACATCAACAGAGATAATATTCAGGCGATAATAAAGGTCTTTACGGAACTTACCCTGGGCGATCAGATCCATAAGACTCTGGTTCGTAGAGGCAATTACCCGCACATCCACCTTTATTGTCTTGGTATCTCCTACCCTCTCAAACTCCCCTTCCTGCAAAACCCGCAATAACTTGACCTGCAAGGCAGGCGAAAAGGCGTCAATTTCATCCAAAAATATCGTCCCGCCGTTAGCTAGCTCAAAACGGCCGATCCTATCCTTTATTGCCCCGGTAAACGCTCCCTTTACATGGCCGAACAATTCGCTCTCAAGCAGGGTCTCGGTGAGCGCGCCGCAGCTTACTTCCACAAACGGCTTAGCCTTCTCTATCTCATTACAATGATGAATAGCATGGGCGATCATGCGCTTACCTGTGCCGGTTTCTCCGTGGATAAGCACAGTTGCCCGCGTGCCGGACACTGCCTCAATCAAAGAATAGATCTTCTGCATGCTCGGGCTTTTACCTACAATATTATGAAAATTTTCCCGGCAGGAATGCGAAAGTTGCTCTTTAAGTTTTATGTTTTCTTCCGCGATATCGCGTTGCTTAAACAATCGCTCAATAACGATCTTTATTTCGTTATCCACAATCGGCTTGGCAATGTAATCGTAAGCGCCTTCTTTCATAATTTCTACGGCAGATTCTATGCTGGCTTGGCCGGTAATAAGTATAACCGGGATTTTAAGTTTGGCGGACTTGATGTGCTTTAATAACTGCAGGCCGTCCATATGCGGCATCTTGATGTCGCTAATCACCAGATCCACCGGACTTTCATGCAGCGCAGCCATGGCTTCCTTGCCGTTTGCAACAGTTTTCACGCTGTAGCCTGTATGGCTAAGCAATTCGCCAAGCGAATTCCTTACCAATGGCTCATCATCAACTATCAGGATATGAAACCTGCCGTTAGAATCAGAATTACGCATTTTCAAAATAAGTTTTGGGGATTATGACCGTGAATTTCGTGCCCTTGCCTAAAGTGCTTTGCACGTTGATGTGGCTTCCGTACCTGCTTATGATCTCCTGGCAGATCGCCAGGCCAAGGCCAGTGCCTTTATCCGCCTTCTTGGTAGTAAAGAACGGCTCAAAGATGCGGTCTAATAATTCAGGGGATATGCCTGCGCCGGTGTCTTGAAAGCTAACCTCAAGAGACATGCCATTCAGGCGAGTAGAAACCTCAAGCTGGCCGCCGGAAGGCATGGCATCCAGCGCGTTCTTTATGAGATTGGTGAACACATGCGCCAACCCCATATCCAATATCCGGGGCAAGCCATGGCCGTATTCTTTTTTTATCGTAATATTCGCATTTAATTTTGTGGAAAGCGCGCCTAAAGAATCATCAAGCAACTGATGCGGATCAACGCATAAGCGTTTATCCGCGCTTGAAGCATCGGAGTGACGGGAAAATTGCAGCAGCGATTTTGTAATGCCGGCAATACGGCTTAATCCGGATTTTACTTCCAAAACATATTCCTTTGCTCCGGGGTTGCCTTCTATCTTTTCCAACAGCATATTCGTATATCTGATGATGCCATCAAGCGGGCTGTTTATTTCATGGATAGCTCCGGCAGCAAGCTTTCCCACGGAAGCATATTTTTCCTTTGATTCAATGTAATTGTTAAGGCTGTCGGCAACGCAAGCCGCGTATTTGGCGATCGCGTAGGCGACTTTCAGGTCTTCTTCCGAAAACGGCTTTCCGTTGGATTTATCCGTGAGATTGATTAAACCAAGCAGGCCGCAGCGCCCGGAAACCGGTATGGAAATAAAGGAATTCGTGTGGTAATGCTTGTAGCCGTTGCGCCGAAAACGCGAATCCGCATTGATATTTTTTACGAGCACCGGCTTCTGCATCCCCGCGATCCTGCCGGAAACCCCCTCGCCTACTTTCTGCCTTAAGCCATAGAGGAAAAGGTTGTTTGAATTATGGTATTCGTTTAAAACCAGCTCTTTGCGCTGGGAGTCAAATAAAAAAAGCGACCCGCCATCTGCGCCGGTCGCCGACATTATTTCTTTAAGCGCGCTGCTTAACTGATTTTTCTGGACAGTATTAATTTCGTTCTGGCAGCGGATACTTGTATTGTTCATTTTCCCCCAGCCTCCTTTAGTAAGGCCTCTGCTGACTTAAGGAATCTGCTCTGGGGGTAATCTTTGATCAACTGCTCAAGGACCTGTTTTGCCTTTACGTTATCTTTCAGCTCGTTTTTATAAATCAATGCGATCCTAAGCAATGCCCCGTCACCGGGAACCTTGCCTTTGAATTTTTCAATCGTGGCGTTAAACGCGGCGATCGCCGCCGGCCAATCCTTAAGCGCCATATAACACTGGGCGATCAGCGCCTCGGCTTGATAAGCAGCGGGTGAGCCGGCATATTTATCTGCCAATTGCCGGTAATGCGCAATTGCTTCCTGAAAAGCAGTGATCATTTTATCCGGCTGATACTTTATTTTATAATGCTGGGCAATGTAAACCGGGGTGGAAAAACCCCTAAGCGTTAACGGATACTCTTTAATGATTGTCTTATATTGCTCCAAAGCCGGGCCCCACTTCCCTTCTATTTCATAAGAATTTCCGGCCAGAAACACGGCTTCCGAACAAATCGCCTGCGACTTACTGTATTTATCCAGCACTGCCTTTAGCTGAACCCTTGCCTTATCATATTCTTCTTTAACCATGTAAAGTCGGGCAATAACAAATTCTGATTGCAGGGATAGTTGATTATTGGGAAACTTCTTGATGAAAGCCTGAAATAATCCGGCTACCCTCTCCAGCTCCATCGGCGGAGACGCAGCAGGGTTGGTAAATACCTTTTCTGCCCGTTTCTGCAGGCCCCAGAAACGCTTTTCAATAGCATATTGGTCATTGCCAAGGCCGGAAAAAATAACCACAGCCAGGAAAATAACAATAAAGACAAGAAATAGTTTTTTCATTTTGTACCTATTTTTTCTTCATTCATCAAATAAAGGCAGGTTGTAGAAACTGTAACCAGCAAATCTATTACCAGCGAGCTAATAAGGCTGCCTAAGATCAAAAGCAGTAAAACCGATTCCGGAAAGAACTTAGTGATCAAAATACTGCTCTTAGACTGCAAGATGGATATGGGAATGTAAACAAACATTGGCAGGCTGACTAATATAAGCGTACGGATGAAGAACTTTCCGAAGAGGCCAAAAGACTTAATCATGGATTTAAAAAGCTTATTCTTTCCAATAATTATGAATGGTATCGCATAAACAAAGGCGGCTTGGATAAAAGCCGCAAGTATGAAATTCAGGCACAACAAACCCGGCCCTAACCAAAGCTTTGCCCCAACGAAAAAAAGCCGTTGGCGGCCGCTGACAAAATATTTTACCAAGCCCCACACCGCGAACTTCTGCAGAAAATAGAATAATAAGGTAAAGATAAGCACAATTGCGAAAAGGTCAAAATAGCGTTTTAGTGAAGCCTTGAAAGAATCCTTTAGGTGAATTTGTTTCTTATTATAAACATCGGAAATCATTGCCACTGCCATACCGGTCAGTAAAGAGCCAAAAACTACTCCAATTACCATCCGGCTAAGCGAAGAAAGCTGTGACAATAAAAGAAAATTCATTGGATAATGCAAGAACTCTTCACCCCAGAAAGTACGAATAGGCGGGCCAAAAAGCAGCTTTAGCGGCATGCGCGGCGCCAGGTAAAGGACGGCTAAAGAGATGAAATCAAAAATGAAAAAGATGAAGAAAGGAATAAAAATGGCAGAATTCTTCCGGAGATAGCCGATTGCTGCGGCATATACCTTGCCTGTTGATAACGGATCGGATTTTTTAGATTTCATTCAGGTTTACCTTAGGAGTGTTTACTTTTTTATACACAACGGACTCAAAGTATAACATTTTTAAACGTTTTGTCAAGGGTGAAAGGGCTTATTTTTACTGCGGTTAGAATAAAAAAAGGGGTAAATCATTTTGTGATTTACCCCCCTTTTTCGGCACTTTCGAAAATGCACCTATTAGGGGGCATTTCAGAAGTTATTTAAGAAGAAAAGCTTAAGCTTTCTTTCTTCCTAATCCAAATAACCCTAAAATACCCATACCTAATAACACCATGCTGCTCGGTTCAGGAGTTGCCGGAGCATACGTCTTGATAGTGGCGATACCGCCATCTATAAGCTGTGTGCTGCCCCATGTGTAGTTCTTAGCGTTAGTCTGCACCCAAAAAACCGGTGAAGTCTCGCCCGGATCAACCTCCAGACCTGCTGGATGATTGAAGCCGATTGTACCGCCGGAAGAATTTCTTTCCATCTCCCAGTTAGCCACTAAGACGTCAACATCAGTAGTGAAACCTGAAAAGTTGGTAATTGACATCCTATGGATTGCATCTCTACCAGCAACTAGATCATTATCGAATTGATATGTAAAGAGCATCCCAGTGTCATTTTTGAAAACCTGCTGGGTTAATGTGCCGGTGAACATTATGTTCGTCAGCGCATCTACGCCAGTGAAGTCTTCCACGAGCGTAAAAAGCAAAGTCCCGCTCGGCACAGCCGCTCCGGTTGAAAGAGAATCTCCTGCTCCCGGCATAAGCGAAACTGCTTGCGCGGATGCGGAAATACCTAAGACCAAAGCGCACATCACGATTGCTATTAATAACTTCTTCATTTTTGTGTTTCACCTCCCTCTTTGTAATATTTTTGCTGCTAAAAAGAGAAAAATTAAGCTTTTCTCCTTTTAATGCCAAACAACCCTAAAGCACCCATCCCTAGCAATACCAAACTTGCCGGTTCGGGAGTAGCTACGGGGTCTATCTTGTTAACTATAAGGTTGTCAATTTCAGTTTCACCTGTCCAGTTATCGTGAAAATACAATTCATATACCGGAGAGGCAAAAGTGTAAGTGCTAAGATGACCACTTACATTTTGGTTATTGGATGGTGTGTTATTAAGAAAAAACTCAACCCCATCGGCTTCTGCATGGAAAGTCAAATCCTGTTCTCTAGCCCAGTCAAATTCAACCGAACTGATTGGATCAGCAAACTGGATGCGAAATCCATGTATAACCCCTTGTCCGCCGACAGTCGCGTTTTCAATGTGTCCGTCAGGACCTAAAAGGTCACCTTCATTGGTCGGGCTCGATTCAGCTCCTATAACGGTTACCGTAGAGCCATACAATGTGGACATATAGGTTCCAATGGCTGCCGCGTTAGAATTAGCAAGTAGGGCGGGAGCATTGAAATCAAATGTCACCAATGTAGCATGCGCTGTTCCGGCAAAACCGAAAGCAAAACAAACAGCCGCTAAAATTACTAACAGTTTCTTCATTTTTTTATTTCACCTCCTTCGTTTTATTGATTTTATTATCGCGTTTACCGCGTAATAAGCCTATTCCCAGCAAGCCTAACCCCAGCAGCGAGACGCTGGCGGGTTCAGGCGATGCAGGGTTAAGATGAACGATCATGTCTTGATAATCTGTATCATTATTCCCGGACAGGCTTAAATCTTCAAAACAAATCAGGTATCCGTAATATTGGCTGCCGAATTGCGAATAGCCGCTCAAATCAAATACTATTGCCTGAAGATTATCATTCAAATTATCAGCGGTATTCGTATAATAATAATTTCCGCTGCCATTGGCATCTATCCAAAAACCAAGGCTGTTTGCATTGTTGAAATTGGCGCTTGCACTGATCGAATCAGGACCGCTAAAAATTTCTGTCGAGAGCTGTCCATCATACCAGCCAAAACGGTTATTATTTTTATAGCCTGCGACTTCCGCTATAATCTCGGCAGAATATCCGTGCGCTGCCTGCCACAAAGTATCTTTATAAACACCGTAGCTACCCGATGTCCCTAATCCAGAAACGTCATTGTAAACATCCTGCGCCAAGGCAGTATAGCCGGCAGAAGATAAAACCGACCAGAGCTCGGAATGATCCCATGACGCGCCGTAGTTACCATTCAGGGATATCGGAGTTCCGGAAAAACTCGCGAACGCTATCTGCGATAATCCGATAACCAGGCCGATAACTAATATAATGATGCGATTTTTCATTATTTTTTTCTTTTTAAACCGAACAATCCTAATAAACCTAATCCCAGCAGCGAAACGCTGGCAGGTTCAGGAGTGGCTGCGGTAGTAATGGTAAACGAAACACCTGTGTTATAATAGTGGCAATCCGGATCAACACCAAAACCAAAATTAGCCCTATTCGATGCGTGCGGTGAGTTAATATAGCTGGTAAGCTCATCAAGTAAGCCCAGGGAAGCAAAATCATAAACCAGGTTAAACCCGGTTGCACTGCCACCTGCGGGATCAGACCAGACGCCGACTAATGTACCCTGCCCATTGAAATAATCGCCGTTGCCATCCGAGCCTGACCTTACGCCGGTTCTCGGATTATCCAAAAGATGGACATACAAATGATCCTCATTTACGCCGGATTCATTTGTCCAGTCCCAAATATTATTGAAGGTGAGCGTAGCTCCGGTGATCTTCTGGCCTGCAGGAATATTGTTCCAATTGATTCCCCAGGTATAATAGTGGCCATGGTCAAGATCGCCTAAGTCAACAGGGTTTGGGGCAAAGGTGTATGTATTCGCATGAGCTAAATTAACAAAACCAAAACTTAATAAAACCGCCAATAACAGAAACTTGGTCCTCGTAATCATTTTTTTCTCCTTATCCCAAGTAGTCCTAACAATCCTATACCTAATAACGAAATACTCGCAGGTTCAGGCGTTACCGATCCTTTTACATAATCGTTTGCGCAGGTAGCAGTAGCGTAATGCACGTTGAACGCGCTATCATTAAAGCCGTTTGATCCGGTAATATCAAACTGCGCGCGAATGACAAAATCCGGTATGCCGTTAAATCTATCGTGCGTTAAATCGTTCCAGTATCTGGCAACGCTGGACGAATTTGCCAATAGGCTTCCGGAAGCTATGGTTACTATCTGATTGGTATTATAGGTGAGGCCAGCTACGGCATAGTGATTAGACAAAAACCAATTATTAACGTTGTATAAGCTGCCAGCTATCAAACCGTCGTGTGACGTAACCGCAAGGCCGTATTCATAAATACCATCTGAATCCGCATCTATTGCCAAATCGCCGGGAAATGTTTTCCAGCTGCCGACAGTTACGGTTTCATCCGTAGGATAATTACCATCATTGGGATAATTAGTATAAATATCAAAAGTAAGGTTATTACCGGAACGAAAAACATTAATGCCATAAAGCTCAAAAACTGCATCCCCTACCCTGTCAACCGGGCCATTCTGCCAATTAGTAGGATTATCAATAAGGTCATTGATCGTATAGGCAAATGCCATATTGCTTAATGCCAGAAACCCGATAAAAGCTAATAAAATAATTCTCTTTATCATTTTTTCTTCTCTTTAGGGTTTTACAAATAGACTTAGAAAGCGGTTTCTTTGCTTCCTATATATGCATATATAGCATTTTCCGTGCCAACTATAAGATTTTATAAAGACTTTTTTAAATTATCTTAAGATTATTGTTTACAACGAGTTGCAGCAAGAAAATTTCTTATCTTTTAATAGTGGCAGATTTCCAAAAACGTTGATAAGCGAAGTTGTTTACCAATTTAAACACTACCAGCCTAAAAGCATATTTTCACCATAACTAATTGAAAATAAATAACTTACTATAAATACGGAAGTCAACAAAACGTATCTAATTAGCAACGAAAACAAACGTCCTACGGCACATACTTCTTTATTAATGGCTCAATTTCGCTGCAGAACGCCTTAATGCGGTTAAAAGCAGGAGATTGATCATCATCCTTTAGGGTTGCGGAAATCCTGATCATTGCCGAAGATGTCTTCTTCCTGAACATATGATCAATCGCAGCCTTAAGCTGCTGCCGAAAATAGCTGTAGGTGCTAAAATCTGTTGACTTAAACCAATAGACCACTAACTGCCGGAAATCTTTGTTTTCAATAACAAATCTGTTGGCACTGATAGAATCGGTTACCGGAACAACTGACTTCTCCGTGATTGTATTTGCTCCGCCGCCGGTATAACAGATCTCCGGAGGATGCGCTGCCTTTCTGTTATCCTGCGAATAAATTATATAAAGATTAACTTTATCCGCGGTTTTCTGATTTATATAATCCCTCATGATCAGGTTCCTTGTTTCAAGTATCTCGTAATCACGCTCACGCAAAGGAATGTCTGTCCCCTTCCACTCCCCTATTGTCATGGGAAAACTTGCCATTTGAACTTCGGGTGAGTTACTGCGTCCGAATGACGAATATGACAAAAAGCCCACAGCACATGCCAGCGCCAGCACACAAATAACAATGATAAAATTTTTATTGCTCATAAATCACCCCTACTCTAATAATTTTCCCACCAGCATTAATCCTAAGAACGCAAAGACAAACACCAAAAGACCCATTGTATCGTGGAAAACACCCATTGCATATTTTTCCCCGTATATTTCACTCACTAAGGACAAAGATACTATCCTGATAATATTCGTCGCAACGGCAATTGGTATTGAAGAAATAAATAGTATTGTTCTTTTTGTCTTTGAAAGATCGCTAAAATACGCCATTAATGCGCCCAGGGCGATCAATGCAATTAATGATCTGATACCGGAGCAAGGATCCTCAACCATTAACCGCGAATGTGCTGTCTTTATTAAACTACCCTCTAGTATTGCCGGAACGCCTAATTTATTAATGATCAGCGTAGATGCCTGCGCGGCAAATATCTTCAACCGGAAACTCATATTTGCAATCGCAACCAGGGGTAAAGGTATCATAAAAGCAAGAAATGAGATCGGAAAAATCAATTGCCTTAAATAATCCTTGCCCAAAAATATCAATACCAACCCGATTAACACCGGGAGCAAGGAAAACCCGGAAGTAAAATTCACCTGCCAGAGCATACTTACCAAATGCACAGCCATACCGCCGAGAAAAAAGATCCATCCGGAAGCAGCAGGATGAATTTTTAACTTGCTTAATTTATCCCGTTTAAGCCAAACTAAAAAAATACTGATAAACGGGACCAAAAACCCGTGGCTATAATAAGTATCTGCGACCGACCATCTGCCGATCATCCATTTAAATGCCGGGATATAAGAAAGTCCGACGATAGCGGCAATTACGGAGAGCTTTATCAAGTCAGGCTTTTTCATTATGTCCTCTCTTTTTTCTTGGTAAAATCAAGAAAACCAAGATTAGTTACTGCTCTTAAAGTTACTATTGCCGTAACGATCAACGCGATAAATGCCCAGATACCCTGCATTCCGCTTAGGCCGATCGCGATCAAGCCAAAACAAAGTGTAAGAAAATATAGCTTAACGACTGCTTCCCGCTGCGAGCCTTCCTGAAAAAGCAGCTGGTGATGGATATGTTCTTTGTCCGGCTGAAATAACTTATTGCCCTTGATCATCCGCCGTAGGATCGCAATGCCTGTATCTATTGCCGGAACGCCCATCGCAATGATCGGAACAAAAAAAGTAACAAAAGTTGCGCCCTTTTGCGCGCCTTCAATAGAAATTAGTGAAATAACAAAGCCAAGGAACATACTTCCGGTATCTCCCATAAATATCTTTGCCGGATAAAAATTATGCGGCAAGAATCCCAATGCGCTGCCGCAAAGCGCGATTGACAGAACAGCGACGATCGGGTTGCCGGCTTTAACCGCGGCAAAAAACAGGCTTCCGGAAATGATCGCTCCTACTCCCGCTGCTAAACCGTCTAAACCATCAAGCAGGTTAATTGCATTGGTAAACCCAACTATCCAGAAAAGCGTCAAGCCAATGCCCAACAATGTCGGCGCGTCAAAATGGCCGCCGAACGGATTACTCACTCTTATAATGTTAAAGCCTGCCAAAGAAGCGATCATCGCTGCCGAAAGTTGATAAAATAACTTTCTGCGCGCGCTCAAACCCTTAGTATCATCAGCTACGCCTACTAAGAATATAATAAAGGAGCTTCCTAAAAGCCCCCAGAATTTAACCTGATGAAAAGATATACCGGCGTTGGCAGCAAAAAAGAGCAGCGAAACCACAAATCCCACATAGATAGCGATCCCGCCTGCGCGCGGCATTGGCTTACGATTTACCCTTCTTGCATCAGGATAATCCATCCATCCCATTTTCAGGCTCAATAGCCTTACCAAAGGAGTCAAGAGAAAGGTAACGCCACTTGCCAACAATAAAACAGGTATATAAGGTTTAAAGTTCATTTTTTCACCATCCCTGCTGCCTGCCTTGTAGTCAAGGCCTTTTCCCACATCCTGGTCTGCTGATTGCGCAGCGAACGGTATAAAGCGATCATTGCCGCGAAATTCACCAGGCAAAAATAAAACGGAATATAGAATATTTTTATTTTTCGTTTATGCCTTAAGAAAAGTCCTATGATTGCCAATCCATAAAAGAATGCCTGGAGAAAGAAAAATACGGCATAAAATCCGTTGTCTATAAGTAAAATATTACTTAAAAATGTCATGGTCAAAAAGAAAGAAACGCACCAACGCAGTAATTTATGGAACACGAATTCAAACAATCCTAATGGCCCCAGCCGAAACAGCGCCTTCCTTAGTTTTATTGCCGCCTTGAATCCCTGGGCAACGATGCGTACCTTCTGATTAAATTCTTCTTTTACGCTCTGCGTAGCAACCTCAAAGACAACTGCCCTTGGCTCATATACGACTTTATAGCCTTTTGCCAGAATTAAGATCGGAATACTGAAATCATCAGCTACTTCAGGGTCGGGAAATGGGTACAATTCTTTTCTTACTGCCTGTATTGAGCCATTAGTTATGAGTAATTTACCAAGCCTACTTTCATATTTTTTGATGAAATTTTCATATTTCCAATACAAATTCTCGCCTTTGCTTACCGAGGTCTTATCTGCCGTAGTATATGTAAGTTTACCACATACACAGCCAACTTTCTCATCAGCAAAACTATGCACCAACTCAAACAAAGTATTATTACGCAGTATTGTATTGGCATCGGATAAAAACAATATCTCTCCTTGCGCTTCAGGCACTGCCTTATTTAGTGTCGCTACCTTACCTGCCCGCTCTTTAAAATCAAGTACCTTAATACGCGCATCTTTATGCCCTAAGATTATTTCTTTAGTCCTGTCAGTGCAGCCATCTAAAGCAAAAATAATCTCCAGTTTATCCTTAGGGTAGTCAAGGTGAAAAAGATTATCTATTTTACCCCCTATCACATCTTGCTCATTATGAAGAGCAATAATCAGACTTACAAAAGGCGTTATATCCTCTTTTTTCGGCTTACATCCTCTGGTCTTTGCGATAATATAGATAATCAGAGGGTAAACAAAATAAATAAACGCCGTTACCCCCAGCGAAAACCAAAATATCGTTTTAATTAAATGTTCCATTGTCTATATAGGGACGGTTCTGCGGGCAAAGGGAAAAGTGTCCTGTTTTTTAGGGACACTTTTCGCTTTGGCCCAGAACCGTCCCTAACGATTTAAATACTACTTTCCAATCATACTTTTCTTCAACAAGCCTGCGTCCATTCTCCCCCAATTTCAACCGCAAACCTTCATCCTGCAATAATTCTATAACTGCCTGCGCAAAATCTTTTGGATTATCTCTAATCAAAAGGTGCTCCGCGTCTTTTACCTCCAGCCCTTCGCAGCCTACAGAAGTCGTAACTATCGCTTTCCTCATACTCATTGCCTCTAAGATCTTCAGACGTGTACCGCTGCCGATCCTAAGTGGTACGATATAAACAGAAGCTTTACCCATAAACTCGCGCACGTCATCTACAAACCCGGTAACCAAAATATTATTATCTCTTTGCGCCAATGATTTAATTCTGGCTGACGGCCTATCGCCTACTATCCAAAGTTTTACTTCTGGGACAATCTTTTTGACCACTGGCAGAATTTGCTCGCTAAAATAAACAAGGCCATCTTCATTAGGATACCATCCGATCTGCCCGGTATAAACTAGGGTATTCGCTTCAACCGGATATGACCCGGGGCTAAAATATTGCAGATCAACACCATTATTAACCGTGATTACCCTTTCTTCACCAACAACAGCCTCTATCGCTTTCTTATCAACATCAGAACAGGCAATACAATAATTGAATTTACCCCACATCTTTTTCTGCAGCAGCTTAAATTTAAGATATTCCATATAAGCGAATATTTTCTTAAAGATATTGCGCTCTAAACGCGCGTACCTTCCGGCTATTGTCGCTTCAATATTATGTTCATAAAGCACCTTAACGCCGGTTACGTCAAAAGGAATATTTAAAGATCTATGAATCCCATCACAAATAATAAGATCAACCGGATTTTCCTTGCAGCGCTGTCTGATTTCCTGTCTAACCTTATTATCCGTTCTTATTTTCACCGAAAAAGGGACAAGCGAAAGCAGGCTTGAGATAAAAATTATAACTTTTTGAATGATATTCTTCTTCAACTCGCCATTAACGAGGGCAACATCATTGGAGACGGATCCCCGAAGGGGGCCTGTCCCCTTCTTCAAATAATCAACAAGATAATAATTCCGCTTTTTATATCCATTAACCGGCGGACTAGGATTATCTCTAACCAGAAATATTGCTCTCATATTATTCAATTAACTCCAATTTAATATCATCAAACCACGCCGTACCCTTGCCTACCAATTGTGCATCCAGATATTGAACCGTATTTCCTTCCCGCGGACTAAAAACTACCTCTACCTGCTTCCAATCTCCCGTACCATATAGCCCATCTGTTCCGAAGTAGCCGTCATCGCCGCCTTCGTACTTAACTTTAATACGAACAAAAGCAGAGTTTCCTACATCTTTAGTTTTTATCCAAGCTGAAAACTTATACTTGTATTCTGGTTTTAGAGTAAAATTGGGGCTTTGCACTGCGACACCTACCGACCCCCATCCCTCATCTGGACCGCCCTGTATTTTCACCGAAAACTTTCCGCTGTGCCTGACTGAAGAATCAATGCTCGCCCTGCTTTTACCTTTCCATGCCTGCAACGCCCATTTTTGCTGGCCATCCTCAAAATCTCCATTAGGGATAGGTATCGATACTGCTTTTTGAATTGCCTCGCCGATATTGGAAACTTTTTCTTTTTTAGGTGTCAATAAACCGTCAAATTCAGGCGTAAAATCCGTAAGTCCCAAAGCATACGCATATACCATTTTATTAGCCTGGGTTATTAGCTGCACTGCTTCAGTGTATGGCTCATCCTGATCATTAACTAGTCCCCAATTGGCGGCTTTTGCGTCATAGCACTTCCTTGGCGGGTCAAAATACTGAAACCAATGCATCCCTACGATCTCAGGATATGCAGCAACCTTGGCCATATACCTCCAATAACTTACGCCTCTGTCTCGCTGAGTTCTCACAACACCATACGGCAAGCCCGTATCCTGCGCTGCAATCAAAACGCCAAGCATAATTGGTTTCTGAACATATTTATATATTTCCCCAATTGTTTCATCAAATTTTTGATCAATCACATATCCTTGGTTTAAACCGTAAGCACTTATAGCAAATATATCACAGTATTTGCCAATCCCCGCCACAACTTCCGGATAAAAACGCGTTGGCCTACTACCCAGAATCATATGATATTTATCATATTCCCTTAAGGTATCATGTAGGATTTTTGAAAACTGCTCTGCAATAACCCTTAAGAATTCAAGCTTATCCTGTTCGGTGGCCTGACCGCTTTCTCCATATTTAGCCTTTATAAACTCAAGCCATGCCTTTTTCCCTGGCCTTGAGTCATCTAAAGCTATAAAATCATCAGTTAGTGATCCTCTCCTGACTTTACTACCGTACCATGCAGGTTCATCCGCTAAAAAATAACCCAACAACCATGGATCATCAATCAGGTATGGCTGGTTTTTGAATACGGACTCCATTTTTTCCTTACAGCCATCTTTAAAATCCTGAGAAAATACATCGGGAAAATAGCCATAGTTACCCTTTGGAATCACATTTTCTGCTTTATTGGATAAATTAATTCCAATCACATAGGTTAATCCTGGCTCCCTGTAAATACTCTCCGATGACCAATCGCCAATAGTATTAAACCCCCATTTATAAAGCTGCATCCGGGTAGCATTTGCCCACCCATGTTCATTTCCATATTTTTTAAAACATGCGTCTCGATATACACGCTTATCCGTTCCTGTCTCAGGAATGCCCCCAATCCTTACGCAATACATTCCGATAGACCAAAATGCATTACCTTCCGGAGTGATTATCCACCAACGATTATTTATTTTTTCGGTATGAAACACTCCTGTCTTGAAACCTTTGACACCAGCCCATCCGCCATATTTATCAAATTTTTCTTCTCCAGCAGATACATTACGAATGGCAAAAAACAATGATAAGCTAATAATTAAGCTAACTATAATTTTTTTCATATATCCTTTCCAATGCTGTGGACATAAAAATAAAAAACCAGAGAATCCGATCCTGTTGCGCATGCAAGAAGATCCCAGCAATTAAGAACCCAACTAATCCGAGATAAAACCCTTTAGCGTACCCACCAAGATCAGATTTAGATTTTATTATTCGATTTAAACCCCTAAAAGTATAAAAAATTATACCCAAAAATAGAAAAATCCCGATTGTCCCTAACTCTGCCATCATCTCAAGATACATATTATGCGCCCGACCCGGATAAACTGGCGCATAATTACGATTTTCATAATAATAATTTCCTACCCCAATACCAAACAAAGGGTGAGCTAGGAATATTCTCCAAGCAGCTTGAGATAAATAGTACCGACGCGTAGTAGAATCAATATCGCCTTCACCAGTACCATATGCATTAGCGCTTACTTGTATTTTTCCGAAACGCTCACGTAACGTTTGGGGCATCGCACTTAGAAAAATCGCTACTGTAATGCAAACTAATATAATTGTAATTATTTTCCTTTTGGCTTTGAAAACTAAAATTAAAAACATCCCTCCTAGACCAACCATACCACCACGAGAAACTGTAAAGACTAATGCAAATAAGATCGTGGCTGCTATTCCAGATAAAATTATTTTTAAAACTTTATTTTTTTCAACTAAAAACATATAGAATGTAACCGCAATAAATGGCAGGGTCATAATGGCAAATTCGTTTGGACCGTAACCTGTTCCTCCCGCTCTGCCTAACCCTGAATAAGATAGCACAGTTTGAATGCAAATAAAAAACATCGCGATTGCGATAAACCAAAGTACTAACTTGAATTGCTTAATTTTATGTAGCAAAATGATTATAGCTACCCCTAGAATCGCACTTGAAGTAAACATCGTGAAATTTTCTCGGGAAGCAAATCCCGGTTGGGTAACACCGGAAATGAACACCCAAATTAAAAACAGAAAAAAGTAGCGTATTTGTGGCTTTTTAAAAAAATTCCAGGCTCCACTTCTCCCGCCGTAATGCATTAAAGTTGATATAAAGGTCAGGCTTCCGATAATTTTAATCGGAGTCACCATGGTAAATAACCCAAGGAAACTGCCTCCTAATGTTTGTTGCGTTGATATAGGAATCAAAATAACCGTAAGCGCCAAACCAAATATTGGGCTTGCGAAGATTCCTATCGCTAACACTATGCCAACTACAATAAAAATCAGGTTCATTCTTTCACCTTGCTTACTACGATTGAATACAATTGTTCGGTTCTATCTATTTGCTTCCTGATATCAAATCTTTCTTCAATGTGCCTTCTTGCATTTTCTCCAAAACCTTTAGCTAATTCTCTATTCTTAAGAAATATTTCAATCCCTTCTTTTAGGGCTATGCTATCTTTAGCAGGAACAATAAGCCCTGTTTTATCATTAACTACCGCTTCCGGACTACCGTCAACATTAGTTGCGATTACCGGCTTGCCCATCGCACCCGCTTCCAGCGCCACTAATGGGAGCCCTTCGTATAATGAAGGTAAAACTAACAAATCAATCTCCTTTAATACATTCTCAATATCTCTTCTGTATCCCACAAATTCTACCCTCTCGGAGATTCCCAACCTTTTAGCTTGCCTCTCAAGCTCATTTCTTAAACTGCCATCACCTGCTATTAAGAATTTTACATCATCGTATTTACCATCCAAGAGACTAACTGCATCCAAAAAATATTTATGCCCTTTTTGCGGCTCTAACCTGCCGATTACCCCTATCGTAAATAGGGACTGTCCCCGTAGGGGACTGTCCCTATTTACAGAAGGCTTGAACCTTGCCAGGTCAATCCCGTTATGAATAACTTCTATTTTCTTCTCATCTAATTCTTTTTCATTGACCAGATAACTTTTTACCGCATTAGAAACCGCGATAATCTTATCCACAAAACGATAAAAAAATCTATCTACAAAATATGACCTTTTAATTCCTTTTCGCCACGCCTCCCTTAAATGGCTAGTATCTATTACGACCGGGATACCCGCTAATTTTGCCAATGGCGCGGCAAAACGAGTGGCAAAAAATAAATGTGAATGCACAATATCCGGTTTTTCTTCTTTAAGAATACCCATGAACTTCTTTATTTCACTTAAATTACGCCAACGCCTTATATCAACAGAATAAAATTTTATTTGTAGCCTTTCCAGATCCGGCTTTATTTGCTCGATCAGTTGCCGCGGACATATAAGAATCGGTTCAAACTGCGTCTTATCCAATCCTTCAATTAACCGTAGCACATGTTCCTCTACCCCCGCCCTTACTACTGAATTAAGGAAATACAATACTTTTAGGGACTGTCCCCGTAGGGGACTGTCCCTAAAAGCCATCAACTTAAAGAAATCTTTTACATCGTCTATCTTTTGCTCTATCTTTTGGTTACTCACCAATACTGCATCCATCGTGCTATTTTTAATATCAAACCCATGCATTCCTTGTGGCTGCCTGTTCCCCATAAAACTCGGGTTTATCACTACCCCGGCATCCATCAAAAATATAACTTCGCCATACATATCATTGCTGAAATCAATGCCCAATTCTTTGATTTCATTTTCCGGTAATATCCGGCCATAGCTCTTGGTTTTGAGCACATCTAGGATCGCGCTTTTGGCTTTCTGATTAAAAAACCAGAAACGCGCCATAGTGGAATCATAAAATGGAACATAATCATTCGGGGCCGTAAATCTAAGCTTCTCGATCTCTGCTTTAAGGTTTTCACTCTTTTCCACTGGGGCCATGCCATGGTCAGAGAAGATATATAGATTTACATGCCTTGACTTGTCTTTTGCGATCCGGTAAAGGTCCTTGATCTCTCCTTCATATCCATCTATCGCAGCATTAACCTTTGCCCTATCTTTGCAGGACGAATGCAATAAGGCATCAAATTCTGACAAATACAAGAAATAAAAATCACTTTCGCGCTTTTCAATGCTTTCCTTTGCGCCGGTAATGATCTCTTTATCTTTAAGCGGATATGCGAAACAACGGTAACCAGCTCCTTCTTTTTCCAAGATATCAAAGATGGTTTCTGCCTCTTCTATACCTTTAGAAGCGTAGATGTTCTTTCTCTCACAGATATCATACAAATAAAGCTGCGCAACAGGAATAAGATATGTTTCAAAATAACCCGTATAGCCCATCAAGTGCTTGGATATTTCTTCAATAATTTTGCGCGTTATCCGTAAATTCAAAACTGCATCCGGAAGCCAAAGCAGCGCCTTAGTCCATCTAAATGGCGAAGTCTTAGGTGAATAAAAATAAAGTGACCAGTGTTTGTGCTCCTGCGGATACTTGCCGGTCAATATTGAAGGGATGACCCCGCTGGAAAAGCCCAAAATGCTTTTTACCGGCATTTTCGTAACCGCGATATTATTTAAAAAATGCCTATCCCGGATATATTCCCATCCTAGGGCATCAATAAGGATAAATATATTAGTTATTTTATTCGTGTTTTCCATTGTCTGATTATGGTTTCTCTTTGCTTTTTGTCTGAATATTTATCTGAAAAGTATAACCCTGCTGCCTTCCGATAAATCAGAAACTGCGATATTTTGCCCAAGCTTAAAAGGTTAAGCCAGTACCTAACCTTATCTAAAATCCCTAACTCTTCTGCCCATACTTTTTTAAAATATACCCTTAATTCCTGCCATCTGCTTAAAGCTTCTTTTTTTCCAATACCGTCATTGCGAGAATGCGTAGCGCCCGAAGCAATCTGCTTACCAATAGACGCAAACGCCTCCTCCACTTTATTTAAAAACCCCGTATTGTTATCCTTATGAATTTTGCAAAACTCTCTTATTTTTTCCGGATAAAGGCTTTTGTATTTTTTATGCAATACTAAAAGTACATTTATCAATTGGACATATCCTTTATTGAATTCATACTGGCTGACTGACTGATCACCCTCTATCCGGCTTAATAGGATCAACTGCTCAACAATACGATTATTTAGAAGTATAAATCCATCTACCCGGAATATAGAATCATAAGAATAATCCGGAATTAATTCTAATATATTTTTGTCGCCATATAATACTTTACCGAATTTGCGCACTTCAACGGTATAGATATACGGCTTAAGCCGTTTAAGATGCCTACGTGTTGTAAAGCCGAGAGAAACATCTCTCCCAAGATCGGGCTTCTTCGCTGAACCCAGATCCTTCACTACTGCCCAAAATTCAATATCGCTTACCCCCTCAATCCCTTCGCCTCTTGCAAAGCTGCCCACCAGAATTAAAGTATCAAGATTACCTTCCAACTTTTCTGTTATTTCGTTTGCGTATTTATTAATAAGTTTTTCCATTGATGACCACATCCGCCCATTTCTTCTGCGGCTCAACATATTTCCTCTGCATTGGCAGCACATCGTTAAAATACCTGAAGCAAACAGACTCAACAGTTTCTCCACGCTCCTTAGTGTCTCTTTTTAGCCGCCTAGCCAAACAAACCGCATTACTTGTATCAATGTAAATCTTATAATCAAACATCTGCCTTAGTTTCTTATCAAAAAAAGGCATCAATCCTTCCACTATGATGACCTGTTTAGGATTAATTTTTTTAACTTTTTTTAAACGTCTGCTCTGCACAAAATCATATAAAGGCATACAAACCGGCATACCATTTTTTAAATAATCTAGGTGCTTAATTAATAGCCTTAAGTCAAATGCCTTAAGGTCGTCAAAGTTTATCTTTTTACGCTCTTTTTTATTTAAATGCGACCAATCCTTATAGTAATTATCCTGACAGATAATAACTACCTTGTTATCTTTGAATTTTTTCTTAAGCTTATTGGCAAACGTAGTCTTGCCAGACGCCGTAGAGCCGGCGACCGCGATTATTTTACAGAGCGAGCGGTATCTTCCCATAATTTTATCATTGAGCTTATATCGCCTATTTCATCAACCCTGGATTGTACGAAAGCGTATCCTTTTTCGCCAAAAGATTTTGCCAAGTCTGGCCTATCCAAGAGGAAAGTAATCTTCTCCGCAAAAGCCTGCGGATCCTTCCTTTTTACAACGAATCCGGTCTCACCATTTACCATCCATTCTCTTAGGCCGGATACATCAGTACTTACAATCGGCTTCTTGGATAATATCGCCTCCACGATTACCGTAGCCCTTCCTTCAAATATTGAAGGAAGAACAAAAATATCGCTTGCAGCATAAAATTGCGGGATAAGCTGATGCTCTATGGCGCCGGCAAAAATAACATTGGAAGAAATACCCATCTTTTTAGCCAAATCCTTTAAAAATGCCTCCTTCGGCCCTTTACCAGCTATCAAAAGTAGTGTATTTGGCTTCTTTTTTAGGATTATCGCAAATGCCGAAAAAAGATTCGGAATGTCTTTTTGGTCAACTAGCCTCCCAACGAACAGCAATATTTGCTCAAACCCCTTATTCAAATACTCCTGCCTAATCTTAGAACCATCAGTTGCATTAAAACGCTTCAGGTCGGAATGCACCGAAATTAAAGATATACGATCCTGCGCCACTCCATATTTTTCTAATTTTTCTTTTGTTTCACTGGCAACTACCCTGATCGTATCCGACCGCTTGCAGATAAATTTGCCTAAAGCGTTAAATAAGACATTAACCGGCCTCATTTTTATCCAGTATTCATTATCAACAAAATCAATGTGCGCCTGAATATTAAGCGGTATTTTAAACTTCTTCTTCAGCAAATATCCGGTAAAGCCGGTTGTAAACGGGTCTTCCGCGGTTATAGCGTCTATTTTGTTTTCTCTGCAGATAGCTGAACAGATTTTATACGCATCATAAATAAAAGCGAGCTTATTCCGTGAATTTGTCGGATATACCCAGAGGTTATCTGCCCACTGTTCGGGCTTTAAGTTTAAATTCTTGGGAGAATAAACAATCAACCTTAAAGAACCAAGTTGCTTCGCATAGTCAAATTGGCGCTCGCGCACATCCCCACGTACACTGTCTTTTTTTAACATTAAATAATCTAAACCAATTGCTAAAAGATGCATTTATCCCTTTTTATTCGCCTGTTCCGTAAAAAATTGCTCCACTATTTTTAATAGATTACGCTTAAAATCAGCGATGGAAAATTTATCAATGTTTATTTTAAGCTCGGCTCTGACTTTATCTTGTAATTGCTTATCAGAAATAATAGCGGAAATTTTTCTTACGGCATCATCCTCATCTATAAAGCCGAGAAACTCTTTGGCGCTGCCAACTATTTCCAGATGTCCGCCCTCTGCGGGGACAAACGTAATACATCCGGCCTTAATTAATTCGGCAATAGAAATCCCAAAATGTTCTTTTTTTGCATGAATACCATACTTACATTGCGCAATAATCTCTAACATCTTATTCCGAGAAACCGCCCCTTCATAAATTATCCAATCCTTATTCTTTTCCAGTAACTTTCGGAATTCAATATCATAGTTACTGCCTTCTCCCCGTATCCTCCCAATCAGCCGCAGTGTTATATCAAACCCGGATTTTCTAACCTTACCCAAAATAGAAATAATTTCCGCTATCTTTTTATCCGGCGAAATAATGCCTACATAGACAAAATCATTCTTTCTTGACTCCCAATCTACATTAAAAAAATCATCGGGAACAGAAGGGTATAACGTCATAGTCCGACAGCCATAAATTGAGTTAACAATTTTTCCGGTCCAATCAGAATTAACTAAAGTTAAATTATTCAATACGCCTAGCAGATCATATCCAGAAATAAATTTTCCCAACAAAAGATATATTTTTCTGATAATAGAATCCTTATAATACCATTTGTCAATCATCAGGTTATACTTGGCATTTTGACCGATATCCATACTGGGAAAATGGATATACTGGATTCCCTTCCGTCCAAAATCCATTTCATTGTAGGTGCTGAACATAAGGTCGTATTGCGCTGCGTTTTTCTTGCAATATCTCATTAAAAAATGCTGCTTTAATAACCGGCCCTTGGCAGAATTTTTGATAAAAGAGGGCATATTTACTACTTTAACTTTGATGTTTTCTTTGTTCAAAGATGTGCCGTATAAGCTATTTATTTTTTTAAGGTCGGGCTCTTTACAAAGTATAAAATCAACCAAAAATTCATACCGCAGCGTATCTGCTATCCACGCAGCAACTGTATCCGGGCCGCCTAAACCAAGCTCAGGATGAACAAGGGCAATTTTTTTCATAATTAATTTTTAGTTTCAAATTTATTAATAAGATTATATATCTTTTCAGTAGTTTGCTGCCAAGTAAATAGAGAAGAAATTCTTTCTTTTCCAGCATTGCCAAATGCGTTAGACAACTCAGAATTGCTAAGAAGTTTGATTATTGCGCCTGAAATCTGTTCAATATTGTGCGGCTCAACCAATATTCCGGTTTTACCATCAACTATCGCTTCAGGAATGCCACAGCAATTACTTCCTATAACAGGCTTTCCCTTTGCGCTTGCTTCAAGAAAGCATATTGCAAGACCTTCTAACGTACTTGGCATAATAAATAAATCGCAAAGCTCATAATAGTCGTTTACGCTGTTGCTATCAACAAATCCCGTAAATATTACCTGATCAGTTAATCCTAAATCTCTAGATAACCTTTGTAATCTGTTATAATCAGGCCCCCTTCCTGCAATAACATACTTGATGTCGGGTATCTCTTTAATAATGGCCGGCAATGATCGAATTACATCTCCTTGCCCTTTATAATCAACCAGGCGCGCCAGAGTCAGGATTATTTTTTCTTGCTTTAAACCAAACTTTTTTTTCAGGCTTTCGCTATCTCCGGCAGATGTAAATTTTTCAATGCTTATTCCCGGGTTGACAACGAATACTTTTGACAAAGGAACGTTGGCATGGGCTGCTATCTGATTCTTAGTATAATTGCTCGGAGTCACAATAAAATCTGCCCTGCGCGCGTAAAACGAAAACAGAGCTCTCTTTATTCCCTTGTCATATATTATCGGTTCTTCGCAATGCATAATCGAAAAGAATCTAAAGGGAATAAATAACCTTATCAAAGCGCCTGAAATATGCGATTCCAAATCAGGTAAAACAACAAGTTCTGGTCTATGTCTAAACAATACCCATAAAAGCGTTACCGCTCCCAGAAAGACATTCAGCTTTTTTGATTTATACTTATTAAAGAAACGGCTAATTCTAAAATTCTGATTTTCATCGGGATATTCAGTATTGCCAAGTGCATATTTTCTGGCAAAAACCGTTATGTTAAACCCCTTCAAAGCCAGCGCCCGGGCAACCTCATAAGTATACAAAGATCCGCCGCTTATATAAGGGGGATAACTTTCAGCAAGAAAAATTATTTTCATACTAAATTTTACTGGATTTTTTTTATTATTATTGCCGGGTTTCCCCCGACAATCGTAAATGGCTCCACGTCTTTGGTAATCACGCTTCTGGCAGCGATAACAGCGCCTCTGCCGATCTTGACACCTTTACAGATAAAAGCCCCTTCGCCTATCCAGACATCATCTTCTATCATTATAGGCTTGATTTCTTCTCCCGTGACAGGCAAGCGCTCTCTGCGATCTTGCCATCCTAACGGATGACCATCGTGATCAGAGATATAGACACGCGCCGCGATTAAACAATATTTTCCGATCTTTATCTCCTTGCCTACGCCTATCCTTACCTGTGGGCCGATAAATGTGCTGTCGTCGATTTCTAACACCGGATTTTTATTTACCTTATATCCCTGGAACCCGGCGTCACCATGAATTGTCACATCATCGCCGACTATTATTTTTATGTTTTCATTAACAAAGGGTAACCCATCTATTAAATTAAGATTACCACCCACCCTAAAACAAATAGATTTAAAAAGCGGAGTATAGTAAAACACTTTTAAAAACCATCTCCATAATTCCAAGCGAATTTTCCTTTCCCACCAAAAAGTTTTGTGCAAGGGGGTAATACAAGGAAAACTAAAATTCTTATAGACCGAACCTAAAAATTCGTAGAACCTATTTTCTTTCCTTCTTATTTTTAAAATCAAGTTATTCATTTCATTTTCCCCGGTTAGTGATCAAATTCTCATAAAGCTTAAGGTGTTTCGTTAAAAAAATCCTAGCACTAAAATTATTTTCAACTAATGTTCGACCGGCCAACCCCATACGCATCCTAGTTTCTGTATTATTGATCAGATCCTTAATCTTCTCTGCTAAAGAATAGTAGTTACCCCTTTCAAATATTAAACCGTTAATCCCATTTTTTATAACTTCATTTTTTACGATAGGTATATCAGTCCCAATAACAGATTTTCCAGACGCCCAAGCCTCCAAAAACGTTAAACCAAAACCTTCACTTATCGATGGCAATACAAAAATATCACAAGCGGCATAATATTTTGGTAGATTATCCACCGTAATTTTATTTAAAAAAAATATTTTCTTTTCTAAACCTAAGTTATTATTTTGACAATATTTCTTTAGATCATTTTCAAGGGGACCATTACCAATTATAAGACAAAACATATTATCATCTCTCATGTGCTTGATTGCTTTTAACAATGTAAGAACATCCTTTGTAGTAACTAATCTTCCAACGAATAATAATACAACGCTATTTTTAGGTATGTTCAACTCTTTACGCACTATCTCTCCAGAGACGCCTAGATTAAATTTCTCAATATTGACATACGGAGAAATAACTTTGATGTAATTCGAATCAATTTTAAATCGTTCGATAAGAGCATCTTTAAGGGTATTTGTGTTTACTACAAAATTTTTGTAGTTCCTTAAAGAACTTTTTGCTATCTTCTCATGATATCTAGGTCTTTCCTCATTGAAAAAGTTTAAAAGGTTAAGGTGGAATGTCATAACAATGGGCTTCTTATAATTAGCACCTATAATGCTACCAACTAGGCCCGCAGAATAGGGATTATGCGTATGAATTATGTCTACCTTATTTATTATCTGTTTAAGTGCTTTATAAAGGCGTTTATACCGAACATAATAAGTTACGCGAAATTCTAATCTGTTCTTCCAGAAGTTGCCAAATGGCTTTATCTCATGTAAGTTAAAATTATACTTATTTCTATTAGAGCTACTTGATGGACATACAACAGTTATATCATTGCCAGCTTCCTGCAAAATACTTGCTAAATCACTCGTATATTGCTCCACGCCGCCTAAATTTTCAGGAGGTAAGCCACAATCATTGACTATGGCAATTTTTAACATTTAACAATAGCCCCTCTCCTATGGCGCGTAAATATGTTTTTAATACACGCGAATATACCGGTAACCTTTCCTATGAAATAAATAAAAATGAGTAGCAGCCGCGTAAAACTAGGCTGCTTAATCAACGCAGGGATTCCGGTATGATCCGTAAATAGGAAAAATAAACTACGAAATATACTAAAATTAATAAACATAAAATAAGTTCCATTTCGTGCAATATAAAAATTTGTCCTAAAGCTGCGAAGATTCCGCTGTATTTTTTCTCTAGGTGCAAAATGATGCTCAATAAGCATGTCTGAATTATAAACCACGTGATACCCTAGTTTTTTAATTCGGACACAAAGGTCAGTCTCTTCGAATACATTTGTTCCTATATAATACGTATCGTACCCACCCATTAATTCCAAGAGGTGCCTTCTTATCGATATATTGCCTCCCCGTAAATGATCGACTTCAATAACATGCGAAATTTGCATATTAAAATTGTTAATTCTTTTTCCACTAAATGTCAACCGGCCAATTTCCCTATTACCACCTATTTGAATTAACGGATTTGGGTCATTAATATCAATAACCCTGCCTCCCACAGCACCAATATTATCATTTGAATAACTATCCAAACAGGTCTTTATCCAATCTTTCTGTACGAGTGAATCATCATCTAGAAACGCTAAGATATCTCCTCTTGCCTTGCATATACCAATATTTTTTGACTTTGGTCTTTGGTTAAAACCATTTAAAAATTTATAATATCCAACAAAATTGTAATTATTTTTTATTAGATTCTCGGTATCTAATTGAGAAGATGCATCGACAACAATAATCTCATATGGAATAGGATTCTGCCTTAATAAGCTGTCAATACACCTACGGACCCATTCGGGTCTATTGCGAGTAGGTATTACTACGCTAAATTTTAACACTTTATTTTTACTCCATTACAGTAGATATTTTTTTGAAATGGCCAAAATATAACACCAAATATGAATCCCCGCAGTAAATAAATTAATTTAACTAATGCCGCTTTTCTTGTTTCTCCCCTAGCAAAAAAAGATTTATAAAGATTCTCGCAGGTATGCCAATATACTCGTTTCAAAGCGTAATAATCCTTGATCAGTATTGTGTATTTAGCCCAAAGGAAACCAACTCCGTACCAATCCCTTTTTAATTGAATGAGCTGCTTGCTATTCGTATTACGCTGCCGATAAAAAACTACGATATCTTTGGAGTGTTCTACCTTTATATTATTCCGCATACACCGATAGATAAAATCTGTATCTTCAGCGCTTCCACCAAACTTAGAACCAACCCCAATCCGATGGTCAAATAATCCAATTTTCAAAAATACATTTTTGCGCATAGCCATATTACCACCATTCCCCATTAATAGCTCACGTGGCGGATGATATGTGGCGGAACGGTAAACATCTTTTAACTGATCTCCTTCCTTAAACTTTACCAGCCACCCCAAAACTACATCTATTTCCGCATCACATAAAAATTTCTTATAAATGGCAGATAGCCAATATCGAGAGGGGACATCGTCATCATCTATTATTGCCAAAATATCACCTTGAGCTTCGATTATCCCCTTATTCAGAGCGCATGATCTACCTCTTTGTTTTTCAAAATGATATTTTATTCGATTGTTACGAATCGCTAAATTCTTAACAATATCTTTTGTATCATCAGTTGAGTTATTATCAACCACTAACAGTTCGAATGAAATCGAATCTATGGGCTCTTGGCCTAGAATAGTTTCAATAACATTCTTTAGAGAAGAAGACCTGTTATGAGTAGGTAAGACTATGCTTATCATCGCGCTTTATAAAATGTTTTAAAAACAAATTCTTTTCATGTTTAGTAAATCCCATCTGAAATATTACTATTGCATATAGCAATAAAGAAATAATGAACAATAAAAATACTACTATATAGTTCGTAATAGACAGGACATTCATAATAAAAATTAATAAAGCTAATACGAAAATTGCCTTTAATGTCGCGATTACTAGAGTCTTCAGAAATTTCGATATTTTAAGATCTACCACTTTGCATAAATAATACGGTTGTATGGTCAAATTAAATACAGCCATTGGAATCGCTGTGCCTAATGCAACACCGATAAGACCATATTTAGAGGCGAGAAGAATACTAAGCAGCAAGTTGATGGCGCCCTCAATAATATTGCAATATGCATAAAATTTATGTTTAGAGATTCCATATAAAACTCCATATGCGGGACTCTGCATGAGTTCTATGGTTTGGCCAAAAAGTAAAATAAATAAAACTGGTAACCCAATTAAAAATTGTTTACCTACCCAAAGTTTTATTATCAATGGAGCATAAAAGGCCAACATGGTAGAAATAAATAAAGAGGTAAATATACTTATTTTTAGAAAAAAAAGATATTTTTGCCTAATCGATTCGTAATTATTTTGCGATTCATATTGACTAAATATCGGCTGCGTAATCTGCAATGCATTTTCAATAAAACTTTTAAAATACCTAATCAACCTAACGGGAATAGCATAATATGCTATGGAACCGATCCCCAACATTACGGAAATTACGAAATTATCCAAACTATATCTTAATAATGACGCGACTTGATTTATAAAACTAAATATACTGTAGCTTACAATCGATCGAATCAATTTTAAGTCTATAAATTTCACAGTTATTGATAACGCCGGAAATGCTTTTTTCGCAAGAAAGAACTTAATTAAATATCCAATCAATACAAGGATAGTTACAACGCTTGCGAGACCAATTATCCCATATCCTTTTGTTAGAACATAAATCACTAATACAGGTTTAATCAATTCAGTAGCAATTTCCACCATAGACGCCTGGTCAAAGCGTAAAAAAGAATGCAGCACCGATGTAAAAACTCTTAATGGAAGTGTCAGGGAGAAGTTTAATCCCAGTATTAGAAAAACTATCTGAAATGTTGCAATATCTTCAATATTTTTAACGTACTTTGCTGAGCCAAAAATAATCAGCAATGTTGTTATCAACAGTAATATTCCAAGCGACAGAAATAAAAAAAACGTTGTATTAACTACTCTATTTATTGAATTATCATCTTTTTTAACGGTAAGAGAGGACACAAATCTAACAATTGCAGATGACAAACCTAAATCAAAAAGACCATAAAAACCCAAAAATGACCCTACAAGTTCCCAAATACCAAATAGCCTGGTTCCTACGTGCTTTATAATTAGTGGCGTAAGGACAAAACCTACTATAGCGGCAATAAAAAAATAAGAGCAGCGAAAAAATGATCCCGCAATTAATGTCTTCGGCTTATCTCTCATTTCTAGATATCTTTCCTAACAATTTAATAATCATTAATTTTGTTATTAACAAAAAGGCTACACAAAATAAAAGTGCAGCTAACATTTCTAATCCTTCCTCAGCAATAACTTCAATTTGATAAATTTGCGGATATCCTTTTTTTAAATAATATTGCCCTACTAATTCTAACACAAACGTGGATAACCATAAGATGCTCGCTCCGAATATAAATTTAAATGATGCTCTTGATAACTGATATAGATATTTAAGGAAATCTTTCAAAAAAAATAAACCACCGAGTAAGAATGGAATATATACTATCATCCATAAATCATGAGATGCCTTCGTATTTAAAAAAACTAGTTTCAATTTATCATGTAGACGTTCATGAATATATGCCACCTCATCCATCGAAAGGAATAAAAATACACCAGAAATTAATAGCCATACCCAGGACTTATTAAATATTCTTTCAGATTTTTTAATAAGTTTGCGGTTTAAAATATAGTTAATTCCTGTAATTATCGAAACCAAAAATAACAGTTGCGAAGAAAACCAGGTAGGAATATTTCCTTCTTGATCAAGATCAAACAAGGTATATGGTAAAAAAATATGTAATGCCATAAGAGCACAAATAATAGAGAATAGGCTACCAATCATAAAATATAAGTAGCGTGAAATTTTTTGTTCGATATTCATCATAATTTCTGATAGGTTATTCTTAAAAGAAATCGTTAAAATAGCTAACTGCGCATTTTAGACCTTCTGTAAAGGTAACGGTTGGCTGATAGCCAAGTTTTGCCTTGATCTTGGAAATATCCGCGAGGGTACGGAAGACATCCCCTGCCCTGATGGGCAGGAGCTTGGGTTGGATACTTTTACCTGTGATTTTGTTGAGCGTAGTAACGATGTCTAAGACTGTAGTATCAACTCCAGAGGCGACGTTAAAGATATCGTGGGAAACGCCCGCTTTAGTAGCAGCAAGGATATTGGCGTCTACGACGTTGTCAATGTAGACAAAGTCCCTTGATTGCTTGCCAGTGCCGAAAATAGGCGGCTGCTGGTCATTAAGCACGCAATTAATAAACTTAGGGATAACTACGGCATACTCGTCGTCCAGCGCCTGGCGCGGGCCAAAGACGTTGAAATAACGCAGGCATACGGTCTCCAGGTTAAAAAACTCGGAAAATATACGGCAATAGTATTCACCGGTAAGCTTACTTAAGGCATAGGGTGAGATCAATAGCGGAAGGTCTGTTTCCTGCTGGGGGAATTTATCGGTATCCCCATATATTGAGCTTGAAGAGGCAAAAACAAAACGTTTTACCTTATGTTTGGCTGCTGCCTGAAGCAGATTCAAGGTACCCTGAATGTTCACGTCATTGTAGCTGTCAGGATCCTTTAAGGAACCGGGAACAGAGCGCAGAGCAGCTTGATGAATGACGTAATCCATGCCTTCGCAGGCTTTGTCGCAAGTGGATTTGTTGCGGATGTCGCCTTCAATTAATTCTACAGGAAATTTTAAATTATCATGTTTACCGCTGGAGAAGTTATCGAGGACACGAACAAAATGTTTTTCTTTTACTAATCTTTCAGCTATATTTGAGCCTATAAAACCGGCGCCGCCGGTAACTAAGAACTTCATTGTATCTCCTTTTTACAGATACCGGTAAATGTAGCCGGGAATGTGGTATTGGATATTGGTCAGAATGTAACCGATGAGTTTGGCTTGAGACTGAAGGATCAACTGTTCGCTGTGCTTGATTATGCCCTTCTGGGTCTTCTCTGCCTTTACCACCATGATCACGCCGTCAGTTTGCGCGCCCAGCAACCCTGCGTCGGTTACCGGGATGATCGGAGGGGTATCAAAAATTACGTAGTCGTATTTCTCCTTAAGCAGGCTAAGGAGATTTTTCATTTTTTGCGAGCCTAAAAGCTCGGAAGGATTATGGGGGATTTTTCCTGCCGGCAGGATGATCAAGTTGTCTATGCCGATATGCAGCATAGCCTCATCAATGTTGGTGCCGTTGGCAATTAAATCAGCCAGCCCGGTTTCCGCTTTTACCCCGAGATATTTGCTAAGGCTGGCGCGACGCATATCCGCGTCTACCAGAAGGATCTGCTTTTTGTTCAGGTCGCGCGCCATAGAGATAGCCAGATTAATAGCGGTAATAGTTTTACCTTCGGCATGATTAGAGCTGGTTATCGTGATCGTCTTTAGCGGATGCTTGGAGCTGATCGCCTGAAGATGCGTGCGCAAGGTGCGGTATTGCTCGGAAACCGGTGAATGCGGATCGTAAAAAGCCACGATACGCGGGTCAATACTGGAATCCGTGGTCTTCTTGGCAACGAATTCGTATTTGACTTCGGCTTTTTTCTCTATTTTTTCAATTCTCTGCAATCTCTCTTCGGCTGCTTTTTTTAATGCGTCGGTAATTTTGCCCATTTAATCTCCTTCAGTCCCTACTTTTAAATCGAATCGGGTATCTGAATATCCAAAGGTTTATAATGGAAGTCGCGTTCTTTGGCGACTTCGTTAATGATATCCGCGGTGATCTGCTTTGCCTCGCTCACATAGCCGGATAAGAGCGCGCTGTCAGCAAGGATATTGATCAGGCGCGGGGTACCGACTGAATGCTTATATAGCGCTTCAATTGCCTCCGGAGTGAAAAGCTCCTGGCTGTTTGGATTAACAAGGCTAAGGCGATGTTTAATGTATTTTTCTGTCTCTTCCCTGTTTAAACTATTTAAGTGGCAGTAAACCATGATTCTCTGGCGGAATTGTTCAAGCTTGGGATTCTCAAGTTTTGCCTTAAGCTGTGGCTGGCCCATCAGAATGATCTGGATGAGCTTTTCCTTCTCGGTTTCAAGGTTTGAGAGCATCCTTACTTCTTCTAAGACCGTAGGGGTGAGATTTTGCGCTTCATCAATAATCAAGACAATATTCATATCAGCGCGCAGCTGCTGAATAAGATATTTATTGAGCTGGGATAATAATTTTTGCTTTGTGCCGGGCTTATAATCCACATCCAGCTCTTCCAGTATCTCCGTAACCAACTCCCTACAGGTTAAGTGAGTATTAGTGATCAACGCTACCTTAGTATTCAAATTAAGCTTATTAAGCAGAGCCCTGCAAACCGTGGTCTTTCCCGCGCCGATCTCTCCGGTGATGACAATGAACCCCTTTCTTTCATTGATCGCATAGATCAGGCTATTCAACGCCTCCGTATGCTTGGCGCTGGGAAAGAAAAATTTTGAATCGGGCGTAGTATTAAACGGTTTTTCGCTAAAGTTATAAAATTGTTCGTACACGCTTATCTCCTAACAAATGAGAATAACAGGGCCGCGATGATTAACGCAAGCGATGACAATGAAACAACAATTGCCAGCTTTTTTCTCCAGTTCTTTTCTTTATCTATCTCTTCCTGCGTAGTGATGCGCGATATCCCGCCTAAAACAGGAAACTTTAAATTATCTTTAGCATCGGCAATGTCTAAAATGGACTGGTCAAGGAATTCACCTGCTAAAACAAGGCCTACTCCTACGCCTGCGCCTAAAAGCAGGCCCATAAATATGATCATAGCCTTATTGGGCTTTGCCGGCCGATAAGGAAGCCGTGGCGGGTCAATCACAGTGTAACGCGTGCCTTGCCTTGACGCTTCCAAGCGCTGGGTGATCTTGGCGGTTTCTAATTTTTGAAGCAGCATATTGTAAATATTTTCGTTGACATTTTTATCCCGGGCAAGCACGGAATCATACTTATCCATCAGCATTAATTTATAGATCGCGGCATTAGGATCGGTAGCGCCGTTATCGACGCCAAGATACGCAGCTCCTCCGGAGGTAGTTTCCTGACTAATGACCTTATCCAGTTCCTGCTGCAGCGCCTTATATGCCGGATCGTCTTTTAGCGGAGCAGTGGCAACTTTAAACTCGCCTGATTCCAGTTCTTTTTTGGCAATATCCAGTTTCTGGCGCAGTTCTCTGACTAATGGATGCTGTTCAGTAGAATCAACCAGCAGGTTCTTAAGCTGTTCTTCCAAATCGGAAACCTCCGACTCTTTGATTTTTCTTTTATATACATCAAGCTGTTCCTTGATAAACTCAATCGCCACGTCGGTTTCCTTGGTCTGCGTGCGCATGTTTTCATCAACCAGGTTGTCGCTTAGGGTCTGGGTAATACGCTGGGTTTGGCGCGGTTCATCGCCAAAATAAGATATCCTGATAATCGTAGGCATATTTTGCGCGTGCGAGCTCGGGCCGCGCATCTGCACGCTGATATTTTTCCGTAAACCTAAAATAAGGTTTTCAAACTGCTGCTGCGTCTGGATATTTTTTGCCAGGTCCAGCTTCTTGGTCAATTCTACAAGACTGTTCCATCCCAAGAGCATTTCTTTTATGGTCTGCATCCTTTGGATGGCGGAAGTAGAAACTGCCAGATCCTGGATCAGCGGGTTAATGATCTTTTCTTCCTCAACCAGGATCAGCGTATAAGCTTCATAGCGCGGCGGCATAACAAAAGCAGCAACAATGCCCAAAACCAGGCCGATGAACGCCGGGTAAATTACCGTCCATTTACGCCTGAAAAATATCTTTAAGTATTCTAGGGGGTGTGTAACTTTAGCAGTTTCTTGATTTTCCATATTCATCTCTCTTATTTAGTGACGAGGTTACTAATCGCGCTCTTAGCGGTAGATGCGCCTTCCGGAGCTGCGCTCATGCCTGAAACAGTCGCGGTTACAGGATTAATTATGCGCACGATCTTAGCCATAACAGTGCTGGGCACGTACAATACGTCTCCCGGGCGCATATCATAGTTATATTTTAAGTTCCCGCCGTAAAGCACGGCGTAAAGGTCCACTGCGCGGGTCTTCATATTACCGTTATTATCCGGGGTAATGATGCGGCACTTGCGCATTGCCGCTGCCAGCGTAGGCAGGCCTGCCTGCACTACCGCTTCCCTGACCGGGATGGTTTCCGAACGCATATAGTATTTGCCGGGCTTGGCAACTTCTCCCAAAACGTAAATCACTTTACTCTTATACTCTACTACTGCCACGTTGATCTCCGGGTTGATGACGTAGACGGAAACTACCTCCTTAAGTTTATCTTCCAGTTGTTTTTTGGTCAGGCCGTTGACGTCTATGTCTCCGACAAACTTATACTGGAGCTTTCCCTCAAGGTTGATCGGGTAGATGCCGCTGAATTCAGGATGGCGCATTACGCTAACCTCAACAATGTCATCCGGGCCTAAAGTGTAACGCAAAGGGTCAAAACCTGATTGCGGGGTGTTTGCGGACGCTTCCTGCGCTACGGGTACTGATGGAAGAGAGATAGTTATCTCCTCCTCTGCCTGAACTATGCCAAAAAGGGCTAAAATCGCTAAAATCAGGATAAAAAACTTAAAGTTGTTTTTCATTGCCGCTCTCCTCATATATAATTGTTTCCTTAAAGTCGCGTAATCGCCGGAAGTCGTCCTTATCATAGACGCGCCATCCGCGCCAATCGCGCTTGGGCCGGCTAACCTTGCCGGATTTTTCCCAGCGGATGATCGTCTTGGGCGTTACCTTGATCCTTCCTGCCACATCCGTAATCGTCATTTTACCGTTACTCAACTTAAGCCTCCTTGTAATAATTAGGTATTTTGTATTATTAAGTCTTATTATGTCCGGGTATGTCCGGGTATGTCCTAAAACGTCCGTATATTACTTATAATAGCACATTCTGTGCCAAATCAAAGGAAATTTGGAAAAATTTTTAATTTGAGTTGTAAGTTATTGATTTAATTGAAGATATTATATTGCTGGCGTAGCAACCTAATACGTGGATTTTAGGGCTATAAGCGGATTTAAAAAATCATGATTATATTAAGCAACGATGAAAACGGCACAAAAGGCATAGACCGGAAAATATCCCAGTCTAACCATTTGTGCCACAAAAAGATAGGATTAATGTCTACTTAAATAAACAAATTGTTACGAAGTTTTAGAATATAGCCCAGCATAGAGATCAAGGACCTGCCGGATCATGCATTGGTACTTTTGATGATGCTGCCGGGCAGCTCGCTTGAAAAATTCTATGCTTTTGCGGCTTAAGGAAATCGTGATTTTCGCGCTTTCTTCCGGGAAAATAAGCTCCTCCGGAGGCGGCAAAAAGTCCTTCACTCTTGTCAATTTCCCAATCGGCATATTCTCATCGTATTCATTCTTCTTTCTCATAGTATTTCGCCCCTTTCCTCCAATGCCCTGCCCCAATTATCCGGATTTTACCTTCCCGATACGTAAACCTTACCGTAAGAATCCTTCCTTCTACTTTCCCAATGCAGAACAACCGCTCCTCCGCGGCTGAATGCTTAGTATCAACAAAGTATATGCTAAATATGGTTAATTGTCAATACAATTATATGTATAATATGCCATATTTAGCTGCCTCCTTCCTTTATATCAATAGACGGAGCAGCAGGATAAATCTAACGGATATTTTTACTTAATGTTGTCGGAGATAAGTTCCGTCATATGCGCTTTCAAGAATTTGGCTATAGCGCTAACTGTCTCATCCTTAAATCCCGGAGGACTTTGGGCTACCCACATCGTAAAATTATACAGTTCTTGCGTGTCTACTTTGAGCCATTTTTTATTTTTGTGTAAAAATACGAATAGTGTCGTCATTGCGATGCGCTTATTGCCGTTTTGAAAAGGATGATTTTTGACCATTAGATACAATAATACGCTTGCCTTCGTAACAAGCGTTGGATAAAGAGACTTCCCGCCGAAAGTCTGGAATGGGGCCGACAGACAGCTTTCCAGCGCATTGGCAAAACGTGTAGAGAAATCCGGGATCGGCTCGTTAAAAGACATCAGCGCCTTAGCCAGCCTGAAAGATATATACTCAACTTCCTTTGCAGTCAAACCCTTCATTTATTCCCTGCCTAAGCGTTTCAAGACCTCACCGTAATCATTTACGGTCTTTCTTACGGCAGCATCTATCTGCCGTTTGGCGCTTACGCTTAAGGCCTTGCCGGTAATCGCGTCAAGATATTTACGGGGAATAGCATAATTTCTGCCTATACGGACTGCTTTGATTTGCCCGTTTTTAACCTTCTTAAAGACCGCAATTCTGCTTAAACCAAGAATGTTGGCCAACTCTGGTATACTGATATATTGCTTGCTCATCATCCATTACCTCTTTCTTAAACAGATTAACCTATGTTAACCGACCATGTATAGGTTAACATAAAAATACCCGGGAGTCAAGATTATTTGTTACTACGGCGGGGGCGTTTGAACTCAAAGATCTCAATGGCTTCAAGGATGAGCAGGAGCGCCAGGAAAAGCAGGATTGCGCCAATAAAGCCGATCAGGCTTACCTTATATTGTAGGATGACTAGCAATAAGGCCCAGAGCGTCATTACCAGCATAAAAACCATGGGGATGACCACAAACCAAATGTGCTTGCCCTTCTTCTTTAGCCACACTGCCACAACCATCAGGGCCAAGCCTGCCAACAGCTGGTTAGTTGCGCCAAAAATCGGCCAAATGATCTTCCAGGCAGGGACGATGTTGCCGCTTGGATCCTTAATATTAATCAGCACAAAGAACGCCGGCAGGATAAGAGTAATTAGTGTTGCCAGATAGCGCGTACGTCTGCCCTCAATGTTGAAAATCTCCTGGAAGATATAACGCGCCAGGCGAGTGGCAGTATCCAGCGTGGTAAGAATAAAAGCAGATAATGCCAATAAGCCAAAAGAAGCGCCAATCTTTTCCGGAATGCCAAAGACAGATAAGAATTTAGCCATACCGGCGCCATAAATTGCCAGCGGTGCTTTAGCTGCCAAGGGGTCCCCTCTGCCAATAACCATTACCGTGGCTAATGCAATGATTGCGACCAATCCTTCAACAAGCATGGCGCCGTAACCAATCGGCAGGGCGTCAGCTTCTTTTTTTAGTTGTTTAGAGGTCGTGCCGCTGGCAACTACAGCATGAAAGCCGCTGATCGCTCCGCAGGCAACAGTTACAAAGAGTATGGGAAACATTGGGCCGATATCCTGAACGTTCCAGGCGGTAAATGCCGGGTAATTAAGCGGCAGGCCGCCAAGAAGGATCCCGAAAAAACCTCCGAACAACGACGCGTAAAGCAGAAAACTGCAGAGATAATCCCGCGGCTGTAACAATATCCAAACCGGGGTAATTGAAGCGACAAAGCAATAAACGATCAATACGAGATCCCAGGTTTTGGCCTGGTCTCCCAGGAGCGTCGGAACATTGTTTAAGGGTATTTTCTGGCCTACCCAGATGAAAAAAAATACTAACGGCACAAATATCAAAGAAGCCCATTTTAAGGACATTTTCAGCCGATACAAGGAAAATCCAAAACCTATTGCCGCCAGTATAAAAAATAAAGACGAGGTAGCTACTCCCCCGTCAAGTTTGAAAGTGTTAGCTGTCAGGTCGGTAAAAACAGTCAGGACATATACCAGGCTTAGCCAGATGAAGGCCAGCATCAGATGGTATGCCCGCTTGGACATGTAGGTATTGGCGATCTCGGCAATAGAGCGGCCGCGATTACGGATAGAAATGATCAGGCTGGAAAAATCGTGGATACCACCGATAAAGATAGAGCCGATAACCACCCAAAGCCAGACCGGCCCCCAACCAAAAGCAATACCGGCAATGATCGGGCCTAAAACCGGTCCCGCGCCTGCAATTGACGAGAAATGATGTCCGAATAGTACGGGCGCGGGAGCAGGCACATAGTCCACTCCGTCATACATCGCATGCGACGGCGGATGATTTTTATTATTCAGCTCAAAATGCGCTTTAAGGAAGAAGCCATATCTTCTATAAGCCAAAACGAACAGAACGCAGGCTAGCAAAAATATGGCGGTGAGCACTCTCTATGAGCAGTCGGGGCGCCAGCAGCAGCTCATCTGGCCGCATCTATCACGATAGCCCGTGGCAAAACATTGGGAGTTACCCTCTTGCTTTTGTATGCCGCGGATAAGTTCTTTTTTGGAATACTTCCAGGTGTCCTTGATGCCTTTTTGTCTTGCCCTTTTTTCAATTTCTGAAAGCCTCATTTCTACTACCCCTCCTTATGCTTTATAAACTACGTCGTGCTGCCTAACCCGGGAATTGACCAATAAACCGATCTCATCCCCCTTCTTCGCAGAATTTACCGGCACGCGGTCAATCTGCATTGAATCTACGTTTTGCGTAAAGTCGGTGGTGTGGCCCTTTATTTTAACTACCACCCCCGCTGTCAAAGGAACCTTTAGTTTGATCACTGCTGCCCGGACATGAGGAAAATAATGCGTAACTATGCCGATAACGTCTTTCTTGGCCTTAGCCTTTGCCTTGGGATTTTTTGCCTTAATCTTAGGCCTTAGTTTCGGCTTTGCCTTGACTTTTCTCTTAACTGTTCTCTTTACGGCTTTTTTCTTCGTAGCTTTCTTTTTTACGGGCTTTTTCTTCTTTTTAGTTGCCATCCGTCCTCCCCTTCTTATTAGAGTACGATTTTTTCGGCAAGATCCGTAACAATCGGGATGCGGCAGTAATTGCCCAGCAAAGACTGCAGAGATCCCCATAAAAGCGCCAGGAGATAAATATAAGAAGCCCAGTGCCAGACAAATTGCCCTACACCGGGAATAACATTAAAAAGAAACGCGCCTACAAGAAAAATGAACAGAACCAGGCCTTGCTTACCATGGTAAACGCAAAATTTATTATCTTTCTTTAAGATCAGCGGCAAAATGCAGAGAAAGCCCCAGTAGGCGACTACCGCGAAAATCTTTCCCTCTTCTATTTCCTTACTATTCTTCTCCATAGCCTGACCCCTAAAACAGTCACTTCCCTTCTTCTATCTCAAGAAGCGAATTCATCTGGCCAAAGGGATTGACCTGCCTGCGGGGATTTCCGGCGTCTTCCGTCCAGTTGCCGTCAACCACAAAGCGATACTGATATTGTCCGGCTTTAAGGCTTACTTTTTTAACCCACGTGCCGTTAGAGCGTTCCATGCGGCTTTTTTCATCCGGCTGCCAGTTGTTAAAATCGCCTACCAGGTGCACTTCATTGGCATCGGGCGCGGGAAGCGAGAAAATGATCTCGCTAAGTTTGGGCATCCTTTCTTTGACGATTTCATCCATTTTCTTTTCCAGGGGCTTGCACGCAACAGGCGCGGGAGTTTCCGGGCTGCTCCCTGATTCCTGGATGATCAGCTCACGCGCAAGGCTGTAGTAATCCTTGGCCCCGCGGCAATATTTATCATAATTTAACACGTAGGTGCCTTCAGTCTGCGCTTCTTTTAGCTTTACGTTTACGTGGATGATGTTGCTAAAAAGCTTGTTCTTAAAATCCGCGCGGATCTTTTCCAATACCTTAAACGAATGGCGCAGCCGGGAATCAAAATTCGTTACCAGGACTTTATATTCAACGTTGTGGTTTAAGCGGTCCTTGACTAGGTTAACGATGTCCACCAATTGCGCCAGGCCTTCAAGCGAGAACCTGCTTGCTTCAACCGGGATAATAATCTCCGAAGACGCGCGGATGGCGTTTATGGTAAGGATGCCTAAATTAGGCGGGCAATCAATCAGGCAATAGTCATACTTCATGCTGAAGCCATTCAGCGTATCCATCAGGCGGGATTCCCTGCCGATCTCACCCGCGAGTTCCTGCTCAAGTGTGCTCAAGACAACGCCGGAAGGCGCAATGTCAAAATTGTCCGTTACATTCTGGATGATATCGTGAAGTTTGGCTCTTTTATTGGTCAGCTTGGAAAGGACGTTGTAAATCGTCAGGTTTGCTTTAATGTTCAAGCCGAGAGTAGCGTGAGACTGCGGGTCAAGGTCAATCAATAAAACTTTACGGTTATTGCTTGCCAGCGACGCAGCTAAATTTATCGCCGTAGTTGTTTTGCCGCAGCCGCCCTTCTGATTCGTGATGGAGATTATACGCATTATCGACCCCTCCTAGATTAGCGTAATACTCTAATGTTATCTATATAGACCACGTCCTTTTTATCCTTCGCGTTCCATTCCTCCACGATAAACGAGACTTTGGTTATCTCATTCCAATAGCTTATGCCGTGGAATTCGGAAAATTTTACGGCGTAATTATTCCATCTGTGGGGTATGTCTTTAAGATAAAGGCTGGATCTTTCGTTGAAGGAGTTGGTGAATTCTACTTTGAGCGAAATTTTGTCGGCGTAATTGCTTTTTTTCAAAGCAAAGGCAAGCGTATTGTAATGAGAGAGATTGAGACGGTTAAGATCTAAGGAAAAAATCTCTTTTCTGGCGGGGTTGAAATTAAAGTTAATTTTCGCCGTATCGGGATACAAAATAAGCGCGACCTCAGGCGCTCCAACAGAATTCCTGCCATTCAGGGCAGCGAATGAAAAAAAACCAAGCAAAATTACGACCGCAGAACCGGTGAAGATATATCTATTGAACTTATGCTTTTTTTTGTTTTTTTTCTTTTTACTGGATGAAGCGTCGAGATAGATATTTGCAAGATGTTCGTAAATATCTCTCTTGTCCATTATGCAAAGTTATACCATAAAAGGGGTTAGATGTCAATCATAAACTATTATTCAAATACGCCGGATGCGGTTTGCCGATGATCTGATAAAAATTACGCGCGTGCATGCGGAATAATTTATCAAAATCTCCGTTGGGGTCTTCGCCATACCACCAGAACCAGTCGCTTCCTTCCAAAACGCGCATTTGTTTCCACGCCAGCTTAATGTCAATGCCGTCTGAACCTTCCTTCTCTATTCTTTCAAGTTCGGAGCGCGCTTCAGTCAGGCTTTCCCACGCGCGATTCTTATGCGGGTTGCCGATCCATTTGCCGAACTCGCCGTAAATCCATGAGCCCGGGGCAAGGCGCTTGATCTCATGCTCTGCCGGATGTGATTTTAAATATTCCTGCGGCGTGGTTGCGGTAACGAATTTGGCGCTGGATAAATTTTCATAAAGCAGCTCAAGAAAATCATGGCCGTCATTGGCATAATATTCCCATGCGTTCTCACCGTCCATTGCGATCGTAACAAGAATATCCTGGTTCTTAAAAGCGGCTGCGATATTTTCCAAATGCTTCATAAAATCGGCAACCGCGGACTTTGAATCCCAGCGATGATAAACAAAACCGATAAGGTCGGAAAGATTGCGGTCGCGGAAAATAATGCTTAGCTGTCCCTCTTTGCCCTTTAAGAGGTGCGGCTTATATAAAGCGCGGGTATCCCGCTTTTTAAGGCCCAATGACCTGAATAATATGCCTTCATCGGCAACAATCCATTTAATCCCGGATTCCATAATGAACGGTAATATGTGCCGGCTTACCGCTTCTTCCGAAGGCCACATGCCCGCCGGCGCCATACCGAAACGCGCCTTGTAGAATTCCACTGCTTCGTCAATTTGCGCTTTGGCATCCTGCGGCCAGCTGAATTGGACCTGCGGCAGCGTGGTTTTGATATTTGCCTCTTTGGCAGTCTTGGTATTATAAAGCAGCGGCAGTATTGGATGGTAATACGGGCTGATAGAGGCCTCAATCTGGCCCTTTGCGATGAATTCCTTATAAACGGGGATAACGCCGGAAAGGATCTCTAACTGGGTATTTAAGACAATGGTCTTATCTTCTTCATTGTAGAACCGGCCTTTGCCAACGATCTTTTTTAATGCCGGGATATTGCGGCGGAAATACGGGTCAAACCAGGCAAGGTTAAACCAAACCTGCAGGTCAAGGAAGTCTTGAGTGGTAAAATTCTTGCTGGCCTTATGTTTTAGATAAAGCTCGTAGTAACGCGGATGTACTGCAATACACTTTTCAGGGTTAATGCTGAAGAAACGGCTAAGTAGGAATTCTTTATCCTGTTGGTCAAGCTTATCCGCCGGCTTAAGGGTAAGCTCAAAAAATTTGTCCTTTACTTCGCCGCTAACGTAATCTTCTACCTGTTCTACCAGCGAAGGCACAAGATTGAATGTCTGGCGCACTGCCGGATACTTATCCAGCATTTTAACCATATCAAGGTAGTCTTTGATGCCGTGCAGCCGCACCCAAGGCACATCAGTCTCCTTGGTAAGGAGATTCTTGTAGTACGGCTGATGCATGTGGAAGATAAAGGCGAGGTATAGCATTAGGTGATAGGTGTTAGGTAATAGGTGTTAGGTTTAAAGTGATGGATATTAAGCATATTTCCCGAGTGAATTCTTAAGACCGTTTAACATTTTACCACATTCATTATATTCTTGCACAAAATAATTATATTTATCTTCCGCAACATATTGCTTCTTAAAGGCAATTGATATATGATGTCTGGTTTCCTGAATTTCTCCTTGCGCCCGGTTAATACCCTCTAAATAAATATTTAAATGTTTATTATTCCAACCTTCGGCAAGATTCGCAGGGGCTGAATTAGAAGATCTTCTTAATTGGGAGCCTAACTCATACTTTTCAAAATCAGGAAATTCCTGTGTTAAAGCAGAAACCTCCAAATGTAGCTTACATAATTTTTGATAAACGTCTAAATCCTCAAAGCTATTTATTTGATTTTTCATACCTGGTATCTGACACCTAGCACCTAAAAAAAAGCCCCCAGAGGTTTAAGCCTCCAGGGGCTTTTTTATTACATAAACGCTATTAGAATGTTACCTTCATTGAACCGATGACTTCAGTTGCTGTGTTGTCATTCCTATTGGAAAGGGCATTACCCGCCCAATAGACACCGGTCAAAAGGGAGAACTGAACATCTTCGGTATAATCATAGGTAGCCGTGACATCCAATTCTTGACCTAATCCGCCCTTTTTGGTAAAAACGAGGTTCTGTCCAGGTCTTGCAACACTCGTAGCTACTAGACCGTTGGTAGACCTCTTTGCCAGCCAATAACCATAATATTCGCCTTTTAAGGTGATATCTTCCATAGGCTTCATTGAACCTTTGATACCAGCTATATGCTGATTGGTCTGGTTCCATAACACATTATGGATATTGCCGAACGTCTGGTTCTCATACATCGGGTCCCATCCGCGGCGATGGCCTGCGTTGGTATCATAGTTGTCGCTGTCACCGCTAAAATAGGCATACAAAGCAGTCAAAGAAGGTGTATATTTGACTTTTTTAAAATCATAGGTCAACGACGTTTCCAAAGCCCAAGCTTTAAGGGCTACGGTCGGCTGAGCCGCAGTATTGGTGTTATATCTACCAAACTGATATGCAACTTCCAACTGATACATAAGATTCTCGATGGGCGTAGTAGATACGCGGGCACCGATAACATCTGTACGAGTAGGCTTATTAATGTTAGTATTCGCTTTTCTGTCAACGTTTCTTTCAAACCAGTATGCCTCTACCTTGGTGTTCTTGGTGAGATCATAACCGGCATTCACGCCATAAAGATTGGTGTCATCGTAGCTGTTGGTAACTGCCTCTGCGATCTTTGCGCCGATGATGTCAATCACCAAAGGATCATAATTAAGGGTAGCGCGAATAGCATCAAACGACTTACGGGCGCTCAGGTCTGCGTTTAACCTGTTAGCGCTGGTGGTACCCACCACGTTACTGAACGGGCTGGCTGAACTAACCGCGTTATTAGTATCAGGATCGCCGACTATCATTTCGTTTCCAAAGTGCAGTTCCTGGCGACCAACTGTCATTGTCAGAGGAGAATACAAAAACTCTTTCAAAGTCACATAAGCCAAGTCAAGATCAATGTCTGTGTTGACATTTCTGTCTGAACTGGCTGCGACTGAACCCGTATTCTCTGTTTCGCTACCCCAATATCTTTCGTTGAGTATCCTTACGGTGGTAGAAACATTGTCTGTAAGATCAGCATCAACTCTTACGCGGGCAATGCTAGCAAGAAAAGTATCCGGATACGTTCCTGTTGTACCGGTTCCGGCGGCCTTGCTATTATTAAGCTCAAGCTGGCGAGCAACACCAAGCACGGTGATGTCTCCGCTTACTTTAACATTTTGAACTTCTGCGTATGCGGTAAATGTGAGGCCTACCACAAACGCCAAAGCCAAAACTAATATCAAGCGTTTACTCATTTGTGTAACCTCCTTTAAAATTCCAAACAATATATTTAACTAGGTATTTAAGTGTTGCCTAGATTATTTCTATCTATTTTTATATCACTGGATTTGTGTATGACTTCGGGCTATTTTTATGTTCATCGCCTCCCTTCTGCCCAACATTAAAGCCATATCCAGTGGTATAACCGATTTTCTCCCTTTTAACATATAAACCTTTACTTGTCAAGGGTTTTTTAATAAAACCAGGGTTTATATTATGTAACTCCTTTAAATTCAGATATTTAGGAGATTTGTTTCTTTTTTTATTCAAGAGCACTGCTAGCTGCTAGGGACGTCCTTTCAGGTACCACCCTGCAAGGCCGCTTTTATCTTCATCTCCAAAATAGCGAATTTTTTTGCAGTGTAATACCTACGCTCATCTTCCTCCAATAAAGAACCCAGCTTTACGGAGTAATCTTTTGCAGTAAAAGACGTTACCCCTCTTAACAGTCTTTCCAAAACCTCGGCAGGCTCATCCAGCGCTGCGCCTTTTTTCAAAAGAAACTCAATGTCAAAGGCGTCACGGATCTCTTTTCTGTCTAAAAGCGCCCGGATTTTTGCCGTCAGCATATCCTTTAAAGACAGGGCATTCAAAATAACCTGCACGTTTGAATACTTGCTGTATGCGATGGACCGTTCTGATTTTACGGCCTTAAGCTCTTTTCTGATCTCCAGCTTCAGGGCCCGCGGAAAATTTTTTGACCGGATCTCAAAAAGTATTGTATAAAATTTATCCGTTGCGTCTTTTACCGTATAATAGCGGCTAAGGCAATCCTTTAGATTGCGGAATAATTTTTGGGCATCGGTTTTTTTATTGAGCCAAAAATCCAAATCTACGGAAAACCGGTTTAAACCGTAACAGAGCCTAAGCATTGTGCCTCCGCCAAAAACAAGCCCGCTCAATAATTTTGCGCTGTTTAGCCGATCCAAAACCTCTAATTCAAATTGTTCCTGTTTTATGAGATCCCGCATATTTTCCCCGCTATCTGCCTTGTTTTAAGTGGGTATGCTTTTATTATTTTTTTTAACCTCTGCATATCCAACCTTTCAATATTCAAAGATGCGAAGTCCAATTTATATTTGCCGAAAGAAAAAAGATAAACGGCATCCATAAAAGCTTTTTCTTTTGTGGCGATAAAAATATTGTCTTTTCTGATAAAATCAAAATAGACTGTTTTTTTAACTTTGTGATAGTTGAATATTACTCCCTTTATTTCAAAACGCTGGGAGCGTTTTAGGGAAATACTTTCAAAAAAATTCCGCGGAGACTGGGTTGTAACTTCATAAAACGATAAAGCAGTCATTAAAGATATGTATGAAGGCACCTGCAGGTAATTGGAAAGCGCGAAAAAATCTTCCCGCCTAAAGTTGCCCCAATTCTGATCCAAGACGTAAAAATTATTTTTAAGCCTTATAAAAACGCCGGATTTTACGTAGCGGCTGGCAAGGACCCGGGCTGATTCAAGGCTAATGCCGGCAATATTTGCCAGATTGGCTATTGTAAAGTAGGGCTTTTCCTGTAACCGGCGAAGCTGCGCGTATTTCATTTGTTTTCCCCCAAAGCCTGATATTTACTAAGTATACATAATTAACATCTACGATAAGTATATATCCCTAGTAATCCTTTGTCAAGCTTATTTTATTCAACCACGCCAAGGGTTTCGCCGACACTTACAGTGTCGCCTTCGCTAAAGATGACCTCGGAAAGCGTGCCTGAACAGGGGCTGGGCAGGTTAAAGGTGGCCTTATCAGTGGCAAGCTCAACTAAGTCGTCTTTCTCATTTACCTTATCTCCGACTTTATAATACCAATAAGAAACCGTCGCTTTGGTGATGCCTTCGCCTAATTCCGGTAAGATGACTTTTGTCATATTAAAGCCTCCTCCTTTTCTTTCAAGAATACATTTGTGAATTTCGCGGTTAATCCGGCTTTCAGCGCATTGACCTCAACCTGCCTGCCTAAAGCCGTTTCCAAAGAAACCATTTCTATGTCCATGCCGCAAGGCCGGATCAAAGAATAGTTTTTCAGGTCATCATTCTTTATGTTTATGCTCATGCCGTGGAAAGTTATCCAGTTCCTTACGCAGATGCCGATAGAAGCGATTTTTTTGCTGCCGAACCAAACACCGGTAAGCCCAAGCCTTCTTGTTGCGGTAATTCCGAAATCGGATAAAAAATCAATGGCAGTTTCTTCAAGCTGTCTTAAAAAAAAGTGGATGTCTTTCTTAAAATAATTCAGGTTGAATACCGGATAAATAACAAGTTGGCCCGGGCCGTGATAAGTAACATCCCCGCCTCTTTCAACTTCAATAAGCTGGATGCCTTTTGCCTGTAATTCGTCTTTACCGATAAGGATATTTTTACGGCTTGCTTGCCTGCCTAAGGTGATCACCGGATTATGGAAACAGGTTATCAGGCAGGAATTATATGCACCTTTTTTAACGTCGGAAAAAACCAGCCTTTGGCATTCCAAAGCTTCGTTATAATCTATTAAACCTAAATCAACCGTTCTCATTGGGGACGTCCTTTAAAGTACCACCCTATCTGATCTTAAACACTTTATCTACAATGAGGTCGTAAGGCCTGTCCTCGGATACATATTTGATATAGGCCTCTTGCCTCTTCTCTTGTATATGGGCCAATCCCGAATAGAGCAAATTAGGCATAATTATTATATCATCGGTAGAGCCGTAAGCATAGTAAGAAAAACTGCTCCATTTATATCTTGATAAATTATCAACTATTCCTGCACGCAGAGGATTCCGTTCAATATACCTTGCGCATTCTAAAAGATAAGCATCATTATTTATGGAGCGGCTCTTATACCGGTTCTGAAAGATAAACCCGACAGAACCATAACGCTTGCGGAATGTAACCGCATATACCTGCAGAATTGATTGCATAAATTTTGGTAGATCCGATGCTTTAATAGCTTTAAGCAGCAGGTGTATGTGGTTTGGCATAATGCAGTAATTGGTTATCTTGACTTCGTAGGAGTGCTGGTATTGCTTAAGTATTGCCAAAAAGTATTCATAGTCATGCTTGCACCTAAACAGGCGCCTACGGTCAATACCCCTTGTAACTATATGATAATACCCTCCGTCTATCAAGGCTCTACTTACTCTTGGCATATAGATTCCTCCTTCTAATTAAATAGACGAAAGAAAAAGGAAAATCTAACAAAGAAATTTTTAGTTGGTTAAAATGACGGGATTAGAAAACTCTGAAAAGGGTGGTACCTGGAAGGACGTCCCCTGCTATTTGAGCGCTTCGTGGATGCCTTCGGACAGGCTGGGGTGGGCAAAGATCGTATCGCGGATCTGCGATACGGATAATTTATTGGAAACTGCCAGGCCGGCAATCGCAATGAGCTCTGCCGCGGAAGGCCCGAGTATTGCGCAGCCAAGCACTACTCCGGATTTTGCCTCTGAAATAAATTTAATGAAACCGTCTGCTTCATCCATAATCCTTGCCATGCCGGAAGCCATAAAATCAAATTTATGCAGCTTCACTTCAATACCCTTGGCAATTGCTTCTTCTTCACTCATTCCCACGCTTGCTGCCTGGGGATCGGTAAAAATGCAGCTGGGCACGACCTGGTTATCGCACTTTTTTGGCTTGGCAGAATCTGCGATGTTCTCTGCCGCAATAACTCCTTGGTAAGCGGCATAATGCGCAAGCATTAACTTTCCTGTGCAGTCTCCGGCGGCGTAAATATTAGGAATATTTGTCCTAAGATATTCATCAACGACGATCTTTCCTTTTTCAGTTACTACACCGATAGATTCTAAGCCTAACCCTTGCGTATCCACTGCCCTGCCCACGGCAAGCAGCACCAAATCATAATTATTAAAATCCGCGGGCTGCGCCTCGGCATTAGTGCTTACCTTGATGCCTTTCTTTTTAAAAGATTGCTCAAGCTTGCGGCTAATGTCTTTATCCATTCCCGGCAAAAGCTGGGGCATTTTTTCAATCACTGTAACCGTTATGCCAAGGCCGGCAAATAAGCCGGCGAATTCACAGCCAATCACCCCGCCGCCAATAATAAGAAGTGTCTTAGGAAGTTCCCTTAACTGCAGGATCTCGTCGCTGGAAATAACTTTCTTACCATCAAGCTTGATCTGGCGTAATTCTGCCGGCGTTGAGCCACAGGCAATAAGAATAAATTTCGCGGACAGCTCTTTGCCGCCTGCTTTTACGGAATTCGCGGAAATGAGTTTTGCTTCGGCGTTGATGAAATCCACGCCCTTAAGCATAAATGCCATGCCTGCTGAAAGCTGCTGAATAATTTTATCTTTTCTGGATTGGATTTCGGGAAAATTTATTGCGGGGTTTGTAACTTCTATACCGAAGGTTTTTGATTTTTTTGCCAGGGAGTAAACTTTGGCTGACTGGATAAGCGCCTTGGTGGGGATACAGCCGCGGTTAAGGCAGGTGCCGCCGATTTGGCTGTTCTCAATTACGGCAACTTTCAGGCCGGAGTCTTTGGCTTTTAAAGCCGCGTTAAACCCTGCCCATCCACTGCCGATGATGATCAAATCGTAATTCATTTGATCTCTTTATACTGTTCCTTTAATTTAGCTGCGCAAGCCTGCAGGCTGCTAAGTTCCTCTGTATTCAATTCCAATTCAATTACTTTTTCAATGCCGCTCTTGCCTAATTTGCAGGGTGAACCTATGCAAACGTCTTTAATGCCGTATTCGCCGTTTAAGTAAGCGGAAACCCCGACTACGCGGCTATGGCCCCTGGCAATGATACCGGCCAGCTCTGCGATCGCTGCCGAAGGCGCGAAATAAGCGCTGCCTGAACCAAGTAAAGAAACGATCTCTTTGCCCCGGTCAAAAGTACGAGCGGCCAATTCACGGGCCTTATCACTACCCACGATCTTATCAAGGCTTGAGCCTTTTACTTTTGTAAAGCGAGTTAAAGGCATCATACCTTCGCCATGGCTGCCGATCACACAAGGCTCTATCTCGGTTACCGGAATATTGAGTTCATTGCTAATGAGATTAGCAAAGCGCGAAGCATCCAGTGTAATACCCATGCCAAATACTTTACTTGGGGCAAAACCCGTAACCTGCAAGGCAAGCCGGGTCATTAAATCAAGGGGATTGGTGACGATGATTACGATTGCCTGCGGACTAAGCGATTTTATATTTAAGCAAACGTCTTTTAGGATCTGCGCGTTCTTATTCAGCAGGTCCTCGCGCGTCATTCCAGGCTTGCGCGCCAAGCCTGCGGTAACGATCACGATATCAGAACCGCTGATCCCATTAATATCATCTGTGCCGGTAATGTTAAAGTCGGACTTTAACAATAGCCGGCTATCGTCCATATCAAAGGCCTTACCTTGCGCAATACCCTTGGCAATATCCACCAAAAAAATATCGCCTAACCCATCCTGGGCAAGGCGCATTGCAGTTAAACCGCCGACATTACCAGCTCCGATAACGGATATTTTCATTTTAATTTTGCAATAATTGCGTCTGCCATTTCCGCAGTACCCACGCTTGAGGGGTCGTCGCGACGCGGCTTTAAGTCATAAGTCACGGACTTGCCTTCGGCAATCACCTGCTTGACTGCGGTTTCCAGCCGATTAGCAGCTTCTTTTTCCCCGATATGCTCAAGCATCAATACTCCGGATAAGATCATTGCCGTAGGATTGACTTTATTCATACCGGCATACTTTGGCGCTGAACCATGCACTGCCTCAAATACTGCCATTTCATTGCCGATATTGGCGCCGGGAGCAATGCCTAATCCGCCGATCAGGCCGGCGCAAAGATCGGAAATAATATCGCCGTAAAGGTTAGGCAGTACCAGGACATCGTAATTCTCCGGACGCTGCACTAATTGCATTGACATATTATCCACGATCGCGTCTTCAAAGGCAACCCTTCCGGTATATTCTTGAGCAACTTCCTTTGCGACTTTCAGAAATAGCCCGTCGGTAAATTTCATAATGTTTGCTTTATGCACGGCAGTGACTTTTTTACGGTTATGCTTTAAGGCATATTCAAAGGCAAACTTAACGATGCGTTCGGAAGCAGTCCTTGAGATTGGTTTGATGGAAATGCCGGAATCCGGACGGATCTTTTTTTTATTGTATTTGGCGATCTCTTGGATCAAGTGCTCGGTTTCCGGCTTGCCCTCTTCAAATTCAATACCGGCGTAAAGGTCTTCGCTGTTCTCCCTGATAATCACCAGGTCAATATTCTTGTAGTGGCTCTTTACTCCTGCGTATGATTTAGCCGGCCTGACGCAAGCATATAAGTCTAATGCCTGCCGGATCGCCACGTTAACCGAACGGAAGCCACTGCCGACAGGCGTCGTTATCGGGCCTTTTAGCGCGACTTTTGTCTTTTTTACGCTCTCAAGGGTGGTACCTGGAAGGACGTCCCCGTATTTTTCGAGCACCTCTTCCCATTCAATCTTCACGCCGGTAGCGTCAATGCAGCGCTTTGCTGCCAACGCCACTTCAGGGCCAATGCCGTCTCCCGGTATTAAAGTGATCTTATAAGCCATTTTAGACTTTCAGTTGTCCGTGCTTTTTAAAATAATGCACTACCCCGCCTTCCTGCAATAGTGCCTGCATGAACGGCGGCAAAGGCTTGACCTTTAATTCTATTCCTTTGGTGATATTTCTCAATATGCCGTTATCAAGATCGATCTCCAGCTCATCATTCTCGGCAATCTTATCAGTATCCACTTCTACCAGCGGCAAGCCGATGTTAAAGGCATTGCGGTAAAAAATGCGGGCAAAGCTTTTTGCCAGCACTGCCACAATGCCGGATTCCTTGATTACCAGCGGCGCCTGCTCGCGGGAAGAGCCCATGCCAAAGTTAGAGCCGGCAACAAGCAACGATCTTCCGGCAATGATCTTTTTGGGGAACTCCGGGTCAATATCTTCCATTATGTGCTTTGCCAGTTCCTTCATATCCGTAATGGAGAACTTATAACGCCCGGAGATAATGAAATCCGTATTAATGTTATCGCCTAATCTGATTGACTTGCCCGCTATCTTCATCGCTTTAAGTTATAACTGTTTGAACTCGTCGGTATTTTTAACTTTTGACATTGCCACGTCTAAAGTTATCTGCTTCTGGTTATAAAGATCCTTTAATGACTTATCCATTGTCTTCATTCCGTATTGGCTGCCGGTTTGCATGATCGTGGGGATCTGCTCAATCTCCTGCTCGCGGATAAGGTTGCGGATGGCAGGCGTGCCGATCATAATTTCCGTAGCCAAGACCCGGCCTTGGCCTGACGCGTGCGGCAGGAGCAGCTGCGATACAACCCCCTGAAGGCAGTCTGCAAGCTGAAGCTTAACCTGCTGCTGCTGGTGCGAAGGGAATACGTCAATGATCCTTTCAATAGTCTGCGGCGCGTCCGGAGTGTGCAGCGTGGCAAGCACCAAGTGGCCGGTTTCCGCCGCGGTAAGCGTAGTGGAAATAGTCTCTAAGTCACGCATTTCACCGACTACAATAACGTTAGGGTCCTGGCGCAGCGCGTGCCTCAACGCTTCGGCAAATGAGCGCGTATCGGCGTAAACTTCTCTTTGCTTGATAATACTCTTTTTATTCTTATGCACGAATTCAATCGGGTCTTCAATGGAAACCATCAAACATTCCCGTTCGTTGTTTATCTGGTCTATCATTGCCGCCAAAGTCGTGGTCTTACCCATACCTGTAGGGCCGGTAACCAATACTAATCCGTTGCCGCGGCGGGCAAGCTCCGTGATTATCGGCGGCAAGTTAAGGTCTTTTGCCGTAGGCACGTTAAGCGGCACGCGCCTGAATGCCGCTTCCACAGCGCCTTTCTGCATATGGGTATTCACCCTGAATCTGTCCATACCGGGAAGCGCAAGAGAAAAATCCAGTTCCAGGTCGCGCTCAAATATCTCTTTCTGCGGATTAGTCAGGACGCTGTAAATAATGCGTTTTAGATCCAATTTTGTCATTGGGGGAAAAGCAGTGCGCATCAGCTTTCCGTCAATGCGCAAAATAGGAGGTTCGTTTTCCGTAAGGTGCAGATCCGAGGCTTTTTTGTCAATGCACATCGTCAATAACTCGCTTAGTTCCATACTACCTCCTTAAGGTTATAGATATTTCCTCGGGTCGGTAATTTTTCCTTCAATGCTGGAAGCAGCCACAGTTGCCGGAGACGCCAGATAAATAAAAGCATTGGGATTACCCATCCTGCCCTTAAAATTCCTGTTGGCGGTAGAGATCACGTTTTCTCCGTCGGCAGGAATGCCGTTATGCGTGCCGACGCATGGGCCGCAGCCGGGCGCGACAATTACCGCGCCTGACCTGATAAATGTATCAACGATACCCGCCTCAAGCGCCGCAAGATAGATCGGCCTTGATGCCGGGGCAATAATAAATCTTACCGAGGGATGCACTTTCCTGCCCTTCATAATGGAGGCGGCAACCTTAAGGTCGCTTAGCCTGCCGTTAGTGCAGGTGCCCAGGTACGCTTCGTTTATCTTAACGTCTTTTAAGCCGGAAGCCGCGGCAGTATTGTCTACGGTATGCGGCTTGGCAACCTGCGGCTTAAGCCACGAAATATCGTATTCAATCACCCGTTCATATTTTGCGTCTTTATCCGCGGATACGGCAGCGATCTTTTTTTGCGGCCGGATACTTTCTTTGATCCATGCAACGGTAATTTTATCTACCGGCATAAAACCGGCTTTCGCGCCCATCTCAACTGCCATATTACACATTGTAAAACGGCCGTCCATATTCATCCTGTCAATTACCGGGCCGCAAAATTCAACCGCCTTATATGTGGCGCCGTCTGCCTTCAAGTCTCCGATTATGTAAAGGATAATATCTTTGGCAAAAATCCCTTTAGGCACTTTTCCCTTAATTACTATCTTAAAGGTTTCCGGGACCTTAAACCAGTTTTTCCCCGAGGCAAGCGCGATCGCCAGGTCTGTTGAGCCAACGCCGGTGGAAAAAACACCCATTGCCCCGTATGTACAAGTGTGCGAATCTGCCCCGAGCACCAGGTCGCCGGGCATGATCTCGCCGGATTCAGGGATCACCTGATGGCAAACCCCGCAGCCAATGTCAAAAAGCCCTGTCCTGTAATCCTGCGAAAATACCCGCATTTTCTTATGGACTTTAGAAACCCCTTCACTTGGCGAAGGCGCGCTGTGGTCAATGACCATGCAGAACCTTGTCTTAAAGCCTTCCAGGCCCATTTCCTTGACGCGGTCAATGATGATCGAAGAAGTGCCGTCCTGGCCAAACGCAAAATCAATGTTACATACGGCAAAATCTCCGGCCCTTAAATCCCTCCCGCAGTGATTGCTGAGTATTTTTTCGGCTATTGTTTTACCCATATTAGGTGTTAGGTCTTAGGTGCTGGGTGTTAGGTGACTATTTGTTTAGCCATGCCTCAATTCTGCTCAAGCCTTTATCAAGCTCTTCAATACTTGCGGCAAAGCTGATACGGATATAATCGTCCCTGCCGAATGCCGCCCCGGGGATTACCGCTACCAGTTTTTCAGAGAGCAGCCGGTCGGCAAAAACAAGAGAATCAAGTTTTGTTTTGGAAATGTTACAAAAAATATAAAACGCGCCCTCGGGCTTGACCACGCTGATCCTTTTGATCTTCGCCAGTTTTTCCAGGCAAAAATCCCTTCTCTTCTGGAATTCCGCAGCCATCTCTTTTACAAAGCCTTCTCCGGAAGCAAGCGCTGCCACTGCCGCTTTTTGGGCAATGGAAGCGGGATTAGAAGTGGAATGGTCCTGCAGTTTTGCGACCGCATCCACGATATCCTGCGGCCCGGCAAAATAGCCGATGCGCCAGCCGGTCATAGAATAGCTTTTTGACATGCCGTTTACGGTAAGCGCCAGGTCGTAAATATCCTTGTCAAAGCCGGCGATAGAAACGTGCTTCAGGCCGTCAAAAATGATCTTTTCGTATATTTCGTCGCTGATCACGAATATCTTTTTTGCGACGCAGATCGCGGCGATCTCCCTAAGCTCTTCTTCGATGTAAACTGTCCCGCAGGGGTTGGAAGGGCTGTTTAAGATCAATACTTTAGTCTTGGCGGTAATATGCTTATACAGGTCGGCGGGAGTGATCTTGAAATTATTTTGCGCCGCGGTTTTGATGAATATGGGCCTTCCTTCGCAAAGGTTTACCATCTCTGGGTAACTTACCCAGTACGGAGAGGGGATCAACACTTCATCTCCGCGCTTGATCAGCGCCATTAATATGTTAAAGATGCTGTGTTTTGCCCCGCAGGAAACTACGATCTGGGAAGGCTCGTATTCCAGGGAATTATCCCGTTTGAATTTTTCGCAGATGGCTTTTTTTAAATCGGGAATGCCGGTGGTGGGGGTGTATTTGGTAAAGCCTGATTTGATCGCGGCAATCGCCGCTTCCTTGATAAAATCCGGGGTATCAAAATCCGGCTCGCCCGCGCCGAAACTTACGATATCCTGGCCTTCGGCCTTAAGTTTCTTTGCCTTGGAAGTTATGGCAAGCGTGGACGACGGATGGATCTTCTTTAGACGATCGGATACCCGCGTGTCTATTTTCATTTCTCAAAGAGAATCTCTCTCTTTTTTGAATATGTTCCTGATCCCGCCGAGGAATTTCTTGGCCGGTTTTTTATTTTCGGGGTGTTTTTCTTCCTTGACCGCCGTATCCGTGCGCGGCTTCTGCTTGTGTTCTTCAGCCGACTGTTCCGACGGTTTTCCCGCTGTTTTTTCTTCGCCTTTAACAGCTTCTTTTTTCGGCTTCTTGACTTCTCTTTTCTTGATCTCGGTAAATTCGAGGATAGACATTTCAGCGCCGTCTCCCCGCCTGTTGCCCAAACCGATCACGCGCACGTAACCGCCTGTGCGCTTGGCAAACCGCGGGCCGATATCCTTGAACAGGGCGCTTACAAGCTTATGGTCTCCCAGGATCTGAAAAGCCCGCCTTCTGGCAGTAAGCGTATCTTCTTTTGCTAAAGTGATCAGCTTTTCTACCAAAGGCTTAACCGCCATCGCCCTATGTTTTGTAGTTTTGATGGACTGGTTAATAAGCACGCTTCGCGCCATGCTTATCATCGTGGCCTTATACCAGCTTGTAAAACGGTTTAACTGCAGTCGTTTATCTTTATGTCTCATTTCTCCTCGCCTGTGATTGCTATTTCTTTATTTTTTTCGGGTCAACCTGCATGCCTAAAGCAAGGCCCATACCCGCAAGAAGCTCTTTGATTTCCGTTAATGATTTTTTGCCGAAATTCTTGAATCCCAGCATTTCCTCTTCGCCTCTCCTGACCAGGTCGCCGATGATCTTGATATTGGCTTCCCTAAGGCAGTTTGAGCTCCTGACCGAAAGTTCCAACTCCGATATCGGCAGCCTTAATTTTTCGTAGAGGACAACTTCTTCCTTGGTCATCTCCGGCTCTTCCTCTTCAATGTCTTCGGGAAGCTGGCCAAAACTGACAAAGATATCCAAATGCCTCTGTAAAATATTTGAGGCATACAAGAGCGCGTCTTTAGGGGATATCGCGCCGTTGGTAAAGACCTCAAGGATCAACTTATCGTAATCCGTCCTCTGGCCGACGCGGGTATTCTCCACGAAGAAATCCACTTTTAGCACCGGAGAAAATATGGAATCAACCGGAATAACTTCCAGCGGATGGTCCTCTTTCTTGTTCTGTTCAGCCGGCACATAACCCCTGCCCCTTGCCACTTCCATTTCAAGGTGGAACTTGGCATCCTTGGTAAGCGTGGCAATGTGCAATTCGGGATTAATGATCTCAATGGTGTCGTCTGCCTCAATGTCCTTTGCCTTGATCTCGCCCTTTGTGTTCTTTTTGATGTAGATCGTCTTGGGGATCTTGGAATGGGAATTGATCACCAGGTTCTTTATGTTCAGGATGATCTCGGTAACGTCTTCCAGCACGCCGGGGATAGAAGAAAATTCATGGCTTACGCCGTCGAATTTCACCGCGGTGACCGCGCTGCCTTCAATAGACGACAAAAGCACCCTGCGCAGGGAATTGCCGAGGGTTACGCCATAGCCTCTTTCAAAAGGCGCGGCGATGAATTTCCCGTACGTGTTGGTGTAAGTGGCCTCGTCGCAATCAAGCCTTTTCGGTAACTGAAAATCTCTCCATTTTATACCCATCTAAAACCTCCCTAAATTATTACTTGGAATATAACTCGACTATCAGCTGTTCCTGTATCGCGCTTTCGGAATCTTCTTTTTCCGGAAGCCTTAAAACCTTGGCCTTCATTTCAGTGGCGTTGAATTCAAGCCACGCAGGGACGGTCCTGTCCTTGCAGATCTCTATGTTCTCTTTGATCTTCTTTAGCGCCTTTTCTTTTGCTTTAAGCTCAACAATATCGTCCTTGTCCACGAGGAACGAAGGGATATTCGTGCGGCGGGAATTCACGTATATGAAATTATGGCGCACTACCTGCCTTGCCTGAACGCGTGAACTGGCCAGGCCCATCCTGAAAACGACGTTGTCCAGCCTTCTCTCCAGCAATTGCAGGAGGATGCGGCCGGTAACGCCCTTGGTGCGGGCAGCCTTTTCAAAATATCTGCGGAATTGGTTCTCCAGCACGCCATACATCCACTTTACTTTTTGCTTCTCCCTCATCTGCAGGCCGTAGTTGGAAAGCTTGATCCTATTCTGGCCGTGCTGACCGGGGGCAAAAGCCCTCTTTGCATACCCGCATTTAGGCGTAAAACAACGCGGGCCTTTTAAGAATAATTTTTCGCCAGCCCTGCGGCAAAGCCTGCAGTTGGCGCCAGTATATCGAGCCATTTACTATACTCTCCTTTTCTTTTTCGGGCGGCAGCCGTTATGCGGAATAGGAGTGATATCCCGGATAGAAGTTATTACCAGCCCCGATGCCTGAAGCGCCCTGATCGCCGATTCGCGGCCGAATCCCGGGCCCTTTACATAGACGTCCACTTCTTTGATCCCAATCTCTTTTGCTTTTCTGGCGGCATCCGAAGCTGCTATCTGCGCTGCAAAAGGCGTGGATTTTTTTGAACCGCTGTAGCCGACAATACCCGGCGCAGACCATGCCAGGGTATTGCCCTGCCTGTCGGTTATATTGATGATCGTATTATTAAAACTTGCCAGGATATGGGCGATGCCCTGCGTAACGCCCCTGGCCATTTTTTTCTTTTTTGCCTTTTCTTTTGTAGCCATTAATTATTACTCCTTTACTTTGCAGCCGGTTTCTTATCGTCAGCCTTCTTGATCACCGCCATATTGCCGCGGCGCGGGCCTTTACGCGTCCTGGAATTAGTCCTTGTGCGCTGGCCCCTCACAGGCAGGCCCTTTTTATGGCGCATACCGCGCCAGGCTCCGACATCCATCAGGCGCTTGATATTCTGTGAAATTTCACGCCGGAGATCGCCTTCTACCTTATAATTTGCCTTTTGGATGATACCGGTGATATGCAAGATCTCCGCTTCCGTCAGGTCCTTGGCGCGTTTGCCGGGATCGATCCCTGCTTCTTTAAGTATTTCGTTGGACAATGCCCTGCCCACTCCAAATAAATACATCAAAGCGATCTCAATCCTTTTTTCCTTTGGGATATCAATACCTAAAATTCTCGGCACCTTGTTCCTCCTATCCTTGCCTCTGTTTATGCTTAGGATTCGCGCATAGGACCCTTACCACGCCCCTGCGCCTGATGATCTTACACTTATCGCAAATCTTTTTTACCGACGATTTTACTTTCATTATGGCCTCACTTATTTGATTCTAAACGTTATCCTACCCCTGCTTAGATCATAAGGGGAAAGTTCCAGCTTTACCTTATCTCCGGGCAGTATTCTGATGAAATTCATCCTCATCTTGCCGGAAACATGGGCAAGCACAACATGCCCGTTCTCCAGCTCTACCCTGAACATCGCGTTAGGCAGCGCTTCAATGATCTTGCCTTCCGTCTCAATAAGGTCTTCTTTAGCCATCTATGGGTGTCAGTATCTCCGGGCCGTTTTCTGTCACGGCAACGGTCTCTTCAAAATGCGCCGAAGGAAGGCCATCCCTCGTTACCGCTGTCCAGCCGTTTTCCATTATCTCACATTCCCACTCGCCCAGATTTACCATCGGTTCGATGGCAAGCACCATGCCGCTTTTGAGCGGCTGGTTCTGGCGGGGATTGACAAAGTTCGGTATTTCCGGCTCCTCATGAAGGTTTATGCCTATGCCGTGGCCGACAAACTGCCGCACCACGGAAAAACCGTTTTTTTCCACGCAACCCTGTATCGCTTGAGATATGTCCCTGATCCGGTTGTCAATGCGTGCTTGTTTTACGCCTTCAGAAAGAGCAGTCCGGGAAACCTCGATCAACTTCTTTAAATCAGGGTGTATCCTGCCTACGCCTACGGTGATTGCCGCGTCGGAAAAATACCCCTCGTAATTTACTCCCATGTCAACGCTGACAATGTCGCCTTCCGCGAGCTTCCTGGCGGAGGGTATGCCATGCACTACTTCCTCGTTGACGGAAACGCAAATATTTGCCGGGAACCCTTTGTAACCTTTAAATGCCGGCAAGCCGCCTTCTTTAAGGATCAACTCCCCTGCCAGCCGGTCAAGCTCAACCGTGGATATGCCCGCTTTTATGCACTGCCTTAATTGCTGCATTACCCGGCCGAGGATCCGGCCTGAGGCGCGCATCATCTCTAAGTCCCGCTCAGACTTTAAGGGGATCATCAAATTTACTGCACCAGGCTGATAATTTTATTCAAAACCGTTTCCGCTTCTTCATCGGCGGAGATCTGCTGCAATTTATTTTTCGCCCGGTAATACTCAATCAGGGGCGCTGATTCTTTACGGTAAACATCCAGCCGCTTCTTTATCGTCTCTTCTTTGTCGTCCTGCCTCTGGTAAAGCTGGCTGCCGCAATTGTCGCAGACCATATCTTTTTTCGGCGGCATGTTCTTAATGTGATAATTGGCATTGCACCCCTTGCAGGCAAGCCTGCCGGAAAGCCGCTGAATGATCACTGCTTCACTGGTGTCCAGGTCGATCACGCGGTCTATATCAATACCCTTCTTCTTAAATAACCCGTCTAAGGATTCAGCCTGGCTGATATTACGGGGATAACCGTCTAAAATAAAACCGTTTTTTGTATCCGGTTCGTCAAGCCTTCCGGAAACCATCCGGGTAACCAGCTCATCCGGAACAAGCAGCCCCTTATTCATATAATCCTTTGCCTGTCTGCCTAATTCCGTTCCATTGGCAACGTTTTGGCGAAGGATATCGCCCGTAGAGATGTGGGCCAGGCCAAGTTTTTTTGCCAGTGTCTTTGCCTGCGTCCCCTTTCCCGCTCCGGGAGGGCCCATTAATATGATCTTCATTTATCTTCTGCCTTTGATCTTGCCTGCTTTGATAAAGCCTTCGTAATGGTGCATCAGAAGGTGCGATTCAATTTGTTTTATGGTATCCAGCATAACTCCGACGGTGATCAGTATGCCCGTGCCTCCGAAGAACGAAGCTACGAGATAAGGGATATTCAACCAGGCCATAATGAAGTCCGGCAAGATCGCGATCACCGCGATAAATATCGCGCCGGCAAGGGTGATCCTGGTCATGATAAAATCCAGGTATTCGGCAGTGGTAACGCCCGGCCGTATGCCGGGGATAAAACCGCCGTATTTTTTCATGTTCTCCGAAAGGTCAACCGGGTTGAACACGATCGCGGTATAAAAATAACAAAAGAAAATTATCAGCAGCGCGTAAACCGAAGTATATAAAAGATGGCCTCTCATCAGGCCCTGCGCCAGCCTCTGGAACGCGGGGTTGGGGATGAATGAAGCCAGCGTCGCCGGAAAAAGGATAATTGACTGCGCGAAAATTATCGCGATGACTCCCGACGTATCTACCTTAAGCGGTATGTAAGTGCTTTGCCCGCCGTAGATCTTCCTGCCGACTACCCGGCGCGCGTACTGCACCGGAATTTTTCGCTGGCCCTGCGTGATCATGATTACCGCGAATACCACGCCCACAAGCAAGGCTGCCATAATGATCAGCGTAAACGGCTGGATCTGCCTGCGCGACGGAGCAAAAGGCGAGATCAAGATGAACAACTGATGGAACGCCGAAGGTATCCTGGAAATGATGCCTGCGGTGATCACCAGCGATATGCCGTTACCAATGCCCCTTTCCTGTATCTGCTCGCCCAGCCACATAATGAATATCGTGCCGGTGGTAAGGGTAAGCACGGTCAGGATCCTGAAACCCCAACCCGGGGACATCACGATCTTTAAGCCTTCAAACCGCTCCGGGTTCTCCAGCCACAGCGCGATAAAGTAAGACTGGATTATAGAAAGCACGACTGTGCCGTAACGGGTGAATTGATTTATCTTTTCGTAACCTGCCTTGCCTTCTTTCGCCAGTTTTTCCAGCGCCGGGATAACCGCGGTCAAAAGCTGCATGATAATTGAAGATGAAATATAGGGCATGATGCCCAAGGCGAATATAGTCAGCCTTTCCATTGCCCCGCCTGAAAACATATTGATTATGCCAAAGAGCGCCCCGCCTTGAGTCTTGGCGATACGGGCAAAAAATTCCGCCAGCGCCGCTCCGTCAATGCCCGGTGTCGGCACATAGCAGCCGACGCGGTATACCGTGATCAATGCGAGCGTAACGATTAAGCGTTTTTTTAAATCGGGGATTTTAAATGAATTAGCTAATGCGCTAAGCATTCAGGACCTCGAAACTGCCACCTGCACCCTTAATCTTTTCCTGCGCTGACTTTGAAAACGCGTTTGCCTGCACGGTAACTGCGGATTTGATCTGGCCTTCGCCGAGGATCTTTACCGGGATGTGCCTAGTACGGATCAAACCGCTTTTTTCCAAAACTTCGGGATTTATCACTGTATCCTTGATCTTATTCAAGGCATCAAGGTTAACGATCTGAAATTCTTTTCTGAATCTGCTCACGAACCCGCGCTTGGCAATCCTGCGTATTAAAGGGCTCTGTCCGCCTTCAAATCCCGCGTACATATGCCTGCCTGCGCGCGAGGTCTGGCCTTTGCTGCCGCGCGTGGAAGTCTTTCCGTGGCCGGAACTCGGGCCGCGGCCTAAAATTCTTTTCTTCTGATGCGCTCCCCTGGGCGCTTTTAAATTATGCAGGCCGAAAATTTCGGTTTTCGGCGTTTGAGGCCCTGCCGGTTTTTTAACCCTGCGCACGCGTACGGGTTTTACCTGCGCTTTTACCGGTTCAGCTGCTGGTTTTTTTGCTGCTTTATGTTTAAAAATTCTTCTTTCCATAGATTAACTCTCTGCCTTAGGTCCCGCGGGAGCCTGTGCTTCAAATGTTTTCAGGTTCTTTAGCCCTTCTACCGTTGCCTTAATGACGTTTATAGGATTATTGCTTTTAAGGCACTTAGTAAGGATATTCTTAATGCCGGCTGCTTCGCAAATCGCCCTGACCGGGCCGGCAGCAATAACGCCGGTTCCTTCGGAAGCGGGTTTAAGCAGGACTTTTGCCGCTCCGTATTCCCCGATGATCTCATGAGGTATGGTTGAACCTTCAAGAGAAACGCGAAATAGCGATTTCTTGGCTTTGGTCAACGATTTCCTGATGGCGTCGGCAACTTCATTTGCTTTATCCAGGGCAAACCCTACCCTGCCCTTAGTATCGCCTACCACAACCAAAGCGCTGAAATGCAGTTTTTTACCGCCCTTGGTAACCTTGGTTACGCGGTTGATGGAAATAACCTTCTCTATTAATTCCGGTTGTTGCTCAATATTTAATTCGCGCATTTTAAAAGACCAATCCCCCTTTTCTTAATCCCTCGGCAAACGCTTTTACTCTGCCGTGATAAAGGTATCCGGCGCGGTCAAATACGATCTGATTGACGCCTTTTGCCTTTGCCCTGCGGGCAAACTCTTCGCCGAAAAATTCCGCGGCCTTGACATTGCCGGCATAAGGGAACTTTGCCTTGACATCCTTGTCCTGCGTTGATAAAGACAATAGGGTCTTATTTACCGTATCGTCAACGACCTGCGCGCAAAAGTTTTTCAGGCTGCGGCGCACTACCAGGCGCGGCTTTTCCGCCGTGCCGCTTAAGCCCATACGTATCCTTTTGTGCCTCTTTAATCTCAATACTACTTTTTTATTTTCCATTTTTTCCCTATTTAGAAGTCGCCTGCGCCTTGCCGACCTTCTTCTTCACGTATTCGCCGGCATAGCGTATGCCTTTTCCTTTGTAAGGTTCAGGCGGATATACGGCGCGGATCTCCGCGGCAATTTCGCCGACTTTTTCTTTATCAATGCCCCTGATCACCAATTGCGTGGGTTTTGGGGCTTCGATTTTAATTCCTTCGGGTATGACAAAATTCACCGGATGGGAAAAGCCTAATGCCATGTTTAGCTTATTGCCCTGGATCTGCGCCTTGAACCCGACACCGATGATCTCTAATTCTTTTACATAGCCTTCACTGACGCCCTTGATCATATTGGCGACCAGCGCGCGGAAAAGGCCGTGCAAACAACGGTCCTGCTTGGTATCTACTATCCGCGTTATAAAAACTTGATTATCTTTTATTTCAAGCTTAAGCCGGTCGGAAAAAGAACGCGACAACTTACCCTTAGGCCCTTCAACAGAAAGTATGCCGTCCTTGGCTTCAACCTTTACGTCTTTAGCTATCGCAACCGGTTTTTTTCCTATTCTTGACATATTCCCTCTCTACCAAATATAACCTATTACTTCTCCGCCAAGTGCCAGCTCCCGCGCTTGCTTATCGGTAACTATGCCCTTGGAGGTAGAAACTACCGCAATGCCTTTTCCTCTTAAGACTACCGGCACTTTATCCGCCTTAACATATAAACGCAGGCCCGGCCGGGACACCCTCTTAATATTCCTTATCGCGGGCTTGCCGAACAAATACCTTAAATATACGCGCAGCAACGCCTGCTTGCTGTCTTCTACGGCTTTGAAGGTCTCAATATAATTCTCTTTCTTAAGTACCTCCAGGATGGCCTTTATCGTATTTGATGCCGGCACATCTACGCATTCTTTCTTTGCCATAATGGCATTGCGTATGATCGTAAATGTATCCGCGATTAAATCGTTTTTTGACATTTTATTTTTATGCTCCCTCTTATATTACCAGCTTGCTTTTTTTACGCCCGGTATCAGGCCCTGCCATGCCAATTCCCTGAAACAGATCCGGCATAATTGGAACCTTCTAAGATACCCGCCGGAGCGGCCGCAAATATGGCAGCGGTTATACTTACGCGCCGTGAACTTTGCCGGCCTTTTCCATCTTGCTAATTGTGAATTTTTTGCCATTATTTCTCCGCCTGTTTAAACGGCATGCCAAAAAGCCGCAGTAACTCCCTTGCCTGTTCCTGCGATTTGGCATTCTTGATCACGAAAGTTATGTCCATACCCTGCGAGCGACTAAGCCTGTCGATCTCCAACTCCGGGAAAATATTCTGTTCCGTAAGCCCCAGCGTATAATTGCCGGAGGCGTCAAAAGAATCAACGGGAACGCCCCGGAAGTCGCGTATACGCGGCATCGTTACGTTAAAAAGCCTGTCCATAAACTCATACATCATCGCGCGGCGCAAAGTGACTTTACAGCCGACCGGCTGGTTTTCCTTGACCTTGAAATTGGAAATAGCTTTCTTTGCCCTGCGCATTACCGGTTTCTGGCCGGTGATGGTAGCCATTTCTTCCATTGCCTTTTCAAGGATCTTGACGTCTTGCAGCGCCTCGCCTACGCCCATATTCACGACTATTTTTTCTACCCGCGGCACGGCAAACCTGTTTTTAAGCGCAAACTTTTCCGTCATCTGCGGGATGATTTCGTTCCTGTATTTTTCCAGTAACCTGGGAGTTGTTTTTTTCTCGCTCATTATATTAATTCCTTGCAGGCCTTGCAGACCCGCGACTTAGTCCCGTCTTTTGCAACGCTGAAGCCTACGCGGCTGGGACGGTTGCAATGCTTGCATACAAGCATAATGTTTGAAAGCGCGATAGTGGACTCAATGGAAACAATGCCGCCCTGCTGGTCCTGCTGGGTTTTGCGCTTGTGCTTCTTAACCATATTCACGCCTTCAACCAGCGCGCGGCCTCTTTCCGCAAAGACTTCCAGGACCCTGCCCTTTTTGCCTTTGTCTCTGCCTTTTATCGCCTGGACTGTATCGTTCTTTTTTATCCTGAACATTAAATCACCTCGGGTGCCAAAGATATGATTTTGGTAAAATTCTTTTCCCTTAATTCCCTTGCCACCGGCCCGAAGACGCGCGTGCCGCGGGGGTTATTGGCCGTATCAATAAAAACTACCGCATTGCGGTCAAAACGCAGGACCGAACCGTCAGCCCTCATGATCGGGCTCTTGGTCCTTACGATCACCGCTTTTGCTTTTTCGCCTTTTTTGATTGCCGCGTCCGGAGAAGATTCCTTGATGTTTACGTTAATCACGTCGCCGATCTTAGCCCAGCTGCAGTTCTTCTTGCCCAATACGCCGATCATCGAGGCGCGTCTTGCTCCGGTATTGTCTGCTACGTCTAATATTGTCCTTAATTGTATCATTTTATTCTTCCTTGACGGAAATGTGCGCCGTTTGCGACTTCTTGGTTATTTCCACCAGCCGGTAGCGTTTATCCTTTGATATCGGCCGCGTTTCTTCTATGCGCACGATGTCGCCTAATTTAGAAGCGTTCTCTTCATCGTGGACCTTGAACTTGTTAAACTGTTTGCTGACCCGGTTATACTTAGGATGCTTGGCAATGCGCGTGACCTTTACCACGCGGGTCTTTTGCATCTTATCGCTGACTACTTCTCCGGTATATTGCCTTCTCGCGCCCATTATTTATGCCTGCACTTTCTTTTCTTTTAAGATCGTATTGATACGCGCAATGTCTTTCTTTACGGACAGAAACATATGCGGCTTATCCACTCTGCCGGAATAACGCTGCACGTTAAGTTTTGAGAGCTCTTCTTTTAAGGCCTTTGCCTTAGCCAATAACTCTTCTTTACCGATACCGCGTAATTCCTGTAATTTATCTTTACGCTTCATAATTACCTCTGTGTCCTTGTAATGAATTTAGTCCTTAAGGGCAGCTTATAGACTGCCAGCCGGAAACACTGCCTTGCATATTCTTCCGGGATGCCGCCCAATTCAAAAAGTATGCGGCCTCTTTTGACTACCGCTACCCAATGGTCAAGGTCGCCTTTACCCTTACCCATACGCACTTCTGCCGGCTTCTTGGTGATGGATTTGTCGGGAAATATTCTTATCCACATCTTTCCGCCGCGATTAAGCTTGCGGGCAAGGATCACGCGCACCGCTTCAATCTGGTTATTCTTAATCCAGCCGTTCTCAAGAACTTTTAAGCCGTATTCGCCGAATGCCAGATCCGCGCCTGTCGTAGCAATCCCCCGGCGGTTGCCTTTCTGCAATTTACGGTATTTTACTCTTTTTGGCATTAATACCATTTCAAATATCCTTTATTCTTTGGCCGGCTGGGCAGCGGATTCAGGCGGATTAGCCTGCGCTTCAGACTTGGTTTCCCGGCTAACCGGCGATGATACAACGCCGACTTTACCTAAGATATCGCCTTTATAAAGCCATACTTTAATACCGATCAAGCCGTAAGTTGTAAGGCTTTCCGTAAAACCATATTCTATATCCGCCCGCAGTGTGGAAAGCGGAATCTTCCCTTGTTTATATGTTTCGGTACGCGACATTTCAGCGCCCCCGAGCCTTCCGGAACAGGTGATCTTAATGCCTTTTGCCCCGGCATTCATTGTCTGCTCAAGCGCCCTCTTTATTGCCCGGCGAAAAGCAACTCTCTTTTCTATCTGCAGGGCTACGTTCTGGGCAACCAGTTGCGCGTCCATTGCCGGGACTTTTATCTCATCCACGTCAATGGAAACCTCGGTTTTAACAAGGGAATTTATTTCTTCGCGTAATTTTTCTATGTCCGAGCCATGGCGGCCGATGATAATGCCCGGACGGGCAGTAGCGATGCGCACTCTGATGCGCTGCGCCAAACGTTCTATGACGATCCCCGAGATAGCCGCGTGCTTGAATTTAGCCCTGATGATCTTACGGATCTTATAGTCCTGCTGGATGAATTTAGCGTAGTCCTTGCTTCCGGCAAACCAGCGGCTCTGCCAATTCCTGATAAACCCTAACCTCAAAGCTAACGGATGAACCTTATGTCCCATATTTTTACCTTTTTCCTTTTAACTTTTTGTATCCAGCTCTATCTTAATGTGCGCGGTGCGCTTCAAGATCGGCGTTGCCCTGCCGAATCCCCCGGCTTTAAATCTCTTCCACACCGGGCCGACGTCGCAGGTGATCTTTGAAATATACAACTGACGGGCCTCAAAACCTTTTGTCTTGGCATTAGCAATCGCCTGATTCAGGATCTTAAGCAGGTGCTCTTTCGGCCGCTTGTTCATTGCGAAAAGCAGGTTCTTGGCATCATCCGCGGCCTTGCCGCGCACCACATCAATGACCTGCCTGACCTTAGTCGGCGATAACCTTATGAATTTTCCTTGTGCCTTGGATATCATAACTTTTCCCGTTTATTAGGTTTTCTCGGCTGCTTTCTTGGCCTTTACGCCGCCGTGTTTCCTGAAGATGCGGCTGGGTGAAAATTCCCCTAGTTTATGCCCAACCATGTTTTCCGTAACGAAAACCGGAACATGCTTCTTCCCGTCGTAAACCGCGAAGGTCAACCCTACGAAATCCGGGGTGATCGTGGAACGGCGCGACCAGGTCTTTATTGCCTGACGCATGCCTGCGCGGCGCGCCCGCTCTACTTTTTTTAATAAGCTTTCCTCAACAAACGGTCCTTTTTTCAGCGAACGGGCCATATTATTTCCTTCTCCTGACGATAAATTTCTTAGAATATTTATTGCGGTTCCTTGTCCGGTAACCTTTAGTCGGTTTACCCCAAGGCGTAACCGGATGCGGATTACCCTGCCCGGATTTGCCTTCGCCGCCGCCGTGCGGATGGTCTACGGGGTTCATTGCCAAGCCTCTTACTGTCGGCCTGATCCCCAGCCAGCGCTGCCTGCCTGCCTTGCCGATACTGATCGCTTCATGCTCAACGTTACTTACCTGGCCGATAGTCGCGCGGCAGTCAAGATGCACCAGCCTTACTTCGCCGGAAGGAAGTTTTAAATGGGCAAAATCACCTTCTTTGGACATGATCTGCGCCGAAGCTCCCGCGCTCCTGACGATCTGTCCGCCCTTACCCTTAACAAGCTCTATGTTATGCACGAGCGTTCCGGAAGGGATATTTCTAAGAGGAAGACAGTTGCCGACTTTTATTTCCGCTTCTTTCTGGTTGCTGGAAACGATCTCTTCGCCTACCTTAAGCCCCAAAGGAGCAACGATATATCTTTTTGTCTTATCGGGATATTCAAGCAAAGCGATCCGGCTGGAACGGTTCGGGTCGTATTCAATGGCTAATACTTTGGCTGAAACGTCAAGCAGGTCGCGCTTAAAATCAATTATCCGCAGCATCCGCTTATGGCCGCCGCCGATATGCCGGGTAGTAATACGTCCGTAGGCATTCCTTCCGCCGCTCCTCTTCACCGGGACGATCAGGGATTTTTCCGGCTTATCTTTTGTGATCTCGGAAAAATCCGACCCGCTCATCCAGCGCCTTGACGGTGTTGTCGGTTTAAATTTACGTATGCCCATATTTTAGGTCCTAGGTGTTAGGTGTCAGGTTTTAGGTTGTTTCTATTTTTTGCCCTTCTTTCAAGGTGACCATTGCCCTCTTGAAATCAGGAGTTTTTCCGATCTGGTACCTTACGCGCTTCATCTTACCCATGGAGATTGACGTATTCACGTCTTTGACCTTTACTTTATACGCGTCTTCCACGGCTTTTTTTATCTGGATCTTATTGGCTGACTTGGCAACGAGAAAAAGATATTTGCCCTGCGGTTCAGAGAGCGTGGATTTTTCCGTCCTGATCAGCGATTTTATCACGTCAAAAGAAGAAAGCATTATTTTAACCTCTTTGTCAATTCAGCCAGCCCGTCTTTGGTGATCACAAGCTTGCGGCAAGTTAAAACCGCGTATACGTTAGTCTGCCGGGAAATGCCGGTATTAAGAAAACCGACGTTACGGCTGGCCAATTTCAGATTATTATCTATTTTATCGGTGATTAATAAGACGTTGTTCTCTTTTAGTTTTTTCAGGTCGATCTTTAAATTGGAAAATACCTTCACTACGTCCTTGGTCTTGGTGCTTTCCATTTTCAACGCATCCAATACCATAAGGTTGTTCTCTTTTAACTTGGAATTAAGCCCTGATTTAAGCGCCAGGTTCCTGATCTTCGCCGGAAGCACATAGGAAAAATCGCGCGGATGCGGGCCAAAGACCACGCCGCCGTGGCGCCAAAGAGGAGAACGGGTTGAGCCTACTCTTGCCCTGCCTGTGCCTTTTTGCTTCCACGGCTTTTTTCCGCCGCCGGAAACTTCGCCGCGGGTCTTGGTCGCGGCCAGGCCCTTTCTCTGGTTGGCGCGGAAAGCGGTCACTGCCTGATAGATTGCCGCCTGGTTGACGTTTCCGTCAAAAACCGACGCGTCAAGCTTAACAGTATCCACTTCTTTGCCTTCTATGTTATATACCGGTAAGGTAATCGCTTCCATTTTACTTAGCTGCCTTTGCTTTCTTTTTCTTTGCCGTCCTGACGATCAAATAATTATTCTTATTCCCCGGCACCGCCCCTTCAACCAACAGGATGTTATTCTCAATGTCCACTTTCACTACTTTAAGGTTCTGGACAGTAACGGTCTCGTTGCCCATATGGCCCGGAAGGTGATGGCCTTTCCATACCCTGCCCGGCGTAGTGGTTGAGCCAATGGATCCAACCCTTCTATGCGATGTTGAACCGTGGGTCTGCGGGCCGCCGTGCCAATGCCAGCGTTTCATGCCGCCCTGAAACCCCTTGCCGATAGAAGTTCCGGTAACATCCACAAAATCGCCTTCTTTAAAAAGGTCAACCTTGATCTCCTGGCCTACTTTATATTCCGCTTGCGGGTCCTTAACTACTTCCCTGATGATCTTTGCCGCCGGCACGTTCAATTTCTTAAAATATCCCGAGATGGGTTTCTTCAGGCGCTTTTCATTGGCCTTGTCAAAGCCCAACTGCAGCGACTTTTCCTTTATCGCCAGCACAGGGCAGGGGCCGGCTTCGATCGCCGTAACGTCAACCAACGTTCCGTCGCCGGTATAAACCTGGGTCATCCCTATTTTTTTGCCTAAAATCCCTGTCATCTAATCTCCACGTCCACGCCTGCGGGAAGGTTAAGCTTGCGCAGCGAATCTATTGTCTTTGATGTCGGCTCAAATATGTCAATCAAGCGCTTATGCGTAGCCAATTCAAACTGCTCGCGCGATTTCTTGTCAATGACCGGAGAACGCAATACCGTGTAAATCTCCCTTTTGGTCGGGAGTGGTACCGGGCCCGAGATGCGGGCTCCGGTACGCCTCACGGTCTCAACTATCTCCGCGACTGCCTGATCGAGCAGCCGATGGTCATAAGCTTTTAACTTTATGCGAATTTTTTGCATTTTAGGCGATGATCTCCGTTACCACGCCCGAACCTACGGTATGGCCGCCTTCGCGGATGGCAAAACGCGATTCTTTTTCCATAGCGATAGGCGTGATCAACTCAACTTCCAAATTAACGTTATCACCGGGCATAACCATTTCCACTCCCGTCGGCAGGACAACTGAGCCTGTAACGTCGGTGGTGCGGAAATAGAACTGCGGCCTGTACCCTTTAAAGAACGGGGTATGCCGTCCGCCTTCTTCTTTGGTCAGGATATAAACCTGGGCCTTGAATTTGGTATGCGGGGTAATTGACTTGGGTGCGGCGATGACCATGCCGCGCTCAATAGCGCTTTTATCAATACCTCTTAAGAGAAGCCCGACGTTATCGCCTGCCTGGCCTTCATCGAGGAGTTTACGGAACATTTCAATGCCGGTAACAACTGATTTCTGCGGTTCCGGCCTCAAGCCGATGATTTCAACTTCATCGTTGATCTTGACCTTGCCGCGCTCGATCCTGCCGGTCCCGACGGTACCTCTACCTTCAATGGTGAAGACGTCTTCAACCGCCATGAGCATCGGCTTGTCAACTTCTCTCGTCGGCAAAGGAATGAAATCATCGCATGCCTTTACCAATTCCAGGATGCAAGCGGCATCCGGGCTGTTGGCATCAGCTGCCTGCAGCGCCTTAAGCGAGCTTCCTTTGATGATCGGGGTCTTATCTCCCGGATAACCGTATTTGGTCAAGAGGTCCCTTACTTCCATTTCCACGAGGTCAATCAATTCCTTATCCTGCACGATGTCAACCTTGTTCAGAAATACCACCATTGACGGAACGTTTACCTGCCTGGCCAAAAGAATGTGTTCCCTGGTCTGAGGCATGGGGCCGTCAACCGCGGAAACTACCAGTATCGCGCCGTCCATCTGGGCTGCGCCGGTGATCATGTTCTTAATGTAATCTGCGTGGCCCGGGCAGTCTATATGAGCATAATGGCGGTTGTCTGTTTCATATTCAACGTGAGCAACTGAAATCGTAACGACTTTTGTTTCGTCTCTTACCGTACCGCCCTTGGCGATATCGGAATACTGCCTTTCCGTCGCTTTACCCATCTTTGCCAAAACATGGGTGATCGCGGCGGTCAGGGTTGTCTTACCATGATCAATATGACCGATGGTCCCGATGTTTACGTGCGGCTTTGATCTTACAAACTTTTCTTTAGCCATTATTCACCTCCAATTTATTTATTGGTTACGTGCTTCTCCTAGGTCCTACAGCGGCAACACCAGTAATTATCTTTTCTGCTATATGTGAAGGCACCTCGGCGTAAAATGAGGGCTCCATTGTATAGGATGCGCGGCCCTGAGTCAGCGAACGCGAAATCGTAGCGTAATTAAAGGTTTCTGCCAACGGAATGTGAGCCTTTATTATATTCACATTTAATTTATTTGCAAGAGAAATTATTTTCGCGCGCCGCGAGCTGAGATCGCCGATGATCGCCCCCATATATTCTTCGGGGCAGATGACTTCCATATCCATGATCGGCTCAAGCAGCACAGCGTGGGCTTTACGCATTCCGTCGGAAAGCGCGATTCCGGCGGCCATTTTAAACGCGAGTTCCGAGGAGTCCACGTCGTGGAACGAACCGTCAACGAGGACGACCTGTATATCGGTAACCGGATAACCGGCGAGCACGCCGCTTTTTGCGGTTTCAAAAATGCCCTGCTTTACCGCGGGAATAAATTCCTGCGGGATGGCCCCGCCCTTGATCTTATTTTCAAAGGTTACTCCGGCGCCGGGAACTTCCTGCGGCCCCAGTTCAATGACTACGTGGCCGTATTGGCCGCGGCCGCCTGACTGCTGAATGAATTTACCGGTTGAGCTCACTGATTTTTTTATCGTCTCGCGATAAGCAACCTGCGGCACGCCGACCTGCACGTCAACGTTAAATTCCCTTAAAAGACGGTCAACAATGATTTCCAAATGCAGTTGGCCCATACCGGACATAACCGACTGGCCGGTTTCCTGATTATAGATTATGCGGAACGACGGGTCTTCGTCTGCCAGCTTATGCAGCGACATACCCAGCCTTTCCTGGTCATTCTTAGTTTTGGGTTCAATCGCCTGCTGGATTACCGGCTCGGGGAAACGCATTGCCTCAACAAGTATCGGATTGGCCTCATCGCAAAGCGTATCGCCGGTCTTGGTCTCTTTTAACCCGACTACCGCTCCGATATCTCCGGTAGAAAGGCTCTCTACGATCTCCTGGCGGTTAGCGTGCATTTTAACCAATTTTGTTACGCGTTCCTTTGCCCGTTTTGTTGAATTCAAAATATATGTTCCGGACTTGATCTGCCCAGAATAAACCCTGACATAATTAAGTTTGCCGACGTATGGATCGGTAGCGATCTTAAAACAAAGGCCGCAGAACGGGGCCGCGTCTTCGGGCTTGATCTCTTCAAACTCGCCGGTTTCCGGATTTGTGCCTTTTATCGGAGGCAGGTCCAAAGGCGAAGGCAGGTAATCGCATACCGCGTCAAGCAAAAGCTGGATACCTTTATTCTTAAAAGACGCGCCGCAAAGCACAGGCACGAATTTATTGCTCACTACATTTCTACGGATCGCTTCTTTTAATTCCGGCGCGGTAATTTCCTTGCCCGCTAAAAATTGCTCAATGATCTTGTCGTCCACTTCCGCGACTTTTTCCGTAAGTTCAGCGCGGTACTTTTCCACTTCAGCTTTCAGCTCTTCCGGGATTGCTACGGTTTCCAATTCCTTGCCCATATCATCTTTATACATAATGAGCTTACGCTCAACCAAATCAATGATCCCTTTAAAATTCTCTTCTTTGCCAAAAGGCAGCTGGATCGCTGCGGCATTCGCGCCGAGCCTTCCGCGGATCTGCCTGACCGCCTCCATAAAATCGCTTCCGGTGCGGTCCATCTTATTTACGAAACAAATTCTCGGCACACCGTAACGGTCTGCCTGGCGCCATACGGTCTCTGATTGCGGCTCAACTCCGCCTACGCCGCAAAAAACAACTACCGCGCCGTCAAGGACTTTAAGCGAACGTTCAACCTCAATGGTAAAATCCACGTGGCCGGGCGTATCAATAATGTTAATATTACAGTCTCTCCAGTGGCAGGCGGTAGCGGCAGCGGTAATAGTAATGCCTCTTTCCTGCTCCTGCACCATCCAGTCCATGACCGCGGCGCCGTCGTGGACCTCGCCGATCTTATAGGTCTTTCCGGTATAGAAAAGCACGCGCTCGGTAGTCGTGGTTTTACCCGCGTCTATGTGGGCGATGATGCCGATATTTCTTAATTTAGTTAGATCTGTTTTACGCATTTATTCCTTTATATTTACCACCTAAAGTGTGCGAATGCCTTGTTTGATTCTGCCATCTTATGGGTATCGTCGCGCTTCTTGATCGCCGAACCTTCACCCCTGTATGCCGACATGATCTCTTCAGCCAGCCGCTGCTCCATTGATTTGCCTTTCTTGGCCTTCGCAAAGTCCCTGATCCAGCGCAGCGCAATGGAAGTGCCGCGTTCCTGCCTTACTTCTATCGGGACCTGATAAGTCGCGCCTCCCACGCGCCGGGGCTTTACTTCCAGCCTCGGCCGGGCATTATCAATCGCCTTATGGAAGATCTTCAGGATGTCAGGCTCATTAAGCTGTTTTCTAATGATCTCAAACGCGCCGTAAACAATGTTTTCCGCAAGGGACTTTTTGCCCTTGATCATCACCATGTTCACGAACTTGCCCACGACTTTGCTGTTAAACTTGGGATCTGCTGCGACTTCTTTTTCCTGAGCTTTTCTTCTTCTCATGATTACTTGCCCTCTTTCGGACGCTTGGCCCCGTATTTTGAGCGCGATTTTCTGCGCGCGTTAACGCCTGCGGCATCCAGTGTGCCTCTTACCGTATGATACCTGACGCCCGGAAGGTCTTTTACGCGGCCGCCCCTGACCAGGACAATGGAATGCTCCTGCAGGTTATGCCCTTCGCCGGGTATATATGACGTAACTTCTATGCCGGTGGTCAGCCTGACCCTGGCGATCTTTCTTAACGCGGAATTGGGCTTTTTCGGCGTCATCGTACGCACTTGCAGGCAGACACCTCTTCTCTGAGGGCAGCCTTTTAACGCCGGAGACTTTGTCTTCTTGACCTTTGAGATCCTACCCATTCTGATCAACTGCGAGATTGTCGGCATAGATTTAGTCCTTTACCTTTTTGGTTTTCTTTTCTTCTTTCTTGTCTTCTTTTTTATCTTCTTTCTTTTCGCTTTTTTCTTTTTCTTCCTGTTTTAATTTTAACTCTTCGGACTTGGCATCCGCCAATTTTTCTATCTCTATCGTGCGGTGCGTGCGGAAACCCGTGCCCGCGGGGATAAGATGCCCGACAATCACGTTCTCTTTCAAGCCGAACAACTCATCGGATTTACCTGAAGCAGCTGCCTCGCTTAATACGCGGGTAGTTTCCTGGAAGCTTGCCGCCGAGATAAAGCTTTCGGTGGTAAGGGAAGCCTTGGTTATGCCCAGCAACAGCGGGGTAGCCAGGGCAGGCTTTCCGCCCTTTTTAGCCACGCGGTTATTTTCTTTCTGGAAATTCCATTTATCTACCTGTTCTCCGGAAAGGAATTCAGTATCGCCCGGGTCTTCGATGCGCACTTTTTTCAGCATCTGGCGGATAATTACTTCAATATGCTTGTCATTAATGCGCACGCCCTGAAGCCGGTAAACTTCCTGGACTTCATTTACGAGGTATTCCTGCAACACTTTGTCGCCGCAAACCCTCAAGATATCCTGCAAAACTACCGGCCCGTCGGTAAGCTGCTGGCCGGCAATAACCTTATCTCCCTTATAAACATTGGGGTGCTTGCCGTGCGGAATGGTATATTCCCTCTGCATCCCGGTAGGCGATTTTACCACGATGACCCTCTGGCCTTTCTTGGCTTCACCGAATTCCACAAATCCGTCTATTTCACTGATAATTGCCGGATCCTTTGGCCTGCGCGCCTCAAACAACTCGGCAACGCGCGGAAGGCCTCCGGTAATATCTCTGGTTTTGGCAACCAGGCGGGGGATCTTCGCTAAAAGGTCGCCGGCTTCCACCTTCTGGCCGTCTTTTACCAATATGTGCGCGCCGATGGGAATGGGATAAATACCCGTAACTTCTTCCTTCTCGTCGGTAACGACGATCTGCGGGTGGTATTCCTGCTTATGCTCAACTACCACGCGCTCGGTCAGCTTGGTAACCGGATTAAGCTCTTCCCTGACGGTAATATTTTCTTTGAGGTCTTCAAATTTTACACGGCCTCCGACTTCGGCGAGGATCGGCAAAGTATACGGGTCCCAGCGCGCGAAGGCGATGCCTTTAGTTACCTCATCTCCGTCGGCAATCGCGATGAACGTGCCTTGCGGCAAAGGATAACGCTCCAGTTCCCTTCCCTGCTTGTCATTAATACTGATGGAACCGTTACGGTTTAAGACAATGAATTCTTTATTTTTCGGGGTGACCCTCAAGCTGTGGTACTTAATGGTACCCTTATTCTTGGACTTGACAAATGACTGCTCTACAACCCTGGAAGCAGTACCGCCGATATGGAAGGTCCTCATGGTCAGCTGCGTGCCGGGTTCGCCGATACTCTGCGCGGCAATTACGCCCACTGCTTCGCCAAGTTCCACGATCCTGCCGCTGGCAAGGTTCCTGCCATAGCATTTGCTGCATACGCCTCTGCCGGATTCACAGGTTAAGACGCTGCGAATACGGATCTTTTCTATGCCAAGCCGTTCGATTAATTCGGCTTTTTCTTCGGTGATCTCCGATCCCTGCTCAACAATAACGTCATCGGTAATAATATCCACGATATTGTCCATAACTACTCTTCCGATAATGCGGTCCTTAAGGCTGACTACCACTTCGTCGCCTTCAATGATCGGGGAAACCGTGATGCCGTTAAGCGTGCCGCAGTCTTCTTCGGTGACGATCATTTCCTGCGCCACGTCAACAAGGCGGCGGGTAAGATAACCTGCGTCGGCTGTCTTAAGCGCGGTATCGGCAAGCCCCTTGCGCGCGCCGTGCGTGGAAATAAAATATTCAAGCACGGTCAGGCCTTCGCGGAAATTCGCGGTGATCGGGTTCTCAATGATCTCGCCTGAAGGCTTGGCCATAAGGCCGCGCATGCCGGCAAGCTGCCTCACCTGTAAGCGCGAACCTCTGGCGCCTGAATCAGCCATCATGAATATCGGGTTAAAGGGATCCATTCCCTTAAACAGCAAGTCTGAAATTTTATCTGTAGTATGCGTCCAGATAGCAATAACCTTGTTTGAGCGCTCGCTGTCGGTAATAATACCCCTGCGATACTGCTCTTCTACTTTGGCAACTTCTGCCTTTGCTTCCTTGAGCACTTCCGGTTTTTCAACCGGGATCTTTAAGTCGTCTATGGAAATGGAAATGCCGCCTGAAGAAGCGAATTTAAAGCCTAATCTCTTCAGGTCGTCAAGCAGCTTGATCGTGCGCTGATGGCCAAAACGCTTGTAGCATTCCGTAACCACCATACCGACGTTTTTCTTATTTAAGTCCGTATTGACAAAACCAAAGCCCTCGGGAAGCTCCTGATTAAAGATCACTCTTCCGGTTGTAGTAGTAATGATCTGCCTGCCTTCGGTGAGCTTTTTCTCTTCCAGGTCAAACACGGAAAAAACCCTTATTTTAATGCGCGCGTGCAGGTCAATCGCCTTATCATCATAAGCAACGATCACCTCATCCGCGGAACTGAATACCTTGCCCTCGCCCAGCGCGCCCGGCTTTTCCTTTGATAGATACGCGGTGCCGAGGATAATATCCTGCGTTGGGGTGACGATCGGCCTGCCGTCGGCAGGAGAAAAAACGTTGTTTATGGAAAGCATGAGGATCTTTGTTTCAATCTGCGATTCCAGAGACAACGGCACATGCACTGCCATCTGGTCTCCGTCAAAGTCAGCGTTAAACGCGGTACAAACCAAAGGATGGATCTTAATAGATTTGCCTTCGATCAAAACCGGCTGGAACGCCTGCACGCCTAAGCGGTGCAGGGTCGGAGCGCGGTTTAAAAGCACGGGATGATCTTTGATCACCTCGTCAAGGATGTCCCAGACTTCGATCTTGCCGCGTTCAACCATTCTGCGCGCGCCGCGGATCGTATGCACAAAACCTTTTTCTTTTAATTTTTTAATGATGAACGGCTCAAATAATTCCAGCGCCATTTGCTTTGGAAGGCCGCATTCGTGAAGTTTCAATTCAGGGCCGACAACGATTACCGAACGGCCGGAATAATCTACGCGCTTACCAAGAAGATTCTGGCGGAACCTTCCCTGCTTGCCCTTAAGCATGTCGGAGAGCGACTTCAGCGGCCGGTTATTGGCGCCCATTACTGCCCTGCCGTGCCTGCCGTTATCCAGGAGCGCGTCAACCGATTCCTGGAGCATGCGCTTTTCATTACGGATAATGATCTCCGGAGCGCTAAGTTCCATGAGTTTTTTCAGGCGGTTGTTGCGGTTGATCACCCTGCGGTAAAGGTCATTCAGGTCGGATGTGGCGAACCTGCCGCCGTCAAGCGGGACTAACGGCCTTAAATCCGGCGGGATAACCGGAAGGATCTCTAAGATCATCCATTCCGGCCGGTTGCCTGATTTCTTAAAATCTTCTACGATCTTTAAATTCTTTAACGTTTTGCGGTTGTTCAGCAGATCTTTAGATTTCTCAAGGTCTTTACGCAGTTTGCGGCAAAGCGCGTCAAGGTCAATCTCCTTTAAGAGTTCGCGCACTGCTTCCGCGCCGATCTTGGCTTTAAAATTAGAGCCGTGCTTTTCCAACGCCTCCTGATATTTTTCTTCGGATAAAAGCTCCTTCTTTTTCAAGGGCGTAGTGCCGGGGTCAAGCACAACATATTCTTCGTAATAGATGACTTTTTCCAGGTCTCTTAAACCGATATCAAGAAGAGCGGACAAGCGCGAAGGCACAGCCTTAAAGAACCAGATATGCGTTACCGCGGTTGCCAGTTCAATGTGGCCCATGCGCGAACGCCTTACCTTGGCTTCATCAACGGTTACGCCGCAGCGGTCGCAGGTAATGCCGCGGAATTTCTTACCTTTATATTTGCCGCAGTTACACTCGTCGTCATGCACCGGGCCAAAGATCTTTTCGCAGAATAAGCCGTCTTTTTCCGGCTTTAAAGTGCGGTAATTGATCGTCTCGGCTTTTTTGATCTCGCCCTTAGACCATGACTTGATGATCTGCGGAGAGGCAATTTTAATCGAAATCGTATCAAAACTGTTTATCTCATCCATATTATTTGGCTTTCTCCGTGCGGATATCAAGGCCTAAGCCCTGCAATTCTTTTATCAGAACGTTGAACGATTCCGGGATCCCGTGGGTCAGGCGCTGTTCTCCTTTGACGATCGCCTGATAAATGTTGTTCCTTCCGGCTACGTCGTCGCTTTTTACGGTAAGCATTTCCTGCAAGGTAAACGCCGCGCCGTATGCCTCAAGCGCCCAAACTTCCATTTCGCCCAAACGCTGGCCGCCGAACTGCGCTTTGCCGCCTAACGGCTGCTGCGTAACCAGCGAATACGGGCCTATGGAACGGGCATGGATCTTTTCATCAACAAGATGGATCAGTTTCATAATATAGATATAACCTACGGTTACTTTCTGGTCAAACGCATCGCCGGTATAACCGTCATAAAGGGTGACCTTGCCGTCTTCAGGCAGATTTGCCTTGTGCAGCATTTCTTTGATCTCGGCTTCGCTGGCACCGTCAAATACCGGGGTGTCAATGCTAAAACCCAATGCCTTTGCTGCCCAGCCCAAATGAGTTTCCAGGATCTGCCCGACGTTCATACGCGAAGGCACGCCTAACGGATTCAGGACTATTTCAATCGGCGTACCATCAGCCATGAACGGCATGTCTTCCTGCGGCAGGATCCTTGCCACAACGCCCTTGTTTCCGTGCCTTCCGGCGAGCTTATCGCCTTCAGAAAGCTTACGCTTGGTGGCAATATAAACCACTACCCTCTTTAATACTCCCGGAGGCAATTCGTCCCCGCGCCTGACCTTATCGATTTCCTGCTGCTGTTCAATCAGCAATTCCTGTATCTGCTCGTCAAAGGAATTAGCCAGGATCTTTGCCTCTTCGTTATCGCTGAAATCTATCTTTTCCAGCTTCTTTTTATCTACACCCAGGAGTTGGCTCAAGCGGTTGATCTTTTCTGTCTGCACAAATTCAATTTCCTGCTTATAATACGCCTTGAGTTCCCTGACCTTTGCCAGCTCTTTGCTCTTTTCTTCTTTGGATTTTCTGCCGCGGTCTTTGCGCGAGAACACGTGCACGTCTACGACCACGCCTTCCACGCCCGGAGGCACGGTTAATGAAGTATCACGAAAATCAGAAGCCTTCTCTCCGAATATGGCGCGTAAAAGCCTTTCTTCGGGAGGAAGCTCAGACTCGGTCTTAGGAGTAACTTTACCTACGAGGATGTCGCCGGGAGTTACTTCCGCGCCTACGCGCACAACGCCGGTCTCATCAAGATTGCGCAGGGATTCTTCGTTAACATTAGGAATGTCACGGGTCACTTCTTCGTTGCCTAAACGGGTTTCCGTAGCTTCAATTTCAAATTCTTCTATGTGTATAGAGGTCAGGAGATCTTCCTTGACGATCTTTTCGTTGATCAAAATCGCGTCTTCAAAGTTATACCCTCTCCACGGTACAAAAGCGCAGAGTAAATTCCTTCCCAGGGCAAGTTCGCCGTTCCTTGTCGCGGTGCCGTCGGCAATGACTTCGCCTTCTTCAACATGCTGGCCGACCTTTACCAGCGGTTTCTGGTTCAGGCAGGTATCGGCATTGGTGCGCATGAATTTTTTCAGGTGATATATGGTCTTGCCGATAACGATTGAAGAGGCATCCACGCTGGTAACCTTGCCGGAGGACTTAGCAACAACCACTGTCCCTGAATCACGGGCGACTTTTTCTTCCATTGCCGTTCCGACCACGGGTGATTCGGTGATCATCAACGGCACTGCCTGCCTTTGCATGTTTGAACCCATCAGCGCGCGGTTTGCGTCATCGTGCTCCAAGAACGGTATCAACGAGGCAGCTACGGAAACCAACTGCTTGGGGGAAACGTCCATATACTGGACCTGCTTCGGCGGAACTTTGGGGAAGTCGCCTTTAAAACGGCAGGAGATCTCTTTATCTACGAAAGTGCCGTCTGTATCAAGCGGGGCGTTGGCCTGGGCAATGATCTTATCTTCTTCAAGGTCAGCGGTAAGATATTCAATCTTCTTGGTAACTCTGCCGTCTTCAACTTTTCTATACGGAGTTTCAATCAAACCCAGGGGATTAACGCGGGCATAAGTGCTTAAAGAGGAAATCAAACCGATATTCGGGCCTTCAGGGGTTTCAATAGGGCAAACCCTGCCGTAATGCGACGGATGGATATCGCGCACTTCAAAACCTGCCCTTTCCCGGGATAAACCGCCGGGGCCTAAAGCGCTAAGCCTTCTCTTGTGGGTCATTTCTGCCAGGGGATTAACCTGATCCATGAACTGTGAGAGCTGGCTGCGGCCGAAGAAATCGCGGATCTGATTGGATAATAATTTTGAATTTACCAGGTAATGTATACTTAGATTCCCCAGGTCGCCTAAGATGCTCAAACGCTCCCTGATCGAACGTTCAACGCGCGCAAGGCCGATGCGGATCTGGTTCTGGATCAATTCGCCTACGGTCTTGACGCGGCGGTTGCCAAGGTGATCAATGTCGTCGATCTTGCCTTCGCCGTCTTTAAGCCTGATTAAATATTCAATTACCTTAATTACGGTTTCGGAATCAAGGATGCGCTTTTCCAGCGAAACATTCAAGCCGAGCTTACGGTTAAGCACGAACCTTCCTGCTCTTTCCAGATCATAACGGGCAGGGTCAAAGAACAGGCGGTAGAACAGGGTTTCAGCCGATTCCTTGGTAACCGGTTCGGTGGGCCGCATCTTGCGGTAAAAATCAAGATAGGCCTCTTCTTTATTTTTGGTGTAGTCTTTTTTTAAGGTATTATGGATTTCCGGGTATTCTTTGCTGAAAGCGGCAAGTATCTCCTGGTCTGTGGAAAACCCGAGGATCCTTAATAATTGGGTCGCCGGGAAATTCCTGCGCCGGTCAACGTAGGCAAGGATAGTATCTGAAAGGTCATATTTGAATTCAAGCCACGCGCCGCGGTAAGGGATAACGCGGCCGTAGTATATTTTCTTTCCTGTAGGATGGCCTTCTTCTTCAAACGACACGCCGGGAGAACGCTGCAACTGGCTGACTACCACGCGTTCGTCGCCGTTAATAATGAACGTGCCGGTTTCGGTCATCAACGGGATATCGCCAAAATACGCGTCCTGCTCTTTTGTCTCCTGCGGGGTGGTAATGCGGAACTTTACCTTAAGGGAGGCGGCAAAGGTCATACCCCGTTTCTTAGATTCAGCAAGGTCGTATTTCGGTTTTCCCAAAGCATAGCCGATAAACTCCAGCTTTACCGAACGGTCTACGTTCTCTATGGGAAATATCTCGGTAAAGACCTCTTGCAGGCCCTGAAGTTTTCTTTCCTGCGTAGGAACGTCCATCTGGAGGAACTCCTTATACGACTCCAGCTGCAGGTCAAGAAGGTTAGGGAGGCCATAAACTTCCTTCAGCTTTCCAAAACTTTTACGTTTGGGCATTTTTTAATCTATAGTTATGTTACGGTTATTATCCGCCGCAGGCGGATAAATTCGGGCTTACAATTTAGCTTCGCTATCGCTCGCTAAATTGTGCCCTCATTTACTTAAGTTCTACGGTTGCTCCGGCAGCCTCAAGCTTTTTCTTCATTTCTTCAGCTTCTTCTTTTGATACGCCTTCTTTGACCGGCTTGGGCGCTGCGTCAACTAAGTCCTTTGCTTCCTTAAGGCCTAAGCTGGTGATCGTCCTTACTTCCTTGATCACGGCGATCTTGTTTGCTCCGGCGCTGGCCAGGACAACGTTGAAAGATGTTTTCTCTTCTGCTGCGGGAGCTGCTGCTCCGCCTGCTCCGCCTGCCGCGGGTGCTGCCATAACCGGCATATTCGCGGATACGCCGAATTTCTCTTCCAGCGCTTTGACTAAATCTGAAAGCTCCAGCACTGTCATGCCTTCAATTGATTTAATCATTTCTTCCAATTTTGCGGTTGCCATTTTACTACCTCCCTTGTTAGTTTAATTTTTTTTCTGTTTTATCTGATCCAGACAATAAACGAACTTCTTTAACGTCTGGTTTAAGACGATAACAAAACCGGATATCGGGGCATTGAGCGTCATCACTACCTGCGCCCTAAGCGTCTCCTTGGAAGGAAGCTTTGCCAGCGCCTCAATGTCCTTTTTTTCAAGGATCTTGTCCTGCAATAAACCGCCCTCAAGCTTGAGCTGCTCGTGCGCCTTGGCAAATTCGCACAGGAGCTTTGAAGCGGCTACCGGCTCATCCTTAATGAATATAAAACAGCTGGGGCCGTCTATCCTTTTGCTTAAATCTTCTAACCCGTTTTCTTTTAAAGCGCGGCGGGCAACGCTGTTCTTGGCAACGAACAGGTTCGCCTGCGTATCCTTTAATTTGAGCCTTAAAGTGCTAAGGTCGGGGCTGGATAAGCCGGAATATTTTACGATAAAGACAGTGCCGGATTCCTTTAACTGGCTCTTAATTCTACTTTCCGATATTTCCTTAACGATCAGCCCGAGTTTTTTCATAGTTAGATTGCCAGCCTGAGGCCGGGGTTCATGCTAGATGAAATAGAAAGCGATTTTACGAATTTTCCTTTTACGGAAGCGGGTTTAGCTTCAACTAAAGCCTCGATCACACGCGAGGCATTCTCATATAATTTTTCTTCGGCAAACGACACTTTACCGACGGACAAATGCACTCCGCCCTGCTTGTCAACGCGGAATTCCACCTTGCCGCGGCGCACGTCTTCGATTGCCTTTACGATATCGTTGGTCACGGTGCCGGTCTTGGGGCTGGGCATCAGGCCGCGCGGACCCAATACCTTACCGAGCTTGCTTAAATCTTTCATCATTTCCGGCGTGGCAATGGCGCAGTCAAAATCAAGAAAACCCGCGGCAACCTTGTCCATCAATTCAACGCCTCCCACATAATCCGCCTGCGCTTCCTTTGCCAGTTTTTCATGCTCGCCCTTGCAAAAAACGATAACGCGCACTTTCTTGCCGGTGCCGTGCGGCAGCACAACCGTGCCGCGGACCATCTGGTCGGACTTTTTAGAGTCAATACTAAGGTTAAAATGCAGATCAATAGAGCCGTCAAACTTCGGCGACGCCATTTTTTTAAGGACCGGTATCGCGTCTTTTAGTTCGTAGACCTTTTTTATATCAAGGTCTTTTGCGGATGTTTTATACCTCTTGCTGCGCGTCTTCATAAATTATCCCTCTATGACAATGCCCATGCTTCTGGCTGTGCCCTGGATTATCTTCACCGCTTCTTCCATGCTGGAAGTATTTAAATCCGCCATCTTAAGCTTGGCGATCTCTTCAACCTGTTTTCTCGTGACTTTACCGATGGTTTCCTTGCCGGCAATGCCTGATGCCTTAGCGAGGTTTGCCGCGCGCTTTAAAAGTATGGATGAAGGCGGGCTCTTTATAATAAAGGTAAAGCTTTTATCTTCGTAAACCGTGATTACTGCCGGCAGGATAAGGCCATCCCTGCCCTTGGTCTGGTCATTGAATTGCTTACAGAACTGCATAATATTCACGCCGTGCTGGCCCAATGCCGGGCCTACCGGCGGCGCGGGATTTGCCGCTCCCGCGGGGACATGCAATTTAATTTGTGCGACTGCTTTCTTTGCCATATTTAATGAGCGCATACCTTACGGACACACAGTGTTCGTAAGGTATCGCGCGAATTAATCCGCCTGCGGCGGATAAGTTCGGCCACGCAACTTATGTTCGCTATTCGCTCCATAAGTTGCGGCCTCTCATACCTTCTCTACCTGCCAGAACTCCAGTTCTACAGGCGTTGCCCTGCCGAAGATCGTGACGCTGACTTTTAATTTGCCTTTTTCAGGGTGGATCTCATCTACGGTGCCGTTAAAATTAACAAACGGGCCTTCGGTAACCCTGACCTGCTCGCCCCGCTCAAACATGACTTTAGGGCTGGGCTTGATCTGGGTTTCTTCGGTCCGTTTCAGGATACTGTCAACTTCCGTCTGGGGCAGGGGCATCGGCCGCTTGCCCTGTCCGATAAAACCGGTGACTCCGGGAGTGGTCTTAACCAACATATAAGTATTTTCGTTATACTCCATCTCTACTAAAAGGTAACCGGGGAAAAATTTTCTCTGGGAGATCTTTCTTTTGCCGCTGCGGATTTCTGAAACCTGTTCCGTGGGGATGATCACTTTGCTTATCAGTTCCTGCATTCCCTGGGCGCTGACCCTGCCCTCAAGGGAAGTCTTGACCCTGTCTTCGGAACCTGTTTGAGTATGAACGACGTACCAGTTTTTCATCTTACTTGAACACCACGCTTAATATTTTTGAAAGCAGAAGGTCAACTACGCCGATAAAAACAGCCATAATCGCGGTAGTCGTGATCACTACGGCTGTCGCGCCCATTACTTCCTGCCGCGTTGACCAGGAAACCTTGCTTAACTCTCCCTTAACTTCGCCTAAGAAACCGGTTAATTTTTTAAACATATCTATCTTTTGTTTCACTCCTCGTCAACAGGGGCGGAGGGACTTGAACCCCCAGGACGGGATTTGGAGTCTCGCCGTTTAGCCAATTAACGGACGCCCCTATAACTTAGTAAAAACTGGCAGCCAGAAATAACTGCCAGCAAAAAATTACTTAATCTCTTTATGTGGGGTATGTTTACGGCAAAACCTGCAAAACTTCTCTAATTCCAGCTTGTCCTGATGCAACTTTTTGTTCTTTGTACTCGTGTAATTTCTATTTTTGCAAACCGTGCATTCTAAGGCGATGTGTTCACGCATTTCTGATTGTCTCTTTCGGCCCGCCGCCGCTTATCTTAAAAGCTGGAGACGGGAATTGAACCCGTGACCCCGTCCTTACCAAGGACGTGCTCTACCAACTGAGCTACTCCAGCATATTCTGCGTCATCGGGTTTTACTTGTATTTATTCTTTTTACCTTCAGCTTACAAGACAAAAATTCCGCCCCATAAGAATTTTTTGGAAAATTCTTATTTTGTATAGCCTTGAAAAATTAGAGTTTATCGTCGAAAGGCTATCTGCGGATTTATGTAGAACCTAAAATATACATTATGTTTACGATTTTGTCAACCTTTTTTTTATATATTTTCATAAAAGGGGACGTCCTTCAAGGTACCAGGCTAAACGGATGCAGCCCACTATAAATCAATATGTTGTAACTCATATTTTATAAAAGGGTGGTACCTCAGAGGACGTCCCCGTTTACGTTTATGCGTCCCCGTTTAATGTGTTAACGAGATTTGCGAGGTTGGCGAAATCGGGCAGGCTCATGCGCTCCGGGCGGATATTCTTATCAATGCCGTATTTCTCAAAAAAGGCCTCCAGTTTTTGCTGCGGAATAATGCCTTTGAGGCTGTTGCGCAGGGTTTTTCTTCTTTGACCGAACCCCGAATGTATGATCTTCAAAAACAGCTCTTCATCGTTTACTTTCACTGCCGGTTCCCCTCTCATCTCCAGCTGCAGGAACGAAGAATCAATTTTTGGCGCCGGGTAGAAACAAGATTTGCTGATCGGGAACAAAATTTTCGGGCTGGTATAATATTGGATAAAACAGCTCAATGACCCGAAGCTCTTACTGCCGGGCACAGAAGCAGCACGCAAAGCAAATTCTTTCTGTACCATGATAAATGCCGAACTGATCTTATCCCGGTGTTCAATAAGGCGCTCAATTATCGGGGTCGTGATATAATACGGGATATTGCCGACGACTTTGACCTTACCGGAGAGTTTCTTGAAAAATCCGTTAAGATCAAATTTCAAAACGTCTGCCTTCAGGATTTCTATATTATGCAGCTCCGAAAGGCCGGCTTTCAGAATCTCACAAAGCGACGGATCAATCTCCAGCGCGTAGACAAGTCCGGCCTTGGCGGCAAGTAAACCGGTAATCTCTCCTTTTCCCGCTCCGATCTCAAGCACCGTATCTGAAGCCGACAGATCACAGGCTGCGGCGATCTTTACGCGGATATTTTTATCAATTAAAAAATTCTGGCCAAGACGTTTTTTAGGCCGGGGATTGTTCATAGTTTTTACGGAGCCGTTTTATGAATTTATCATTATTAAACAATATCAGAAAGCTGGCAATGATCCTTAATCTTAATATGAAAACGGTTTTTAATATTTTATATAATGGCCGGTGCCCCTTATAGACATGATATCCAAACCAAACGAATCTTTTATTTATCTGCCTTCTGGAAGCGCCGGGAAAATCTAAAACCGCATGCTGCCTTTCCATATCGTCATTAAGGGGGGTTTTAAGCATGGCCTGCTGGCTGCAAAAATGATGCAAGACGGTTCCCGGATAAGGACAAAAAATATAAGTATTATACCAATCAGGCAAACACCGGCGGTTTATGCGCACGGTTTCTCTAAACTCGGCAGCTGTCTCTCCCGGGATCCCCACCATATTATAGAATCCGATTTTTAATTTATGTTTTCTTGCCAGCTTGACCGTATCAATAACATCCTGATTGGAATAATCCCGCTTAAGCACCTCGCGGCGCAGCTTTTCACTGCCAGATTCCAGGCCGAAATTTATAAGCTCAATATTGCATTTTCTCATCGCCGCAAACAAGCTGTTTAAATCTGCGCCCGGCACAATCCTCACATTTGTCCCGAAGGTAAGCGGCTGCTTGAGCGCCGAGTTGAAGGTTTCTAATTTCGCGCATAATTCCATTGCCCACTCTTTATTTACCGCGATCGTTTCTACTTCTAAAAATATCTTTCCCTTTATCGGTAATGTTAATGACATCTCCCTTATTTCTTCAATTATATTATCCGGCGACCTGAACCGCACATAATTTCCCGGCGCGATTTTCCTTAGCGCGTGGTTACTACAATACGTGCATTGAAAAGGGCAACCCCTGCCTAATATAACCGAATACGTCGTGCCCCTCGGACGCGTCCAGGCGTCCCAGATTTGCCTGTCGGGAAACGGCAGTTCGCTGATTTTTTCCAGAAAGGGCCGGGTGTTGTTTTTTTCAATGCCGCCCGGCTGCTTGATCCAAAGGTTAGGTATCCCGGAAGGCAATCGGCCCTTTTCAAGGCAGGAAACCAACTCAAGCACAGGATACTCGCCCTCGCCAATGCACAAAGCATCAAAGGCATCCGATAGGACATTATCCGGATTTAATGAAACATGCGGGCCGCCGATCAGCAAATAAATATTCGGATAACGGCTCTTAATATACCCTGCCATGCCTGTGGAGAAAAAATATTCGGAGAAAATAGAAGTAAAACAGATCAACCCGGGCGAGAACTTTTTTACGCAGTTATCAATTAAATCCAGGTTCTTTCTGCCGGAATACCTGCTTAAAACCAATAATTCGGTTTTATGCCCGTATTCTTTTAATATTGCCGATATGTAGGAAATACCCAGATGGATGGAACTTGCGGCAAACGAACTTCCTTTCAGGCTGCAGTATGATAACGGATAGATAAAAAGAACGTTCATCGGTTAATCCTTTAATATCGGCGCGCAATAGATGCGCACTTTACGGCGAGTTTTATCGCTGCGATCAATGATTCGGCGCTTGCGCCTTTAAAACCCGAAGCAGCAAGGTCAAAGGCAGTGCCGTGCAAAGGCGAAGTCCTGATAAACGACAGGCCGAGAGTAATATTCACCCCGGTTTCCGCGCTGGTAAGCTTTAAAGGGATCAGGGCCTGATCGTGATACATCGCGACCGCGCAGTCATATCTGCCCTTTGCCGTTTTTGCGATTGCCGAGTCGGCAGAAAACGGACCATCAATAACGCTGCCCCTGGCTGCTTGAGCGGCTATTTTTTTCAGCGCAGGCTTTATAATGCGGTTTTCTTCTTTACCCAGCAAGCCGTTATCGGACGCATGGGGATTTAAGCCGCAGATAACCAGGCGCGGATTCTTTATGCCGAATAAATTTTTTAAGGACGCCAGCGTAACCAGCGCAGTATGGCGGATTTTTTCTTCTGTCAGCGCAGGGCTGACTTTGACTAAAGGCAAGTGCCGGGTTACCAGGCTGATTTTAAGGCGATCGTTCAAAAGCATCATTACCGGGTCTTTTACCCCGCACTTAGAAGAAAAATATTCCGTATGGCCTGAATATTTGTATCCGGCAAGGTTGATCGCTTCCTTGGAGATCGGGCAGGTAACAAGGCAGTCAATTTCCCCGCGCTTGATCAGGCCAAGCGCCCTGTCAAGGTATTCAATTGATGCCCTTCCGTATTCAGGCAGGGCCCGGCCAAGCTTAAGGTTTCTTTGTTTTAGATCGCCGATAACCGTAAATTCAGCCAAACCCCGGAGTTTATTTAAAGCAATGGCGGTGATATGCGGGCCGATGCCGGAAGGATCGCCTATTGTGATGCCGACGCGGATTTTACGCATTGAGTTCTTTACGAGCAGATCTTGATATACGACTTCTTCTTGAGTTCATCTAACCACTGCGCAAGGCGTTCCTGCATTTTCCTGTTGGAGAGATAAGAATATATACTTTCCTGCGCTTCCGCTAAGCTCAATTGCCGCGGCGGGATGATATTGTTCAGCTTAAAAACATAATATTTATCTTCAATTTTCAGGGGTTCGGAAACGCTGCCGGTTTTTAATTTCATGAGCGCCTGCTCTACGTCTTTCTTGAACTGCCCCTCCCTCATGCTAAGCTTACCGAGGGAAAGGGAATATTTATCCAGAAAATTCTCAATGGGCTGGCCTTTTTTAATGCCTTGCGATATTTCTTCGGCAAGGCCCGCGCTTTCCAGTACGATGTACTCAAGCTCCCATACCTGCTGGGACTGAAAGTTAGCGGAATTCTGCTGGTAGAATTCAGTGACTTCTGCCGGGCTGATAATTACCTTGCTCCTTATTTTGTTTTCGATTATCGCGTACATAAACATCTGGTCTCTTACCTTTGCTTCAATGTCCGCCTGCACCATGCCCTGCTGCCTGATTGCCTCCTGAAATTCAATACTTGAGGGGTATTGCCTCTTGATCTCCTCTACCCTGCCCTTGACCCTGTTCTCATCCACGCTGATCTTGTTTTTCTTAGCTTCCTGCAGGATGATCTTGTCTTCTACCAGCCGGTCAAGGAACTCAGCCTTCATAGAAGCTATCTTATCATCCAGCTGCCTGCCTTTTAATTCCCCGCTCATTTGCATGCGCATGAACGCGACAAAATCGTCAAATTCTTTCTGGGTGATCACGTCGTTGTTGACAACGGCAATGATCTTATCCTGGGCAAAGCAGGGATAGGCAACCGCCAAATAACAAAATAATGCCAGAATCCAAAGTCTTAAATTTTTAATTTTGCGCTTTTCCATTAGTGATTGCCTTATTTAAAGTGCCGATCGCTTCTCTAAGCAGCCGGCAGTAAAGGTCAAAGCCTACCGAGGCGATAAAACCATGCTGCTGCTCGCCCAAAATATTGCCTGCGCCGCGTAACTCCAGGTCCTCCATGGCGATCTTAAAACCCGAACCAAGCTGTGTGTATTCCTGTATTGCCGCCAGCCTTTTACGGGCTTCTGTGTCCATTATCTCCCTGCGCGGCACCATGAAATAGGCGTATGCCGGCCGGTCAAACCTGCCTACCCTGCCGCGCAGCTGATGCAGGTCGGCAAGGCCAAAGCAATGAGCGTTATTAACAATGATCGTATTGACATTGGGAATGTCTATGCCCGACTCGATGATCATCGTACAGATAAGCACGTCGATCCTGCCTTTTAAAAAATCAAGCATCACCGCTTCCAGCATCTTTGAAGGCATTTGGCCGTGGCCGATCGCAAGCCTGACGCCGGGCGGCAGCAGCCGCGCAACTTTTTCCTTTATTTTTTCAATGTCCTGAACACGGTTGTGCAAAAAAAAGACCTGGCCTTTCCTGCCCAGCTCCCTGAGGATTGCCTGGCGGATCAAATCGTCATCATATTCTACCACAATCGTATTGATAGGCAAACGGTTTTGCGGCGGAGTATTGATCAACGAGAGGTCCCGGGCTGCCATCAGGCTCATATATAATGTCCGCGGTATGGGCGTGGCAGTAAGCGTAAGCACGCCGGTATTCAGCCTTAACTTTTTTAATTTTTCCTTTGCCCGCACGCCGAAACGCTGCTCTTCATCAACGATCACAAGGCCGAGGTCCTTAAAACTTACGTCATCGGACAACAGCCTGTGCGTGCCGATAACAATATCAACGCTGCCTTTACTTACCGCTCCGATAATGTCTTTTTGCTCGCGCTTTGTCTTAAAACGCGAAAGCATTTCTACGTTAACGGGAAAATCCTTAAGGCGGCCGCTAAAATTCTGATAGTGCTGCTCCGCGAGGATAGTCGTAGGCACAAGGTAAGCTACCTGCTTGCCGCTCATCACTGCCTTAAACGCGGCGCGCATCGCTACTTCGGTCTTTCCGTAGCCTACATCGCCGCAAAGCAGCCTGTCCATCGGCCTGCCGGACTCCATGTCATTTTTTACGTCAACCATTGCCTTTACCTGGTCTTCGGTTTCTTTAAACGGAAAATTGGCTTCAAATTCATCCTGCCATTGGGTATCCTGGGCATATTTAATACCCGGCACGCTCATGCGCATTGCCTGCAGCGATAAGAGCTCCCATGCCAGCTTCTGGATGCCTTTCTTGACCCGCTGTTTGGCGCGCTGCCATTCTTTGCTGCCGAGGCGGTAGAGCTTAGGCCTGCGCGCCTGAAAGGAAATATACTTCTGCACGAAGTGCATTTGGTCAACCGGCACATAAAGCTTTTCCTGCCGGTCATATTCAATAACCAGATGATCCTTATATTTTTCGCCGATCTTTATCTTGTCAAGGCCGAGAAACCTGCCGATGCCATGCTCTGTATGCACGACGTAATCGCCGACGTCCAGGTCAAGGAAATTATCTATGGGGAATTCTTCTTTTAAAGCAATGGACTTTATGGTATGCGGCTTTTTGACCGGCAGGATGATCACCATCTTGTGCTGCCAGAGAGGAGTGCCGTCGGAAGGGCTAAAGCTTTTGATCGCGGAGATCTTTTCCGCTTCTAACTCAATACGGACGGGAAGTTCAAAGGTAAAGGCAAAGATGTCAATTATCCCGCCGCGGCGGGCAAAGTCGCCTTCCTGCAGTACTGCTTCCTGCCTCTTGTAGCCGAAGTCAACCAGATCAGCAAGAACACGCTCTAAGTCAACGGCCTCTCCGACATACAGCTTGAGGGATTTAAACATTAATCAATACTATCGTGTGCCTTTCTTGCTCCAGGCAAGCACAAGCGGCGATGCAATAAATACCGTTGAATACACGCCGGCCACAAAACCAACCAGCAGCGTAAAGGCAAAATTGCTTAGAACATCGCCACCGTAAAGAAAGATCGCCAGTACCACAAGCAAGGTTACTCCGGAAGTAAGCAGTGTCCGGCCAAGCGTCTGGTTCACGCTTAAATTGATCAATTCCTTCAAACCCATTTTACGCTGCAGCCGGATATTTTCCCTTACGCGGTCATAAATAACAATCGTGTCATTTATGGAATAACCGGCAATGGTCAAAAATGCCGTCACGCTTAACAAGTCAATCTGCCTGCCGGTAAACGCCAAAGCGCCGAACGCTACCAATACGTCATGCAGCAAGGCAATAATGCCGGCAGCGGCAAAATTAAAATGCTTGAACCTGAAAGCAACATACACAAGTATGCCGATGAGCGACCAGACAAGCGCAGAAACCGCCTTGCCCTTAAGGTGCTTACCTGCTACCGGGCCAACATGCTCGATCTTCAGGATCTGGATCTCCTGATCGGGAAACGATTCCTGAAATTTAGCAGTCAGGTCATGCGTTTTGTCCTCTTTGGTCCTTATCAGCACTGCCCGGGGGTTATCTTTAAACTGTTGAATAGAGGCATCGGCAAGGCCGAGTTCTTTAAGGATAGTGCGCACCTTACCAATATCCGGCGCGGTTTTAAAACTATATTCCTGTATCTGGCCGCCGGCAAAATCTATGCCGAAAGCCTCATTACCCCTTTTAGCATAAGATACCAACCCTACGGCAATCACGATAATGGAAATAGCATAGAATATCCGGCGCTTGCCGATAAAATCAACCTTTGTTTCGCCGATCAATTTAAGCATCGGCAAAGATTTTAACCAGCCCAAACCGAGCAAGATCTCAAAGATCGTCTTCGTAACTATGACCGCCGTAAATAAACTTGCTAAAATACCGATCGTAAGAGTTACGGCAAAACCTCTTATCGGGCCGGTGCCGAACTGGAACAAAAGAAATGCCGCGATCAGCGTGGTTACGTTGGAATCAAAGATCGCGCTAAAGGCGCGCGAATAACCGTTAAGGATCGCAGTGCGTATTGCCCTTCCCGCGGTGAGTTCTTCTCTTATACGCTCGTTAATCAACACATTGGCGTCAACCGCCATACCTAATGACAGCACCATACCGGCAATGCCCGGCAGGGTCAGGGTCGCGGATATCCCCGGGAATAAAAGCGGCAATAACCCCAAGCATCCGAGGATGATCAACATGTTAAGTGCAAGCGCGACATTAGCGATCATGCCTGCCAACAGGTAATAGCCCGCCATAAAGATAAATACAAGCGCGCCGCCGACAATACTGGCCTTTACGCCTTTATTTATGGAATCCTGGCCTAATAAAGGGCCGATGGTCCTTTCTTCTTCTATGTGCATTGGAGCGGGAAGCGCGCCTACGCGTAAAACTAATGCCAGGTCCTGTGCCTGTTCAGGGCTGAATCTTCCGGAGATAACTGCTTCGCCGGAAGGGATCGCTTCCCTGATCGTAGGAGCAGACTGAACTTTACCATCAAGCACGATCGCCAGCCTCCTGCCTACATTGGCAGCGGTAAGCTCGGCGAATTTTTTAGCGCCGTCGGCATTAAATTGCAAACCCACCACCGGCTCGCTCATATCGCCAAAACGCACTGTTGCGCTGGAAAGCGCTCCGCCGGTCAAAGCTGCCTGCGCTTCAACAAGCATCGGCTCATTATCTTCTTCGGCATATTTGAGCTCGTATCCTTCCGGCACAGTGCCGCTGATCGCCTCTTTCAGCTTTTCCGTATCCGACAGCACCAGCTTAAATTCAAGCAGCGCGGTCTTTCCGATTAAATCGATCGCGCGTTCGCGGTCAGTAACGCCGGGGAGCTGGACAACGATCTCATCAACGCCTTGTTTCTGGATTGACGGCTCCCTTACGCCAAAGGCATCAATACGATTACGAATAACTTCCAACGCCCTGTCTGCGGCATCTTCCCTGTCAGCAGCAGGAATATTGGTAGTATCCACTTTCAGGAGAAGGTGCATCCCGCCCTGAAGGTCAAGGCCGAGGTTTATCCTTTTGTCCAAAGGAAAGGCATAATATACGCAGATACCGATAACACCGAGGATCAAAAGCGATTTATAAAGGAGTCGTCTATCCATAACTTAAGCTGCCTCCATGCCTTGAGACTTCTTCACGCTGGCAATGCAATTCCTCTCCACTTCAATCTTGACGTTATCGTCAACCCTCAATGTAACGCTGCGCTCTTTGATATTTACGATGGTGCCGTGAATGCCGCCGGAAGTGACCACCTGGTCGTTCTTCTCAAGGGCGTTGAGCATTTTCTGGCGCTCTTTTTCCTGTTTTTTCTGCGGGCGGATAAGCAGGAAATAAAAAACAATGAAGATCAGGACTAACGGAAACAGGTTCACAATCGGATTTATCGCGGGTGTTGGCTGCATTTTTGTTACCTCGCTTTCTTAATAAGGCTTTTTACGGTTTCAGAAACCTGCGCGCCGTTCTTTATCCAGTAATTAACGCGCTCTTTATTCACTTTTACTTCCCCGGTCAGTGAGCTGTAGAAACCTAACGGCTCTATGGCTCTGCCGTCGCGGTTGCGGGTCCTTTCATAAGCGGCGATGCGGAAATGCGGATGTTTTTTGGGGTTCTTACCGATCCTTCTTAAACGAATATGCACTGACATTTCTTCCTACCTCCTGTTTGATGTTATTAACGCACAATTGCTTCCATTAACGCCTTTGCTTTATTCACCGTCTCAAAATACTCTTTCTCGGGCCGGGAATCCGCTACGACCCCGCCTCCTGCCTGCACATAGGCAGTGTTACCTTTAATCACAATTGTCCTGATGGTGATGCAGGTATCCATATTATGGGAAAAACTAAAATACCCTACGCATCCGGCATACGGGCCGCGCCGCGAGTTTTCAAGCTCGTCAATGATCTCCATCGCGCGGATCTTCGGGCTGCCGGAAACAGTGCCCGCGGGAAAACTTGCCCTCATCACGTCGTAAACGCTGTATTGTTTATTCAAGATGCCCCTGACCTCGGTAACAAGGTGCATCACGTGAGAATACCTCTCTACAGACATAAACTCGCTTATCTTAACGCTCCCCTTTTTACAAACCCTGCCTAAGTCGTTCCTACCCAGGTCAACAAGCATAATATGCTCGGCTTTTTCCTTTGCATCAGCCAAGAGCTCCTTTTCCAGCCGCCGGTCTTTTTCTTCAGTCTTACCCCTTGGCCGCGTGCCTGCGATCGGCCGCGTCTGGACAATTCCGTCTTCACAACGCACAAGCATCTCCGGAGAAGAACCGGCAAAAAATACGCCCTTCAACTTCAGAAAGAACATATACGGAGAAGGATTAATGCTCCTTAAGCTGCGATAGATATCAAACGGTTTCTTATTTATTTTTACTGAAAACCGCTGCGACGGCACCACCTGTATGATATCGCCGATCTTTATAAAATGCTTAGCCCGCTTTACCATTTCCTGGAACGCGGGCTTACTGTAATTGGATTTTATTGCGCCTGACGCGCACCTCTTTCCGGCGCAAGCCGGGATGCCCGGGCTGACAGGTTTTTCCAAAAGGCCTTCTATAGCTTCAATTTTTTTGATTGCCTGATTATAAAATTTGGCCCTGGCGGCAGCGCTAAGTTTTTTACCTCCGGGCAGCAACACGTTAGAAACGATCTTGATCGTATGGTTTACGTGGTCAAATACCAGCATTGTGTCCGTAAGGAGGAATACCATGTCGGGCAGCCTCAATTCATCGGGATTTTTATCGGGAATCTCTTCAAAGAACCTTACCGTATCGTAACCGATGTATCCGACCATTCCGCCGTAGAAGCGAGGCAGGCCCTTAATATGCACCGGACGGAAATCCCGCATTATTTTCCTGACCTCTTCCAACGGGTCGGTATTCGTGACAAATCTTTTTATTGAGCCGCGCTGGGGATAATCAATCTCGATATTCCTACCCTTGCTTTTAAAGACCAGCGACGGATTCGCGCCGAGGAATGAATAATGCGCGATCTTTTCCTGGCCCTCAACCGATTCAAGCAAAAACGCGTAATCGCCCTTGTCGATCTTTAAAAAGGCAGACACCGGCGTATCCAGGTCGGCGTTCACCTCTTTGTATACAGGTATAACGTTGGCGGTTTTTGATAACTTTAAAAATTCCTTGACCGGTGGATATAGCATTTATATTTTCCTGAAAAAACATGACCGGTTGCCGGTGTGGCAGGCAACGCCGATCTGCCTGACTTTGATCAAAAGCGCGTCCAGGTCGCAGTCATAGGCTATGGATTTAACGTGCTGATAGTTGCCGGATGTTGCTCCCTTAACCCAGTATTCTTTCCTTGAGCGCGACCAGAAACAAGTCAGCTTCTTTTTTAAAGTCCGCCTTACCGATTCGGCATTCATATAGGCTAGCATCAGCACTTCGCCGTTTTTATAATCCTGGATGATCGCCGGGATCAAACCCTTGCTATCAAACTTGAGGTCCTTAATATTAATCTTTTTCACTCTTAACATTCTCCCTTAAATAAGATTAAGTCATTAGGTTAAGGTTATGAAGCCAGTATGGTAAATAGGTTATGGTTAAGTATCAATGACCTAACCTGAACCCTTAAACCATACCGGCTTCCTGACCCTAACCTTAACCTATTATTCTATATCCTAACCGCTACTCCTCTTTCCGATAAGTATTCCTTGACCTGGCCCACCGAATATTCCTGATAATGAAAAATTGAAGCGGCAAGGCAGGCATCTGCCCCGGACTTAGTTATCACATCATAAAAATGTTCCGGTTTTCCCGCTCCGCCGGAAGCAATCACCGGTATATTCACCGCTTCGCTGATCGCCTTTGTCAAAGCAAGGTCATAGCCGTCCTTGGTACCGTCATAATCCATACTCGTTAAAAGGATCTCTCCGGCGCCAAGTTCAGCGCATTTTTTTGCCCATTCCACGGCGTCCAGGTCAACCGGCGTCCTGCCGCCATTGATAAAAACCTGCCAGCTGTCGCCTTCTTTCTTGGCATCAATAGCCACAACAATACACTGGCTGCCGAATTTTCCTGCCGCGTCCCTGACCAATTCGGGGAATTTAACTGCTGCCGTATTTATGGAAACTTTATCCGCCCCGGCGCTCAGGAGATCTCTGATATCGTCAATGTCCCTGATGCCGCCGCCTACTGTAAACGGCATATAAATATTCTGGGCAATATTGTCAACCAGTTCAATCAGGGTCTTTCGTTGCTCAAAGCTTGCGGTAATGTCAAGGAACACCAGCTCATCCGCTTTCTGCCGGTCATAAACCTTGGCAACTTCTACCGGGTCTCCCGCGTCTTTAAGGCCGAGGAACTTTATTCCCTTTACCACCCGGCCTTCTTTAATGTCAAGGCAGGGGATTATGCGCTTGGTGAGCATTATTTTACTTTTTTATATAAATATTCTGCCAGCAGCTGGCGGGTCTGTTTACCCACAATGCCGTCTGCCTTAAGGCCGTTATCTTTCTGAAACGCCTTGATCGCTTCGCGTGTCTGGCGGCCGATTTTTCCGTCAATTGCCCCGGGATTATAACCGGCATTCTTAAGCGCAATCTGGATCTGCTTTGCGCTTAAACGGCTTTTAGACTTAGACGCTACGGATTTTTTTGCGAAATTCTGGCGGGATGCAGAAGCTCTATCCATCTGCGCTGCCAGTGAATCTTTTAGGCTGCTGATCTCTTCATCTTTTTCCTGGACCTGGGCCTCTAAAACAGAAACCTGATTCCTCAAACCCTGCATTTCCTCGCTGCTCTGCTTGCGGCAGGTAGCGCATCCGGCGAGCGAAAGTACGAATAAAGGTAAAACGAAAAACAAAGTCAATTTTTTGAACATCTTGCTCCTCTCTGATTAGGGACGGTTCTCAGTCCAAGGGAAAAGTGTCCCCACCCGGGGACATTTTTCTCCTTGGCTGAGAACCGTCCCTAAATCCTCAATGCCTGCGTCAGGGTAAACTTACCCTCATACAAGGCCTTTCCGATAATTATTCCGCTGACTCCGTCTTTTTCCAATAATTTCAATTTCATTATATCTTCAAGAGAAGATATTCCACCGGAAGCGACAACCTTTAATCTGCTTTCCTTAAGCAGGGCTTTTATCCCTTTGATGTTCGGCCCTTTTAACATACCGTCTTTAGATATATCAGTGTAGATCACTTCTTTAAATCCCAGCGCCTTAAGCTGCTTTGCCAGGCTTACTGCCTCAAGCTTGGTGCTTTTTTCCTGCCAGCCCTTAACCAGCACCTGTCCGTCACGGGCATCTATGCTAACAATAACTTTATTTTTAAATTTCTTAAAAGCCTCTTTTAAAAACGTGCTGTCTTCAATGGCTTTTGTGCCCAGCACAACCCGGGAAACTCCGGCATCAAGCAGGGCTTTGATAGTTTCAATTTTCCTGACCCCGCCGCCGAATTCAAGCGCGGCCCGGGTTTGCGCTGCGATCTGCTTTACGATTTCCAGGTTTTTCGGGATGCCGGTCGTCGCGCCGTCTAAGTCTACGACATGGATCAGCTGCGCGCCCTGCCTAAGCCAATGCTTGGCAACCTTTATGGCGTCGCGTGAATAAATCTTTTTATCTTTAAGCCGGCCCTGGGTAAGCCTTACCACGCAGCCGTCTTTTAAATCTATCGCCGGTATGATCAACATTTATATTTGTATAAAATTTTTCAGTATCTTTATCCCGGTTTCCTGGCTCTTTTCCGGGTGAAACTGCACGCCATACACATTATCTTGCCTGACGATCGCGGAAAATTCAAGGCCGTAATTCGCCGTTGCCGCTGTTACCACTGTTTCTGACACTGCGGGATAATAAGAATGGCAGAAATATACGTAACAGCCATCCTCCAATCCCGTGAACAAAGGACAATCTTTCTGCCGGAACTTTAAGGTATTCCAGCCCATATGCGGCACTTTTAAGCTGCTGGAAGCCTTGAATTTCTTTACCGAGCCTTTTATAATACCAAGCCCGGGCTTTTTGCCTTCTTCGCTTTTATCAAATAAAAGCTGCATGCCAAGGCAAATGCCTAAAAATATCTTTTTCGCGGCGATTGCCTCTTTGATTGCCGCGGATAAACCGCGTTTTTCTAACTCTATGGCAGCGTCGTCAAACGCCCCTACTCCGGGAAGCACGATCTTGGCGCATTGCTTGATCTCTTGCGGCTTATTGGTTACCAGGGTTTCTGCGCCTAAAACTTCCAGCGCTTTCTGAACGCTGTGAATATTACCCATTCCGTAATCAATAATGCCGATCATTAATCAATTACCCCTTTTGTAGAAGGAATGCCTTTTCTGCGCGGGTCAATTTGCGTAGCCTGGTCCAAGGCAATGCCCAGGGCCTTAAATACCGGCTCCAATGTCGCGTGCAAATCCTCGCTGGGATTTTCTACTTTTATGTTAAGATTCATCCCTAATTGCTGCGCAAGCGATTCAAAGAAATGCTGCGCATACTCCATTTCATATTTTTCTTTGTTTTGCACGCTGGTAAGCGCGGCCAAGGTACTAGGAACTAATTTAAACGAAGGCCGGCCGCTGATATCAACCGTAACGCCTGCGGTTACGTCTTCCATCGGTGCCGAAGCGCTGCCTATGCGATTTATTCCCTTTTTATCTCCCAATGCTTCTTTAAAAGCCTGTCCCAAGACAATCCCCACGTCTTCATTCGTATGGTGTATGTCTACTTTTAGGTCGCCCTTGGCCGTAATCTCTAAATCAAAATGCCCCCAAAAAGCAAAGAGCTCAAGCATATGGTCCAAAAAACCAATACCGGTATTAATTTTTGATTTTCCCTCTCCGTCAATATTTAACTTTATGGAAATCTCTGTTTCGGTTGTTTTTCTTATTTTTTCGGCTTCTCTCATTGAAACCTCGCTTTCACCGATTCAAGGTGTTTACTTAAGCCCTCTATGCCGGCTATCTTTTCTAATGGCTCGCGTACCTTTTCCAGCGCCTTCTTGGAATAACTGATAATGTGGTTAGACTTGATGAAATCAAGCGCGGAAAGCCCGGAGAAAAACCTTGCCGTGCCGCCGGTAGGAAGCACGTGGCTCGGGCCTGCCACATAATCACCAACCGCAGCCGGGCTGTATGGCCCTAAAAATATTGCCCCGGCATTGCGGATGCTCCTTAAAAGCTTCTGCGGGTTATTTACGAGTATCTCCAAATGTTCAGGCGCGATCTTATTGGCAACCTCTGCTGCCTGCTCAAGGTTCTTAGTTAAAATAATAAATCCGTTTATGCCTGCGGTTTGCTGCTCCACTTCTTTAGCCAGGCTTTTAGAATTCGTGATCAATATCGCCAGTCCGCCGGCATGCTCCTCCTGCGCTTTTAAGTCGGCAACGATAAATTTAGGATCGCTGTGGCGGTTGGCAATAATTACCAGCTCTGTAGGGCCGGCAATCATGTCAATATCCACAATCCCGAAAACCTGGCGCTTTGCTTCACTGACGTAAATATTACCCGGGCCAACAATCTTATCAACTTTAGGGATGGTCTTTGTGCCGTAAGCAAGCGCGGCAATACCTTGCGCACCGCCAACGCGGTAGATCTCATCCACCTTCAGAAGATTAGCCACCACCAGGATATGCGGATTGATGTGCCCGGATTTATCCGGCGGGCTGATCAGGACGATCTTCTTTACTCCGGCGATCTTTGCCGGCAGCACGGTCATATAGACCGTTGAAGCAAGAGGCGCGGTCCCTGCCGGGATATAAACACCCACTCTTTCAAGCGCTGTATAATTCTCACCCAGCACAAGGCCGTCTCCGCCTTTGATCCTCCAGGACTTCCTGATCGTTTTACCGTAAAAGCGGTTTATATTTTCAATGATCACTTTTAAGCTGGAAACAAAATCCGGGCTGATACTTTGATAAGCGCCGCTGATCTCAATTGCCGCGACTTTAAGCTGCCGGGGCGTCATCTTGACCTTATCAAATTTTTTCGTGTATTTTAACAGCGCCTCATCACCCAAAAGCCTGACGTCTTCAATAATATGCCTTACTTTTTCACTGACCCGCTTGGAATGATTAATACGGCAGTTATAGATCTTTTCCAGCTTCTTGGAATTAAAACGGATTATTTTCATAGTTTGATTTGGCTGATGATGTTTTTCAATTCTGCCAGCGCTGCGTCAATGCCTGCCGGGTTATTGCCGCCTGCCTGCGCAAAATCCTTTCTTCCGCCGCCTGATCCTCCGATAAAACCTGCGGCTTTATTTACCAATGCCGCAGCATCTATGCCCTTTTGCGTCAGATCGGCAGTAACGCCGATCACCAACAGGGCTTTATCGGAAGCCGTGGATGCCAAGGCAATGACTGCTCCCGCGGTTTTTTGCTTGATCAAATCTACTGCGCTGCGCAAAGCAGCCATATCTGCTCCGGGAATATTTTTTGCGATAAGCTTTAAGCTGCCGATCTTTTCTGCTGATTGAGCCAACTCATCTACCGAAGATTTTACCGTATTTATTTTTTGAGAATTAAGCTGTTTTTCCAGCTCTTTTATCCGGCTAAGCCGTTTCTCTAATTCAACTGCCATTTCTTCTTTTTCCTGCTTCACTGCCTGCAAGGCCGCAAACCCGGTTACCGCCTCTATCCTCCTTATACCGCTGGCTACCGAGCCTTCGCTGGCAATCCTAAATAATCCGATCTGGCCGGTTGAATCAAGATGCGTGCCGCCGCAGAATTCGCGGGAAAACCCGCCGATAGAAACTACGCGCACTTTGCCTTCGTATTTTTCCGCAAAGAATGCCAATGCCCCGGTCTTTTTCGCGCTTGCCAAAGGCATTTCTTTTACCGAGAGGCCGTGGCTGCCGAGAATATAGCTATTAACTGTTTCTTCAATCCGGCTAAGCTCGCTGTCGCTGACAGCCTTAAAATGGCTGAAATCAAAACGCAAGCGGCCTGCCTCAACTAATGAACCTTGCTGCTGCACGTGCGGGCCAAGGACCTGCCTTAAGGCTGCCTGTAAAAGATGCGTGGCAGTATGGTTTCTGGCAATGGAAAGCCTGCGCTCTATATCAACTTTTGCCAAAACCTGGTCTGCTTTCTTAAAAGCGCCTGCCTTGACCTTGCCGCTATGAAATATTATCTTACCTGATTTTTGCGTATCTGTAACTTCAAAGATATTCTTTCCCTTAACCAGCACGCCGGTATCGCTAACCTGGCCGCCGGACTCGGCATAGAACGCGGTTTTATCAAGGGCGATCTGCACCTGCTCATCCTTGCCGGCTTTTTTCACCTGCTTGCCGTCTTTAATGATCGCCAGGACCTTGGCAGAAACTTCATAATTCTTATATCCGGAAAACTTTGTCGCGGCAATATCCAATTTTAATCCTCCGGAAGCAAACACGTCACCTTTCATATTGCTCTGGGATTTTGAACGCTGCCTTTGCTGCTGAAGGTTCTCATCGTACAGCTTCATCGCTGTCAACGGCACGCTGCCAAATTTTTTTTCCAGCCAGCTGATGATCAACTCCAGCGGCAAGCCGTAGGTATCGGTAAGCTTAAAAATGGAATCAGCGGTTTTTCGGCTATTGCTTAAGCCTTTTTCTCCTTCAAAAGCCTCTTTTAAATACCTATCGCTGGAATCCAGAATGGCGATAAAATTCTTTTCTTCCGCCTGGATTACTTGCGCAATATCCTCCCGGCGAACGGATAGTTCAGGATACGGGCCTTTCATGATCTCCGCTAATACCGGCACAAGTTTATGCAAAAACGGCTTTTCTATGCCCATCTGGCGCAGCGCAAGCACGGATTTACGGATTATTTTTCTCACCACGTAACCGCGGCCCTCATTGGAAGGCAAGATACCGTCGTAAATGGAAAAAACTACGGCGCGGAGATGATCGGCTACGGCATAAATAAGTTCGTTAGAAGGGGTTGTCCCCAAAGAGGACTGTCCCTTAACTTGTCCTTGCCGTATTTCCTTTATTATCGGTTGAAAAATGTCCGTCTCAAAATTATTCGGCGCGCCCTGCATTACTGCTGCCAGGCGCTCAAGGCCCATACCGGTATCAATGTTTTTCTGCGGCAAAGGCTCAAGTACGCCCCCATCCTTACGGTTAAACTGCGTGAACACAAGGTTCCAGATCTCCACAAACCTGCCGCAGGGGCAAGACGGATCACAAACCGGTTCTCCGCAGCCCTTGTCTTTTCCGAAATCATAGAATATTTCCGAACACGGCCCGCACGGCCCATTCGGGCCTTTTTCTTTTGCTTCTGCCGGCCAAAAATTATCTTTATCTCCCAGCTTGACGATCTTATTTACCGGGACGCCGATCGCATCCTTCCAAATTTTATATGCCTCATCGTCATCTTTATAAACCGAAACCCAGAGTTTTTCCGGGCTGATCTTCAGTTCCTGGATCAGGAATTCCCATGCCCACCTGATCGCATCCTTTTTGAAATAATCCCCAAAAGAAAAATTCCCCAGCATTTCAAAGAACGTGTGGTGGCCGGCAGTCTTGCCCACTTTGTCCAGGTCGTCGGTGCGCAGGCAGCGCTGGGAAGTTGCTGCCCTGCGAAAATCGCCTACCTCCCCGAGGAATTGTTTTTTAAACTGGTTCATCCCCGCAGGCGTAAAAAGCACGGTAGGGTCTTCTTTAGGCACCAGCGAGTCGCTTTCAACGACCCGATGTTTCTTCGCTTTAAAAAAATCCAGGAATTTTTTTCTCAAGATATCTGCTGTCATAGCTCATTCACCACGTCAATGACCACGTCCGGAGAAAAACCGCGGCGGATAAGGTAACCGTAAATGCGCTGCCTTATCTTTTGCGGGTCAACGTCCTTCATTTTTTCTTTTCTCCTGCGGGCAATCTCTAACGCTGTTTCTGTTTCCGGATAATCTTCTTTTATCCGCGCGACCTCGCCTTCAATCAAACGCTTATCAATGCCTTTAAGCGCCAGCTCCTGCGCGATCCGCCTTGCCCCCATGCCTTTTTTTAAACGGGAATCGGCCCATCCCCTGGCAAAGGCTGCATCATCAATAAATTTTTTTTCTTTTAAGAAATCTATTGCCTTGCGGATTACCGGCTCATCAAATTTCTTTTTCTTAAGGCGGCTGCGCAGCTCGTTTTCGCTGCGCAATCGGAATTTTAAAAGCAGAAAACAATAGTTCTTTGCTTTTTCAAACGGCGTTAAACCTAGCACGGATTTCCTTTTCCAGGTCCTGCTGCAGCTTCGGCCTTTCTTTCATCAGCTTGATCACCGAATCCCTGCCCTGGCCGATCTTTTCATTCTGGTAGGAGAACCACGCCCCGGACTTCTCCACGATATTCAGGTTGACTGCGGCATCAAACGTGCTGATCGTCTTGGATATACCTTCGTTATGCAGTATCTCGAACTCTGCCTCTCTAAACGGCGGAGCCACTTTATTTTTTACTACCTTTACGCGCACGCGGTTGCCGATCACCATTTCATTGGCTTTAAGCGTGGCGATCTTCCTTATGTCCAGCCTGACGGAACAGTAGAATTTCAGCGCCCTGCCGCCGGGAGTAGTTTCCGGAGAACCGAACATCACGCCGATCTTTTCCCTGATCTGGTTGATAAAGATCACGCAGGTGCGTGATTTACTGATCGCCGCGGTAAGCTTACGCAGCGCTTGCGACATCAGCCGCGCCTGCAGGCCCATATGCGAATCGCCCATGTCCCCTTCGATCTCCGCGCGGGGAGTAAGCGCAGCAACCGAATCAACGACAATAAGATCAACGGCATTGGAACGCACTAAGGTTTCTGCGATCTCCAGTGCCTGCTCGCCGGTATCCGGCTGGGAGATCAAAAGGTCATCCAGATTCACGCCGATGATCTTGGCATAGGTGGGGTCAAAAGCATGCTCTGCGTCAATAAAAGCGGCAACGCCGCCTTTTTTCTGGATCTCTTTTATCGCGCTTAAAGTAAGCGTGGTCTTGCCGGATGCTTCCGGCCCGAATATTTCAATGATCCTGCCGCGCGGAAGGCCGCCTACACCTAAAGCAATATCCAGGGTAATCGCGCCCGTAGGGATTACCTCTACGTCTGCCTTTACTTCCTGGCCAAGCTTCATGATCGAACCTTTGCCAAACTGTTTCTCTATCTGGGTAAGCGCCAATTCCAGCGCCTTTTGCCGGTCTGAACTTACCTTTATTTCTTCTTTCTTTTTTTCTACAACCATATCCGCCTCCAATTTAATTGATTTTTAGCTTTTAGGTTAGAAATTGATTATATCTTAACGGGTTACACGTGTCAAACAGATTAATTCACCCCCCTTCCAGTAAACCCCGCCAAAAAAAGGCGGGGTAAGTTCGGACGCATAAGTTATGTCGCTCCGTTCCATAACTTATGTCCTCACTTAATAGACGAAGGCGATATGCAAATCTAACTATTTATTCTACTTCAAAGGAAACTACGACATTGAACGTAAGCTCGGGATATTCCAGGTCTTTAGGAAAGGCGGGGAATGGCGAAGATTCTCTTACGCTGGCCATGGCGATCTCCCTTAAATAAGGGCTGGCTGAAGACCGGTCATCATCAACGCGCACGTCTTTTATATCGCCGCTGTTAGAGACGATAAAAGAAAGGTAAACTTCCCCTTCTTCCATGTAGGTATAGCGCTGGTAAAGTATGCGCTTAACTTTTTCCCGGGTAAGTTGAAAATACCCGATATAAGAAGGGCTGTTGATCTTATTCAGATCTAAATTTTCCCGGGGCGCTGCCAGAGTTATTTTCTTTTTAACGCTGCCGATAGTATCCGGGCGTATCAACGCCGGTTTAATAAGGACGCGGCCTCCGCGGCCAAGGTCCTTTTTTTTGCCGGGCTGCAATTCCTGTTTATCCGTAAACGGCGAGGGCGCTGACGCAGAAGCAGAGATAAACGACGGTAATTTAAGCAGCGGTTCCCGCTTGGGCCTTAGGCTGGCCTTAGGCTGGCTATGCGTAGGCTGGAGGTTCTCTTGTTTTTTGCTTTCAACGTATTTTACCTCTACCTGCACCGTATCAGGCTGCCGTAGTATAGAGTAAAATCCCGGCATGCGTAACAGGATCACTAAATGGACCAATAGCGACAATACAATCGCGGTAAGAAACGGCCGTTTGGTTAACATAATCCTAGGTTAGCATAAAAGGGCCATAAGTCAAGGTAGGGACGGTTCTCAACTCAAAGCTAAAGTGTCCCCTTGGAGGGGACACTTTACGATTGGCTTGAGAACCGTCCCTGAATTTAAAACTCAAGTTTTAGCCCACCGGTGGCGGAAAATCCGGGCATTGGATAATCGCGGATAACTTGATATCTCCTCGCGGAAAGATTATCCACCGAGCCAAAACAGGTTACTCCCTTAGAAAATTTCTTTGACAAACCGAGCCCAAAAACAAAAAATCTTTTTACGGAAATAGAATTGGCGGCATTATGGAACCTTTTATCCGTAAACTGGCCCTTGAATTCAAAGACAACCCCCTTAAAACCCTTATACCTCAACAAAAGGTCCGCTTTATTCTTAGGCTGATATATCAGGTATTTTCTGGTTTTATCATCTATCGCCCGCATATAAGTATAGTTAAGTCCTAACTCCAGATTATCAAGGAGATAAAAGGTATTGCTGAATTCTACGCCGTCAATCAATGCCGACCCGATATTTGTAGGGCTCCATACGCCGTTGTCATCGGCAGCCCAATTGATCAACTGCTTGTAAACGCTTCGATAGTACGTTACGCCCGAAGAGAAATATTCGCAGGGTTTAACATCAATGCCAACCTCCCCGGTCGTCCCCTTTTCGGGCCTAAGGTTTGGGTTGCCCTTTGACCAGCCTTCATCCGGCCAATACAAGTCGTTAAAGGTAGGCGCGCGGAAAGAACGCGCAACCAGGCCGTGTAATTTAATATTTTCTGATATTTTATAAACCGCGCTCAGGCTGGGGCTGAATTGCGCACCGAAATTTGAATAGTCATCTACCCTTGCGCTGAAGTTCAGCTTAAATTTAGAAGTTACATCCCACTGGTTTTCCATGTAAGCTGCCTTGACATTATATTTATGTTTTGCCGAAGACGTACTATCGTTATAGTTACCTACATAATTCAAACCGCCGATCAACTGATAAAAATCAAAGAGCTTACGGTTAAATTGCAGCTCAAGCCCCCTGGCTACCGTTGAATGGATGTTTTTAGCATTAGCTGAATCAAAGATTGAACCGGCGCTGTTCTCAATGAATTCCAGGCGGTCATAATTACGGTAGATCCTGGCAGAAAAGCCCGTAAGATTATCCGGCTTAAAATTCCAGGCCAAATCAAGGTAATTCGTAAGAGCCAGCTGCTTATCATCCGTATCGGGAGAACTGACAGCTCCGGGCAGGCCTGACTTATTCCTGTAAAATCCGGATCCCAGCCTAAGTGTACTGCTATCGTTAAGGCGGTATTCAAATTTAGCGTTTGCATCTTTGGAGTTGACCTTGGAATTATCACGGAAACCTTGCGAGCTCAAGTAGCCTCCGCTAAAAAGGTAACCAAAACCCCCCACCCTGCCGCCGTGAAGCAACCGGTCGGTATAAGTCCTGAAAGTGCCAAAGCTGGAGCTGACCGACGTCTCAAATCCTTTTATGGGAGGCTGCTTAGTGATAATATTGACGGTGCCGCCCATTGCCTGTGAGCCGTATAAACTGGAAGCCGGACCATGGACAACTTCAATCCGTTCGATATTGTCTAAGGGAATCGTGCTGAGGTCAACTTGCCCGCTGCGCGGATTATTCACCGGCCTGCCGTCAACGGTAACTAGGACCTGTTCTGCCGTGGAACCGCGCATCCTGATACTCTTTAATTCGCCTACTCCGCCATAATCACTGATATCGACTGAAGTCAAACCCGTCAAAGCCGCGGCAACATCTTTTGCCCCGGAATATTCGATCTCTTTTGCGGTAACCACGTCCACGCTGCAGGCAGTATCACCGCAATATTCTTCTATCTTAGACGGAGTTACGACTATTTTTTCCAGGTCGATATCTCCGGCGCTTGAGCTGCCTGCCGCAACCGAAAATAATAAAACCGCCGCTAATACTATGCTAAATAAATATTTCATATTCCTGTCCATCTTCTCCTCCCATGAGAATACTTGCCAAAACAGGCAATCGACCGGGCTTACCGCCGGAGGCGGAATTACCGTTGCAGGGCAGCACCCCGGATCTCACGGGGATTTCCTTTACCTGTCCGGAAGAATTACTTGTTGTAATAACCTGAACTCTACCGGCCTTTTAAAAATAGGGCCGTCATAAACAAAAGTGTGAAATTCTCCCTCCTCTCCGCATGGGTCAATCGCAGGATCGTAACGCCGCAGGTCCTCGATAAACCGCTTGTCCAACTCTCTGCCCAACCATTCCTCTCCCAACACGCCGGCCTTGACGCAGACTATCACTGCCTTGAATCCGCAATTAATAAAATCACAAAGGATATCTTTTGTATTTAAGCCCCACAAAGGAAAAACCGGTTTTATATCTGATTCTTTACAGACCCGGTCAATCCATTCTTTGTGTTCCTTTAAATAAATATCGCCGAAAATTATCGCCTCAATGCCCTTATTTACTTTCCATTCGGCGATCAAGTTTTTAAATTCCCGCTCATATAGTTCCGGGCCGGGCATTGGTTTCTGAAATAACGGCAACCCGCAAACCCTTGCCTGATCCGAGATCAAACGGGGATCAAGGCCGTGAGAAAGTGAAGCCGTGCCGTCAAGCTTCGTGAAATTAAAAAGTGCCGTAACCTTATAGCCGCGCGACATTGCCTTGTAACAGGCAAAACAACTGTCTTTACCGCCGCTCCAGAGGGAAACCGCCTTCATTGCGCCTTTCCTTTATTTAGTATCTTATAGAGATAACTGATATCAATACTTTCCCGGACTAATTTTGCCAGTTTATCGATCTGGGCATCAGGATTAAAATCTGCGGCACACGATAATGCCGGCCAGCCTTTCATGAGCCGCGCCCTGTTTAAAAATTCCCTGCGAAATCCCGGGGCATCGAATAAGCCGTGGATGTATGTGCCGAAAATACGGCCGTTATTGCTGCAGGCGCCGTCAAAATACTTTACCTTTCTGCCGCTGCGCTCAAAGACTTCAAAAAGCGGTTTGCAACTTTTGGGTACCGTAGTAACGCCATGGTGGATCTCATAACCTAACAATTCAATTCCCGAAAATAATGCCCTTGCCCTTACGCGGCTAAGCTCCTTTTTCGCCATTAAACGCGTTTGCACGGGTAAGAGTTTTAAGCCGGCTATTTTTTTACGGCTGGATTCTATTGAATGCTTGTCGGAGATCAGCCTGCCCAGCATCTGGTAGCCGCCGCAAATCCCCAACAGCACAGGCGGAAACTTTGAGCCGACAGCCGATAAAATCTTTTTTACAAAACCCGAGGCATGCAAATGTGCCAGGTCAAAAAGGGTATTTTTTGTCCCCGGGATAACTATCATATCCGGCTTGCCTAATTCTTCCGGCCGGCTCACATAACGCAAGCTTACGTCAGTTTCGGAAGAAAGGGCGTCAAAATCGGTGAAATTGGAAATATGCGGCAGGTATATTACGGCGATATCCAGTTTCTGCTGTTTTTCTTCTGACGGGCCTGCCGTAAAATTATCCAAAGGCACGGCGTCTTCTTCGGGGATCACTATGTTTTTAAAATAAGGAATAACCCCCAGCACCTTGATACCGGTGCGCCTTTCAAGCCATTTGAGCCCCGGATCCAAAAGGCTCTTGTCCCCGCGGAATTTATTGATGATAAATCCTTTGATCATCCGCCGCTCAGCTTTAGTCAAAAGCTCAAGCGTTCCTACTAACGAAGCAAAAACTCCTCCTTTGTCAATATCGCCGACCAGTATCACCGGGGCTTTTGCGTATTGCGCCATTTTCAGATTCACGATATCATGCGACTTTAAATTGATCTCTGCCGGGCTGCCTGCCCCTTCCATAACCACGGCTTCATACTTTTTGCTTAATGTATCAAATGATTTTTTGACTACCGGAATGAGCTTAGCCTTGTAACGCGTATAATTGCGGGCATTCATATTGCCGATCGGCTTGCCGCGGACAATCACCTGCGCTCCGACATCGGTAACCGGCTTGATCAAAACCGGGTTCATATCCACGTCAGGCTCAATGCGGCATGCCAACGCCTGCACTGCCTGCGCGCGGCCAATCTCGCATTCATCTTTTGTGACAAAAGAATTCAAGGCCATATTCTGCGCCTTAAAAGGGCAAACTTTGTAGCCGTCCTGCAGGAGTATCCGGCATAGCGCCGAAACCAATACACTCTTACCTACTCCCGAACCTGTGCCGCAAATTTGTAGTGCTTTGGCTTTCATTTGATAAAGGCTTTCCCGGCAATAATAAAAAATAAAATCGTTAATTCGTTTAATTCGCACACTGCGCCCAAAGTATCGCCGGTTATCCCGCCGATCTTGCGGCTGATTAATTTAGAAAATAGCCATGCGCTAAAACCCGCGAGCATGAAAAGCAATAGGCCGTTTAGCTGCCATAGCATTATCGCAATAAACAAAGTAACCCCGGTTGCCATAAAAAATATTCTCCGGCTCATATGCGCGGTAAAAGTTTTTGCCTTGCCTTCGCTACGGGCATAGGGAAAGAAAAACATCGCTTCCACCAATGACCAGCGGCTTAAAACGCACATAAATATTAAAGCCGCGGGTTTATCCTGCGGCGGGAGAGAAAAAACAAGCCCAGTCTTCAGCAATACCGCGCAGACAATGCTGATCACGCCCATTGCCCCGCTGTGCGGGTCGCGCATGATCTCCAGGCATTTTTCCCTGCTTCTGCCGCTCATTAAACCGTCAAATGTATCGGATAAACCATCCAGATGCATACCTCCGGTAAGCGCTGCCAACGCCACAACTAAAATTATCGCGGCCGGCAGCTCATAAAAATGCAGAGCGATCAATACTGCGTTCAAACCAACCAAAGCCATCCCGATCAGCAGCCCGGCTAAAGGAAAATAAAGCATGGACCTTGCTATCTTGCGCTCATTAACATTTTTAACGCGCAAGGGAATGACGGTCAGGAATTGTATGGCCAGTAAAAAACTTGTCACTTGCTTTTCTCCGAAACGTTTGCGCTTTGGAACGTCGCCATTTGTGTGAGGATCTTTACGGAAGCCTCTGCCAATCCGATTGCTATGGCAGCGCCCGTGCCTTCACCCAGCCTTAAATTCAGGTCAAACAGCGGCTTTAAGCCGATATGCTCTAAAATATATTTATGCCCGCCTTCTACCGAATTATGTGCCGCGATCATATAATCTTTTACTTTCGGCTCAAGGTAATAAGCGATCAGCGCTGCCGAACCGGAAATAAATCCGTCGATCACTACGGGAACTTTCTTACTTGCCGCTGCCAGGATTATTCCGGCAAGCCCGGCAATCTCAAAACCGCCGACCTTAGACAACACATCAAGGCTGTCTTTAGGGTCAGGTTTGTTCACTGCCAGGGCCTTTTCAATTACTGCGATCTTATGTTTTAATCCTTTGTCATCAAGACCCGCGCCGCGGCCGGTGATCTCATCTAACGGCTTTCCGGTAAAAACAGCGGTTATTGCGCTGGCAGCAGTGGTGTTACCAATGCCCATTTCACCTGTGCCGATAATATCAGCCCCGCGCCGGAATTCATTTTCAAATACCTCAAATCCGGCAACCACCGCCCTTATTGCCTCATCTCTGCTCATTGCCGGGCCTTTTGCCATATTCTTGCTGCCGTAGGCAATCTTTTTAATTACCAGGCGCGGATCAGGACGCAGGTCTGAAGCTACTGCCATATCCACGATCACTACTCTTGCTCCGGCGTGATTTGCTAGAACATTGATCCCTGCGCCGCCGGCAAGAAAATTATAGACCATTTGCGCAGTTACTTCTTTAGGATAAGGGCTTACTCCTTCATCGGTCACACCATGATCGGCAGCAAGCGTAAAAATCACTTTGTTACCAAGATACGGGTTATCTTTTCCAGTGATCCCGCAGACCTGTCTTGCTAATTCCTCCAACTTACCTAAACTGCCCAAAGGTTTAGTCAGATTATTAAGCCGGCCCTGGGTCCTCTCCATAAGCTTTATGTCAAGCCCGCTGATCTGCGTAGTTATCTTTTTAACCCTTTCCATTTTATCCTTTCTTAATTTTCATCGGTATGCCGGAAACCGTAAAAAATACTTCATCGGCTTCTTTGGCTACCAGTTGATTTACCCTGCCGGCAATATCGCGGAACTGCCTTGCCAGCTTATTTGCCGGGACTATACCTAAGCCGACTTCATTAGAAACCAGAATTACTTTTGATTTCCCCTGCTTTAATGCCGTAAGCATTTTTATTACCTGCTGCGTGATCTTTTCTTCTTTATTCCCGCCAAGCAGAAGATTAGAGACCCATAATGTCAGGCAATCTATAACAATGCAGTCAAAATTATTCTTTATTTGCCCTAATGCGACGGTAATATCCCGGCCTTGCTCAAAGGTAGCCCAGCTTTTTGGCCGAGACTGTTGATGTTTTTTAATGCGCTGCCGCATTTCTTTATCTAAGCCCCGGCAGGTTGCCACAAAGGCCACCTTTTTATGTTTTTTTGCCAACTCCAGGGCAAAGCTGCTTTTCCCGCTGCGCGCTCCGCCTAAAATAAAAATTATTTTTCCCATTTCTTTTTAGTAGGGACGGTTCTCAAGCCAATCTTAAAGTGTCCCTTTTTAGGGGACAGTTTAGCTTTGAGTTGAGAACCGTCCCTCTTGTATTCAACTACTGTGACGCTTGCCGGTTTAGGGATATGCTGCCAGAATTTCCTTGACTTAAGCAGGCTGCTGACAAAAATGCCGATCACTCCGCCGTGGCAGACAACGGCGACGGTTTTATCCGGATTGGCGCGGCAGATCTGGTTGATCTGGCCGCAGATGCGCTCCTTAAAATCGCGTAGTTTTTCGGCTTTGGGGATATGGTGCCTATGCGGATCCTTAACCCAATTCTCATAAAGCGCGCCATATTTTTTTAAGATCGCCTTATGCCGCAGGCCTTCAAGCACCCCGAAATTTATTTCACGCAAGCCCTTTACCTTGGTGAATTTACTTTTACCGAAAACAATGCGGCAAGTCTCCAGCGCCCGCTTCTTATCGCTTGAATAGATTTTATCAAAACCGATGCCTTTAAGCGCGGATGCCAGTTTCTTTGCCTGCCGTTTTCCTTCCCTGCTCAAGCCCACATCAATGCGGCCGCAATAACGTTTCTCTTTATTCCAGGCCGTGATCCCATGGCGGATCAAGACCAATCTCGTGTTCATGACTTTTCTCCCGGCACAAGCATAACGTTCGGCTTTCCGGTAATCCGGTTATTATTCACCAGGACAACCGTTTTATAGACCGCCTCTATGTTCTGATAAGTCAAAACTTCTTCCGGCGTCCCCTGCTTATAAACCAGGCCGTCGTTAAGCAAGGCAATGCGATTGCAATAAGCGCTGGCTAAATTTAAATCATGCATGATCATGACGATCGTCAAGCCTTTTGCGCGATTAAGCCGTTTTAGAAGGTCTAAAACCTGTATCTGATGGCCGATATCCAAATGGGAAGTAGGCTCGTCCAAAAGCAGCAGTTCCGGTTCTTGCGTAAGCGCGCGGGCAATGATCACCCGCTGCCGTTCTCCGGCTGAAAGCTCATCAATATATTTATCCCGGAAGCGTAAAGTATCGGTAAGCTCAAGAGCCGCTTCTGCAACGCGGATGTCGTTCTTACCTTCAAGCTGCATGCGGCCAAGATGAGGGATCCTGCCCATTAATGCGATCTCCATTACCGTAAACGAAAAATTAGTAGCAATGTCCTGCGGCACAAAAGCGGCTTTCTTACAGAATTCCTTCAGGCCCATTAAGAAAACATTTGTATTGCGGAAATAAACCGCGCCCTTAGACGGCCTCAGCACGCGCGTTACCAGCCGTAACAGCGTGGTTTTTCCGGAACCATTCGGCCCGATGATCCCCAAAAAATCACCCTGCCCTAAAGACATCGAGAGCCCCTTAATCACGTCTTTGTTATAATACCCGCCGCATAATCCGTCAATCTTAAGCAAACTGTCCGTCATATCCGCTTGCCCCGTTTTAACAAAATTATAAATACCGGCGCGCCGATGATCGCGGTGATCACGCCGATAGGGATCTCAACCGGAGAAAAAAGCGTGCGGCCTAGAGTATCGCAGGCAATCATGAATACCGAAGCAGCCAGGCAGGTTACCGGGATCAAAATCTTATGGTTCGGCCCAATGACTAAGCGCATCATATGCGGCACAATAAGCCCGACAAAACCGATTATCCCGCAGATACAGATCAGGCTCGCGGTGATCAAAGCGGTTATCAGTATCACGATCTTTCTGATATTCTGCGTATTTATCCCAAGGTGCATTGCCTCTTCTTCTCCCAGGCTGATGGCATTCAGGTCCTGCGCAAAAAGATATATCGCGCAAATGCCCAGTATTACCGGGACAGCTACCAGCATCAACAGTTTGTGGTCATAAACCTGCAGGCTGCCCCAAAGCCACCAGTTCATTTCGTGCATCGCTTCGTTGCCGAACAGGGAAACCAGGAATACGATCACCGAAGAAAACGCGACGGAAATGATCACGCCGGATAAAATCAGCGACTTATCGGAGATCCTGCCGTGCTCGCGCGCCAGGTTATAGACGATAAAGATGCTTGCTGCCGCGCCGAAAAACGCGGCAAGCGGCATATAAACGCGCGACAGCCCAAGGATAACCGCGCTGACTGCGGCAAGCCCTGCGCCGCTTGATGTGCCCAACAGATACGGCTCAGCTAATGGATTGCGCAATATTGCCTGAAGCGCAATGCCGGAAACAGCCAGGCCGCTGCCGGTTAAGATCGCAGCCACAATCCTTAGCATGCGCAGGTTAAAAATAGCCCTATTCTCCTGACGAAGAAGATCCGCAATAGGTATCTTGACCGCCCCGCTGATCAAGCCGAAAACTACAGCCCCCGCCAACAAAATAAATAATATAATTATTTTACGCCTTAGCTTCATATAATTTCTTGTATAATTCTTCTAGCCCCTTGGTAATGCGCGGCCCCGGCCGCAGCAGCGTATCAGGGTCAATATCGTTAAATACCCGCCTATTCTTCACCGCATCTATATCTTTCCAGCCAAAACGGCCCTCAACCAGTTTTAACGGCGGCTCTTTATCCATATAAGCCAGGATGATTACCTGCGGGTTAAGATCAATTACTTTTTCCGCGCTGTAATTGCAATACGGCCTGATTACTTCATGGGCTACGTTTATGCCGCCTGCCAGAGAAACTAATTCGTCTACAAAAGAGCCTTTTCCCGCGGTCATCAGCGGCTCGTGCCAGATCTCGATAAAAACCCTTACGCGGTCAGCCGGCAAGACAAGCTTTACTTTCTCGTTTATTGCCGATATATCTTCACGCATCCTGTTTATAAGCCGGCCTGCTTCTTCGGCCTTTGCAGTGATCTTAGCTATTTCATTTATCGACGCGAATAGTTCTTCTGCGCTTGAAGGATCTGAAACATAAACATTGAACCCCAGCCTGCGCAGCTCCTGCACTGCCTGCGCCTGCTCTAGACCTGTGCAAAAAATGTAATCCGGCTTCAAGGAAATTATTTTTTCTATATTAGGGCTGCTAAAACTCCCTACCGCAGGCTTATCTCCTGCCGCTTCCGGGTAATTACAGAACGTGCTCACGCCTACAATGCTGTCAGCCAGGCCTAAGGCGAAAAGGATCTCGGTGGTAGAAGGGGCAAGAGAAATATAACGCGGCTTATCTGCGGCAAAACAGCCGCTTAAATTCCAAGTACCAAGCACCAAATAACAAATAATAACCAATAACCAAGAATTCAATGACCGGAATTTCATATTCCCCTTATAAAAAAAATTCCCGATCCGGTATCTTCTACCATGATCGGGTCGCACCCAGCTTGCTATGGCCCTATCCACGAGGCTGCACATGCACAGGCAGGTCTTCTGACTCAAGGATCATCCTACTCGCTGCGCCTTCCCGGCCGGCTTAACGCGGCAGTGGCTTTTGCAGCTTTCGTCCCCTCTTACAGCAGCGGGACTGTGGCCGGTTTAAACGGCCTTCCCTAACCCATGCATTGATTTATATGTTTTAGGTTACACCGCTAAAGAAATATTGTCAAGCAATTATTATTGCATGATCTGGCCTAAACTGTTATAATTGAGCCCATGAAAAAATTACTCGTCCGCGTAATCACTACTCCCACGCGCTGGTTCAGAAAACTTTATAACTGGACCATCCATTGGGCCAAGAGCAAGCACGCGCAAGCCGCGCTTTTCGGCGTTGCTTTTATTGAGAGCTCGTTCTTTCCCATTCCGCCGGATATCCTCCTGATCGCTATGACCGTCGCCAATAGAAAAAAATGGCTGCGTTACGCAGGTATTTGCACCCTTGGCTCGGTATGCGGGGCCCTGCTCGGATATTGTATCGGCTGGGGTTTATACGAAGCCGTCGGAAAGCTTATCGTGGAAACTTATAATCTGCAGGCCGCAGTCGAGCTGATCGGCCGCAAATACCAGGAAAATGCCTTTCTGACGATCTTTACTGCCGCGTTCACGCCCATACCTTATAAGGCTATCACCATTACTGCCGGGCTATTCCGCATCTCCCTGTTAACGCTGATCATCGCTTCGCTCATCGGTCGCGCAGGCAGATTTTTTTTGGTTGCCGGCGCCTTGCGGATATTCGGTAAAAAAATCGAAGATTCAATTGAAAAATATTTTGATATTTTATCGCTGGTATTTATGGCGCTTTTGATCGGCGGGTTCCTGCTGCTTAAGTTTTCCTGCAAGAAATAAGACCTTTATAATTCAATCCCCTTCCTCGCCTTAAGGCCTTTCGCATAATAATGCTTTTTATCTTTTATTTCACTTACCAGGTCTGCTAATTTTATAACCTGCGGATGGGCATTGCGGCCGGTAAGCACAAGCTCTATTCCGCGGGGGGTTTTTTTGATCAAACTGATCACGCTGCTCAATTCTATTAATTTCAACTTTAGGGCGACATTGATCTCATCCAGTATCACCACATCATAAGCTTTCCGGCTGATCACCGCTTCAGCTTTTTTTAGACCTTTTTTTGCCATTGCCAGGTCTTTTCTTTCCGGGATACGGCGGATAAAACAACCTGCGCCGAACTGCTCAACTTTGACGTGAGTTAATTTTTTTAGCGCCTTGATCTCACTATAGCAGCCGCTTTTAACGAATTGGCCGATATACACCTTAAGCCCCGCGCCTTGAGCCCTAAGCGCCAAGCCTAATGCCGCAGTAGTCTTACCTTTACCATTTCCAGTGTAAACCTGTATCAACCTATTCCTCCCTTAACCCGTATTTTCCCACCAGCGGCACAAACATGCAGCCGCAAATATCCTTATACTGCAGCTGGCCATGTTTTTTCTCGGCAACTGTAAGCACCTGACTAAAATTTTCACCTAAAGGCAAAACTGCCCTACCGCCGTCTTTCAATTGTTCTATCAGGGGAAACGGCATTGCCGGTGTAGCAGCAGTAATAATGATCCGGTCAAAAGGCGCTTGTTCCGGCCAACCCAGCGTTCCATCCCCGGTTTTTACCTTAATATTCCCGTAGCCTGATTCGTTAAATAGCGCTATAGCTTTATCTGCCAAAGCCGGGATACGCTCTATAGTATAGACTTCTTTTGCCAATTCGGCAAGGATTGCCGTTTGATAACCCGAGCCTGTGCCGATCTCAAGGATTTTTTTGCTGCCGGTCAAATCTAATTTCTCGGTCATCAATGCCACAATATAAGGCTGGGAAATGGTCTGGCCTTCACCGATGGGAACGGGAAAATCGCCATAGGCGCTGTCAATCGAGCCTTGAGGCACAAATTTATGGCGGGGCACTTTATAAAATGCGGAAATAACGCGGGGGTCGCTTATGCCTCGGCTGATAATTTGCTCATCAACCATTTGTTTTCTTGAAACGGTGTAGTCCATACCTAATGACGCGACTGGCTATTTTGTTAGCTCCCGCATGATGAACCTTATGAACCTGACCGTATCGGTAACCGGGTTGATTTTGCTTTTTTCGCCCCTGTAAACCGTACTGATGGTCACGGATTCAATGTTAAATCCCGCGCGGGAAACCTGAAGCAGCATTTCCGACTCTGCCTCAAACTTGCTTGTCTTAAGCCTGATCTTTTCCAACGCGTCCTTTTTTATCAGACGGAACCCGCATTGGGTATCCGGGATCTCCTGGCGGGCAACGACCGAGATCAGCCAGGACATGACTTTATTGGTTACCAGCCGCAGCCACGGCATGTTCCTTACCTTGATCATCCTGTTACCGATAAAAAAGCTGTTGTCTGAAGCTGCCGCCCGGTTAATGAATTTCGGAATGTCGGAAGGCAGGTGCTGGCCGTCTCCGTCCATGGTAATCACCGCGTTAAAATTATGCGACAGCGCGTAATTAAAGCCCTTTGCCAGAGAAACTCCCTTCCCCTTATTAACGTCATTGGAGATAACCTTGCCTCCGGCTGCTTTTGCCACCTGAGCCGTATTATCGCGAGAACCGTCATCAACAATCAATACTTCCAGCCCCGCTTTTTTTATCTTATCCACGATCCCGCCAATCGCTCTGGCTTCGTTATAAGCGGGAATAATTACGCAAACTCTCATCCTATCCAAAACCTCCTGAACATATACCACTGATCCGGGTATTTTCTAATATAATCTTCAATGAGGGATTTATACGAATTCACTATTTCCAACATCCGGCGCTCCTTTTCTTCCGGCAGCCGCTCATCCCCTACTTTTTCAAACTTGATCGGTTTTTCTATCCTGAGAGTAAAGCTATCGTCGCAGTTACGGAACATAAATCCCGGGATAATCGGGCTGCCGGTCTTCATGGAAAAGGCTGCCGGGCCCGCGGGAAAATAACTTTTTTTACCAAAAAAGTCCACCACGAGGCCTTTCGCGTTAAAGTCCCGGTCTCCGACCAAAGCAACCATTTTATTTTCCTTAAGCAGGTTAAGGCACTGACGCGCCGCCTTACCAAATGGTATGACGTGAATATTCTTGCTCTGGCGCTGCTGGTTAAAGAAGTCATCTACTTTCTTATTCTTATGCGGAAGGGCAACAACCCAGAACGGATAACCGGAAAGCCCAATCACCACGCCTCCCAGTTCCCAATTACCCAGATGCGCGGTAAGCACGATCACGCCGTTGCCTTCGGCCAACGCTTCATCAAAATAATTGATGTTTTCTATCTTGATGTTTTTAGCAATGAAGGCTTTGTCTAATTTGGAGAAACGGAAAAAATCAACCAGATACTTGGCAAAGTTACGGGACATCCTGCGCCTAATGCCATTGAGTTCAGGTTCCGGCTTATCGGGAAAAATTGCCCTAAGATTAGCGGTTACGGCATGGCGGTCGGCAAAGGCAAAGATATAATGCAGGTCGGAAAAAAATACCGCCAAGGCATAAGCTGCCTTCAGAGGCAAATGCAGGGCAAGAAATGTTCCAATGCGGTAAAGTATATGATTAAACATTATTTCAAACCAAGGATGAGCCTGGCAATATCAAAGCTTGCGTTGGGTTTGCTGATCGCGGCTGCAGCTTCTGCCAGCTTGGCCAATTTTCCCCGCTGCGACAGGAGTTCGTCAAATATCAGGTTTATCGCCTTAGGATCATCAATCCTTATTGCTGCCTGTTTCTCAAGCAGGTACGCGGTATTATTGGCCTCCTGCCCGGGTATTGGCTTGATAATGATCATCGGCAGGTTCTTGCTTAAGGCTTCCGCGGTGGTAATGCCTCCGGGCTTGGTAACTACGACATCTGAAACCGTCATCAGCTCATTTATCCTGTCGGTATAACCGAATAACAGGAGTTTCCGTTTGAATTTTTTTATTTTCCTCGATAAGGAATTATAGAGTTTTTTATTCGTGCCGGTAACAACGATCGCCTGGAATTCCGGCTTTACTTTTTCCAGCGCCTTAACCACTATTTTTATCGGCCCCAGGCCCTGGCCGCCGCCCATGATCAGGATAGTCGGCAGGCCGGAGTCCAAGCCGAGCCGCTGGATTGTTTTTTGCCGGTCTACAGGCTCATTGAATTTATGATTAAACGGTATGCCTAACGCCCTTACTTTCGCAGGGGCAACGCCTTTTTTGACCATCCGCTGGCCGACCTCTTCAGAAGGGACAATATAATAATCCACATTATCGTATATCCAATAAGCATGCGGAATGTAATCCGTGAGCACGGCAACCAGCGGAATAGCGGAATCATAGGTTTTTTTGTAATCCGAGACCATTCCGCAGGGAAAAGCTTGCGTGCAGCATACGGCATCCGGCTTAAACTCATCAAAAAGTTTTTTTAATTTAGGCGAATTCATCTTATGGATTGATTCCTTGATATTGGCGAGCTTCTTTACTACCGAAGGGTTATCGTATAAATAATCCCAGATCTGGGGAGTAGCTTTGATCACGCCCATATAAAGGCGGTTAATGATCTTTTCCGATATGGGGTTTGTATAATTAAAAGCGTTTATGTTCATTATCTCGGTATTCGGGGCAATCACCTTTATCGCTTTTTCAATGGCGATAGTAGCGCTGTGATGCCCGGAAACTTCCGAAATGTACATTAAGATTATTCGCTTCGCAGCCATAAGATTTTAATAGGGACAGAGACTACTTTTCAATTAAAAAGTAGTCTCTGTCCCTACTTTTTGCCCCTGCTTTTATTTCTCCAATTTAGCCAACTTAATACTGTCTTCCGGGCAAAGGCGATAACCCAGCTTCACGAACACCAGTATCTCTTTTATCTCTTTAGTATCTTTGAAGTCAGCTTTTTCCATGGCATAGCCGATGATCTTGCCGGATTTGGCTGCTTTCATGCCTGTGCCGGGGATGGATGAAGAAGTTACGGCATCGCCTAATTCTATATTGCCTTCTTCAGCGCAGACTTTGACATAGCAGCGGCCAACCAGGGCTACA